>ENA-OQKY01000002-OQKY01000002.1-human-gut-metagenome-genome-assembly--contig:-NODE-2-length-407795-cov-10.170369_pt1 | contig 407795 bp, 283 predicted proteins | sample MGYA00242652_ERZ504805 | MGnify/ENA primary metagenome ERZ504805 (study PRJEB26092, sample SAMD00036400) | human gut metagenome | host: Homo sapiens | study: EMG produced TPA metagenomics assembly of...
TATTAAGGTGGCTATAGCACGAGGGATCCACCTCTTCCCATTCCGAACAGAGAAGTTAAGCCTCGTCACGCCGATGGTACTGCGTAACAGTGGAAGAGTAGGTAGCCGCCGTCTTAGGTGAAAGGAGTCAGTCGAAAGATTGGCTCCTTTTTTTGGTATATACACCAGCCGTTTAATTTTCAATGATGTCTGCCTCTTATTGCTAGCTTCCATTTACAACAGTCATTTAGATGTAACATGACATGTCTGGTAGGAGGCATTAATAAAATACCAGCTATATCTTTTTTAGCCCAGAAATCAAGCAACCAAATCGAATCTTCATGATTTGTGATTCCACCTTCTTCTAATATCCGGCTTATCCTTTGAGCTGGGATTTTGCGGCGTATGTCATCGGGAGATAAGGTTTGGATGATTTCTCTGCTTTTTCGTCCTACTTCATTCCTGTATTCTAAGAGTTCTTGAATACGTAGGCTTTTGCTTAGCTGAATAATCTGGTTATCAGATAAGGCATTTCCTGTATCTCTGATAGGAGAATTCATTCGGGTTTGCCAGTCTTCATTGAAGATCTGCTTTTCCCCGTTAACTAATATATTCATGGTCAGATCCTCAATTCTGCTGATATGCCATAATACCCAAGCGATGGTTTCATCTTTCGCTGTAGGCATAATGGCATATTCATCCTCTCTTAAATCTCCGACTAGCTCATCGACCTCGTTTCTCTCATTACCGGACACCACAGAGAGGTGTAATTTCCCATGAATCTCAAGAAAGAGCTCCTTGGTTTGCTCTATTAATTCCGGTTTACGGATAATGCGGTTTAGTTCTTTATGTGATTCGCTTAATCCGGCTCCAAAGTATTTCATTTTGGGGATTATTGGTAGCGTACGGCTGTCCCGGCGGCGGTAACCATCAGCATGCTTCCGCTTCCTCCTACGGTCTCATAATCTAGATCTACGGCGATTACAGCGTTTGCGCCCATTCGTGCCGCATGATCGCTCATTTCTTTCAAGGCCGTTTCTTTCGCTTCGCGTAAGACACTCTCGTAAGAACCTGCACGTCCTCCGACAATATCCCGGATGCCTGCGAAGAAATCTTTGAATACATTCGCTCCGATGATCGTTTCACCGGATACGATTCCGAAGTACTGGGTAATTTCTTTTCCTTCGATCGTGTTAGTTGTTGTGAGTAACATAGCTTTTCAATTTAATCGTTTGAGGGCAAATATAAGATAAAGGGCGAACCTGTGTACTGATTCGCCCTTTGTTTTTATGTTTCTTTATATGAATTTATTTTACCGGTTGATCGGTCATGATAAACTCAAGCTTACCTCCATTTATGATATCGGAGTGGCTGATGAAAGGAGTCTCTAGGACTTTACCGTTTAGCTTGACTTCTTTAACGTATTTATTGGCGGGACTATTGTTGGTCGCCACGATCTCGAAAATACCGCCTTTTACGTGCATAGAAGCCTTATTTACCATCGGACGGCCCAATGTGTAAACCGGAATACCCGGACTTACCTGATAGAAACCTAGGGCGCTCATGACATACCAAGCAGACATCTGTCCGCAATCCTCATTACCGATGATACCATCCGGTTCATTCGTGTAGAAATTCTGCATGATATAATCTAAATACCCTTGCCCTTTCCATGGAGAATCTGTCCAGTTATAAAGATAGGCCATATGGTGGCTCGGCTCGTTTCCATGAGCGTATTGGCCGATCAATCCGGTAATATCTCCGGAGGCTTCCGCCCCGTCAATCTGGGAAGAGGTGGTGAACAGGGTGTCTAAACGTATTTCCAGCTCTTTCTTGCCACCGATAGCGGCGATGAAGTTATCCATATCATGTGGTGCGAAGAAACTCCATTGAAAGGCATTCCCTTCGGTATAGTCGCTTTTCATATGCGAAGAATAGCGAGGGTTGAATGGAGTACGGAAAGAACCGTCGCCCATTACCGGACGCATCATTTTCGTCTCGGGATCTAAATAGCGTTTGTAGTATTCGGCTTTCTTGGCATACTCATTCGCCAACTCTATATTACCTGCCTTCTTGGCGATTTGGGAGATACACCAATCCTCGTATGCCATCTCCAATCCCCACGATACGGATTCAGGAACAGAGTCGGCGGGGACGAAACCATATTTCTCCTTATAGTAAGGATGCATCGTGATCAGATCCAGCTCACGGGTTCCTTTGAACTTCTCGGCAAGATCCTCACGGTAAACGGAAGAACGTACGCCGGCTTCCGTCCACGTGCTCATATCACCTTCCGCTAAATCTTTCGCTACAAGGTCGGCGAGGACCGAGACGGCCGGATATCCTACCATACAACCTGTATAACTAGAGGCTAAAGGCCATTTGGGTAATATTCCACCTTCTTTATAACCTTGCACGAGTACCTTACCCCAATCAGTCGCTAAGTCCGGATTAATGATTGTCATTAACGGATGAAGCGCACGGAACGTATCCCACAAGGAGAATACGGAATAATTTACGTAACCCGGTTCGGCGGTATGCACTTTCTTGTCCATACCCAAATAACGCCCGTCCACGTCTTGATAAGCGAAGGGGGCGATCATGGTATGGTAGAGCGCCGTATAGAAATTGACCATGACTTTCGGATCTGCCTCGATCTGGATCAAGTTTAACGCCTCGTTCCAAATATGCGTTGATTCCTCACGGGTCTTATCGAAATCCCATCCGGGCAATTCTGCCTCGAGATTCTTCTCGGCGCCTTCCGGATCGACTACGGATAAGGCTACTTTTACATAAAGCGGTTGTGCCTTTTCAGCGAATTTGTAATGGAACTTCAAATCTTCTGCCGTATTTAGGCGTAAGAACAAGGAGTCTTTACGTAATTTCCCCCCGATGTATTGGTATACCGTCTCGATCGGTTCCGAGAAAGTAATCCGATAGGACATAGAATGGAAATGCGCCCAACCTTGTGTCTTCACGGTTCCTTCCACCGTGGAGTCGTTTACAAGTAAATATTGGTTACCGATCAGCTTATGTCCCCAGTTCGGTTGAAGGATATGCCCTAAGTCAAGCAGGACACGACGTTCTTTGGGATTGTCGTATGTATATTTGTGGAAACCTACACGATCCGTAGAAGTCAATTCCACGTTGATGCCAAAGTTATCCAAGCGTACGGCATAATACCCCGGTGTCGCTTTCTCAGTGTCTTTCTTGAAGGTAGCTACTGGTTTGATGGAATCTCCACCGGAGAAAGGTAATAAAGCTACGTCACCCAGATCGCCGATACCCGTACCAGAAAGATGCGTGTGGCTGAACCCGTAGATATGGTCATCATCATAATGGTAACCACTACTTGCGTCCCATCCCAAGATATGGGTATCCGGGCTTAGTTGTACCATCGCGTACGGACGGGTAGCTCCGGGGAATGTGTGTCCATGGAACCCGGTTCCGATGAATGGGTCTACATACCTCACCTCATCTTGTAGTCGCGGCGACTCCGGCGCTTGCTTGCATCCTACCAGCAGGCAGGCAAGAGCGGCCTGAAAAAATAAGATCGTTCTTTTCACTGTTATTATTGATTTAGTTTGTAATAAGCGAATTATCAATCATCTGTCACAAAGATAATGGCTTTGGGGGAATATTGGAAATTTCCTTTTAAAATCTGCAACCTTTTTCGGGCTTGGCTCGTCTTATAGATAAAAAAGTATGGGAACAAACGAATTTACGACAAAGATATTGCCGCTGAAGAATAACCTTTTCCGGGTTGTTTTCCGGATTACCGGAGACGTGGAGAAGTCTGAGCAGATCGTTCAGGAAGCCCTGCTTAAGGTTTGGGAAGACCGGGATAGCTGGATTGTCATTGAGAACTTACCTTCCTATTGCATGATGGTAGCGCGTAATCTGGCATTGAGGGAAACGTATTCCGGAAATAAGGAAAGGATGGAGCGGTATGCGGTAAGGTAATCTGTTTATGGATCGTGTATGGACTATCAACGAATAAATAAGTTGCTGGATAAATATTGGGAATGCGCCACATCCGTGGAGGAAGAGCGGGAATTACGCCAGTTTTTCTCCTCAGCGGTGGTACCTCCCGACTTATTACCTTATAAGGCTTGGTTCGTATCTCATGAGGCCGAGGCATTACCCCCTTTGGGGAAAGAATTTGATGCTCGTATATTAGAACATATCTCGGAAGATCGAAAATTAATCACTACATTTGGAACGTTATTTAAATCTATTACTCATTTAATACATAAGATTATGGGAACGAATATGAAGAAAGCCTTTACCACCCTTTTATGCCTTTTGTTTTGTATCACGATCTCGGCACAGGATAAAGCCGCAGATCTCAGTAAGTTCGTAGGCGATTGGTCCTTCTCTGCCCCCGACGCTCCGTATGGATATCAAGATGGAAGTTTTCAGATAAAGCAAGAGAACGGCAAGTTGACCGCTAAAGTGAATATACAAGGTAGTACCTTGGAGATAAATGATATCAAGGCGAAAGGAGATACCTATACCAGCTCTTTTTATGTGGATGGAACGCCTGTAGACTTAACTATGACCCAGAAAGGAAATGAGTTAGAGGGAATGGCCGACGCCGGAGGTATGCAGATTCCCGTGAAATTCAAGAAAACGAAGAAGTAGCCGCTTTGTGGTACTGTGAGTTTCTGTTAACTTCGCGGCAAAAACTACAAAGGGATGTTTACAGTAATCGGAATCATGTTCTGCGGCATTGCCGTCGGGTATTTCTTTCGTAAAGTAGAATGGCTGCAAAAGATCGGTAAGCCTATTTCTTATACAATTCTTCTTCTTTTGTTCCTGCTGGGAATTTCGGTAGGGGCTAATGAGTCTATCGTGAATAATCTTACGACATTGGGGGGGCAAGCCTTGTTGATCGCTTCGGCCGGTACGTTGGGGAGCGTCTTGGCGGCGTGGGGAGTTTATCATTTCTTTTTTAAGGAAAGGAGCCGGGGATGAAAGGGAGTTTGATCGTCGTGGGCTTCTTTGCCTTGGGGTGCTTGCTGGGATGGAGCGGTTATCTGCCCGGGGTCATTATCGAGAATGATATAACGGTTTATGTACTTTACCTCTTGATGTTTCAAGTAGGGATTAGCATAGGAAGCGATAAGAAACTGAAAGATATTTTATCGAGTATACGGCCGAAACTCTTATTGGTGCCTCTGGCTACTATTATCGGGACGTTGAGCTTCTCCGCCCTGATCAGCCTTGCTCTTACCAAATGGAGCGTGTTCGATTGTTTGGCGGTCGGAAGCGGTTTCGCCTATTATTCATTATCCTCCATCTTGATAACAGAGCTAAAAGAACCGACGCTGGGGGCGCAATTGGCGGCGGAGTTAGGGACGATCGCCTTGATCGCTAATATTATCCGTGAGATATTCGCCTTGCTGGGCGCTCCGTTGTTCGTTAGATATTTCGGAAGGCTATCTCCGATCTGCGCGGGAGGAGCTACTACGATGGATACGACATTGCCGATTATCACCCGTTATTGTGGAAAGGATTTGGTCTTTGTCTCTATCTTTCACGGAATCTTGGTGGACTTCACAGTTCCGTTTTTCGTTTCTTTCTTCTGTTCGATGTGAGTGAAAGAGGCTTCCGAGATCTCGGAAACCACCTTGCAAGGTTGAAAAGTCATTTCCGAGGTCTCGGAAAGCATTTTGCAAGGTTGAAAAGTCGTTTCCGAGGCCTCGGAAGGCATTTTACAAGGTTGAAAAGTCGTTTCTGAGGCCTCGGAAGGCATTTTACAAGGTTGAAAAGTCGTTTCTGAGGCCTCGGAAGGCATTTTACAAGGTTGAAAAGTCATTTCCGAGGCCTAGAAAAGCTATTTTACAGTTTGCAGCATCACTTCTACCGCTCTTTTTAATTGCGTGTCCTCGCCGGAGAGCTGCGCCTCGGGAGTATTGTACACCTCGACATCCGGTTGCAATTGTTGGTTTTCCAGATAATTGCCTTGCATATCTTTCACGCCTACTTGCGGGATACCGAACACCAAGGTCGGATCGATTTGCGTTTCCCACCATACGGCTGTCATGGTTCCCGGAACCGGGGCGCCGATCAGCTTGCCGATACCTAAGGTCTTATAAACCCAAGGGAAACCATGAGCGTTCGAATAATTATCCTCGCACATCAAGACACAGGACGGTTTGGTCCACTTATTGTAAGGATCGCTACCGATGTATTGTCCGCGAGGCTCGAAGCGCTGATACTCCTTGCCGCTCAATAAGGTAGCCAGATCATCATGCAACCAGCCACCTCCGTTATGGCGGGTATCCACGATCACGGCTTTCTTATTCCGGCAACGGCCTAATAAGGCGGAATAGACCTCGCGGAAACTCTCGCTGTTCATACCTCTTACATGTACGTACCCGATTTGCCCGTTCGATAATTTATCTACGGTTTCTTGGCAATTCTCGATCCATCTTTTATAAAGGAGGTTCGATTGCTCTCCGTTACTGATCGCTTTTACCTGTTCCTCGAAACGCTGTTTGCTGGTAGGATCATAGACAGAAAGCATTACTTTCTTACCGACTTTACCGCTTAGCAGTGGATAATAATCGGCGTCTTTCTTTATCGGTGTTCCGTCTATCTTCTCGATGATACAGCCTTTCTTTATCTGGCTGTCGGCCAATGTCAGCGGGCCTTTGGCGATGATTTCCTCGATCTTCAATCCGTCGCCCGTGTATGCGTTATCGAAGAAAGCGCCTAAGCTGGCGGTTTCCGGCCCGGTTAGTCCCGGATTGTAACGAGCGCCCGTATGGGAGCCGTTCAACTCGCCCAATAGCTCGGAAAGCATCTCTTGGAAATCAAAATTGTTGTTGATATGCGGAAGGAAACGGGCGTAAGCGGTCTCATACCCTTTCCAATCCATGCCCCGGAGTGTCGGATCATAGAACTTATCCAAGACTTGACGCCAAGCGTGATGGAAGATATAAGCACGCTCCTCTGCCGGACGATAAGCGAACTCGGCCTTGAAAGCGATCGGTTTTTCCTTGCTATCCTTCAACTCTATCTTTTTCAGTTTACCGCCGGCGGTAAGATAGAGGTTCTCTACTTTCTTATCGGCGAATAGAGTGCCTCGACCGACATTCTTGAGCAGTAATTTAGTGGACTTTTCCTTCAAGTCGTGTTCCCATAAATCAAAGCCTTTCTCGAAAGCGGCGCAATAATATAGTTTATCTCCTTTCGGGGCGAGTACGGCGTCTCCCAATGAGGATGAATTAGCGGTCAGGCGAATAATCCGGTCCTTGCGGTTCTCCAAATCAAACTTCAAGGGGACTACAGGCTTATCCTTATCCTCTTTTTTCTTATCGGAATCTTTATCGGATGTCTTATCCTCGTCCTTATCTTTGTTTTCATCCGCTTCTACCAAGGCCAGTTCTTCTTTACTGAGGCGGAATTTATCGTAAGCCTCACCGTCGAAGAACATGATGTACACATCCCGCTCAGCACCCCAGCTACCGTGGCTGCGGAAACCGGCACGGTCGGAGGACCAGATCATGGCCTTACCGTCTAATACCCATTTCGCGTCGCCATCCGAATAACCGCTTTCCGTCAGGTTCGTTACCTCGCCGCTACCGTCCGCTTTCACGAGGGCGATATCCGTGTTGTTCCATCCTCCGACGGAGATGTAATCTACCAAGAACCATTTGCTGTCTGGCGACCATTGAAAATGCTGGTCTCCATCGCTATACGAATAGAGGTATTTCCCGTCCAATACGGTGCGGACCTGCTTGGTCTTTCGGTTGATAACACGTAAGGTGGTGCGGTTCTCAAGGAAAGCCACCTCGTTGCCATCCGGAGAGTATAAGGGTTGGAACGAGGTTTGTCCGGAGACTACAAGAGGCTCCTCTTTCAATTCCGGGGCGTAAGTGAATTGCTTATCTTCGTCACGTGTAAGTTTACTTTCGTAGATCCCCCATGTTCCTTCCCGTTCGGCGGAATATACCAATGAACGTCCGTCGGGACTGAAATCTATATTGCGCTCTTGTTGCGGCGTGTTCGTGATTTGACGAGTCGTCTCGTATTCAATAGAAGTTACGTAAACATCGCCACGAGTGATAAACGCTACCTCTTTTCCATTCGGGGAGACGGCGATATCCGTAGCTCCATCGGTCAGAAGACGATGGATCACGTCGTTCTCGATCTTATCCGCGACGATCTGGATATTCACCTTGGCAGGTTTCTGGCCTTCCTTAACGGTATAGATCTCGCCGTCGTAACTATAGCATAGAGTCCCGGAATTATCGGAGGTAAGGAAACGCACGGGGTGGGTGGTATGCGTCGTGATTTGTTTCTCGCTGTTGCCTGCCAAATCCTTCTTGAAGATGTTAAAGCTTCCTTTCTCCTCGCTTAGGTAATAGAAAGACGCCCCATCCGCGGCCCATACAGGATTACGATCCTCACCGCCAAAAGTGGTTACTTTCTGGAAAGAGCGATCTTTTCCAAGCGTACATAACCAGATATCACGGGTGATAGAAGATTGATGATGCTTGCGCCAAGGGTCCTCGTAACCTTTGTAGTCATTGTATAATAATTTACTGCCATCTTTGCTGAGGGCTATATTTTCCATGTATAACGAAGAATATAAATCCGGCCTTCCTCCGTCCGTGCTTATCTCATAGACTTGCATAAAGCGGGTGCCGGGGAATTGGATATCCTTGGCATCTTGCAATACGTTGGCCAGATACAAGATGTGTCCGTTATCCTTAAAAGTCGTGGGATATTCGTTTGTGGAGTGGGTGGTGAGCCGCTTGGGTTCCCCTCCCTCCTTGTTCATGAGAAATACATCGAAGTTGCCGCTACGGTTGGAGGCGAAGGCTATTCTCTGTCCGTCGGGCGACCAGACCGGACGGGTATCATGCGCCGGATGTGTTGTCAACTGCCGGGCTTTTCCTCCGGAAGAAGGGACCGTGTAGATATCCCCTTGGTAAGAAAATGCGATCGTCTGCCCGTCCGGGGAGATCGCGCAGTAACGCATCCATAACGGACTGTCGTCTGCTTGCGCCGCCGCCGATAAAAATAACGCCAGCGCAGGAATCATCAAGTTTTTCATGTGTACTCTATTTTAGATTTACAAATGTAATCGATTTTCGATATTTATTAGGAGAAATAATTGCGTAGATTAAATTTTTAAATATTTTTGCATATGAACTTTAAAACCGCCAAGATGATGACTAAATATAGGGTGTGTATTACTTTTATGTCCATTTTATTATTGCTATTTCATTTTGTGTTTCTGTTTTCTTGTGGAAAGCTACCGGAAAAAACATTTGCTTTTTCTGATAACCTGCGGATTGACTCTTTGGAACATATGGCTATGGATTCGATTTACCGGAATCCTCGATATGCTCATTCCGCATTGGATGAAGCTTTAAGTCTAACTAAAGATAGCGATAAATATTATAAATTACTTGCGGCTAAAAGCCAGATTTATTTTGCAAATAGTGTATATGATTCCGGGTTTGTTTTACATCGGTCAATTATAGATTATTGCGACCGTGTACCGATGTCTCCCAAGATACATGGACTCTTAGGGACGCTGAAAAATACGGTTGGCAATTATTATTCATTTTTGGATAAAACGGATTCGGCCCTCCTTTGCTATTCCGAGGCGTATCAAGAGATCCGGCAGAGTGAGATGGAGCATAAAATCCCGGATATTTATATCAATATAGCGGATATATATACCCGGAAAGGAGCTTACGATCAGCGAGCCCGCTACTTTCGCCAAGCTCTTTTCGTGAGTGATTCATTGGGTATTATGGATCGGATGTCCTTTCCTATTTATTTTGGTTTGGGCGAGACGTATATGGAATTGAGGGACTTTGACTTATCCGATCACTTTTACCGTTTGGCGGAGAAAGAACTGGATTCTCGTAACTTGAGCGAGAAATTCACCTTTTGCAATAGCCGGGGAAATTACTATTATTACAAGGAAGAGTATGCGAAGGCGCTTCCTTGGTTCTTGAAAGCCCGTGAGGTGGTACGTCCTACTCATATGGATTTCTATACTAACGTATGCGAGATCAATTTAGGGGAGATCTATCTATGTCTGGATCAGTTGGATTCCGCTCGTTTTTATCTGGAAAAAGGGTTTAGGTACTTCCATACCTATAATAATAAGACGGCCTTGTACCATTTGACGACCTTGAAGGCTTCGCTAGCCTTAAAAGAGGGGAACTCCGGGCTGGCTTATCAATTGTTGAGGAGTTACACGGATACGGTAGGCATAGATCCCAAGATGGTAGCGATCCGTAATAAGAACTTGCAGAATTACTTCGCTACCACGGGCGATTTTAGGCGTGCCTATGAGTACCAAACGAAGAATAGCGTCATTGAGAACAATATTCGTAGCGAACGGACCCAGATGCGTGTCACCGAGATCGATATGCGTTATAGCCAAGATACGACTTTACTCAAGCGGGAGGCTATTATTAAACAACAGGCCGGCCGGATGGAATACTTGGAAATGAGCCGTTGGGTTTGGATCTTGCTTTTTGCGATCTTGTCGATCGTCAGCGGCATGGCTTATTACTTTATGAAACGTAAACGGCATGCCCAATGGTTAAGCCATATCGATCAGGTGACGAAGTTAAAGATGGAGAGTATTCGCAACCGTGTATCCCCTCATTTTATATTCAATATATTGAACCGGGAGATTAGCTCGGAGGAAGAAGGAAGTTCCCGCCGTACGCAACTTTCCGGATTGGTGGAGTTGTTACGTAGTAGTTTGGAGATCACGGAAAAGCTTAGTATCACGTTGGAGGAAGAATTACGCTTTGTCCGGACTTACTTGAATTTGCAGGCGCAAGGATTAGGGCCGGACTTCCGTCTGGAATGGAATCTCGATCCCTCCCTTGACACGGACGCAATCTATCTCCCGGCCATGCTGATCCAGATACCCGTAGAGAATGCCGTGAAACATGGCTTGTGTGCGATCGAGGGCGAGAAGCGATTATCTGTTTTCGTGGAGCGCGACGGGAAAGGCATCCATATCCGTATAGAGGATAATGGACCCGGGTATCGTCTGTTTACGAATGCGGGACATAACGGTACGGGGATGGGAACGAAAGTCCTTTACCGTACGATCCTATTGTTGAATAGGAGAAATAAAGAGAAGATCACATATTCGGTCCAAAGCAAGGAGAAGGGGATGGGGAGCGGAACAATCGTCAGTTTCTTTATTCCGTTGGATTTTAATTACGCTTTCTAGGTATCGTGAATGTACGAAAGTAATCCGGGCCGTTTCCTCCGGATAGTGGATGGAAGCGGCCCGGATCGAATTGAATCGGTTGATTCGGGTTATAGTCGCTCAATGTCTTCAACAGAAAGTCCGGAGCATTGGGCGATAAGTTCGGAGTCAAGTCCTTGCTCCTTCATCTTTTGGGCTATCTGGAGTTTTTCCTCTTGACGGCCTTTCTCGATCCCTTTCTCGATCCCTTTCTGCATCCCTTTTTGCATTCCTTCCTGCATTCCTTTTTCAATCCCTTCCGTTTGTGCGTAATCGATGGTCGCATACCAATCCCGATAATTCTTTAGGTTTTCCTCGTAGATCGCACGTTCTTTTTCGCTGAGTGAGTTGACGTTCGCCACGTCCAGTAAGCGAAGGAAGGTCTCCTGTTCCTCCTTGAAGGGAGATTGTTCAAATAGGTTCATATTCTTCAATGTATAAATCCAACGTTCGAAGGAGCTCTTGCACTCCTCCTTGCTTAAACTGAATAACGGGAACGATATGTAGATCTGCTTCATCTTGATCTCATTGAACACCTTTCCCGTCCTCTCGTTAGCGAGGACAACATCCGTACGGAAGTCTGTGAACTCCGGCAACTTGAAATTCAAGAAATAGACTCCGTAGATGGGTAGCAACCGATATTGCCATTGCTTGCCGATTTGTCCTTGCCGGGCCACCATGCGACAAAGATAATAAAAACCTCTGTTAAAGAAATAGTGCTGGGGACAATTCTGCATCTCTAGGATGAACTTGGCCCCGGACACGTCCTCGCAGAGCAGGTCGAATATGATGGTACGGTTCTCGACGGTCTCTGGCTTGATCTCCTTGTCGAGGTAGGTGATGTCCTTGATCTGCCGTTCGCCGGCTAGGGCGGCGTTAAGGAACTTGATGGTAACTTGCTTGTCTTGGAAGACAGCCTTAAATCCAGCATCAGTCATGATGTCTACGTATTGCGCCATAGTTAAATGGTTTTAGGTGATTACTGCTCCAAAGGTAAGGTTTATTTTCGTATTGCGCATTCTGTTTATTGTATATTTCTTAAAAAGCAGGTTCATGGTAGTCTGCTTTGCTATTTATAGAAAGTACGATTAGTATTAATAGTAGTGCAAAATACTATGGATAGTAATCGGCTCCCATTTTGATCAATTCTTATTATACGCTGATTATCAGAAATATAAATAACAATCTTTAAATATTAGGCTTATTGTACTTTTTAAGAGATCAAATTTGGTATGGTTGACTTATTCTTTTCACGTATAAAGATAACATTAAATAATAGACTAAGCCGCTAGCATAAAGTTCTCCAAGTGAATAACTAATCACTTCTCAACTCGTAAGCTTATGGCTTGACAAGCCTTGGATTATACGTTTGAGTATTTGCAATGATTGCATGTGAATGTTTGTATTTATTATGCGGTTATGGATGGATACCATATATAATGTACATGCGTACATTATATAATAGATAGAAACGGCTAGTCTAAACGATCGATTCTTTTAGTCATTTGCAAAGGTACGCGTTTCTTCGATACTTGCAACCCTTCCGGGCTATTTTTTTTCCACTTATCCTCTTTCTTATCAATAGGATAGGTTATCATTTACCAAACAAGCGATTCCTTCAACGAACCTCCCGCTCAAGCGCCTAAAAAACGCAAGATCTAAACGATCGTTTAGACTAGTCGTTTTCGAGTAAAACAAGGGTGCTAAACGACGGGATGGACTTTAATTAACACTATTATTAATATTAAATTTTGAATTTATGAACAAGAAGTTTTCTACTCTTTTGGCAGGTATGGCGCTGTTAAGTGTTATGTCTGTTAATGCACAGACTACACCAAGTCGAGTAGACCCGGAAACTGTATTGGGTCAAGAATGGCGTTTAGGCGGTTTGAAGGAGGGAGCTAATTCTGGTCTTTATCAGTTGAAGGTCATGGATGGCACTACTCCTGCTTATCTTGCGATGGAGCTAAATCGTGGAACAGGTGATTATGAACTACGTGTTTATAGTGCAAGCGAAGCTAAGAATAACTTAGAGGCTACATTGTGGTGTGTTTCTGTCTCTAATTATAACCAAGGTCAAGCTCCTATTTATGACTTCCAGAATAAATTGTCTGGAACTATGTTGGATTTGACAATGGCTGGCCATGAGAAGACTGAGAATGGTATGAATGGTGCTTGGAAACCTGTTTTAGGTGGTGAGATCGCAGGTTGGGCATTCTCTCGCTCATACAAAGATTTGGAAGAAAAGAGACCTTTGTATTCTTATTTCTCAACGGACTCAATTGTTGGTTTGAAAGCGGATCCTGCTACCGGCGCTGTTAAGGTTGCCAAGTGGGGTGCTAATCAAATAGATGCCACTTCAAACGCCGCTGATGTGACTAACTTTGCTTTGGTTGGCGCAGCACAAATCGCATTGAGCGAAGATCAAGTAAATACGAAGTTGGGTCTTCTTCAAGATAACAAGGCTGGAGTACAATTGACTTTCACTCCGGACGTGAAAGGTACTAGCTTAAAGAATCCGTTCAATGAGCAGAAGTTTATCGCAGAGGATAAAGATAATAACAAATGGCTTTTCATCAAGCAAAAGGATAAAGACGCTTATTTGAAAGTTGATACGGCTTATACGAATGAGACAGGTACAAAGTTCTTAGCTTACGGTTGGACAGAGAAAGCAAAGGATAAAGCTGATGCTTACAGTTCTATTAGCTCTGAATTACGTGCTCAACATCAGTTCAAATTCATCTATTCTCCGAGTGGCGATAGCTTGTACATCTATGTAAAAAAAGTTACTTGGAATAATGATGGCAAGTATTGGAATACGCACGTTACGGCTACTCCAGTTAACGAGCATGAGTTCTGGCGTGTCTCTTTGCAAGACTTGATTAAAGATGAAACTTGTATTTTGACAGTTGATCCGGAGGACCAGAACACTCATATTTCTTTGGGTCTTAGCGGATGTGAGGAAAAGGGTTCTTCCAAGACTTCCGTTGATGATGGTGTTTATTTCATCAAGAATAAACAAGGACAGTATTTAGCTTCTCCTATCTATGAGAATGGTACTATCCGTTGGACAACCGTGAATGAGGATGAGCAGAGTGTTGCTCATATGCCAGCTTATCAATGGGTTGTATTGAAGAAAAATACAAGTAATGATAAAGTGAAGGCTGTGTCTCCGGTTACTATCTCTAACCGTGAATTCGCAGATAAAGTTATAAATGCGGATTTTGATGGTGATGGCCAGATGGAGTCATATAAGACTGCTGTTTATTCTACTGTTCAGTTAAGAAAGGCAGAGGGTGGTTCTTATATGTTTGTATATGGAGATAAACTTACAGCGGAGTATGGCTCTGTCGGTATAGATTCTTTGTTCTTCGAGAAAGTTCCGGCAGCTTCTATTTCTGATCCGTATTTAGGTTACAGAAAGTTGGAGAAAGATTCTTTGTTGGTTAACAAATATACGTTTAACTATTGGCATCCTTATGCTACGGATAAATACATCGCTAAATCTACAGACTCTACGTTGACTGTGTTGGATGGAAAAGATGCTTTCGTAATTGATACATTGACTGAGCGTTGGTATAATAACTCAAAGATATTTGCGACTGTAGATATCCCTTACGGTTATAAGGTTAGCGATGATGTGGCTAAGAATCGTATTAAAGGCTTGAAGACTCTAGTGAGAACTGCTTATGAGGTTTCTTATAAAGATGGTAAAGGTGAACTTAATGAATGGAAAGTTAATAAGGAAGATAAGTTTAATGTAGGTTCTAGTGCTACTGGTCATCAGCAATCTTATACGACTTATTATGCATTCTTCAAAGAAAACAACCATATCAGTGGAAAGCACTATTATGCGATTGTTAATGCTGCATATGATAATTATCCTAATGCTACAAAATATGTATTAGGTTATCAGAAAGCTGGAGTATCCGATTATGACGGTGCCGCTACATTGAAGAATCAAGTATTAGGCGAGACTCGTACTTCTGCTTTCGCTATCGAACCGGACAACACTCCGCTTTACCGTCGTTTCAGTTCTCTTGAACTTGAAGGTAATGAAGGTGACAAGGCCGATACTTTACGTTTTATCGAGAAATACCGTAAAGAATACTTGCAGGTTGAGAATAATAAGAACTTCATGAAAGAAGGTATTGACTTCTTAGGTATTTATACTCCGGATAAGACTGAGGATGGTTTGTCATTCATCGTTGATACCGCATGGGTAAACCGTGGTTCTGGTAATATCAAGCCTCAATATTTGATCTCTATTGATCGTAATGATTTCGAAGGAGTTGAAGGCGTACCTTGTACGGAAGATGACCATCACTTTACCGCAGAAGGTAAACCGACAGATAAATGGCATTGCGTTCACGCAAAACCGGCTGTTCCGGGCTTTGAAAGAGGTAAATATTTGATCAATTTCCATGATTTCGCTAATAAATATGGTTGGTCAACATTATCAAATGGGGAGCAAGATGCTGACTACATGTGGAAGAAATATGATCGTGCAGGTTTCGTGGAAGCTATCCGTGTAGCTGATACTTTGTATATCTTGAGAGATGAGTTCAAGAACTTACCGAACGAGAAGATCAACTTCGCTGATTTGAACAAGGCTGAGGAGGATGCTTGGACTGCGGCTAAGAAGGCTGGAGTATCTGAAGATGAATTTGTTTCACACAAATATATCTTATCTGGTGATAACCATAAGTATGTGACTTGGTCTATGCGTTTCGTAAACAAGGAAGTTGCCGCTAATGAGGTAGAAGCTGATAGAGCATTCTTGTTCGAGTCTATGAAGAGTAAACATGTTTCTGGTTACAATAATTCTGCTATGGGTGACATCGCTCCTACATATGCGGCTTGGTTGAGAATGCAGAATGGTTGTTTAGTTCTGTCTGATGATCGTTCTTCTAATTTCGATGAGATGAATACAGGTGGTGACGATGCTTTGATCTTTAATGTGGAGCAAGGTGATGATATCGCAACAGATAACGAAACAATCGATGCTGTAGAAGGTATCTCTGTAGTAGCCGGTAACGGTACCGTAACCGTTCAAGGCGCAGCTGGTAAGTCTGTAGTTATCACGAATATCTTGGGTAAGGTAATCGCTGAGACCGTTCTTACTTCCGATAACGCTACAATCTCCGTGCCTGCCGGTATCGTAGCTGTGGCTGTTGATGGTGAGGAAGCTGTTAAGGCTATCGTTAAATAAGAATTTAACAAAATAAGATAATCATACAATTCCCGTGCGGGTATCGATCCAAGTAATCCGTGACGGATGAACAGGCGGGAGTTGGATTAATATTAATACTAAAGTAATAAATTAAGAGGTCCGTAAGTACCTCCGTGAGGAGGAAGTACGGATAAAGGAACAAGAGGATGCGTCGATATAATGTACGCATCCTCTTTAGTGTTTATAGCGGGTGTTGAGGATAAATCCTGCTTCTACTTGCAAAAGAGCGAGATAAGCAACGGCACGCTGATCTCGAGGATAATCCCGTGAATAATAGCCACAGGTACGATATTCTTTCCGGAATACCGGCTGATAACCGGAAGGCAGACATCCATGGAATTGATTCCCGCCACGGATACCGGAGCGAATTTACCAAAGAAAGAGGCATACAGCGGTGCCCCGAATAAAGCTAACATTTCCCGGATGATATTAGCCAATAACGCGATAGCCCCAAGTTGCGAAGCGATCTCTATCCCTGCCGACGCCTCTTTCAGTTGTACGATAAGCAAGGAGGATAAGGAATAATAGGCGAATCCGCTTCCTACAGCCATACAATCATATATATTCCACGAGGTCAATAACAAACTTGCCGCCGCGGAGAATACTAACGTGCCGATGATCGTAAAGAACGGCAGTAACAAACTGGAAAACCGGATATCCTTTACCATCTTTCCTAATTCGGCGTTTGCTCCCAGATTCAATCCTACTTGGATAACGAGGGCGTATAGCAAGAATTGCGGTAGTTTTTCGCAATACGTGGAGATAGTCGTGTTGGCGAAGGTTCCGCAAAAGATTCCCGCTGTGAAACATAAGATAACGATTAGGTTATTTTTCATTGAGACCTCCTTTCTTGATAAATAATTTATAAGCGATAAAAGATGCTACCAGACTTCCCAATACTCCGCAAATAGCAAGTATGGCTGCTTGTATTCCAAACTCACCAATATTATTCAGCAAAGATTGGTTGGCTCCTATGGTAATACCGAATATGAACAACATCGCGAAAATCGTATAAGAGATGGAATGTTCCAATCCCTTGAAAGCGGGGACGTGTCGGCATAAATAACCGACGCTTATCCCCAGACCTAATAGACCTAGAATGATAAACATAAGCATATTGTATTTTGAGATGCGCAAGACATCTTTTCCCCGGAAACGAAGCATACGAATACTCCCTCTTTTCCGCAGAAGTTAAACTTGAGTGCAATTAAGACCTAGATGTAGGTGTAAGAAGAGAACTATAAAAAGAAGTCCTCTCAAGAAGAGTATGAATGGATTTAGACAAAACCGCTGAACCAATGAACATGCACGATCGTGTTACCCGAGAAAGCTCGGGTATACCATCTTTTTGAGTTGTTCAGAAGCTTCTTGTTCATCTTATTTGTATCATTGTTTGATTTCTGGCGCAAAGGTAGTAATAAATTAGAGATTCTAAAACTTTTTCTAGGATCGGATATATAAGGGACTTGACTTGGATTTTGGATCTTTTTATGTACATTTGAGGTCCTACCCGCTATTGGGCCAACTAAAAACGGATAGAACAGATATGATTAAAAGATAAGATTGGTTATGAGGAAAAGAATGATTTTAACAGCATTGGCGGTTGTCGCTATCCCTACGTTGTTGATGGCGGCGGATGAGGCGAGATTGATGCGCTTCCCGGCTACAAATGGTTCAGAGATTGTATTCTCGTATGCTGGCGATTTATATAAGGTCCCGGCTACAGGTGGTGAGGCACAGCGATTGACATCGTATGTGGGGTATGAGATGTTTCCCCGTTTCTCCCCGGATGGTAAGACGATCGCTTTTACGGGACAGTACGACGGTAACACGGAAGTGTACACGATGCCCTCTTCTGGCGGTGAGCCATTGCGTATCACTTACACGGCTACGAATAGCCGTGATGATCTGGGCGATCGCATGGGCCCGAATAATATTGTGATGACTTGGACACCGGACGGTAATGGTATTGTTTACCGCAACCGCATCAGCGATGGGTTCTCCGGTAAGTTATATACGGTAAATAAAGAAGGTGGCCTTTCCGAGGTGGTTCCCTTGCCCGAGGGCGGCTTTTGTAGCTATTCGCCCGACGGAAAACAATTGGCTTACAACCGGGTAATGCGTGAGTTCCGTACATGGAAATACTATAAGGGCGGTATGGCCGATGATATCTGGGTGTATAATCCGGAGAAGAAAAGTGTAGAGAATATCACGAACAATGAGGCGCAAGATATCTTTCCGATGTGGATTGGTGATGAGATCTATTTCCTTTCAGATCGGGATTACACGATGAACTTGTTCGTTTACAATACGAAGACTAAACAAACAAGTAAGGTGACGAACTTCACTGAGTACGACGTGAAATTCCCTAGCAGCTTCGGCAATACGATCGTTTTCGAGAATGGAGGCTATATCTATAAGATGGATGCGGTGTCGAAGAAACCGGAGAAAGTGAACGTAACCCTCGCCTCCGATAATGTCTACGCACGTAGCGAGATCAAGGATGGCTCCAAATATATCACGAGTGCCAGCCTCTCCCCAAAAGGTGAGCGTATGGTGGTGACAGCTCGTGGCGAGGTATTCAATATCCCGGTAGATAAAGGAGTTACGAAAAATATCACCCGTACTCCGGGAGCGCACGAACGTGACGCTCAATGGTCTCCAGACGGAAAGTATATTGCCTATATCTCCGATGCTACCGGCGAGACCGAGCTGTATCTCCAAGATTCCGAGGGGGGCGAGCCTACCCAGTTGACCAAGAATAACGATACGTATATCCGTACTTTCCAGTGGAGTCCGGATTCCAAGAAGATTGTCTATACGGATCGTAAAAATCGTATCAATCTTTTGGACGTATCTAACAAACAGCTAACAACTATCTCACAAAGTCTGTTAGGTGAAGCCCGCAACGTAAGTTTCTCTCCGGATAATAATTGGTTGACTTATTCCCGTGTGTCCGATAATAATTTCTCAATCGTCTATGTCTACGATATCGCGGGTAAGAAAGAATATCCCGTGACCGATAAATGGTACGAGTCTTATTCTCCGGTATTCAGTACGGATGGCAAATATCTGGTATTCACTTCCGCCCGTGATTTCAATCCTACGTATAGCCAAACGGAATGGAATCATGTGTATAATAATATGGGTGGCGTATATCTGGCGTTATTGTCTAAGGATACCGCTTCCCCGTTTATGGAAACGGATGCGGAGGTAGCCATTGAATCTACCCCGGCGAAAGCGGATGCCTCTAAAAAGGACGAGACAAAGAATGAGGCTTCTACTCCGGTCGTAAAGATTGATATAGAGGGTATCACGGATCGAATCGTTAAGCTCCCCTTGCCGGGATCGAATTACTACGATCTTTATTCCGATGGAACGAACGTGTATTATTTCACGAAAGGCGGCATGAAGATGTTTGACTTGAAGAAACAGAAAGAGGAAACCGTTAGCGATGCCGCTATGATGGTTGATCCGGCTGGCAAGAAAGCTGTTTTCTTTAAGGACGATCAACTATTCGTAACCGATATACCGAAAGGTAAAGCGGATTTAAGTAAGCCGGTTAATCTGGCGAATATGAAGATCACGGTAGACTATACGAAGGAATGGGCGCAAATCTTCGACGAGGCTTGGCGTGCTTTCCGGGATGGTTTCTATCTGGAGAATATGCATGGCAAGGATTGGAAGGCGATCAAGGAGAAATACGCCGCCCTTCTTCCTTACGTGAAAACACGTTTGGACTTGAATTATATTATTGGCGAGATGATCGGCGAGCTGGGAGTAGGGCATGCTTATGTGAACCCCGGTGAGGTGGAAAGTCCTAAACGGGTATCGATGGGTCTGCTAGGTGCTGAGGTTTCTCGGGATAAGAGTGGTTTCTTCCGCTTGGAAAAGATCCTGCCGGGGGCTTCTTGGAGTAAGGAATTACGTTCTCCATTGACAGAGCCGGGTGTTGAGGCGAAGGCCGGAGAGTATATCGTCGCTATAGACGGAGTACCTACGAATAGCGTGAACGATATGTATAAGTTGTTGATCGGGAAGGCGAACGTTCCGACCGAGTTGTCTTTGAATAGCAAGCCTCAGTTGGCGGGGGCTCGTAAGATCGTGGTCAGTCCGTTGGCGGAAGAATATTCTTTGTATCACTATAATTGGATCCAAGATAATATCAAGAAGGTAGATAAGGCGACGAACGGTAAGGTCGGTTATATCTATATCCCGGATATGGGGCCGGAAGGCTTGAATGAGTTCTCCCGCTATTTCTATCCGCAATTGGATAAAGAAGGTTTGATTATCGATGATCGTGCGAATGGCGGTGGAAATGTCTCCCCGATGATTCTGGAACGTCTGTCTCGTGAGCCGTATCGTTTGACAATGCGCCGGGGTTCTTCTTTGATCGGGACCGTACCGGATGCCGTACAGGTTGGCCCGAAAGTTTGCTTGATCAATAAGTATTCCGCTTCCGATGGCGATTTATTCCCGTGGGGCTTCCGTGCGCTTGGCTTAGGTAAATTGATTGGAACCCGTACTTGGGGCGGTATCATCGGTATTAGCGGCCCGCTTCCTTATATGGACGGTACGGATATCCGTGTGCCTTTCTTCACGAGCTATGATCCGAAGACGGGTAACTGGATTATCGAGAACCACGGTGTGGATCCGGATATCTTGATCGATAACGACCCCATCAAGGAATGGAACGGTGAGGATCAACAATTAGACCGTGCTATCGAGGAAGTCATGAAACAATTAAAAGAACGCAAACCGCTAGCCCCTGTCCCTGCGCCAAGGGACTGGAGCCATAAATAACGATAGGCTATTTGTAGAGACGGGGCGTGCCCCGTCTTATCCCGACAAAATAGTAATTAAAATACTATCTGATAGTGGTGAGACGGGGCGTGCCCCGTCTCTACAAATAAATAAATAGTAAACGGATTAAAAACTAGTAATCTATCTATGGAACGATTCGCAGCCATTGACTTTGAGACCGCTAATGGAAAGCGGAGCAGTATTTGCAGTATAGGTATCGCCATATTGGAGGATGACTGGGTAGTAGATAGCATTTATACCTTGGTACGTCCTACCCCTAATTTCTATACCCGTTGGACTACGGCTATACATGGGTTGAGCGCTGAGGATACGAATGACGCGTTATGTTTTGAGGAGGCTTGGGAAAGCATCGCCCCGAAACTAAAGGATCTCCCCCTTGTTGCCCATAACAGTCCGTTTGATGAGGGATGCCTGAAAGCCGCCCACGAGGTGTATGACTTAGCCTATCCGAAATATCCCTTCTATTGCACTTGCCGTCTATCCCGGAAGATGTACCCATTTCTGGTAAATCATCAGTTGCAGACAGTAGCCGCCCACTGCGGTTACGACCTTACCCAACATCATAACGCCATGGCCGACGCTTACGCCTGTGCCCATATCGCCCTTACGATGATGCGGGAAAAAGAGGTCGATACCTTGGAGGCGCTTATGGCTTCCTGCTACTCTAGGTAACTATGGGGTGTTTTTCCCGGCTATTTTATCCACCACGACAGCGATAGCGCCATCTCCCGTCACGTTGCAAGCGGTGCCAAAACTATCCATGGCAATATAAAGGGCGATCATTAACGCTTGCAGTGTCTCATTGAATCCCAGCATACTTTGCAAGATACCCAAAGCGGCCATAATAGCCCCTCCCGGAACCCCCGGAGCCGCTACCATCGTAATTCCCAGCATCATGATAAATCCGCTGAAATTGGAGAAGGTAACCGGTTCTCCCGCCATGATCATGATAGCCATAGCGCAAGCTACGATTTTCATGGTGCTACCTGCCAGATGGATCGTGGCGCAAAGCGGTACGGTAAAGATCGCTATATTCTCCCGTACGCCATTCTTGACAGCCTGCGCCAGTGTCACGGGAATCGTGGCGGCGGAGGATTGGGTCCCCAGAGCCGTAGCGTAGGCCGGTAACATATTCTTCAAGAGGCGGAGCGGATTTTTCCCGGCTATGGCTCCGGCTATCGTGAATTGGATCAATAACAATAATACATGTAAGACAAAGATGACTATGATAACCTTGAGGAACATCGTGATAATACTCATGACTTGTCCGCTCACGGTCATGTTCAGGAAGATACCGAAAATATGGAGCGGTAATAACGGGATGATAACCACCTCGATTAGCTTAATGATAATTTCCTTGAAATCCGTGAAAGAGTCACGCAGGGTGGTTCCCGATATATTAGAAAGCCCTAGGCCAATCGTAAAGGATAGCAGCAAGGCTGTCATGACATCCATTAAAGGCGGCATATTTACCACGAAGTAAGGTGTCAGCATGAAATCTTCCGGATTCTCCATTGCCGTCAATTCCGTGTTGGTCGGTAGTATGTGCGGGAATATAGCCGATCCGCTCAGGAACGTGAAGAAACCCGAGAAGACTGTTGAACCGTAAGCGATCAAGGCGGTTATCAACAATAGCTTTCCGGCTCCTTTACCCAGATCTCCGATAGCGGGAGTCACCAGCCCCAATATGATTAGAGGGATGGAGAACGATAGGAAGTTGCCGAACAATGAATTGAAGGTTACAAAGATACGTGCGATTCCTCCCGGTAAAAACTGGCCGAACAATACGCCGGCGGCGATAGCGATAACGACTTTAGTTAACAATGATACTCTGATCTTCTTCATGGTGTTGCTTTATTTTGAAGCCAATGGCGGCCATCGTAATACTCATCAACGGACTGATCAGGTTAAAGAAGCAATAAGGAAGATACGTCAGGGTCGCTACGCCTAATATCGTGGCTTGCGTCATGCCGCAGGTGTTCCACGGTACCAGCACGGACGTTACGGTTACGGAATCTTCCGTCGTACGGCTTAACAGGCGACTCTCATATCCTTTTTTCTTGTAGATATCCTTGAACATATTTCCGGTAAGGATAATAGATATGTATTGATCGGCCGTAACGATATTCAAGAATAAACCGGAGAATACGGTAGACGCCACCATGCCGACCCTCCGTTTCATAAAGCGCAGGAATACGGACGTAAGGCTTTCCAGCATACCGCTGGCCGTCATGGAACCACCGAAGCACATGGCGCAGATGATCAGCCAAATCGTATTCATCATACCCGCCATACCCCGGGTAGCGACCAAGCTGTTCAAGGCCTCGTTGCCCGTATCGATTTGGGTACTCCCGTAGAATGTCATGAATAATCCCTTAAACAGGGAGGAGGCATCCGCTACCGATGCTCCCGCTACCTCTTGCAATAAATGAGGCTGGAAAAAGATCGCGAGCACCCCCGCCATCGCTGTCGAGATAAACAAGGTGATCAAAGACGGTACTTTCTTGGCGATTAATATACCCGTTACCACCGGTACGATCAGTAGCCAGAGTGAGATATTAAAACTTTCGTTCAACGAAGCGGCGAACTCGGCTATTTGCCCGGATGCGTTCGAGGTATGCGTAAAACCCGCTATGGTAAAGATAATCAACGTGATCACCATAGACGGTATTGTCGTAAGCATCATATACCGGATATGGGAGAACAAAGGGGTATGCGTTACGGAAGAAGCTAATACCGTCGTGTCCGAAAGCGGTGAGATCTTATCCCCGAAATAAGCGCCCGAGATGATCGCCCCGGCTACCCACCCCGTAGCGAAGCCCTGTGCCTCACCGATACCCATCAAGGCGATACCGATCGTGGCGATGGTAGTCCACGAGCTACCGGTCATAACGGATACGACAGCGCAGATCACGCAGCAAGAGGCCAGAAAGAAACTCGGATGGATGATTTGCATCCCGTAATAAATCAAGGTCGGGACGATACCGCTGATCATCCAGCTACCGGATAAAGCGCCAATCAACAATAGGATAATTATAGCTGTGGCCACTCCAAATATGTTTTTACATATCGCCTCTTCTATATCACGCCATTTGACTTTGCAGAAGATCATGGCCAAAAGGGAGGCCACCGCCGTGGTGGTAAGTAATACGACTTGGCTTCCGCCGCTCAATGCGTCGCTGCCAAAAGTGCGTATGGTTACAAACAAAAGAGCTACCAGCACGAGGATAGGCACTAGTGAAAGTAGAGGGGAGGGCATCTTCTTAAGATGATTTTCCATTGTTCATTCAGTCGCTTAAATAATGATGGTGCGAAAATACTAAAAATACCTTGAATAACGCTATGAATTATAGATTGATTTCCTTATTTCACAGTCTTTTGGACGATCTTATAACCGGTTGCCGCTATAAGAATGCTCATAAACGGGCTGACGATATTAAAGACGCAATAAGGGAAATAAGTCCAAGTAGATACGCCAAGGATTGTAGATTGTGTCATGCCGCAAGTCGTCCACGGGATCAGCACGGAGGTGACGGTGACTGAGTCTTCCGTTGTCCGGCTAAGCAGGCGGCTCTCGAATCCACGTTGCTTATATACTTCTTTAAACATTTCGCTGTTCAGGATGATGGCGATGAACTGGTCCGCCGTGCAGATGTTCAAGGATAATCCGGACACGACGGTAGAGGCGACCATGCTGGTACGGCCTCGCATGAAATGCAAGAAGATACGTGTGATACTTTCTAGCATGCCGCTAGCGGACATGGCCCCGCCGAAACACATGGCGCAAATGATCAGCCAAATCGTGTTCATCATCCCGGCCATTCCCCGGGTAGAGACTAGAGAGTTCAAGGCCTCGTTGCCGGTCTGTATCTGCGTGCTGTCATAGAAAGTCATCAGCAGACCTTTGATATAGGCGATAATCCCGCTATCTGTGATCCCGGAAATCTCCAATAAGGCGTTTGGCTGGAAGATCAAGGCGAATATTCCGGCGAGTATGGAGGAGGCGAAAAGCACCACGATCGAAGGTGTCTTCTTGGCGATCATGATTCCGGTAACGATCGGTACGATCATAAGCCAAGGCGTGATATGGAACGAGCCTTTTAAGGCTTCGGAGAAAGCGGCTATCTGGGATGCGTCCGCTGTCTCCCTCGAGAATCCGGCGATGCTGAATACGATCAGTGTGACGATCATAGAGGGAACGGTCGTATAAAGCATATACCGGATATGCGTGAAAAGGGGCGTGTCCGTTACGGAGGCCGCCAATACCGTAGTGTCTGATAACGGCGACATCTTATCCCCGAAATAAGCGCCCGATATAATCGCTCCGGCTACCCACCCCGTACTGAAGCCTTGCGCCTCGCCAATCCCGATCAAGGCGATCCCGATGGTGGCGATGGTAGTCCACGAGCTACCCGTCATGACCGATACGATACTGCATAGCAGGCAACAGGCCACGAGGAAGAAATCCGTTTGCATGACTTGCAACCCGTAATAGATCAAGGACGGCACGATCCCGCTTACCATCCAACTGCCCGATAGGGTTCCGATCAATAAAAGGATGATGACAGACGGTGCAATCCCATAGATGTTACGGGCGATTTGCCCCTCGATATCTTCCCACTTGATCTTGCAATGAAAGACGGCGATCAAAGAGCAGATCGAGGTGGCTATCAATAATACGATTTGGCTGGCTCCTCCAAGGGAATCGCTCCGGAAAATATAGATGGCTACGGCCAGCATGATGACTAATGTCACTACGGGTAGTAAAGAGATCGCGATGGAGGGTGTCCGGGGCTTTTCTGCCATGGGTTTATTCACGTCGTTTGTTATTTATCATGGATAATCCGAATAAATTCTTTATACGGACCTTCCTTGTGTTATCGATTCTAATTAATTTCGCTGCAAAAATAAAAAAGGATTTGGATAGGGGGGTAACTTATGGTAGTAAATAATCGGTTAGGCTATTTATTTGTCTTTTTGGGGATGAGTATGGCGCTATATGCCCAGCGAAAGACGGAAGTGATCCGTTATGGCGATCTGGATCAGTGGGTGGTACGTAAGATCACGGAATCGGCTATTATCGGGAAGGAGACAAAGACACTTTACTGCGTTGGCCCTACGGATACGATTATCGGAAATAGACCTTTTGAGTCGAAAGTTTCGCCTTGGGGCAGTTCTAACGTGATGGCTAGGGTGAGCGGGATTACGAAAGCTAGCGTCAGTGTCTACCCCGAAAGACGGGATGAGGGGTATTGCGCACGGCTGGAGACGGGTATAGAATCGATCTCGGCGATGGGTATCATGAACGTGAAGGTGCTGGTCGGTGGATGCCTCTATCTCGGCCGTTTTCTGGAACCGGCGAAGAATTCTTCGGAGACGTGGGGACAGATCGTTTGCGGTATCCCGTTTCACCAAAAACCTACGTCCTTGTTATTCGATTATAAGGTGAAACTCTCCGGTGATCCCAATCGTATTAAATTGAGTGGTTTTAGCAAGAGATCGGAGGTAGATGGCATTGATATGCCTTTGGTGAATCTCTTTCTTCAGAAGCGTTGGGAAGATAAGGACGGGAATATATATGCTAAGCGTATCGGTACGCTGGTAATCCGGATGGATGAAAATACGGATTGGGTAAACGATGCCAGTTTCACGATCTTATACGGCGATATCACGAAACGTAGCGATTATAAAGAATATATGGGGTTTCAACTCGGAGAGTCCGCTCGTTATAGCTTGAACAGCAAAGGCAAGAATGTGCCCATCCAAGAGATCGGCTGGGGAACGGAGGACGATGAGGTAACCCATATGATCTTAGAGTTCTGTTCCAGTCACGGAGGCTCATACATAGGGTCTCCGGGAAATACCTTTTGGGTAGATAATATCCGGTTGGGATATTGAGCCTATTATCGTTGAAACCCTATGGTATTTGTCTCCGGTCTTGATACAGAAGCCAACAAATGAAGCGTAGCTTGTTTTATTCTATGGTTTCGTGATCAGAATATAATAGTCTGATATTAGCCTCTAATATTCTGAATCCACTCCCATGATCGTGCGGCATACCATATTTGGGGCCAGATTTATAGCTCCCGATTCTTATATCATACATTATCTTCCCATCGGTTAAGAGTGATATAAAACGCTCAAATGATGGCTCTGTATATATATCGGCTTTATTGAAGTAGAAGAGTTCCTTACCCCCTTCTTTTTTTGTTTGGGCAGTTACATATAATAAGTTCTTTAGCTTCTTTGTTAGTGCTTTTTGAATGTCTTGATAGGTGTAACCTACGCTACAATCTAACAGCTCTTTTGTATTTAAGTCAAATACTCCTATTAATATTGTCTTGGCGACAGGGTTGTTTAGGAGTTTAAAAGAATATTTCTTCATATATGTGTTATAGCTATTTGCAAACATAGACGTATGCAAGCTATTTATAGATGGTGCATCTTCATAAGGTGTTCCAAATTTATCTTTTAAATAAGCATTCGCACGTTTGGGAAATGAGGGGCTTTTAGTGAATAGGGTAACGTAAGAGCATGAAGCGCCGCGATGAGATTTTATTTCGAATCCAGCTAAATCGGGCTCGTCTAAATTGTTCTCGACAACTCCGATGTAATCTTCAAATGTTTTTCCAATCCCAGTATTGTTGGCTCTATTGCTTGGAACATATTCCAAGGATTTAACCTCTTTGAACTTTGAAATAATAAAATCCTTATTCTCCATAACGTATTATATTAAATATGAGTAAGTCAATAATATCTCTATCTTTGGAAAAATCTTCCTCTGATATGAATAGCTGTTCTATGGTAATGTTGAAATAGTGGCATATTTTATAGATCTGACTAAGGGTGTACTTATGTGGAAATTTAGGGCTTTCTATACTCCCTATTAAGCCCGGAGCCACTTCGAGGAGATTCGACAACTCTTTTTGGCTAACATTGTTGGCCTCTCTTAGCTCCTTTATCTTAAGGATGATTTCAAGTTGATACTCGGTCTTTCTAATCATTATTGTTATTTTTGCCCAAAAATATAGTTTTATATATGCTTATGTACTCACAATATGTGAGCGATTGAGTATATTTGCACTCACATAATATAAGTAAGGAAGGTATGTACAAAAGAACGATTGATAATAGGTGGAGCTTTAAGGATGCCGATACCAAAGAATTTACTCATTGCTATCATGCGTATCCTGCGATGATGATTCCCCAAGTAGCAAGAGCTCTAATAGAGGAATATAAGCCAGAGGATGGAGTTGAGCTACTTTTTGATCCATATATGGGAAGCGGTACATCGTTAGTTGAGGCTTCTATAAAAGGTATAAACGCGATAGGAACAGACCTTAATCCATTGGCTAGATTGATGAGCCATGTAAAAACAACCCATTATGATTTATCTTGTATCAGAGATACTTTTTCAATGATGCAAGCCTTGTTCTTTGAGTATTCTGAAGATAAGGTCAAGAATAAGAACTTCGATAATATTTCTAATTATACTTATTGGTATTCCAGAGATAGCCTTTTGCGCCTTTCTTATATTTATCAAGTAATTAATGAATGTGTGGCTTTGGATTTCGCTGATTTCTTTAAAGTTCCTCTTTCCGAGACTGTTAGAGAGGTATCGTTTACGAGGAATGGAGAATTTAAGCGGTTTAGGATGAAGGAAGAGAAAATTAAAGACTTCAAACCGGATGTCTTTCGATTGTTTGAAGAAAAGGTTATAAGAAATATAAATGGACTTGAGGAGTTTAATAGTATAAAATATCCATGTAATATAGGTATCTATGACTTTAATAGTACTATAGAAATCCCTTCCGATATAATACAGCCGAATAGTGTTGATATGGTTGTAACCTCTCCGCCTTATGGCGATAGTAGAACAACCGTTGCTTATGGACAATTTTCAAGGTGGGCAAATGAATGGTTCAATTTTGAAAATGCTAAAACACTAGATAATCTCCTAATGGGGGGACGAGTTCAGAAAGAGGAACTTTTTGAGACTAAAAGCATTAAATCTGAACTGGACGAAATAAAGAGCATTGACCCAAAGAGAAATTTAGAAGTGGTCTCGTTTCTTAATGATTATAGCTGTTCTATAAAGAATGTCGCGTCTGTAATAAAGAGTGGTGGAGTCGTTTGTTATGTCGTAGGGAACAGAACGGTTAAGGGGGTTCAAATTCCATTAGATTACTTTACTGCTGAAATGTTTGAGAAGAATGGTTTTACACATATCGATACGATTGTTAGAGAAATACCTAACAAAAGGATGCCTTCCAAAACAAGTCCTACTAATGTGGCAGGGAAGAAGGTTAGCACGATGTGCAATGAATATATAGTCATATTGGAGAAGAAATAAGGAAAGAGGCTGTTTTATTTGACTGAATTGATAGCCAATGGCTCCCTGTGTCGAGTTCTTTCTTTTTGACAGTTTGTAATCTTAACGCCCGTAGAATCGATTATTGCGGGGGAATGTACAGCCTACTCTTAAATTTGAGTTAAAATATATTTAATCGCTTGTTGGATAGTTGGATATCAAAAGATGCTCTTTTGTTCTAGCGAAACTAGCTCATCCTAATTCCTATTTTATGGGATGAAAAACCTATCTCAATGGGTTACGATAGGGAAGTGATAGGGTTATGATGGCTATTCTTGATAGTTCACGACCCTATTCTTGACTATTCACGATGCCCAACGGCACTATTGGCGTTGCCAAACACGACCGATAGCGTAGGCTTTTGTCGATACTCGTGTGTAAAAAGTAGTACTTTGCCGCATAAAACGCTGCTTACAACCTCCTTTTTCCCATTATCTTGCCTCTTTTACGAATAGCCTATGTCACGATATGCGCTTTATTTCAGTCAAAAGGATTGTATGAATGCTGTTTTACTGACAGGGAGATTCGCAGGAAATAGTCTGTATTGGAAGTAAAATATAAATAGATAATTGAAAGTAGAAATGAATTGTTCTTTTAATGTACGCTCGTACATTAATGTATAGTTAAATACGTTGATATTTGAGAATTTTTTATGGGATAGAAACGACTAGTTTAAACGATCGATTCTTTTAGTCATTTGCAAAGGTACGCATTTCTTCGATACTTGCAACCCTTCCGAGCTATTTTTTTATCACTTATTCTCTTTCTTATCAATAGGATAGGTTATCCTCTACGAAACAACCGATTCCTTCAACAAACCTCCCGTTTCGACACTAAAAAAACGCAAGATTTAGACGATCGTTTAGACTAGTCGTTTTCGAGTAGTGGTCGATGATTTAAAGTGTTGAACGGTATTTAATTAACACTATTATTAATATTAAATTTTCGATTTATGAACAAAAAGTTTACAACGTTTCTGGCTAGTGCCATGCTTGTATCTGCTTTCTCGGTAGGTTCGGTAGCGGCATATGTTGGGGCTGTTGCTCCTGCAGAGGATGTAGTAACTTCTACTACTCCTGCGACAGTAGAGGGCAAAGATTTGGCAAAAGATCAAACAGTCTTGTTTATGAGCGGTAGCGATTTCTTGGCTGCTGGTAATGATAAGGCTGATTTTGGTAAGTTTGTTACAGTTTCAGGTACTGCTTCTACCTTTGAATTGGCAGACTTAAATCAAGCCATGTGGATAGTTTCCGCAAAGAAGAACAATCTGGGTGTAGATGTGTTCTCTTTCGTGAACAAGGCTACGGGTTTGTCGTTCGCTGTGGATCCTTCCATGGCTGTCGCTTCAGATAAGAAGAGTGAGGCTAAAGTGGCCACCTTGGGCGGTAGCGCTACGGAATGGGTTGTTAAAGACGAAACTTTAGTCTCTTATGTAGATGGTAAGAAGTTTGTTTATCTGGCAACTCGTGGTGAGGGTTCTGATAAGGAAATAATCTTAGTGAAAGCTGAGGTGGTTGGAGAAGACAAAGTCTCTATCTCTTTCAACAAGGATCAGATCCCAACATCGATGCAGTTGCATGCCGAGGATTTGAATAAGTTGTTGCAATCTGTTTCTGCTGAAGGTTATTTTGGCTTAAGTATGAACCCGGAGGTTTCAAAGGGAAATACAAACCATTTGACTGCTACAGCGTTGAAGGCAGTTGACGTTGAGGAAGAGGCTACTCTAGCCGCCACACCAACAGTTTCAGACTATGTGCAATTGCAAGTTAAGGACAAAAAAATTGATGGGGAGGATGCTTTTGTGGTAGTTGATACGGCTTATTATGAAGCTACTGAGGCTCCTACAATGCTGAAGTTTGGTTACGATAAACTTGGTGCCGATAAACGTGCGGAAGGTTCTTATCAATTTAAATTCACTTATAACGCGCAGAAGAATGAGCTGTATGCTCAAGTTAAAAAAGTTGTTTATAAGCTTACTGCCAATTCTGGTAAAGCAACTGAATATGCTAAAGATATCAAAGAGGATAATGATAACTCTTGGTGGTCTGTAAAAGAAGGCTTTTCTTCTTCAAACGGAAAAACAAAATTAAGTACAGCGGAAAATCAATACATCTACTTGGCTAACTTGGGTGGAAACAAGTTGTTGACAGTAAACACTAAAGAGACTCAGAAAGGTGAAAAAACGTCTCCGGAAGATCAACGTACGAAGATCACTTTGGGAACGAACTTCACAGGATTGGTTCCGACTACTTTGGCTGATGGCGTTTATATGATTCAGTTTAAGGCCGGTGGCTCTGATAGAGACGAGCTGAAGGGTACTTATGCGTTGGCAAACTTAGCAGGATACTTTGGTTGGGCTAAACAAGCTGAACGTCAAGACTTCAATCATATGCCAGCAGCTCAGTGGGTTGTAACGAAGAATGGTATATCTTCTACTTCTTCTATCAGCATTCAGAACCGTGAGTTCAATGATATGGCAGAAAAAGGTGTATATAAAACTGTTGGAATTCCGGAGAATGTCCAGCTGTATGCCGTTAAGGACAGCAAGGACGTATTCTTCTATACAACGAATGATGAGAATGAATCTGTCGCTGATACCGTAAGCTTCGTCGCTATCAAGGACGCTAAGGATTTGAAGATCGGTTATCGCTATGTGCCCGAGGATTCTGCTATGGTTCAGACTTATGTATTCAATTACTTGCATGGTCTGGCATTAGACAAATATCTGTATACTCCTGCCGGTAAGGATTCTATCGTTCGTGTAAACGAGAATGGTGATAAGACAAACTTCCGTTTGGTGGTAGTTGCTAAGGATGATAACTATGGTGTTGGCGATAGCTTGGTAAGAAATGTTTACCAGATCAAGAATGGCGAAAGCTACTTAACATACGACAGCAAAGCTAAGAAGTATGTTCTAGGTTCTACCCCGACTAACTTCTTCTTGAAAGAGAACAACTGTATTGATGGTAAGCATTATTACGCTTTGGTTGAGGCTGTGGTACGTAAATATAAGATTGCAGAAGGGGATAAGATCTATTCACCTGCTTATAACGGATTCAAGTCTACAGACAAAGTAGTGGTTGATGGCAAAAAGGTTTCTGTTCCTACTTTAGATAAAGGTCAGGAGACTCTATTGTTCGATGCTGATGGTAACTATTTGGTAAAAGACAACAGTGTTATTAAGAAAGCTTTTGTCTATAAAGCAAACTCTAAGAATAATGATATTATTGAATTGATGGAGATTGTGTTAGATAATAATACTACTCCTCAAAAAGATAAATCTTATTATGCTTCTAGTGCCGCTCAAAACGGTTTGAAGGCTTCTGTAGATGACAATACCTTGGATTTGACTCAGGGTTCTACGGATGATAAGTTTGATACTGGAACAAAGCGTGAGATCCGTACTTCCGCATTCGCCGTTGTGACAGATGATTCTCCATTATACCGTCGTTTCAACAACGCTGTGTTGAATGAGAGCGAAACCGCTGATAGCTTGTTCTTCGTAGAGAAGATCCGTAAGGAATACTTGATGGATGAGTGGAACAAGAATTTAACGGACAAGACTGTTGATTATGTAGGTATCTGGAATAAGGAGAAAGCTGATGGCAAGTTAGCGTTCATCGTTGATACCGCATGGGTAAATCGTGGTGCCGGTACTATCAAACCTCAGTATTTGGTTTCCGTGGCACGTGACGATCAAGAAGGTACTCCGGGTATTCCTTGTACGTATGAGCATAATCACTTCGATAATGCTGGTAATCCTGTTAATGCCGCTAATTGCTCACACGCAACTAAAGCGCATCCGGGTTTCAACTATGGTAAGTATATGGTAAGCTTCGCCGACTCCGCTCTTATCAAGGGTAAGGAATATAAGACCCCGTATATGGATATCGATGGTGGTTACACTCGCGTAGGTTTCGTGAAAGCGATCCATTATGGTGACAGTTTGTATGTATTGACAAACGGTTTTGAGAAGATGACTCCGGCTGAATTGGATGTTGAGACGATTATCGCTAATTACAAGAAGGCCGGTTTGGAGAACTTCATCGTAAACTTGCAGGGTGACAACCATAAGAACGTTACTTGGTCATTCCGTTACGTAAATCCTGATAAGGCTGGTGTTGTGACAGAAGAAGGTGAAGCAAATGAGTTCTTGTTCGAGTCTAACATCTATAACGAGAATGGTTTGACTTCAACAGGTAAGGCTACTAAAGGTTTTGATAAAGCTGTAGCCGGTTCCATCGCTCCTCAATATGCCGCATGGTTGAAGATGCAAAACGGTTGCTTGGTATTGACTCGTGGCGACTCTGAATTCAATGCTGCTAAGACTGGTTCTGACGGTGCCTTGATCTTCAACGCATACCGGAAGACTGACGCTGAGGATATGGTAACATCTATCGAAGGCGCTAACGCTGAAGGCGTATCTATCGTAGCCGGCAACGGTACTGTAACCGTTCAAGGCGCAGCCGGTAAGTCTATCGTTATCACGAATATCTTAGGTAAGGTTGTCGCTGAGACTGTTCTTACCTCCGATAACGCTACAATCGCTGTACCTGCCGGTATCGTAGCCGTAGCTGTTGATGGTGAGGAGGCTGTAAAGGCAATCGTGAAATAAGAAATAAACGAAATAAGATAATCATACGATTCCCGTGCGGGTATCGATCCAAGTAATCCGTGACGGATGAACAGGCGGGAATTGGATTAATATTAATACTAAAGTAATAAATTAAAGTTCATCCGTAAGTACTTCCGTGAGGATGGAAGCGGATAAAAAGACAAGTCCTTGGCAATGTGTTCGCATGCCAAGGACTTCGTGTTTATACTTGCCTTCGTCAGACCTAATGAGTGTATGAATTGTTTAATTCTGCGTAAGCAACTCCGTCAGCCTCTTGACCCCTTCCGAGGCCCCGGCCTGTATATGCTCGATATCGTTGCGATAAGTACGTACATCTTTCGGGTCGATCAAGTAGATCGGTTGGCCCCGGCGCACGTAGTTTAGTAATCCGGCAGCAGGGTAGACGTTTAAGGAGGTACCGATAATCACGAAAATATCACAATCTTCCACCAGCTTGATGGAAGGCTCTATCATGGGTACCGCCTCTCCAAACCATACAACGAAAGGACGTAGCTGATTTCCGTGAGGGTCCTTGTCGCCCAGATGAATATCCGGGTTCTCCGGCGATAGATTGTAGGTCGTGTCCAGATCCCTTACGGAGCATGCCTTCATCAACTCTCCATGCAGATGGATCACGTGGCTGCTACCTGCGCGTTCATGTAAGTTATCGATATTCTGGGTAATGATCCGTACGTCGAAATCTTTCTCCAAGGCGGCAAGGCCGAGGTGACCGGCGTTAGGTTTCGTATTCAATAGCTCTCTTCTGCGCTGGTTGTAGAAGTCGAGAACCAATTTAGGGTTGGCGGCGAAGCCTTCCGGCGTGGCGACATCTTCCACCCGGTATTTCTCCCATAACCCGTCCGAGTCACGGAAAGTGGAGATACCGCTCTCTGCGCTCATTCCCGCTCCGGTAAGTATGACTAACTTTTTCATCTGTTACTTGTTTAATGTATAGATGTATATATTAATAGTTACGAAGTTACGACTTTATTTCGTAAAAAGCTTTGAATGAAATAAAAAGTTCTTACAAAATGCTGTTATACGATTAAAAGCATTACTTTTGTGGCTTATAATTAGTTGAACAAGAAAAAAGAATGGATAAAGTAAGTTATGCGCTTGGCTTAAGTATCGGAAATAATTTCCAGAACTCAGGCATCAAGGATCTTCAAGTGGAAGATTTTGTACAGGGATTGAATGACGTCTTAACAGAGGCAAAACCTGCTCTTAGTTATGATGAGGCAAAACAAGTGATCAATGATTACTTCATGAAGCTTCAACAAGAGAAACTGGAGATCAATAAGAAAGCCGGTGAGGAGTTCCTTTCTATCAATAAGCATAAGGCTGGTGTGGTAGAGTTGCCTAGCGGTTTGCAATACGAGGTGCTGAAGAATGGTACAGGCGCTAAACCTACGGCGAACGATAAGGTAAAATGCCACTATCACGGTACGTTAATCAACGGTCAGGTGTTTGATAGCTCCGTACAGAGAGGCGAGCCCGCCGTATTCGGTGTTTCACAGGTAATCCCGGGATGGGTAGAGGCCTTGCAGTTGATGCCGGTCGGTTCTAAATGGAGATTGTTTATCCCGTCTAACCTTGCTTATGGCGAGCGTGGGGCAGGTGAGGCTATCGAGCCGAATAGTACGTTGATCTTCGACGTTGAGTTATTAGATATCGAAAAATAATATATAAGAGTTAAAGAAAAATGAAAAAGTTAAGTGTATTAGTCGCTACAGTGATTGTAGCAATGGGCGCATCTTTCACCTCTTGCGGTGATTCTCACAAAAGCGCGAGCTTGAAGACTTCTATCGATAGCGCAAGCTACGCTATTGGTATCAGCACAGGTGCCGGTTATAAGGAAAACTTAAAGACTTTGCCGGGTGGTGAGGCTAACGTAGATGATTTGATCGCTGGTTTTATCCAAGCTATCAAAGGGGATTCTTCTGCGATGAAGATGAATCCGCAACAGGCTCAACAATATTTGCAGACTTACTTCGTAGAGGCTCAGGCTCGCGAGGCTAAGAAGACAAAAGAAGAGGGCGATAAGTTCTTGGCGGAGAATAAGACAAAAGAAGGCGTTATCACGACTGAGAGCGGCTTGCAATATAAGGTAGAGAAAGAAGGTACAGGCGCGAAGCCGACCGCTACCGATAAGGTAAAAGTTCATTATACCGGAACTCTATTGGACGGTACTAAGTTTGATAGCTCCGTGGATCGTGGCGAGCCGGCTGAGTTCGGTGTTGGCCAAGTAATCAAGGGCTGGACTGAGGGCTTGCAGATCATGCCGGTCGGTTCTAAATATATCTTCTGGATCCCGGCTGAGTTGGCTTATGGCGAACGTGGCGCAGGACAAGATATCAAACCGAACAGCGTATTGAAGTTCGAGGTTGAGTTGCTTGACATCGTAAAAGAATAAGTAGCGAAGAAATAGAAACGGAACGTTTGTAAGATAATAGGCGGGCAAATTATGCTAAAAAGCATTTTTTGCCCGCTTTTATTATTTATTGATTACTTTTTTCTTTCAGAATGATATATGATTCAAATTTATTATATACTTTTGATACATTAAATCTGAATGCATATAATAAAGCGAATTTAAAATGGAGAAGATAGACAAACTGGACCGGCAGATATTGAACATTATTTCAAAGAATGCTAGGATTCCTTTTAAAGATGTTGCCGAGGAGTGCGGTGTATCTCGTGCAGCTATTCATCAACGGGTTCAACGCATGATTGATATGAATGTGATCGTTGGCTCAGGGTATCACATCAATCCTAAAATATTGGGGTATAATACATGTACCTATATCGGCGTGAAATTGGAGCGTGGATCTATGTACAAGGATGTTGTCCCGGAATTCGAGAAAATACCCGAAGTGGTAGAATGCCATTTCACTACGGGTCCGTATACGATGCTGATCAAGCTGTATGCCCGTGATAACGAGCACTTGATGGAACTTTTGAACTCCAAGATTCAAGAGATACCGGGTGTTACGGCTACAGAGACCTTGATTTCTTTACGCCAAAGTGTTAAACGTGAGATCCCTATCTGTAATATCAATGAATAAGACGAAGAATTATACATGAGCCCGGCCTATTCCAGTGCCGGGCTTTTTTGTTTATTCGGCGGTATCATCTATCTTTGTAATTCGTAATTGTGTGAGGTTCTATGAGTAAATATATAGGAATATTCGTTTTCGTATTCAGTTTGTTTTCTTTGGGAGTACATGCGGGGGAAAGTTTTCGTTTTCGGGTGTATTTGAAAGATAAAGGGGATTCCGGTTATACGCTGGATAACCCGGAGGAATATCTTTCCAAGGAGTCTGTCGAGCGACGGAGCCGGCAAGGTATATCGGTGTCGGAATCGGATTTGCCGATCGCTCAAGCTTATCTGGATACCTTGTCCGCCAATGGAGGAAAACCGGTGCTGGAGAGTAAATGGTTCTCTACGGTCGTGGTGTCCAGTCCGGATAGCTTGGTCGCTGAGCGTCTCTTGCGCCTCCCGATCGTGGATTCCGTGAAATGGGTCTGGAAAGGTGACGAGGAAATCGATATTCCTAGGGAAGAGAAAGATACGACACGGTTTATGCCAATAGATAAACCGGAGAAATCGCCTTACGGTTATGCCGAGGAGCAGATCAAGATGCTGAACGGTATCAAATTGCATGAGGCGGGCTTTAAGGGTAAGGGTATGCGTGTGGCCGTGGTCGATGCCGGTTTCATGAACGTGGATCGGATCAGCGTATTTGATTCCTTGCGGTTATTAGGAACGCATAACGTGGTTTTCCCCGGCCGAAGCGTTTTCATCGGGGATGATCATGGGACGAAGGTCTTATCTTGCTTGGCCGCTGATGCGCCGGGCTTGATGGTCGGTACGGCTCCCCAAGCCGAATATTGGCTGATAAAGAGCGAGGATAGCCGTTCGGAGTTTCCCATCGAGGAGGATTATTGGACGGCAGCTATGGAATTTGCCGATAGCGTGGGAGTGGATGTGGTCTCTTCTTCGTTGGGGTATTTCTCTTTTGATGTAGAGGCCCTGAACTATCATCAAGATCAATTGGACGGGAGGACTTCCTTGATCAGTCGTGCCGCTAAGATGGCTTCATCAAAAGGGATCTTGTTGTTTAGTAGCGCCGGCAACGAGGGGGGCGGTAGCTGGGGAAAGATAACCTTTCCAGCGGATGCCCCGGATATATTGACAGTGGGCGCTATCACGGATCGTAAGAAGAAAAGTAATTTCAGTTCTGTTGGCTTTACGGCGGATTACCGGGTGAAGCCGGATGTGGTTGCCTTGGGTACGGGCTGTTGCGTGATAGATCCTACGGGGAATATCCGTTACGCGAACGGTACCTCTTTCGCTACGCCGATCTTAGCGGGGTTGGGTGTTTGTCTATGGCAAGCGTTTCCCAGTCTGACGAATAAGGATATAATCTCTCTTTTGCAGCGTTTCGGCAGTAAGTTTGAGCAACCGGACGCTGAGTTGGGATATGGCATCCCGGATGTGTACAAAGCTTATAAACAAGAGCGTAAATATGCGGCCGAATCTAAATAACTTATCGGGTGAGAAAGAGGCTCTATCTTTGTTAGAGCTGAATACCCGCATACGGGGTGCGTTGTCGAGGGCTTTCCCGGAGACTTGCTGGGTGCGTGCGGAGATGAGCGATGTGCGGGTGAATACTTCTTCCGGACATTGTTATCTGGAGTTTGTGGAGAAGAATGTGCAGACCGGGCAATTGGTGGCCAAGGTACGAGGGTCTATCTGGGCGAAGACGTTTCGTATGTTGAAACCTTATTTCGAGATGGAGACCGGTCAGATGTTCGCTTCCGGCTTGAAAGTGTTGGTGAAGGTGTCTGTTGAGTTCCACGAGTTGTATGGATTGAGTCTTACGGTGCTTGATATAGATCCGGCTTATACGTTAGGTGATATGGTGCGTAAGCGTATGGAGATTATCCGCCAATTGCAGGAGGAAGGGGTCTTTACACTGAATAAGGAATTGCCTTTTCCGCTACTTCCTAGGAGAATCGCTATCATTACTTCTCCGACGGCTGCCGGCTACGAGGATTTTATGAATCAGTTGACACGGAATAAAGGAGGTTATCCGTTCTATACCAAATTATTCCCCGCCTTGATGCAGGGAGAACGGACGGAGGCTTCTGTAATAGCGGCTTTAGACCGGATTTATCAACATCAAGATCTTTTTGATGTGGTCGTGATTATCCGTGGGGGTGGGGCTACCTCGGACTTGAATAGCTTCGATTCTTATCTGTTGGCGGCGAATTGCGCTCAATTCCCTTTACCGATTATCACGGGTATCGGGCACGAACGGGATGATACGGTTGTAGATTTGGTAGCGCATACCCGGATGAAGACACCGACCGCTGTCGCCGAGTTCCTTATTTCCCGAATGGATAGCGTTGGTGAGGAGTTGGAGAGTTTGCGTCAAGACGTGAGTTTATTGGCTATGGATATTCTATCCCGACAGAAAAACTATTTACAATTGGTAGCGACCCGTTTCCCTTCTATCGTGACAAGCCGGATCGAGCGGAATCGTTCGGGACTGCAAACGATAGCGAGCCGTTTACCTGCGATGGCATCGGGTTTGTTATCACGCCGCCAGTCGGTGCTTGAGAATACGGAACTTCGCTTGCGGAACGGTATTACCTCTAAACTTTCCGAGAGTGGGCGTTTTATCCAGCTTACGGAGCAGTTTATCAAGATGGCTTCTCCTGATTATATATTGAAGAGGGGATATAGCTTAGCCTTGAAAGATGGCAAGATTATCAAACATGCCTCTGATTTGCGAGCCGGCGAAGAACTGACGACTCGCTTCATCGATGGTGAAATAAAAAGTATTATCAAACCATAGAGGGTGGTTTTATAACCGTCCGATAAATACATAATTAATATGGCGAAGAAAGAAGAAACATATAACGAGGCGATCGAGAAACTTCGTAAGATCGTGGCTGAGATCGAGAATGGAGACTTGGATGTCGATATCCTGTCCGAGAAGGTAAAAGAAGCTACTCGTCTGATCAAGCTTTGCAAGGAGAAGCTGTATAAAGTGGATGAGGAAGTTAAAAAAGTTTTGGAGGAATTGGATTGATGAATAAGTACGTCTTGATCGTTGCCGGGGGTAAAGGGCTTCGTATGGGTGGAGATCTGCCGAAGCAGTTTATTCCTATGCGGGGGAAACCTCTTTTGATGCATACGTTAGAGGCTTTTCATCGTTGGGATGCTTCCGCACGTATAATCCTTGTGCTTCCGGAGGATCATCAGCCGTATTGGAATATGCTTTGCAAGGAAATCGGCTGCAAGGTCCCGCATGCGATCGTGAAAGGGGGAGATACTCGCTTCTTCTCGGTTAAGAATGGGTTGGATTGGCTTTTGGCGGAGAGGCGTCGGAAGGGGGAGGAGGATAGCGGTCTGAGTTTGGTCGCTGTGCACGATGGCGTTCGTCCTTTCGTCTCTCCGGAGGTTGTTGAGGCCTGCTTTGATAAAGCGGCTGTCACGGGAGCCGTTATCCCGGTTGTTCCGATGATTGATTCCCTGCGTGAGACAGATGAAAAAGGGAGCCATCCGGTGGACCGTTCCCGCTATATGGCTGTACAAACCCCGCAAGTCTTCCATTTGGAATTATTGACAAAAGCCTATGAGCAACCTTATTCGTCTTTATTTACGGACGACGCTTCCGTGGTGGAGGCGATGGGGCATGCGATTGATACGGTTCCCGGTGATCGTGAGAATATCAAGATTACCACGCCCTTTGATTTGTTAATAGCGGAAGCGATGTTTGCCCGGTAAACCCTAAAAACTCATAGATGTTATGCTGGACCTTGATAAGCGATCGATTACGTACTTGCCGGGAGTAGGACCCAAGAAGGCGGATATCCTGCAAAAGGAAGCGGGGATATCGTCGTATGAGGACTTGCTCTTTTATTTTCCTTATAAATATATAGATCGCAGCCGGTTTTATAAAGTTGCCGAGATCAGTGGGAATATGCCTTATATCCAGTTGAAAGGCCAGATTCTCTATTTCGATACGCTAGGCGAGGGGCGGAGTAAACGGCTGGTTGGCAAGTTCTCGGATGGTACGGGCACGATCGATTTGGTCTGGTTCAAGGGCTTGAATTATGTGACAGATAAGTATCGTCCCAATACCGAGTATATAGTTTTCGGAAAGCCTACGGAGTTCGGGCATACCTATAACATACCGCATCCGGATATCGACTCAATGGAGCAAGCTGATCAAGTGGCGAATGGCTTGACTCCTTTCTATAATACCTCGGAGAAAATGAAGAAATCTTTCTTGAATTCCCGGGCGATCCAGAACCTGCAATATACGTTGTTAAGCTGGCTGAACTGGGAACTTCCGGAGACGCTTTCCCCCGACGTATTGAAACGGATCCATATGATGTCTATGACAGAGGCGATGCGGAATATCCATTTCCCGGAATCTGCCGCTAAGTTGCGTGACGCCCAGTTACGTTTGAAGTTTGACGAGCTTTTCTTCATACAATTAAATATATTACGTACCGCTAGCGTTCGGAAACTGAAGCTAAAAGGGATCGTTTTCCCTACGGTCGGCCATTATTTCAATACGTTCTATAAAGAGTATCTTCCTTTTGAGTTGACGAACGCCCAGAAACGGGTAGTCCGTGAGATCCGGATCGATATGGGTAGCGGGCGGCAGATGAATCGCCTGCTGCAAGGTGATGTGGGGAGTGGCAAGACTTTGGTAGGCTTATTGTCTATGCTATTGGCGATAGATAATCATTGCCAAGCTTGTATGATGGCTCCTACCGAGATATTGGCAACCCAGCATTATGCGACGATCATGGGATTCCTGAAAGATATGGACGTTAAGGTCGCTCTTTTGACCGGATCTACCAAGAAGAAAGAGCGGGATAAGATATTACCGGCTATTGCCAGCGGTGAGATCCAGATCGTGATCGGGACGCATGCGTTGATTGAGGAGACAGTGGTTTTCTCTTCGTTGGGATTAGCGATTATCGATGAGCAGCACCGTTTTGGTGTGGAGCAACGCTCACGCCTTTGGACGAAGAATGCGATCGTGCCGCATGTGTTGGTGATGACGGCTACCCCGATTCCCCGTACTTTGGCGATGACTTTGTATGGGGATCTGGATGTATCGGTGATCGATGAGTTACCTCCGGGACGTAAACCGATACAGACGCTTCATCGCTATGATAATAAAAAGGCGCAATTGTATGAGTTCCTTCGGAAAGAGATACAAAAGGGGCGTCAGGTTTATGTGGTATATCCCTTGATTGAAGGAAATGAGAAACTGGATTATAAAGACTTGGAGGCCGGTTTTGAGACGTTCAAGGAGGTCTTCCCAGAATATAAGGTATGTATGGTACATGGCCGTATGAAAGCGGCGGATAAGGATACCGAGATGCAGAAGTTTATCTCCGGCGAGGCGCAAATCTTGATGGCTACTACGGTTATAGAGGTTGGCGTGAACGTGCCGAACGCATCCGTCATGGTGATCGAGAGTGCTGAACGTTTCGGTCTCTCTCAACTTCATCAGCTTCGTGGCCGGGTAGGACGTGGTGCTGAACAATCTTATTGTATCTTGGTCTCTTCCTATAAACTAAGTAATGACACTCGTAAGCGACTGGAGATTATGGTGAACAGTACGAATGGTTTTGAGATCGCTGAGGCGGATCTCCGTCTCCGGGGACATGGAGATCTGGAAGGTACCCGGCAAAGTGGCGAGGGGATAGACCTTAAAATAGCGGACTTGGCGGCCGATGGACAAATACTTCAATATGCGCGGGATATCGCTCAAGGAGTTCTTGACGAAGACCCCGAATTATTGTCCGAACAGCACCGGATATTGAGCGAAAGGCTCAAAACTCTGTTCACAAGGAAGATAAATTGGGGAATGATTAGCTAATATGTTGTGAAACATATTGTTCTGTAAGCCTTTGATATTTAACTTGTTTGTTCGCTTGTTTTGCTTTTATTCAAAGTCATTGCAGAAATTTTTCGTTAATCAATTTTGTCGGCTTATTCAAATTTCCGAACTTTGACAAGTTGACAATCAGGCAGAGATGCCGGGTATTGCCGTTTTATCCTGAATTATAAGAATGAAAGTTATCAAAAAATGAGTATAAAGACATTTCTATTCATTTGTTGTGCCGCTGTGATGGTATCGACTGCAAATGCGGAGAATCCGGTGAAACCGGAAACTCCGGAGACTCCCAATCATCCAACCCACAAACTTATGGACAAGCGTGTATCTGAGTTAATGGCTGACCGTGTTGGCTTTAAGAAAGATATGGCTTTGAAGGAGCTTGCGGAGATTAATGAGAAAGCGGAGTTGGAGGCGAGAGAGAACTTGATGTTCCCTGCCGATGAATTATATGGCGAATGGACAAATGAATGGGTGAATCCTTTCCGGGGTAAAAAGGTAGATATGCCGGATTCTTGCGTGATTGATTGTTCTACTTTTGTCTTGCCTATGGACTCTATGACAAGGGTCACTTCAAAGTATGGTCCTCGCCGTAGACGGATGCATAAGGGGATAGACTTGAAAGTGCAAATTGGAGATACGATCCGTGCGGCGTTTGACGGCAAGGTGCGTATCAAGAATTTCGAGCGTAGGGGATATGGCTATTATCTTGTGATTCGCCATCCGAATGGTTTAGAGACTGTATATGGTCATTTATCTAAATTCTTAGTAGGTGTGAACGATATCGTACGGGCTGGAGATCCGATCGCTTTAGGGGGAAATACAGGACGCTCTACGGGATCTCATTTGCATTTTGAGACTCGTTTTCTTGGACAGGCTATTAACCCGGCTGATATTATTGACTTCGAGAACTCAATACCTCATCAGGATCAATATGTGTTTCGTAACGTCAAGATTAACGGACGTAAGAGCAATATCTATACATCTTCCAATAGTCAGATGGTGTACCATCGTGTAAAATCCGGTGATACCTTAGGTAAAATCGCACGTATATATGGTACGACAGTGAATGAGCTTTGTCGTTTAAATGGATTGAAATCTACTTCTATGTTACGTATCGGCCAGTCCATTCGTTGTAGTGCCGGTGTGGAAACCGCGGCTAAAGCGACTCCAAAAGCTCAAACTCAAAAGAAATCGACCGCTTCCGGATCTTCTAAGAAAATCACGGTACAGGCAAGTTCTTCCGCTACCGCTTCTTTAGGAGAAAACACGAATACAATGAATGATGTGGAGGCTACTCCGGTTTATCATCGTATTAAATCCGGTGATACGCTTGGCGCTATCGCTAAAAGATACGGTACTTCCGTTAGTAAACTTTGCGAATTGAACGGTATCACAAAGACTACCGTGTTGCGCTTAGGACGCTCATTACGCTGTTCATAACGATATATAAGATGTAAGAAAACGAAAAGGAGCCGCTTATAAAGTGGCTCCTTTTCGTTGTAACCTCTTTTCATTTATCTTATTAGCTTTTGTTGTCTTGAATTTTCGAGAACATCTACGTCTTTTTTCCTATATTCGCGGGTATAATCTAGGATAGTATGCCAAATACAAAGGAACAATTCGAGCAAGTGATCTCCCTGTGCCGGGAGTTGTTCGGGAAGAAGTTGAAGGATTACGGGCCGTCGTGGAGGATTATGCGTCCCCAGTCGGTTACCGACCAAATATTTATCAAGGCGAACCGTATCCGTAGCTTGGAGATTAAGGGGACGAGCATGGTGGACGAGGGAATCCGTCCGGAGTTTATCGCCATCGTTAATTATGGTGTGATCGGTTTGATCCAGTTGGCGTTGGGATTCGCGGATACGACCGATATCACGATAGATAAAGCCTTGGAATTATACGATAAATACATCACTGAGACGAAGGAACTGATGTACGCCAAGAATCACGACTATGATGAGGCGTGGCGCAGTATGCGTATCAGCTCGTACACGGATCTTATTTTGATGAAGATTTATCGGACCAAGCAAATCGAGAGTCATGGAGGCAAGACACTCGTCTCCGAGGGAGTGGACGCTAACTACATGGATATGATCAATTATGCCCTCTTCGGCTTGATTAAGCTGGAGTTTGGCGAGGAGTGAGCTACATGGAATATAAGGAAACCGTAAAGAAAGTGATCGCAGAGGTCTGCCGCCTGTTACTGGGAGTTGTCTTTATCTTCTCCGGGACGGTGAAGGCTGTCGATCCCATGGGAGGCGCCATTAAGATTGGCGACTATCTGACTTCCTTTGGGCTGGATAAGCTGCAACCCTTTACGGTATTGATCTCCTTTAATTTGTCCGCTCTGGAATTCATGCTGGGTGTCTGTATGCTATTGGGGGTGTACCGGCGGTATACGACCTTCTTGACCTTGCTGATGATGTCTTTCATGACGCCGCTGACGCTGTATCTGGCGATCTTCAATCCCGTATCGGATTGCGGTTGCTTCGGGGATGCCTTGGTGATCAGTAATTGGCAGACCTTCTATAAGAATGTCGTACTTTTGGCCGCCGCTATTTACGTGTTCATCCATAATCAGCGGCTTTTACAAGGCTATACCTACCATGTCTACTGGTTCGTGGCCTTGTGGGCATATGTCTTCGCTATCGGTTTCGCTTACCGGAATTATAATCATTTGCCGATCTTGGATTTCCGTCCCTATAAGTTGGGTGCGAATATCCCTGCCTTGATGTCGATACCGGAAGGTGCGCCCGAGGATGAATATGCGTATTCTTTTATTTACGAGAAGGATGGCGTACAGAAAGAATTTTCTTTGGAGAACGCCCCGGCCGATGATAGTACGTGGACTTTCGTGGATTCAAAGACCAAGCTGATCAAACAAGGATACGTTCCCCCCGTTACCACATTTCATATCTATAATGAGAATGACGCAGACGTGACTGATGAGTTGCTGAACGACCCGAAAGGTCTTTTCCTTTTGATCGCTCCCCGTCTGGAGAATGCGGATGATGAGCGTCTCGACGAGATTAATAACGTATACGATTACGCCTTGGAGAACGGCTTGGGCTTCTATTGCGTGACGGGTTCTTCCGCTGATGCTATCGCTACATGGAGCGATAATACCGGTGCCGAGTATCCGTTTCTTATGGCCGATGATGTCCTTTTGAAAACGATCATCCGCTCCAATCCGGGATTGGTCTTGCTGAAGAAAGGTACGATCTTGATGAAGTGGCATTACAACGATATCCCACAGGAAGAAGACCTGAAAACGATCGTAAACGGCTATCTGGAAGGAAATACCGACTGGAAAGCGAAAGAAGATGCCCGGCTAATAACCAACCTATTAAGTTTTACCGTACCTTTGTTGCTGGTTTGGGGATACGATGCCTTGCGCAATCGCCGTCGCCGGAAAGGAAAAGAATCTGAATAGAGATTTATTTGTATTACATATTTAAATTATTAAGTTATGAGAAAGAATATTGTTGCAGGAAACTGGAAAATGAACACTACTCTTGCTGAAGGTCTTGCTTTGGCTAAAGGTTTGGACGAGGCTTTGAAGGGTAAGACTCCGAATTGCGATGTGATCATCGGTACTCCGTTCACTCACTTGGCAAGCGTTGCTGCCGCTATCGATACAAACAAGATCGGTGTTGCCGCTGAGAACTGCGCTGACAAGGAAAAAGGTGCTTATACAGGTGAGGTTTCTGCCGCTATGGTAGCTTCTACTGGCGCGAAATATGTGATCTTAGGCCACTCTGAGAGACGTGCTTATTATCATGAGACTCCGGAGATCTTGAAGACGAAGGTTGAGTTGGCTTTGGCTAACGGTTTGACTCCGATCTTCTGTATCGGTGAGGTTTTGGAGGAGAGAGAAGCTGGCAAGCACTTCGAGGTAGTAGACGCTCAGATCGCTGGTTCTTTGTTCGATCTTTCCGCTGAGGATTTCGGCAAGATCGTCTTGGCTTACGAGCCGGTATGGGCTATCGGTACAGGTAAGACTGCTTCCGCTGAGCAAGCTGAGGAGATCCATGCTCACATCCGCGCTACTTTGGCCGCTAAATATGGCAATGAGGTAGCTGATAACTGCACGATCCTTTACGGTGGTAGCTGTAACGCCGGTAACGCTAAGGAATTGTTCGCTAAACCGAACGTAGACGGTGGTTTGATCGGTGGCGCTTCTTTGGCCGTTGACAAATTCATGCCGATTATCGAGGCTTTTTAATTAATTCATAATAAGAAGGTATCTTTCCCCTCAATGAATGGGGAAAGATACTCTTTTTAATATTCTATCTATGAAAAGAATTCCTTGTATCTTATTGCTATTTGCCTTTATGATGGCCGGTACTTCATCTTTATTCGCTCAGACGGCGTTGGAAGGTGAGCGTTCGACCATATTCGATGCGTTGCAGAGATCCGGTTTGGGAAAAGGCGAGGTCGTTATCAATCAATCCGCCGCTATCCGCGAGATGGTGGGTGAGCGTATGCGTGGAGCGAACGTGGAGACGACAGATAGCCTTACCTTCTTGAAGGTACAAGGGTATCGTACGCAGGTATTTTCCGGTAATAACCAACGGGTCTCGAAAGACGAGGCTTTTCGTAAGGAGAAGGAAATCAAGGAGCTTTTTCCAGAGATCCCGACGTATGTCACTTACAACGCCCCGTTTTGGAAGTTGCGTGTGGGAGATTTCCGCTCGCATGAGGAGGCCTATCATATGATGCGCCTGTTGATGGGTGCTTTCCCGAAATACGGGAAGGAAATGTATATCGTACGAGAAGAGATAAAAATTCCCCTAAATTAAAGAGAATGTCAGAAGTAAACGAAGAGACGCTACGTGCCCGGGAAGCTTTGGCCGGCCATTATAAGGAAGTATTGGGTTTGCTGGGTGAGGACGTGGAGCGTGAGGGTCTGCTTAAAACGCCGGAACGTGTGGCGAAAGCGATGCAGTTTTTAACCAAGGGATATCATGAGGACCCGGAGGCGGTGCTCCGTTCCGCCATGTTTCAGGAAGAGGATTACAAACAGATGGTTATCGTGAAAGATATCGATTTCTTCTCCCTTTGTGAGCATCATATGTTGCCTTTCTTCGGCAAGGCCCACGTGGCTTATATCCCCAAGAAATATATTACGGGCTTAAGCAAGATCCCTAGGGTAGTGGATATCTTCGCCCGCCGTCTCCAGATACAGGAGCGTATGACGATGCAGATCAAGGATTGTATCCAGAGGACCTTGGACCCGTTGGGCGTGATGGTCGTGATCGAGGCGCAGCATATGTGCATGCAGATGCGTGGCGTGGAGAAACAAAATTCCTTGACGACTACCTCTGATTTCACCGGCTTTTTCCAACAAGCCAAGACGCGCGAGGAGTTCATGAACTTGATCAAGCATAATCGCTGATCATCATCTCCCGTCATAGCTTACTCCAGTTTAGCCGTATAACTGATCCGCAGTGATACGGCTTTTATTATATCCCTACATTTCCATTCGTTGGGGCACAGTCGTGAAATATATAGGCGGGATGCAACTTTTACGGAGACCTATTCATCAATTAGATATAAGGACATTAAAAATATCAAGTTATGAAGACCAACAATTACCAATTCCTGTCGCTCTGTCTCTGCATACCTTTGTTTGCGTTGACGGGGTGCGACAATGATTCTTTCGGAGAACCTTTCGGAACCGATACTGAGCGATATGATATACCTTTGGATACTAAATCGATAGAGGTAAACGCTAGAGGGCAGAAGTTCGCTTTTAATTTTTATAAGGAAATGGCTGGCAAGGAGGAGTCGAATTTTTGTATCTCTCCTTTAAGCGCCTCCTTTTGTTTGGGTATGGTATTGAATGGGGCGAATGGTAATACGTATACAGAGCTACAAGAAGCCTTAGGTTATGAGGGCTTAACCAACGAGGAGATAAACGCTTATGCCCAAATGATGCAGACGGAGCTTCCCAAGTTGGATGGTCGTACTGTTTTCATGAATGCGAATAGTATGTGGATCAAGGATGATTTCCAAATGCTGGAACCATTTGTAAAGACCAATCAAACGTATTATAATGCCGAGGTTTATAACGAGCCGTTCAATATGGAGACGGTGGACAAGATCAACCATTGGTGCGCCAATAAAACGAATGATTTGATCCCTAAGATGCTGGAGACAATCAGTCCCAATACATTGGCATGCCTGATCAACGCCATTTATTTCAAGGGAGTGTGGAAAATGGAGTTCGATAAGGGAGATACAAAGGACAAGCCGTTCCATCTAAAGGACGGATCAGAGATCAAAGTTCCTACCATGAAACAACAAGCGACAAATTATTATTATGGTGATGAGCAGGTATCTGTCGTGGAACTACCTTATGGAAACGGAGCGTTTAGTCTGGTTCTTTTCATGCCGTCCGATAAGAAGAAAACCTCGCTGGATGAGTTGATTGCGGACTTGGATGCGGATCGTTGGAACCAGTGGATGAGTAACCTGAGTTCTTATTCGTTCGACCTCTATTTGCCTCGCTTTACGATGGAATCAAGTATGGATTTAACAGATGTGATGAGGACATTGGGAGTCAAGGATGCCTTTAAGTCGGAGGCAGACTTCACGAATATATCAACCGAACAGCCTTTATTTATAGGCTTGATAAAACAAAATACCTTTATTAAGGTCGATGAGTCCGGCACGGAAGCCGCCGCTGTTACGATAGTAGATATGGATACAAGTGCGCTTCCTCCCGCTACCACTTTAAAGGAACTTCGTTTTGATCATCCCTTCGGCTATGTCTTAAAGGAGAATAGTACGGGTGCCATTTTATTCGCAGGGCGAGTGGATCATCCCAAGTCTTAAAATAAATCAGTGTGTGTACCGGTATCGGTCATGATCAAGACCAGTTCGGTATCGTTTTGTTGCCATATTAAGAGCCAGTCGCTTTTAATATGGCATTCCCATAAGCCCTCAAATTTACCGCTTAGTTTATGGGGGTGATATTGCATTGGGAGGGAACCGGTTTCTTGAAGAATGCCGATAACTCCCATAGGAGTTCTGGATTGCAATTCCTTTTCAAGCATTTCTTGAAACTCTTATCAAATTGCTTGGTAGTCTGTACGTCGTACATGGTTTATTGATTTAGCAAATGCTTTTTTAGATCTTCCATATCTTTGGCCTTATAAACCCTTCCTGCCTTGATATCCTCCAGCCCCTTCTCTATACCGGACTTCTTCCTGCCGATATTCCAACCGAATTTCTTGGCCAGTTCTTTGAGCAAGGCCATGTCTACCTCCGGTAAGGTAATTTCTACTTTCTTGACTGTCACTTCCATATCTTGGGTTGTTTATAGATTGTATGTGACAAAAATACGTTTTTTTATTGAATTGATAATCATCTTTGAGAGATTTCGAGAAAGACGATCGAAGGATATGACAATCTGTTAGGATTGACAATTTGTAATCGGAAGTCCCGGAGAATCGATTTTTCCGGGCTAAGGTACGTCTTGTGCTTGAATTTGAAAAAATAAATCAGCAATCGGTTCATTGATAGAGCAATGCTGAAAAATGGCCTTTTGTTCTAGCGAAAATAATTCATCGTAATTCATATCCGATGGAGCAAAAGGAGGGAAAAACGGTGTTACGATAGGGCTATAAGGAGGTAAGAATGCCCATTCACGACTACTTACAACCCTATTTGCGACTGCTTATAATGCCCAATGGCACTACTGGCGTTGCTTAACGCGACCGTATGTGTAGGCTTTTGTCGCCTAATGTGTATCGAAAACGGTCTTTTTCATTGGAAAAGCACTGTTTATTGTTATCTCCCCTCCTTTATCTTGTGATTCCTGTGGAAATGAGATGTTATGGAAAAGCTCTAATACTACTCAAAAAGACAGAAAAGCCTCTTCGTGGATGACTTTATGGAAATGAGAATTTTGCTTGATCAACAGCTGGAAAAAGCGTTTAGAAGTGAATAACTAATCACTTCTAAAGCCGTTAGTTATTCACTGGGTATACTCGTTAGTTATTCACTCGACAAGCCGCAAGTTATTCACTTCAGAAGGCAAAAGTAGGAGATTTCATACTGGAAGCATTGCTTGTTTGTTGATGGAGATATTTTGATACGGTATTAATGTACGTGCGTACATTAAATTTATTTAAGTATAAAACGGCGAGTGAAAACAATCTAATGTCTTTAAATAAGATAGATAAAATGCAACATTATGTGTATCTTGCGCATCTATATTATATATAGGAACATTTAAATCATTGTATTATGAAAAGCACTTACTACCTATTCTTATGCCTGTGCATCCCGTTATTTGCATTGACAAGCTGCGAAAATGATTTGGAGGGAGATAATTTCGGTCAGGATACGGAACGATATGACATTCCCTTGACCTCTAAATCCGCCGAGGTAAATGCGAAAGTACAAAAATTCTCTTTCGATTTTTATAGAGAGATGGCTCGTAGGCAAAAGGCTGACTTTTGTATATCTCCTTTGAGTGTGAACCTTTGTTTGGGCATGGTCCTGAATGGCGCGGATGGAAATACCTATAAGGAGATCCAAGAGACTTTGGGCTATGAGAACTTTACCTACGAAGAGATAAACGCCTATGCGCAAATGATGCAAACGGAGCTGCCTAAATTGGATGGACGTACGATTTTTACCAATGCCAATAGCGTGTGGGTTAGGAACGACTTTAAGGTGTTGGAATCTTTTGTTAAGACCAATAAGATGTATTATAACGCAGAGGTTTACAATGAGCCGTTTAATGATGGGACGAAGGATAAAGTAAACCGTTGGTGTGCCGATAAGACGAATAATTTAATACAAAAGATCCTTGATGATTCTTCTTCCGATGCCGTCTCTCTTTTGATTAACGCTATTTATTTTAAGGGGGTATGGACTTCGGAGTTTAAGGAAAAGGATACGAAAGACGAACCTTTTTATTTGAATAGTGGGGAGGAGATAAAAGTACCCACCATGCGGCAGGAGAATACTACTGATTGCTATGTAGACGATAAGGTTTCTGTCGTGGAGTTACCTTATGGCAATGGTGCGTTTAGCCTTGTCGTATTCATGCCTAGCGCAGACGATGAAGTTGCGTTGAGTCGCCTTATCGAAGGGCTGGATGATACGGAGTGGAATCATTGGATTGATAAGATGAAACGGCAGAATCTGAAACTATATCTTCCGCGGTTCAAGTTTGAGTCTCCTTCGATGGATTTGAAAGAGATCATGCGAGTGATGGGGATTTCAGACGCATTTGATCCGGTTTTGGCTGATTTCTCGATGATGTGTGATGCCTCTGTATATGTAAATGAGGTAAAACAGAAAACCTTTATTGAGGTAAACGAGTCCGGAACAGAGGCGGCTGCCGTGACTATGGCTGATATGAATCTATCTATGGATTCTCCTGCCCCTACTATTTCCGAACTTCGTTTTGACCATCCCTTCGGCTATGTCCTAAAGGAGAAGAGTACGGGCGCTATCTTATTTGCCGGACGGGTGGATAAACCGACTATATAAAAGGTTTTCTTACCTTTCATCCCCCGGATACTTCCGTTGGTCACAATAATTTGATTGGATATTCCTGCTGATGTAATTTTGATATAAAAACGACATGAGCAGGAATCTTTTTATAATAGTTCTATTGATAATTACCCCTTTTTGTGGTTGGGGACAGGTCGATACGATAGCGGACCAGAAGTTACAGGAAGTGGTGATCATGGCTAAGCTCCCTACGGTAGAGATGAAACCGGGGAAGATGACTTATAGGCTGGATGCCTCTATCACCCAAAGCCAAGGGAATGTCTACGACGTGTTGACCAGTTTGCCGGGAGTCGTGATACAAAACGATGGTACGATTTTCCTGAATGGTCAAAACGGGGCGAATATCTTGATGGATGGTAAGCCGACCTATTTATCGGGGCAAGATCTTGTCAACCTCTTAAAATCGACTCCTGCCTCCATTACGGATAAAATCGATTTGATTACGCAGCCATCGGCACGTTACGACGCTAGTGGAAACTCCGGTATTATCGATATACGTACGAAGAAGATATTGCGAAGGGGAATGAACCTTTCGGTAAATGGTAGTTATGACCAAGGTAAATATGGGGAAGGTTTCGCTTCTACTACCTTGAATCTGCGGACGAATAAGTTCAACTTCTATCTCTCTTATTCCTATTCCCGGAAGAATGATTACGATGATTTGTATGTGGAGAGAAGCTATCTGGAAGGTTGGCGGCCGGAAGGGGAGACCGGGCAGATGACGCAATCTTCCTATCGAACTTGGAAGAATAAGTCAAACTATTATCGTTTCGGGATCGATTATCAAATGTCGGAAAAGACTACGATAGGGCTTTCCACGGATGGAAATCTGGCGGGTAGCAAGGTTGAGGGAGACATGAACTCATCCATTCCTAAGCGATCTCCGCAAACCGGAGGTTTGCTTCGTACCTTGAACGACCAGAATCGTTCGCAGGATAATTTTACGGCTGTTTTAAGTTTAACACATACCTTTAACTCCGATGGCGGGGTCTTGGATGCCTCTATGGACTACTTGCGTTATCGATACGAGGAAGACCAATATTTGAATAGCCAAGATACCTTGTTTGGGGATATGGATGGAGGAATCCATTTATACTCCGGACAAGCGAATCTGGTGTGGCCTTTCTCGAAATCCTTCACGTTCCATGCAGGCGCCAAGACCTCTTTTGTCTCTATTGATAATAACGCTGATTATAATCGGTTACAAGGTGACTCTTGGCAACCGGACCATGACTTGAGTTGTGATTTTCAGTATGACGAGAATATAAACGCAGGCTATGTACAGCTTGACGCCAAATTCTCTTCTATAAGTCTGGAGGCAGGTCTTCGTCTGGAAAATACCCGCATAGAGGGCGAACAATCGGGTAACGCTTATCAAAGAGACTCCTCGTTTACCAATCATTATACGCACTTGTTCCCAACGCTTTCTGTTCAGTATGCCTTGAGGAATGGGAATAGTCTGTCGCTTACTTATGGCAAACGGATTGTCCGTCCGAATTACCGGGACCTGAATCCGTTTGTATATATCCACGATGAGTATACGTATGATAAAGGTAACACCTTATTACGCCCGGAATTATCCGATAATCTGGAACTGGCCTATATACATGGCGATTTATTCCGGGTGGGGCTTGCTTTCAATTATACGAAGGATGTAATTATCAAGAGCTATTTGGATCAAGGGAACTATGTCGTTTATGTCTCACCGGAAAATCTCTCTTCCCGCGTCAGCGTAGGTCCCCGGCTCAGTACCTCCCAATTACCGCTAACCTCATTTTGGAACGTGAACGTCAGCGCATCCTTGATCTATAACCGGTATCGTTTACCGGAGAATTATCAAGTAAAGGTGAATAAGAGATGGACACCGAATATCGGGATCTCGAATCAGTTTAGCTTTGCCCGGACTTGGAGCGCTGAACTTATCGGTTTCTATAATGGGAAAATGGCGGCGGGACAAGCTGCGATCTATCCGTTATGGCAAATAAATGCCGGTATCCAGAAGAAGATATGGAAAGGTCGGGGAACGATCCAGTTATTCGCACGGGATATTTTCCATTCGAATGTATCGAGAATGAGCGTGATGACTCCTACCCAGCACGCTTTTATAAAAGAGCGGATGAACCGGACGGTAGTCGGTATTTCTTTGACCTATCGTATAAATCGTGGTTTGGAGGTGAAAGAATCTCGCCGGAAGCATAGCGTAGATGAAAGTAAAAGAATAAATTTGTGAAACCTCTAGACAAATGGTTTATGAAAAAGATATATAAGTGGATATATGCCTTGATTTTTGCGGTCTCTTTGTATTCTTGTATCCGCTGGGTAACGGATTATACGAAAGAAGGACACTACTGGACACAGTCCTTGGGGAATAGTATCCTAGAGATCGTGATTCTAATCTTTGTCTCTTATTTGTTTTTTATTTACTTTGGAAGCCAGATCGAGAAGAGCCGAAGAGCGAAAGAACCGAATAGGTGGAAATTTGTTTGGAGATCGTATGGAATGCCTTTCTTATTTATTATATTGGGTGTGAATGCTACGTTGGCAATAACCCGTATATTTATCGGTGATACTTTCCATATGGACGATATAATAATCGCGAACGTGATAGGGAGCTTGTTTGCGTTTATGGTCTATAATGTTCAGCGAGCTCAAGTATTGGATAAAGATTACGCCGAGCAGCGTATCCAACTCGAAAAGATCAAGAATGATCAATTACAGACGGAATTGAAGTTCTTGAAATCCCAATATCATCCTCACTTCTTGTTTAATGCGCTCAATACCGTTTATTTCCAGATTGATGAAAGTAACAAGGCGCCTCGTCGCACGTTAGAGATGATATCCGAACTCTTGCGTTACCAACTGTATGGCGGTAATCAGAAGGTCAGTATCCTACAAGAAATTGATTATTTGAAAACTTATATAGCTTTGCGTAAGCTTCGTATGAGTGAACGCCTGCGGTTGCGTGTAGAGTTTCCGCCCGAATTGAATGAACTGAATATTTATCCGTTACTCTTCCTCCCGTTGGTAGAGAACGCTTTTAAATACGTAGGTGGCGATTATCAATTGGATATTATCATGAAATGGGAAAATAACCGGATCAGTTTGTTTATACGAAACTCCATCCCCGAGCTTTCAGCGGAGGACGAAGCGTTGCGTAAATCGGTGGATGAACGGCAACGTAAAGGCATCGGTCTGGTAAATTTACGCCGCCGATTATCTTTATTGTATCCCAGTAAGCACCGTTTGGAAACCCGGAAAGAAGAGACTGAGTTCGTAGCGGAATTAATGATTGAAATAGAAGAAATATGACAATAACCTGCGTGATAACAGATGATGAGCCGATGGCCCGTAAAGGATTGCAATCGTATGTGGAGCGAGTGGATTTTCTCTCCTTGACCGGTGTATGTGAGGACGCTATCCAATTAAATACCCTGTTGAAAACTCAGCAGCCGGATTTACTTTTGTTAGATATCGAGATGCCTTATCTTTCCGGTTTGGATTTATTGGCGACCTTAAACCAGCCTCCCAAAGTGATCGTTACTTCCGCTTATGAGCAATATGCTTTGAAAGGGTATGAGCTGGATGTCGTGGATTATTTGCTGAAGCCTATTTCCTTTGAGCGTTTCTTAAAAGGCGTGAATAAGGTGCACGACCTGTTGGCTCGGGAGAATACGCCGGATGCGGATGCCTCGTTTTTCGTGAAAAGCGAGAAGCAAATGCGTAAGATTTACCTAAGAGATATCTTATTTGTAGAGGCGTTGGAAAATTATGTTAGTATCTATACTACTTCCGGTAGAGTATTGACCCATTCAACCTTGAAGCGGATCGGGGAATCCCTACCCGATGATCAATTTCTCCAAACGCATAAATCGTATATAATTAATGCGGATCGTGTCGATCTGGTAGAAGGGAATAGATTACGTATCGAATCCTATCAAATCCCGATCGCCCGTAATCTCAGAGATATTGTATTTAAGCGTATCCTTAAGAATACGTTGTAATTACATGACTGTAGCTAGGTCATAGAGACGCGACACATGCCGCGTCTCTACAACTGGGGTATTTTGTTATTTGAATAACATTGGGGCGAATTTTGTGAGGTAGATGCGCCAGTTTTTCCAGATATGGCCGCCGTCGCTCTCGTAGTATTCGTATTTGTAGCCGCTATCGTCTAGTTTCTTACGATAGTCTACGTTGTTCTTGTATAAGAAGTCGGTTTTACCGATGGCGATCCAGTATAATTTCGGGTGCTTGCCGAATTGTACTTTCAGCTTCTCATCCATATTCTGGTAGATGGGAGATTCGGAGCCTTCGCGGGGGAGGATAGCGGCAGAGAATAATCCCACGTAATCGAACATATCCGGATATTGCTTAGATATATGCAAAGAATGGAAACCACCCATGGAAAGTCCGGCTATCGCACGGTTGGATTTCTTTTTTTCCACACGGTAATTGCTCTCGATAAACTTAATGACATCCGGGAAGCTGCTTTCCATGCTACCCTCCATGGTTTTAGGTAGTTGCATATTCGGCTTAACTAAACCTAGGCTGGATTCTCCCGGAGCGGCCTCTTGATCCGCGTTTCCGTTTGTCATAACCACGATCATCGGTTTTGCCTTACCTTGGGCGATCAAATTGTCTAAGATTTGGGCCGTACGTCCTAAGGCGATCCAAGCTTCCTCGTCGCCACCCATGCCATGTAAGAGGTAGAATACCGGATATTTTTTGCCACTTGTCTCATAGCCAGCCGGCGTATAAACGGTAATACGGCGGGTCTTTCCCAATGTCGGGCTCTCATACCAACGGCGAGCGACCGTTCCGTGAGGAACATCATTAACGCTGTATAAATCGCCCTGTCCACCCTTGATGATAAAGATATTCGTAACGGATGCCACGTCACGGTTCAGATAGACATTATTAGGATCTGTAGTCTTTAATCCATCGACAATAAAGGAATAGCTATATAATTCGGAGGGAAGCGGTTCCGGTGTGGTATATTCCCAAACGCCTTCTTTACCTTCCTTTAAATCAACGGTACCGGGTACATCCACTAAACCGAACTGAGTCTCCATCTTCTGTGTGGGAAGGAAATCTCCTGTTACCTGCACCTTGATCGCTTTGGGTGCCATGAACCGGAAGGTTACGGTGTTATCCGGATGAATCTCCGGAGAGATGATGTTCTGACTACCCCAAAGGGCTTGTTGGGCGAACGTGATCACGCTGATCAGCATGAATACGGCCAAGATTGATAATCTTTTCATAATGATAAATTTATTAATGGTATTACTGAGGTCTAAAGATTTTTACAAATGTAATGAATAATCTGTTACATGAGCAATAAATAGGCTCGATAATGTGTGTCTTTCGTGACGGGGCATAATGAGAGGTAGCCTTCTTGAATCCTTCCATTCGCAAAGCGAAGTGGATAAGTCTCAGACATGAGGCGGTGTTTCTCGAGAGCTTCTCCGGCTTCCTTCTCGTAAGAAACCCGGTAATCGCCAACAGCCCTAGGCGCTACATAATGCTGGAATAGACGTAAAGCGACCATTCCCATCGTGTACCGCATATTGATCTCAATGCAGGGATGAATAGCGAAAGATCCATCCTTTTGTCTATAGACCAGCATATCCACACCTATACAGCCCGCGTAAGTAGATCCGTACACTTCTTGTAATACAGAGCGTACCGCCTCTTGGATGCAGGAATAGGTTTCTTCGCCCGTGAATCGGGTGATGCGAGAGAGCATGGTGGATTGTTCCTCTAGGATGTTGCCTGTATAGGAGCCTCGCTCCTCGGTATTGAAAACGGATAATCCCTCGTAACGGACAGTACCTTGCCCGTCGGAATAAAATTCCATGGCGAAATCCTGTACTTTGTCTAATCCGCTTTCGATGCTGATCATTCCTTGTTTGTTGAATGCGCCCTCTATCCAGTTTTTCGTCTTCGTATCTGGTTTTCGTTTCTCTATCCATAACAATCCCCGTCCGGAAGAGGAATAGGGTGTTTTTAATACGAAGGGAGCGTTGCATAAGAGCATGTATCTCTCCACCTCCCGGAGTTGAGTGCAGAAACGAGGTGCTACCGGAATAGGGAGATCGGGTAGGAGGGCCTGTATCTTTTCCAGACATTCCGCCGCCGTTTGCCTACCGGTAAGGCGAAAATAATCCTCTTTCCAAGTCGGGACGGATAGCCGGACTTTTGCCTTGTCCCTCAACTGCTCGAATAAGTGAAGACTATGCGGGGAAAGTCCCCATGGGGCCGCGTCCATAGGAGAGAGGTAGGGAGCGTTTTTCGCCAGCATCGCTTTTGTTACAGGTATAGGAGCTGGGTGTAGGTCTTTGGGCAAATGGGCGAAAAACGGAGGGGTTGCCTTACTATCTTCCAGATAGACAAAATCATCCTCTTCCGCATACCAAACCGGCAGCAGCGCCAAGTCTTTTTGCATTTTACGGACATTTGTCGGTGCCGTGTAGTTCTGTGTCCCTAAAAGTACGGCCGTCTCGTGGCCGGGATTGAAATAATGTATCCGTGACATAAAAGCGTAAAAACAACAAAGCCGTCTTTTTAAAGGACGGCTTTGCTCGGGTTTATGAGATTGTTATTCCAGATTCTCGTCGATGGCATCGATCTTCTTGACTGTTAAAGCCATATCCTCTTTCAGTTTTTCGATCTTGCGTTCCATTTCTTTCAGTAAACCGCCGCCGCCCTTGGAGGAAATGCTTAGGAAGCCGATGTTGTTCTCGTAAGTCTGAAGCTCGTTCTTCATGCGCTCGTACATACGCATCAACTTATCACGCTCGCTGAACAAACGGCCTTTACCTCTTTCGCCGCTGGTCATCTCGTTTAGGTTGTTGCGGAACGACTGCATCTTGCGATCGTTCTGGTCTACCTTCAAGCGATCGAATTGTTGGTCAACCGCCTCGTGATATTCCTTGTAGATCTTATCTTTCTCCTTGAACGGTACGAAACCGATCGTGTTCCATTCCGCCATATAAGACTTCAAGGTCGTGATAGCCTCATCATGTCCAAGGCTCTCGTCCATGCCCTTAATCTTAGCGATCAACTCTTTCTTAGCGGCCAAGTTGGTCTGCTCTATGCTCTTTTGGGAAACAACGTTCTTATTCTTTTGCTCGAAGAAATAATCACAAGCCGAGATAAAACGTTTCCAGATAGCGTCGGAATGCTTACGGGCTACCGGTCCGATCGTCTTCCATTCTTTCTGCAAAGCGATCATCTTATCCGTCGTATCCTTCCAGTCCGTACTATCCTTCAAAGCCTCGGCTTTCTCGCATAACGCACGTTTAGCGTCGAGGTTTTTCTCCATATCGCTCTTGATCGCCTTGTAGAACTCGCTCTTCTTCTCGAAGTAGACATCGCAAGCGGCACGGAAACGTTCGAATATCTTTACGTTATATTTTTTCGGAGCGAAACCAATCGTCTTCCATTTCTCTTGCAAGCCGATTACCTCCTTATTCTTTTCTTCCCAATCCTTAAACGATTTCAACGCGCTGAAATCAATCGCCTCGATTTGTTCGCAAATCACGGTCTTCGCATCCAGATTCTCCTGCTCTTTCGCTTTTAGTTTCTCGAAGTGCTCTTGGTGACGCTTATTGATCACGGTTGAGGCAGCTTTGAAGCGAGCCCATAAGTTCTCACGTAACTCTTTCGCTACCGGCCCGATCTCACGCCATTGCTGGTGCAGCTTCTGAAGCTGGTGGAAAGCGGAGATAACATCCGGCTCGTTACCTAGTTTTTCTACGGTTTCGCACAAGGCGGTCTTCAATTCCAGATTCTTCTTGAAGTCGTAATCACGGAACTGATTGTTTATCTTGATAATATCATAGAATTTCTCGGTGTAGATCTGATAGTTCTTCCAAAGCTCGTTCACGTGCTCTTGGGGAACGGCCTTCACCTCTTTCCATCTTTGTTGGATGTCCTTGAAAGAGTTGTATAATTTATTGAAATCATCTTGGCTTTCGCAAAGCTCTTTCAACTGGTCGATCAACTGCAATTTCAAAGCGTAGTTAGCGGCCTTTACACGCTCTTCCTCGGCGAGGATAGCGGCTCTTTTCTCTTTATAAGAGGTGAGCAAATCCTTGATCTTGTTCTCGGTTTCGTCAGCGGGGGCTGTAAAATCCTTTTCTTCGCCACCATCAGCGATGAATACTTTCTTAAGCTCTTCCACCTCGTTACGACGGATCTTGTAGTAAGCCTGTTTCAAAGCCTCTACTTCTCCACGGGAAGTCTCTACGGAAGTCTCAACAAGTTCGGTTAACTTAGCGAGAATTTCTTCTTTGGTTAATTTACCTGCGGCAATAGCAGCGTCCGCCTCCGCTGTATCGTTGGCTTCAACGTCTGCGGTAGCATCGATTTCCGGCGTCTCAACCGGTTTTTTAGTTTCTTCCAATTTCCCGGCTTCTTCCGGCAAATTAGTCTCAAGAGTGTCCTTCATATACAATCGCTTTTAAGAAAAGGATAAATACATTCCTATATCAAGTCACAAATTAAACTAAATATTTTTGGATTACAGCATTTCGGGGAAATTATTTATCTAAAAAGTCATTTTGGATACTAATAGATGTTAAGGTTGGCCGATTTCTCTTGATTCCGGTTGTAGAGACGGGGCATGCCCCGTCTCTACACCGTCTACTTATACTATTTAATCTCATTTATCCCAAGAAGGAAATCAATACGCCGGCAGCTACCGCCGAGCCGATCACTCCCGAGATATTACTAGCCATGCAATATTGCAAGACATGGTTCTTCGGATCATATTGCAACGCGATCTCATTCGCCACACGAGAGGCCATGGGTACAGCACTTAAACCCGTGGCTCCGATAAGCGGATTGATTTTCTTCTTAGTGAACAAATTGAAAATCTTAACGAAGAAGATACCTCCGGCGATAGACAAGGCGAATGCCAAGAAACCGCCGATTACGATACCGATTGTTGTCAGGTTCAAGAACGCCTCTGATGTCATGGTAGCTCCGACAGATAATCCAAGGAAGATCGTTGCAGCGTTCATGATGCTGTTGGAAGCGGCATCGAACAGACGGAACGTATTGGTTCCGATCTCTTTTACAAGATTACCGAACATCAACATACCGATCAAAGGAACGGAGCTGGGAACAAACAAGGCGACTACGGTAGTTACCACGATCGGGAAGATAATCTTCAATACACGCAAATTTTTGATCTCCATGTTAGAAGGGTATTTCTTCTCTTGTTCCTTCATGTTGATCCGTAATTCTTTCTTAGAACACAGTAGCTTAACGACCAACGGGATGATAACCGGTACCAAAGCCATGTAAGAATAAGCGGCGATAGCGATCGGGCCTAGCAAATGCGGAGCCAATTTAATGGTCGTGAAGATAGCCGTCGGGCCATCGGCGCCACCGATAATACCTAAAGACGCTGCCTCTTTCGGTGTGAATCCCATCAAGATCGCTACCAAAAGCACCGTGAAGATTCCCAATTGGGCCGCGGCGCCGAAAATGGATAGGCGAAGGTTGCGGAGCATTGGGCCGAAGTCGGTCAACGCACCGACACCCATGAAGATAATCGGCGGCAAGAAGCCCGTCTTGATCAACATATAATAGATGAAGTTCATCAAGCCAAGCTCGTGTGCGATATCATGCAGCGGCATTTCCCAGATGTTTCTCATCACGCCGTGTACATTAATCAACCCATTCTCATCCGCTTGAATCACTCCCATATCGCCTCCGGGGAAATTGGCGAGCAATACGCCGAACGCGATAGGCACGAGCAATAGTGGCTCGTATTGTTTCTTGATACCGAGGTAGAGCAATACGAACGCTATGGCATACATGATCAAGAACTGCGGTTCAGCAATGATATTGCTGAACGCAGTCATCTCATATAAGTTTTGAAATATCTCGTTCATTATTGAATCGTCATTAATACATCATCCTCAGATACGGCATCACCGGAAGACAGGCAGATCGCCGTGATCGTTCCCCCGAACTCGGCACGTACGGCATTGTATGTTTTCATGGCCTCCACGTAGCAAAGGACATCACCTTCTTTCACTACGTCGCCTACCTTCACCGGTGTATCGGAAGCGTTCTTTATAAGGAAGAATTTACCTTCCAGCGGAGAAAGCACCTCTTTTCCAGCGCCTGCGGGAGCATTTGTTGTCTCCGGGGCTGTCGGGGCGGGAGCCGCTGTCGGTTTAACTTCCGGAGTCGCGCTGTTGGTATCACCAAAAGCGACGGTCACACGGTAAGCTTGCCCGTTTACATCTACGGTCATGACTTGCGGAGTAGTCGGCATCGTTAATGCAGCGGCAGGTGCCGGAGCCGGTGCGGCTGGAGTGGCGGGTACCGTCGGTTTACCGGCGTTCGCTTTCTCTGCCTTACGTTTTGCCACGTCTGCCTTAAACTCGACCTTGGCCTTTCCGGAGCGATATGCCTCGTATTGAGCGGGGTGCATGGCGTATTCGAAGAGTTCTTCCTCATCCTCGCCAACTTCCCATTGCTTCTCGTTCATCAACTTTCGATACTTATCCAATGCGTCCGGATAATTGTCTTGAGGATTGCCCTCGAAGAACTGGCGGCCTTCGGCCTTCGCCTTCTCGACGATCTCGGGAGCCAACGGGCCCGGAAGACGTCCGGCCTTTCCGAGGATCATATCCCAGATATCGTCGGCGATCATGCTCCAGCGGGCTTTCCCCTTCTCCATCTGCATGACGTTCATCAAAGCTAGGTTCTTCACGTATTGGCTGAATGGAGTTACCAATGGAGGATAACCGACACGTGGCCATACGTAAGCTACCTCGTCGAACAACTTGATCAATAACTGGTCTTGAGACATCAGCGGTTTGTTGTTCTTTATATTGCTCTTGTTGATCGTCTCTAGGTTCTTCTCAAGGTCCGCCATCAAGCTACCCATCATACCGCCCGGAAGTCCCGGTCCGATCAGCAAGGAATTCATCAACCGGTTCTTCGGGCTGATATACAATCCCAAGAAATCATCCATGAATTCTTGAACCAAGGCACGAACCTTCATATAAGCCTCCATATTGATCTCGGGCACCTTATAACCGGCGTCCTTCAACATCGCCTGTACGGTCAGCAAGTCCGCATGTCCTGTACCCCAAGAAAGCGGCTCCATACCTACGTCGATATAGTCGCAACCCGCGTTACAAACCTCCATGATGGAAGCTACGTTAAAGCCGGGACCGGCATGGCTATGATATTGGATCGGGATCTCTGGATATTTTTCCTTGATATTGGCTACGATACGGCCTAATGTGTACGGACGTCCGATACCGGCCATATCCTTGATACAAATCTCATCCGCTCCGAGCTCGATCAACTCGAATGCCATCTTGGTATAATACTCAACCGTATGTACCGGAGAATGCGTGATACACAAGGAGCATTGTGAGATCATACCGGCCTCTTTCGCATATTTAATAGATGGGGCGATATTCCGTACGTCGTTCAAACCGCAGAACGTGCGGGCGATATCCGTTCCCTGCGCTTTCTTTACCTTATAAAATAGCTGACGTACATCGTCGGGTACCGGGCTCATGCGAAGGCCGTTCAACGCGCGGTCCAACATATGCGTCTGGATACCTGCCGCATGGAAAGGTTTTGTCCATTCACGGACCGCTTTATTAGGATTCTCGCCGAATAATAAGTTGACTTGTTCAAATCCTCCGCCATTCGTTTCCACCCGGGCGAAACAGCCCATCTCGATAATTGCCGGAGCGACTCTGGTTAGTTGGTCTACGGTCGGGACATACTTTCCGGCAGATTGCCACATGTCTCTGAAGACCAAACTGAATTTGATTTCTCTTTTCATGATATTAATATGTATTATTTATACTTTCTCAATTTTGATAACTTTCCCCTGTCCACGGGTCACGGCGCTGATTGCCGATACGATGGCGGCTGTCTCCTGTCCGGAAAGACTGCCGATTGCGGTGGTTTGCGTTGGAGTGGCCGTTTGTACCCGAACGGCTGCCGCTACTGGTTTCTTCGCTATGATCTCTTCCGGTGCGTATTTATTCACCAAGACGATAAGTCCTTTTCCCAGATTGATAACGATCAAAAGGATAGCAAATACGGTGGTCATTCCAACTACCATTAACAAAAGTCCTGTCTCTATATTCTCCATATTCTATATTTGTGGCTAGCTTAAAAGGTTTCTACAAAGGATTGAGCAACTTTCAGCCAAATTAAAAACAATCGCAAAATTATAAAATACTGGAAAACGATCTGTTACATTTTAATTAAAAAAATGAAAATAAATAAGCGAAACGGCCTTTTCGGTGAATGATTGTCAGCTTGAAAAAACATGTACGTGTTTTCCGAAAAACATGTACAACTTTTTCCAAAAACACGTACGTGTTTTTTCCGGCGCTTGTACGGCTGAAAATTCAAATATATTACCGTAACTTTGCGGTGGAATTCTAATAATGTAAAACTATAATAATTAAGGAATAAGACCATGGGAAATTTCTTTACATCTTTATTCTCTTCTTCCAAACCGGCCGAGGCGACGGAGGATAAGGCAAAGAACGAGCAGAAGAACTTTGATATCTTGAAATACGACGGCGTACGTGCTCAGAAGATGGGAAAACTCGCTTATGCGATCAAATGCTTTACGGAGGCACTGAATATACAGGAGGATTTTGAGACGATGAGCTATCTCGTTTCCGCTTATACGATGGCGAACGATCTAGGGAAAGCCGAGGACGTGTTGAACCGGATGGTTGAGATGGAGCCGGATCATATCGCTACCCGCTTGACTCGCGTTAACTTATTGTTTATGTTGGATAAGGATGCGGAGGTCATAACCGATTGTTTGCACGTGATCGAGCTAGAGCCTTCTAATCATGTCGCTTATTTCATGATGGCAAAAGCGAAGAAAGCGACGAATGACGTATTTGGCGCTATCGCCGACCTGACGAGATCGATCTCCTTGAAGGAGGATTTCGCCGATGCTTATTTATTGCGTGCGGAGATTCTTTTAGGACTGGGACAAGCTAAAGAGGCGCTGCCCGATGTGGAGAAAGCGATCGAGATCGTGCCGGAGGAGGAAAGTTCTTATTTATTGAGAGGACGTATTCATATGGCTTTAGGGGATATCGAGGCCGCGAATTCTGATTTCCAGCAGGTCCTAGATCTAAATCCGTTTAATGAGGACGCTTGTATCTTATCTGGTCAGTTACTGATCGAGCAAAAGAAATATGACGAGGCGATCGCTTTCTTCGACGAGGCGATCGAGACGAATCCGTCTTTTGCCAAGGCTTATAGTGAGCGTGGGCGAGCCAAGAATCTGAAAGGTGATAAGACCGGTGCGTTCGAGGACTTGAAGAAATCTTTGGAACTGAATCCAGAAAGCGAGGAGGCCCAGAAGATGAACGGACAGCATTCGAATTTCGATGATATGTATAAAGGGGGAATCTTTTGATTCCCCCTTTTTAAGTTTGCGCTAACAGTCCGCTATCTCTTCGGGAGAGAGCCCTGTGCAATTCGCTATGATCTCGATGGGAAGCCCTTGCTTTTTCAAGTTGGCGGCAATTTGACGTTTTTCTAGGTTCTGTCCTTCCGCGATACCCTCCGCTCTACCTTCCGCTTTACCCTCCGCGATGCCTTCTGCTCTGCCTTCCGCTCGTCCATCCGCATGCCCTTCTATCCATCCGGTCTCGATGACGCTCCTTTGATATCGAAGGGCTTCCATGTGGGCGTAGTATTGGCCCTTCTCGGAAGGGCTGAGTTTATCGATCCGTAACTTCTCCCGTGCTTCCGGCAATCCTTTGGCGGTGGCATGTTCATCTATTTCTCCTGTTTTTAGGAAATAGATCCATTCGTCGAGGGGTGTTTTCGCCAGTTCGTCAAACTCGTTGACACGTAATACGTAATATTCAGGAAAAATATCGCCGGCTTCTTGTTTGACGAATTGTTCCCGTTGGCGGGTGGATAGTTTCAATATATCGTCAAAATGAATACCTTTGAATTGGGTCTTCCCGTGATATACGTAATCTTTTCCCTGCCCAAGATCGAAATAGATAATGTTTACGGAGTAGATTTTCTTGATAGTACCGTATTTCTCTCCCTCATGAATATACTCGGTGACTGCCTTGGATGTGCCATATAGCATACGGTGAAAATAATCTAGCTCCCGGTTGTTTTGTACCTCGATGATTACCAGCTCGCCTTTACTGTTTTCTGCCAATACGTCTACGCGGTTGAACTTGTCCTCGCTATCCTCTTTGTTACCTTCGCTTTCTAGGATGCGGACAATAATCACGTTTTCCCCGAGAAGGGTGGATAAAAGACCTTCGAGGACTACAAAATTGGACTTTTGGCGAAGTAAACGTTTGATCGCCCAATCGAAACGTACTAACGATGATTTATTTTTCATAGTTATCTTGTTTATTTGTTTATACTTCCACAAAGATAATGAATTAAACGATTATCTTTGTTCCTATTCATAAAAAAGCAACCATGACCTATAATGTTTCTCTGGCAGCATGGGTATCTCTATCGAAATGATAGGATTCTCTATCGTTTATTTCAACAAACCTTAAATTGCTAGTTTTACCCCTTAAAGTTGAAAGTTCCGCCTATTCCATTCATTAATGTATCCATTTAATTTTGTCAGTGTAAAAAAATCCGCTAGCCTGTCCTTGGGAACTTCGTTCCGATAGGACTATATAACCTATCCTAATATTAAATCCTTATATTATAGTCTCTTATGCAAATCAATCCACTTTGGAGAAGAACTTATGAAAATTATCTTTACCTATTCTCAACAAGGTAAAGAGTTGATTCAGTCTTGTATGTCTTCTTTACTCAAGCCTGCCTAGACCTTCGTCCTATCGGAACTAAAACGATCCTTATATTCTAGACAATAAGGAATAAGTTAAACGAATAAAATATAGGGGTATGAAAATAAGGACAATAATCTCAAGTATTTGCTTGATGCTACTAGCGATCTCTTGCTCGATGGGGGATGAGGTGCTGGATGAGGTAGGCAAAGTTGTTACAGAGGAAGAATCGAGGACGGATATATATGCGGAATTCGACTTGGCTTTAACAGGTGGCACTCTACAAACTAAATCAGTAGGTACAGAAGCTCCGGATAATAATAAAACAACAGAAGGAGTTATCAATAGCTGTTATATAGCGGCATTCTTAGGGGGTGAAGATGCGTTAACAAACGGAAGTGAAATAATAGCCTCTGCTTTCTATAATACCTATCAAGGAGGTGATGCGATAGGCTCTGCACCTACGAAAGATAATCCTAATATTTATGCGTTGGGAAACCATATGATTATTAAGATTCCTGTAAGAAACGCGGATGCGACAGATAAACCTAAAGTGACGTTTGTGGCGGTCGCTAATATATTATCGGCCGATGCAAAAAAAGATCTGGATGGATTTGTGGCAAACTGCAAGACTTACGGTGATATATTGGGACGAAGAATTACTATGACAGATCCTAATATCTTCGTGAAGTTCGGTTCAGTAACTATATCTGATTATAAAGTGCGGGAGAAGGTATTGGATGAATGTGTTGAGGGAGAGAATTGTACCAAGGTTGAAATACCGGTATATCAACTTACGTCGGCTATTCAGTTGGAGGAGTTTAAGGTAAATAAGAAGGTACAAACTGGAACAGATTCGAATGGGGAACCTGTTTTCAAGGAAGAGACGGTATCCGATGCTAACGTTGTAAGCGTTTCATTATTAAACGCCGTTACTAGCACATATGTTAAAAAGGCTGATCCTAATGTGATTCTGAGATCTTCTCCTGTAGGTCCGCTTTCTGTAGGTGATGATAATCCTTTTCATCCGGATTATAATGATTCGAGTGTATCCCCAAAACCAACGTATGAGAATATTAGCGATATTCGTTTTTATACATATGCGAATGAAAGCAATGACGTGAATAAACAAACGGCATTGAAAGTCGTATATACGGTGAATGGAGTGGAATCTACAAGTACATTTAAGATAAAGACGGACGGCGCAGCCTGCGTACAGCCGGGGAATATATATAAACTGTATGTGACCATTACGAATGGCACGGCAGAAGGAACCTGCACGGTAAACGACTTTATATCGAATACGGTAACAGGAACTTGGGAAGAAGTAATAAAATAAACGGGTAAAATTAATAAGTTATGAGACTAAAGAATATACTATTTACGATAGCTGCCACGACATGGCTATTCTCTTCTTGCTCAGAGGAGACATTGGTTGACGGGCCTGTTATAAGTGGAGGAGAGGAGGCTACGATATCGGCTACTTTGTCCATAAATAGTGTGGAGACAAAGGCTGCTGCGAACTATGAATTTCCACAGGATGATGCCGAAAAGAAAATCAATAACTATGTGATAGCGGTTTTTGATCCGGAAAAAGCGAAAGTGGTTGGTTTAAGCTATGGTGAGCCGGATGCGAAGGAATCGTTTGAGGTAGAAGTCGTGGCTAAATGTTACGGGGAAAAACAGCCGATATTGACACTCGTTAATTTGCCGAGTGTTCAATGGGAAGCTTGTAAGGCTTATACGACATATCAGCAATTCAAGGATTTGGCGGTAGAGCAAGCAGGAAGTTTCAAATCCTCTGAATTGATAAAAATCGCGGAACAGTCTGAAACTCTAAATAAAGGTCAAATCAATAAATTTGATATCAAAGTGGATCAGTTGGTTGCACGCATTGATGTTTCGTGGAAATTTTCTGCTGGAGAAGAAGCTTCTTTCGATGTTTCCTCATTTAAAATAACAGGGATCAACCCGGAGTCAGACGTGGTTTTACCTGCGGGAGGCACCGTTTGTACGAATAGTAAAAAGAATAAATCAATGACTAGCTCATGGGATAAAACGGAGGAAGGCTGTATCAGCAGCTTCTCTTTTTATACTTATGAGAAAGCTACTGAAGGTTCTCCTATTGTAATCGAGATAACAGGCGTGTTAAAGGAAAGCGCTATGGATGAGGGGATGGCTCGGACTTTTAAGTATGAGTTGAATCCGGTGCGAAAGGCTGGAGTGTGTGAAACTACGGGTCTGGTTCATGGAAACTTATATAAGTTAGCAGGAACATTTGATTTGAAAGAGCGCAATATGAAATGGGCTTATAGTATAGTAGATTGGGTACCAAGAACGACGGATGTGAATGTGGAGAAAGGAAATTATTTGTTAGTTACGCCGTTGAAGATTACGATGCCGAATAAGATTACTGATGATAATAGTATATTTTACCAATCATCTTCGGCTATTAGCATTTCTTCAGATGAAATAAAAGTTTATATCCTGAAAAATAATCAGCAGGAACCAGTTGTAAATATACAGGGCATAAGTATTCAAGATATAGGTGATGGAATAAAAGGTAATATAAAAGTTATTAGTCCAATACCTGTGAATTTTTTACCTCGTGTCATAGAGTTTGTGGTCAGAAATAATAATGGGCTATCGGAGAAAGTGAGAATAATACAGTATCCACCATTGTTCTTATCTGCCCGTACTACTAAAGAATCTGTTTCTGGTAGTTTGAATAATAAGTCTATGTACATAGTAAATGTTTTAGTAGCTAATTTGAGTGATATATCTAGTACAATTATAAAAAATGGAAGTGAAACAGATAAAGCTGATTTTAACAAATTGAGTCAACAATACGTGAACTATCTAAAGCAGACAGTTGTGATAGGCTATCCTGCAATCTCAGGAGAAGGGAATACTGTGGATAGTGATGACAATAATCGTTTAATGTCTCCTCGATTTATGTTGGCATCTCATGCCGGTACTACTTCGAAAATGTCTTATACTGACGCTGTCGAACATTGTCGTGGTTATTCGGAGAGAGAGAAATCTGGTACTTCATATGTTACTCATAATGACTGGCGGCTTCCAACTCTTGCTGAGCTCTATATGATTGATTATTTGCAGAATGTACAAGGCTCTGGTTTCGATATGATTTTAACTGGAAGATTTTATTGGAGTTCCAGAAGATCAGAAGCAGTCCAAATGATGGATGCAACTACTAATAACCAATCGTCTACCTCAAAGGCTGCTACGGTACGTTGTGTTAGAGATGTCAAGGATGGTGAGATGTAAAGATTTTTATAGAATATAAAAACATAAGGAAAATGAAAAATTTAATATACATATTCTCAGTAATGTTTCTGGCATTATTCTCTTGTCAAGAGGATATATTGGAGCAATCAATAGAGAATAAAGATAGCGGTGATTTTGCTGTAGTCAATTTCTCATTGACTGTACCGGATTATTCTGTGAAAACAAAAACAGCGGCAGATGGCGTGAGTAGTTTATCTTTAATGACTTTTGATGAGGAGAACGTTTTCCTTGGAAAGGTAGATGTCTCTGCGGATTTGACAAGTGGAACTGCTAGGGTTCCAAAAGCGACTAAGTATATTCACTTTATTTGTAATTATAATTGGAGTGGATTTAACGAAGAAGCAAATAAAGGAAAAAACGAAGGAGAGGTTATAGCCCCTTTGGTAACAGGTGAGCTTGCTTTTTGGGGAAGGGCAGAAGTTTCTGATTTTAACCAAATGGTCAGTGTAAGTTTGTTGCGTAATTACGCAAAGGTAACGGTAGGTGTTGATGCAGGCGTGCAGGGCTTCACTATAGGAGGATATGGTGTGTATCACTATGCATCAAAAGGAACGGTGGCACCCTATAATGAGAACGGTGATAACACTTTTGATCGTAATGATAATGAGGTTTTGACTTTGCCGGTTTCTATGAAATATTCGGAAGGTTCAGACTTTGATACGAATGAAAAATATCTGTTCGAATCCCCTAACACAAGTGATAATACTACCTATGTGATCATTCAAAATGGCTCTAATGGCAGATATTACAAAATACATCTATTAAATTCAGAGAAGAAAGCTTATAAGATTGAACGAAATTTCAACTATGGCATTATAATCAAAGGATTTACAGGCGGAAGCAATAGTGGTGCCGAATCATTGGAGGATGCGAAGAAGAGCGCTCCTTCTAATGACTTGTATGCGGAGATATTGAAAGAATCCCCAATTATTTCAGATGCGAATGGAAATCGTTTGGTGGTGGATAAACTGATTCATTTATTTACATCATCTTCAAATTTAAGTGTACAGGCCAACTACTATCCCAATGGATTGTCTACGGCAAATAATACGGACATGAACGTTTCCATATTGGAAGATCAGGGAAATATCTTATCGAACTTGAATATAACGAACGGGTTAATAACTGCGAAGGTCGCTCATGTGGAAAAGGGAAGTCAAACGGCGAAGATTCGAGTGAGCAAAGGTGTTTTGTCCCGGGAGATAACTGTCATTGCTTCTGAGATGTATACATTTAATCCATATACGCCCCTAATCTATTATGCGGGCAAAGATCAGAAAATCGACTTGTCATTCACTATTCCTTCAGACTATCCGAGTTTCCCGGTAGAGTGTAAGATTCATGCTACGAAACTTTATCCCGTGGGTGATGATCAGAATATGTTGATCGTATATGAGGATAATACGTATTATTATATCTATGAAGCCGTGTCTTCTGGTCCTCAAACCGTGTCGTTTAAAACGAGTGTCGATAATAGTAATGGAATTGTAACTATAGAAAATGAGAATTTTCAGACAGCTAATATAAATGTTAAGAGCACGAAGGATTTCCCGATAAATGGATCTGCATCATATTATCATTCTGGCAATTGGGGATCGTACTGGAGTTCTGTTGGTAAGAATTCGCAGATTTCATACCGTATAGCTGGAGGAAAATCTGGAAATATATCAATCATGGATGATGAGGGTAGTTATTCTATGGCAAGCTCTATTTTGGAGAAAGTTGACGATAATGCGACAATAACGTTCTCTTATAAAAATAGTAAAGATTATACGGTCTCGATGTCTGTAAGTGATTACAAGAAGAATCCGAATATCAATTTATTACCGGCAATGACTGGTTCTATAGAATATGGATATTATTGGGGGTGGAGCTGGGAGAGTGAGGGATATCCTCCTACTGTAAGTTGTTTGAATGGTAGCATGCCTTGTAGCAATGGAAAGTATACTTATACGTATTACGGTAATCCCAGCAAGGGTATGACAGTTAATATTACATATAATAAAAACGGAAATACCTATAGAGCTAATCCTTCCATAGAAGATTTAGCCGAAGGTTCTGATATTCGATTGGCAAGATAATGGGTTCCCATCCATCATGTGAATGACGGATGCGGGGAGCGTGCGGCACACAATGGATTGAATTTGTTTTACACGTAGGCTGCACCTCCTCCCCGGCCCTTTACCTCATATAGCATTCGTGCTTTATCGATGCCATTCATTCCGTAAGGAGATGGGTGGCATCGCTTTCTTCATTTGCCGATGACGTTAACTTACTTGCCCCATGCAGTTAACTTGCTTTGGTCTGATATCAAAGGTTCTTGTGTAAAAAATTGCGCAACCCTTTGTTTATTAAAAAAAAGGCTCTATCTTTGCAGCCCGAATAAGTATGCGAATAATAATAAATAATATAGAAAGATGAAAAGAACATTCCAACCTTCCAACAGAAAAAGAAAGAACAAGCATGGCTTCCGTTCAAGAATGGCTACCGCTAATGGCCGTAGAGTATTAGCTTCTCGTCGTGCTAAAGGCAGAGCTAAATTAACGGTATCTGACGAATACAACGGATAATTAGTCACGTTCTAAAGATTTATAAAGAAAGTAGAGGTTTTTTCCTAAAAAGCCTTTACTTTCTTTGTTTTTGTAGTATTGCTCTGGTGGATATTGGTCTATATGCCGTTTTTTTTCTACTTTTGAACCGCCTACAAATACATACGTGAAATGAGTAACTTTTTTGTAAAACTGATAAAGAATCCGTTTGTCATCAATCTCTTGTTGGTGATAGTCGTGTCGTGCGGCGTTGTTTATGGCGTACTGGCGTGGCTGGATTCTTATACCCGCCATAATCAAGCGGTGGTCGTTCCGGACGTGAAAGGAATGAAGCTAGAGGACGCCGCCGAGTTTTTCGGGAATAATAAGCTACGCTATAACGTGATCGATTCCGTATTCTCGAAAGATGTGGCTCCGGGCTCCATCGTGGAGTTGGTTCCCGGTGTCGGATCGAAGGTGAAAGAGGGGCGGATCGTCTTTGTTACGATTAACGCGTTGACCTCCCAGATGGCCGTGATACCGGAGGTGGAAGACTTATCTTTCCGTCAGGCGTATGCCTTGCTGCGGGCCCGTGGCTTCTCGTCGGTCGAGATAGAGTATGTGCCGGGCGATTATAAAGATTTGGCGATGGGGGTGGAGTTAAACGGGCGTACCTTGCTCAAAGGGGAACATGTACCGTTGACCGCTCATCTGGTATTGAAAGTAAGCAGTGGCGATCCGAATATGCTTCCCGACTCATTGGCTTTGGATAGTATTCCGGTAGAACCATTGGATAGTGATATAGAAAACTGGTTTTAAGGGAATGGACGAGTTTTTGGACGATATGGATGATGAACAGGTAGACGACCTGTTGATGCCGGAAGAAGACGAAACATCGTCGAGCCAGATGTATGAGCATTTCCGTTTCGTAGCGGACAAGGGGCAATCCCTGCTCCGGGTGGATAAGTTCTTGGTAGACCGTATGATGGGCGCTACCCGTAACCGCATCCAATTGGCGGCTGAGGCGGGTTGTATCTTGGTGAACGATAAGCCGGTGAAAAGTAATTACCGGGTGAAACCTTTGGATGTGGTTTCTATCGTGATGGATCGCCCACGCCGGGAACTGGAGATTATCCCCGAAGATATCCCTTTGAATATAGTATATGAGGACGATGATTTGCTGGTGGTGAATAAGCCGGCAGGCTTGGTCGTACATCCCGGTCACGGTAATTATACCGGTACGTTGGTGAATGCCTTGGCTTATTATTTGAAGGATGATCCCTATTATGATCCTTCCGATCCTCGTTTAGGCTTGGTACACCGTATCGATAAGGATACGTCGGGCTTATTGGTGGTGGCTAAACGCCCGGAGGCCAAGAGTAACCTAAGCCTGCAGTTCTTCAACAAGACAACCAAACGTAAATACCGTGCCTTGGTATGGGGCATCGTTCAAGAGGATGAGGGGCGTATCGAGGGAAATATCGGTCGTGATCCTCGTGACCGTATGCAAATGACCGTCTTCCCGGAAGGCGATCAAGGCAAGACTGCCGTCACCCATTACACCGTGTTGGAACGTTTGGGCTACGTGAGCTTGGTGGAGTGTCGTCTGGAGACGGGGCGCACGCACCAGATCCGTGTACATATGAAATATATCGGTCATACGCTTTTCAACGATGAGCGGTATGGCGGACATGATATCTTGAAAGGAACAACTTTTACTAAATATAAACAGTTCGTGCAAAACTGTTTCGCTATTTGTCCACGTCAGGCCTTGCATGCTAAGACGTTGGGGTTCGTTCATCCTACTACGGGAGAGGAGATGTTTTTCGATTCCGAGATTCCTTCCGATATGCAGCAGCTGATCGACAGATGGCGTGTATACGCGAACACTAAAGAACTATAAAAATGAAAAAGAACATCGCTATCGTAGCAGGGGGAGATTCCTCCGAGATCGTTATTTCATTAAAAAGTGCGGACGGAATCTACTCTTTTATTGATAAAGACAAATATAATTTATATATTGCCATCGTTAAGAGGGATGAGTGGGCGGTTATACTTCCTAGCGGGGAACATACACCAATTGATAAGAATGATTTTAGCTTCAAGGAGAATGGCGTGACGAGGCATTTTGACTTCGCTTATATAACGATACACGGTACTCCGGGCGAGGACGGACGTTTACAAGGATATTTCGATATGATCGGTATGCCTTACTCGTCTTGCGGGATGCTGGTGAGCGCTTTGACATTCAATAAATACGTATGTAATCATTACTTGAAAGACTTTGGTGTAAAAATTGCCGCATCCATTCATTTATTCAAGGGAGAGACTATTACGGACGAAGAAGTCGTGACTCGTTTGGGTTTGCCTATTTTCGTGAAACCAAACGATGGGGGTAGTAGTTTTGGCGTGACGAAGGTGAAAGAGGTCTCCGCTATCCAGCCCGCTATCGCTAAGGCGTTTGGGGAAGGACGTGAGGTGATTCTTGAGAGCTTTATCGATGGAACGGAAGTGACATGCGGTTGCTATAAGGTGGAGGGTAAAGAGGTTGTCTTTCCTTTGACCGAGGTGGTTACGGATAACGAATTCTTCGATTTCGACGCAAAGTATAACGGGCAGGTGGACGAGATCACTCCGGCCCGTATCTCCGCCGAGTTGACGGAGTTGATACAGCGCAAGACATCAAGGATCTACGATATATTGGGCGCCAAAGGACTGATTCGTGTGGATTATATTATTCCGGCAGACGGGGAGCCTGTCTTACTGGAAATAAACACGACACCGGGAATGACGGCTACCAGCTTTATCCCACAGCAAGTACGTGCGGCGGGATTGGATATAAAGGATGTCATGACAGACATTATTGAAGACGAACTCAAAAACAGAAAAACAAAATGAATAGATATGGATACAGAAACAGTTTCCCCTAATTTCGACGACATCCGTCCGCTGAACAACAGTGAGGTGAAGGACGCGATTGAAAAATTGGTCGCCAATGAGGATTTCGAGCGGGCTTTACGTTACATAAAGCCGAATTTGAATTGGGAGGAATTCTCAGTTGCCATGCGTGCTTGCAAGACGAAGGAGGAGTTTAAATCTACTCTGGCCTATGACGCTGTAATGACGGTGGCGAAAAATACTACTTTCTCGCTTACTATCTCAGGGCGTAGCCGTCTGCCGAAAGATAAGGCGGCCTGTACGTTTATCTCGAACCATAGGGATATCGTATTGGATGCCTCCTTCTTGAATGTCATGTTATATGATGTGGGGTATGGTATGACGCAGGTCGCTATCGGCGACAATCTTTTAATCCGTCCGTGGATCGAGACATTGGTACGCTTGAACAATAGTTTTATTGTGAAGCGTGGCGTTTCTGTTCGTCAGATGTTGGAGGTCAGCAAGACGCTTTCCGCCTATATCCATCATGCGATCAAGAATGTGAACGAGTCTGTATGGATCGCCCAGCGTGAGGGACGTGCTAAGGATTCGGACGATCGTACGCAGGGCAGCGTATTAAAAATGTTGAGTATCGGCGGTGATAAGGATAATCTGTTGTTGAATTTGATGGATTTGAATATCGTGCCGGTCGCTATCTCCTACGAGTTTGATCCTTGCGATTTCTTGAAGGCGAAAGAATTTCAGATGAAGCGGGATGATCCGGATTTCGTGAAATGCCAGCGGGATGATCTATTGAGCATGGAAACGGGTATCTTGAACAATAAGGGTCGTGTCCACTTTACGATTACTTCCCCGATCAATGATTCCTTGGCTAAACTGGACAAGGATATGGAGAAGAATGAGCTGGTAAGCGCTATCGCGTCCGTTATCGACCGGGAGATCTATAAGAACTATCGTTTCTATCCGTGCAATTACGTGGCGTATGACTTACTGAACGGCACTCGTCGTTTCCAAGAACATTATGGTCCGAAGGATAAGAAGCAATTCGAGGAATACTTGCAAGGACAATTGGATAAGATCGTCCTTCCGAACAAGGATGAGGCGTTCTTACGTAAGAAGATCTTAGAGATGTACTCCAATCCGCTGAAAAATTATCTGACAACTTTATAAGCGGCCTTTATCGGCTATGCGTAGCGGTTCGTACTTGATCCGCCCTTGATCCCCTCTTTCCGGCGAGCATGCCACCTTCGGGTGGCAGCCGCCGGAAAGGAGGGATTATCTTTTTTGCAGGAATTCGTCCAAGGATTCCTCTTTCTGCAATCCAAGTTTCTTGCGGATACGGCTGCGTCCGGAGTTGACGCTGGGACGGGAGATGCCCAAGGCCAACGAGATCTCGTCCGTGCTCTGCTTCAGGTAGATCAGCATGCAGAGCAGTTCGTCGGATTTGGTCAGTTCTGGGAAGTCCTTACGCAAGCCGGGCAGGAAGCGAGGGTACAGGGCAGCGAAGGATTGGCGGAACCGCAACTCGTCCTCGCCGCTCAGCAAGGAGGGGTTGAGCTTCTGGCGTACGCTGTCGATCACCTCGTTATGGGCGGCTTGCTCCAGCTCGGCGCTCAGTCGCTCATTGCGGCGGTTCAGTTCTTGTTGGGTAGCGAGGAGATTATCCAGCCGTTGACGCTGGATCTCCCGCTCACGTTGGTGAAGCCGGCGACGTTGGAGTGCGTAGACAATGATCCCGGTCAGCAGGCAAATGGCTAGGATCAGGATGACGCGCGTATAAACGAGCGAACGTTCCTTCAAGGCCACTTCGGCGGATAAGGCCCGATTCTCCTGCTCCTTCCGTCCGGTCTCGTAGCGTACGTTGGCACCAATGGCGTACCGCTGTTTCTCCGCCAGTTGCAACGAGTCGTGTATCTCCTTGTATTCCGGGTAGATCTCAGCCATCTTGTCTCCCTTCTTTTGTTGGGCGTAAAGGTTGAGCAAATGCCGTCCGGTCCAATCCATCATATCGTTCGCCTCGTATTTCTTGTAGAGAGCGTAGGCCTCTTCCATCAGGGGGAAGCCTTTTTCCGGCTTTCCGTCGCGTACGAGGCAGGCCCCCAGCATGAATTTGAAAAGATCTTGATACCCCGCGGAGATCGCTTCTTCCTCTTCTATCAATTCCTTGTACCCTTCGAGGGCGGCAGGGATAGAGTCGGGCACATATTCGTAGTAATAATTGTAAAGTATGTTTTTGGCGGCGAGGACATAGGCGTTCTCTTTCAGCTCCTCCCCTCTCTTTAAGGCCTGCCGTGCGTAATATAAGGTAGAGTCGTGCTGTTCCAGCTCCCAGAATATCCCGGCTTTCATCCGGTAGAGGTCGCTGATGGTAAAACTATCCAACTGGAGGGAGTAGTCGATGGAGCGTGAGATGGCCTCCATAGCCTTGTCGTACAATCCGAGGTCGCTATAGGTGGAGGAGAGGTCGGCGAAGGTGTAGACGAAACCCCGGTTGAGCTTCTCGGGGTGGGCTACGCACCAGTCCATGGCTTCCTGTATGACTTCCACCTCTTTTTCCCGCATTCCCTTGCGGCGGTAATAATGGCCGAGGGTAGAGAGCAGGTCGGCCGGATCGTCGGCGGCATCGGGGTGGAGGCGATAGACGGCGAGGGCCCTTTCTTGCACACGGATCGCATCCAAAGGGTCGCGGCGGAATTTATAGAGCGTGTTGGCTACCGCTTGGGCGATACGGATCTCTAGCCACGGGTCGTCGGAAGGGGGAAGAGCGGCGAGGCTGTCGGCGAGGCGCAAGGCCTCCTCCCGGCTGTCGCGGTCGTTGAGCTGCCGGAGTATCTCCTTGGTATCGGGCGGAAGCTGCCGGGAGAGGGAGCCGTCCGCGGGAGGCGTGTCGTGCCGGCAAGCGAGGGTGGCTAGCGAGAGGAGGGTGGCTAGCAGGAAATGCGTGATGTCTCTCATCTGCGTAGGATTTTATGGTTTATCGCGAATATACGCCGTTTTTCATGGAAAATAGCGTGTCCCGGGGTATAAATCGATTGAATCATCTATTGGTTTTTTATCCGTCCGAAGGCCCGGCGGCGTACCTTTGACTTGTCCGTACCACCGGTGCCCCGAGCGGCGTGTCAATTAAATTGATGATCGCATTTCGTGCGGATAAGGCCGTTGTTGAGGACTTGTTGAGCGGATTGCTCAAAAAAGAATTCGTCGTATAAGGATAGGAATGGTTTCCTTTGAGAAACAAAAACGAAGTAGTAATGGAAGGGTCATACTTACGGATTTTGATGATGTGCGGGATGCTGGCGCTCCTCCTCTGCGGGGGCTGCTGGGTGTTCGCATGGAAGCATCTGCGCCGGCGGATCGACGAGCGGTTCGACGTACTGTCGGAACACTTGGAGCGTCACGCCGCCGAGTGCCCGATACGGAAGGAGCACCTGCTGGCCTCGTGCCTTCCCGCCGATCCGGAGCGAAAAGGGAACGGATCGTTCCACCGATCGTTCCGGGCATCGTATCCGGGTTTCCTGCCGACGCTTAGGGAGCGGGTGCCGGGGATCACGCCGGCGGAGGAAACGCTTTGCATGCTGATCAAGATGAACCTGAGCAACCGGGAGATCGCCGACAAGATGTCTATCTCCATCGGAAGCTTGCACACCACCCGCTACCGGCTGAAACAGAAGATGCCGCCGGAGGCCGCCAAGGGCATGGACGAATGGGTACGGGCGATCGAATAGGGTCATGGGGAGGCGAACTCCCTACATTATAATATAGAGTATACACCTTTATCTAAGAAGAATCAGTATGAGAAGAGAATCTTTATTTTTCGGTATTTTGACGCTGGTGGTGTCGGCCTTCCTCACGGGATGTTCCGACGACGACACGGAAGTGTACGTCCCCCAGCGTGTGGCGGAGTTCAACCTCTCCGACGAGTCGGACGGCAACCGGCTGTTCATCATCCATCCGTGGGAGGGCGAGATCGCCATCCCGGTGCACGATGATCGTATCCGCGACTTCGAGTTCAGCGGCAAGTATTTCGATTGGGAGATGAGGCAGGGGGCCGAGAGCCGCTTCCTCGTGCTCAACCTCAAGAAAGAGGTGGAGCGTAAGCCTTTCCTCGAGAAGATCGCCCTGCGGGGGATCGCCAGCAAGTCGGGGGAGGCGGCGACGGACACGCTCTTCCTCGTGTCGCAACCCAAGCTGGAAAGCTCAGCGTCGGATAACGCCCCGAGCTATATGCACAACGTGGGCAAGACGGTGAACACGGCGGGCGATATCTTCGCCGCCCCTAGCGAGCCTTTCCTAGATTTCGACCTGATGTACGGCACGGAGGCTTTCGTGAAGACCCCCCACGCCGAGTCGTGGGGACGGGAACGCTCCGGCGTGGACTACGAGGAGATGGTGGACAACATGTGGCAGGAGCTCGGCATCTCGGTGAGCAGCCTCGGCTTCACGAACCAAGGCGCTCCTACGCCTACGAGGTCGAAACTCTTCTCCGGCTCCTTCGACCAGCGGTTCCAGCATAACCAGACCTCGTCCAACCGCTTCGAGTATCACGTGGACGTGCATGTCAAGCCGATGGTGGAGCTGCATATGGCCACCGCCATCTATACCTCCGCCAGCAATCCCGACGTCTTCCTGCCGTTCCTCACCACGACCGCCTCGCGCTTGCTGAACGAAACCAATAGCGACCTCTACAAGCGATACGGCAACACGCAGAAGGGCATCTACGATCTATACGACACCTACGGCACCCACGTGCTGGTGGGCGGTGTCTTCGGCGGGAGCTATACCTATATCTACAGCCGGAAGGAGAACCTCTATTACGACGAGACGGTGTTCGCCGCCGAGGCGGAGCTTTCCGCCAAGTCGTCGTCGCCGGCGGGAGAGAACGAGAACTGGCTCCAGACCTACTACCGCGTGATGGGTACCCACGGCGGCAAGATCGGCGCCGGGGGCGGCTATACGAAGTCGGAGCTGAACGAGCATATGTCCGAGGAGAGCATCATGATCATCACCGGCGGCAACGCTTCCGTGGACTTCGAGAGCTGGGACAAGTCCATCGCCGACGAGAACAGCAACCTCCACCTCGTAAGCTACGGCCCGAGGGGCGATACCACCCGTTGCTTCCTGGTCCCCCTGTATTACCTGACGAAGAACTATGCGCGGCAAGATGCGCTGAAGAAATATCTGGACTCCTACGTGGAGGCGCGTTCGAAGCTGGCCAAGAAACCGCAGCTGATCCTGGCCGACTTCATGATGCGTACCGGGAAGGACAATCACGGGGATCCCGCCGGACAACGTGTCTTCACCGGGCCGGACGGCAAGGAACGCATCTACAGTCCGTTGGTGCTGAATACCAAGGGACCGAACGACTCGCGGATCGGCAAGATGCTCGATACCTCGGCCCACGAGTACCTCGACGTGGGGGATAACGCCGACCAGCTCTGGTGGGTAGCCCTCGACTTCAAGGACGAGTGCCGCCCCATCTACCACATGCGCTTCATGAAGGAGGACGACGCCCGCAAGCACGGCTTCGAACTGCGGGGGCAGGACGCCGAATCGGGAATGATGTGGGATGCGATCGATAACCATTACGTTTGCTTGAAGTTCTCGCCCGACGACAGCCATAAGGAACCGGTCTCCGGCGTGGGCATCGCCCGCAAGGGGAAGAGCGATGACCTATACTACGTGATCGCCACCTCGCCCGGTACCGACATGACGCTTCCTTACTCCATCGACGAGCAATTCCCGGCCTATTGGGGAAGCAAGGAGTATAAATTGAAGAGCGAGAACCCGCCGTACCGCTTCGGGGTGGACCAAGAGAACGACCTCAACGAGGGCGACAGCTGGTTTGGCCGGAACAAGGCGACCAACCATAAGCAATGGATCTTCCCGGTCTACACCACCAAGGCATTGGACTGGCCGATCCGGTTTACGAAAGCGACGGACTAGCGAAATACCTCGGAAACGATCCCTACGACCGTAGCCATCCCTCTCGAGGCCTCCGGAACGATCCCCACGACCGTAACGGCCCCTCCCGAAGCCTCTGGAGTGATCCCTATGGTCGTAGTGGCCTCTCCCGAGGCGTCCGGAGCGATCCTTACGACCATAGCGGTCCTTTCCGGGGCCTCGGGAGAGATTTCGACACCCGTAGGCATTGTTTGATAGAAAAATATATGATTATCAAAGGGATTATCCTGCATTTGTAGGAAACCTTACGTCTGCGGACAAGAGGAAAGTATTAACGAAAAAACAACAAACAGTATGAGTTTAGCGAAACAAATCGGATCGGTATCGAAGACCGCGTTGACCAACGCCGCCCACATGAACATGAACAACGAGATCTACGCCCGTATCTTGGATACGACCGTGGCCGCCCTCCATCTGGAGGCCCTCGCCCCGGGTTACAAGGAATGCATCGACCGGGAGGCGGAGTGCGTGAACCGCGTCACCAAGAGCGCCTCCACCGCCCAGCTGGAGGCGAAAGACAAGGAGCGTGACAAGACCCTCCAGTTCATCTACTCCATGAACGGCTCCTATAAGGTATGCCCCGACGAGACCCTGCGTACCCCCGCCCTGCTGGTAGACAGCGTGCTGCGGGCCTACGACAAGATCTACGCCAAGGCCTACGCCGAGGAGACCGCCCTGATCGACGGCCTGCTGCTCGACCTCGCCAAGGCTGACGTATCGGAAGCCCTCAAGACCCTCCACCTCGACACCTACGTGGCCCAGTTGAAAACCTTGAACGATGCCTACAAGGCTCTCGACATCACCCGCACCGACGAGTACTCCGCCCGTGTGAAGACCGATACCACCAAGGCCCGCAAGGCGACCGACGAGACCCTCGACCTCATCATCCAGCGTGTCAACGCCTACGCCGTACTTGAGCCTACCGAGGCCATCAACGCCTTCATCGACACCGTGAACCAGATCTTCCGCAAGTATAAGAACCTCATCGCCGCCAAGGGAGGCCCCACCAGCCCCTCCAAGTCCGACGACAAGCCTTATCCCACACCCGACCCTGCGCCCGACCCCGAGAACCCCGGCGGCGATAGCGAGAGCCCGGACGAGATCTGAGCCTAGCAAATTGTCAAACACTTAAAATCGAATCCATATGAACGAATTTTATCTTTCTAGAAAGATATCCGCGCGGCTCTCCCTCCGGGCCGCCGTGCGGATGTTCTGTATCCTGACGCTGGCCCTATGGGGGCCGGCAATGGCAGGAGCGCAAGCGCAGACACAGCCGCTTGACGTGGCTAGTACTAGTATTACTGATAAACTAACTCTCACCTATAAACTGAAACCCAACAGCTCGACCGATTACGCTTGGTTTTACAAGGTCGGGACTAATGGCACCGAGACCGAGTTCTCCGGTACGCTGACGGGCACGAACGCAAACTGGCAGCAGGGCGCGATCGATATCAAAAGCGAGAAAGCGATAGCCGACGCGAATAATCTTGACAGCTACCCGATCCTAAAATTGGATGGGCTAAACCTGACCTCCACTACTGCCGACGGCTCATTATTTTATCTGGAGGGCAGTAAACCGTTCTGTATCCAAGCGACAGGCAACTCTGCCAGTAACCTGAAAGCGAAAAAGGATGTGATTAATAACTACCAAGGATGCATCCTGCTTCTGGATGGTGGCACCGCCGGATTGAATATCGCCGCGGAAGGAACTGGATCATATGGAATATATCTGTACTCTACTAGTTCTGCTATAAATACCACCATCAAAGGCAAGATAACTGTCACGGCGGAAGCTGTTGCTGTGTTTCTAGACAATTGGGGTGCTTTCTCGGCTACCGAAGACGCGAAAGTAACGGTTTCTTCGGAAGATAAAGATGGAGACGCAATTTATGGAAGCTCTAGAGTGAAATCCCCCTTCCTCCAATGGCAGTTCGCCACCGCCCCAACGAGTGGCCAGACGCTCGAGGTGAAAAACGCCAGCGGCCAATCGTTCGATCCCGTTATCCAATTCACCACCGACGGTAAAAAGAAGGGTTTCGCCATCAACGTCACAAAGAACACCGGCTACACCCTTTGGCTGGGCAACGAACAACTGATGGATTCGAAAGGAACAACCGTCTTTACGGCAACGGAAGATAAATTAGTCTCCTTCTCAGGCATGACGACTCTCCCCGCCGACTGGCCCGAGTACGCCAAATTAGCCAATGTCGGCCCGACTGGCACCGATGTCGCCGTCTCCGGCACTACCTACACCGTCAAGACCGCCTGCGGCCTCGCGTGGATCGCTTGGGTGACGAATAACGGGAAGACAATCGCCGATGCCGATAAAACCTATACCGATTCCTATCCCGCCTCCGAGGGCTTCAAGGACTGTACGGTTACGCTTGCGGACGATATCTCGCTGGCGAAACCTGCCCAAGGCGTGGCGAGCGGCTTCGAGGCTAATTGGATACCGATAGGGACTTATAAAGGCTTCGATGCACGTTACTACTTTCAAGGCACCTTCGATGGTGGCGGCCATACGATTACCGGAATGACGATCTCCTCGGCCTCGTTTTACTATATCGGCCTTTTCGGTTATCTGTATGGAGCGACCGTGCGGAATCTGACGATGGCAGGATCTGACAATATTAATTTGACAACTATTGCTAATGCTCAAGACACCGCTTACTATCTTGGCTGCGTGGCAGGTTATGTAAAGAATGGAAAAATCATCAATTGCCATAATCAATGCAAGGTTAGTTTTTCTGTGACCGGCAATTCTGGGTCTCTCGGTGGAATTGCCGGTTACTCTGAAGGTTCGGTGATTAGCGCTTGTTCAAACAGGGGAGCTGTCACTATGACCGGAAAGATGGGTCGTGGTGGTGGAATCGTAGCGACTAATAATGGCTCTTCTATCGTTTCCTGTTTCAATACGGAGGATATCCGTGTTACTGCTACCGGTTCTGGTTCTAGCGATGCCGCATATGCGGGCGGTATCGGAGCCTATAGTAGCGGTAATTGTAGCATATCGCACTGCTATTCGACAGGGTGGATAATCGCTAAATCTTCCGCTGCTAATGCTTATTCCGGCGGCATTGCCGGACTATCTGAGAAAACGACGATTGAATCTTGTTTTGCCACAGGCGCTGTTTCTGCAGGATCAAACAGCGACAGCCGGATAGCTGCCGCAGGTGGTATTGTGGGGCAAGCTTTTGCTGGAAACATTAATATAACGATAAAGAATTGCCTCGCCTTAACTACCGCCGGCGTGAAAGCCTTAGGAAATACGTCGGATAAACAGGCCGGTCGGATTCTCGGATCTGATTCACCTACTAATAAAGTTACCCTTCTCGACAACTACGCCAGCACCATGATCCAACTGACGATAGGAGATAATACGCCAGCCGTCCCTACCGATAACATAGGTAGCGATAAGGCAAACGGTGCCGACACTTACCTCGATGATGTCGCCGCCGAGATCGCCGCTTGGGCAGGCCCCGAAAATACACAAGCCTTCACCGCCATCGGTACCGCCGAGAACGGCCTGCTCCCGCAACTGAAAGCTATTGCCGGCTATGGCGCTGACGGTCTGCCTACAGCTTACGCGAGTACTATTATCCCCGGCCAGTCCGGCTTGTCGTCTGCCTCCTATCTGAGGTCCTTGTTGTCACTGCCCTTGTCTTCTAGCGATACGATGACCTTCATGCTCTTCTACTCCAACAACAAATGGAGTTATAAAAAGGGAGCCGGAACGGAGACCCGTTTCAACGGCAAAATATCGTCACCCCCAGGCCCTTCCGCCAACAAGCTCATCGTCGCCACCGCTACTGGCAACCCGACGCTGACGTTGAATTACGTAACGATACGCCCGACCGACGGTGCTGCCTTGACCGTCAACGAAGGTTGCGATCTGACAATTGCGCAGACCGGTTCGATCCTCGGCTCGTCCGGTGCCTCTACCTTGATCAATAAAGGCACCTTGAGGCTGTCGGGCAGCAGCTTCCGCATTGAAAACAGCAGCTCGTCCGATATGCATTACTGCCTCGATAACTCTGGCACCTTCAGCGTGCTTGATCCGGTAAATGGCTATACCACTTTCCATTGTGCCCACACCGCTATCCATAACACCGGTACCCTTACCAATGCTTGGATGGAATGTCTGTTCACGGATGAGGCGGGAGATGCTGGCGCTACGATAAGGTTTCTGCCTCGCTCATCCCAGCCCATCGAAGTAAAACGCTACAACAAGACCTTAGCCACTACCGTTACGGCGGGCGAGGAGTATAAGCTCTGGGAGATGAAAGCTAGTACGTTTATCCCGCAGAAAGGCTTCGATAGCGAAGGCACGGCAATCGATCGCTTCCCTGCTCCCGAGGCGGATGGTAGGGTAACGACCTTTACGGAGGTGAGTGATTGGAAAGAGGTCGAGATCTCCGGCAATCAGAATCTCTCCGAGGCCGGCCTGTCACAGAGTGTCATCGTTAAATCCGATGGCGTGCTTACCGTCGATAGCGAGAATGCGTCCGTCTTTGAGTTGACATTGGAGGAGGGTGCGCAGGTCGTGACAACGAATGCGCTGAAGGTGTCCAAGACTTTCAAAACCAACCGTTCGCTGAATAACAAATGGACGACCTTCGGTAGCCCTATCGAATTGACAGCCTCTGCGGAATATGGTAGTGGGCTAATCCTTTATGCCGCCACCGGCTACACCGCTAAGGAGGCCGTTGCCCAAGGTTGGGAAGAGGTCTCTGTCCTTTACGGGAAAAGGGTCGATCTCACCGCCGGTAGCCCCTATCTGTTGGCCGCCGACGCAGCCTTGACTCGGGTAACCTTTAGCCAAACAGCCTCCGACGCACCGATCGAGATACCGGCTACGGCTACGGTCGCTTCCGGCGATGCCCTCGAGAACGGCGTGTTCCTCTTCCGGACGAACCCGAATCTCGCCAACCTTACGCTCCGTGGTATCTACGTGCTCAATGCCGAGGGTACCCGCTTCGACCTTCAGGAGGCGGATTATGTGCTGAAGCCTTTCGAGGCATACATCACCGCCAATGCCGTCACCCGCTCGCTGGTTCGTAGCGTGGGTGTGTGCGATGGCTCCGTGGTGACCGCCAACGAGATCGCTACCGCTACCGCCGCTGTCCGTATCTGGGCCGCCGACGGTGCGCTGCATGTCTATTCCGGGGAGGCCGCCGCGCTTACCGTGGTACGCTCCGACGGACGTACCGTCTACGCCGCCTCTATCGCCCCCGGCGATACCCGCTTGGCTTTGCCTTCCGGTATTTACATGGTTCGAATCAATAACATCACTTATAAAATAGCGCTTTGATATGAAACAATATACTAGTTTATGGCTCGTATGCCTGCTGGCGGTCTTCTCGATGACCGCCCGGGCGCAGGAAGGGATCGAGACGAAGGCCCGTCCCGACTACCCCGCTCTTCCTTTCATGTTGACTTTCGAGGCTCCCGCGGAAGGATCTGCCTCCTTATCGATCTCGGCGGACGGTGAGACCCTCACATCCCCTACGACCTTGCATTCCGGCACCGAGGTGACGATTACCGTCACCCCCGCCGACGGCTACCGAATGGCTTCCGGTTACCCGAAGGTTTACCGCACGGGTACGCCCTCCGAAACGGTACCGGCTACGTTTAAGCCCGATGCCAGTAGCGGTATCGCCTACCTCTACACCTTCACCATGCCGGACTTCCCGGTCACGGTAGAGGTGGAGTACGAGAAGATCCAGTCCACCGTCACCTTCGCCAACCCGGCGAACGGTACGCTTACCTTGAGTACCGCCGATGCTCCGGGTAGTTCGATTGTTTCCGGCGGCGAGGTCGCCTCCGGTACGAAGGTGACGATTGCCGCCACCCCCAACAAAGGCTACCAAATGGTGTTCGGCTCCTTGAAGGTATCCGGGAAGGTCGGGGATAAAACCAATACTGTTCCGTTGCAGAAAGAGAAAAATGGTACGACCTACTTCTTGATGCCGGCCTATACGGTGGAGGCTGAGGTGAAATTTGAGCCTATCCTCGTGGCTCTGTCCTCGGAAGCCCGTTTGAGTTCCCTATCGTATAAGGAAGGAAGTGGGGAGGTTACCCCGCTTCCCGGTTTTCTTGCCTCTACGATGAAATATGAGGTGCTGCTCCCAAATTCCACGCAGAAATCGGCTACCCTCACCTTATCCGGCCAGCTGGTCGATGCGAAGGCTGAGCTGCTCGTGAATGGATCGCCTGTTTCCGTAGAACCGACAGGATCGTTCACGGCTACCGTATCGCTCGAGAGTGGATCGGCCAAGGCTACCTTGGTCGTTACCGCCGAGGATGGACAGACCAAGCGTACGTATGAGGTAAACTTCACGGTACTTCTCGAGTCGGAATATTACGTCAAGATCCTGCAGCCGGAAGGCGGTACGATCTCCGTTTCTTATACAAAAGAGGGTAAGGAAGTGAGCGTGAAATCCGGCGATGCCGTACCCGTTGGTACTGAGTTGAGCTTGGCACATACGGCCTTGCCAAAGTACGAATTCGTGAGTTACAAAGTGAATGATGACCCGCTAGCATCTGGGAATATTACCGTCTCCGGTACCGACGACTTGACGATAACCGCTGCCTTTACGCAGGAATCTTCCGTGACTCCGGAAGAGATCGCTACGATCGGTACGCCGGCCGTTCCCAAGGAAAAGGAAGGGCAGGAGGGAACGAATGTTCCAACGGATGATAACCCGATCGTGATCATCCCCGATGCCGTATCCCTGCCATCGGATACGGAACTCTCCAGCCTCCGCTTGGTGAAGGAAGATATAGAAGACCCAGCGAAAAAGGCTGAGATTGAAGAGAAAGCGAAAGCTGCCGCCCAAGATGCGGGTATCGCTCCTGATGCCCCGAAGATCGTGATGGAAGTGACCTTGGTTAAGGTGACGACCACGATTTCCGCTACCGACGCATCCACCACTACCGCCGTAACTCCCGTGCAGCCCTCCGATATCGTGACGGTACGTATCCCGTATCCGGAAGGCGTAAATAAAACCCAACATGATATCGTGATTATCCACCTCCGCTCGGACGGCGTGGTAGACGTGTATTCCGAGGGTAATAACAATTTGACATTAGAGGATGATTATATGGAGATCTCCGTTGCCAGCTTCAGCCCGTTCGTGGTAAGCTATACGCCCAAATCTGGGCCGGTGGATCCCGATTATCCTGACACACCCGACACCCCGGATACCCCGGATGTCCCGACATCGAATGCCTCGGTAGAGGGAGGCATAGCGGTTTGGACCTCTGCCAACGCCCTCCATATCCGTGCGGATCGTCCGGCTGAGGCATGGGTTGTCGGCCTGTCGGGTGCTAGTCGTGCCCGGTTTGCGGTCGTTCCCGGCGAGACAAGACACGCTCTTCCCGCGGGAGTCTATCTTGTCCGGATAGCCGACCAGACCTATAAGGTACGGATACGGAACTAAGCGTTGTTTGTTTGACGTGAGAGGGATGCCCTTGTTTCTCCTTGGGGAGAGCGGGGCATCCCTTCTTTTTTGTGGATATGTTTCTTAACATACATACCCGTAATCAATTGGTTAGCCGCAAATGCTTATCTTTGAGCTATCCCGATGTAAACGCTTACAATATGCTAGTCATTTAAACTCAATTATAGTATGAAACCGGAAGATTACATTACCAGAGAGGAGAAGTATGGTGCCCACAACTACCATCCTCTGCCGGTCGTTCTCAGAAGAGGCGAAGGCGTGTTCGTGTGGGACGTGGAAGGAAAACGTTATTTTGATTTCTTGTCTGGCTATTCTGCCTTGAGCCAAGGACATTGCCATCCTAAGATCGTGAAGGCCCTGATGGAGCAGGCGGAGAAGCTTACGCTCGTATCCCGTGCTTTTCATGCGGATATACTGGGTGAGTACATGGAATTTACCTGTAAGTTTTTCGGATATGATAAGCTCTTGCCGATGAATACGGGGGCCGAGGCGGTAGAGACGGCTTTGAAGCTTTGCCGCCGTTGGGGATACCGTCGGAAAGGGGTCGCTCCGGAGCGTGCGAAGATCGTGGTTTGTAGCGAGAATTTCCACGGACGTACGATCACGATTATCTCCATGAGCACCGATCCTAGTTCCTACGCCGATTTCGGCCCTTATACGCCCGGATTTATAAAGATACCCTATAATAAGGTGGATGCCTTGGCCGAGGCCTTGAAAGATCCCGATGTAGTAGGCTTCTTGGTGGAACCGATCCAAGGTGAGGCCGGGGTCGTGGTGCCCGGCGATGGTTATCTGCGGGCTTGCTATGATCTTTGCCATCAGCATAATGTGTTGTTTATCGCGGATGAGATACAGACAGGTATCGGTCGTACCGGTAAGTTATTGGCTTGTGATTACGAGGGGATTCGTCCGGACATCTTGATCTTGGGAAAGGCGTTGTCCGGTGGGGTCAGTCCGGTCTCGGCGGTATTGGCGGACGATGAGATCATGCTTACGATCGCTCCGGGAGAGCACGGTTCTACGTATGGTGGAAATCCGTTGGCGGCGAAAGTCGCTATCGCCGCCTTGGAGGTGGTACGTGACGAGCATTTGTCGGAGAATGCGTTTAAGATGGGTGAGCTGTTCCGTGGTGAGATGGAGCGGATTAATAATCCTATGATAAAGAAAGTACGGGGTAAGGGCTTGTTGAACGCTGTCGTGACGGAACCTAAAGATGGGAAGACGGCATGGGACATCTGTTTGGCGTTGAAGGAAAACGGCTTGATAGCCAAGCCTACCCACGATCATATCATCCGCTTCACGCCTCCTTTGGTGATTACTGAGGAGCAAATGATGGAAGCGATTGGCATTATACGAGATACGTTCGCTAAATTCTAGTGTATGAAGATAAATGTAATAGGTGTTCCCTTGAATCTGGGATGTGACCGGGCTGGCGTAGAGCGTGCCCCGAACCACCTTCGGGAACGGGGATTGATGGGGGTGATCCGGAAGAACGGGCATAAAGCCTTTGACTTGGGTAATTTGTATGTACCCCCTGTTAGCGAGGCGGATAAGTTCGTACGGGGTAACAGCATGAAATATCTGGATGCGATCGTGGAGGTGAATACGAATCTGGCGGAGTTGGTTTATGATACATTGCGTGGAGGAGCGTTCCCCTTGGTGATTGGCGGGGATCATTCGCTGGGTTTAGGTAGCGCCTCGGGCGTGGGTAAATGTTATGATGATTTCGGTATTATCTGGCTGGACGCTCATGGGGATATCAATACCAGCGAGACTTCTCCCAGTGGTAATATCCACGGGATGCCTCTGAGTGCGTTGATGGGGATGGGAAGCGAGGAACTGGTGAATATCTACGCTCCCGGGAATAAGGTGAATCCGCAGAACGTATTCTTGGTCGGGACCCGCAGTCTGGATGAGGGCGAGTGGGATTTGATCGAGCGGGAGAAGCTGAGTGTCTATACGATGGAGACGATCCATCTGAAAGGCATCGGCTTCGTAGCTGAGGACATCAAGCGGAAATTGAAGGAACGGAAGATCCGCAACGTGCATTTCAGCATAGACGTGGATAGCATAGACCCCCGTTTCGCTCCGGGCACGGGAACTCGTGTGTGTGAGGGACTGATGCCGGATGAGTTTAATAACTTCGTGGATCATATGTTGTCTACGAATCTGGTTAAGTCGATGGATTTGGTAGAGCTGAATCCGGAGCTGGACGTGAACGAGCAGACCACAAACCTTTGTCTGCAGATCATCGATTATATTACCGCCCGTCTATAAGGAATCTAAATTCCATGGTTTATGATAAGAGTGTGAAAAGGAAGTCCCCTTGTTCCGGTTAAGACCGGATACGAGGGGACTTGAAAATACGATATGTCTATTGGTTTATTTCATTCTTCGGATATTGGCGTAATTGAAGCTATCGCTCAAGAAATCGTCCTCGCTGAATTTATAGCCTTGCGGTCCCCAGTTGCCCATAGCGAGCATGGCGATCATCTTCATCGGGTTGAAACCGCTCATATCGCCGCCGGCGGCCGCTAGAGGAACGGACTCCATCAACTTGCGCATGGAATGTGGATAATTCTCGTTGATCACCATGTTGCGGTATAAGGCAAGGATTCCATCTCCTTGCTCCTTACGGTTCCAAGTCAGTATATATGTACCGTCGTTGGCTTCCGCCTTCGCTTGGAGATCGGGCAGTTTGGCGGAGTTGGCGTCCGCTATGATAAAGGTTACGAAACCTTCCTTGTCCACTTTAGGCATTTCTTTGTCGTAAATAGAGGCATACGAGTAGGTCTCGGCTGACCCAAGGCATATGGACCAGTATCGTACATCGGCGGTGGCGTATTCGCTTACGCTTTTAGGAGCCGTAGGAGGGATGAAACGGAAAGTTGCTACCTCCCCTTCGTTCAGTTTGATGCGGGCGAATAGGTATTCTGCCGGGCTGTTCGGGTACATTAGGCTCAGCGGGGCACGCATGAACGGGAGTTGCGGCAGGTCGGCGGAGAAATCCATCGGCGGCAAGTTCAACGATTCGTGGATGTTGCAGACCTCACGCTTCGGGAAATCTACTTCCTCACCTGTAGTCACATCGAAAGCTTGGATAGCAGGCATGTCCACGCCGCCATACTCATCGCCGCTATATTGTTTCGCCAAGTAAAGACGCATGAAAATGGAGACCATATTGACATCTTCCGGAAACTCGCATATGTTCTTCATCGAGGCACGTGCGCTGGCGGGGGTGTTAGCGGGAATGATGTAAATCGTATAGCCATTTGCTCCGTAGTCGTCTGTTTCCTTTACATAGGGGTTGATGGAGCTGTCATCGGGTTGGATATTTACGTCTTCAATGCTGGATACGTCTATTTGGGTCTCGTCGTTATAAACCGTGAAATTGAAGAAGCGTGACTTCGGGAACTTTCCAGTCAGACGAAGGCCGATGTTTGGATTATCTTTGTAAGAATAGGTGTATTCCCAATAATCGGCATAGATATCAGGAAAGGCCAGTAGGGTTTGATTGTCGCCCCGGAGCGTCTTGCCCCATTGTTCCTTGGGTTCCGGGTTGTTGATTTGAGGGGTATTCTCATCATCGTCGTCGCAAGCGGTGAACATACCCATAGTAAGGGCTACCAACATTAAGTAAAAAATCTTCTTCATGATTCTGTTCGTTAATTAATCTGTTTGTTATTAAAATGAGAGCGCAAAAGTATCTCATTTCCAATTAGGGTTGACCTATTGAAAATGAAATACCTTGGATAAGACCACAGAATCCTAGGAATGGAACAGCTAGAAGGGGTATCCGATAGCGAAGTGGTAACCCATGCCGTCCTTGAATTTCGGGATATTGTAATAGCCTTTCTTTCCGGTATCGTAAGGGAGGTGCAGACCGATACCCACGTCGAAACGGATGACGATAAAGGTGAGGTCGTAACGCAGGCCGAAGCCGGTTCCCAAGGCTAGATCCTTGAGGAAGCTACCCCATTTCAGTTGTCCGCCGGGACGATCCGGATCGTTTCGGATCAACCAGATGTTGCCGCTGTCGAGGAAGGTAGCCCCATGCAGGTCGCCAAGGATCGGGAAGCGGTATTCGAGGTTGGCCTCGAATTTAAGATCACCCGTACGGTCGATGTAAGCGTATTTATTGTTGTCGCTGTTCTGGTAGTAACGTCCGGGACCGATGCTGCGGATCGTAAAAGCACGGATGCTATTCGCTCCGCCGATGTAGAATTGCTCGTTATAAGGGGAGGTACGGGCGTTGCCGTAGCTATAAATAGCGCCGGCCATTAATCGGCCTACGAGATATTGCTTATGCCCGAGGGCGTAATTATAACGTATCTCGGCGGTTCCCTTGATGAATTGGGCGAAGGGGTTGCCGAGTAATTCCTTATCCTCTTTATTGAATTTCTTCCCGGCTAACGCATAAATCCCATCCAAGACAAGACCCGCTTGGGTAACGGATGCCTGCCACCAAAGATGGTTCCGGCGACTGGTAATCGGGGAATCATCATAGGTATAGGTATAGTTCATGGCCGGGATGAATTGATTTTGCAAACTCTTCTTTAGGGCCTTGTTCACGTTGGTAATGCTGTCGAACTCATGCGTGGTATGCTGGAGCAAGTTGAACGTCAGCTTGAAAGGGGTGATGGAATGATGAGACGTGGCGGTAGGCTGGAACTCATACGAGGCGTCACCACCGAATGCCAGCAACTTGAAGAAACGGGCCCGGTTCATCTGGTCCGCATAGAGGCGGAAGGTGGTGCTGGCCGGGAAATTCATGTCCCGTTTGCTGAATGTAGGGAACAATACCCGTGGGAAAGTCAGCGTGGTAGTCAAGCCTAACTCATAACTGTTGATCTTGGAGTTGCTACCATCCAGCTTGTTTCCGGTCTGCCATTCGTAAGAGCCGCGGAGTTTCACGCCGAAGGTCTCGCCCCCTCCGAAGACATTCCGTTTGGTCACGCTGAAAATGGCGCCCGGACCCACTTGGTCGTTGCTCTTGGCGGTAACGTTCAACTCGAGCTCGCCGTCCAATGGAAGATCGTAGACCGTATTGATCCGCAGATCCAGCGTATCTTGGCGGCGCATGGTATCACGGGGGGAATATTGCAACTCGGCATAACGGAAGATACCCAAGCGGGACAGGGCCGTTTGCGTCCGTTCCTGCGCCCGCTGGTTATAAAGTTCCCCCGGCTTGAAATATAAACGGTTGTAAATGACCGAGGGGCGAACCCTTAGCTTGCCCTCATAATGGATCGTAAGGTCCTTATAGCGGATCGAGTCCGTGGGAGTCTCATTCTGGTAGCCGTTTAGCCAGACGGATATATCCCCGAGTTTCCAAGGGCGGAGGGCCGAGGGAGGCAGGCTTTCCTTCGGGGCCACCCGTAAGGCCACTTTCCCGGGGTTCAACAAGGTATCCGCTTGATAGGTGATGAAATCGGGACGGAAATAGTAATATCCGTTGTTACGGAGCAAGGACGAGATGCGTTCCCGCTCGGCTTGCAATTGGACGACATTGAAATTCTCTCCTTTGTGGAGGATACGATCGCCGATCGTGGCATCGATCAATGAGTCGGCACGGTGACGGATATGGACGTATTGGATGCTGTCCAGCGTATACGGATCGTTCATGGTGACACTGTATTCCAGCTTCGCCTTCCGGGGATTCTTGGGATCGGGTATGACCTCGAAAGAAGTCTCTCCGTTGAAATAACCGTACTCGTTCAATAGGTTCCGGGCTACCTTGACGCGGACATCCGGGTTCACGGTGGTGATCAGCACCGGTTTCGACGCCAGCTTGTTGAAGATCCACTTGCCGACCTTCCCTTTCTTGTTCACGAAAGCGTTGTAGACCCACAGGCCGAAGGGGAAGGGCACCCGGATCGAGGAGCTTCCCAGCAAGGCGTTGTTGGGGGGATAGGCTAGGGCGGCCTCGACCTCTTCCAAGGCGGCTTCGCCGGGTTTGGTCTTATCCTCGTTCTTCACCTCTATTTTCTTGATACCGGTATATAGGACCGCTCCCTCGGGAAGGTTCTTCGTGGTGGAGCAAGAGGAGAGAAGAAGTACGGATAGGAGGATGCTCCCGGTGGCGACGTGCCATCCCCCGCTCGGGTTAGACGCTCTCCCTCGCCCGAGGGAGACATCCTCCCCTGCCCGAGGGAGACACTCTCCCCTGCCCGAGGGAGACATCCTCCCCCGCCCGAGGGAGTCGTCCCGCCTAAAATATATTAAAATGCTTTTCATTCCTTTTCATCATTTATGGGTTTCACTTTCGTTTTCTTGAAGTTGAATAACTCCCTGAGGTGCATCATTTTCTTGCGGAGCACGATACCGGCCCCGGTCTCCGTGATCTCGCCTTCCAGCAGGCTCTCGTAGTTCTTGTCGTGGAAGAGCTTGACGTAGCGGGAGCCGCTGCTGTCCAGCCGGTATTCGACGGATACGTTGTCGATGAACGGCTGCGCCTGCCCGTTGTTAATGTTCTCGCCGGTAGAGATACGGCCGCCTAGAACCACACGGATACGGTCATTATAGAATCGCTTGGCGAAGCGGAAGGAGTAGTCGGTACGAGTACCGCCTCCGGCGTCGCCATTATCGTCGTATGTCTCCATGCCGAAACTGATATCCACGGACTTCAAGGCGCTTCCGGAGATGTTGTTGATCTCGCTTTGCAAGAAGCTGGTCAAGGCGTCTCCCATATTCATGTTCACTTTGCCGCTACCACCGCCACCGCCGAGGTACATACCGGTCACGAGCATGCTGACAGCCAGCTTCGCCCGTTCCTCCGGACCTTTCGAGGTTAGTTCCTCTTGCATCGCCATGTCTTCCGGGGCGGTGAGGGTAAATTGCAACCCTAGGTTCTCCAGTTGTTGGGTCAGTTCGATGCCTACGTCGAAATTCACCAAGCGGGGCGATGATTGCCCGGTTAGGGTGACGGACGTACGGACTCGCTCGGTAGCCGTAAGGTTCAAGGTCGGGTCCATGGGGTTGCCCGTCCATTGCACGTAGCTACCCTCCTGTACGTTGAACTCCTTCAGCGGGATGACCGGGATGGAGTACTTGATGGTTCCGCCCGTCAGCGTGTAGCGTCCGTTCAAGAACATATCGCCTTGCGGGGTATACTGGAAGGAAAGGTCGCCGCCACCCTCCAAATTGATATGGTTGGACTGGTCGGGACTTAAATCCACGTTCGCTTGTACGGCGGGATCGATGTGGATCGTCATCAACATGTCCATGCCTCCCATCGGCAACGGGGGTTTACGAGGCATGCGCCGGCGTAAGGTATCCGTGAAAGAGGTGAAGGTTACCATGTCCGACATACGGTCTTGCACGGTCAACGGGGAGTCTTTCAGCACGTAGGTGATATTCGTCCCGCCCAATAACTGCAAGTCCCCTCGCATGGTCAAGGCATCCAACGGCCCGCGTACGGTAGAATTCAGGTTGACGAACAGCTTTCCGTAGACAAGGCTTTCCTCGTTTTTCTTAACGTTCAGCAGTTGCAAGTTATTCGCCGTTAGTTTAAGATTGGCGGTCATGCGGGATAAATCGTTGAAATCCACTTCTCCGTTGATGATAAACGGATTCTTGTTGTATGCGTAAATACCATATTGGTTGAACAAGATTCGGTTGTTCTTTATCTCTATCTTCTTATCGTCGAAACGGAAGGTAGAACCTGCGGCGCCTACATAAACGGAAGCGGTATCGAGAATCAGATATCCCTCGGCCATGGGTTTATCGCTTTGTCCGCTGATAGCGAGTGTACCATCGAGGTCTCCGCCCATTTTCGCCATATCATCCGGGATGAACGGGTTGGCGATATCCAAGGGGAAGTGCATGAACTCGATATTACCGCTGATATGGTCGGTCTCGCCCATCTGGTATAAGGCGGTAATGGCACTCACCTCTTTCCGGTCCCGGAAAAGGTGCATATCCACTTGATGGTTCCCCTGCTCTAAAGGTAGATAGACTGCGTTGAACATGAGTTCGCCGACCCACTCGTTCTCATAATACAGATCATCAATGTTCATATCCGCCACGACCATGAAGGCCGAGTCGGAAGGAGCGTACTGGAAATCGGCGTTCAATATACCTTTCATCGGCGGGATATAACTGAATGCGTTGGAGATAACCCCAAGGTCGATCTGGTTCAACTCGGCGTGGACTTCCTCCATCTCGTCACTTTCCGCTTGGGAGTGTATCCAGAGGGCGGCGTTATTATCTCCGCTGAGTCGTAGGTTCGCCTCGATATCCTTCATGCTGCGTACCACGACGTAATTATCCGGATTCAGCTTGAAAGGGCGGAACGCTATGATCGGGTCATCGGGGAAGAGATGGAACTTGACCCCGTTCTGTATCTTATCGGCCCGGATTCCGAGCAACAAGCCGGTCTCGCCTTTCCCGTCCTTGAAATAAAGGCGGGCGTCGCCGAAGCCATAACGTATTTGCCCGTCCAGCCCGGCGCTGAAAGGTTGTTGCTGCCTGTATTTATTCTTGATCACTTGGGCGCTATAGAGTAATCCGAGCGAATCTTGGTGCATCTCCGCCCGGATGGTATCGATCTGCATCGTATCCCGTGCCAGATCGTAAATGGAGGCATCCATGCGTATACCCGTTTCCGGTGAGGTATAGGCGTTCATGGCGATGCTCTTGAAATCTACGTAATAGGTTTGGAGATAGTTGTAGATCGGATTGTCCTGTCCTGCCCGTACCTCGAGGTACATATCGGGGAGGAGCGGGCGAAGGATCTCCAGATTGACTGTCGAGTCCCGTTCCAATTGGAGGGTGATATCGTTCGATACCTTAGTCAACTTATCCGTGATGTGGTGTATGCAATCAGTACCCGTGAGGATGATCCCTAAATCCCCGGCGTGGAAAGACACACGGGTGGTATCGATATCCGTCCGGGCATGCAAGGTCAGCGTTTTCGGCTTGAAACTTTGTTTCGGGGTGACGACCTCCCAGTTTCCTAACGTAACGTCGATCGTGTTATCTTCATCCAGATTACTTTCTGCCTCGGCGAAGAGCTGGAAAGAGGTGGCGAAGGGATTTGCCATTAAGTGCATACCCTGTAAATCCATGTTCTCTACATCCGCTATCAACATCGCTTTCACCTCGTGCTTGTGGAGGGTCGCGTTTAAGGAGACATCCATTTTCGCCAACGGGTATTTGCTAAGCAAGTCCACTTTCAGTAAGTTCTTTTCCAGAGAGCCATCGATGGATACGTCTGATACCGATGAGGCGCCATAGCGTATATCCGATATCTTACCGTCCAGTTTGGCCCATGTACGTTCAGAGAAAGGATCTGTGCCCCGGCCTTCTGCTTTAACAGAGGCGGTCAGCCAAAATAGAGAGTCTTTAGGCATGAAATGAGTAGGTTCCAGACTGTCTATCCGTAAATTAGCCTCATAAGCCAGTTTTACCGGATTATAGCGGGCGGTCAGACCTACTTTGCCTTTATCTTGGGTAAGAACAAGCTCGGTGCGGTATTCTTGATTTGCGACTGTAGCTTCCCCCTTCAACTGAATTCCTGCCGGAATGGCAAATTGATCCCGTTGGGAGGCGGGAAGCATCGCCAGCAAAAAATCCAGATTACCGGATCGAGCCTTTAACTGAATCTCACCGGTTCGCCGGATGCTATCCGTCACGGACTCCATACTACCCGTGACGTTCATCTGAAACGCTCCCGGCAGCATGATATCGCCTTGTATGATACGTATACTGGAGAGGTTGCCTTCTACGCCAGCCGTAATAGCGAGAGGCTTGTCCGGGTAGGCTTTCTTGAAATCCTCCGGAAGAGAACCTGCCGCTATCAATAAATCCTCTTTCCCCAACGAGGCGTTTAACAGGGCTTTCATGCTACCTTGCGGATGATCCTCGAGGGAGCTCCAAGGGATAGTCGCTGTCAATCTCACTTCGGAATTTGGTGTCTGGAGAAGTAGGTCCGGTACGTCTATCTGTTCATGGTCACTCCGGACATTTCCTGCTAATGCCGAAACCTTAAGGCCGGAACGTTCTTCCACGAAGAATTCCTTGATGTGGGCGTTTATTTCTTTTCCTTGATATAAGATGGAATCGATAGAGGTGTTCAGGTTCGTTAAACTGATATGGGAGAAATCGAGTCCTTGCTCGGGTGCCGCGTAATTCCCGTCATAAGCGAATGTAGAATTCGTTATGTCAAAGTTTCTCGCCTTATATTGTTCCGCTCCAAGATCTACGAGGCCGTTATTTAGCCCGGCTTTATTTACGAAAGCCGTAAGGCGTAAGGAATCCGAGGGCATTTGTAGGGCGAAGGCTACCCGGTCCAAACTAATTTTATCCAGCTTGAGTACCCAGTTCAGAGGTGTGGAAGTCGTGTCTTCTTTCGAGGTTGAATCATTTAATAGAAGGGTAATGGCGGTATCGGATAAATCTACGGTATTAAATGTAGCTTTCTCCTCGGACAGGTCTATACGATCGGCGTGCAGGTAAAGCTTTCCCAAGAATCCTTTGATTTCCATACCTTCAATCATAGTCCCGGTGTTAACCTTTACGTTCCGGAGGTCGATCGCCTCTACCAATACTTGCTTCCGCAAAAGAGGAAGGGCACGAACCCGTACCGTCAAGCTCTGTAAACTCAACAAGGTATCGGCGGGAGGATTTACGACCTCGACACCCTTAACCGTAAGGTCTAACGGGAAAGATAGCCTAATCTGCTCGATCCCGATTTGCATACCAGTCGCTTTTCCTGCGTATTCGGTCGCTTTCCGTACCGCGAAGTTTTGGAAAGGAGGTATATATAGTAATATAGAGAGTAACAATACCAATGCGATCGGTATTAGGCATATCACTCCTATCCGTTTAATCCATACTCTCATATTGATACGTTTCTCTTTTTCTTATTTGTTTATTTGCCTGTTTTTATGACGATCGCTCCGTTTGCGCCTCTTACCCCGTATTCACCGGCGTCTTTCAATACTTTTAATTCCGAGACATCTTCGACGGGAATCGTGTTTAGAACAGATAGGTCCATCGGTATACCGTCTACCACTACTAGCGGGTCACTAGGACTGTTTAGGGAAACGCTCGCACGGATGCGTACGGAACCATCGGCGAATGTTATGCCACTCATCCTTCGTAGCAGGCAATAGAGATCCCGGCATCCGGTTTTCTGTATCTCTTCTTTATTCATAACGCTTGAGCTTACTATTTTGTTTCGTTCCCTTTCCATAATTTCTTTTAGGGCCTCATCCGGTTCAAAACTACGCTTTGCGTTGAATGTGCTATTCTCTAAAGTAATGGTTATATAATTGTATCCGTTGACTGGGACTTTGACTATATTTCTTGTTTTCTTAATAGTGACGAACAAGGTATCATTCAGGTTAGCCCCCGGGATGGTGAATACGCCATGTTTGTTCGTTTTCACGGTGATCGGATTCTGACTGCCTAGCGTGACCGGATAGCGTTTGATTATTTTATCGCTGATGTCACGCAATACACCGACTAAAGTATCATTCTGTGCCAAAAGTATTTGACTGCTGAATGATAAGATGATGATTGAAAGATAATGTATTGTTTTCATAGATCAATCTTTTTAGCTGAACATAACACAAAGATAATATAATATTTCTTAAAGGCAGAGTTTTAGGGTAAATTCGTAATAGGTATTATTTTTACGTTTCTATGTGGTCTCATTTGTCGCTAAAATGAGATTACTATAAATGGAAATCATTACATTTGCCAAAATAAAATGAACGGTATGGAATTAGATTTAGCCTATTTGTGTAAGGAGGTTCGAGAAATAGCTCGTGCTTCTGCGACATTCTTAAAAGAAGAACGCCGAAAGTTTGACTGGAACTTAGTGGAGGAAAAAAGTGCTCATAACTATGTATCTTATGTGGATAAAGAATCGGAACGACAGATCATAGAGGCTTTGTCTACTTTGCTACCCGAGGCTGGTTTTATCGCGGAGGAAGGCTCTGGAAGTTTGACCGATGAGGAATATTGTTGGGTAATTGATCCATTGGACGGTACTTCAAACTATATTCATGATATCGCACCTTATTGCGTGAGTATCGCTTTAAGAAATCGGAAGGAGTTATTGTTAGGAGTAGTCTATGAGGTGTGTAGGGACGAGTGTTTTTATGCAGTGAAAGGTGGTAAGGCTTACTTGGATGGGAATGAGATACATGTATCGGATGTCTCAGTACTGGATAACGCTTTCATTGCGTTGGGTTTCCCTTATAACTCTGATGCTTATCGTCCGGTAGCCGCTCATTTGGTTGATAGGTTGTATGGTTTTGCGGGAGGTACCCGTTTGATGGGATCTGCCGCCGCTGAACTGTGTTATGTGGCAGCAGGACGTTTTGATGCCCGTATAGAGGCCTTTTTAGGCCCTTGGGACGTAGCTGCTGGTGCCTTGATTTTATTGCAGGCCGGAGGAAAAATATCGGATTTCAATGGAGGAGAGAACTGGGCTTCGGGTGAACAGGTAGTTGCCAGCAATGGCAAGGTTCACTCTCTTGTGTTGTCTTTGTTGCCCTAATACTAGAGTAATCCTGCGTATTCTAGTGCTTCTGTGTGTATTTAAAAGGTAAAAGAGTTTAAACTTACTTCTTATTTGCGGGGTGTTTGATCCGTTTTGATTTTCAAAACAGATGGAGGAATGCAAATACCCGTAAATCCTCGTGTGTGTCTAATTCAGTAAAAATCAAGACTTTTAGGATTAGAGATTTTACTTACATTTGTGGAAAATAAAAATGTTACAGAGTATGAAAAACAATCTATACGTCTTTTTTCTGTTCTTTATTACTGGACTAATGTCATGTAGCCATCACTCAGGTCTATATGAACATGCGGAAAAGATAATGTCCCAACATCCCGATAGCGTTTTAACATTGCTATCAACAATACAAGATGTAAATGATCTTTCAGAAAAGGATCGTGCTATGTACTACCTACTTTTGACAGAAGCTCAAAATAAAACTTATGTCAAACCTACTTCAGATTCGTTAATTACAATAGCAGTTGAATTTTTTGATAAAACGGAAGATTGGGGAAGAAAAGCAAAAGCTTGGTATTATAGAGGGAGAATAAACCAAGACCTAGGTGATGCTCTTCATGCGCAGGATTATTATTTGAAAGCGTTGCAGGATGAAAATCAGATTAATGATTATATACTTATTGGACGAATTTATAGTAGCATAGGAATGTTATATACATATCAAAATGTGTATGAAAAGGCTCTTCCTTACCAAAGGAAGGCTTTAGATCGCTTTGCTTTAATGCAAGATTCAGTTGGAATATCATATGTTTTGAGAGATATAGGGCGAACTTTTACTGCTTTAGAAAAGAAAGATAGTGCAATAGCATATTATGAGCAAGCTCTTCTTGTTTGTAGTAGTCGTAATAAACCTCTGGTTTATGGTGAATTAGCCAGTTTGTATATAGATAAGGGAGAGTATCTAAAAAGTTACAAATATATACAGAAGGTTTTGAGCTCTCCTTCCAAAAAAGTGTTGTTGGATCCCACATATCTTACTTTAGGAAAACTTTTCCATAAAACAAATCAGATAGATTCTGCCTATTTTTATTTACGACTTTGTACTAATAGCCCTATTATTAAAACACGTGCGGGTGCTTTTTATTATTTGGCTCAATTAGAATTAGAAAAGAAACATTGGAAGAATTACGCTATCAATCAGATACAATATGAAGAACTGAGAGATTCTATTAATCTGATTAAGCAGACTGAGTCAATTCGTAAAATGGAGAGTCTATATGATTATCATCAAGCTGAATCAAAATTTTTGAAAGCGAAGATTTTGCTTGATAAAATGGAGATAAGATATTTATACGTGTGTTTGTTTGGTGGAGTTTGTCTGATTTGTGTTGTAATAGGGGTAATATGTGTATATTTCTCTATGAAAAGAAAAAGGATGAAGCTGTGTGAGCAACGAGAAAAGCTATTTGTGCTAAAGAAGAAGCGAGAGGAAGATCAAATACGTCTTGAACATAATGAAAAGATGATCCAGTGTTTAGAAAAGCAACTGGAAGAGTCTTCCATGGCCTATACTGAAAAAGAGAAAGAACTTATGGCTTTGCAAAAATTAAAATTGGAAGCCGAAAATCAAACTTTAAAATGCGTTAAAACGGAAAAGCAACTTCTAATTGAGAAATTTTGTATGTCAGATATTTATTATAGATTTCACCTTAAAGAAGAATGGAGGCCTAAAGAAGAGGACTGGAAGCAGTTGTTTAAGGGTATAGATGATGCATATGACAATTTTACCCATCGCTTAATGAGTGTCGCTCCTAAATTAACGATGACGGAATTGCGGGTAAGCTGTTTAATTAAAGCAAATGTTCCTCCTGTTACCATTGCTATGTTGATTGTAACAACACCAACTAATGTTTCAATGATAAGGAAACGATTATATGATAAAATTCACTCAGAGAAAGGCTCTTCTGAAAAATTTGATAAGTTTATACGTGACTTTTAATAGGATTGTGCATAATTTGTGCAGTTAGTAATATCCAGTTTTTTAACTAATCATGCTATGTTTGTTGCACAATTAATACACATTTATTATGAGAAATGCATGTAAATTTGCTGTTTTAGCAGTTATGTTGTTTTTAGTTCAGTTTTCTTTTGCGGATACTATTCCTACAGAAGGACAATGGAATGAGGAGGATTATTATCGTTCTGTTCACACAAACCGTCCTCCAGTAGCATCAATCGAAGGAGACATCCTTTCCTTGAGCTTTGAAGATGCTTTATCAAACTTGACCGTATGTGTCATGAATGATGAAGGAGTGAAAGTCTATGAAGATGTTGTTTCTTCAGAGGCAGGTGGAACTTATTCTTTCTCTTTAGCGGGAGAAGCAAATGGCCAGTATCAGGTTGTGTTGTTACATCGGTTGGGACACTTGACCGGTAGCTTTACCTTGGAATAAAAAATTAAGAGGTTTTGTAAGAAGAAAGAGCTGTTAAGCTTCTCGGTAAAATGGGAAGCACAGCTCTTTTTTATTTGGACAACTGTACCAAATACGAATCTTTACTTGAAAACGTATCTATGTATATGTTTTACCGCTAAACGTATCATTAATCAGCCGGGAGTCATTCTGTTTATTGTATATTTCTTGAAAATAGGCTCCATTGTAGCCTGCTTTACTATCCATAGAAATAGCGATTAGTATTAATAGAAATTCAAAATACTATGGATACTAATCGGAGCTTGGATAGATACGATTTTATTGTATGTTGATTATTAGGTGTATAGGTAATAGTTTGGAAATATTAGACTTATTGTGCTTTTTAAGAGATCAAATTTGGTGTGGTTGGGCTATTTTTATTTCCAAATGGTGTTATTTCATGACTATATTATAACTTGAAAAATTCATAGTTATGAAATTCACAACTCATAACTATGTTTTGAAAAAAACATAACTATGAAATTTTATAGGATTTAGCTGTTAAAATCAATATGGATTTCCCCCTTGTCTAAGAAATGACAGAACAATACTATTATATATGCCGTTTATTCTGTATTTTTGCCAGAAAAATTAGCAGACATGGCTGAAAGCAAAGTTGAACACCTATTGGATAGCATTCATTTTCCGGAAGACCTGAGACATTTGTCACAGGATAAGTTGGAGCAGGTATGTGCCGATTTGCGTCAATATATTATCGATGTTTTGTCTGAGAATCCCGGTCACCTAGGTGCAAGCCTTGGTACGGTAGAGCTGACAGTCGCCCTTCATTATGTATTCAATACCCCCTATGACCGTATTGTCTGGGATGTCGGGCATCAAGCTTACGGACATAAAATACTTACAGGAAGGAAAGATATTTTCCATACGCTCCGTAAGTTTAAAGGAATTAGCGGATTCCCTAATCCTGCGGAAAGTGAGTATGACGCTTTTATCGCCGGACACGCCTCAAATTCAATCTCTGCGGCGATGGGTATGTCGGTAGCCTCGGCCTTGAAGAAGGAACTGGATCGCCATGTGATCGCCGTGATCGGGGATGGCGCTATGACCGGAGGACTCGCCTTCGAGGGGTTGAATAATGCGTCTGCCAACCCTAATAATTTGTTGATTATCCTGAATGATAACGATATGGCGATAGATCATAGCGTAGGTGGTCTTAGCCAGTATTTAGTGGATATAACGACGAGTCAAGCCTATAATAAAATGAGATACGATGTGTATCGAGGCTTAAAGAAGATCAAGCTCATCAATAACGATCGCCGGGAAAACATCTTACGTTTTAACAATAGCCTTAAAGCATTGCTTACCCAGCAACATAATTTATTTGAAGGCTTCAGCATCCGTTACTTCGGTCCGGTGGATGGGCATGATGTAAATTATCTGGTGAAGGTATTGAATGATATAAAAGATATGCAAGGCCCTAAGCTGTTGCATATCAAAACGAAAAAAGGAAAAGGCTTTAAACCTGCGGAAGAGTCCGCTACGGAATGGCATGCTCCCGGAAAGTTCAATAAGGAAACTGGCCAGCGTATTATCGTTCGTAAATTAGATGAACCTCAATTATATCAAGACGTATTCGGTCATACATTGGTAGAGCTTGCGGAGAAAGATGAGCGTATTGTAGGCGTAACTCCGGCTATGCCTTCCGGTTGCTCGATGACTTATATGATGAAAGCCTTCCCGGATCGTGCGTTTGATGTGGGAATTGCGGAAGGACATTCCGTAACTTTCTCTGCCGGATTAGCTAAGGAGGGAATGATACCTTTCTGCAACGTGTATTCTTCGTTTATGCAGCGTGCGTATGATATGGTTATCCATGATGTAGCTTTGCAAAAACTACATATGGTGATCTGTCTGGATCGTGCGGGATTAGTGGGAGAGGATGGAGCTACACATCATGGCGTGTTTGATTTAGCATATCTTCGTCCGATACCGAATTTGGTAATCGCTTCCCCATTGAATGAGTTGGATTTACGGAATTTGATGTATACAGGCTATGCCGCTTTTAATGGCCCGTTCGTAATCCGTTACCCTAGAGGTAAGGGGGAGATGAAAGATTGGCGTAACGAGATGCAAGTATTGCCTATAGGAAAAGGGAAAAAGTTGCGTGACGGGGATGATATCGCCGTACTTTCTATCGGACCGATCGGAAACGAGGTGATCAAAGCCATCGAGATGGTGAAAGAAGAGGGGGTATCGATAGCCCATTACGATATGATCTACTTGAAACCGTTGGATGAGGAGCTGTTGCATGAGATCGGGCGGAAATATAACCGTATTATTACGGTAGAGAATGGAGTGATAAAAGGTGGTTTTGGTAGCGCTGTCCTTGAGTTTATGGCAGACAATGGTTATACGCCTCATGTAAAGCGTATCGGAGTGCCGGATGCGTTTATCGAGCATGGTTCTATACCGGAACTGTATCAATTATGTGGTATGGATGCCGAGAGCATTGCGAAACAGTTGAAAAAGGAGAATTGATTATTGTCAATTAATAAAATATGAAAATTGTCATAGCCGGTGCGGGAGAAGTAGGTACACATTTAGCGAAAATGTTATCTCAAGAGAATCAGGACATCATTTTGATGGATCCGAATGAGGAACGGCTGAATTTCTCAAAATCTAGCATGGAGATTCTCCCTATGGTCGGGAATCCGACCTCGCTTAGAGATTTGGAGGAAGCGGGGATCAAGAAAGCGGACTTGTTCGTAAGTGTTACTCCCGAGGAGACTACCAATGTGACGGCTTGTATGTTGGCTCATAATCTAGGAGCGCATCGTACGTTGGCCCGAATCAATAATTACGAATATTTATTACCCAAAAATAAAGAGCTGTTCGAGAAATTAGGAATCAACTCGATGATTTATCCTGAGATGTTGGCGGCTAAGGAGATCGTGACAGCTGTACGCCGTCCGTGGACACGCCAATATTGGGAGCTGTTTGGTGGAGCCTTAATTCTGATAGGTGTTAAAGTTCGGGATAATTCCCGTTTGGTGAACCGGGTATTGGCCGAATTGCTAAATGAGCAGAAGCTATATCATATCGTCGCTATTAAGCGAAAGAACGAGACGATAATCCCCCGTGGTACGGACCGGATAGAGTCTGGTGACATCGTGTTCTTTACGACGACCCGATCTCATATAGAGGATGTGCGCTTACTGGCCGGGAAGAAAGATCCGGAAGTAAAGAAGGTTATTATTATGGGAGGAAGCCGTATCGCTATCCGTGCTTGCCAATATTTACCTAATAACATCCGGGTAAAAGTAATTGAGGCTAATAAAGAGAAAAGTCATCGAATCGCTGAGGTAGTGCCTAGTAATGTCTTGATTATAAACGGAGACGGCCGTGATACTGATTTGTTGATGCAAGAAGGCATCAAGGATGCGCAGACTTTTATAGCTTTGACGGAAAATTCCAGCACGAATATATTGGCATGTCTGGCCGCTAAGCGTTTAGGTGTGTTTAAGACAATCGCTAAGATTGAGAATATCGATTATATCCAATTGGCGGAAAGTATGGACATCGGTTCGGTTATCAACAAAAAGCTGATAGCGGCCAGCCATATCTATCAATTTCTTTTGGATGCGGATGTCTCTAACGTGAAATGTTTGACCTTTGCGAATGCGGATGTGGCGGAGTTAGTGGCTCGCCCGGATTCAAAGATTACCAAGAAACAAGTCAAGGATCTCCGTCTGCCGAAAGATATGACTCTCGGTGGGTTGATTCGTGACGGTGAACCTATGATGATCAAGGGTGATACTCAGATACAGGCATACGATCATGTTGTCGTATTCTGCTTGGATACGGCTATGCGTAAGCTGGAGGACTACTTTAACTAGTTGATAGTTATGTTGAACGTACGTTTTATAGTGAAGATGCTAGGGGTGATGTTCATCCTTGAGACTTTTTTTATGCTGGCCGCTACCGTCGTAGCCTTCCTTTATCGGGGGAGTGATGTATATCCGCTTCTTATTTCAAGCGGAATCTTATTCGGGACCGGTTTTTTGTTCTACTCTATGGGCTTTAAGGCGAATGAACACTCGGCCGGTCGGCGGGAAGGAATGTTGATCGTGACATTGACTTGGATTTTATTCTCTTTATTTGGAATGTTACCATTCTATATTGGAGGATATATAGATAATGTGACCGATGCCTTTTTCGAGACCATGTCTGGATTTACGACTACCGGCTCTACTATTTTAACGAATATAGAGGCGTTGCCTAAAGGTATCTTATTCTGGCGGAGTCTTACACAGTGGCAGGGAGGTATCGGTATGGTCGTATTCACCGTGGCTTTGATGCCTATTTTCGGAGGTGGTGCCTCGCAGATGTTTGATGCCGAAACGCCCGGTATAACCCATGAACGTTTTCGTCCTCGTATTACGCAAGTTGCTAAACGCCTGTGGGGGGTGTATGTTTTTCTGACACTTTTTTTAGTCGGCCTTTTATGGGCTGGTCCGATGAATTTGTATGATGCGGTAAATCATGCGTTCACGGCTATATCTACTGGTGGATATTCAACCAAAAACGCAAGTATCGCTTATTGGAATTCCTCTTATATAGAGTATGTAATAACTATTTTCATGTTTATCGGAGCTACCAATATGACATTGGTTTATTTCTGTTTTAATGGAAATGTGAAGAAATTGATTAAAGATGAGGAGTTCCGCTGGTTTTTCTTTTTTGTTTTAAGCGCTATTATCGTTGTCATGGTGTGGATCTTGTACCTTGGATTCGCCTCGGATGTAGAGAATGCGTTCCGTAAGGCGGCTTTCCAAGTGGTGACCTTGGTTTCTACCTGTGGATTCGCTACGGATGACTATATTCCTTGGGGACCGTTTTTCTGGTTTATCGCATTGATCTTGATGTTTATTTGTGGATGCGCCGGATCTACTTGCGGTGGCTTGAAGATGGGACGCTTCGTTATTTTAACGAAGAATCTCTCCAATGAATTTAAGAAACAGACACATCCCCATGCGGTGATTCCAGTACGAATGAACGGGCATGTCGTATCTGGTGATATCGTACACCGTGTGTTAGCTTTTGTGTTCGCTTATATTACGTTAATCGTGGTGAGCTGTTTGGCTTTATCTTTGGATGGGATGGGATTTTCGGAGGCGATTGGTGCCGCTGTTTCTGCTATAAGTAACGTTGGGCCCGGCTTGGGAACGCTTGGTCCGGTAAGTAATTTTGCGGATGTCCCCACGGTGTCGAAATGGTTTCTGTCTTTTTTGATGTTAACAGGGCGTCTGGAGATATTTACGGTATTAACGATATTAGTCCCCGGTTTTTGGAAACAGTAAAATTATTGAAAATGAAAAGTATACAGGTCATTGCTAGTCTGCTGTGTGGTATTCTGTATTGTGGGATTTCTTTAAATGCCCAGAATGTATTGAAAGCAACGGGTTGGATGCCAGAGCACACATTTACTTCCGGTATAGAAGGGCCGGCTGTAGATAGCGAAGGAAATTTATATGCCGTAAATTATAAGAAAGAAGGGACGATCGGTATTGTACGCCCAGATGGTAGCCATGGCTGTTTTCTCACTTTGCCGGAAGGATCTACCGGGAATAGTATCCGCTTCGGGAAAGACGGAAATATGTACGTGGCGGATTATACAGGGCATAATATCTTAAAAGTGGATATGAGATCTAAGAAGATCAGCGTATTCGCTCATGAGCCAAAGATGAATCAACCAAACGATATCGTATTCGCACCAAATGGAAATATCTATGCGAGTGACCCGGATTGGCCGAATCAAAAAGGCCAACTTTGGTTGATTACCCCGGATGCGAAAGTCTCCTTATTGGAGACGAATATGGGAACGACTAATGGCATTGCTGTGAGTGAGGATGGTAAACGCTTGTACGTTAATGAATCTGCCCAATTAAAAGTCTGGGTATATGATATATGCCCGGATGGTACTTTAAGGAATAAACGTCTATTTCATACTTTTGAGGGGTACGGTATGGATGGTATGAAGTGTGACGAGAAAGGAAATCTTTATATTTGCCGTTATGATAAGGGCACTATAGCTTTGTTAAATCCGCAAGGAGATTTAGTTGAAGAGATTCAATTGACAGGAAAACAGCCGTCTAACTTAACATTTGGAGGACCTGATCATCGTCAATGTTATGTGACATTGCAGGATCGGGGTTGTTTTGAAACCTTTAAGGCTCCTTATCCGGGAAAAGAATGGTAACCCGATATACGTTTTTGATTAATTTTGCGTTATAATAGGTACGGAATATTAAAAAGATATATAGATGATAGAATATATAAAGGGTGAAATCGTGGAACTTACACCTACACGTATGATTTTGGAGTGTGGTGGTATAGGCTACGAGCTGAATATATCCTTGAATACATATAGTGCGTTTGGGAACAAGACTACCGGAAAAATATATATATATGAGGTAATCCGGGAAGATGCTCATTTACTATTTGGCTTTGCCGAGAAAATCGAAAGGGAGTTGTTCCTTTTGCTTACTTCCGTTTCTGGAGTGGGACCGAATACCGCACGCATGATCCTTTCTTCTCTACCGCCATCCGAATTGGTTCAAGTGATCGGTTCGAAGAATGAGGCCGCATTGACTGCCGTGAAAGGGATTGGTTTGAAGACGGCCCAGCGTATCTTGGTAGATTTGAAAAATAAGGTGAAACCTATGGAGAGTATGGCCGGAAACTTGCCGGAGGCATCAATCTCTAATGGAGCGGTAACCGAGGAGGCCGTAGCCGCATTGGTTATGTTGGGTTTCCAGAAAGCGGCTTCGCAAAAAGCGGTATCCGCTATTTTGAAAGGCTCGCCCACTTTAGCTGTGGAACAAGTAATTAAAACTGCGCTTAGAATGCTTTGATAATTGACAATTGAGGATTAACGATTAACAATTGACAATTAAATGAGAAAATGAGAAAACGAATACTGAAATATTCCATATGGATCGTTGTATTATTGTTTGGTGTCGGCTTGTATTCGCTGAATGCTGATTACCTTGCGTATACATCATCTTTGCCGGAATTGGAGTTGCTGGAAGCTCCGGAGGATACGATTCCTCCCCGTTATCCGGTAGCTAAAACTACACCGGAGGAATATCAAGATATCGTGAAACAATCACCTGCCGATTTGCGTGATCCGGAGAATGTCAAGACTACGATTGAGTATGATTTAAAGACGAATACGTATATTGTCCGTACGAAATTAGGCGATATGGAGATTGGTACGCCGATGAGTTTAACCCCAGCGGAATACCAAGATTATTCTATGCAACAATCACTTCGTTCCTATTTCCGCCAAAAGAACGAGGAAGAATTCCAAAAAGCTACGAATAAACAGTTCAACTTAACCGATATGCAGTTTAATATCGGTGCGGCGGAACGTATTTTCGGCCCCGGTGGAGTACGTGTAAGAACACAAGGTTCGGCCGAGATCACGATGGGATTGAAGACGAATAAGAATAATGATCCTTCTCTTCCGGAGCGTTCCCGTAAACGTACTTTCTTCAATTTTGACGAGAGTGTGCAGTTGAATGTACAAGCCTCGGTGGGTAGCAAGGTGAATTTCGGAATGAATTACAATACCGAGACCTCTTTTGATTTCGATTCCAAAAAATTGAAGTTGGCGTATACAGGCGAGGAGGATGAGATTATCAAGTCGTTAGAAGCCGGTAACGTGAGCATGAATACCAGCAATTCCTTGATTAATGGAGGTGCGGCTTTATTTGGTATGAAAGCGGATTTACAATTTGGTAAGTTGCGAGTGAACGCCTTGTTTGCCCAGCAGGAATCTGAATCCAAGACGGTTAGCTCAAAAGGGGGCGTGCAGACGAAGCCCTTCGAGATCAAGGTGGATGAATACGACGAGAACCGTCACTTCTTCTTGGGCCATTATTTCTATGATAACTACGATAAGTTTATGGAGTCTTTGCCTACCGTCACCTCCGGTATCGAGATCTCCAAGATAGAAGTATGGGTAACCAATAAACGCGGTAATTATGACCAGTCCCGCAATATCGTAGCTTTCACCGATTTGGGAGAAAATGAATCTCGTAATATCGGTAATACTGCGTTGGTGATGCCTTCCGGAACGGACAGACGTCCGAATAATTCCGCAAACAATTTATATACGACTTTAACCACTCAATTTACGGATGCCCGTAAGATAAGTATGGTTAATGATGCGTTGAAAGGCTCCATGGAGGGAGGACGGGATTTTGAAAAAATCGAGAGTGCCCGTTTGCTAGAGTCATCTGAGTATACATTAAACAAGAAATTGGGTTATATTTCTTTGAGGACTCAGTTACAGGCTGATGAGGTATTGGGTGTCGCTTTTAGTTTTATCTATAATGGCAAGACCTATCAAGTCGGTGAGTTCTCTACGGATAATAAAGAGAATACGAGCGACTGTATTTATGTGAAGTTGCTAAAGGGCATCACGATGTCGCCTGATATGATGTTCTGGGACTTGATGATGAAGAACGTATACTCATTGGGTGCTTATTCGGTGCAGAAAGAGAAGTTTAAGTTAAACGTTACCTACCAGAGCGATTCTACCGGTACGTATGTAAACTATCTTCCGGAAGGTAATTGTGCGAATCAAATCTTGATTCGGGTATTAGGGCTGGATCGCTTGGATACCTATGACAATCCGAATCCGGATGGTTTCTTTGATTTTATTGACGGTTATACGATACAGGCGGAGACCGGTAAGATTATATTCCCTTGTGTACAACCTTTCGGCTCGAAATTACGGGAAAAGGTAGGTAATGCCTATGCCAGTAAATATGTATTCCAAGAGTTGTATGACTCGACATTAACCGTTGCCCGCCAGATCGCCGAGAAAAATAAATTTCTTTTAAGTGGTGAGTATAAAGCCTCGTCGGGTTCGGAGATCGACTTGGGAGCTACTAACGTGGCCCGTGGATCCGTACGTGTCACGGCAGGAGGAGCTACACTGACCGAGAATGTGGATTATACGGTAGATTACAGTTTAGGACGTGTGACGATCTTGAATGAGAGCATCATATCGAGTGGGACACCCGTTAGCGTATCTCTGGAGAACCAGTCTACTTTTAATATGCAGCGAAAGACGATGATCGGGTTAGACTTGAATTACCAGTTCAATAAGGACTTCATGGTCGGTGCCACGGTTATGCATATGTCGGAAATGCCTCTTACGGTAAAAACCACTTTGGGAGATGAGTCTATAAAGAATACTTTATGGGGCTTGAATACCTCTTATAAAGCCGAGAGCCAGTGGTTGACAAATGTATTTGATAAGTTACCCTTGTTGACATTGACCAAACCTAGCCAAATCTCATTCAATGCGGAATTCGCTCATTTAATAGCGGGACATTATGAGAATCAATATACGGGTGGTTACTCTTATTTGGATGACTTCGAGTCTACACAAAGTGGTATGGATCTTTTGAACCCGTATGCTTGGAACTTGGCGAGTACCCCCTATGAAGATTCGAATCCTAAATTTCCGGAAGCGGAGAAGGTGAACGATATCGCTTATGGTAAAAACAGAGCTTTGTTGGCTTGGTATACGGTAGACGGAATCTTCACACGGAAGAGTTCCTCTTCCCGCCCTCGACATCTTACGAATGATGATTTATCGAATCATTACACCCGTGGAGTCAGTTATAAAGAGATCTTCCCGAATAAAGAGTTGGGAACCAATGATAATACGACTTTGCCTGTATTAAACCTCGCTTTTTACCCGAATGAGCGTGGTCCGTATAACCTGGATGCGGAAAATGTAAACTCGGACGGTACGTTGGGTAATCCGGAAAAACGTTGGGGTGGTGTAATGCGCAAGATCGAGCCTAGCGATTTGGAATCTGCCAATTATGAATATATCGAATTCTGGCTTTTAGACCCGTATCTTGAGGACGAGACAGCCGAGGGTGGTGACCTATACTTTAACTTGGGTGAGATTTCCGAGGATATCTTGAAAGATGAGCGGAAATTCTTTGAGAATGGTATGCCCGTGGACGGTGATATGTCGAAAGTTGATACGACTGTTTGGGGTAAGGTGCCTCGCACGCAAAGTACGGGATATGCGTTTGATGCCCAAAATCGTGAGCTGCAAGATGTCGGTTTGAACGGTCTTTCTACGGAGGAAGAGCAAATTTTCCCTACGTATGCGGATTATTTGAATAAATTGAGGGCGAAACTATCCGGCGAGACAATCTCTAAGATGATGGATGATCCGTTTTCTCCTTTTAACGATCCTGCCGGGGATAATTATCACTATTTCCGTGGGGATGATTACGATGCTAAGGAGTTGGATATCCTATCTCGCTATAAACGATATAACGGTACAGAGGGAAACTCACAAGAATCCGATCAAAGATATGCTACAGCCGGAAAGAGTACACCAGATGTGGAAGATATCAATGGCGATAATACGTTGAATGAGACAGAGAAATATTTTGAGTACAAGATCTCTCTCCGTCCAAAAGATTTGCAGGTCGGTGTAAACAACATCGTTGATGAGCGTACTCCGGAAGTAACCTTAATGAATGGTGATAAGGAGAAAGTAAAATGGTATCTATTTAAGATTCCTATTAAAGATTATGAGAAGAGGGTTGGAGCGATCCGGGATTTCAAGACAGTCCGTTTCATGCGTATGTATATGACAGGATTCCGTAAGTCTACGGTTCTGCGTTTCGGTACCTTGGAATTGGTTCGTGGTGATTGGCGTACTTATACGCAGGATTTGTCAAATCCTCTTATTCCGCCAAAGTCTGATGGACAGATCGTCGTATCTTCTGTAAATATAGAGGAGAACGGGCAGCGTCAGCCGGTCAACTATGTGTTGCCTCCGGGTATCAGCCGTATGTTCGATTCCAGTCAGCCTCAGTTGCTTCAACAGAACGAGCAGGCATTGTCTATGAAGATAACGGATTTATCTCCTGCGGATGCACGTGCGGTTTATAAATCTACCGCTTATGACCTTCGCCGGTATAAACGATTACAAATGTTCGCTCATGCGGAAGCGCCGATTGATGAGAGCAAGACTTTGTCGAATGGTGATTTCTCTGTATTTATTCGTTTAGGTTCTGACTATAAGAATAATTATTATGAGTATGAGGTGCCTTTGGATCTGACTCCCCATAGTACTATTCTTTATAATACGAACAATAGTGCGGATCAAGAAAAAGTATGGCCTTTAAATAATACCTTGAATTTTAAACTGGAGACTCTAACCGACTTGAAGTTGGAGCGAAATAAATTGAAACGTCAAGGACAGGGAAATATAAGCTACCAAAAGGTTTATTCGAAAAATGATCCGGATAATACGCGTAATAAAATCAGTATCATCGGTAACCCTAGCTTAGCGGAGGTGAAAGTGATCATGATCGGCGTACGTAATAATACGGGTGATATCAAGAGCGGTGAGGTTTGGGTAAACGAACTTCGTATGACCGATTTCGACGAGAAAGGAGGTTGGGCCGCTAATGCGAATCTGAACGTCGCTTTATCCGATTTGGGTACGGTCAATGTAAGTGGACGAATGGAAACCGCTGGTTTCGGTGCGTTGGATCAGTCGCTGGCCGAACGTCGGATGGATGATTATTCGCAATATAGTGTGGCGACCTCGATTGAGTTGGGTAAGTTGTTCCCTGAGAAAGCAAAGGTTAGCATACCTTTTTACTATGCTTATTCGAAAGAGACTACAACTCCTGAGTATGATCCGTTGAATGAGGATATTAAGCTTTCGGACGCTTTGGATGCGGTAGAGACCCAAGCCGAGAAAGACTCCATCAAGAGTTATTCTTTGGATCAGACCACTATTAAGAGCGTCTCTTTCAATAACGTAAAGGTAGATATCCGTAGCAAGAACCCGATGCCGTATGATCCGGCGAACTTCTCGTTAGGTTACTCTTATAGCCAGAACAGTAAGAAGAACCCGGAGACCGAATATGAGACAACCAAGGATTACCGGGGTAATTTCGCTTATAATTATACGCCTTACGTGAAACCGTTCCGACCCTTCGAGAAGCTGAAGAAGAATAATGGATATACGAAATATATCAAGCAATTCGGACTGAATTACGTTCCGTCGAATATTAGTTTCCAGACGGCGATGATGCGGAATTACTATGAGATTAAGCTAAGGGATTTGACAAGTTCTACGGATGGAGGTAACCAGTTGCTCTCATTCAGTCACAATTTCTTGTGGGACCGTGCCTTCAGTTTGCGTTGGGACTTTACGAATAATCTGAGCATGACGTTTACTTCCGGTACGAATGCCCGTATCGAGGAACCGAATGTTCAAGTGAATAAGAAATTGAATCCGGATGATTATCAGGTATGGAAGGATTCCGTGAAGCAAAGTATCCGTGATTTGGGTACTCCTTTGAAATATGACCAAACGTTTAATGTCACTTGGAATATGCCATTGCAATTCATACCGGCATTAGACTGGGTAAATAGTTCATTGACTTATAATGCCACGTACAACTGGGATCGTGGAGCCAATGTCGCTAGTATTGAGTTGGAACAGGGTAATATAATAAAGAACCAACGTCAATTTGACTGGCAGGGTAGTTTCAATTTGCAGTCATTGTACAATAAGAATAAATATCTGAAGAAGATCAACCAGAAATTTATGGCCTCTTCCCGGGTAAGCGCTCGTCAACCGGAGAAAAAGAAGAAAGAGGTGAAACTAGAGAAAGAGATTCAATTGAGCCCGGATAGTGGAACGATCGTGCAGCATGGAATGTTTACGAAGAAGGTTCGTATCACGGCACGTGGAGCGGATGGGAAGGTCTATTCAATTAAATATAAGCCGATCAATTATGCCCAAGTCATGATCTTGAATAAAGATACGGCTCATTTGAAGCTGACAATTGTGCCTGGTCCTCAGCCTTTGGAGGGAACTTTAACAAAAGTCGCTGAATATAGTAGCCGTTTCTTGATGATGGTACGTCGGGTAAACATACAATATTCGTTGGTAGACGGTATGATGTTGAGTGGTTACGCTCCGGAGGTTGGTGATATGTTCGGGCAACGGCGTACAGGAACTTTGGCTCCGGGACTCGGTTTTGCCTTTGGAGCGGTAAGAAGGAGCTTTATCGACGAGGCGGACGAGCGGGGCTGGTTGGTAAAGAATGAGAATATGACGACGCCCGCCATGATCAATAGCGCGAAGAATCTTACGATCCGTGCGAATCTAGAACCTATAGCCGGCTTGAAGATTGATTTGAACGCAAACCGGGTAGATACCCGTAGTACCGATATCTATTATATGCAAGACGGTATGCCCGAGCAGATGGGAGGTAGCTTTACGATGACGACGATTGCCTTGGGGAGCGCTTTCGGCGGCAGCGGAAACGCTAATAACGGTTATTCCTCGAAAGCGTTCGATAAATTTATCGCTCACCGTAGCGTGATCGCCCAGCGCTTGGCGGATACATATTCCGGTACGGTTTATCCGAGTTCCGGTTTTATGGCGGGGCATGCTTTAGCGGGAAAACCTTATGATCCAGCCGTAGGGGGAGGTGTAAGTCTGAATTCAATGGAGGTATTGGTACCTGCTTTCTTGGCGGCTTATACAGGCAAGGACCCAAATAAGGTAGGTCTGTCAGCCTTCCCGTCCATTAAGAGTCTGCTACCGAACTGGCGTGTTACGTATGATGGCTTGATCCGTATACCGGTTATCCGCAAATACTTTAAGAGCATGATGTTGAGTCATCAATATCGTTGTTCCTATAGCGTAGGTGCGTTTTCCTCCTTCTTGGATTGGGTAGATGCCGGGCAGGATGGTTTGGGATATATCCGTGATATCCAAACCGGTAATCCTACGCCATCGTCTCCTTATGATATAGCGGCCGTGAGTATCACGGAAGGATTCAGCCCGTTGTTTGGTGTAGACGCTACTTTATTGAATAATATAACCGGTAAGTTTGAGTTGCGCAAGACTCGTAACTTAAGCCTGAATATTTCCTCTTACCAATTGGTGGAAGCGCTTTCCAACGAATTCGTGATAGGAGTAGGATATAAGTTGACTGAGTTTAACAAGGTGTTGAAAATGAAAAAGACACGGGACTTCAGTAATGATCTTACGATCCGCTTAGATTTCTCTTACCGTAAAATGCAATCGTTGATCCGTAAGATAGAGGATCAGTTTACGCAGGCTACCAGCGGGAATATCGCCAAGACCATCCAGTTCTCTGCGGATTACGGGTTAAGTCGTGCCTTGACATTGAGAGCGTTCTATGATTTACAGATCAATGAGCCGATCGTGTCCACATCTTCTTACCCGACATCGAACTCGAACTATGGTATTAGTTTACGGTTCTCCTTAGCGCAATAAAAAGAGTATAGTCTATTTACAGGACTTCTTGGTCTGTTTTTAAATACCTGTCTAGCGGTATGGAATAAACCTTTATATTTGTGCGAAATATAATTTGGATATGAAGAATACTTACAAATTGATATTATTTCTTCTCTTGATAACCCATGCCTCTTTCGGCCAAGACGTGAAAGGGTATATTAAGGATGCGGAGAGCAAGGAAGCTTTAGCCGGGGTAAACGTTTTTTATAAGGACAAAGGGGGTACGAGAGGAACTGTGTCTGATATAAACGGTTATTATGAGCTGAAAGTGACGGATGGCGACGCTGTATTGACTTTTAGCTATCTGGGATATGAAACGTTGAGCGTTCCCGTGAAAGTAGATCCGGGAGAGTTCTTGACGCATGACGTATCCTTGCGAACAAACTCAAACATGATGGACGAGGTCGTCGTGAGCGTCGGGCGTTATGAGCAAAAACTAAGCGATATTACCGTCTCTATGGAATTACTGAAAGCGAAAGATATCACTCGTCAGTCTCCGAAAGATTTAACGGACGTATTGAAGAATATCTCCGGTGTGGACGTGACGGACCGGCAACCTTCCGTACGCGGTGGTACGGGATGGACCTATGGCGTGGGTAGCCGTTGCTTGATTCTGGTGGACGGAATGTCGGTGCTAACTCCGGGTTCCGGCGAGATAAACTGGAATATGATCCCGATGGAGAACGTCGATCAAGTAGAGGTACTGAAAGGGGCCTCTTCCGTATTATATGGCTCTTCTGCCTTGAATGGTTTGATTCACGTGAAAACGAAACGCCCCGGATTGGATCCGGTAACACAGGTGAACGTACAAGGAGGATTGTATGGGAAGCCGCGCCAAGACGGGACGCCTTTATATGGAGGCTTGGATCTCTCTCATTCCCGTAGGATCAAGAATTTTGATTTGACAGTGGGGGCTAATACATTCTTGGACGACGGGTATCGGCAGGATAATTACAATCGCCGTGTCCGGGTCGGTGGGAATCTTACGTATCACGATCCCCGGGTACAAGGGTTGAACTATGGCGTGAACGTGAATTACTTGTATAACGATTATACCGGTTTCTTTATCTGGCGTTCTCCGGAGGAACCCTATATTCAATCTCCGCTGGCGAATATGGGACGCCGTGAGAATACATTTTATATAGATCCTTTCTTGAATTATACAAATTCGGAAAAAGGAACGACTCATCGTTTCAAGGGGCGTTTCTTCCATCGGGGAAGCCGTATCATCACGCATACCACGGATAAGTCTCTTTTTGACATAACGAATAATATGGGTTTTGATATCTCATCCGTTCCGGAGATTATCAATATGGCGCAAAACTGGCAAACTGAGTTATTGCCGACCTTCTTACCGTATTTGCCGGAGGTGATGAACGGGAAGGTGAGCGGATTGATGGCTGAATTGGGCAAGCTGGGAAATCATTTTTTCCCGACAGCTACCTCGGCGGATTATATGGACTTGATTTCTTGGGTGATGGGACGTACTCCGCTACCCGATAAGAATAACGTAGGGGCTTGGTTGGTAGATGCCATGAAACCGATGGAGAAAAAAGCGCCGGAGGCTACGGATCATACCTATTCCTATAATCTGGACTATCAATTCAGCAAGAAATTTGATAACTCACAGCTCACCGTAGGCGGTACTTACGAGCGTATCCATGCGGATTCGAAGGTGACCGGACAGCATAGTAGCGATAATGTGGCTACTTTCCTGCAATATGACCATAAGTTTATCGATCGTTTGAACGTCTCGGTCGGTGTTCGTCTGGAATATTACCGGGTGGATGATTTCTACCGGGAAGCGGAGACGAAGATTTTCGGGGCGAAGGTTCCGGTAAAACCTGTTTTCCGTGGAGGCTTGAATTATGAATTGGGTGAGTATAGTTTTATCCGGGCATCTTTCGGACAGGGATACCGTTATCCGTCCGTTACGGAGAAGTTTATCCTGAAGGATATCGGAGGTGTGGGAGCTTTCCCGAACGCTGAATTGAAAGCGGAGCAAGGTTATAATGCCGAACTTGGTTTCAAGCAAGGCTATAAGTTGGGCAATTTGAAGGGCTTTATCGATGTGGCCGGCTTTTATACCCGTTACAAGGATATGATCGAGTTCCGTTTCGGCCTGTTTAATAATAAGACCTTCGATTATATCGATGGGCTTTCCAAGTTGTTCAATGCGTTCTCTAGCGGCGACGGCTTAGGAATCGGCGCTCAGTTCACGAACGTAGGCCGGGCGGAGATTTATGGGGTAGACTTGTCTACCTCGGGTGTGTATGAGTTTAACCGTGATACTCGTCTGGCATATACTTTGGGGTATGTTTATACGAATCCGATCGATATGGACGTGGATTCACGGAACGCGGAGGAGGAAGCGAATGATGACTTAATGGCGATGCGTTCGAAATCGAATGACAGCAAGTATTTAAAATATCGCCAGAAACATTCCGTAAAGGGGGTATTTGATCTGGAATGGAAACGGTTTAATATCGGAACGAATATGTCATGGAAAAGCAAGACATTGGCGGTCGATTATTTTATGGTCGATGAGCGTGCGAAAGCGGAGCCTAACCTGATGGATTATATGCGTTCGATGCTATTCGGGAACTTGCATGATTATTGGGGAGAGAACAATAAAGGATATTTCGTTATGGATATGCGTGTCGGGATGAAAGTGACGAAGAATATCCATGTACAAGGACTGGTGAACAACCTCTTAAACAAGCGCTATAGCGCCCGCCCGATGGATGTCGGCGCACCCCGGACTTTCATTCTGCAAGTAGGAGCCAATTTCTAACAAATTACCTAGTTGTAGAGACGGAGCACGCTCCGTCTCTACAACATGTGATAGTTTTTCAATTCGCTTCGTAAACGAATCGCTTGATTGTTCGTCACCTTATCCATTAGTTTCCAGAATCTTTCGCTATGGTTCATCTCTATCGTATGGCAAAGCTCATGCAATAATACATAATCCACCAAATGCCAAGGAAGAAGCATTAATGATTGCGAGAGGTTAATGCTCTTCTTCATTGTACAACTTCCCCAATGCGTTTTGCTATTATTGATTTTCACCCCGGTCAACATAAATCCATGTTGCCTAGCCAATAGCGTGATACGTTCCGGCAACAACCGTTTCGCCTCGTGGCGGAGCGCCTTCTCCAGCATGGATTTCAATAAGGATTGCACCTCTTCCTCCTCGAAACGAGTCTCATTCGGACAAGCGATATGCAGTACCCCATCCTCCAATCTCATGTAGAAATTACTTCGCTCGGTGCGGAAGATATGCAAGCGGAATGTCGTAGCCTGTAACTCCGATCTTTCGTCGAGCAGGGGCCGGGCCGGATGCTTCTGGAGCGCTTTTACCAGCCGGGCCTTGTTCTCCATGATAAAAGCGATCATACGTTTCTCGTCTCCCCCGGGTGGCATCGTGGCGGTTATTTTTCCTTTTGATATCTTGAGCGTGTATCGAGTGGCCCGGGGAGTGGTACGGAGCGTTATGACTCCCAAATCCTTGTCTTGTATATTCTTTTCCATTCCTGCCACAAAAGTAATACATTGAGAGAAACAATAATACGATGGAATTGATTATCTTCGCGATCGTAAAGGTTAAAAACATAATCAATATAATAAATTAGCAATCATGAGCAAAAAAGCACTTTTAATTATCTGTGATGGTTGGGGAATTGGTGACAAAGGTAAAGACGACGTGATCTTTAACACGCCGACTCCATATTGGGACGAGTTATTGAAAACTTATCCAGCCTCACAGTTACAGGCTTCTGGCGAGAACGTTGGTTTGCCTGACGGACAAATGGGTAACTCTGAGGTGGGCCACTTGAACATCGGTGCTGGCCGTATCGTTTACCAAGATTTGGTGAAGATCAACATCGCTTGCCGCGAGAATACGATCATGGAGAACCCGGAGATCAAACGTGCTTATAGCTATGCGAAAGAGAATAATAAGCAGATCCACTTCATGGGCTTGGTTTCCGATGGTGGTGTACATAGCTCTTTGGAGCATCTTTTGAAGTTGACGGATATCGCCAAGGAATACGGAATCAGCAAGGCTTATGTTCATTGCTTCATGGATGGTCGTGATACGGACCCGAAGAGTGGTAAAGGTTTTATCGAGGAGTTGGAGAATCATCTGAAGACTACCGGCGGTAAGATCGCTTCTATCATCGGACGTTATTACGCTATGGACCGTGACAAACGTTGGGAACGTGTGAAAGAGGCTTACGACTTATTGGTCGAAGGCAAGGGCAAGCAAGCCGAGTGCATGGTAAAAGCGATGGAAGAGTCGTATGCCGAGGGTGTAACGGATGAGTTCATTAAGCCGATCGTTCATGTTGAGAACGGAAAGCCGGTTGCTGTTATCGAGGAAGGCGATGTCGTGATCTTCTTCAACTATCGTAACGACCGTGCGAAAGAGCTTACGGTTGTATTGACTCAGCAAGACATGCCGGAGGCCGGTATGCATACGATCCCGGGCTTGCAATATTTCTGTATGACTCCGTATGACGCTAGCTTCAAGGGTGTTCATATCTTGTTCGACAAAGAGAACGTAAATAATACGCTGGGTGAGTTCTTGGCAAACGTAGGCAAGACTCAGTTGCATATCGCCGAGACAGAGAAATACGCTCACGTGACTTTCTTCTTCAACGGTGGCCGCGAGACTCCGTTCGATAGCGAGGAGCGTATCTTGGTCCCTTCTCCTAAAGTGGCTACTTACGACTTAAAACCGGAAATGAGCGCTTTCGAGGTGAAAGATAAATTGGTGGACGCTATCAATACGAAGAAATTCGATTTCATCGTAGTGAACTACGCCAACGGTGATATGGTAGGCCATACGGGTATCTACAAAGCGATCGAGAAAGCGGTCGTAACGATCGACGCTTGCTTGCACGATACGGTTGAGGCCGCTAAAGCCAACGACTATGAGGTAATTATCATTGCTGACCATGGTAATGCGGATCACGCCTTGAACGAGGATGGCACTCCGAATACGGCTCATTCCTTGAACCCTGTTCCATTCGTTTATGTTACAGCCAACAAGGACGCTAAAGTAGAGGATGGTATCTTGGCCGATGTGGCTCCTTCAATCCTTCACATCTTGGGCTTGAAACAGCCGAAGGAGATGACTGGTAAGTCATTGATTAAATAAGAGCTAGGCGCATCTTATGATCCAGATAGATGACACTTTAGTAAGTCTTGACGTTATCGAGCGTTATTTTTTATGTGATCTTTCCAAATGTAAGGGGGAATGCTGCGTGGAAGGAGATTCCGGCGCTCCATTAGAGGATTCGGAGTTGGCGAAGCTCCAGAAAGTATTGCCCATTATCTGGGATGATTTATCCCCGAAAGCTCAAGAGGTCATTCATAAGCAAGGCGTAGCTTATATCGATGAGGAAGGCGATACGGTTACCTCTATCGTGAACGGCAAGGATTGTGTCTTTACCTGTTACGACGCCGATGGTACTTGTAAATGCGCTATCGAGAAAGCATACCGGGAAGGTAAGACGGATTTCTATAAGCCTGTTTCTTGCCATCTTTACCCGATACGTGTCACTCAGTATCGGGATTTCAAGGCCGTGAACTATCATCGCTGGAGCGTTTGTAAGGCAGCGGAGATCTTAGGAAAGAAAGAGCAATTGCCGGTTTATAAGTTCCTCAAGGAGCCCTTGATCCGTAAGTTCGGCCAGGCTTGGTATAAGGCCTTGGAAGAGTGTGCGGAGGAATGGAAGAAGCAGCGTGAGGAGTAGCTTTTAGATCGTTTATAAATATAAAAAATCCCTTCAGTCTCTTCCTTTGATAACTATACGTTAAAAACGGATGGAGGCTGAAGGGATTTTGTTTTATAGTCGCTCTATTTCCTCAAGGGAAAGGCCGGTGCATTTTTGGATGATAAGAGGGGTTATTCCCTCGGCTTTCATATTACGTGCCGTAGATTCTTTTCCTTTTTGCAATCCTTCTTGCAATCCTTCTTCCATTCCTTTTTTCATGCCTTTCTCAACGGCGAAATCCAAGGTGTTATAATAATCATTATACATCTTCCACTCCGCCTCGTACTGCGCCCGTTGTTTGGGGGTGAGGTTCGCCATGGATCCGATGCGTTCCAACCGTTCGAATATGGCCTTGCGTGCCTTGAAAGGCATTCTGTCTAATGTATCCATATGCTTTAGTACATAAATCCAACGTTCAAAATCTGTCTCGCATTCTTCCTCCTCTTTGTTGAATCGAGGAAGCTCAATATAGATCTGGCGGAACTTGGGGTTGAATACCTGTCCGTTCTCCCGGTCCGCCAATATGATGTCCCTTCGGAATTTACCCTCCTTCCCGTTTTTGTCTGGCCCGTTCTCTTCGTCGAGCGTGAAGTTCAAGAAGAAGACGCCGTACACAGCCGCCAGCTCATAGTCCCATGTTCCCTTTATCCCCTGTTCCACCACCGAGTGCGAGAGGTAGTATAAGGCCCTGTCCTTGAAGTGGGGCTGTTCCCTGTTCTGCATCTCGATTATGATCCGTTCGCCCTTGTCGGTCTCGCAATGGATATCGAAGATGACCTTCCTTCCTTGCTCTGTCTCGGGCAATCGCTCATTGTTCATGATCCTCAGGTCCATGATAGTATACTCCCCTTCGAGGAGGTCATTCAGGAACTCGATTAAAATGTCCTTGTCCATTTCCCTGCCGAATATGTGCTTGAAGCCGAAATCGGTGAAGGGGTTGATAAATTTTCCCATAGTGTTTATAGGTTTTAGTGATTAATAGGATATAGATGGCTCTTTTCCATCTTTGGCGATAAAGATACGATTTTTATTATATGGGGCATTCATTTAGGCTTTAAAAAAACACGTACGTCTTTTTTTCGGAAATATCTTGTGTAGTTTGAGTGAAGACGAGATATAGTGAACGCATAAAGGATACAGCCTTAAAGCTAAAGGTGGGTTAATGAGGCTTTCCGCGTCAAATGTAAGCCATAGCTTATTTGAAAATACGGGAAACATGTGCCTGTACAGGCCCAGATAACCAAGAAACGGGCCCTCTCATTGGCTGTTGAAGTGAATAACTGACGGCTTGGGAAGTGAATAACTAATCACTTGGAAAGCCTTTTTATACCGGAACCAACAAGGTCTTCTCAGTGGCTTTGGGATGCGGTTCAGTTATCCTGCGGGGCTTTTCTATGTCGATTATTCTGTTATAGCCCTCGCGGATGGATGGTAAGCGAAGCGGCGATAATCATGACAGTTTGCGCGAAACAAGGCTGTTTGTTTGACATACCTCTTCTTTGGAGAAGTCTAACCAGAGAGAAGAAATAGGTGAAAAGGGCCTTTTTGTCTCTTATTTATAGGTAAAAGGTCGCTTTTCCGGTGAGAAAGGTGGTGTTTGCCCACGCGAATATATGCGTTAGCCGACGCAACCGTATGTTTTAGCCGACATAACCGTATGTATTAGGTGATACATACGGTAGTAATCCCTATCGCATACGATAGAAATAGCCTTCACATACGGATGAATTATAGGTTTTAGCCTTAAGAATATGAATTAGGATGAATAATTTTCGCCAGAATGAAAGGGCGTATTCCGTTATCTTATTATGGAATAACTACTTGCGAATATTTTTTCTCGTTTTACGGAACTATATGTATAATCTCCCGGAAAATTCGATTCTCAAGGGCTTTAATTTACAAAGTGTCATAATGACAATCCGTAAATTCCGGATGACTTGTTTAATATAATATTAATGTACGCCTGTACATTATTAATGCTATACTATAAAAGTTGATGAATAATAGATTGAAATGATATCTGGAGTATGGAAACGACTAGTTTAAACGAACGATTCTTTTAGTCATTTGCAAAGGTACGCGTTTCTTCGATACTTGCAACCCTTCCGGGCTATTTTTTTACAGCTTATTCTCTTTCTTATCAATAGGATAGGTTATCCTTTACGAAACAAGCGATTCCTTCAACAAACCTTTCTATTTACCCCTTATAAAACGCAAGATTAAAACCTTCGTTTAAACTAGTCGTTTTTGAATGACAAAGCAATCGATACGATAACGTAATGAGCTGATTATCTTAATAAACACTAGTATTAATATTAATTTTAGAATTATGAACAAAAAGTTTTCTACTCTTTTGGCTGGTGCTGCGCTTCTGGGTGCGGTGACGGCTAATGCGGGAGGACCCGTGAAGACTGTCGCTGCTGATGGTTTATATCAGTTGGCGGTTGATGTCACTGGGGCAACTACTGGCACAGACAAGGTCCTTACAATGGACAAGGACGGCAAGCTTCTTCCGTTGACGTATAATCAGATTGCTGCAAATCCCGACACTCTTGCGTATTCCTTGTGGTGTGTTGAGGTAACTGCTGAGGGTTATGGAAAAGCTCCTGTCTACAACTTCACGAATAAGGCTACAGGTCAGCGTTTGGATGTTGCGTATGCCGGTACAGCGCTGAATGGTGCGGCTAAACCTGCTTCGGGTGCTACATATGCTGCAACTGGTGCTGTCGTAGGTGGTGAGATGCAAGATTGGGCTTTCTCTGCGACTTATAAGGATGCGATGAACCCTGCTACTTTGTATTCTTATTTCCACGCAGATTCAGTGGTTGGTCTTAAGCTTAATACATCAAATGTATTCGTGTTAGGAAAAGCGACTGCTACAACTGCTCAAGCAGATGCTCAAACTGGTTCTGTATTTACTAAATTCACTTTGGTAGAACCGGATTCAATCGTAATGAACGCGAATGCTGTTAATACAATCTTCGGAACTCAAACCGCTGATAAGGGTGTTAAGCTGACATTCGTTGACGACAAGAATAACACTACTTTGAAGAATTATTTCACGGACGACGCTAAGTTCTTCGCTGTAGATGCAGAGGATAACGGTACGGTAGACCCTTCTTGGTTGCGTATCATTACAGGTAAGAAAGCTGATTCTACTTTCGTTTATGTAGATACTGCTTATGTAAATGAGAATGGTGCTCGTTTCTTAGGTTTCAACACAAAACAACTTACTTATGCTAAATTGAACGCAGCTGGAACGACGAAGCATACAGTAGCTGATACATTGGGCACAGCTTTGAAAGATCAATCTAAGTTCCGTTTCGTTTACTTCCCTGCAAAAGATAGCTTGGTTATTCAGGTTAAGCAAGTTACTTATACGAAGGATGGCAAGAACGGTAAGTTTGGTGCGGCTATTGCAGCTAATACTGCGGAAATCATTAAGTTAAAAGCCGATGGTACGTTTGACAGTACTAATTCTGTTAATGCTACCAATGCGGATGTTGATCAATATGGAAAAGCAAACTACGTAACTGTTCAAGACTTGGTTAAGGCTGACCAAATCCGTATCGCTACGATCTATTTCAAGAAAGAGGTTGAGATCGCTTTGAACTATAAGGGCTGTGGCACTTATACGACAACGAAGACTTCTATCGCTGATGGCGTATATTTGATCAAGAGCGCTAAGACTGGTAAGTATTTGTCAGTCCCTATCCATAACGATACTACTTGGGTTAATAACGTAGAGCAAACGAATACAGCAGAATGGGTGACTTTGGACTTACAGGATGCTAATCATATGCCGGCTTATCAATGGGTTGTATTGAAGGTGAACGCTACGGATAAGAATAATGTTTCTCCGATCAATGCTTGGAACCGTGAGTATTCTCCAGCAGTTACTTATTCTGGTATTCAGTTGAATAAGAATGTAGGTGCTAAATATTACTATGCTTCAAACTTCGCTGGAGATTCTTTGGAATTTGTACCGGTAGATAAGAAGTACTATAGCGATAAATATCTTGGTTACAAGAATCTGTCTGAAGAAGAGTTGATGATCAACAAGTATACATTCAACTACTGGCATCCATATGCGACAGACAAATACATCGCTGTCGTGAAAGATTCTACGATGACTGTAAAGGATGGTATGACTGCGTTCAAGATCCAGACTAAAGGCAAAGAACATGCTTATGGTTATAATCCTTCCGCTATCAATGGTGACAAGGGCAGAATCCCGGGCTTGGCTCAGTTGGTTAGAAAGATGTACCAGATTTCTTATGATGGAGCGATCTTCGGTAACTACGATGAGGCTAAAGAGAACAAATACACTGTAAGTAAGTTGAATGCATCTTCGGATTCGGTTTACTTCAAGGAGAACAACTGTATTGAGTTGGCGGAAGGTGCTGGCTATAATCATTACTATGCGATCTTGGAGGCTAGTACAAATGGTATCATCCGTAACTATAAGGCTGGTGTTTCTGACTATGACGCTAACGCTTCCTTGAAGGCTCAGACCTTGAAAGAGACAAGAACTTCTGCTTTCTATATCGCTCCGGATCAGACTCCGTTGTATCGTCAGTTCGATAATAAGCTTGTAGGTGAGAATGCTGATAACTCAACAGATAGCTTGTATTTCGTTGAGTCTATTCGTCAGGAATACTTGATGGATGAGTGGAACCCGAACTTGACTACGGAGACTGTTGATTACGCTGGTATCTGGAATAAAGATAAAGCAAATGGTAAATTGGCCTTCCGTATCGATACCGCTTGGTTGACTCGTGGCGCAGGTAAGGTTAAACCTCAATACTTGGTTTCTGCTTATCGTGAGTTGATCGAGGGTGAGAAGATCATTCCTTGTACGGAGACTACAAATAATCACATCACTGCTGACGGTAAAGTTACAGACGATCCATATCAATGTGTACATGCCGTTCATGTGAAGACTCCGGCTTTCATCTATGGTAAGTATTTGGTTAACTTCTCTGACTCAGCTAAAGCAAACATCGCTGCTTCTGTTAACCCGTATTTGTTCAATACCAAGGCTGTTTCTAACAGTAGCTATACTCGCGTAGGTTTCGTTCCTGCCGTTCAATACGGTGATACTTTGTTTGTTTTGACAGGCAAATACAAAGGTATGACTGCTGAGCAATTGAAGAACGAGGGTATCGAGGCGATCAGCGCAGACTACCACAAGAACTACGCTAGCTTCATCAACGTATTGACAGGTGACAAGCATAAGAATGTAACTTGGTCATTCCGTTATGTAAATCCTGATTTGGCTGCTATCGCTTATGTAGATGGTAAAGAGGGTGAGAACAACTCATTCTTGATCGAGTCTAACGTATATGGCGCAACTGATACTCAATATCAGACCGTAGCTGGTGACGCTTCTCGTGCAATCGCTCCTAAAAATGCTGCCGCTTGGTTGAAGATGCATAATGGATGTTTAGTATTGACCGACAAGGCCGCTACATTCGAGGCTGCTAAGACTGGTGGTGACGGTGCATTGGTATTCAACGCATACCAGAAGACAGACGCTGAGGATATGGTAACTTCTAACGATGAAGTTTCTGTAGAAGGCGTATCTGTAGTAGCTGGTAACGGTACTGTAACTGTTCAAGGTGCCGCTGGCAAGTCTGTAGTTATCACTAACATCTTAGGTAAGGTTGTCGCTGAGACAGTTCTTACTTCTGATAACGCTACAATCTCCGTACCTGCTGGTATCGTAGCAGTAGCTGTTGATGGTGAAGAGGCTGTTAAGACAGTCGTTAAATAAGATAAGCCGTATAGCTTAAAATAATAGAGGCGGGGAGACCCGCCTTTATGTAATATATATAATTAAATAACTATGCCACAATAAAAAAGTATCCCGTGACGGGTGAACACGTGGCATATTAATACTAAAGTAATTAAAAGTTCTTCCGCAGGTATCCTCGTGAGAAGAGAGAGCGGATCAAAAAACAAGCCCCGTGGGATTTATCCTATGGGGCTTTTATTTATCGTATCGCCACCTTGCGTACCGTATCGCCAATGCGGATGATATAATATCCCTTTGCGATATCTACGACATATTCGGCGGTGGACTGCTTGACTTCGATTTCTTTCACCTTGATGCCTACGACACTGTAGATTTCCAAGATACTCCCGACAGGAGCGTTCTCTACCTTGATGCGATTCTCGTAGGCCGTGATTTCGATAGGAGAGGGATCTTCTTGCCTAGAAGCAAATGTCTTGACTCCCGATTTATTAGCTTGCGCGTAAACCGGATAACTTGCGGAGAATGCAAGTGCCAAAGCGATGATATGTATAAGCTTCATTTACTTGTCCCTAAATTCGTACAAATGTAGAAAGTTTTCCGCATATTAGAAAGTAATTAGCTTTATTTCGTAAAACGGATGTATGATTATACGCTAAGCCTCATACCTTCCTCTCCTAAGATCGTGCCGGGAAATATCTTGTCTGCTTCTTTCTTTAACGGTGCCATATCCTCGTAACGAGCCGAGTAATGACCGATAACCAATCGCTTCACTTGGGCTTTATAAGCAATCTCGGCCGCTTGGCGGGCGGTAGAGTGGAAGGTCTCTTTCGCACGTGCGGCGTCACATTCAGCGAAAGTCGCCTCGTGGTATAATAAATCCACCCCTTCAATGATGGGGATTATAGATGGGTGAAAAGCTGTATCCGAGCAATAAGCATACCGTTTGGGAGCAACGGCAGGGCGGGTTAAGCGGGCATTCGGGATTACCTCTCCTTCCGGGGTGACGAAATCAGCGCCCCTTTTGATCTCTTGCATCATACGGACGGGAACTTGATAGAAATCCGTCATCTCCCGGATGATATGCGCTTCTTTGGCTTTCTCGGCGAACAAATAGCCACAACAGGGTATCCGGTGCTTTAACGGAATGGAATAAACGCTTAAGGAGCGATCTTCCATAACCAACGAATGAGTTGTCGGGTCGATTAAGTTAAAACGGATCTCATAAGGCAACCCTTTGCAAAAGATATCAAGTACCGGACGCATATAGCTCTCGATGTCTTTCGGCCCATGAATAACAAGTTCTCCATTACGTCCCAGCATACCTAATGTAGAGATCAATCCCGGTAGCCCGAAGCAATGATCTCCGTGTAGGTGGGAGATGAAGATATGATTTAAACGACTGAATTTTATACGCATACGACGCATTTGCACTTGCGTGCCTTCCCCGCAGTCGATCATGTATAGTTTATCTCGTAAATCTACTATTTGAGAGGTCGCCAGATGGCGTGTCGTGGGCAATGCGGAACCGCATCCCAATATGTTTATATCAAAATCAGCCATTTGTTGTCTATGGGAATAATTGAGTGCAAAGATAATACAAAAGCATTTCTGTTCTGTGAAAAATAACAAAAAAACAAAGTGTAATGTATGCAGGATGAGGTGGATTCCATATATTTGTTTGCTGTCCTTCGGGAAAGCGAATATACAGTCGGTAAATAGACTTAAGATATTTTTTTCTAAGCCTTAACTAACTTTTTCTTTTTGTTTAAAACGGTTAAATGTAGAAACGGCCAAGCGTGAGCTTCGCCGTTTCCTTTTTTTATTGTTAATTTGAAATCTAAATACCTATATCTAATAAATTATGTCATTTAACAATCTACGATTATGAACAAGAATTTTATCTCTGTTTTTCTTCTGATGCTCGCTATGGGCGTATCTGTTATGGCCCAGAGTTATGAGGAAGATTTGGCTTTTTTCAAGGAACGAGTAAAGACTTTAGGCTCGGATGAGTTCGGAGGGCGTAAGCCTTTGACCGAGTATGAGACGAAAACAATCCATTACATCGCTGATGAATTTAAGAAACTAGGTCTTCAACCTGCTAATGGCGATAGTTATTTCCAGCCGGTGAAGGAAATATCTACTTTTACCCGTCCGGTAAAGGATAAGATCACGGTGAAATGCGCGAAAGGCTCTATGGATTTGAAGTTCTCGGATGATATTGTCGTTTGGACGAACCGGGGGACTGAAAAGGTAGTTATCCCTACTACGGATTATGTGTTCTGTGGGTTTGGTATTAATGCGCCGGAATATGGTTGGAACGATTATGCGAATGTAGACGTGAAGGGGAAAATCGTTATCGCTATGGTGAATGATCCCGGTTTTTATGACGCGTCTTTGTTTCGCGGAAAGAACATGACCTATTATGGTCGTTGGACTTATAAGTTCGAGGAGGCGCAACGCCAAGGTGCCGCAGGTTTATTGGTTCTTCATAACGAGGCGGCCGCTTCGTATGGTTGGAAGGTCTGTCAGGCTTCTCACGTGCAGACAAATATCGCTCTTTGCTCGGAGACAATGAATGCGGAAGCTTTGGGCATGAAGGGATGGCTCTCGGAGGAGGCTTGCAAGAAAATGTTCGCCCTTAGCGGATTGAATTTTGATGAGACGATTGCCGCGGCGAAGAAACCGGGTTTCAAGAGTTTTACGATGAAGGCGAAGAGTAAGGTTATATTAAATGTAAAGATGACCGTAGGCGAGTCTCATAATGTGGCGGCTGTTTTACCGGGCACGGACTTGAAAGATGAATACTTGGTTTTTACCGCTCATTGGGATCATTTTGGGATCGGTACTCCGATAGATGGGGATAGTATCTATAATGGCGCTAGTGATAATGCTTCGGGTGTGGCTACCTTAATGCTATTAGCTAAGAAATATCAATCATTGCCTGTTCGTCCTCGTCGCTCTATCGTATTCGTGGCGGTGACTTCCGAGGAATGTGGCTTATTAGGTTCTCAGTACTATTGTGAGCATCCTTTGTTCCCTTTATCTAAAACGGCTATTAACTTGAACTTTGACGGCACGGCTCCGCGTGAGCGTACCCATGATGTTTCTCTCCGGGCTGCGGGTAAGACGGATACGGATGCCTTGGTGATCGCTATGGCCTCGGCACAAGGACGGACCGTGAAGGTTATTACCGAAGATCCTGCGGGTGGTTATTTCCGTTCCGATCATTTTAATTTCGTGAAAAAAGGCGTACCTACGATTTTAGTTGGTGGTGGTAAGGATTACGTGGATAAAGCACGCCATGAGGCTAAACCAAAAGTTTACCGGTATCACCAACCGAATGATGAGTATGATGAATCTTGGTGGGATTTTGATGGGGCTATGGAAGATATGAACTTAATGTTTAGTATCGGTTTAGTTATCGCCAACAATGATGAGATGCCTAAGTGGACAAAAGAGGCGGACTTCCAAAGGCAATAAATTAATGTGCCAATGTAGCAATATGCCAATATGCTAATGTGTCAATTAAGATACTATCACTTGTATTCTCACTGGACATTGACATATTGGCACATTGGCATATTATTTAATTTGCACATTATTTAATAGGTATGACCTCCTTCTTGCATTTCCTTACTATTGATCTTATGTAGATCAAGCGCTCTCCAAGCATAGAAAATGTAGGCTAATACGAATGGGACGAGAATAGATACATAGCTCATTACTTTCAACGTGAATGGGCTTGAGCAACTATTCTGGATCGTCAATGAACTTTGTAGATCCGCCAAAGATGGGTAGTAAGCCGTATTATTCCATCCTGCGCAAAGTAATAACGCTAATACGGTCAAGACAGTCCCTGCTCCTGCGAACCAGATGCCTTTTCTCCAAGTCTTCGAGAATATCGTTTTCCCTATGCCGAATAGCACGCCAACCACGCCAATCAATAATACGGCTAACACGATTGGCATCTCGATCAGGTTCATAAAATACTTATACGGTTGCATAAATACTTCTCCGGTATCCGGATTTACGGCAAAACCGTCCACCAACAATAAACGGATCAAGAATGTCAAGAAAAAGACGAGGAACAAGATTGTCTCCGGTATCAATTGTTTCCGGCTTTTAGCGACAATCTCCGGATCATCGATATTGTTGATAAAATAGAGTAGGGCCAGAGCTCGTGCCAAGAAGAAAACTGCCAGTCCTAGGCACAAATTCCAAAATACCAAAGCCGCCTCTAATCCATGCCAAGGATTGGCCCACGTGGAAATGACGGGCATGGCTACATCAGTCAACTGTTCTTTGTTAACAATAAATTCAGCGCCGTTAAAGAAGGTCGCTACAGCGGTTCCGAGTAAGATCGGACCTGCTATACCATTGATCATAAGAAATACTTGATACGTCTTTTTCCCGAGTAAGTTGCCTTTTTTCGCTTGATACTCATAAGATACAGCTTGTATCACGAAGCAAAGCAAGATCAGCATCCATACCCAATAGGCTCCGCCGAAGCTTGTGGAATAAAATAAAGGGAAAGAGGCGAAGAAAGCACCTCCGAAAGTGACCAACGTAGTGAAAGTAAACTCCCACTTACGCCCGGTCGAGTTCAATAACATTTTTTGCTGTATCTCCGTCTTGCCGATAGTGAAGAGTAGAGATTGGCCTCCTTGTACAAAAAGAAGGAATACTAATAGCGCTCCCAGTAGAGATACCAGAAACCACCAGTAATGTTGTAACAATATATATGTACTATCCATAGGACTTTCTAATTAAGAATTGATATTTGAAAATTGAAAATTAGTGGGCGGCAGCTTCCGGCCCTTTCTTGATGGCCTTAACCATGATTCCAATCTCTGCGATCAGCAGGATCGTAAATAAGATAAGGAACAGGTAGAAAGTGGTCTGTACCGAGGACGGGTTTAACTTGGATATCGAAGCGCTGGTCGGCAAGATATCCTGTATAGCCCAAGGTTGACGTCCTACCTCCGCTACGATCCAACCGGCTTGTCCCGCTATATATCCTAAAGGTATAGACCATAGGCCCACGTATTGCAACCAACGTGTATTAGCGATTTTCCCTTTTTTATCCCATATCAACGTAATAATGAATAGTAAGATGAAGAAACAACCAAGGATCACCATCACACGGAAAGAATAGAATGTCAATCCTACATGCGGGATTAACTCTGCCGGATCCTTAATATAACCATATCCGAAATAGGGGAAATTCTCTTCCAAAGTTACCCTGTATTGCCCGGCGGCTGCGGTATCTTTATCTTTGACCGCTTTACGATAATCAGCTAACGCTTTGATAGCGGCTTTACCTTTCTCAATTTTTTCTTTGGCGGAGAGCGCTACCGTTCCCTTATTGGTCGTATAGCCTCCCTCTATCAAGTTTACGATACCCGGAACGTATGCGTTGATGTCACGTTCTGCTAAGAAGGAGAGGAGTTTGGGGAACTTAATGTCAAAAATAAATGCGTTCTGGTTATCCAGATAACTCGTCTTTGCCGGATTTAAGATGCCGATACCTACGAGTCCTACTCCGTTGCCACCCTCATAAAGACCTTCCATGGCGGCTAGTTTCATCGGCTGCTTTTGAGCGACTTGGTAAGCGGAGCCATCACCCGTCCAGATAATAAGGATGGAGGCTACCAACCCGAATATAGCGCTGACCTTGATACTTGACAAAGCGAATTCGGTATTCCGTTTCTTTAATAAATACCAGCAGCTGATTCCTAGTACGAACAAGGCTCCTACGATCCAACCGGACAATACCGTATGGAAAAACTTATTAATGGCGACAGGCGATAAGGCTACGGCCCAGAAGTCGAACATCTCGTTACGGACCGTATCCGGATTGAAATGCATACCGACCGGATATTGCATCCATGCGTTAGCAATCAAGATCCAGAGAGCGGAAAGAGTAGCGCCGATAATCGTCAGCCAAGTGGAGGCGAGATGGAAGCGTTTGCTAACTTTGTCCCAACCAAAAAACATAACAGCGATAAAGGTGGCTTCCATAAAGAAGGCGAGAATTCCCTCGATAGCCAAAGGTGCCCCGAAGATATCCCCGACAAACCAACTATAGTTAGACCAGTTGGTTCCGAACTCGAACTCGAGGATCAATCCCGTAGCGACACCGATAGCGAAATTGATACCGAATAATTTCATCCAAAATTGGGCGGTCTTTTTCCATGCCTCATTACCTGTCCGATAATAAATCGTCTCCATAATAGCTTGGATGACGCCAAGTCCTAGTGTTAGTGGCACGAAGAGCCAATGATACATGGCCGTAAGGGCAAATTGAGCCCTCGACCAATCGATCAATGAAGTGTCAATGTTTTCAATCATATTTATTAATGTTTTAAGGATTTATTGCCCGTTGTATGAGTTCGTTCGATACGTGGTTCTCCTTCTCACTATCGCTATCGAATTGCCCGAGATAATTAGGAAAGAAGAATAATCTCAAGATAAAAAACATGATAAACAATTTGACTAGAATGATTAGCCAAAGAGTCTTGCCCAGCTTCATCTCCCGGAATCCTTCCAGATAAAAGCGATATATTCGTATGAATGCAGATTCTTTTTTCATATAGTTGTTCTCATTTAAGATAACAGTTGTTAATATGAATATGTTTTCATGTTTTTACAAATATATCCAAACTGCGTTAATAAAATACCCCCAATCCTATAGATAATATTTATGAAATTATAAATAAGATCTATCCTGTCTGTTAAAAAAAACTATTTTAAATAAGAAAGCGGTCTTTTGATCTTGTCAATAATACAGCATTGGCTATATTTGCGACAATTTGTTGCCTGTAAAGGTGTAAAGACACATGAAATATCATTGTTAAGTGCTAATCTATAAAAAATTATTACTATGTCAAACATTACTAGAAGATCTTTTCTTCAAAAAGGTACGGCTGCCGCAGCAGCTTTGACTATTGTTCCGAGTGCGGTCCTAGGTAAAACCCATGGTCATATCGCTCCAACTGATAAATTGAATATTGCCGGTGTAGGTATCGGAGGTATGGGTAACGCTAACTTAAAGAACATGGAGACTACCGAGAATATCGTAGCTCTTTGTGATATTGACTGGAAGTATGCGAAACCGGTATTCGACCGTCATCCTCAAGCTAAGAAATACTGGGATTATCGTAAGATGTATGATGAGATGGGTAAATCTATCGACGCTGTGTTGGTAGCTACCGCCGACCATACTCATGCCATGATCACGGCTGACGCTATGACGCTTGGCAAACACGTATATACTCAGAAACCGTTGACTCACTCTGTTTATGAGTCCCGTTTGCTTACGAACTTGGCTAAGAAGTATGACGTAGCTACTCAGATGGGTAACCAAGGTTCTTCATTGGCTGAAGGTGTAGATTTGATCTGCGAATGGATTTGGAATGGTGAGATTGGTGAGGTTACTAAAGTAGAATGCGCTACCAACCGTCCTATTTGGCCGCAAGGTTTGAACGCTCCTGAGAAAGTAGATAAGATTCCTTCTACATTGAATTGGGATTTGTTTACGGGTCCTGCTAAATTGAGACCGTTTAATAAGACATATCATCCTTGGAACTGGCGCGGATGGTGGGATTATGGTACAGGTGCGTTGGGTGATATGGCTTGCCACATCTTGCATCCGGTATTCAAAGGCTTGAATTTAGGCTATCCGACAAGAGTACAAGGTTCTTCTACATTGTTATTACAAGACTGTGCTCCTAACGCTCAGCATGTTAAGTTGGTATTCCCGGCTCGTGATAATATGCCGAAGGTAGCTATGCCGGAGGTTGAAGTTCACTGGTATGATGGTGGTATGATGCCGGATCGTCCAGAAGGATTCCCTCAAGGTAAGGAATTGATGGGTGAAGGTGGTGGATTGTGTATCTTCCACGGTACGAAAGATACATTGATCTGCGGTTGCTACGGTGTTAACCCATGGTTGTTATCTGGTCGTAAACCGAACGTTCCTCAAACATTGCGCCGTGTGAAAGATGCTATGAAGGGTGGTCACGAACAAGACTGGATCCGTGCTTGTAAGGAAAGCGCTGGTAGCCGTGTTCAGACGAAGTCTAACTTCTTGGAGGCTGGTCCGTTCAATGAAATGGTTGTAATGGGTGTATTGGCTGTTCGTTTACAAAGATTGAATAAAGAATTGTTGTGGGATGGTCCTAACATGAGATTTACGAATATCGATCCGAATGATACGATCAAGATTATCCAGAAAGATACCTTCGAGGTTATCGATGGCGACCCGAAATTTAAGACAGTGTGGACGGATCCTATCAACGCTCAAGAATTTGCTGCAGGTTTGATTAAGCACAATTATCGTGACGGTTGGAAGCTGGTAGATATGCCGAGATAATAGTTTTAACTCAATAAATAAAATGAAAAAGTCAGTATTATTAGCAAGTGCTGCTATCATGATGTGTTATTTTACATCTTGTGGTGGTGGAAAGAAAACAGAAGAAGCTCCTGCAGCTGCTGAGACTACAACAGAAGCCGCAGCTCCTGAGTACAAGCTCATGACAGATCTTCCTACTGTAGATATCACGACTTTCCCGAAAGATAAAGAGGGTAGATATGTGATCTTCGATGGTAAGACATTCAATGGCTGGAGAGGTTATGACCGTGCTGACGTTCCGGGTGCTTGGACAATCGAGGACGGAGCGATCAAAATCAATGGCTCTGGTGCTGGTGAGGCTGGTGCTTCCAACGGTGGGGACTTGATCTTCGCTCATAAGTTGGGTAACTTCGAGCTTGAGTTCGAATGGAAAGTAGGTAAAGGCTCTAACTCTGGTGTATTCATCATGATTCAAGAGGTAGAGGGACAACCTTCTTACATCTCTGCTCCTGAGTACCAAGTATTGGATAACGAGAACCACCCCGACGCTAAGTTAGGTAAGGATGGCAACCGTAAATCTTCTTCTTTGTATGACATGATTCCTGCTAAACCGCAGAACGCAAAACCGTTCGGTGAGTGGAACAAGGGTAAGATCATGTGCTATAAGGGTACAGTTGTTCACTATTTGAATAGCGATGAACCTGTTGTTGAGTATCACTTGTGGACTCCGCAGTGGAAAGAAATGTTGGATAACAGCAAATTTAGCAAAGACAAATGGCCGTTGGCTTATGAGTTGTTGTTGAATTGCGGTGGCGCTAACAAAGAAGGTTTCATCGGATTTCAAGACCACGGGGATGATGTTTGGTTCCGTAACATTACTGTTAAAGTTTTGGATTAATCGTATCAAGCACATTTTAGCATAAATAACGCCCGAGGCCTAAATCTATGATTTTAGCTTCGGGTGTTGTGTTTTTAATAATCGACTTTTTCTAAACCAATTTTTTAGGACCAAGAAATGAAAATAGAACAAGGTTACACGAAAGCGCAGATGACTTGGCTGATGATGCTGCGTCTTTTTATAGGTTGGCACTTTATGTATGAAGGCCTAGTAAAAATCATGAACCCAAAATGGACATCTCTACCCTATCTACTCGATTCAAAGGGTCCCGCTGCTTCATTTTTTATCAAATTGACTCAAGACGACAGTTTGATGACGACCATCAACTTCTTGAATGAGTGGGCTCTGTTATTGATCGGCCTAGGCTTGACTTTAGGCTGTTTGTATCGTTTATCTTCTGTTGGAGGTATGATTCTTCTCGCTATGTACACGTTATCCCACCCCTCTTTTGTGGGAGCGAGCTATATGATGCCGTTTGAAGGCTCTTATTTATGGATTGACAAGAACCTTGTGGAGTTCGCCGCCTTAGGTTTGATGTGCGTATTCCCTACATCACAAATCATAGGATTCGATCGTGTGTTAGGACGTGTGTGTCCGATATTGCATAAACTTAAATTTATTTGATACCCATGGCAACAGAAGATGCAAAGAATACTCCTTCTCAGGAGCAAATGCCCGATAAAGGACGTCGGGACACATTGAAGACATTGGCTACAGTGCCTATCTTAGGTGCTTTGGCATATGGCGTTTACCAAAAAAGGAAAGACGCTTTAAGAGGCCGTAACATATCAGATGTATTTCAGGTAAGTAACAGACAGGCCTCCTATTTGGAGCCGCAAGGCGATGGCAAGAAGATCCGTATCGGTTTGGTCGGCTTCGGTATTCGTGGAAAGCAATTGATGCGTGCCGCAGGTTTCGCTGAGCCTTCTTGGATCGATAAGATGAAAGAAGCTAATAAGTTGAATAAGAAAGACACGCGTTATCAGCAATATATGGAGCAAGATGATCTGAATATTGAGATAACCGCGGTTTGTGATATATTTGATGTATATGGTGAGGCCGCTGTATTGACCGGTTCCAATATCCATCGTGAGGGTAGCGGCGGTAAGTTCGGGCCTGCTCCGAAACGTTACCGGACTTATCAAGAGTTGGTAACGGCTCCGGATGTGGATGCCGTTATTATCGCTGGTCCGGACCACTGGCATAGCACGATCGCTATGGCTGCGGCACGTGCCGGAAAGCATGTATATTGCGAGAAACCGTTATCATGGACGGTTCCTGAGACGTATATGGTTCGCCAAGTGATCAAAGAGACCGGCGTTGTATTTCAGTTAGGTCACCAAGGGCGTCAGACCGACTGTTATCAGAAGGCCGAGGAGATTATCGGTAACGGATTATTAGGTCCTGTTAACTTGATCGAGGTTTGTACGAACCGTAACTCTCCAAATGGTGCTTGGGTATATGATATTATCGAAGGCTCTAATCCTAATACGATTGATTGGAAGCAGTTCGAGGGTGATCCTGAGCGTATTAAGGAATATATGGATTATATGACATCCAACAAGCTTGAAAGATATATCGGTCCGGACGAGCGTAGCAAGTTCAGTCTGGAACGTTTCTTCCGCTGGCGTTGCTGGTGGGATTATAGTACAGGCCTTTCCGGTGACTTGTTGACACATGAGTATGACGCTGTCAACCAGATCATGCATGTGGGTATACCTCATTCCGCTACTTCATCCGGCGGTGTTTATTTCTTCAAGGACGGACGTACGGTACCTGATGTATTGCAGACTACTTTCGAGTGGCCGGATCGTGACTTGACGATGTTGTATAGCGCTACATTGGCAAGTAGCCGTAACCGTGGCAAGGTGTTCATGGGGCATGATGCTTCTATGGAGGTTTCCAATATCTTGGCTATTACGGTTGACCAAGATTCCACTCGTTATGCGGATAAGATCAAGGAAGGTATTATTCCTACAGATACTCCGTTCTATACCTATGTACCGGGACAAAATAGCTCGGATTCCGTTACATCTCCTACGGAGTTGTATTTCGCTAAACGTGGTTTGCTGTATACGTATGTAAATGGTAAACGTTATGATACGACTCACTTGCATATCCGTGAGTGGCTAGAATGTATCCGTCAAGGCAAGACTCCTAGCTGTAATATCGACGCTGCTTTCCAAGAAGCTATGACTGCCCACATGGGTACGCGTGCTTATCTGGAAGGACGTACGATGTACTGGGATAAGGACAAAGAAGAGATCGTAAGAGGTGAACTTGCGTAAGTATCTAAAAAGACGATAAATAACTTTCCCAAGAAGCGAACTTCATAAATGGATGGAGTTCGCTTCTTTTATTTGTGCATGTATAAAATTTCTTCTCTTTTTTGTAACCGATTTGTGATTACTCATGTCTTATTGATAAAAGCGAATAATTTATTAAACCTTTAAAGAATAAAAGATATGAACGAGTTGTGGATTCCTATTTTAGGTGTTATTTGTGCGGTAGGTATGCCGGTATTGTTAGGTATTATCGCTAGTTACATGACCATTAAAAGTAAGCATGAGGAAAAGATGGCGATGATCGAGAAAGGAATTGTGTTGGAAGAGGCTATGCGCCCCGAGAGAAGGCCTAATCGTTATAATACCCTGCGTAACGGTATTTTTATGATCGGTTTGTCATTGGGTGTGATTGTCGGTATGATGGTCGACTCTGCTTTCACTTACGATAGCGATTGGTTCTTTTTGTTAGTTCCGGCTATTACGATTATGTTCGGTGGAGTAGCTTTTATAATTTATTTCTTTCTTTCCCGTTCTTTAATGGAGAAGGAGAGATTGGAGGACGAGAAGAAAATGCGTCTGGAAGAATAAACGATACCGGATGGATGAGCGAAAGTGGATAGAACGTATTTTGGCAGGGGACACGCAAAGTTTCTCCTGCCTTGTCGCGAAGTATGAGAAGATGGCTTATACCATCGCTCTTCGTATCTTGGAAAATCGCGAGGAGGCAGAAGAGGCTGTACAGGATGCGTTCGTGAAGATGTATCGTGCTCTTTCCGATTTTCATTTCGATAGTAAGTTCTCAACATGGTTTTATAGGATCGTGTATCGTACGGCGTTGACAGCCTTGAGACAACAGCGTATGTTCGTGAGTTATGAGGAGGCGGGCCCTGTAGACCTTTCGAATGACGAAGTTGAATCGGCTACGGCTTTATTAGAGCGTGAGGACCGGAAAGAGATGATCGCACGTACGCTGAAAAAGCTTCCGGCTGATGAGGCCTTGTTGCTTACTCTTTATTATTTGGAGGAATGCTCGGTGGAAGAGATCTGTCAGATCACTGAATTGAGCGCTTCTAATGTGAAAGTAAAACTATTCCGTGGGCGGAAACGGTTTTATGAAGTGTTGCAAGATAAAATGAAATTAGAGACAGCTGATTTGTTATGAATATGAATGAGAAAGATATTGATCATTTGACACGTAAGTTGATGCGAGGGACGGCGGAACAACCTTCGGCCTCATTAAACTCCCGTATTATGGCATTGATTATACAAGAGAAGAAGCGGGTATATAAGTACTATATCAAGAAACGATTTACACCTGTAGGCATTTTTAGCATATTTGTCGCTTATATGCTTGTGTTAGTAGGCATCTTGTATTTGGTTAAGCTTTCTCCGGGCGGGGCGGAAACGGTTTTAGGCTCTTTGCGAGCCTATTTCCCGATTGTTTTAACGATTGCTTCCGGGATCTCTTGTTTCTTCCTGTTTACACAACTCGATAACTGGTTGAAGAGAGAAGAGATACGCCGGCAAAACACCTCAAAATAAAAATATCCGGTTGTAGAGACGGGGCACGCCCCGTCTCTACAACTGATTAATTGGCCTTGACTTTTAGATTTCCATATCGATTTCCCTCGAAGTGAATCGTCGGTTGCTTTCCACCATTAATCTCATAGGTGTAATTCTTGTCACGATCCTCATCGTCAAAATGCTTGCGGGTGATATTGAAACCGTTCACGTCGCAGCTTGAATACTTCATGTTCTCCGCTACTATCCGGAAAGAAGTTTTTGCGGGAAGCGCTACCTCTAAATTCCCATAATGAGATTCTACGTTCACCTTCGAGAAAGAGGGAGACAAGTTTCGTATCTTTAAGTTACTATAGCTAAGGCTACTTACATTCAAGGCATCTTTAAGGGTCCCGATTTTAGCGTCGCTGTACTTAATCTCCATGTCTAGTCTGCTTACGCTTTCAATGGTGAGATTACCATATTTAATCTCCATGCGTAAAGATTGTATATCCTGTATATCCAGATTGGAATATTTGCTGTCTATCGTTAAATCTTTAGCGTTGCGAATCTTGGCGGTTCCTACGTAGCCCAGATCCAGTTGGGCGTCCTGCAGATTTCCTACCTCGATGTTACCATATTTGGCCTCTATCATTGCGTTGGCTGTGAAATTACCCGCATTCAGGTTGCCGTATTTTACATGGATATCCATGTTGCCGTTATTATCGCTTGGCAAGTTGATATTTCCGTATTTCTGGTTCAAGTCTGCGGCGAGCTTAGGAGGCATCTGGATATAATAATTGATCGTCATGGACTCATTATTCGAATTGCTATTCATCTCCTTCTTTATCGTAGTGACCGCTGAGACAATACCACCTATCTTCTTGGTCTCGATTTGGATACGGTCCAAGTTCTCTTGAGCACGTTCCTCGCTGCGAGCCTTACATTCTACCTCAACCCGTATAGCTACCGTATTCTGATTCCAGTGGGTAACGGTGATGTTTCCATAACGGTTTTCTACTTGGAGACGATCACCGGCGCTTACGCTGTAGGATTGGGATATCTCTTTTTTCTTGATCTTCTCTTGTGGCCTAGCTATTGCCGATAGATTGCATAGCAGCAATACGAAAGTCAGCAATACGGCGGGACTCAATTTTACGTGTGTCGTGTTCATGATTGATATGTATTAATTGTTATTACTATTTCTGGTTATCCGTGACTTGTTCCATTTGCTTAAGCATCAGCGTGAGGCCCTCCAAGCTATTGCTGTAATGCTGGGTCATGGCGAAGAGACCGTCGTTGGAACAAGGCAAGGTAGGGAGTATCGTTTCCTCGAACATATAATTATCCGTGAGGATCCGTTTGCTCTCTTGCAATAACTCTTCCGCTCCCGGTGTCCGGTCCTGTTTATACAACTTCTTCATCTGCGTCAATACGTCGTTCATTTGCATATTGTAATATAGACGTAGTTCCTCGATCTCCTCTTGGGCCTCGCAGGTCTGGGCCGTGGTCTTTTGCGCAGGTTCCGGCAGACTGGTCCCTCCCGGCAAGCGGAATAAGAGCAACAAAGCGATAGAGGCAGCTATGGCAAAGGCCGATAGGCTGTATAGGGCCGCACGGTTTTTCCGTGGCTTCGGCAGTTTTTGCTCGAAACGTTCGAAGTGACCTTCGGGAAGCATCTCATCTTCCTCGAATGCGTCACGGTTTGCGTCTATGAAATTCTTTAGTTTATCCATGTTTAATTGGCTGCTATAATGTCTAACAATTTCCGCTTGGCACGTAGGTACTGGCTACGGACGCTTGGCGGTTGGATTTTCAGGATAGAGGCGATCTCTTCCATGTCATATCCCTCAAAGAGGTAAAGCGAGAGGATTATGCGGTAGCCTGCCGGCAACTTCTTGGTAGCTTCCTTTATCTGTGCCACGGAGTATTGGATATCTTCCTCGTCCGGCCCTTCCTCGTCCGGTTCGGCCAGATTGTCGGAAAGCTCCTCTTGGTCCGGTGCTTGGCGACGTACATAATCGATGGCCGTATGGATGGCGATACGATGCATCCATGCCTCAAAGCATTGCCCGTCATGATATTGGTCCAAGCGTGTGAAGATCTTGAGGAACGAGTCCTGCATGGCTTCTTCCGCCTCGGATGAGTTGCCTACGATACGCAAGCAGGCTATATACAATCGCTGTGCGTATTGTTTGTACAACTTCAGTTGCGAGCTCCGGTCTCCCCGGCGGCAACCCTCGATCAGATGTTCGGTTACTTTGTCCATTTGTTTATATAAACGAGAGTGATGCCTTGACCGTTGCATCTTGTAGCGTAAAAATACAAAAAAAAGAAAGGCATCATCTCGACGCCTCTCCTCCTGAACTAAATGATAAAAATAAAAGTTATGTGGGAAGGTTTATTTCATGTCTGTTATATTGGAGATACTATCGTTCGTATAGCCTTGCGAAGTACCTTCCATTTTTGTCTTATCCGAATTATATTTCAATTTATAAGCCTGTTTCCCGTCGGAAGTCCAATAGTTTACGACAAGATCGACCGTCTCTCCTTTGGTATCCGGCAAGGAAGACAAGTTGAACGCCACACGTCCGGCCCCGATCGTATATTGGGGATCATCGTAAGCGTTATGCCTAAACTCCAGCGTATAAGGATCATTCTCGGCATCCGGTTGGATCAGGTTGATAAAGTGGGCGGTCTTGCCTCCCCAGAGTGTCTCGAAATAGATATTCAAATATCCGTCTCCGATCCACATATTATTCTCATAAATACTTACCGGGTCCGTACCATAGATAGAATCATTAGCCGCTCCCTCGTTCTTAGCGATGGATTTCGTAAGGATGTTATGGATCGCGTTAACCTTGACATAATGGGAGAAACCTCCTAGATTACTTTGGGTGGAATCCGCCAATATCGTGAAGTTCACCAAGGCACGTTGGTTAGGCTTCGGCTGATAGTTCGGATAGTTCGTGGCGGCGGGCCATAGCTTATCTCCGTCGTCCAGCCGTAAGTAATATACGTTATTACCTTCCGGTACTACGGTAGCGACCGCTATCCAGATATCACCTAAAGAATAGGAGTCATCGTCATCTAAGCAAGAGGGTAGGGTGAGGGATACTAAAGCGATCCCGATAACCAATAAAAAAGCTCTCAACGTCTTCATTCCTTTTGTTTCTTAAAAAGTTCACATTTCATCGTTCTATGAGGAAAGATGTAAGTTCGGGGTGAAATGCTGCAAAAGACGTTAATAAAAGATGTTAAGAACCAAGGGATTCAACGATTAGCCGTGCCGTACGCTTTGAAGCCCCGGGCATTCCTAGCGTATGGATAATCTCGTCGTATCCGTCTAGCATTCGTTTTCGATAGGCTGGATCTTGTAGGATACGTCCTAGCTCGTCTTGTATTTGCGATTCGGAGAAGCGGGCTCCGAATAGTTCTTGTACGATCTCCCGTCCCCCGATCAGGTTCACGAGGGATATGTATTTCGTATGGAAGAAATGCTTGAAAATAAAGCTGGCCAACTGTCCGGCCACGACATAGTAGCAAACGACTTGCGGAACCCGGAACAGGGCGGTTTCCAAGGTTGCCGTGCCGGAGGTTACCAAGGCGGCGGCGCTATGTTGTAGCAAGGGATAGGTTTTACCGAACACGATCTTGGCGGGATAAGAGCCTATGTATTCTTGATAGTAGGCGGGATCGATGCCCGGCGCTCCGGCTATTACCGGCTGGTAGTCGGGATATGCGGAGGCTACTTTCAGCATGGTCGGTAAATTATCCTTGATCTCTTGTTTGCGGCTACCGGATAGCAAGGCGAGGATAGGCTTGTCGGCCAATCCTTCCTCTTTGATAAATGCATCTTTGGGAATCGCTTGATGCTCCTTGTAATAGGCGACGGAGTCTACAGAAGGATTTCCTACGTAATCTACCGAATAATTAAGCTTCCGGAAAAACTCGGTCTCAAACGGCAGGATGCAGAACATACGATCTACATAACGCCGGAAGTCCTTGATGCGGTATTGCTTCCAGGCCCATATCTTGGGGGATATGTAGTAATATACCGGGAGTCCCAACTGGGTTTTCACGTATTTGGCGATCTTCAGGTTGAATCCCGGATAGTCAATTAAAATGACGACATCTGGCTGATAGCGGCGGATATCCTCTTGGCACATCCTCATGTTATTTAAGATGGTGCGCAAGTTCAGCAATACCGGGATAAAGCCCATGAACGCCATCTCCCGGTAATGTTTGACAAGAGTTCCTCCGACGGCTCTCATCAGATCGCCGCCCAGAAAGCGGAACTCGGCCTTCGGGTCATTCTCTTTCAAGGCTGCCATCAAATTCGAGGCGTGCAGGTCTCCGGAGGCTTCTCCGGCTATCAGGTAATACTTCATGAATTGAGAATTGAAAATTAAAGGATCCAGTTGTTTAGGGTGGCCATGAAGTTGTAGTCCGTAACGTCGATCTTGCAGGGGACTAGGGAGGCGTATCCGCTGTCCAGCGCAAGCATATCATTGTCCGGGTGGATGGGTTTGGCGCTTTCGAAAGCTCCTGTCAACCAGAATACGGGCTCTCCGCTGGCGTTCTCGGAACGCTTGAATTCACGTACCCAACGACCGTCAGCTTGGCGACAAACTTTCAACCCTTTCACTTGCGGTAGCTTCGGCACGTTGAGGTTTAAGTAGGTTCCGTGCGGTAAGCCTTCTTTTAATACCCGGCGTGCCAGCATACGTCCAAGACGGCAGCATTCGGAGAAGTCAGCATCGGCCGCATGGTCCAGTAAGGATACACCCATGGAAGGGACGTTGAAAATACAGCCCTCGGCGGCGGCACCCATCGTTCCGGAATAATTTACGCAGATAGCCATATTCCCCCCGTGGTTGATACCGGAGACTAACAGATCGGGCTTGCGCTCCAAAACCTCATTAATCGCTAATTTAACACAATCAACCGGTGTCCCGGTGCAACTATAGATGGTAAGTCCTTCCTCCTTTTTCAACAAGGTATACTTGATAGGAACTAAAGATGTAATGGCACTACCCATCCCGGAACGAGGTCCATCGGGAGCGAATACCACCAAATCGCCTAGATCTTTCAGGCACTCAATCAATTCGTTAATACCTTTGGCCCATACGCCATCATCATTCGTGATCAGAATCAACGGTCTCTCGTTTGTCATATCGTTTTATCCTTATAGTTGTCGTACAAAAGTAACAATAATTTGCGAACAATGGTTGGGGTGTGAGGGATGGGAGTTGTCCTTTCGCCTAATCAGTTGTTGATCAAGCGAAAGGTCTCAGATTATTATAGTTTCTCTATTTCTTCTATGGAGAGGCCGGTGGCAAAGGCGATTTGCTCTATACTAACTCCTAATTTCTTAAGATTAAGTGCTATGGAGTGTTTCTCTTCCTGTCGTCCTTCAGCTTTTCCTTTTTGCAAACCTTTCTGTAGCCCTTCCTCCAATCCTTTTTGCAATCCTTTTTCCATGCCTTCTTCCATCCCTTTTTTCATGCCTTTCTCGACGGCGAAGTCCAAGGTATTGTAATAATCATTATACATCTTCCACTCCGCCTCGTACTGCGCCCGTTGTTTGGGGGTGAGGTTCGCCATGGATCCGATGCGTTCCAACCGCTCGAATATGGCCTTGCGTGCCTTGAATGGCATTCTGTCTAATGTGTCCATATGCTTTAGTTCAAAATCGGTCTCGCATTCTTCCTCCTCTTTGTTGAATCGGGGAAGCTCAATATAGATCTGGCGGAACTTAGGGTTGAATACCTGTCCGTTCTCTCGGTCCGCCAGCACGATGTCCCTTCGGAACTTTCCTTCGTTCCTGTTATTGTTTGGCCTGTTCTCCTCGTCTAGCGTGAAGTTCAAGAAAAAAACACCGTACACGGCCGCCAGCTCATAGTCCCATGTTCCCTTTATCCCCTGTTCCACCACCGAGTGCGAGAGGTAATACAAGGCCCTGTCCTTGAAGTGGGGCTGTTCCCTGTTCTGCATCTCGATTATGATCCGTTCGCCCTTGTCGGTCTCGCAATGAATGTCAAAGATGACTTTCCGTCCTTGCTCTGTCTCGGGCAATCGCTCATTGTTCATGATCCTCAAGTCCATGATCGTATGCTCCCCTTTGAGGAGGTCGTTCAGGAACTCGATTAAAATGTCCTTGTCCATTTCCCTGCCGAATATGTGCTTGAAGCCGAAATCGGTGAAGGGATTGATAAATTTTCCCATAGTGTTTATAGGTTTTAGTGATTAATAATGAATAATAGTATAATGAGACGGGGCATCCTGTCTTCCGGTTGTAAAGATACTACTTTTTTAATAGGATAGGCATCGTTTTAGCTTTTAAGAAAACACGTACGAGTTTTTTCGGAAACACGTACATGTTTTTCGAAAAACTCGTACGTGTTTTTTGAGAGGCATAATGTAACTACTTCAAATACCGGATCAGCCGATAAATCGTGGGGATAATTTTCCTGAATGTATATTCCACCAAGGGATAGTATGGCCAGGCACTACATGATCTGATCATTTCACATTCGTGAAGAGATCTTTTCACCTACGTGATACAATCGTTTCGCATAGGTGAAAAGATTGTATCACAACCGTGAAACGATTTCATGGGCAGATAGAGCAAGCTACTGCCGATAATGTTTGTATTAAATAGAAAGGCTCAACGGTAACAACTCTTCGTAGGCATCTCTGCGCTCCCTTTCACATCCTTCACAACATATCACTGACATAAAGCAAGTTGGCCGACGTGAAACGTGTGATAAACAAATTAAAGTGTAGATAAAAGTACATTGCGAGATTATCCCCACTATTTATCGAGTGAGCTTGAAAAAGTCGATTCTCCGGGAGTTAAGAATACAAAATGTCAAAGTGCTATATTTTGATATAGATATAAAATGTACGTGCGTACATTAGTATAGAAGAGTAAAGTTTACATGATTAGTAAATATTTTTCTAGTATAGAAACGACTAGTTTAAACGATCGATTCTTTTAGTCATTTGCAAAGGTACGCGTTTCTTCGATACTTGCAACCCTTCCAGACGATTTTTTTATCGCTTATTCTCTTTCTTATCAATAGGATAGGTTATCCTTCACGAAACAAGCGATTCCTTCAACGAACCTCTCGTTTCGACGCTCAAAAAACGCAAGATTTAGACGATCGTTTAGACTAGTCGTTTTTAATAGCAAACGACGATTTTCAATTAGTCTAACAGGTTGATTATCTTAATAAACACTAGTATTAATATTAATTTATTTATTATGAACAAAAAGTTTTCTACTCTTTTGGCAGGTGCTGCGCTTGTTGCTGCGGTATCTGCTAATGCGCAGAATCTTGCTGATGTTAAGGACGGAGTGGCTCTTGACATTAACAAAAGTGCACAAGCTTTGCCTACGTATGACAAAGATACCAAGGGCGGCCTTTATCAATTGAGAGATGCGAATGATCAGATCTTGATGATGAAGGAAGTGAATGGCGAATATTCATTGGTCGCAATGAGTGCCAATGATAAGGATTTCGTTTTGAAAAATACGTTATGGTGTGTGACTACTCAGCCGTATAGTCAAGGTCAAGCGGTAAAATTCGATTTCATGAACAAGGGTACTGGCATGATGTTGGATATCGCTATGGGTGATGATCTGAAAAGTGCGGATGGTAAGAAGGGCTATTGGTGGAAGCCTATAATCGGTGGTGAGATCTCTGGTTGGGCCTTTTCTTCTGTATTGAATAAGTTGGAGAAGAATGTTCCTTTGTATTCTCACTTTAGCACAGACTCTGTTATTGGTTTGTTGAACGATAACGGAACTATCAAGGTCGCTAAATATGCCTTGAATGATGTAAAGGTAGATCCTACAGCTGCTACAGACGTTACAGATCTTTCAAACCTTTCAACTGAAGCGAAGAATACGTTCTCTGGCTTTACTTTGTATCAAGCAGAAGATATCGTATTAGATGCGGATCAATTGAATAAGATTTTCGATTTGCAGGATGCTGATGCGGGTGTTAAATTGAATTTCTCTCCGGATGTTAAGGGTACCAGCTTAAAGAATCCGTTCAACGAGAAGGAATTTATCGCTGAATCTACAGGTGATAACAAGTATTACGATGTGAATGCTAGCAGTACTGCGACTTTGACAAATGGCGAATGGCTTTATGTGACACGTAAGAACGATGATAATAAGGACACTTATTTGAAGGTCGATACAGCTTATACAAATGAGACCGGTGCCAAGTTCTTGGCTTATGGCTGGACTGGTCCTAGCAAAACACAAGAGGCTATTGATCGCTTAGGGGATTTACAAGATCAACATAAGTTCTTATTTGTTTATTCTCCTAGCAAAGATGAATTGAAGATCTATGTGAAAAAGATCACTTGGAGAGGTGATGATGATAAGGTAAAATATTGGAAAGAGATTTATCAAAAGACAGACAACCAAAGAAATAACTGGCGTGTGTCTTTGCAAGATTTGATCAAGGATGAGACTCGTATCTTGACCGTTGATTATTCCAAACAGAATACAACCATCAAATTAGGTTATGGTGGTTGTGAGGCTGATCAATCAAAGACCTCTGTTAAGGATGGTGTTTACTACATCATGAACAAGAAGGGTGAGTACTTAGCTTCTCCGATCTATGAGAATGGCGTGATTCGTTGGACTACCGTGAATGCTGATGAGCAAAATGTAGCTCATATGCCAGCCTATCAATGGGTTGTTTTGAAGACAAACGCTAAAGATCAGAATAATCTGTCTTCAGTAACAGCTACTAACCGTGAGTTTGAGGATGCGAAAGGAACATTTAGTTTGTATAAGAATGCTGATACGGAATATGTATATACAAAAAGCAATGTAGAATTAACACAAGATGGTGTTTCTTCTAAATTTACAGTAGCAGCGAAGAGTGACTTACGTTTTGTAGAGGTTCCGGCCGAGGCTGTATCTGATTCTTTGTTAGGTTATAAGAACTTAACGAACGATGAGTTGAAGGTTAATAAATATACATTTAATTACTGGCATCCGTATGCGACGGATAAATACATCGCTAAGTCTTCTAAAGACTCAACTTTGACAGTTAATGTTGGTGTATCTGCCTTTAATGTAGATACTGCTAAGAGAAGTGCAAACAGCTCTGTATATGCGGTAGAGAAGTTTGGTTTTAAGGTTGAGAAAGAACATCAAGATCGTATCAAAGGCTTGAAACAACTTTATAGAACGGCTTATGTAGTGAAATTAAATGGTATTGGCTTAGCTATCAATAAAGAGGATAAGTTCAATGTACCTACTCATAACGATTATCGGACTACAGGCGAAAATGAGGAGGTTACTCCGTTCTTCTTCAAGGAGAATAATGAGATCAAAGAAACGGGTAAGTGTTATTATGCGATCTTGTCTACTGAAAAAGACACTAAAGATGTAAACGATGTACATTATTCAATTTCAGATGACAACAAGGCTGGTGTATCTGACTATGATGGCTCTGCTACATTGAAATCTCAAGTATTGAAAGAATCCAGAACATCCGCATTCGCTATCGAACCGGATGAGACTCCACTGTACCGTCGTTTCAACTCTCTTGAGCTTGAAGGCAACGAAGGTGACAAGGCTGATACATTACGTTTCATCGAGAAATATCGTAAAGAGTACTTGCAAGTTGAGAACAACAAGAATTTCATGAATGGTGATATCGATTTCTTAGGTATCTACACTCCGGATAAGACGGAAGATGGCTTGTCATTCATCGTTGATACGGCATGGGTAAATCGTGGCGCTGGTAATATCAAACCTCAGTATTTGATCTCAATCGATCGTAACGACTTCGAGGGTACACCGGGTGTTGCTTGTACATATACTCATAATCACTATGACAATGAAGGTAACAAGGTAGACGCAGCGCACTGTTCACATGCTACTCCGGCTATCCCCGGTTTCGAGAGAGGTAAGTATTTGATCAACTTCCATGATTTCGCTTTGAAACATGATAAGGCTAATACTTCCGATGCGAAGAAAGACGCCGCTTATATGTGGAAGAAATATGATCGTGCCGGTTTCGTAGAGGCTGTTCGTGTAGCTGATACATTGTTCATCTTGAGAGACGAATTCAAGAACTTGAAGAATGAGGAGATCACGATTGAGGCTTTAAATAAGGCTGAGGAAGCAGCTTGGGCTGCCGCTAAGAAGGCTGGTGTAAGCAAGGATAACTTCGTATCTTACAAATATGTTTTATCTGGTGACAACCACAAGTATGTGACTTGGTCAATGCGTTTCGTTAACAGAAATGCTGCCGCTAATGAGGTTGAGGCTGATAGATCATTCTTGTTTGAATCAATGCAGGCAGACGGTCTTGACATCGCTCCTACAAAAGCTGCTTGGTTGAAAATGCAGAATGGTTGCTTGGTATTGTCTGATAAAGATGATTCTAAGTTTGACGAAACTGCTACCGGTGGTGACGACGCTTTGATCTTCAACGTAGAGCAAGGTGACGATATCGCTACAGACAACGAGACAATCGAAGCTGTGGAAGGTGTTTCCATCACAACTGATAACGGTACTGTAACTATCCAAGGCGCCGTTGGTAAGTCAGTAGTTATCTCTAACATCTTAGGTAAGGTAGTCGCTGAGACAGTTCTTACATCTGATAACGCAACAATTGCCGTACCTGCCGGTATCGTAGCTGTAGCTGTTGATGGTGAGGAAGCTGTTAAAGTGGTTGTTAAATAATTAAACAAATAGATAGGTCAAGAGATGGGGGAATCCCCCATCTCTTCCTTTAAGAAGATATTTATAATTCTGAAATTCCCGTGTGGAGATAGATTCTTCAAGTACACCGCGATGGTAGAACATGCGGGGGTATTAATACTAAAGTAATAAATTAAAAGCTCAGGTCACGAGAACTTCTGTGAAGAAATGTCGTGACCTTTTTTTGTACTCTTAAATCTCTTGCTATGATTATATCTACTCAAGAAACATTGATCTATAAATCAATTAGTCCGGAAGACATTTATTGTTATACTCCCGGAATCACCGTGACTTCGACGGGACGCTTGGTCGTGACTTTCGACTTGGGCGGCAAGGGGGTAAAAGAAATCTATGCTTCTTCGCAGCTGTACACGGAAAGGACAAGACGGTTAGGTATCGGTAAGATTTTTGTATCGGACGACCAAGGCGCTAGTTGGTGTTTTATCTCGGATTTTAATTTTTGGCATGCCCGCCCTTTTTGTATAGGGGAAAAGATATATATCATAGGAAATGCGGGCGATTTATGTATTATATGCTCGGAAGATGATGGGAATACGTGGAGCGTTCCCTCGTTTCTCTCCCAAGGTGAGAAATGGCATTCTTCTGCCTGTAATGTTCTTTTCGCTAACGAGCGGGTTTACTTGGCGATGGAACAGCGTTTTTATAACTCGGAGATAGAAGGCTGGAATGTGGCGGGTTTGAGCCCTACCTTGCTATCTTGCTCTATTCACGATGATTTACTGGATGCGTCTTCTTGGCGACGTTCCGATCCTTTTGTTTTCAGGGATAAGGTACATTTCCCGGAAGGGGTTGGCATTCCTTTTTACGAGTCATTGACCAATAAGCCGCTGGAATTGGCTCCCGGTCGTTTTAATGCGCCCACTGGATGGCTGGAGGCTCAAGTGGTTCAAATAAAGGATAAACATCATATTTGGTATGATCCGGAGGGGAAAACGTTCCATATGTTTCTTCGTGCGCATACCGGAGGGATTGGATACGCTTGTTTATTAAAAGTGAGGGAAGATAAGAACGGCCAGATGGTAACCGGCTTTCAAGAGACTCCTTCCGGACAGACCTTGCTTTTCTTGCCCTTTCCCGGTGGCCATTTGAAATTCTTTATAGTGTATGATGAAATATCCCGATTGTATTGGATGGCATCCAATCAATCTTTCGATTCTATGCGGACGATAAGCTCATTACCTGAGACTTCCCGGTATGGACTCCCGAATAATGAGAGGCATCGTTTACAATTATTATTCTCGAAGAATTGTGTGGACTGGTGTATGGCTGGGATGATCGCTTGCCAAGGGAATGAATTATATTCAAGAAATTATCCTTCGTTATGTATCGTAGGTGAGGATATGCACGTGGTTTGCCGTGCGGCGGATGATCATACAAAGGACCCTCAATACTCTGATTGTATTACATATTATAAAATTAAACGGTTTAGAATGTTAATCTATTAAATGAAGTGATTATGGAAAAAGTACTGATTGTAATACCGGCTCGGTATGATTCAAGCCGGTTGCCGGGTAAGCCTTTGGTTAAGATTAAAGGTATAGAGATGATAAAACGGGTTTCGGATATAGCGGATTTTGTATGTCGCAAAAATGAGTCTTGTTCTTATTTGGTAGCTACGGATGATGAGCGCATCGTCTCGTTTTGCGAATCCCGGGAGATTCCGGTGATGATGACTTCCACGAATTGTAAAAGTGGTACGGAACGTTGCTATGAGGCGGTAAGGAAACAGGACACCAATCCCGGACTGATAATAAATCTGCAAGGCGATAATCCCACGTGTCCTCCTTGGATCTTGCAAGATCTGATTGATACATGGAGAAAGGAGAAGGCGGATGTCCTTACCGCCTCGGTCTTGTTGGGATGGAGCGAATACGATCAATTACTGGCGATGAAAAAGGAAACCCCTTATTCCGGCACGACGGTATTGGTGGATCGGCTGGGATATGCCTTAGCTTTTTCGAAACAAACCATACCCGCTATCCGTAAGGAGGATCAGGCTAGGGATCTTTTGCCTAAAAGCCCTGTCAGGCGGCATGTGGGTTTATATGCGTATAGCGGTCGAGCCCTCGAGTCTTATTTCTCATTACCTCCGTCTGTGTATGAACGCTCTTATATAGAAGGATTGGAACAGATGCGCTTCTTAGAGAATGGCATCAAAATGAGGGTCGTAGACGTCGATTATCGGGGACGTGAGACAACAAGCGGGGTTGATTCCCCGGAAGATGTCAAACGGGTTGAGGAAATACTTGAGAAGTATGGAGAGTTCGATCTTTCGTGACTTAGATGGAATCGTAGATTCTATTTTATCTCCCTACCATACTTTGGAGGAGGTTCTACCTTCTGGCTGTGATGCTGGTCCGGTATGGATGGATTTTGACTGTTGGGTAGACAGCCAAAAGGTGGATATGCGGACATCGGAATCACCCTTACTCTTGAATATATGTGGTATACCCGCATCCGGTAAATCGTATTGGGCGGAGGAATGGCTATCTGAGAATGGGCCTTGTTTGCATATTGCTTTCGACGCTATCATGGAGGCATTATCCGGGTATCAAGCAGATTACTCGCTAGATAGGGAGAATGCGTTCTTACGTTGGGAACTTCCTGCTCGTTTTTTAGGTTACCGTCTTCTTTTGTTGGGATTGAGGAATGGGTGGCCTATTTTATTTGAACATAGTAATGCGTTGAGAGAACATGTGGATTTGTATAAGAAGATAAAGAGTCTTGGATATCGGATTCATATGGTGTGCATCGATGCGACACCAGAAATGGTTATCAAAAGATTGGCTCGGAGGAATCGTTTTTTCCCGGAGGAGCAAGTAAAAAAACGTTGGGATTGCTTGATAGATTTGTTACCTGAATATCAAAAAATAGTAGATGACTTTAAATTAATACAACCATGGAAAAATGTAGAAAACTTGTGATCGTACGGCATGGTAATACGTTTCGTGCGGGAGAGACTCCGACTCGGGTTGGAGCTAGAACTGATTTGCCTCTGGTAGAGGAGGAACGAGCTAGATCTGCGGGACGTTATTTACGTGAAAAGGGGATTGTGATCGACAAGGTGATTTCGGCCCCCTTAAAACGCACATTGGAGACCGCTAACTATATCTTGGAGGAAATGAATGTGGATTTGCCTATCATTCAAGACTTACGTCTTAAAGAGATTGATTATGGGCCGGATGAGAATATGGTAGAAGATCATGTAATAAAACGTTTGGGATCTCTCTATTTAGAAAAGGAGGGAATGGACCGGAAAGACCTAACGGAAGATCGGATCGTGGAGAGGGGACTTTCCGTGATCGCCCAATGGAATGAGAAGGCCGTGGTACCGTTAGGATGGAACGTAGATGTAGAGAAACTGATAAGCGGTTGGCAGGATTTGGCGGCTAGTATACCTGATGGTGAGACTTGGCTGCTAGTATCTTCCAATGGAGTGATGCGTTTCTCCCCCTATATTCTGGGGAATTATGAGGATTTCTGTGCGACTCATGATATTAAGGTTCCGACAGGTGGGGTTTGTATATTTGATTGTGTGGGTGATCATTGGAGGTGTACGGATTGGGGAATAAAGGCTTATAAACTTTTTAAATGATAAATCATGGAAGATATATGGAATATAACAGCTTTGGTAGTTAGTGTATTAAGTGTGCTTTTGTCTCTTTATGCTTTAAGACAGGCTACCACTAAAAATACCTCGGATATGTATCTGTTCTTTATCTCGCAATATGCGAAGGAGGACATGAAATTGGCTTTACGTAAATTGAAAGATATAAAGCGGGGGGTATATCGGTTGGAACAATGGGAGAGTGATATGAAAAATAATTTGCCGAAAGCCTTTGAGTATGACGAGGCGAGACGTTTGGTGAAATATTTTTATGATACTTTAGCCTATATGAAGTTGGAGAAACTAATAGAGGCTCGTTTCGTAAGATTGATTTGCTTGAAGAAAGGGGCATGGCTTTATCTGGACACAGTCGAAGCCATGGAAAAATTTTTTGACAGTGGCTATGATAAAAAGCCATATGCGGTTATTCGGGATGTATGCGAAAATTTACGAAAGGAAGGGTGTTGTCCTCCTTAGTTCATTATTTTCGGCTTTTGGTGATTTAATAAAGCCTTGATCGAAGAAACGATCGGGGCTTTTATATTTATTTCTTAATTTGCCATGACAATATTCCGCAAGTCGAAACCGAATTGAATATACTCATCCTCAGTTATTTGCCTCTCTGTTGTCAGGATGATTAACGCATGCCCTCGATAGGTGTTTCTGTAAGGGGGATGGAAATGGTTGTAATGGTTTTCGAAGAAGCCGCATTTTTTATAGAACTTTAATCGCTTGGAGGAAGTTTCATCCGTAATAGGATCGATCTCTAATAAGATAATCTTATTCAGGCGTTTATTAAAATCCTCCAGCAATAAACCGCCGTATCCTTGTCCCCTAAAGTTCTCATGAATGGCGAAATGTTCGATATATACATAGGTGCTAAAATCCCAGTATGAGATAAAGCCGATAAAGAGGTTATCTTTCAGATAAGCCACTAGATGATAGTTGGGAGATTGGAAGGCCTGTTCTTGTTGTTCTTCTGTTCGCTGCTCAAATAGAGGGAAACTTGCCGTATATATTTGCTCAAAGGTAGGATAGAGAGGATCTTGCTTTCGCGTTATTTCTAGTATGTCCATATGACTTCGCTTTATTTTGATGCGAAGATAATAATCTAAAAACATTGTCATGTCATATTAAAGCTTTATTTTTGGATGATCTTATAATTAAGATATTGTATACGATGATAGCGTGGTTTCGTTATATATGTTTAATTGTTAGCCTTATAATCACCCTGCCGGAATTACTTTCGGCACAACGTCTGGTTTCTCAACGTCAAGAGGATGTAGAGGCTGGTCTTTTATATAACGAGAGCGTCTATATCCTATCTAATTATTCTTGTCTATCCTCCAATTCCCCGGAAAAACTTTCTTTGGACGAGTTGCTGCGGAAGCAGATCGAAGGCTTTTATTTCTATTTGAAGCGGGATACGGAGACAAATGTATTGCTACTAAGGAAACCTGATGGTACGTTTACCCCTTTTAGTGAGTCATTGGAAGCCATTAAGACGGCCTTGGATGCCGACTCCACTAAGGTTATGACGCTTTTCCTTGATTTCTATGTAGAGACGGAGCTGGAATCCTCTTTTAAGGAAATAGGCTTGATGGAGTATGTGCTTGAATATGATACGAAAAACGGATGGCCATCCCTGAAGGATATGTTGAGTTCCGGAAAGCGACTGGTCGTTTTCGAGGTTCAGAAACATTTGAACAGTCCTTCATGGTTGCATAATATGAGGGATTTCGTGGAGCATACGGACGCTGATTGGGGTAACCAACCGGAAGGGGTTGAGAGTTTTGATGAGCGGCTGAAAAAGAATTTGTCTTTATTTACCGGATATAAGTTCTTAGAGACTTCCCGGGGAAATAGTAATGATATCTCGGCTTTAGCCCGGCAGACACCCTATTTAATAGAATCGTTTAAAAGAGCGTGGATCCGGGATGGAAGGGTTCCTAATTTTGTCTTGGTAGATAAGTATTACGCATGGTTAGATGTCTCGTTGGTTACTTTCCGGAATTTCGATATCATTTACGGCGCGGTTACGAATAACAATGAGTTGCTTAACTACGTGAATTGGGATGGGATGTCTAATTATACGACGGGTAAATATTGCTTTCCGCTAGAGCCCGGAGCCGAGTTGATGCTTTCGCCGATCTCTCCGGGCTATAGGATAGAGCCGGCTACGGTTTATGTCTCCGGTACCCAAAGGAAGGCTTTCGCCGGCGATTTTAAGGCTAGACCTTTGCGGATTGACGAGGATATAGAGATTTATTTACCGTTTGAGGGCGATGAGAAAGATGGTTCGTCCAATCATAATCTCACGGTATCTAGGAATGTCGAGTTTATTCAGGACCCTATACGGGGGCAGGTCGCTTCCTTGGAGAATCAGGCCCGTGTGGATTTACCGACCGCTTCGGAACTTCATATGCGGGACCATGATTTCACTGTCGGCGTTTGGTTGAAAATACCTAAGTACCTGCCGGAGAAGGAGGATTATTGTATTCTGGGAGCTAAGAACAGTACTTATCAACAAGCGTTGCATCTGTTGATACGGAACCGGAAACCGTATATGGGATTCTTTAACAACGATCTGGTTGGTAACACGGAGATCGAGCCGGGTAAATGGTATAATGTCGTATGGCGGTATAATAAGCGGAATGGGGAGCAGGCTATATTCGTAAATGGAAAACTGGACGCGATCTCTTTTGATCGTCCGGCTTATCTGGGTAGTGATAGCTTATATGTCGGCTTCGTGAATTTCAGCCAGTCCTCGAACTTCGTGGGTGTGCTGGATAATCTTTGTATTTGGTCTCGTGTGTTGAGCGATAAGGAGATATTGGGATTGAGCAACCAGTTATTAGATTTACATATATCGAATGCGATTACTTGGTTGGATGTCCTTGGAATTGGGTTGATTTTGATGGTTCTGGTCTCGATAGCTTATCTAGGCTATCGGAAGGTGAAAGAAAAGCCAAGGCAGGATGAGGCTGATGCGGGAACGGTTGCGGAGGAGGGAATCGAGGAAGGAACCGAGGAGCCGGATCGTTCTTCGCGAGAGATGCCGGAGGAGATCGAGGAGGTTCCGGTTCTGCGCAATTATATCCGATTGTTTGGAGAGTTCTATGTGTTGGACCGGGATGGAAATGATATAACCTCTCTATTTACCCCCAAATTAAAACAGCTGTTTATCTTGATTATGCTTCACTCTTCCCGTGGAGGTTTCGGAATATCGAGCAAGGACTTGACACGGATGATTTGGGGGAATGACAACCCCTCGAAAAGTACGAAGAGCCTTCGAAGCGTATCTATATTGAAACTCCGGAAGATATTGGAACGTATCGATACGGTCGAGGTCCTATTTAATGCGAATCGATATATTCTCCAGCTTTCGGAAGATGTCTATTGCGATTATTTGGCTTGTTTGGATTGGCTGAAAGATAAACGGGTACGGACTCAGCCGGACTTTGAATATTTCTATGATATTATCAGCAAAGGAGAAGTGTTCAAAGGGGAATCGTTTGATTGGATGGATGATTTTAAAAGTTATATCTGTAATAGTACGGTGGATGTCTTGTCTCGCTTTATCGACACTTACTCGATCGAGGATGAGGCGGATCGGGTGATCCAGATAGCAGACCAGATCCTTCTGAACGATCCTTGCAACGAGGAGGCTTTGCTCTATAAGATCAAAGCCTTGATTTACCAGAACAACTTCAAATTGGCCCGTTATGTGTACGACCGCTTTTGCGCTTTATACCAAGAGATGTATGGCGAGGCTTTCCCCTCTTCTTTTGAGCAGGTCGTACCGTCTTCGCTGATGAGTCAGCAATCTCCCCAGTAATATTATAGTGTGCCTGCTCATTGGCAGGACTGTGCCATCGCTATTGTCACACCTGTGCCATCGTTGTGGCAAGACCGTGCCACCGTTATGGCATGCCTGTGCCATCCGTGTGGCACTCCTCTGGCATTACAGTGACAAATGTATGCACCCCACTGATAGCGATCCTTTCGAATAGGGAGGCAGGTGCTATGCCTCTGACTTATCGAAGATTTTTATAAATATTTCTTGATTTATTTATGTCGCTGTTATTGCGTGAATTATGCTTTGTGCGGATATGAAATTTGCCTTAAATTAGCCCTAGGTTAATGCCTTGTTTAGCGTTCGTTAACTCATGGTTTACTGCTCCTCCCTATATTCGCTCTCGTTGTTTCGCACGAGGAAGCGAAGTTGTGTTTTACTATATATATTTTTTTTTCGACTTTAAATTTAATACTATGAGTAACACTATGTCTGACAAGAATTCGGTGAACTTCACACGTAGGGAGTTCTTAGGTACAGTAGCTGCAGCGGCGGCGTTTACAATCGTACCTCGTTCCGTTTTGGGTGGACCGGGCTATACGGCACCTAGCGATATGGTCAATTTGGCCGGTATCGGTGTGGGTAGCCAAGGTGGTGGCGATATACAGAATATCGCTACTCCGGATGTACCTATTAAAAGGAGATCTTTTGGTGGAGGCGGTATGCTGATGCAACCTTATGCGGGCATCCAGCCACCCAGACGGGAACGAAGAGCGTCGGATAATCCTGTGCAAATGGGAGATGCGGAGAAACAATCGTTTAAGCATGCGAATATTTATGCGCTATGTGATGTAGACCACGATTACTCCGGACATATCTTAGCGGGATACCCGAAAGCGAAGAAGTATACCGATTTCCGGGAAATGATCGACAAGGAGAAAGAGATCGATGCGGTATTGATCGGTACTCCGGACCACACCCATGCGGTTATTGCCGCTTATGCGATGAAAGCTGGTAAGCATGTATTTGTAGAGAAGCCGATGGCTAAGACGATTTATGAGACCCGTTTTTTGAGGGATCTGGCAAAGCAAACCGGTGTTGTTACCCAGATGGGTAACCAAGGGCATAATATTGAAGGGACTATGCAGACGGTCGAATGGATTCAAGGTGGTGTGATCGGTGACGTAAGGGAAGTTCATTTGTGGACAAACCGTCCGATGTGGCGCCAAGGTTATTTTGATCGTCCGGCGGGAGTGGATATACCGTCTAATCTTAACTATGACGTATGGTTGGGACCGGCCCCTGATAAACCTTATAATCCGGAGATGCTTCATTTCGCTTGGCGTGGATTATGGGATTACGGTACAGGCGCTATGGGGGATATGGGAGCTCATACCTTCGACGCTCCGATTTGGGCGCTTAATTTGAGTATGCCCACGAAAATACAAGCTACTTCCACCCCTTACAATAAGGACTATCTGCCACAATCGGAATGCGTGATGTATGAGTTCCCGGCTCGTGGGAATATGCCTCCGGTAAAGGTAACTTGGAGTGATGGGGGTATAAAACCGGCTCGTCCGGCGGAGTTGGAACCGAACCGCCAGTTAAGGGAAGCGCTTTATATAGGCGATAAAGGTCTGATCATGCATGGTACCCATGGAGCGGAGCCGCAACTGATACCGGAAAGACCGGGGTTCGTAGCTCCGGCGAAGACATTAAAGCGACCAAGTAATATTTATGTGGATTTTATCGAGGCGATAAAGGAAGGTCGCAAAGCCGCTAATGATTTTGAGGTATCCGCTAAATTGACGGAGATTATGTTGCTGACGAATGTCGCTGTCGCCGCGCAACGGTTGGATCTTACGTTGGAATATGACGCAGAGAATATGAGAATCACGAATTGTCCGGAAGCGAACGATTATTTCCACTATGAGTATCGTAAAGGCTGGAGCCTGTAAGGGACTTTCTTCTAAGGGTTAAGATTAATTTATAAATTGAATGGTTATGAATAAAGATGTGAACAATGGTCAGTCCAGACGTGAGTTTCTAGGAAGATCGGTCGCTGCTTTGGCGGCCGCGTCTTTCCTTCCGAGTGTTTTCTCTTGTACGGGGAAGAGTGTGGCGGCTCCCGCTCCGGTTGATACGGCGGCGGAGGCAGGCAAGGTTAACTCGAAGTTCGGTGGCGTGCAAATCGGCACGATCACTTATAGTTGGCGTTCCATGCCGGGTGGATTGGAGAATATCATCAAGTATTGCCAAGAGGCGAATATCAGTTCCATCGAGTTGATGGGAGGTGATCTGGAAGCTTATTTAGGAGCTCCGGAGAATCCGATGATGAAATTCTTCCGTCAGCAAGCTCCTCAACCCGCAGCGAAACCGGGTGAGAAACCTGCGGCTCCTCGTCGGATGGGTCCCCCGAAGTTTACTCCGGAGCAGCAGGCTGAGATCGATAAATATAAGGAAGCGGTGAAAGCGTGGCGTCTCGGGTTGGATCTATCAAAGGTAGAAGGTGCCCGTAAGTTATTGAACGAAGCAGGAATATCGGCGCATATCGTGAAGATGGAACCTTCCCGTATGGGTTCGGACGAGGAAATCGATTATGCGTTCAAGGTAGCCAAGGCCATGGGCGCTAAAGCCGTGACGGACGAGATTAATTTGGAGACGGCGAAAAGAGTCGCTCCATTTGCCGAGAAGCATGGGATGTATATGGCTTTCCATAATCATATGCAATATGCCGAAGAAGGGTTTAGTTGCGATCCGATCTTAGCGGTCTCTCCTTCTATTATGTTGAATTTTGACGCGGGCCACTTCTTTGGTTCTACAGGTATCCACCCGAATGAGATGATCAAGAAATATCATGATCGGATCTATAGTATCCACTTGAAAGACAAGACGGGGCCTACGACAGGGGACCAGCCGAATACGAATCAAGTATGGGGACAAGGGGAGATGCCGTTGGAAGACGTGCTCTTGTTGATCAAACAAGAGAAATGGCCTATCTATTGCGATATAGAACTGGAATATGATATCAAGCCTTGGTCTGACTCCGTGAAAGAGGTAGGCACTTGCGTGAAATATGCTCGACAAATATTGATGTAGATTATAGAATGTTGTCTTTGGTATGTCATTAATAGGTATAACGAAAGGGCCGGTTCCTGATGGAGCCGACCCTTTATTTTTCATTTATTGATCTCTTTTACCAAATTGGGCGCGCACTTAAAATGGACAATGGTTCTGGGGATCAACATTAAAGTCTCTCCGCTTTTCGGGTTTCTAGCCAACCTGCTTGTCTGCAAGCGGGGAGTATAAACACCGAAACCCTGTATACATACCTTTTCTCCGGCTCTCGTTTTCTCTAAGATGATGTTATTCAGTTCTTCCAATATGTACCGGATTTCTTCTTTGTCATTACCGACTCTTTTCGATAATTCCTCGATTAGCTGACTTTTATTCATATCGTATTATTTTTTGAGAAGTTTGTTCTTTGCTCTGTTGTTAAATATTTTTTCCTGTATTGCAAAGGCGATAAGCCCGTGTGCCTCCGAAAGAAGCGTCCCAACGAGGATTGGTTCGAAAACTGCGTCTTCTCAACAATCTCTTGGATATTCAAGGTAGAGTTGGTGAGTAATCCTTTTAATTCTAGGATCATATATTCCGTAATCCAATCTTTGGCGGATTTGCCGCTTACCTCCTTAACAACCATGGTCAAGTATTTAGGGGTGATGCATAGAGAGTTCGCGTAGAACGTCACGCTTCTGTTCACTTTGTAATTACTCATGACCAATTGAAAGAATTTGTGGGTCAGTTCTTTCTTGTGTACATCTATCGTTGCCGTACTGTCTAAAGAATTGACTTTATAATGGTTATATATATCAAGGAATAATATGCGAAGTAAGAGTATAACCGACTCTCTTCGATACAGGTTTTCCGGATCGACGGCTTTTCTTATAAGTAATTCAAAGAAGTCTACAAAGGAAAGAGTTTCCACGTCTTCCATCTTGAAATAGTAATGTTGCCTCATATAGAAAAAGAAATGTGGCGAGAAACGACTGATACCGCTTAATATATCAGTATAAAAGGATTCCGTGATCGTGAAATATCTGATTTGGAAATCTACGCTAACGTCCGTTAATGCGACCAATTGCCCCGGCAAGATGATGATGAGCTCTTTAGGGGTTATAATGTGCTTGTTGGAATAGATATCAATTTTAGCGTTTCCTTTTACACAATAGATGACAATCCCTAATCTTATATAAGAAGGGTAAGTGGTAATAGGGAGTTCTTTGGAAAGTGTAAAGATCTTGAAGTCCTTCTCCAAAGAATAATCAATACCACTATTCGGCTCAACTATTTTTTTAATATTTCCCGACATTCTTTTTGTCTATGTTTCTTATGTAAAATTATAACTTCGTCTTTTACTATATTTATCTAGTGGTTGTTTGGTATAATATTACAGAAATATAGGTCTCGTTTTGGCGTTTTTTAAAGTTTGGTTTAAATGATACCTTGAAAAATAACCGCTATTGGATGTTTTTGTTTGTAGGTCTAATACTTTTTTGCAAATACGGTTGAGGTGATGTTAGGGATAACTTGTATTCTAAGGGCTGTGCGAGCTGGATGGAATATGTGTTAGGAAATATTAGTAATTCAGGTTAAGGACAAGCGTGCGAGACAAGAACGGGAAGGATTGCCTCGCACGGCAGGCTTAGGTCGTCTTTTAGATAAACTTGAGTATATCTTCTGCCTTTTCCGCTATATGATCGGGTGCGTATTTCTCTAATTCCGTACGAGGGCGAAACCCCCATGTTACCCCACAGGAGGTCACTTCGCTGTTGATGGCGGTTTGCATGTCTACGTCCGAGTCACCGACATAAAGAGCGTTCTCTTTGGATATGCTCGCTCGTTCTACGATCTCATTGACGATACTGGGATCTGGCTTCGCCTTTACTCCTTCACGCTGTCCGAGAACCTCCGTAAATTGTATGGAAGGGAAGAAATGGGCGATGAGCTTACGGGTAGCGGCTTGATATTTATTAGAAGCGACCGCCAGTTTTATCCCTCTTTCCTGCAACAAGGCTAATAACTCAGGGATACCGGGGTAGGGAACGCTGCGATCTGTGTTATGCAGATCGTAATGCTTCAAGAACTCTTCCCTTACCTTTAGTATATTCTCTTCCGTCTTTTCACCTTCGGGTAACGCACGTTCGAATAATTTGTTGATGCCGTTTCCTACGAAGAAGTTATACTCCTTTACGTCATGTGTTGGAAAGCCGTTTTGCCGCAACGCATGGTTCGTGCTATGGGCTAAATCCGCGATCGTATTTAATAATGTTCCGTCAAGATCGAATATTACTAACTTTTTCATTTTAGTTTTCTGGCAAAATTAATGGAATGTAGAGATATACTTTCCCTTTCGACTGATAAAATAGATGAACCGATTTAAAAATAGATAAAAGTATTAGGTCATATATAAGATATTTGTATCTTTAGGACAGGAATAGAAATCCTTTGTAATATATTGTATAACCTAAAATTGGAACATCATGGGAAAGAATCAATTAATTCACGGGAATGAATTTCATTTGCTGAAACAAGCTGAGATTCATAAAGCTACAGGTAAATTAGTCGAGTCACTAAACTTGGCAGCCGGTTCTACGGGAGGTTTTGATATTTATAAAGTTGTAGAGGCTTATTTTACGGATTTAGAGAAAAGAAAGGAGATCAATGATTTGTTGGGTATTTCCGAGCCATGTGAGACACGTGTCACGGAAGAATGCTTTTCTTAAATAAGCCGCAGTAGGAATAACATAGAAAAAGGAGATACCTGAATCAGATATCTCCTTTTATTATATCTCAAAGAAGAATCAATTACTTACCAGAAAGTTTTTCTTTCAAAGCAGCCAATTCCTCGATGTCACCTAATGTAGTCTTTTCAACCGGACCGGTTACCATTCCAGATTCCTCTTCTTTTTTACCACCACGTTTTGAGGATGCCTTCTTTTCAGAAGTTGCCTTAGCGCCTTTTTGCTCATCTTCAAAGATGCGGCTGTGAGAAAGGATGATACGTTTAGCTTCCTTGTTGAACTCGATTACCTTGAATGAAAGTTTCTCATCTACTTGAGCTTGAGAACCATCTTCTTTTACAAGGTGCTTCGGAGTAGCGAAACCTTCTACGCCGTAAGGCAAAGAGATTACGGCACCCTTATCCAATACTTCGATGATTGTACCTTCGTGGATAGAACCAACCGTGAAGATTGTCTCGAATACATCCCAAGGATTCTCTTCCAATTGCTTGTGGCCTAAGCTTAAGCGACGGTTTTCCTTATCGATTTCCAATACTTGAACTTCGATCTCTGCTCCGATCTGAGTGAATTCAGACGGATGTTTGATCTTCTTCGTCCAAGACAAGTCAGAGATGTGGATCAAGCCGTCAACACCTTCCTCGATTTCTACGAATACACCGAAGTTAGTGAAGTTACGAACCTTAGCCGCATGACGAGAACCTACCGGGAAGCGCTCCTCGATGTTTTCCCAAGGATCAGCCTTCAATTGCTTGATACCAAGAGACATCTTACGCTCGTCACGATCCAAAGTCAAGATTACGGCCTCGATCTCGTCGCCAACCTTCATGAAGTCTTGAGCGGAACGCAAGTGCTGTGTCCAAGACATCTCTGAAACGTGGATCAAACCTTCTACGCCCGGAGCGATCTCGATGAACGCGCCATAGTCAGCCATAACGACAACTTTACCCTTAACCTTGTCACCAACCTTCAAGTTCGTATCCAAAGCATCCCATGGGTGCGGAGTCAATTGCTTCAAGCCAAGAGCGATACGTTTCTTCTCGTCGTCGAAGTCCAAGATAACAACATTGATCTTCTGGTCAAGCTGAACGATTTCTTCCGGATGAGAAACACGTCCCCAAGAAAGGTCTGTGATGTGGATCAAACCGTCTACGCCACCCAAGTCGATGAATACACCGTAAGAAGTGATGTTCTTGACAGTTCCTTCCAATACCTGTCCTTTCTCCAATTTGGAGATGATATCTTTCTTCTGTTGTTCCAACTCTGCCTCGATAAGAGCCTTGTGAGATACAACAACATTCTTGAATTCTTGATTGATCTTAACAATCTTGAATTCCATAGTCTTACCTACAAATACATCGTAGTCGCGGATCGGCTTCACATCGATCTGAGAACCCGGCAAGAACGCTTCGATACCGAATACGTCAACAATCATACCGCCCTTCGTACGACATTTGATGTAACCTTTGATAATTTCGTCTTTTTCAAGAGCCTCGTTAACACGATCCCAAGAACGTGTAGCGCGTGCTTTCTTGTGTGAAAGGATCAATTGTCCTTTTTTGTCTTCTTGGCTCTCGATGTAAACCTCTACCTCGTCACCAATCTTTAAATCCGGGTTATAACGGAACTCGGACATAGGAACAACACCGTCAGATTTGAAACCGATGTTTACAACAACCTCACGTTTGTTCATAGAAGTAACGGTACCCATAACCACTTCTTTGTCTTTTACCGTGTTCAGGGTCTCGTCATACGTTTTTACAAGATCGTCCTTGCTTACTTCGGTGTAAGTCTCGCCTTGCTCGAAAGCGTCCCAGTTGAAATCTTCAACCGGCTGGATGTTTTTTAAATTTTCCATTCTTTAATTGTTAATACTAAGTTTGTTTTAATTAGTAAGTTAGACTTTATGTTGTCATCTCTCAAAAATCGGGGCAAAGGTAATGCTTTTTTTCTGATTGACAAGAGTTTTGAGGGGTAAAAACATTCAATTGGGCCGTGTTGGCTGTAATTACGGAAAACTGTTGATTTTTATTGATATTTATTTTGTAAGTTTGCGAATTGTAAGCGATAAATCAATGAGTAGAGGATTTTTAAGAAAGTCCAGCGTCAATACTTTTATAGGAATAGTGTGGATTTTGTTTGCGGTGAGCGCAAGTGCGCAGAATGCCGTGAGTAAATTTCGTGCGGATAGCATACGCCAATCTTTATCGTGTATCCAAAAACCTCAGGATAAGATACCCCTTCTTAAAGAATTAATCGGCTTGTACTGGCAATTGCCGGAGGAGGTACCGGCGTTGAAAGAGATAATCGATATCGCGATGCCTTTGGATTCCATCGGGATCGTGTACGATGCGATGGCTGGCTTGAGTCGTTATTATTATAATGTGGAAAATAGGGATAGCCTATTATATTGGGTGGGGCAATTGGATTCGTTGGCCTCAAAAAGGCATGAGAGTCCCAGAGGGTTGTTTTTATCCGGTAGCTTGGTTTGTCAGGATTATCTATGGTCCGGCAATTATGAGTTGGCTATGGATAGGGCCATGCGATATATGGATCTGGCCCGGGATAGTAAGAGCGATTATGGTTTACTGCGGGCTTATCGTGATTTAGGAATGGTTTACCAACGGATTAAAAGAGATAGCGATGCGGTAGAGATATTCCAAAAAGGCCTGTATTTATTGAAAGAGGAGAAGGCGAGCTATAGTTTTCGGATTATGTATTTATCTAATATGTTGGAGTCGACCCTACTGTTAGGGCGTTTATCCGAATCAGAGGCGCTTTTGAAACAGTATGAGTTTTTATTGGATTCATTGGAGAGGAGGTATGATCGAGAAGGGACGATTTTCCCGGTAGATCGTTATCGTTGTTTGGTAAATTGTTATTTCTGCGAGCTATGTACCATGAAAGGGAATTTGCAAAAGGCACAGACGTATCTGGATAAGGCAACCGCTTATTTGGATAGTTCTTTTGGGAATAGGGTGGAGGCTCAATATCTCCGGACAAAATCATTTTATTATTGGAAGAAGAAAGATTATAGGCATGCGTTGTCCGCCGTCAATCTGGCTTTAAAAATCAACCGTGATCTGGATAAGTTGGAGATGAAGAAGGCGGTCTTGCAATCGTCCGGTCAATTGCGAGAGGCGATCGCTATCTATGAGGAGATCATTAATAAGACGGAAATGATCAATACGGAAGCTTTTGACCGGCAGATCGAACAACTCCGCATCCTGAATGACTTGAATGATTTGGAAAAGCAAGATCGAGAGTTGAAGTTGAGATCAGAGCAAGAAGTTTTGAAGCAGAGGCAGATCGCTGTATCTATCGGTCTTCTATTGGTCTTGACGGGCTTACTTTATATATTATGGCGTATTTATATGCATACCAAGCGATTGAAAAATGAGTTGCTTCAAGAGAAAGACTCCTTGATCGCTTCGGAGAAGCAGCTTCGTGTCGTGGCGAAAGAGGCGGAGGCGGCGAACAAGAAGAAAAGTGCCTTTATCGCTAGTATCAGCCATGAGATACGTACGCCGTTGAATGCTATTGTCGGATTCTCTGAATTATTAGCGATTAGCGAATATAGTGAGGAGGAAAAGATTGAGTTTGCCGGGGAGGTAAATCATAGTTCGGAGTTGCTGTTGAATCTGGTGAATGATGTTCTGGATTTATCCCGTCTGGAATCCGGCAAGATCAAGTTCAGCGTTAAGCCTAATGATCTGGTTTCTTGTTGTCAGAAAGTGTTGGATTCGATTCGTCATCGTGTAAAACCCGGGGTTCGATTGACGTTTACTTCCTCGCCAGAATCTTATACTTTAAAAACGGATGCCTTGCGTTTGCAGCAGTTGTTGACAAATTTGTTGTCGAATGCCGCTAAATTCACTTCCGAGGGAGAGATTAATCTCTCATTTGCCGTGGATGAGAGCAAAGGTGAGGTTCGTTTCTTCGTTACGGATACGGGCTGTGGAATCCCTGAGGATAAGTGTAAGAAGATATTCGAGCGTTTTGAGAAATTAGACGACTTTGTTCAAGGTACCGGTTTGGGACTTTCTGTTTGCCAGATCATCTCGGAACAGCTTAAAGGTTCTTTATCCGTAGATGTCTCTTATAAGGGCGGTGCCCGGTTTGTCTTTATACATCCAACGAATTTAATTGAAACCCCTATATGAGGCTGATGAATCTATTCGATAACGGGATATCCATACGTATAGGGGTGGTTATTATGATCTCCCTTGTATTTTGCGGCTCGATGAAATCTTCCACGCCTCCTCCCGGCAAGGATCGTTTAACAGAGATCGACAGCTTGGAGAGGGTATTACCGGGCTGCCCGACGATAGCGTCTACTTTACCCATATTGCAGCGGTTGGCTTTGCTTTATCGGCAAGAGCCCAAAATGAAAGATTATTATCAACGTCTTTATGAGAACGCGATGGCGGTGGATTCCATATCTATCGCATATAGGGGATTGAAAGGTATGGCCGAGTATTATTACAATCAGTCTAAGCGTGATAGTTTGGTCTATTGCTGTAATATCGTAGATTCTATGGCGAAGGCCCGCCATGAATATCCGTATGTCTTGTTTGAGGTGAAGAGTTATTCCAGTCAAGATCTCCTTTGGCTAGGGAATTATGAGTTGGCAATGAGTGAGGCGATGGATCTGTATCGGTTGGCGAGCAATCTGAATCATAAATACGGCTTGCTTCGCTGTTCGGAGACTTTGGGGCTGATTTACCAACGTATCCGTAGGGATAGCGATGCCGTAGTCTCTTTTCAGGAAGGTTTGGATTTATTGAAGGATATAAAAGATGTTCCCGATATCATGGATACTAAAATCCGGTTAACTTCTTATCAATTGGAAAGTAGTGTCCGAACGAAACAATATACGTTGACGGAACGAATCTTGGAACAATATAAAGCCCTGCTGGATGAGCAATATGAGATTAATCAAGAAAAAGGTGATGTTTTGCTACTAGAGCGGGAGTATTGGCTGCTTTATTCTTTTTACACGAGCTTTTATCTTTCGAAAGGAGATTTGGCAAATGCCAAGAAAGCGTTGGATAAAGCCTCTTCCTATGTCGGCAATAGTTTGGTAGAGAAGGACTATGCAATCAATACTTATCTAGCGGTTAAGGCTCGTTATTATAAGGCGGCTGGAGATATCCCGTTGGCACTGCGTTATATAAATGAAGTGTTGGAGACAGAGCGATTACCCGAAGATATTCAGTTCAAGGCGGATATCTTAAAGGAGCAGGGCCGACTCGAGGAGGTTATGGCTCTATATGATGAACTTTATAGAACGCTGACGAAAAGGCGGGGAACTTCTTTTCTCCGGCAGGTGAATCAATTGCGAACCTTGCATGAGTTGCATGAAAAGGAATTGAAAGAAACGGAACTGAAGGAAGCCGGGTTACGTATCGCCCGGAAACAAGATTTGTTGGTGTTTATCTTATCTATATCGGTAGTGTTATCGATCCTCCTCTATATCTCGTTTTTATACTACCGCCATCTACGATCCTTGAAAAACCAATTACAGCGAGAGAAAGACTTGCTTTTGGAATCCCAAAGACGATTGATGAAGGAGAAAACCCGTGCGGAAGAGGCCAGCCTGATGAAAAGCGCTTTTCTCGCTAATATGAGCCATGAGATCCGGACCCCGTTAAATGCGATCGTAGGTTTCTCCAGTTTGCTGGTGGAACCTTCTACCGATGCGAAAGAGCGGGAGGAATATTCGTCTATCATCCGGAATAATACGGATTTGATGTTGAATCTGGTAAACGACGTATTGGATTTATCCCGGATGGAGACTGGAGACCTTCATTTCAATATCAAGGATTATCCGCTTTTGGAGTGTTGCCAAATGGCATTGGAGAGTGTGCGCTACCGGATGCCGGATAGGGTTAAATTGACTTTTTCTCCCGCTGGGGAACCAATCGTGGTACATGTAGATAATCTGCGCCTGCAACAACTGTTGACAAACCTGTTGACAAACGCCGCTAAATTTACGGAGAAAGGTGAGATTAACCTATCGTTCCAACTTGCGCCGGATCGGGAAAAGGTATGCATAGCCGTTACGGATACGGGTGCCGGTATTCCCCTTGAAAAACAAGCTGCGGTATTCAATCGCTTTGAGAAGCTGGATGATTACAAACCCGGTGCGGGTTTAGGGCTTTCTATCTGTCTTTTGATCGCCGAGCGGCTGAATGGTTCCTTGTCCATAGATTCCTCGTATACGGACGGAGCTCGCTTCGTGCTTATCCTTTCTTGTGAAATAGATTCCTCAATTTATAATCCGCCAATAGAAGTATGAGCGTGATGGCCCCTATGTATAAATAGAAAGCCAAGGCCGATGTGCTTATTGTGGGGACGGCTATCTTGGGTATCTCCATATATACGAAAGATACGATCGCAAGGGAAATCATGATAAGCGAGGCCACGATCGCCGCTAACAGGCTGAACCGTTCGTCACGTTTCTTCGCCTTTGCGGACTCAAGCATGATTTGTCTCATTACGTTCGAACGGAACGAGGCGGGAAGCTCCTCCTCCGGTATGCGTTTGAATAAATCCCCCAATAAATCGGGTTGTTCCTTATTTGTGTTTATCTTACTCATGATCCATTTCATTTAATAATACAAACAATTTTTTTCGGATGCGATGTAGCTTGACTTTAATATTCGAGGCGGTCAAGCCGGTGATAGAGACCAGTTCTTCTATTGTTTTTTCTTTCCAATAAAAGAGCAAGATCAAGGCCCGTTCGTCTGGTAGAAGTTGTTCAAGGGCGACTTCCAATCTTTGAACCTGTTCCGTGGATTCGGTTTGTCCGAACAGGTTCGTGACCTCCTCCTCCGATACGTTTTCAAGTGTAGTCTCCTCAATCGCTAGAAACTCATATCTCTTCTTCCTGACCGATGATATCGCCGTGTTATAGGCGATCCGGTAAATCCATGTGGAGAAACTACAATCCCCTTTGAATGAGGCGAGGTTTTTGAATACCTTCATAAACGTATCTTGCGCCAACTCCTCAGCCTCCTCTTGGCTTCGTACCACTTTGAGGATCAACGAGTGAATCGGACGGCTATACTTGTCCAAAAGGCAAGCGAAACATGCCACGTCCCCCGCTTGTATCCTTTGTATGTAATATGTATCGGTATACAATTCCATTGTACTTAATGGACGCAAGCCGGGTAAATAGGTTACAACTTGCGGTAACAAAAATAAAAAATATTTTTCAGCCCGGAGGTGTAACCTATGGGAAACTGTTGCGTCAAATTAGCAAACAATATGAATGAATCAATTAAAATTATACAGTTATGATGGATTTTATTTCTGTTCCGCTAGTTGTCGGAATCGTTTGTGCAGGTATTTACGGATTATTTGAGTTGTTTGTTCGCAAGAGGGAACGTTTGGCGATTATCGAGAAGATCGGTGATAAACTGGATGCCTCTGCTTTCGATGGCAAATTGGGACTGCCTAACTACATGCGAAACTTCTCGTTCAGTAGCTTAAAGGCCGGGTGTCTTTTGGCGGGAATCGGATTAGGTTTGTTGGTAGGCTTTATTATTAATATGTGTATGGCGACAAATTCTTATTATGATGATGGTTGGTACAGGCATGAGGTAGCGGGTACGGCTTATGGGGCTTCGGTTCTTTTGTTCGGGGGAATCGGCTTGATAATAGCGTTCGTCATTGAGTTGAAACTAGGTAAGAATAATAAATAGCCATAGGCTTGCCTGTATAGACGTAGCGTGCTGCATGCAGCACGCTACGTCTACAGGTAGATCTCCCCGAAGAATTCAGGACAATGGAAATTAGGCTCGGGAAGGTCGATCGGACTCCAACTTACGAAATGCGGATTCATTGTCTCATCGGCGCATTTATAGAAGTTCCCTAGTATTTTCTCCGGCAGATTACTAGGATCTAACCCCATCAACTTGAGTGGTATGACTACGATCAAGTTCCATGTATGAATACCTTTAATCTCCTCGAATGCCCTTCTTCTCACGGATGGGAGTCTTATGATGCTTTTATACTCTTCTTGCGAAAGCGACGTCTTGATATCCCGTGAGGTACGGCGGGCGGCATCGCAAGTCCCGATACAATTAAACTCGAAATTCATATAATGCGAGTCACCTTCCTTTTTCATGAAGAATTCCACGCAACTATCCTTATGGACCGAAGAATTGTCCATCTCATAAGACGCCTTTAGCGAATTACCCTGCACGCTATATCGTATATATAGATTTTTCTCTGTCCGGGCTATATTAAAAGCGGTGATCGGCTTATATGGATACTCATGCCAATTGGCATGGGTGAGGAACTCACGTTGGGATTGCACCTCAAGAATCGGTTCTATGGATGTTATATCGAGTACATCCAGAACAGGGATAACAGGAACTTTCAGTCTTTTCATTTTAACTATAGATTTGAAGTAAAGGCCATTGTAAGTAGGAGGTCAATAAAACCGATAGGGCACCGATAATAGACAATACGATAATGACAGAGCCCACGATCCGGTTCAGTAACCAAATACCTCTAACGTTGAACCATTTTCTCAGTTTTCCAATAATATATGTTATGCCGAACCACCAAAGAACGGCCCCTAACCCTATGCAAACAATGCCCAATACCAGCAGCCAAAACGAATGTTCAGGCAGCACGAAACCAAACCGGGCGAATAATCCGATATAGAGCAAGACGATTAAAACGTTGCTAAAGGTAAGTAGAAAAGCTGTAATAAAGTCTTGGGTGAACGATAATTTTTTTTCTCGGTGTTTCTTTAGGTTCCTAGTCGGGTTGCTTTGGAAGATATAATACCCGAAAATGCCGAGAACGATACTTCCGATCAATTGCAGGGGCGCTTGGTTCGCCTCCACGAAGTTGACCACAACTCCCATGCCCAGACAAGTCAGTGCCGCATAAATCACGTCGGATAGAGCGGCCCCTAATCCGGTGACGAACCCGTGCCAACGTCCTTTATTTAGTGTTCTTTGTATACAGAGCATACCGATGGGGCCCATGGGGGCCGAAACCAATACACCTATAATGATTCCTTTACTAACGATTCCTAGCATTAAGTTGAGTCTCTTCTAGTTTCTTGGGCAAAGATACATCCATTCCGCGATAAAAAAAAGGTAAAAAACGTAAGATACTGTAGGGACGAGGCTCGCTCGTCCCTTATTTCGGGAAATTGGGACTGTACAATAGGGTCGTATCGAGAGTCATCAATTTACCGTCTTTCACGAATGAATCTCCTCGCTCGGACAGATGCTCTACCATCATCTTGCGTAATTCGGACAACTTATTCTGATAGGCTGCGTCCTCACTAAGGTTATGTGTCTCTCCCGGGTCTTCCCGTAAATCGAACAACTGCTCGCTTCCGTTGTGGAAATTCCATATATACTTAATCTTCCCATCGGTAAGGGCTGCCCAGTAATTATCGTCGCTATAGCAAGTGGCATGCTCCATGTCTATATAGGGGCGCCATTGTTCCTGCTGGCCTTGGATCAGCTTGAGTAAAGACCGCCCGTCCATATCGGGAGGAACCGACCCGCCGGCGATATCGATAAAGGTAGGCAAGAAGTCTCTCAGTTCTACAGGTTGTTCTATGCTGCTTCCGTCCGGTATGGATTTGGATATACCGGCGGGCCATTTTACGATATAAGGAATATGGGCCGAACCCTCGTACGGATAGGTTTTCCGCCAATGATAATGATCGCCCAACATATCACCATGATCCGCCGTGAAACAAATCAGGGCATTGTCGTACATACCTTTGTCTTTTAGGGTCTGGATGATTTGCCCTACTTGATCGTCGATAAAGGTGATATTGGCGTAATAATGGCGACGGGAGTTTATGGCATACGCATCCCCGAAATTACCGAATGGGGCATCCGATGCTCCTTGGAGAGGATCTTTCGGCTCGGCGTATTGTCCGCACCAATCTCCTATATGGGGTTTCGGGATATCTGCGTCCTTATACATATCCAGATAACGTTGAGGCGGATCATAAGGACTATGCGGGCGGGCGAATGATATCTTGAGGAATAAGGGCTTGTCGTTGTCGTAGTTCCGGATCAACTCGCAAGCGGTCTGTCCGGTCCAAGCCGTAGGATGAAGCCGTTCGTCTAACTTATAGACACCGGCGGCATGGTCGTTCCAGCCGATACCCGTAAGATCCGGGTCTTTGCCGGGTGCCTGCAATTGAAACCATTCCCGGTAATCGCTGATGAAATCGGGACTTTCCACCCGGCCACTCTCGTCGATCAAGGTCGCGTGGAATCCGTGAAGTGCTTTCTGCGGAAACCAATGCATCTTACCGATCCCGAAGGTATAATACCCCAGATTCCGCATCATCTGAGGCATCTCGTAACGATACTTCAAGGCCATGCGTCCGTATCCCAGCATACCATGATGCCAAGGAGACATCCCGGTCAATAAACCGGCCCGTCCCGGAGTACTACTTGGAGCGGAGGAATATCCGCTCACGAACAACGAGCCTTCTTGCGCCAGCCGGTCGATATTCGGTGAGATCACCGCCTTGTTTCCCATGCAGCCGAGGGCGTCGCCCCGTTGTTGATCGGTCATGATCAGGATGATATGCGGCTTACCGCTCTTTACGGGCATGGCGGGAGAGACGGCGGTCTCTGCCTCTTTCCCGCTTTTGCTATGCGTCATCCCCGGAAGTGTCGCACCCAGACCGATTCCGAGGGATGACTTAATGAAGTTTCTTCTTTCCATTATTTAGCCTTGATTGTGTGATCCCGAACTCCTTTTAAGATTCCCTGCAATTGGAAAACGATCTCCGGATGTTGCAAGGCCTTGTTTCCTTCCTCGTAGACCTTCGTCATGTCGTATAACTGAGGCTCGGGGGAATATCCGGTCTCAATCTTCTCATATTCCATGATAGCGGAACCTACGCTCGGCTCGATATATTTCCAATCTTTCGTACGGACGGAAAGTGCCTTATTAAGCGCTTGCTCGATTACCCACGGGCGGTCTTCCTTGCTTTTCCCGATCCAAGTATCCAGATAATCATAGCTATCCGGCGCGCTTCCTTCCGGAAGACGGGAATTCGTCAGTGAGGCAAGGGAGGCGAACCAGTCGATCTGGCTCACTAGCGCATCTGATACGGCGGCTTGCTTGATCTCCTTTGGCCAATGTACGATAGCCGGGATACGGGTTCCCCCTTCGAAGGCACTGTATTTATTACCTCTAAGCGGTCCGGCGGGTTTATGATCGCCTAATAGCTCCACGGCCCGGTCCGCGTAACCATCATCTACGACAGGTCCGTTATCGCTTGACAAGATGATCAAGGTGTTTTCCGTCAATCCCATCTCATCCAATGTTTTCATCAATTGGCCTACGCTCCAGTCGAATTGCTCGATAGCGTCGCCCCTCACGCCCATCGGGTTCTTTCCCCGGAAACGGTCGTGCGGGAAGCGGGGTACATGCACGTCGTTCGTGGCGAAATACATGAAGAAAGGCTTCTCTTTATTCTCCTTGATAAAATCGATGGCGTGTGTCACGATAGAATCGGCGATATTCTCGTCTTTCCAAAGCGCCTTGCCGCCACCTTTCATGTAACCGATACGGCTGATTCCGTTTACGATGGATTGGTCGTGCCCGAAACTAGGCTTCTGGTTGTATAATAATTCCGGATTATCTTTTCCGGTCGGCTCTCCGGGAAAGTTCTGCTGGTAACTGACATAGATCGGGGCGTCCGGATCGTAGTTCGCCACCTGCCCGTTCTCGATGAATACGCAGGGGACGCGGTCTGCCGTCGCCGCCATGATATAGGAATAATCAAATCCCAGATCGCCAAGGGCGGTGGGGAGTGGGGCGTTCCAGTCTTGCTCTCCCGCTTTGTCTCCTAGGCCAAGGTGCCATTTGCCGATAGCGGCCGTGGCGTATCCCGCGTTCTTGAACATATCGGCTATCGTATAACGCTCCGGTCGTATGATCATTCCGGCGTTTCCCGCGGCGATGTCCGTTCCCGGGCGGCGCCATGCGTACTCTCCGGTTAGCATGGAATATCGGGAGGGCGTACTGGTAGAGGCGGTCGCGTGAGCGTTGGTGAAGCGGATACCGTTCTTGGCGAGCCGGTTGATATTCGGGGTTTTCACTTGCGTGCCGTCGTAGCATTCCAAGTCTCCATATCCCAAGTCATCCGCATAGATGAACAATACGTTTGGCGTTCTAGGTGTAATGTCTTGTCTCTGTTGGGCTTTTGCGATACCGGCTGTAAGAAGCGAGGCACCGATCCCTACGATAAGTGTTGATTTCATGTTGTTTATTATTTAGATGTTCTTGTTGTGTATCTGCGATTTCTTATTCATGGCATGTTCTATGGACATTAATTGAATTATATACAAAAATAACCAAATTATTTCAGAATAAGGGTAACCACACCAAAATATCTATGAGATGGAGCTTAGGAAGAAATGCTTTTTGGCTCTGGTTAAAAGGGGGGCTTATCGTATATTTTCATGTACGCTCTTGCTCCTTATCGTATAATGCTGTAAAAAGTCGTACGTGTTTCCCGAAAAACATGTACGACTTTTTACAGAAACACGTACGTGTTTTTCAAAAATCACAATCGTGCTTTTAAGGTGTTGATATTAAACAATTTATATATTTGTGCCATTTGTATACCTTATTGTATATTATTATTACCAAGACGGAACACGCACTGCCTATACAAGAGTGGGTAATGAAAGTGTAGAATGTAATTCTCAACAACTTCTTTCATTGATATTGAAGGGTATGCACATGATATGGGATTCACTTCCTACCCAAGTGGATGCCAGCGAACATTCTTGTAAATGAAGAAAAGTTCGGAGAGAAGGTTCGGAGAGTCCCATAAAAGTTCGGAGAGTGAGTTCGGAGACACTGCGGATAAGCCTAAAAATATAGGTAGAACAGCACAGAAGATCATCGACCTTGTCATTTCCGACCTTTCTATGTCAGCCGAAGCTATGGCTTATAAAATTAGGTATAAGTTTCCGTGCTGTAGAAAAACAAATCGCAAAATTGCGTTCTATGGGTATATTGTCTCGTGAAAGCGCAGACTTTGGTGGTTATTGGCGTATTATTTTAAGTTACCATTTTGAGGGGATGAGACGCAGCACGCTGCGTCTCTACAACTGGAGACAAAATTGGGCGAAAAAAGTAAGTTAACTTCGTTGGCAAAGTAAGTTAACTTACTTCGGTATTTTAATTAACTTACTTTGCCAACGAAGCTAGCTTACTTTGAAAGTGAGGCATTGGGGGGTGGAAATCAAATAAAATATTATACATTTGCATGACTGGATAAGTCAAAGCAAATAATAGGTATCAAACAATGATAAACTAAAAAACATATGGATTATCTTAGGTTGAAATATTATTAATACGTATATTTGCGACAAGAAAAGGCTTTTAAGTTAAGAGCCTCGTGTTGCGAGTGATATTTGTTCCATTGATTGAAAATCGGCAAAATTTTCTTACAATTCCCAATGGACAAAGAAGGCCCCGCAACCCTTTACCGACTATACGTGTTATCTATGCTGCCGTAGGTAGTAGAGGTATGTTATTGTATATAGATAAAGGGGGCGTGTGGCTGACTTTACTGGGAGTTGGGTCTTTGCCGAACCTTCAATCATGTAAATGTTCAGTCTGCGCCCTTTCCTTATATCTTAATGAAAGGACCACTACTTAACAAAAGCCATATAGCGCCCGTCTTTACGAAGGACATCTTTTCTAAAACATGTCCGGATCTTGTAAATCTAATAATTAATTATGTAAAGTGAATGGCTTATGGACGCTTGTGATATTGATGAGATCCAGAATCTCTTTATTTACTACTCCGCTTGTTTCAGCAAGTATTTTCCAGAGTTAGGGTTTTATTGTAATGAGAGGGAATTCCAGATACATGGTATCGTGCGGAGATATAGTGACATTACGGGAGTGTCCCATGATGGCTCTTATTTCTTAATTGAGATGCGAAAAGAATACCTGATCTACTTACCGTTATTGGTCGGTTCCAAATTCCGCATTTTAACTAAACAAAAACAACTTTATTCGTAATACAATCTTATGCTTATGCCAGAACTCATATCCATAGAAGAAGCCGCCCGTATTACCGGTTTCCCGTACGAGGAGATTGAAGATTGGGTAAAATCCCGAAAGATAACCTCTTTCCATACGAGAACCGGTACACGTATGGTAGATCCTGAGAACCTACGTGATTTCATTGCCCATATCGAACATCTAGGGATTCAAAAACTATACTTGCAACTGGTCATTCAAGACAAGGAGGAGGAAGCCGACGAGATTATCGCCCAGTACGACGATTACCTTTTCTGCCTACGATCCTTAAAGAACATCTCTCCCCTACTTAAACAAATTATCGCCGAACTATCCACATTTATAGATGATAAGCAAGATCGGTATATATTCACGGAAATAACCTCTGGGGCAAAAATACTGGACGTAGCCAAACGCTGCGATATATCTTACGATAGGATGTGCTACCGATATAAGAACATAGTACTCCGCTTGCAGGAAAACACCGGATTCTTAGCCGAATATAAGAAAACGATCAGCTGTCAAGACCTAGAGATAGAGCGCCTGCGACTTGAGAAGCGAAACATGGAATATGAGCTGAGAACGCTCTATAAAGCAGTCCTCAAAAGTGGCTTGAGTCTCGATGCTCCGAAATCGTCGTTCGATATCCCCACGGATGCGGCCAGACGGATCTCCCTACCGGTCACAAGCCTAACCCTGTCTCCCTACATCCGTAAATGCCTCCAAAAATTGGAGCTGGAAACTATGGAGGACCTATTGCGCTACGCTAGGAAGAAAGGGCTCGATTCTTTGTTGAAGATTCCGGGATTCGGCCCTCTCGGTTTAGACCAGTTAAAATTTCAGCTGGAAAAGCATAAGATCATGAATAAGGCCGGAGACTCGGATCTCTATCAATACATCATCAATGAGCCGGATAGCTGAACACAAAAAGAGCCTCTCTTCACAGGGAGGCCCTTTTTATGTGATGCCGGAAATAACCAATAAAAACTTCCCGACACTACGGTGTTAATCATCTTATATGCTTACATAAAATTAGCAGAAGGCTTTGGTTTGCGATATACTAATAGTGTTACATTCTTTTTGACATTGCAAAGATACGTCGACCTATAAGGGTGCGCAATACCTATATATATGTAAAAAAGGAGAGTTCGTACCTATTAATTGCTATATTCTTCTTCATGGCCAGTGAAATATGGCGTAAAAAAGGCGTGAAACCAAGTGGAATCACGCCTAAATCTATCTATGCCTTTATTTTTAATGGGCAAGCTTCAACTGATTCTCCAAAGCCTGTTTTATATACCCGTTAATCGTAGTTCCCGCCTCTTGCGCCAATGCTGCGATTCGGCTATGTATTTCTGGTGAAATACGGATATTTAACGTGCCGCTATAAGGTTTACGAGGTTCCACGCCATCAGCCAAACAGCCGGCAAGATAGCTTTCTACTCCGGCTTCAAAATCCGCACGAAGTTCATCGATAGTATTACCTTCATAAAGAATTAAATCTTTACTCATACCAAGTACCTTTCCGCAAAGACAGTTATCAGCCTTACTGTACTCAACAGAACCTTTATAACCTTTGTATTCCAAATAGTCCATATTGAATCATTTCATTTAATTAAACCATTACTTTTTAAATGCTGATATATCGCTTTCATCATCCACTCCTTCATAATACTACCCGGATGCGGTTTATGAATATCAATATATTGTCCCGTCTGTTCATTTTTAAATCTCACGCGAGAACCTGACGTTGCACCTTTATTATGCTCGTTATAGCCATAAGAAGAAAGCAATTTTAAAGTTTCCTCGTAGGTGAAATCTTTAGGTAGTTTACAAAAATGCTCGATCAACTTTTCTTTAGAACCCATATCCTTGTTCTTTCTGCAAATGTAACTAATATTAGTTGCAAAACAAAAGAATATGGAGGAAAACTTCCCGACACTACAGTGTTAATCATTTAATGATCTTCTCGCTTGTAATAACTAACGCTTACCTCTGAAATAATACAAAACCGTATTTTCCAAAATTAACTATCAAGTTGTCTTGCGGGTCAATAATGGGGCCTATCGGGTGTGACGTCCTGAAAATATTCTTCAGGGATACCTATGAGTAGGTAATTAGGGTCTCATTTTACCTACTTCGGGCGATTGTAGCAAATTCTCAGCCCCTGTAATTTTGCCAAAAATTATAAAACGCAATGAGAACGTTAACAAATTTATTAGCGATTGGATTACTTTCCTTTACCGCTCTACATGCTCAAGAGAGTAATATGAGCTCTACCGTAAAGGCATCGGAGATGTATGCCGACGGTTTTTCTAAATTCCGTTTTGGAGGATATGGTGAGATGGCTGCCAGTTATATGGATTATGACTGGAATTGGGTGACACCTCAAGGTACATCACATATGAATCGGGCTACTGTCTCTATCCCTCGTTTTATTTTAGCTTTTGATTATAAGTTCTCTCCCAAATGGGTACTGAGTTCCGAGATTGAGTTTGAGTATGGAGGAACAGGCGCCGCACGGGAAGTGGAGTGGTACGAGGAGAATGGAGAATATGAGACCGAGATCGAGAAAGGTGGCGAGGTCGCCTTGGAGCAGTTCCATATCTCTTATCTGATGAACAAGCATTTAAACTTCCGTTTTGGACATATGATCGTACCGGTAGGCTTGACCAACGCACATCATGAACCCTTGAACTTTTTTGGTGTATATCGTCCGGAAGGAGAGACTACCATATTACCTTCTACTTGGCATGAGACGGGTGTGGCTCTATTTGGTGATTTAGGAAATTTCGATTACGAGTTACAAGTCGTTTCCGGTCTGGACCCACAAGGTTTCCGTATGGAGAACTGGGTTGGCAAAGGTACGCAAGGCGCTTTCGAGGAAACTCAATTTACGCATCCTGCCTTTGTGGCTCGTGTCAACTATAATGGAGTGAAGAAATTTAAAGGCTTACGTGTGGGCGCTTCTTTTTATTATAACCAACCCTCTAAGAATAGTAGCAAACCGCTGCGTAACCAAGGTGAGAAATATCCGCTTACCATCGTGACGGCGGACGCTCAATATAAAAGTCCGAACAATAATTTGATCGCCAGAGGTAATATCGTTTACGGCCATCTGGGCAACAGCAACGCTCTGACGAAGGTAAACAATAACTCATCTTCAGCTTCCGGATATCCTAATTCAACCGTGGCGGAGACCGCTGTCAGTTATGCGGCTGAGGTTGGCTATAATGTAGGTTCCTTCTTTAGTCGGAAAGCCCCTAGAATTTATCCTTTCGTTCGCTACGAATATTATAATCCGATGCAATCCGTAGAAAAAGGCAGTAATAAACTGGCGGATAGACGTCTTCAAAAGAGCGTGATTACGGCTGGCCTTAACTATTACGCGTTGCCTAATCTGGTCGTAAAGGCGGATTATGCGCACCGTATTGTAGGTAAGGGTGATTATAATAGCCAGAATATGGTTTCTGTCGGTATCGCTTATATCGGCTGGTTCTTATCAAGATAATAGACTATTAACAAATATATATGTAAGAATATGAAAAAAGTACTTTTATTACCCATGATGTTGATGGGTGTGGCTTTGAGCTTCACTTCTTGTGGAGACAACGATGATCCGGGTAAGGACCCCGATGTTGTAACTTATGACTTTAAGAATCTTCCTGCGGATTCGGGTGCAAAACCAACAGAAGATCAGATGAGTGCGGTTGTCGCTACTTTCGTTGATGAGGTAGCTTTGCCTACCTATAAGGACATGTTGACAAAGATGACCGCCTATAAAAATGCGGTAGACAAGTTCATCGCGTCTGGTTCTAAGAATGATTTAGCGGATGCCTGCGACGCTTGGCGTGCGGTTCGTGTACCTTGGGAACAAAGTGAGGCATTCTTGTTCGGTGTGGCGGATTTGGCACAGCTCGACCCGAGCTTGGATAGCTGGCCTTTGGATAAGAACGGTATAGAGGAGATTATAGCTACAGGAGAATTCAGCAAGATTTCAGGAGCTGTAGACGAAGACGCGGAAGATGGTCCTCAAAATTTACGTGGATTCCATACGGCGGAAAAGATGTTATTCTTAGACGGCGAGCCTCGTGATCTGGAAACAAGCCCGTTCGCAAAGAATGAATTGGAGTATTTGAAGTTAGTGTCCGAACGTATGTTATCTGATACTCAAGACTTATACAATGGTTGGTTGAAAGGCTTAGGAACTTCGGATGTTCCTTCTTCTTATGCGGAGGCTATGAAGAAACATGACGGTTCTGCCTATTCCATTGGTAATGTTTATCAGGCGATTGAGCTTATGCTGAATGGAAATAATGGTATGGCTGGAATCTCCAATGAAGTAGGTTCCGCTAAGATAACTGACCCGGTGACCGCATGGAATGGAAGTAATAAAGACGCTACTGACCCGAATAACCCCGGTGTCTTGGCTGTAGAGTCTTGGTATAGCTGGAATTCCTTGGACGACTATAAGAACAATATCGTAAGTATCAAGAACGCTTATTTCGGCGGTCGTGATTTGGATGAGGAATCCGCTTCCGAGAGTAGCTTGCATGCGTTGACTAAGATGATTAATCCTACGTTGGATAGTTTGATGGTAGTTCAAATTGATAAGACAATCGACGCTATCAATGCGATCGGCTATCCTTTCCGTAACAATCTAGGGGATACGGAGCATATCAATACAGCTACAGAAGCTTGCGCTGATTTAACGACAGGTTTGGGCGTTGTTAAGTCTAAGTTCACGAACTAATCGGACAAGCCGATACGATGAAACGAAGATTACTTCTATTATTCGCTTTATCCGGTAGTCTGCTGTGTAGTTGCGAATCCGAGGACTTGGAAAATTGGCAAGTTAAGAAACCCAATGGGCAGGTAGCTTCCGAGAAGGAATTGTCCGCGGGTATCTCAACCATTTTCTCCAATGCCCCGGATGCGTACGATACGCAGGCAAACTGGGTTACGGGCGAATTAGAGACGCGATTTAATCGTGGTGATGGATTGTACGACGATGCTCGCGGTGTTGAGAATGTGGATGGTGGAGGACTAGGGCCGCTTTATGCCGGATATTCTTGCGGTTCCTGTCATAAAAGTACCGGGCGGACCCGTCCGGCTATAGCCGATGGAGGTTCCGGCCCCGGCTTCTCATCCATGCTTATTTATATATCACGTAAAAGTGGCGGCTATTTTCAAGATTACGGCCGGGTACTACATGATCAAGCGATATACGGAACGAAACCGGAGGGAAGGGTTAAGATTACTACTACTTCCCAAAAATATACGTTCCCCGATGGGGAGGAATATGAGTTGGTCACTCCTCATTATGAGATAAAAGAATGGTATGCCGATAGTATCCCGATGTCGGATTTACGGATTTCCGTACGTCAACCCTTACGGCATGTCGGAATGGGGCAGATGATGGCGCTCGACTTGGATATGCTAAAGCAAATCGCTGCTAAAAGCAATTATCCGGAATATGGTATTAGTGGACGTATAAACTATGTGACGGAAAAGGGAAAGAAACAGATCGGTATCTCGGGCAATAAAGCGAATCATGCCGACTTAACGGTGGAATTGGGATTCTCTTCCGACCTCGGTGTGACGAATGATCGTTTCCCGCATGAGGTAGGAGAAGGACAGAGTAATATGATGGGTTTTGCCATGACCGGGGCGCAGGTCTCTACGGAAGATATGGAAGATGTGGATTTATACCTCCAGACCTTGGGGGTACCCGCCCGTCGGAATGTGGATGATCCTACGGTTCTTCAAGGAGAGCAACTTTTCTATCAAGCGAAATGTCATTTATGCCATGTGACTTCCTTGAAGACACGCCCTCGCGGATCTGTCCTTTTGAATAATACGGAATTGCCTCAATTAGGTAATCAGGTGATCCATCCTTATTCGGACTTTTTATTGCATGATATGGGGGTTGAGCTAGGGGATGATTATCCCAGTGGCTTGGCCAACGGTAATGAATGGAGGACTACCCCGTTATGGGGATTGGGATTACAAGAGGTCGTAAACGGCCATACCTATTATTTACATGATGGCCGTGCCCGGAACCTGACGGAGGCTATTATGTGGCATGGTGGGGAAGGGGCTGCGTCGCGTACCCTATTCTCTCGCATGACAAAAGACGAGCGGGCCGCTTTGATTAAATTCCTACAAAGTTTATGAATAAATAACGCATAGAATCGAAATGAAAAAAATATATAGGACGTTGCTTGTGGTGCTTCTATCAGCGGGTGTTTTCTCCGTGAAAGCTCAAGATACAAAGAAAGAGATGGATGATAAATATGTAGAGAACGATGTGGTTTCACTAGCGGGAAAGAAGGGCTTTTCCTTTTCTACCAAGGCTGGTGACTTTTTGTTTAAGCCCTATGCGTTGGTACAGGCAAGCGCTTGCTACAACCGGTATGACGACCAAGGGCTGGAAAGCCATTATGCCAAGAGCGTAGCGAACTCTGGTTTCGCGATCCCTAACGCTATTCTCGGTTTTACGGGTAAGGCTTTTGGACGGGTTACTTTCAATTTATCGCTGAATGCCGCTAAGAGTGGAGGGGCCTTATTGCAACAGGCTTGGTTCGACGTAGCGATCAAGGAATCGTTTCGTATCCGTGTCGGTAAGTTCAAGACACCGTTTATGCATGGCTATTTAAGTACTTTGGGGGAGACGTTGTTTCCGGTACTGCCTTATTCCGCTTCCCAATCCGTATTGCTTCCTTACGACGTGAATTATGTTATACCGAATATGTCCACGGGATTCGACTTGGGTGTACAGGTACATGGTTTGATCAATGATAAATGGAATTATCAAGTCGGTATTTTTAATGGTACGGGTATCGACGTGAATTTGGCGACTAAGACAAACTGCGATGATCATAAATGGTTGCCTTCGCTGTTATATGCGGGTCGTCTGGCCTTTATGCCGAAGGGGGAGATGCCAACGTCTCAAGGCTCGCCGGAGAATCTGAACGACGATAAGATGTCTATCGCCGTATCTGCCTCTTATAATGCGGAGGCTGAGTTCTTGACCAGTAGCGACACCCGTGTGGGCGTTGAGTTCGCATGGATCAAGAACCGCTGGTATGTAGCAGCCGAAGGTTATTATATGAATATGCATTTTACCAAGATCATGCAAAAGCCGGATAAGAATTTCTGGGGAGCTTACGCTCAATTGGGCTATTTCATCACTCCGAAATTACAGGGTGCTTTGCGATATGATTTCTATGATCGAAACGCTACGGATGAGGGTGGTTTGTTAAATATGCCCGCCGCTGGTTTGAATTATTATTTCTTTAATAATAATTTGAAACTACAGGTTATGTATCAATATTTAGGTCGTAGCGGTCATGCTACGCAGAATGACCGGGATGAGGACGCTATTGGATTGGCTCGTCACTCCGCTACGGCTATGTTGCAGTTCACGTTCTAATCTTTGGGTATGAAACTATATAGTCTATATATAATGTATGCCTTATTCCTGTTATTCGGGCTGGGTTGTGATGAGGGTAAGATTTATCCGGATGAGACGGTTGATTCCGGGCGAACCGCTACCGTGTCACTTTCTTTCACTGGCCTGAAAGCTTGGCCGAAGGAGAATATGCTCTCGTTATGCGCTTTTGGCGAGGATAAGTCGAAACCTTTGCAAACCCAGCGTATCAGTAAGCCGGCGGAAGACGGCAAAAGACTAAAACTCCGATTGAATAATGTCACTCCGGATACGAGGAGTATAGAGGTCGCTGTGATTAGTAGGGGATTGCGGTTGGTTTACTCCTATTATACGTCTCCGGTGGATGATTCGGACGAACCGCTTGATTTGTCTGTGGGCGAATTGGATTTAGCGAGCTTCAAACGTGTACAAGCGCAGGTGTTCGACTTGAATTGCCTGTCTTGTCATGGCGGGGGATCGGGATTGGCCGGTCAGCTGGATCTTAGGGACGATGTAGCCTATAAATCCTTAGTGAATGTCAAGGCGCCCCTTTCGGAAGAGGGTAAGAACTACGTGACCCCGGGTGATATAAACGATAGTTTCTTGCTGGATATATTGGAGGATAATCCGGTACATAAGGATATGTTCAATAGTTCCGGGAAACAGGAGGTCCTTGCTTTGATCCAAGGTTGGATCTTAGGAGGGGCATTGGATAATTGATAAGAAAGAAAATGATGAATTATACGAGAAAAATAGATACGGATAAAGCGGTAGAGGTTCAGATCTCTTCATTCACGGGCAAAGGTGGAACAACGGAATATCAGGTGATGGTATCGATTACAGACCCTTGTTTGTCTTTCGTGGAGCAATTGCAAAACCTTTTGCGGGTTTATGTGACTGTCGTGAAGGAAGAGCTATCGAATGACGCTACCGCCGTTTTCCGCCGTTATTTTTTAAGTGACGCGGCTAATCAGACGGATAGCGTGATGGAGTGGGAGTGCGAGAGCGCCTTTTGTCCGCTCTCTATCGTGCAGCAACCGCCTTTGAATGGAACAAAGATCGCTATGTGGACTTATTTGCAAACGGGCATGTCGGTACAAACGTACGATTCCGGTTTACTGGAAGCGTCGCATAACGGTTATAGGCACCTCTGGGGGGGAGGTGCCTTCAATAAGGCGGCCAATTCGGAATACCAGACCCGGCTTTTATTGAATGACTATGTGATGCAATTGATGGGGCAGCGTTGTACGTTGGCCTCTCATTGTGTCCGTACTTGGTTCTTTGTGCAAAACGTAGACGTGAATTACGCCGGTGTGGTGAAAGCCCGGAAAGAAGTTTTTATCACGCAGAATCTTACGGAGAAGACGCATTATATCGCTAGTACGGGTATCGAGGGACGTCATGCCGATCCCTCGGTGTTGGTACAGATGGACAGTTATGCGGTGGATGGGTTGGAGCCGGGACAGATTCAGTTCCTTTACGCTCCCACGCACTTGAATCCTACTTATGAATATGGAGTAACCTTCGAGCGGGGTACGGCTGTTACGTATGGGGATCGTAAACAGGTCTTCATCTCGGGTACGGCGAGTATAGATAACCGGGGAGAGATTGTCTATCCGGGCGATATCGTAAAACAAACCGAGCGGATGATGGAAAATATCAGCGTGTTGCTGAAAGAGGCGGACGCTACTACTCGTGATATTACGCAGGCGATCACCTATTTGAGAGATATGGCTGATTATGCGGTGGTTAAGAAGTATTTTGAGGCGCATTACCCGGATTTGCCACATTTGATAGTCTTGGCCCCCGTTTGCCGTCCCGGATGGTTGATAGAGACTGAGTGTATAGCGGTCGTGCCGACGGAGTCGTCCTTTAAGCCTTTGTGAAATAATAATAAATGTACGAGATATGGAAGAAAAAGGAGTATATTTGGCTATTCAAACACCAAGACAAGTTAGAAAGAAGCCTATGTATAAAAATGGAATGTACCGGGAAACCGATAAAATGAGTGATCTGATCTGCGAGAACTATCCGATGGTTTTAGTCATGAGCCGCTTTGGTATAGCGCTCGGGTTCGGAGAGAAGAATATCGGGGAGGTTTGCCGGCAGAATGGGGTGGATGCTTGTACTTTCCTGACGGTCGTGAATTTCTTGGTCGAGGAAGTGAATACGCCTGTCGAGAATATCAGCAAATGCCTGTCGATCGAGAACTTGATCCGCTATTTGCATAATGCCCATGATTACTTCTTGAACTTCCGCTTGCCACATATCCGTCGTAAATTGGTAGACGCTATATCCGGGTGCCCGGAGGATGTCGCTTTTGTGATCACGAAGTTTTTCGATGAGTATGCGGAGGAGGTAAATAAACATATGTCTTATGAGGAACGTGCTGTTTTCCCTTATGTCCGTAATTTGTTGGAAGGAAAGAGAGATCCGAAATACAATATTACGATCTTCCGTAAGCGTCATGATCAGATCGAGATGAAGATCACGGAGTTGAAAAATATCCTGATCAAATACTATCCGGGAGCGGGTACGAATATGCTGAATAGTGTCTTGTTCGATATTTTTGCCACGGAGGAAGACTTGGCTTCACATACCCGTGTGGAGGATTATTTGTTTGTACCGGCCATATTGGCTTTGGAAAAACAATTATAAGCATGAATCGATGAGTACAAATCTAAAGATTGCGATAGCCGAACCTTCTGTTATCATAAGGAGCGGACTGGAGAACCTGTTGAAACGGTTACCGGGTTTCCGTATCCAGATGGTGGAGATTCATTCGGTGGAATCTCTTTTCGACTCGCTTCGTATGCACAAACCGGATGTGTTGATCGTGAATCCGGCTTTGCCCGGCTATTTCACGTTGCAACATTTGAAGGAGGAAAGCGGCTGTGCCGAGATGAAATGTATCGCTTTATTATATTCTGTCTCAGACAGTGTGTTATTGCGTTCTTATGATGAACAAATTAACATATACGATAGCCCTGATGAGATCAAGCACAAATTGGAACGGTTGAACGCCGAGGTACTTCCGGATGACGAGCCGGAAGGGGATGACGAGCAACAATCGTTAAGCTCGAGGGAAAAAGAGATCGTAGTCTGCGTCGTGAAGGGAATGACAAACCGGGAGATAGCGGATCGTTTGTTTCTTTCTACGCATACGGTCATCACCCACCGCCGTAACATCGCTCGGAAACTTCAAATTCATAGTGCCAGCGGTCTTACGATCTATGCGATTGTCAATAAGCTGGTCGAATTAGGCGACATTAAACAGTAATCGTATATTTATAAGTAAGTTAAAGGGAATGTGGATAAGCGATAAAAGCGCCTTCCGCATTCCCTTTACTATTAATATAATTAAATTTAATGATCATATCTTATTAACGCTTATCGAAAACTAAAACCCGTTTATTCCTGTTTCTTCTTCAAATCATTAAGCTTATAAGAAATGAAGAAAGCATTTTTACTTGGATTAGCATTGTTATTTTCCTTATCTATGAGCGCACAACATTTCGCGTTGAAGAACAATCTTCTCTACGACGCGACTACGACTCCGAACTTAGGATTCGAGGTGGGCTTAAGCAAAAAGGTTACATTGGATGTCTCGGCGGGATATAATCCTTTCAAGTTCAATGACGGTAAGAAACTGAAGCATTGGCTTGTCATGCCGGAAGTGCGTTATTGGACTTGCGAGAAATTCAACGGTACGTTTATTGGCGTGCATGCGTTGGGCGGACAGTATAATATCGCCGGGATTAAATTACCCTTTGGCATATTCCCTAATTTGAAGGACCATCGTTATGATGGTTATTTGTACGGTGGCGGACTTACGTTGGGACATCAATGGATACTGAATAAGCGTTGGAGTATAGAAGCCGCTATCGGCGCCGGTTATGCCCGTGTACATTATGATAAGTATAATTGCGGGGAATGTGGCTCCAAGATCGAGACCAAGAACTCGAACTATTGGGGTGTAACGAAAGCGGCCCTTTCTATCATTTATTTTATCCACTAAAAAACGATCTAGAGAGATATGAGACATTTATTGAGTATATGTATCGCTTTATTGTTCCTCGGAGGTGTGAGCCTACAGGCACAGAACGGTGTGCGGGGAACTGTTAGTTTCGAGAATGTAAGCGCAAAGAAGGACGGAAGCCAGCTTATGATGAATTTTACGACCAATCTGAGCAATCTGCGTTTGAAATCCCAAGAGATGGTCATCCTGACACCGGTATTGCAATCGGTGGATAAATCGCAGTCTTACCAGTTTAACCCGATCGTGATTACCGGGCGGGCACGTATGAAGGCGTTGAACCGTGAGTTGGGTTTCAATAGTTATGAATTTCCCCAAACTCCTAGCTTGATTATCCGTCAGACGAAGAAGGGGCCGGAATTGATTCCGGTGGAATTGTCCGTACCCTATGCGGGATGGATGCGAAACGCTACTTTGATGGTGGATGAGAATACCACGGGATGCGCTTCTTGTGAGGTCTCAAATGACATCTATGGGGTGATGAGCCGTGTATTGCCTCCGTTAGCCCCTCCCGTTTATGAGCTTAGCTATGTTACTCCTCCGGTAGAGCCAGTGAAACAACGGAGCGAGACGCATTCCGCTTATTTAAACTTTGAGGTAGGCAAGTCCGTATTGTTACGTGATTTCAAGGATAACGCTACCGTGCTGAATGAGGTGAATAAGATTGTAACGGAAGTCCGTAACGATAAGAATCTTAGCTTTACCGAATTTAAGGTTACCGGATACGCTTCCCCGGAAGGTGGCTACGATTATAATATGAGATTGTCCGAGAGCCGTGCCAAGGCTTTTGTCGCTTACATGAAAGATAAGGAGAAGATGGACCCTTCCTTGATGAAAGTAAATTGGATGGGTGAGGATTGGATCGGATTACGTCAAGAGGTTACGAAATCGGATTTGGCGAATAAGAAGGAGATTCTGGAGATCTTGGATATTCAAGATATAAACAAGCGCAAGGCTAAACTACATGCCTTGAACGGAGGTCGGACTTATAAGATATTATTGGATAAATACTATCCTCCTTTAAGACGTATTGATTATACCTTGGCTTATATCGCACGTCCGTTCGACGTGAACGAGGCCAAGCAAGTGATCAAGACGAAACCTCAATATTTAAGTTTGAATGAGATGTTCTTGGTAGCCAATTCTTATGATAAAGGTAGCGATCAGTTCAAGGAGGTATTCGATATCGCCGTTCGTCTTTATCCGACCGACCCGATCGCTCAATTAAATACGGCGGCCCTTGAGATTGAGACTGGTGCTTACGATCCGGCCATCAGTCGTTTGCAAGGTATTAATTTGCCGGAAGCATGGAATAACCTAGGTGTCGCTTATGCGATGAAGAAGGATTATACGACCGCTATGCAATATTTCGATCAAGCTGCCCAAGCCGGCGTGCAAGATGCCGCCGCGAACCGGGATGAGCTGGCCGCTTGGTTGGCCGAGCAATAATGGAGATACTTACCTTCGAATATAAAAAAAGCCCCCGTTTCCGGAGGCTTTTTTTGTGCTTATAATTTCGCTTTCCATTCATTCATCAACTCGGTAATGGTTTCCCGTACCGAAGTGATCTTATTCGCTCGCCAAGCGTTACTGCCGGCGAAAGCGTATCCATTCTCGAAATTCCCTTTGAAGGCGTTGTACAAGGCGGTGACGATACAATACGGGCTGCGTGATATATCGCACGTCTTGATACAGTTGAAGGGACAAGCTTTCGGTTGCTTGATTCCCGCCTTCACTTTCTCAAGGAAACTGCAATGGATGGCTCGTCCGGGCATGCCGACGGGACTTTTGATGATCTCTATGTCCTTCTCCTCTGCCTGTATATAGGTCTGTTTGAAGGCTTCCGAGGCATCGCATTCCGTGGTGGTAACGAACCGGGTTCCTAACTGAACGCCTGATGCTCCAAGGTCTATCATGCGTTTGATATCTTCACCCGTATAAATGCCTCCTGCTGCGATTACCGGGATCTTTTTGTCGTATTTCTGCTCGAAATGAGAGACTTCCTCTACGACTTGAGGTAATAATTCTTCCAATGAGAAATGCTGGTCTTCCAACTGGTTTTCCTTATATCCCAGATGTCCACCCGCTTTCGGGCCTTCTAGTACCACCGCATCCGGAAGATAATCATAGTTATTCTTCCATTTCTCGCAGATGATACGTACGGCACGTGCGCTGGAAACGATGGGAACCAGCTTGGTGACGCTATCTTTCTTGAGGAAAGAAGGCAAGTCCAAAGGCAGTCCGGCACCGCTGAAAATGATGTCTACCTTTTCCGCTATACTGGTCTTCACCAGTTCAGCGAAGTCGGAAAGAGCTACCATTACGTTTACGCCGATGATACCTTTCGCTTTTTCCCGGGCCTTGCGGATCTCTTCCGCTAACCCGAGATTCCCAGCTTCTGTATAATTGCTGGGTGACAATTTCTTATATAAAAGTCCGAGACCGGCTGCGGAGATAACGCCGATCCCACCTTCATTTGCGACGGCCGAGGCTAAGCCGGAAAGAGAGATGCCTACGCCCATTCCACCTTGGATGATTGGAATACGAGCCTTTAGGTCTCCGATTGTTAATGTCTTCATTAAAAAAATAAATATAGTGTTTCAATAATCGAGGCAAAGGTAGCACAATATCCCAATAAATGTGCGAAATGGACCAGAATTATCGCGCAAATATTCTAGTCATGTGCAATGTATGGAACGAACCGATTATTTTATGTAAATTCGTCCCTGAATAATTAGGCAAGACGTCTGTAACAGGATTGTAATGTATGTGAAACGGGTGTGAAACAGGAGCGTTGTAACTTTGCGACGCAAATATAGTTTTTATAGTTAGGAATGAAATTAGGAAAAGTTATAGCGCTCATGTTAGTGCTGCTTCCATTCAGTATGGGAGCGCAGGAGGTGGATCAGTCGGTGGAAAAACGTATCGATTCCTTGGCTACGGAAGTGACTACCTTGGATAAGGTAGTCCAGAAGCTAAGCAAATTCAAGGTTTCCGCTTATATCCAAGGACAATACCAATATGGACAGGAGGACGCTACCTTGAAGGTGGGCGATAAGAACGAGAACTTGGATAAAGGGTTTAACCGGATCGGTATCCGCCGGGGCCGTATGAAGTTCGAGTACAATGATGGGATCGGAACAGGTGCTGTCCAGATCGAGGTGAATGATAAGGGAGTAAGTTTCCGTGATCTGTATATTGGTATCAAGGACCCTTGGACGAAGCGTAGCCAGTTGATGGCTGGTGTGTTCAACCGTCCTTTCGGTTATGAGGTCTGTTATTCCACGAGTTCTCTCGAATCTCCGGAGAGAGCGACTATTATCCAGTATTTCTTCCCGGATGAGCGTGACTTGGGAGCGATGCTTACCTTACGTACCAAGACTACCAGCCCATTGAGTTTCTTGCGATTGGATGCCGGTCTGTTTGCCGGAAACAGTATCAACCGGGAGACGGATAGCCGGAAAGATTTCATCGGGCGTCTGGGTGCCGAGAAGGCGATAGGCGACTGGGGAAAATGGGGAGCCGGTTTCTCCTATTACCATGGTTTTGTCTACAACCCGACTACCGAGGCGTATGAGATGCGTGGCAATCATTTCGTTAAGAGGGATATGGGAGAGACGGGTACTTATATGAAGCGCCAGTATTTAGGTTTGGATGGACAGTTTAGTTTTCTTTCATCTTTAGGAAAGACCACTCTCCGTGCGGAAGGTTTGATCGGTACCCAACCCGGTATCGCCGGGAGCAGTAAAAGCCCGAACTACAGTACCCGACCGGAGAATTTGCCGGAAAATTCTTTGTTTAAGCGCCCTTTCCTTGGTTACTTCTTTTATTTGGTACAGGATATAGGCGCCTCTCCTTTCTCCGCCGTATTGAAATATGACGTTTACGATCCGAATACGAAGGTGAGTGGAAATGAGGTAGGGGCGGAAAATAGCTTCACTTCAAAAACCGACTTGGCTCAAAGCACGATAGGTATCGGCGGTATTTATAATTTCAATAAACATATCCGTCTACAAGCTTACTACGAGTTTAACTTCAATGAGAAAAGTAACCTCGTGAAGGGATACGAGAACGACCGGAAGGATAATGTATTGACAGTCCGTCTTCAATATAAGTTTTAATTCATAGGATTGTAATATCTGTTTCATCCCATTGAAATACCGAAGTATTTATTTTGTATCGTAAATAAAAGATAAATACAAAGTAATGAAGAAGACGATTTTATTAGCTGCCATGGCAGCGTGTTTGTTTGCTACGAATGTGTTTGCCCAGAAGATAAAGGGTAGCGATACTTGTTTGCCTCTTACCCAGACTGAAGCCGAGAATTTCATGAATAAGAACAAAGCTGCTAAGATAACGGTGACGGGTGGTGGCTCCGGCGTGGGGATCTCCGCTTTGATGGAAGGCACTACGGATATAGCGATGGCTTCCCGTAAGATGAAATTCGACGAGCGCATGAAGTTGCAAGAAGCCGGAAAGAAGACGAAAGAGGAGGTGATCGCCTATGACGCTCTGGCTGTTGTCGTGCATCCTTCCAACAAGGTATCCAATCTGACCCGGGAGCAATTGGAAGGCATTTTTACCGGCAAGATCAAGAATTGGAAAGAAGTGGGTGGTGCGGATATGAAGATCGTGGCCTATTCCCGCGAGACTTCTTCCGGAACCTACGAGTTCTTCAAGGAGAGCGTGTTGAAAAATAAGAACTATATGAACGGTATCTTGAGCATGCCGGCTACAGGTGCCATTATCCAAAGCGTAAGCCAGACGAAAGGAGCCATTGGCTATGTAGGTCTTGCTTATTTGAATAAAGAAGTGAAGCCGATCCATGTATCGTATGATGCCGGAAAATCCTACGTGGAGCCTTCGTTGGAGAACGCAAGGAATAAGACCTATCCGGTTGTCCGTCCGTTGTTCTACTACTATGAGACGAAGAATGCCTCAAAGGTGCGACCGTTCATCGATTATGTGATGTCTGCCGAAGGACAAGCGACGGTGAAGAAGGTTGGTTATATCCCGGTAAAGTAAGCGGAGAATCCGGACAGCGTTGTATGAGCACATCATACAACGCTGTCTAAGGTGCTTCGACAGTACTGTCTAAGGTGTTAAGACAACGCTGTCTTATGTGTTGGGATAAGATTGTCCGTCCGTCTCTTCCAGAAACTGATCCATATACAGATTCTCGCCATCCCATACGATATAAGAGAAGAATTGCATCCAATCCCCGGCTATGAGAATACGGGAGGTACGGCTTAACATCAAGTCCAACATGATGTGGCGATGGCCGAAAATGAAGAAGTTTATATCGGGATGCGTCTTTAGATATTCCTTGGCGAAAACAACCATATATTCAGCGTCTTCCCCTTGATACTTTTTAGCCTCTTGCTTTTCCAGTCCGCTCTTCCGGCTGTTGAGCGACCAACCTAAAGCGAACCCGAACGTCCAGCGGGGATGTATTCCCGCATATAACCATTGGCAGAACTTATTCCGGAAAATAGCCCTGATCAGACGGAATGCCTTACTCCGGAAATCTACCTCATCGCCATGCCCGAGGAAGAAACGTTTCCCTAATAAATCGACTGTCAAGGTATCCCGATGGATGATGGCGCCTATCTCTTTCGGCAAGTAGTCGAACATCCAGATGTCATGGTTACCGATAAAGATATGTATTTCTATGCCTCTGTCCGCTAACTCGGCCAATTTCCCCAGAAAACGTACATGGCCTTTCGGCACGACGTATTTGTATTCGTACCAATAGTCGAATAGATCTCCCAGAAACCAAATGGCGGAAGCGTCTTCCTTGATGCTATCCAGCCAACGTACCAGTTTCTTCTCGATGGCTAAAGGGTCCTTGTGGAAACGGGCTCCCAGATGTGCGTCTGAGGCGAAATATATTTTCATAGAAAACCTAATTCCAGTTTAGCCTCCTCCGTCATCATGTCCTTGTCCCATTCCGGCTCGAAGACGAGGTTTACCTCTACATTGTTCACCCCATCGACCGCTTCTACCTTCATACGGACATCTTCCAATATGAAATCGGCCGCCGGACAGTTCGGGGCGGTGAGGGTCATATCGATGCGTACATTTTTTTCCTCATCGATATCTACCTTATATATAAGCCCAAGATCGTATACGTTTACGGGTATTTCCGGGTCGTATACCGTCTTCAGCATAGCGACGATCGCTTCTTCTGTTTGGAGAAATTCGTTGTTCATCTTCTTTTGTTTTATACGCGAATATACATTAATACTTCTATATACTAAACCGGGGGAAAAGAGAATTTGTTTCACCGGACCAGCCTTCCTTCATCCGCATAGCTATAATAACCGCTATCGGACAGGATGATATGGTCCAGTATCCTAATATCCATCAGCTTCGCCGCCTTTTGGATACGCTCGGTCAAGGCATCGTCGTGCGTACTGGGGCGGAGGCTACCGGATGGATGATTATGGCATAGGATTATACCGGAGGCCAAGGCGTTGATCGCCGCTTTTAATACCAAACGGATATCCACGGAAGTCTGGTTTACTCCGCCCTGACTGATTTTTACCTTTTGTATCACCTTATTTAATGGATTGGTTAGAGCGATCCAGAGTTCCTCATAAGGTAAATCGCATAGTTGGGTACGGAATAGGAGATAGGAGTCTTTGCTGCTTCGGATAGCATCTTGAGGAGACGCCTCTGAGGTTTCCCGCCGTTTCCCTAGTTCCATAGCGGCGCAGATCGTGACCGCCTTCGCCTCTCCGATACCTTTAAAGCCGGAAGTTAATTCTTTGATGGAACGTTTACCCAATGTATTCAGATTGTTGTTTACGGAGTGAAGTATCCGTTGAGAGAGTTGTACGGCCGTCTCCTCATTGTTGCCGGATCCGATCAGTATGGCGATCAATTCGGCATCGCTTAATACGGAAGCGCCTTTTTGAAGCATTTTCTCACGGGGCCTGTCTTCTTCGGCCCATTCCTTGATGGAAAGTTTTCCTGTTTTTTCTTTCATAGTCGGGAAAGGTTTATGATTTGGTTAAAAAAATAGTTCCCGCCTGCTTATCAAGCGGGAACCGTATATTTTGACAAGACCCGGATTACTCGCGGATACGGCCTACGTAAGAACCATCAGTCGTATTGATCTCGATAACCTCGCCTTCGTTGATGAACAACGGAACACGAACCTCTGCGCCAGTCTCAACAGTTGCCGGTTTCAATGTGTTCGTAGCTGTATCGCCCTTGATACCCGGTTCCGTATAAGTGACCGTCAATTGAACCTTGGTAGGCAGATCGGCGAAAAGAACAGTCTCTGTGGAAGCGTCGGAAACTACGTCTACGATTTCTCCTTCTTTCATGTAATCAACGCCGTTGATAAGGTCTCTGTCGATGATAACGTCATCGTAAGTCTCTTGGTTCATGAAGTGATAGTGCTCACCTTCTTTGTAAGTGAACTGATACGGGCGACGCTCTACACGTACATCTTCCAACTTCTCGCCGATGTTGAAACGACGCTCGATCTGACCGCCTTTTACAACATCTTTCAATGTGGTACGCATGATGGTATTACCTTTACCCGGTTTTACGTGAAGGAAATCGACGCAGAAATAGAGTTTTCCGTCCAAACGGATACAAGTTCCTTTCTTAATGTCTTGTGAATTGATCATATTTATTTTCTTTATTTATATATGTTATAGAGTAATCCGTAACGTTTTTCGGGTGCAAAAGTAGTATATTCCTGCTAAAGTAGCAAAAAGTTTTGCGTATTTATATGGAAAAATAGTTGCAAATCAACCGAATAACCGGAACCAAGACCGCTGTCATGATACCCATCAAGCCAATCGCCAGTCCGCTTAATGCTCCTTCGATGGCCCCGATTTGAATGGCCGCTGCTGTTCCTACTCCATGGGAGGAAGCCCCTAACGCCAGTCCTTTAGCGATATGGCTATCTATTCCCAGTACCCTCATCACGATAGGGCCCACTATACTGCCAAATATTCCTACCGCTACGACGATGACGGCGGTAAGTGAAGGTATGCCGCCCGCTTTCTCCGCTATCCCCATAGCGATCGGGGTGGTGACGGATTTCGGCTGGAGCGTGGCGATCAACGCTTGGTCGGCTCCCATCAATTTACCGATGATGATTACGCTTACGATTCCGACAATGGCCCCGACAAATACGGAAGTCAAGATCGAAACGACATTTCCCTTTAGATATTGGATTTGCTCATATAACACATAGCCAAGGGCCACTACGGAAGGCCCCAGCATAAAATGGATCAAATGACTGCTTTGCTGGAACGACTCATATTGAATGCCTAGGACTTCCAGTACCACGATAATCACGAAGATGGTCGTAAGCAAAGGATGCAAAAGACTGATATGGACTTTCTTGTAAAGAGCCAAGGAAGTCAGGTAGGTACCAATTACCAAGGTAAGAGCGAAAATCTCGGAATGCGCCAGATTATCCATGGTCTATTTTCCCTTTTCCAGTTTTTGTTGCACCAACGCTACGCTGGCGATGACTAAAATTGTACTTACTACGGAAGCGATCAGCAGGACTGCCCAATACTCGGAGATGATCCCGAAGGAATTCATAAGCCCTACACCGGCAGGAACGAAGAATAATCCCATGTTTTGGGTAAGAACCGTGGAAAGACGTTTCACCTTTTCAGGTTTTACTTTCTTGAACGCGAGGGCTAAAAACAATAGCACCATCCCAATTACGCTACCCGGTATGAAACCGTCGATAAAGTAGCTGATAAACTCTCCCGTGAAATAGAAGAAGAGAATGTAAAATGCTTCTGTTAGCATAGTTTTTCTACCTTTTTTGATAACCGCTACAAAGATAACAGCTATTTCGTAGATATGTTCTATAACATATTATTTTAACATAATAGGGGCGGGGTTCGCCCACCCGTGGCATCAAGCTAACGCGGAAGTAATGAACATATAAATCATCATACCGATAATATCGTTGGTAATGGTGATAAACGGTCCGGTCGCCAAGGCCGGATCTATCTTCATCTTATCTAAGGTCATGGGAACTAACGTGCCGAATATACTGGCGAACATTACGACGGCGAATAGGCTTAAAGATACGGAGGCCGTAATCCCCCGGTCTCCCAGCATGAAGAAGTTGTAAATGAACACGACCAGACTGATAATGCTGGCATTGATTAACGAGACTACAGACTCTTTTAGGATTTGCGGTACGATATTCCCTTCCTTCAAGGTATTGTTTGCCAAGCCCTGTACCACGATAGCGGAAGATTGTATGCCTACGTTTCCACCGGTACCACCGATCAGCGGGATAAATAGCGCCATCTTCGGGTTAGTGGCGAAACTGCTCTCGAAACCACCGAGGATAACGGAGTTTCCCAATCCTCCGATCATGCCGATCAGCAGCCAAGGTAGGCGGGCGGCGGTTTGGGTGAATACATTATCCGAGGTTTCCACGTCTTGCGAGATACCGGATGCCAACTGGTAATCACGCTCGTGTTGCTCGCGTACCTCATCCATAACGTCATCGATCGTGATACGTCCTACCAGACGTCCGATACTATCGACTACGGGCAAGGCTACCAAGTCGTATTTCTCGATCGTCTCCGTAACCTCCTCGATACTGTCGCTGTCGCGAACGGAGATCGGGTCTTTTTTCATGACGTGCTTGATCTTGGAGACAGATGGGTGGGTGATCAGTTTCTGCAAGGGGAGCACACCTTTCAAGCGCTCGTCGTCATCCACTACATATACATAATAGATCTCGCTCATCTCCTCCGCTTGCTTGCGCATCTCGTCGATACATTTGGGCATACTCCAATTCTCGTTCACCACGATCATCTCGGTACCCATCAAACCGCCGGCGGTGTCCTCGTCGTATTTCAACAAGTCCACGATATCACCGGCCTGCTCTACGTCCTCGATATGCGAAAGGATCTCCTCTTGGGTATCCTCGTCCAACTCACGCATCAAGTCAACGGCATCATCCGTTTCCATGTTATCGACGAAACGCTTGGCGATAAGCTCATTGGGAAGTTCCTTCAATAACTTATGACGGTCTTCCTCATCCAGCTCCATCAAGACATCCGCCGCTTTGTCGCCATCCATCAATAGATAGAGATAAATGGCCTCTTGCAAGTTCAGTTCTTGATAAAGCTCGGCTATATCGGCAGGATATAGTTCATAAAGTACCTCCTGTGCCTTCGCGTCATCTTTGGCCTCGATGATACTTTTCAGGTTCTCGATGTAATCTTTCGTCAGTTCGATCATTGGACTCTTATATTATTATAGGACATCACCAGCCTGCTTCTCCAGATGCTTTTGGCTGATCAAGGTCAGTTCCACGAATTGCTCCACGGATAACTGTTCCGGGCGCTTGTCGAATATCGGCAAGGCGTAATCCGGGCAATCTTTACCCAATAGGGGTTTCATGGAATTACGAAGCGTTTTCCTTCGTTGGTTGAATGAGGTCTTTACTACGGTCTTGAATAACTTCTCGTCGCATCCCAGCTCCTTGCGGTCGTTACGAGTCATTTTCAATACGGCGCTTTTCACTTTTGGAGGCGGATCGAATACTTTCTCACTGACTGTAAAGAGGTATTCCACGTCGTACCAAGCTTGGAGCAATACGCTCAAGATTCCGTACGTCTTGCTACCGGGACCCGCCGCTAGGCGTTCCGCTACCTCTTTTTGTAACATCCCCGAGCAGCAGGGAATCTGGTCCTTATAATCGAGGACCTTGAAGAATATCTGGCTGGAGATATTATAGGGATAATTACCGATCACGCAAAACTGCCCCGGAAATAGCTTCGAGAGATCCAATTTCAGGAAATCCTCGGCGATGATACGTCCTTTCAGATCGAGGAAATTCTGGTTCAGGTAATCTACGGATTCCATATCCAACTCGACAACGGTTAAATCATGTCCCGCCTCCAGCAAGAACTGGGTAAGGACTCCCATTCCCGGTCCGATTTCCAAGACCGGCAAGGATTTGAAAGTATCGAGTGTGTCCGCAATGCGCTGTGCTATTTGCAGATCCTTTAGGAAATGTTGCCCTAATGCTTTTTTTGGCTTAACTAATCTCATCCACTTTTCGGTGTAATGTGTTTGTTTTTAAATATTATGCTTATCTTTGCGGATGCACAAAAGTACAATAAATAATTTAAAGTTCCCTATACCTAATGGATTTTAAGAGCATTCTACGTACGTTTCTGAAGATAATTCTACCTTTAGCCTTCGGCTGTTTACTCCTTTGGTTTTTGTATCGGAAAATGGATATCACTGAGATTTGGCGAGTAGTCAAGGAGGGGGTTCGTTATGATATTATTCTGGTTTCTTTATTGTTCGGCTTGTTCGCCAATATCGTCCGCGGCTTACGGTGGGGATTGCTGATCAGTTCCTTGGGCGAGCGCTTCAAGATGAGTAACGTGATTTACGCCGTGCTGGGTAATTACGCGGTGAATCTGGTGTTGCCCCGTGTCGGCGAGGTATGGCGTTGCGGCATGATCACGAAATACGATAAGATCTCGTTTACCAAGCTGTTAGGTACGCTGTTGATCGACCGTGTGAGCGATACGATCATGGTCGGTTTGATAACCTTGATGATATTCATATTTAATATAAGCTTCTTTACGAGTTTCTTCGCCAAGAACCCGGCTTTGCTCGAAGGGTTCCAGTCCATGTTTAATTCGATATGGATTTACGTGGCGGTGATAATTTTTGTCGCTGTAATTTGGTTTGTATTCACTTATATGAGTAACTTTACGCTGGTACAGAAAGCCAAAGGCATGTTGAAGAATGTATGGACCGGTATGAAGAGTATCTGGTACATGGAGCATAAGATGCGTTTCGTGATAGAGACGTTATTGATTTGGGGAGGTTATTTCTGTTACTTTTATATAACGTTCTATGCTTTCGACTTTACCAAGGACTTGGGTATCGTGGTCGGGCTGATCACGTTTACGATGAGTAGTATCGGCGTGGCGGTGCCTGTTCAAGGCGGTATCGGACCGTGGCATTTCATGGTGATCGCTACCTTGGTTTGTTTTGGCGTGAACGAGAATGACGCGGCGGCGTTCGCCTTGGTCGTTCATACGGTACAGACGGTATGGACTGGATTGTGCGGATTATTCGGCGTGGTGGCTTTGCCGCTCACCAACCGGGATAACAAAGAGGTTCCGGTCGCTGTTTCGTGATGAATACAAGATATGTATTAAATATGAACTGAACTAAATTATTAACATCTATGTCAGCAGAAATCAAAGATCTATCTCCGAAGCATGTATGGGGTTATTTTTATGACCTTACGCAAATCCCCCGTCCGACCGGACATATGGAGGCAGTAACCCGTTTTATGATATCCTTTGGTAAAGGATTGGGATTGGAAACCCTGCAAGATGAGGTGGGTAACGTGTTGATCCGTAAGCCGGCCACGCCCGGAATGGAAGGTCGTAAGACCGTGACATTGCAGTCTCATCTGGATATGGTTCCCCAAAAAAACTCTTCCGTAAAGCATGATTTCGAGAAAGATCCGATCGACGCTTACATAGACGGTGATTGGGTGACGGCCCGTGAGACGACTTTGGGGGCGGACAATGGCATGGGTGCCGCTCTGGCGATGGCCGTGTTGGCGGACAATAGCTTGCGTCACGGACCTATCGAGGCCCTGTTTACGATTGATGAGGAGCAGGGTATGGACGGCGCTTTCGGCTTGAAGCCGCATTTCTTAAAGGGTGATATTTTATTGAATTGTGATTCCGAGAAGGAAGGGGAGTTGTTCGTTGGTTGCGCGGGTGGCGCTAATGTGAATGTCTCTTTCCAATTTAAGGAGGATACTTATATTCCGGAAGGTGACGTGGCTGTCAAGGTTAGCTTGGCTGGCTTGAAAGGTGGCCATTCCGGTGTGGATATTCATTTAGGGCGTGCGAACGCGAATAAGTTGATCTTCCGTTTCTTGAAAGAGGCGGTTTGTGATTATGGCGCTCGTTTGTCTTCTGTGGCGGGTGGTTCCTTGCCTAACGCTATCCCTCGTGAGGCTTTTGCCGTGATAACGATTCCGGGTGATAACGTGGAGTCTCTTTGGGAGCTAGTGGCTGATTACCAAGATATGTTCCGTACGGAGTATATGGGTGTGGAGGGTCAGATCGATTTCGTCGCGGAGATGGTTGAATTGCCGTCTACGTTGATTCCGGAGGAGATACAGGATGATTTGATCAATGCGATCGAAGGTTGCCAGAATGGTGTGATTAGCATGTTGCATGATTTCCCGGGTACGGTTGAGTCTTCCTCTAACTTGGCGATCGTGAAGACATCTGATGAGTTGATCGAGGTGAAGATCTTGGTGCGTAGCTCATCCGAGTCTCGCAGGGATTCTGTTTGCTCAAGTCTGGAAAGTGTATTCGCTTTGGCAGGGGCTAAGGTGGAGGAGTCCGGTCATTATAATGGCTGGCAGCCTAATATCAATTCCCCGATCTTGAACTTGATGAAATCTACCTATCTGGATTTATTTGGTAAGGAACCTGAGGTGAAGGTGATGCATGCCGGATTGGAATGTGGTATCATCCAAGGTGCTTATCCGGATATGGATATGGTTTCTATCGGACCGGATTTGGAATATCCGCACTCACCGGACGAGCGAGTGAATATTCATTCCGTACAGAAGATCTGGGAGTTTGTTACAGCTACATTGGAGAGAATCTAAGGATCTCCTTTCTATATACATAAAGAGCCCTTCAGCCTGTGGCCGTTAGTAACGGATTAGCCTGAAGGGCTTTTATCATTTTGACATTTCGCAAACAGAAGTCCGTGAGAATCGATTATTTCGAGCCAATGTACGTCTCGTTCCCAAAAACGAAAGAAAAAATCAGCAATAGTCTATCCATTAGCGACTTGTCGAAAAACCCCCTTTTATTCTAGCGAAATTAATTCATCTTAGCTCATATTTCATGCCTTATGATCCAGTCGTTAGGGGGTAAGAATGCCCATTATAAGGTAGTCATATTGCCTATTATAACTATATGTGTAGCCTATCGTGACCATATGTGTGGGTTAATGCGACTATATGTGTGAGTTAATGGGACTATATGTGTAGCTTGACGAGGGTAATCTTATCAAAAAACAGGGCTTTTCGCGTCAAAAAGGTGTATAAATGCCTGTTTCTTCTCTATAGTTCCCGCTAGTTTGTCATTCTTATTTAGAGGCTGTGCCACGAAAAAGGGTATAATCCAATCAAAAGGATACGCTTTTTGATCTTTCAATGACATGTTCGTGTTTGTCTGTTGTATGAGGAATAAAAAGGGGAAACTTAAAAGTATAGAACATACTTATAACTATTTGAATCCGTTTACTCAAGACTATTGGATCGCTAATGGCGCGGATAAGGACTCTTTGATCTACGTAAAACAAGATGCGAATGAGTATATTTTGACTGAAGGATCTACTGCTGAGTATGGTATTGATGTTGATGCTACATTACTAAAGAAGATCCCGGGACTTGCTCAATTGGAAAGAACAAACTACGTGATTGCTAAGAACAAGACGGCTAAATTAGTTAAGGCTTATGGTAGCAAGTATTCTATGGGTGCTGCTAATTATGGTACTGTAGCAGAAGTGGATACATTCTTCTTCAAAGAGAACAACCACTATGATGGCAAGCATTACTATGCGATCTTGGAGACTGCTTATGATAACACGAAGCATGCGGCATATATCGCTAATCTGAATACTGCGACTTCTAAAGTTGGTATCGCTGATGACGGTATGACCGCAGGTTTGAAGGTTCAGTTATTGAATGAGTCTAGAACCTCCGCATTTACTGTAGAGCCTAGCGATGCTCCGTTGTATCGTCGTTTCAACAAGGCAATCTTGGGTGAAGATGAGAAAGATGGTCCTGATAGCTTATTGTTCGTAGAGAAATATCGTAAAGAATACTTGATGGATGAAGGTAACAGTAGTTTCACTGACGAGTTCGTTGATTATCTAGGTATCTGGAGCAAGGAAAAAGCTGAAAACAAGTTGGCTATGCGCATTGATACCGCATGGTTGAACCGTGGTGCTGGTAATGTTAAGCCTCAATATTTGATCTCCGTAGCCCGTGACGATCAAGGCGCTATCGAAACGATTCCTTGTGATGAGGCAGATGACAAACACTTCTATATTGATGATAAGGGTGTTGCCCATAAGACTGATAAGTGGCATTGCCAACACGCTAAACAAGGTAGAACTGGTTTCGCTTATGGCAAATATTTGGTAAGCTTCGCCGACTCTGCAAGAATGAAAGATAGCAATACTAAACCTTGGATGGATATCACTAACGGTTATACTCGCGTAGGTTTCGTTAAGGCAGTTCATGCAGGTGATAGCTTGTTCATCTTGGTTAACGAGTTCAAGAATATGAAACCGGCAGACTTGGATACGGCTGATATCGTAAAGGCATACACCGCCGCTAAAATCAACGGTAAATATATCGTTAACTTACAAGGTGACCAACACAAGAACGTAACGTGGTCATTCCGTTATGTAGATCCTGACAAGGCAGCCAATGTAACAGAGGAAGATCCGAACGTTAACGCATTCATGTTCGAGTCTAATGTTTATACGGATGAAAAATTAGATACTCCTGATTATGATGCTGTTGCGGGTGCTCAAAAGAATATTCCTTTAAGCAATGTTCATGGATTGGGTAATGCTATCGCTCCTAACTATGCGGCATGGTTGAAGATGCAGAATGGTTGTCTGGTATTGACACGCTACGATTCAGACTTCAATTCTTCTAAGACAGGTGGTGATGCGGCTTTGGTATTCAATGTGGCTCAAAAGACTGACGCAGACGATATGGTTACCTCTATCGATGGCGCTAACGTAGAAGGCGTATCAGTGGTAGCTACTAACGGTGCTGTGACTGTTCAAGGTGCCGCTGGTAAGTCAGTAGTAATCACCAATATCTTAGGTAAGGTAGTCGCTGAGGCAGTTCTTACTTCTGATAACGCTACAATCGCCGTACCTGCTGGTATCGTAGCTGTGGCTGTTGATGGTGAGGAAGCTGTTAAGGTGGTAGTTAAATAATAAAGATATTATAATTCTAAAATTCCCGTGCGGAGATTCGTCTTCAAGTAAACCGCGAGGTTGAACATGCGGGGATATTAATACTAAAGTAATAAATTAAAAGCTCTCCGTCAGTACTTCCGTGAGGATGGAACCCGGAAGAAAAGACAAGCTCCGGTCGGATTTTCCGCCGGAGCTTTTTTATGTTGTCAATTATTCGTAATTTTGGCAAGAACATGATCGTTTATATGAAAAATCCTTTGTCAAGATGAAAGCTAGCTGCATTATCTCTTTGCTGTTTATCTGTGTGTCGGTAGACCTTTTCGCCCAACCTAAGGCGGTGGAGACAACGTATGATTTATCCTATTTCTTGCCGGAAGGCAATTATCAGTACGATTCGAATATCCCTGAACCTGCAACGGTTTTAGGTTTTCAATTGGGACGTCAACATGCCGATTGGGGACAAGTCGTTGAATATATGAAGGCTTTGGCTGAAGCCTCGGATCGGGTGACCTTGCAGGAAGTAGGGCGTACTTATCAACATCGTCCTTTTATAGAGGTGGTAATTACCTCTCCGGAAAACCAACGAAATATAGAAAAGATTAGAGAGGAACATTTGGCCTTGACCGATGTAGATCGTTCCACGGATCTGGATATACGGAAAATGCCGGTTGTTGTCAACTTGGTATATAGTATCCACGGAAATGAGCCTTCCGGCGTGAACGCTTCATTGGCTGTCGCTTACTTCTTGGCGGCGGCGCAAAGTAATGAGATCGATGACCTGTTGAGAAATACGGTGATCGTTCTATATCCCGGCGCTAATCCTGATGGTATAAATCGGTTCGCTAATTGGGTGAATACGACCCGTAGCCAAACGGACGTAAGTGACCTTAATTCCCGGGAATTCCAAGAGCCATGGCCTTCTAGCCGTACGAATCATTATTGGGCGGATTGCAACCGGGATTGGCTGATGGCGCAACACCCGGAAGGGATTACAGGAGTGAATACCTATTTTAAATGGATGCCGAATGTATTGGCCGACCAACATGAGCAAGGCGCTGATCGACCTTACTATTTCAGTCCGGGGCATCCGAAGCGTACGCATCAGTTGACTCCTCGGCAAAATCAAGAGCTTACGGCGGAAGTATCGGCTTATTGCGCAAAGGAGTTGGATAAGATCGGTACGTTGTATTACTCAAAGGAGGGATACGATGATTATTACTACGGCAAAGGAGCCGCCTATGGTGATATTCACGGATCGGTTTGCTTGCTTTATGAGCAGGGTACGTCCCGGGGGCATTTGCGGGAGACTCGTAATGGGGTGCGCTCGTTTGCGTGGACGATTCGTAACCAAGCATTCGGTTCGTATGGTACGATCCTTGCCGGCTATCGGCTAAAAGATAAATTACTGGCTTACCAACGGGATTATTATAAGAATGTCAAGGCGGATATCGCTAAGCAGCCGGTAAAAGGATATGTCTTCGATACCCGTGGCTCTCGCTCTGTGGGCTATCATTTTATCGAGAATATGGGGCATCACCGGATTAACGTATATCATTTGGCGAAAGACTTCTCGGTGGATGGGAAGACGTTTAAGGCGGATGAGGCCTTTATCATCCCTGTGGATCAGAAAAATAACACGATGATCCGTGCGATTATGGAAGATTGCCTAAGCTATGAGGATAGTACTTTCTATGATATCTCTACTTGGTCCTTCCCTTATGCGTTTAATTTGGAATTCGCGCAAGTGAAGAATACGAATGGCTTCATCGGTAAGCAGGTTGTGGAGTATCGGTTTGTACCCGGTCAAATGATTGGCGGTAAAAGTGATTATGGATACCTTTTTACGAATGTAGAGTTCTATACCCCGAAAGTGATGTATGAGTTATTGCGGAAAGGTATTCATGTACAAGCAAGTAATCGCCCGTTCCATTTCCGTTCGGGAGATATAGAGAAAGAGATGGGGTACGGTACAATCTTGGTATCTGCGTGGAATCAACCGGTATCTTCCGATGAGCTTTATGAGCTATTGTCTAAACTGGCGAAAGAATCGGGTGTGGATATCTATGCGGCTACAACCGGATTGATGCAAGACGTGGATTTGGGTAGCCCGGCTTATACGGCGTTGAAATTACCGAAGGTTGCCATTCTTGTGGGACGTACGATGGGAGTTCCGGATTCCGGTGAGGCGTGGTTTTTATTAGATCGACGTTTCCAGATGAGACCGACATTGATTGAGGCTACCGCAACGCTGACCTCCCGGAAGTTGAGCCGTTATAATGTGATTATTCTGGCGAATGGAATTCCGGATCTCACGAAAGAGTCGGAAAAGGCATTGAAGGATTGGGTAGCGAATGGCGGTACGTTGATCGCCTCGGGAAAGGCCTACTCTTGGGTTGATAAATCCGGGATTCTTCCGATCTCGGTGAAAGACGCTTCATTTAAAGAGGATTCTACCCGTTATCGGGCTTACTCGGAGAAGAAAGAGGCGGCGGCAGGAAATAGCATCAGCGGTGTTATCTTGAGTTGCTCTCTGGATAGCTCCCATCCGTTGGCTTGGGGATTAGAACAACCGGAGATAGCGGTTCTAAAAAAAGGAAACTTGATTTTTGAGAAAGATAGCGATCCTTACGTCTCTCCTCTGCATTATACGGAAAAACCGTTGTTGTCCGGATTTCTTTCGGAGAAAAATGAGAGTTTATTGCGGAATACGCCTGCTGTGTTCGCTAAGAAATATAAGAGTGGGGCGGTATTTGTCTTTGCTGATGATCTGAATTTCCGCTCTTATTATTTTGGGACGAGTAAATTATTCATGAACGCGGTCTTTTTTGGTGAATGTCTTTAATTTTGTACTTTTGCAAGCTTGCACGAATGTTATACATGAATAGGAGAATTAGACAATGGCCAGCGATGATATAAAACAGGCATGGAAAGTGCCGGAACCTACGTTAAGGAGGTTGCCGTGGTATCTTGCGTTCGTAAAGTTGATGAAAGGGAAAGGGGAAGCGTTTATCTCATCTACCCAGATCGCTAAGGAGATAAATGTAGATCCTAGTCAGGTCGCTAAAGATCTCTCTTTTGTGAATATCTCCGGGAAGACGAGAGTGGGATACGATATTAACGCATTGGTTGACGTACTGGAGGATTTCCTCGGTTTTACATCCCAGCATAAGGCATTTCTGTTTGGGGTAGGGAGTCTGGGCGCTTCTTTGTTGCATGACACCGGACTGAGTCAATATGGATTGGAGATCGTGGCGGGCTTTGATGTTCGTGAGGATTTGGACGGGAGCATGATTAATGGCATTCCCGTTTTTCATATGGATGATTTTCCTGCCAAGCAAAAAGAATATGGCGCGACGATCGGGGTGATCACCGTGCCGGTGGAGAAAGCGCAGGAGGTGACAGACCGGATTATCGAGGGAGGAATCAAGGCTCTTTGGAATTTTACCCCGTTCCGTATACGGGTGCCGGAACATATCGTAGTCCAGAATACTTCTATGTATGCGCATTTAGCTGTTATGTTTAATCGATTGAACTCAATGAATCACTAAAATATGAAGATTATCGCCGTTGGAATGAACTATGCCGCTCACAATAAAGAGCTGCATCATTCGTTAGAATTATCAGAGCCTACTATTTTTATGAAGTCGGACTCCTCTTTGTTGAAAGATGGGAAACCGTTTTTTATTCCGGATTTTTCATCGGAAGTTCATTATGAGACGGAGATCGTGGTACGGATAGACCGTTTGGGGAAAAATATAGCCGAGCGTTTCGCTCATCGTTATTACAATGAGGTTACGGTCGGTATTGATTTCACGGCACGGGATTTGCAGAATAAATTGCGTGCGCAAGGGCTACCGTGGGAGATTAGTAAGGCGTTTGATAATTCGGCTGTGATCGGGACCTTTATTCCGCTGGAGCAAGCGGGGGATGTAAACCGGCTTCCGTTCCATCTGGATATCAATGGCTCGAAGGTACAGGAAGGTAATACCTCGAATATGCTGTTTTCGGTAGATAAGATTATCGCGTACGTAAGTCGCTTCTTTACGCTGAAAATAGGCGATTTGATTTATACCGGAACACCTGCTGGCGTAGGTCCCGTGAAGATCGACGATCATCTGGAGGGATATCTTGGCGAGCGGAAGCTTCTGGATTTTTATGTGAGATGAGAAGATTAATATATATATTCATTATAGGTCTATTACTTTGCTCATATACATGGGCGGATGGTAGCCGTTATGCTTCTAAATCCCTGTTATCGGAGGGGAAATGGGTGAAGATCCGGGTGGATAAGACCGGAATCTACAAATTATCCTATGCGGATTTGAAGAATATGGGTTTCTCGGACCCATCGAAAGTCTCTGTCCATGGCTATGGAGGATGGCCCTTGGATGAGGATTTCAGTAAGGAATATATCGATGATGTCCCTTCTACACCGGTTTGGCGTGGGAGTGATTACCTGTTATTCTATGGGAAAGGGCCGGTTAAATGGGAGTATGACTCGTCGAGCCAGACATTCGTGCATACGAATAATCCTTATTCATTGTATGGCTATTATTTTGTGACCGATGCCACTCCGACGAATGATATGACTTCCGTGGCTCAAGCGAGTGGCGCTTCCACTCGGATTACGACTTATGATGATTATCTATTGCATGAGCAAGAGTTAGTCTCCGTAAACCAATCCGGCCGGGAGTTTTTTGGAGAGGACTTTAGTGGGGCACGCCCTCGTACAATTTCTACCTTTTCTTCTATCCCCGGGATTACGGATGCGGACGGTAAGGTGACCATGCGTTTTATCTCAAGAATTAACTCTGGCTCCGGTACGGCTTCTTTAAGTATCAATGACTCCGAATTGTTGGATATAACCATACCTTCTATCCAAACAGTAAGCTCGAATGTCAGATCGTATACAAAGGCGATTCCCGGGACAACCACCGCGTTATGGAAGGGATCAAAAAGTGAGAAAAATAACGTAGTGGTTTCCTATAGTTCAAGTGGACATACGAATGTACGTTTGGACTATATCCGTATGCAATTTGTCCGTACGTTGCGCCCTTATGGGGCTTCTACTTTTTTCAGAAGCTTGACTTCTGTAGGAAATGCGTCTCGCTTTGTTATTAGCGAGGCGAATTCGAATACCTTGGTGTTTGATGTGACCGATGCGTTGAATGTGAAGAGAGTGGAAGCCGATCTGAATGGTTCTGAACTTTCATTTACAATACCAGCGGGTAGATTGAGGGAGTTTGTGTTGGTTCAAACCAATCAAACATTTCCTTCTCCGGAAGTCGTGGGAGAAGTCGCTTCCTCGAATCTGCATGGTTTGGAACAGAGGGATATGATTATTATATCGGCCCCGTCTTTGGTTCAGCAGGCGGAGCGTTTGGCGGTTGCGCACCGTGAGAAAGATGGCTTGACTGTTGAAGTCGTAACTCCAGAGGCGATTTATAATGAGTTCTCTAGTGGAACTCCAGATGCGACGGCATATCGTCGTTTGATGAAGATGTTTTACGATCGTAGTTCCTCTTTGGGTAATCCTCCAAAATATTTATTGCTTTTCGGAGACGGGATCTATGATAATCGGGGGATAAGCGGTGAGGTGCAAGGTGTTTCGCGGAGTAATATGCTCCTGACTTTCCAGTCTCAAGAGTCATTGAATGTCTACTCTTATGCGACAGATGATTATTTTGCGTTTTTAGAGGATAATTCCGGCAGTAATTTTAGCCGAGATAAGATGTGTCTGGGTGTCGGGCGCTTTCCAATCCGTACAGTAACGGAGGCGACTCAGATGGTGGATAAGACGATTTCTTATATGGAGAACAAGGATTCGGGTAGTTGGAAGAATAACGTGACATTCGTGGCGGATGATGGAAATAATGAGGATAGCTTCACAACGAATCATATGAAGCAGGCAGATCAGCTTGCTGAGGCCATTGAAGAGATGCAACCCGGTTTTCTAGTTAATAAAGTGTATTTCGATGCTTATAAGCGTAGCAGCTTCGGGACTTATCCGGATGTGCATAATGAGATTGAGAAACTATTAAAAAGTGGTCAGTTGTTGATTAATTATACGGGGCATGGCAGTACGACCCATTGGGCGGACGAAAGCGTATGGACACAAACCGATATCAATAATTCCAGCTATAAGCATCTGCCGGTGTGGGTGACGGCTACCTGCGACTTTACTCGTTTTGACGATGTGAAAACTTCTGCGGGTGAATCTGTTTTCTTGAATCCTACCAGTGGGGGTATCGCTTTGTTTACGACGACCCGTGTCGTGTTCTCCGGTAATAATGCGAACTTAAATAAGGCGCTCATCGATAACCTGTTCCAAGAAGACGCGAATAGCCGTTATACACTTGGAGAGGCGATGATGTATACGAAACGTCAACTCAATGACTCAAATAAATTGAACTTTATCTTAATCGGAGACCCGGCGTTAAAGTTTGCGTATCCAGAGTATAAGGCTCGGGTGACGGCTGTGAATGGAGAAGCTGTTTCTGATGAGCCTTTTGAGTTTAAGGCGTTATCCCGGATTACGGTAGAGGGTGAAATCTTGAATCCGTCAGGTTCTTTTGCCGCGGATTTCACGGGCGTATTAAGCTCGACCATATTTGATAGCCAAAGTTCCATTACGACTTTAGGGAATAGCTCTGAGAAATTCACTTATCTCGATTATCCGAATACGATTTATATAGGTAGAGACTCGGTTCGAAATGGAAAGTTCAGCTTTACTTTTATGGTCCCGAAGGATATCTCTTATTCCAATAAGAAAGGTAAATTAAACCTATATGCATCTTCCGAGACAAAAGAGGCGCAGGGTTCTTTCTTCGATTTTATCGTGGGGGGGACTTCGGATACGGCGGAGACTGATACGATCGGTCCCGAAATCCGGCAGATCTATTTGAATGATTCCAGTTTTGTTTCGGGCGATAAGGTAAACACGACTCCTTATTTTGTAGCGAAGCTGTGGGATAAGAGCGGCGTGAATATAACCGGCAGTAGCGTAGGGCATGATATGATGTTGACGATTGATAGTATGCCCTCTATGAGCTATAACTTAAATAGTTATTATGCGTTGCTACCAGATAGTGAGAACGAAGGACTTGTCCAGTTCTCCATCCCCGAGCTGGAGCCGGGAATGCATACGGCCGAGTTTAAGGTGTGGGATATCTTAAATAACTCCACGACCTATACCTTTACTTTTGAGGTGGCGGAAGGGTTGAAACCTAATCTGATCGAGATGTATGCCACCCCGAATCCGGCACGGGATCAGGTGGAATTCTTTCTGCATCACAATCGTCCGGAGTCGAACTTAAAGGTGACGGTTATGGTTTATGATATGACCGGTAAGTTCCTATGGAGTACCGAGAAGAGCGGTTCCTCCGAGTTGTTTAAGGCTTATATCGTAACTTGGAACTTGACGGATAACGGTGGCAGGCGGTTGCGCCCGGGAGTTTATCTGTATCGGGCGGCGATTAGTACGAATAACTCGAAAGAGGCGACGAAAGCGAATAAATTAATCATTCTCGCACAATAAAGTATCGGGTAATTAGTTTATAATAAGCATGGGGGTATGTTTATTACCCTCTAGGAATGATAAATGTAAATGTATTTTTAGAATAGAATATATGGTAAGAGTTTCAAGATTCAGTCTGTTACTAGCGGTTTTCAGCTTTTTGACGGCATTTACGGCTTTATATGCCCAAGGAGGCGCAGACGATGTTAAACATAAATTCGCCCCGATTAATACGGCGATACCGTCTTTGTCTATCGCGCCCGACGCTCGTGGAGGTGCTATGGGTGATAACGGTGTGGCTACTACGCCGGATGTGAATTCCCAATACTGGAACCCGGCTAAGTATGCTTTTAGCTATAGTAAGGCCGGAGTCGCTTTATCCTATACGCCTTGGTTACGTAAATTGGTGAATGATGTGGCTTTAGCGTATCTGGCTGGTTATTATAAATTAGGCGATAGCGATATGCAGGCGATCGGAGCTTCTTTGCGTTATTTCTCTTTAGGAGAAGTACAGGAAAGCCGGGATGGAGGAATGGGTAATCAGCTCATATTGAATCCTTATGAGATGGCTTTTGATGTAAGTTATAGCCGTAAATTATCGGATGTGTTCTCTATGGCGGTCGCCTTGCGCTATATTCGTTCGGACATGGGTGCCTCGTCGGACGCGGATATGGTTCCGGATAACGCTTTTGCCGCCGATATCGCCGGTTATCTGGAGAAATACGTGATCTTAGGGAATAGCGAGTGCCTGTGGAGCTTTGGTTTTAATGTCTCCAATATCGGTACGAAGGTCTCTTACGACGGCGGAAATACCAACCAATTCTTGCCTACGATGTTAAAGGTTGGAACCGGTTTGCTGTATCCGATCGATGATTATAACCAAATCGGTATCTATGTGGATTTGAGTAAATATTTAGTTCCTACCGAACCTATTCAAGAAGGTACGACTCCCGAGGATGAGGCTGCTTATAAGGAAAAACATGATGAATATAACAATATGTCCCCGATCACGGGTATCTTCAAATCATTCGGTGACTCGCCGAATGGCTTCAAGGGCGAGTTAGAGGAGATTATGGCCTCTATCGGTCTGGAGTATAATTACAATCAGCAGTTCTTTGTTCGTGGCGGTTATTACTATGAAAATAAATATCAGGGAAACCGTCAGTATTTCTCGGTCGGTGCCGGTTTCCGCATGAGTGTTTTCCAGTTGGATGCCGCTTATCTGATCAGTACGGTACAGAGTAACCCGTTGGACCAGACATTGCGCTTCTCCTTGTCGTTCGATATGGATGGAATCAAGAACCTTTTCAGATAAATGGGTATGAAGATACGTGTAGGTTTTGGTTATGACGTCCACGCCTTGGTGCCGGACCGGGAATTATGGCTGGGCGGGATTAAGATCGAGCATACGTTGGGCCTATTGGGACATAGCGATGCGGACGTGCTGATCCATGCGGTCTGTGACGCTTTACTGGGAGCGGCCAATATGCGGGATATCGGTTATCATTTCCCGGATACGGCAGGTGAATATAAGAACATTGATAGCAAGATATTGCTTCGTGACACCATGAAGCTTTTGAGAGACGCGGGCTATGAGTTGGGTAATATCGATGCCACCGTAGCCGCCGAACGCCCTAAATTGAATCCCCATATCCCTCTGATGAAGAAAACGCTGGCCGAGGTCATGAACGTGGACGAGGAGGATATCTCTATCAAGGCTACGACCACGGAGAAGCTGGGCTTCACCGGACGGCAGGAAGGGATCTCGGCTTACGCTACGGTCTTGATACAGCGCATGGGATCGTAAACCAGAAAGTACTCCCTTTTCCTTCTTCCGACTCTACGCCGATCTTCCCGTGAAGATTCTCTAGGATCGTTTGGCAAATGGATAGCCCGAGTCCAGTTCCTTGGATAAAGGAATCGAATTTGGCGAAACGCTCGAATACGTGCGGGAGGTTCTTCCGCTCAATACCTTTTCCGGTATCTTTTACGTAAAAGTATAATCCATCTTCCCTCTCCTTGTATCCCATGCGGATAGACCCTTGGAACGTGAACTTACAGGCGTTCGTGAGGAAGTTGGTGATCACTTGGGTCAAGCGATTCTTCTCGGAATAGATAACACAATCCTGTTCGGGTATCTCGCAATAGAGAGTGACACCGTCTTTCACCCGGCTTTGGAAGGTCTGGTATAAGCTCCGGAATAGCGTGGATACGTTGAACTCGGAATAGATGAAATCCATTTGCCCGGCCTCGATCTTCGATAGATCCAGAATATCGTTCACGAGTTGAAGGAGAAGTTCGTTGTTCGTCTCGATGATCTCGCAAAATTCTTTTGTCTCCTCGGAGGGGTTTGTTTGGGCGAGCAGGTTCGAGAACCCTACGATAGCGTTCAGCGGGGTACGTATCTCGTGGCTCATGTTCGCTAGGAAGGCGGATTTCAGCCGGTTGGATTCCTCTACCTTCGCTTTGTCCCTCAATTCCTGCTCCATCAGCTTGCGTTGATGGAGCAGGGCAGTTCCCCCGATCAGGTAGATAGGTTTACCGGCGGGATCGGTCTTGCCGGTGATGGCGTAAATTTCTATCCATATATAGTTTTCCCCCGTATCGTCTAGGTAGCGGATTTCCTCATCTACCGGTTGGCCCTCGCCGGAGACAAGTGCTTCCATCTTATCACGGAGCCGGTCTAGGTCATCCGGGTACACGCCGCTATAGAACTCATCGGGCGACATCTTGAATATCCCGTTTACGCCTTTGTCACGGGCGGATCTTTGGGTGAGGTAGACATTATTGCACTCTATGATCTCGGCTCTTACGTCCCACGTCCATGTCATCATGTTGCTGGCTTTCAAGACGAGTTGATATTTCTGGTTTAAGTCCTGCGCTTGGCGTGCGATTCGTAGTTCCTTGTCTTTGCCCTTTTGCTTTTGGATAAAGAGGTGTACCCGTAATATCCCTATCGTTATCAATAACACCAGAATGACGAGTAGGCTTATGATATGGACCTTGTATTTCTGGAAGAAACCGGGAGGCTCTTGGAAATAAGTGGCGTTTGGGGGATATAAGCCGGGATCGATTTGGTGAAGCAATAGGTGTTGGTAATTCAGGTAAGTCTTCGGGGTTCCCGAAGTCAGGGTAGAGATTTCTTTGCTATCTTTTCCCGAGAGGATCATTTCGATCGTGTTGGCCGTCACCTGCGCGTAATCCTCCGGAGAAACATAATATCCCCCGGCGAAATTCCCGTTTTTTGTTTGTACGTCTTGCAAGGTAAAGACGGGGGGAACTGAGAAGCTGTTAATCATTTTCTGGACGTTATCGACTAGGTAACGATTCTCGTTGTCCTTCTGGGTCCTGTACCATGAGTAATAAAGGACGCCGGTCTTATTGTCGAAAGAGGCCAACCTGTCCAATAAGTTCTCGGTGGAAATGGAAGTCGTAGACAGCGGCTCGAATTGGATGCCCGGGAAATCTTTCCGTAGCACGGCCTCCACATCCGCTTTCGTTTGCTGACTTATATAACGATGGTCGAAAATAAAGGCCAGCTTGGTTAATCCCGGTTGTAGCTTTTTGATTAGCTCGATCGTCTGCTTGATATAGACTGAGTATTTTATAAAAGTGGCGTTATAGCCTTTTACTACGTCCGTGATGGGGGTTAAGGTCTCGAGCGCGTTGGTATCCAGATCTATCAGATATTCTTCTTTCGGGTACATATTATCTCTGGCATAGCAGATGATAGAGGGAACATCTTTCCATTCCTTGTCAAACAACGGGCGGGTGATAAGCCAAGAGGGATCTCCTATGCATACGACTAAGGTGGGTGGCACAGGTACTCTCTCTAGGATCATTTGTCTCTTCTCTTGAAAACCTTCCATCGTGCGGATACCGGGGATCTGTAAGGGAATCGCCTTTACGGTAAACCCTTCCTTCCCGAATTTATTTTCTATATCAAGATAGGTCTGTTTCGTCCAGCTTTCCTCGAAGTTGATGGAGTGCAGTACGACGATCGACTTGCCTTCTGAGGGTCGTGCGCCCACGCCCAAATGGATACAAAATAAAAGTAATATGAGAGGAATTGTATTTTTCATGGTCGATGATTCTAAGCGATATAAGCATCAATAGAAAATTTTGTAGCAAATGTAGTGAATCCGCTTTTATAAAGCAAAGGCTTTGTCTGTCATCTTCATAAAATAATGGTTTTGATACGGATACGTGTGCGACTCCTCGTTGAGACATATGATGTTTGGTGGCGTATAATATTTTTGCGCTGGACAATCGTACTGAATTTTATTTCGAAAAAATATACAATAAGTCTGTTTTTTACCTGTTATAATTGCATAGTGTTGATATTTAACTATTTATGTAAACGAGACTTGCTCTCTTCGAATTTCTATCCATAGTATTTTGAATTACTATGTATAGTAGATCGGGTTTACTATAGGTAGTAATCATGATTATTAGGGTATCTATTCTAAGGAAACATATAATGTGTACAATAACAAAAGATATTCCATATCTCTGGATAGCGGCATATGGTGTTCTAGTGTGTTAGATATTAAAGGTTCATTCGATAAATCTTTATGATGAGTTTTGAAAATGGAAATTATTCTTGAATATGATTGATTTATTTTGCTGTATTAATATTTTTTTCACGAACTTGCAACCGTACTTTTTCTAAGTCTATTTCCGCTGAATTGTGAGCATAATCTTATTATATCAATCTAAAAACACAAGAAAATGAAAAAATGTGTATCTATTCTAATTATCTTGTTGGGGGGGATTGGATTGTACATGCGGATGATGGAGACTTGAATTTTAAGTATAAAAGAAAAATGATTATTGATTTCGCTAAGAGATAATTGAATTTGAGGTTTACTCTGCCAGATCGAGTGTTTGAGGCGCTGATCCGGCAGAGTTTTTTTGTGGGTGGAAGGAAGAAGTATCCTGGTTACTCTTCATTTTTGAAAACATATTTTACTAAGATTGGATTCTCTTCTTCCGAGTGCGATTGAATGATTCTTTGCTGATCCTCATTTCTTAGCTTCTCGGGAAATAGATCATTTAGTGGAAGCCCTCCTTCCGGGGTACAAAGGATGAAGTCTTCTCCAAAGTAGATCGGGTAAAGTTGCAAGCCTTCCTTGGTTCGCTCGAATTGAAGCAAATCATGTTTTTCCCTATTATAGAACAAGTGGATGTATTTGTTTTTACGGACAACCATGGCATATCGGTATCTGCTGTTTTGCCCTTGTGAATCTATTACATAATTTACGCTCTTGGAGGAATAGGCGTCCTTTACGTATTGGATTTGTTCTTGCTTGCTCATATTGGGACGAAACTTTAAATTCTCAATGTCATTGTTTAAATCTCCGAAATCCCAGCGATAAAGCTCAGTCAAGGTCGCTCCTGAAAGTGAATAAATCGTGTTAGTCAAAGATCTGCGGAGAGCGTGTGGGAATGGAAATACACCCCTGCAAAATATATCTTTTCTCTCTTCCGGGAAATATTCATCGATTATCTCATTTCTTGATAGGGAATAGAACTTCAGGCGATTGTCATTATCATAGGTGAAGAAAGCGATCGTATCCTTGTTTTGGAACTGGAAAGAATTGTAGGCTCCAGTAATATCCGGAAGTCTCTTTTTCTCGATGAATTTACCCCCTAGGTCATAGAAAAAGAGAGCGTTGCTGACGGCGCAGAGTACTACAAGATTCCTGCGGACTGTATCGATCGCGAAATCAGACAGATTTAGGTACTGCCCCGGGCCGTCTCCTTTTTCGTTAAGCGCGAATTGGAAACGTCCCTCCCTGTCGAAAACGAAGATTTGGGATCTTCGATAATCATGGATATAATATCGGTCCTCAAAAAACTTGATCTGGGTTATATCACGGATCAGCGATTCCGGCGTTGTCTCCAGTGGGATGACTTGGATATCGGAGAATAGGTCTTTTGTGGAGATCTTATCTCTCCTTTCCAGATTCACGGTGATGATATCTGATTCCATATTTCTCTTTTCTTTAGATCCCGTACAAGAAAGAAAGAAAAATATGGATATCGCTGAATAGTAAATCAAACTACTCTTCATCTTATTGCTAGATTTAAGTGAAACCAAAATTAGAATATGTAAACGTAAGAAATAAATTATAATATTGGGTCACAAAAAGACGTGTTTTATTTCCCCGAAAAACATCATTGGGAGAAAAGAAATGCTTGTTTGCCTATTTCGGGATAAATCCGTAGCTTTGAACCATTAAAACAATAGTATATATGAAGGATAACGACTGGAAAGATCGATTAGGCGTGATGTACTCCACGAATCCCGATTTTCAATATAATACGGGAGATACGGAGGAGGAAGATACGTTGCCGAAGGAGAAACAAGCTTTGCGTATTTCCTTGGACAAACGGAACCGGGGAGGGAAGATGGTTACCTTGATCACCGGGTTCCGGGGTACTTCCGAGGATCTGACCGCCTTGGGGAAACTCTTGAAAGTGAAATGCGGCGTAGGCGGCTCCGCGAAGGACGGGGAGATAATCATCCAAGGGGACCTGCGTGCCAAGGTGTTGGATATCCTCCGGAAAGAGGGCTATTCGAAAAGCCGTACGATCTAATCCCCGATCGCTATGCTAACAATCTATAGGGCTTCCGCCGGGGCGGGCAAGACGCATAAATTGACAGGGGAGTACCTGATGTTACTCTTCTCCCAGCCGGGCGCTTACCGCCGGATCTTGGCCGTGACGTTTACGAATAAGGCGACGGATGAGATGAAAACCCGTATCGTTCAAGAACTTTATCACCTCGCTTCCGGCCGCGCGTCCGATTATATCCAGCTACTCTCTTCCGCCTATTCCTTGACGGAGCGGCAGGTGAGGGAGCAGGCCCGGAAGATTCTGGTCGCTATCCTGCACGATTACTCCGCCTTTAATATCAGTACGATCGACCGCTTTTTCCAGCAAACGATGCGTGCCTTTACCCGCGAGATCGGTTTGCAAGGCGGCTATGGCATCGAGATGGACCAAGAACTGGTCTTGACCGAGGCGATCGATAACCTGCTGGCCGATCTGGAGAAGCCGGAGAGCAAGGATTTGCTAGGTTGGTTGCTGCGTTTCGCCGAGGACAAGATCGAGGATGGTGGCGGCTGGAGCTTGCGGAAGGATATCATGTCGCTCAGCCGGGAGGTCTTTAAGGAGAGTTATAAGGCATTTAGCGAGGAGGTCGGTAAAGATATTGCGGATAAGCAGGCCCTAGATGCCTATAAGAATGAGCTATACGCCATTATCCGCTCCGTAGAGGCGGAGGCGAAACGTTTAGGAGAGGAGGGAGTGGCGTTGCTGAAACAGTTCGCGTTACAACCCTCGGATTTTAAGGGGGGAAGCCGTTCCCCGTTTTTCTATTTCGAGAAGCTGGCGAAAGGTGAGATGAAAGAGCCGACTGCCACGTTCCAAGCTTTGCCGGATAATCCGGATGCCTATACGACCAAGACGACTCCACCGGGTCTCCGGCAGATCATCGGGTGTGTATATGAGGAAGGGTTGAATGCCTGCGTAAAGAATATCGTATCCCTGTTCGCCAACCTGACGGCCTATAACACGGCCCGGGAGATCGTGCGTTATTATTATACGTTAGGGATCTTAACCGATATCTCCCGGCAAATCGCTTCTTACCGGGAAGAAAAGAATGTCATGCTGATCGCCGATACGACCGAGTTGCTGAATAAGGTCATCAGTGGCAGCGACGCCCCCTTTATCTACGAGAAGACGGGTACGCACGTAGATCATTATATGATCGATGAGTTCCAAGATACCAGCGGCATGCAGTGGAATAATTTCCGGCCCTTGGTGGAGGAGAGTCTGGCGAATGGTAGGGCGAACTTGATCGTTGGCGATGTGAAGCAAAGTATTTATCGTTTCCGTAACTCGGATTGGAAGCTATTGGACGAGCAAGTCCGCAGGGATTTCGAGGAGGAACAGGTCTGTGAGGAAACCCTGATGGATAATTGGCGAAGCTGCCGCCATATCGTGGAGTTTAATAACGCGTTCTTCACCGCCGCTCCGGCGATCCTGCAAGATCTATATAATGAAGCGTTGAAAACCTCCTCATTAAGCGAGGAAGAACGCACGGCCTTTTTCACGAAGATCATGACCGCTTATGATAAGAGCATTCAGCGTGTCCCTCCCCCTTTCCAGAAGAAGGACGGACATGTACGGATCGATTTCTTGTCCGGCGATGAGGAGAAGGACTGGAAGCAAGAGGCGATGGAGCGATTGCCGGCTACCTTGGAGCGTTTGCAGGATAACGGTTACGCGCTAAAAGACATCGCCATACTCGTGCGTACCAATCAAGAAGGCGCTTTAGTGGCTGATACGTTGCTAGCCTATAAGGAAGAGCATCCGTCCGACCGGTACAATTACGATATCATCTCCGATGATGCTCTGTTCGTGGGTAGTTCTCCGGCGGTCCGTTTCCTGATCGCCGTATTGCGCTATTTGCGAAATCCGGAGGACCGGACGAACAGGAAATTGGCGATGTATGCCTATCAAGTATTAACCGGAAAATTCGGGGAGAGCGAGGCGGACGAGTCTGTTTTCCAAAACCTTCAGTCTATCTCCCGGCAATCCTTGTACGAGGTAACCGAAGGGCTTTTCCGTAACTTCTCCGCTTACTTCCCGGAAACGGAACAGGTATTCGTGCAAGCCTTTCTGGATATGGTTTCCGAGTACGCCCAAAAAGAAAGCGCGGATTTGAACCGTTTCTTGAGATGGTGGGACGAGACCGGTTATCGAAAGACGATCGCTACCCCGGATGGGCAAAACGCTATCCGCATCTTGACCGTACATAAATCCAAGGGCTTAGGTTTTAAGGTCGTTATCATTCCTTTCGGGGACTGGGAGATCGACCATAAGCCGACAAAGCCCGTTATCCTTTGGTGCCACCCGGAGAAGAAGCCGTTTGACCGCCTGCACTTAGTTCCTGTCCGTTACGGACAGATCTTGAGTAGCACGATTTTCGCCAAGGATTATTTCAAGGAGCGCTTGCATGCTTTCATCGATAACTTGAATACCTTATACGTCGCTTTTACCCGTTCGAAAGAAGAACTGATCGTATTCTCCCCCCGTCCGAGGAAGATCAACAAGGAAGGTAAGGTTGAGAAGATAACTTCCATCGCCGATCTATTGTGGGCGGGGGTGGAGACGGAGATCGAGGATGATACCTTTGAAAGGGGCGAATGGTGGCATCCAGCTTCGGGTAGAACGGCAGAAGATACCCTGGAGGAAATTCCCATGAGCCGCCTGTATTCCGTTTCCCCGGATGATCGTTTACAATTACGCCTGCATGGGAAAGGATTCTTTTTCGATAATGCCAGGCGGAAGCACGGTACCTTGATGCATGAGGTATTGAGCCGGATACGTACGCCGAAAGATATTCCCGCTTCGGTCGAAAGTTATCGGTTAGCCGGGGTGATTAACCGGGAGGAAGCGGCGGAGTTGATCAGCCGTCTGGAAGAATTATTGCAAGCGGAGGAGGTAAAGGCTTGGTATGATGGTTCCGCCCGTGTCTTGAATGAAGTGGATATCCTGTTCGGTAAAGGCTTGTCTAAACGCCCGGACCGGGTGATGATAAAAGATAACAAGGTAATTGTCGTGGATTATAAATTTGGCGAACGGCAAGATAAGCGCCATCCTAATCAGGTAAGAAATTACCTGCAATTAATTCGTAAAATGGGTTTCGAGCGGGTCGATGGATACCTTTGGTACGTAGAGTTAGGCAAAATAGAGGCAGTGAATAAGTGATATATTTTTGATATTCGGTAAAAATGAATATTTTTGCAGATTCTTAGTATAAAACGATACAGTCAAAGAAGAATGAAAGTACATAAAGAAGGAACCGGTTTACTGCTTACGTTGTTTACAATATTATTTATTGTGAATATAACTTTGTACCATACGGTAGGTAAGGGTATGCTGTTTTATTCTGTCGCTTTTGTTTCTACCGTATTGTTCCTATTGGTATTAAACTTCTTCCGTAGTCCTTTCCGTCGGTTTCCTTATGATTCGGAAGGCTTGGTGATCGCTCCCGCCGATGGTACGATCGTTGCCATCGAGGAAGTGATGGAGAACGAGATCCTTCATAAGAAGTGCCTACAGATATCTATCTTTATGTCTATCTTCAACGTACATGCCAATTGGTTTCCCGTAAACGGTACCGTTAAGCATGTTTCCCACCAGAACGGGCGTTTTATGGCGGCTTATCTGCCGAAGAGTAGTACGGAGAACGAACGTTCGGCGGTCGTTATCACCACGAGGAACGGGGTGGATGTCTTGGCTCGTCAGATAGCCGGGGCGATGGCACGCCGCATCGTTACGTATGCCAAGCCGGGAGAGAAATGTCATGTGGACGAGCAAATGGGGTTTATTAAATTCGGTTCTCGCGTGGATGTCTACCTGCCGGTAGGAACAGAGGTGTTAATAGAGATGGATCAAAAAGTAACAGGCAATCAAACGCCTATAGCCCGTTTGTCAAAATGAGTATAAGAAAACATATTCCTAATACAATTACGTGTCTGAGCCTTCTGTCCGGTTGTGTCGCCAGTGTTATGGCCTTGCACGGAAATCTTTTATCTGCGTTGATTTGGATTATTATAGCCGCGGTCTTTGATTTCTGCGATGGCTTTGCCGCTCGTTTATTGAAGGCTTACTCGCCGATGGGAAAGGAATTGGATTCCTTGTCAGATATGGTAAGTTTCGGCTTCGCTCCGGGCATGGTGGTCTATTGGTTGTTGGGAGAGGCTTCTACGGCTTTGCCTTTTGGCTCATTGAATACGTATATCCCTTATCTGGCGTTCGTGATCCCAACGTTTTCAGGTTTGCGTTTGGCTAAGTTCAATATTGATGAACGGCAAACTACCTCGTTTATCGGCTTGCCGGTTCCGGCGCATGCTTTATTTTGGGCTTCGGCGGGGTATTCTGTTTTACCGGTTGTCCATGCGAATGAAGGCTTGTTCGTGTTGGTGACTGTTATCTTGGCGTTTATTACCTCCTTGCTGTTGGTGTCTGAGATACCGATGTTCTCGCTGAAGGTGAAATCCTTAGCGTGGAAGGGTAATGAGCTTCGCTATATATTGATCGCTTGTGCCATTATTTTCGTGGCGTTATGGGGATTCTTGGGAATCTCTGGAACCATCCTGTTATATATAGTCTTGTCTATTTTTAACAAAAAGGGATAAACAAGAATTCTTATCTTTGTGTTTGTGATAGTAAAGAATCATTTAAGTATCGGATTATGTTTAAGTTTTTGTTTGTAATATTCTTTTTCTTTATCCTGTTGGTGTTTCTGATGGGTTTCTCCATCTTGCGTACCTTTAAGAACATCTTTTTTGGTAGCGGAAACAACACTCGTAAGGGAGAACAACGTCGTCAAACAAATAGCAATACTTCCGGACATCGTTCTACGACTACTACCGCCCGGGACGATGATGATGATCGTACACCTTATGTGCACCGTAAGAAGATATTCGCCAAGGATGAAGGGGAGTATGTGGATTACGAGGAAGTTAAATAGAGCTTAGCGTCTTTGCTTGAAGAAACGCTGCATTTCTTCCGCGCACTCTTTTTCAAGGATACCTTTTTTGATAATCGCTTTCGGATGGAAGGCTTGAGGGGCGAATTTGGAGAAACCTCTTTTATCATCGGATGCCCCGTATACGATCGTGCTTAATTGTGCCCATCCGATCGCGCCGGCACACATTATGCAGGGTTCCACGGTTACGTATAGACTACAATTTGTTAGGTATTTCGCTCCTAAGACTCCGGCGGCGGCCGTAATCGCCAACATCTCGGCATGTGCGGTCACGTCGTTCAAGCATTCGGTTTGATTATGCGCCCTCGCTATGATCTGGTTGTTGCAGATGATAACAGCTCCTACGGGAACCTCACCCTCGGACGCTGCCGCACGAGCTTCCACCAACGCTTGCTTCATGAAATATTCGTCATTGAAAGGATTCATCTTCTCATCTCATTTTCGTTGAAAAGAGTCGGATAATCCTCCTCCAAGGTCTTGAGGATGTGAGAAAGGATCGTCTCTCGGTACCAACGGGACTTATTCTCGATCTTGTAGCGTGAAAGGTAACGTTTTACCGCTTTATGCTCTTCGTCATTCAGCATAAAGGTCACTTTGTGTACCCTCGGATGATTGGGGTGAGCCGATGAATATTTACGTTCTTCTTTCATACATTTGCAAATGTACGAGTGAATAGCCGAATAACAAAGAAAATGGCTATATTTGTGCAAATTAATGCGATGGCAAGACAGAACGATATGGGTCGGGAAGGTGAGTCTGAGGCTCGTGCCTATCTGGTAAAACATGGATATAACGTGTTGCATACCAATTGGCATTGGCATCATTATGAACTGGATATTATCGCTGTCAAGGAAGATGAGTTAATCGTGGTGGAGGTGAAGACACGCTCTGAGGATTTTTTGCTTTCACCGGAAGATGCGGTAGACACCAAGAAGATTCGGAGGATTGTCGCCGCTGCGGATGCCTATGTCCGTTATTTTAATATAGACTTACCAGTCCGTTTTGATATCGTGACATTGATCAAGAAAGAGACGGGTTTCCTGATCGACCATATCGAAGATGCTTTCTATGCTCCTTGCCGTTAAAAGATAAAAGTTATGAATATAGAAGAAGTACGTGAATACTGCCTTTCCTTGAAGAATACCATCGAGTGTTTCCCGTTCGATGAGGTATCGCTGGTCTTTAAGGTAGAGAATAAGATGTTCCTGCTGCTTCCTTTGGATGCGGAGGAGCCTCATGTCTCCTTGAAATGCAGTACAGACTATGTGGAAGAGTTACGGGAACGGTATACGGCGGTTGAGCCGGCTTATCATTTTAATAAGAAATACTGGAATAGCATTTATCTGGATCGGGATATGGAGGACGAGGAGGTTAAACGTTGGATCTTCCACTCTTACCGGGAGGTGATCGCTAAACTACCAAAAAATATAAGGGAGATTTATAATGATGAGCACTGATAATGAATCTCCCCGCATCTTGCGTGTGGTGGAAACCACTTCTACGAATAGCCTGCTTCGTGAGTTGATCATCAAAGAATCTCTTCCGGAAGGAAGTGTAGTTGTCGCTGATTTCCAGACAGCCGGACGTGGGCAGATCGGGAATGTCTGGGAGTCTGAGGCGGGAAAGAACTTGATGTTTAGTACAGTCCTGTACCCTACGTGCATCCCGGCAAATCGCCAATTCTTGATTTCTCAAATAGCGGCCTTGAGCGTGAAAGAGACGTTAGACTTATATACGGATCATGTCACAGTGAAATGGCCGAATGATATTTATTGGAAAGATAAGAAGATTTGCGGAATGTTGATCGAGAACGATCTATCAGGGCATAATCTATATTGCTCCATCATCGGGATCGGCATAAACTTGAATCAAGCGGTGTTTCGGGGAGATGCTCCGAATCCTGTTTCTTTGTTTCAAATAATCGGTAAGGAAGTAGATCGAGAAGAGGTTTTGGACCGTTTCCTCTCTGTATTCTATCGCTATTATTTATCTCTTCTCCAAGAGGAATACGAGGATATTCGTATCCGCTATCAATCTGCGTTGTATAGAAGGGAGGGCTATCATGCCTATAGGGATGAGGCGGGAGAATTCGAGGCCTGTATCCATGATATTGAATCAACCGGGCATCTTTTGCTAGTGTTACGGGATGGAAGCATCCGTCGCTATGCTTTTAAGGAGGTTTCTTATTGTAAGTGACCTCTTCGGGCGCGAATCTGGGATTTTTGCGAGGGCTTTCTCCTACGTTCTTCTTTCCTTCTAAGTAGCTCGTTTATAGAATCTCTTTTCATGTTAGTCGTTTGAGTGATCACAAAAAATGAACGAATTTGAAGGATGAGGCTTTTGACGTAGGTCTGATTGGGATGATGTGTATTGGGATTGGGTGTGTGAGGAAGGCTCGGTAACGGGCGAGGATTTTGGGAGCAGTTATACTTACTTGGTTGGGGAAGTATATATCCTTTGGCACTTATTATATATCCTATGGGGAGGTAAATAGTACTTTGTATCCTTTCAAGATACGGTAATTCCAGTGGAAGTAATCTTTATAACATGAATAATAATGTACGTGTACATTAATTTATATTGATTGGTGGTTGAGGGATTATTATGCTTGGCCTTGGTTCGAGAATGGCTTTTATGGAGTGGGGGATATAGGTAAGGGATGGGTAGTTCGTGGTTATAATCCGCTATTTCGTAATGAATAGCCTATTTGATTGATAAGAAAGCGTGTAGGATGACAAAAAAATAATAGGGAAGATTTGCGCGAATCGAAGAAACGCGTACCTTTGCAAATGATAGATAAAGTCGGCTGTCAGTATTATGGTTTTGTGAAGGCAGCCCAATGAATGAGCTTATTACACTTTAGTATTAATATTAAATTATTTAATTATGAACAAAAAGTTTTCTACTTTTTTGTGCGCTAGCTTACTTTTAGCTTCAGCATTCACTACTGCGAATGCGGCAGATTTGACTGGCGTTAACAATGGTGCGGATGCTTTTATGGTATCAAAATTGGATAAAGCTGCGTTAAGCGGTTTGTATCAATTAAGAGTAACCAGCACCGCTACAGGCAACACGACAAACGGTGTCCTTGCTATAGAGAATGGCAAGTATGTTGTCAAAGCTTCCAATTACAATTTACTGAATTCATTGTGGTGTATTACGATTACGGAGCAAGGTCAAGGTAAAGAGCCTATCTATGACTTCGTGAACAAAGCTACAGGTGAATTTTTGGCGATCAATGAGGCTGATGTTCAGGGCTTGGCGGTAAACGCTACTTCTGGGGCTCTTCAAGTTGGTGAAACTTACGGCGGTTGGGCTTTTGCTAGAACTTACAAGGAAGTGTTGGAGAAAAATCAACCGATGTTTACTTATCAAGAGGCTGACTATGTTCTTATCTTGTTGGAAGATAATGGTGTGTTAAAAGCTAAGAAAGTTTTAGCTAGTGAAGCTAGAGGTTTAACTGATGCTGTAAAGTTTACTGTGTACGACGCAGGTACTTACGTGTTGAGTGCAGATGAGATTAACGCTTATTTGAAAGATAATAAGAATGTTCTTAATTTCAATCAGGATGCTAATGCTGACGTAAACCCGTTTACGACTAAAGCGTTTGTCGCAAAAGAACTAAAGGGTGGTCTTGCTGCTGATCACAATTTCGTTTATGTGACAGATAAAGAGAATGAGAACTCTTATTTGAAAGTTGATACCGCTGCTAATGGTGTAGGTATCCAATTCTTGAAGTTTGGCTGGACAAATGCTGAAAAAGAGCCGAACAAAGATGTAGAGAATTCAACGTTGGCTAATCAACATAAGTTCTTGTTCTCTTACAAACCTTCTACAGATAGCTTGTTTATCCAAGTAAAGCAGGTTCGTTATAAGAATGAAAAGAATGCCGAAAAATATTGGAAAGATGTAACAGATATTAAGAACTATGGTTCTAAGTATGTAGGAGTTTCTGATACTGACGTTAATTTAGATAATAACGCTGTAGCTGAGATGCCTGGTGATGCAGTTGCTCCTTCTCAATTGTTCGTTAAGTTGCAGAACTTTACGGTAGCTGACAGAATTGCGACAATCGGTGCTAGACCAATCAATACACATATCGGTTTTGGCTTGAAGGGTTGCAATGCTGCAAGTGACAAGACATCTATTGCTAACGGTTTGTATATCATTAAGAACGCTAAGGGACAAGTTCTGGCTGCTCCTATTCATGAGAATGATAACGTAGGTAACAACAAGGTTGAGTGGGTTACTTTGGATGAGCAAGATCCTATGCACATGCCAGCTTATCAATGGGTAATCACGAAGACTTTGAACTCGGAAGCTTCTCAGGCTACATCTCCGATTAAGGTGGTTAACCGTGAGTTCTTAGAGACTTATAACAATGTTCAATTGAGATTGAATGACAAAAATGAGATCGATGCTTCTTATGATCTTTTGGATGGGGTTACTTTTGTCCAGATCACGGACTCTGCCATAATCAAGGATAAGAAGTTGGGTTATAAGTATCTTGCTAAGAACGAGTTGATCGTTAATAAGTATAAGTTCAACTATTTGAATCCGTTCACTCAAGATTATTGGATCGCTAACGGTGCAGACAAAGATTCTTTGATTTACGTGAAGGAGGCTGCTAACGAATATACCTTGACTGAAGGCTCTACAGCTAAGTATGGTATTGATGTAGATGCAGCTTTGTTGAAGAAGATCCCGGGATTGGCTCAATTGGAGAGAACAAACTATGTGATCGCTAAAAATAAAGATGCTAAATTAGTTAAGGCTTATGGTAGCAAGTATGCGATGGGTGCTAAGAATGTAGGAACTACAGCCGAGGTTGATACATTCTTCTTCAAAGAGAATAACCACTTTAGCGGAAAGCATTATTATGCGATCCTAGAGTCTAATTGGAATGGAACAAAAGCTTATATTAATGATTTGAATACAACAACAGCAAAAGTTGGTATCGCTGATGATGGTATGACTGCTGGTTTGAAAGTTCAATTATTGAATGAGTCCAGAACTTCTTCATTCACGGTAGAGCCTAGCGATGCTCCTTTATATCGTCGTTTCAATAAGGCGGTTCTTGGCGAGAACGTGAATGATGGCGCAGATAGCTTGGCATTCGTGGAGAGATATCGTCATGAATACTTGATGGATGAGACCAATGCTAACTTTGAGGATAAAAATGGCGTTGTTGATTATTTAGGTATCTGGAACAAGGATAAAGCGAATGGTAAGTTGGCTATGCGTATTGATACCGCATGGTTGAACCGTGGCGCAGGCAATGTTAAGCCTCAATACTTGATTTCTGTAGCACGTGATGATCAAGGTGCTATTGAGACGATTCCTTGTGATGAGGCTGATGACAAACACTTCTATATCGATGAGAATGGCAACGCTCATAAGACTGATAAATGGCATTGCCAGCATGCTAAGCCGGGACGTGCAGGTTTCGCTTATGGTAAATACTTGGTAAGCTTTGCGGACTCAGCTAGAGCAGATAAGGATAAACCATACATGGATATTAAGAATGGTTATACTCGCGTAGGTTTCGTTAAGGCAATTCATTCCGGTGATAGCTTGTATATCTTGGTGAACGAGTTCAAGAATATGAAACCGGCGGATTTGAATATTGATGAGATTATTAAGTCTTACAAAGCTGCTAAGATCGATGGTGCTTATATCGTAAACTTACAAGGTGATCAACACAAGAATGTAACGTGGTCTTTCCGTTATGTAGATCCGGACAAGGCAGCGAGTGTGACAGAAGAGGGCGAAGCTAATGCGTTCATGTTTGAGTCGAATGTTTACTCAGATAGCCCTGAGACCTCTGTAAATGGAAATGTTCCTTTAGGAAATGTTCATGGCTTGGAAAATGCGATCGCTCCTAAGTATGCAGCTTGGTTGAAGATGCAAAATGGTTGCTTGGTATTAACTCGCGGCGATTCTGATTTCAACTCTTCTAAGACCGGTGGTGATGCAGCGTTGGTATTCAATGTAGACCCAGAGGCTTCTAAGGGAGATATGGTAACTTCTAACGACGAAGTAGCTGTAGAAGGTGTATCTGTAGTAGCTGGCAACGGTACTGTAACTGTTCAAGGCGCTGCTGGTAAGTCAGTAGTTATCACTAACATCTTAGGTAAGGTTGTTGCTGAGACAGTTCTTACTTCAGACAACGCAACTATCGCTGTACCTGCTGGTATCGTAGCTGTAGCTGTTGAGGGTGAAGAGGCTGTTAAGACAATCGTTAAATAAGTAGAAAACTGATCGAATTTCCGTAAGGAAAGACACAGTTCATAAGATAGAGCCCCGTCGATGTACTTCGGCGGGGCTTTTGTGCGTTCCCCTACGAGTGTTTCATATTTAAATACAAAAACAAGGTATCTTAGTTTCATTGAGCAAGTATCCTAAGTTCATTGGCGAAGTATCTTAGGCGTATGGGGCGATGAAACTAAGATACTTTTCTCATGAGCACCTTGTGTGAGTATCGGTGTTGTCATATGCGACTACCGGCGTGGATTGTAAGGACTACTCGTGCAGGTTCTAGGCTCTACTGCCCTGTTATTCTTTCTTTTTGATAGATAAATGTCTATATGTGTGACATCCCTTTTCGGTGGAGAGCGTAAAATAGCAGAGGCTGGATGACTGTAAACGGCATTTTTCATTGAAAAAGCCCCCTTTTTGTACGTGATAAGTGGTGAAAGCCTATGCGATAGGTCGCGTTGGGCAACGCCGGTAGTGCCGATGGGCATCGTGAATAGTCAAGAATAGGGTTGTTGATACTTGTGGATGGGCATCATAACCTTGTTACGACCCAGTTCTAACCCCATAACCCCCCTCAAGCAACCCACTAAATATGAATTACAATGAATGAATTCCGCTAGAATGAAAGGCCGTTTTTCGATAAGACGCTGTCATGTAAATGATTGCTGAAATTTTTTCTCGTATTTGAGAATGAACTGTCCATCAGCCCGGAAAAATCGATTCTCCGGGACTTGATATTACAAATTGTCAAAATGGTAAACGTGGTTTAGCTATGGTTTCTCGTTAGTCATATTTATGGGATTCTTGATATGGTATATTGTTTATTCTGCTTATATTTGCGATATCATGGAAGAAAGGAAATGGTTTGAGGAGCTACCGGACTTATGTCCACCTTCGGATGCTATGGCGTGTAGTGGGGTATTTTATAGAATTGCGGAAGGAGATCCTGTGAAATCATTGGATTTCTTCTCGCAAAGAAGATGGCATGATTAAAAAGACATTCGGTGTGGCTCATTATTCTTGGTGGCGATCTTATTGTTTTGATGTAAATAAGGCAAAGGTAATGATGTTATGACTAATTTGTTTTTAGATAGGATCCTAGAGTTTTATGGTGTGCCTCAAATCCTTGTGGCTAAAGATTCTTTTGGTACGCAATACTTATGCCTGCTTTTCGATGATGGGGCTGGATGCAGGTATACGGGTATTAAGATTTCATCCTCTAGGCTGGATGATTATTTGGGAGGAAGGATCGATTTAAGGACTCTTTATCTGAATCCGGAGAATGACAATGAATATTTCAATGTGTCTTATAATGATAATCATTATGAGCTACAGTCTTTTGAGGGAAAGGCCTTGCCGGAGGAAAGGCTTCCGGAAAAGGGATATTTTCATGTGGAATCACGGTCTGAGATCTATACGATAAAGGTTCCTTCCTGCGATAAAAATATATTCCAAGACATTGCCCGAAGGATGGGATGGGTCTGTATGTAACTTAAAACTTCGTTATCATTTCCAAAAAAACACCTATATACCAGCCTTATAACCCTCTATTTGATTTATTCTGCTTATATTTGCGAGTTATCAACAGTTAGGGCGATTTATCAACAAAACAAGCATTGTTTTGATTGAACCCTGTTTGGTTCAGTTTTTAATGTTTAGTTTTGCCCTCGAATTAATTAGGTATAGTATGGGAAAGATTATCGCTTTAGCAAATCAGAAAGGTGGAGTCGGGAAGACAACCACCACGATTAATCTGGCTGCGTCATTGGCCGCTCTTGAGAAAAAGGTGCTGGTCGTAGACGCTGATCCGCAGGCGAATGCCTCATCCGGTCTGGGTGTGGACATACGTAATGTAGAACTTTCTATCTATGAATGTCTGGTGAACGGTGAGGACGCGAGTGGCGCTATCACACAGACTGAAGTGGAAGGACTGGATATCATCCCCTCTCATATCGATTTGGTGGGAGCGGAGATCGAGATGCTAAACTTGGAGAATCGTGAACGGATATTGAAGCAGATATTAACACCGCTGAAAGAGAAGTACGATTTTATCCTGATCGACTGCTCTCCTTCTTTGGGATTGATAACCGTGAATGCCTTGACAGCCGCCGATTCGGTGATTATCCCGGTACAATGCGAGTATTTCGCCTTGGAAGGTATCAGTAAGCTGTTGAACACGATCAAGATTATCAAATCAAAGCTGAACCCGGCGCTGGAGATAGAGGGATTCCTCTTGACTATGTATGATTCCCGCCTGCGTTTGGCGAACCAGATTTATGAGGAAGTGAAACGTCCGTTCCGCGATTTGGTATTTACTACCGTGATCCAACGAAACGTGAAGTTGAGCGAGGCTTCCAGTTACGGTAAACCTGTCTTATTGTATGACGCGGATTCGAAAGGATCTATCAACCATATGCAGTTGGCACAGGAGATTGTTGAAAAAAATAAAGGATTATGGCAGCATTAAAAAGATCGGCGTTAGGCCGTGGATTAGACGCGTTAATTACGATGGATGACCTGAAGACAGGTGGTTCATCGTCTATTAGTGAGATCGAGTTAAGCAAGATCCAGCCTAATCCGGAACAACCTCGATCTGTCTTTGAGGAAGAGACCTTGGAGGAGTTGGCTACCTCTATCCGCTCGTTAGGCGTGATACAGCCGATTACGTTGAAGGAAATCGGCCCCGAGCAATATATGATCATCTCTGGCGAACGCCGTTATCGTGCGTCGCTTAAAGCAGGTTTGGAGCGTATTCCCGCTTATATTAAGACGGCGGCCGACGAGAACGTGGTGGAGATGGCTTTGATAGAGAATATCCAACGAGAGGACTTGAACTCTATCGAAATCGCGTTAGCTTATCAAAAATTAATCGATAATTACGTCTTGTCCCAAGAGGGGTTGAGCAAAAGGGTTGGAAAGAAGCGTGCTACGATCGCCAATTACCTTCGTTTGTTGAAACTTCCCGCCGAGATCCAAGTAGGATTGAAGGACAAGAAGATCGATATGGGACATGCCCGGGCATTGATCCCGGTGGATGATCCGGAGGTTCAATTAGCTTTATATGAGCAGATATTGGCTCAAGGACTCTCCGTTCGTAACGTGGAGGAGATGGTGCGTAATATAGCCGAGGGAATACAACCGGAATTGCCGGAAAAGAAAAAATCGGATCGTAAGCCGATACTTCCGGAAGAGTTTAAATTGCTGAAAGATCATTTGTCCCGTTACTTCAATACGAAAGTCCAGTTGACTTGCAATGAGAAGGGAAAAGGTAAAATTACGATTCCTTTCGCCACGGAAGAAGAGTTGGAGCAATTGATCGGGTTACTGGATAAATTGAAATGAGAAATCGAATCATACTCCTTTTGATCGGATTCATGTGCTATGCCGGGATGGGTAACGCACAGGAGGATAAGACGGAGAAAGCCGTTCCTGCTATAGTTTCCGATTCCGTGGAGGTAGCTGCCCCGGATTCTACCGTGCAAGCCGTCTTGATGGCGGCCGATTCGGTGGGCGTACCGGAAGTGAAGATGAAGCTGGCTTTTAAGCCGAATCCGACAAAAGCGGTCTTGTTCGCCTTGGTTCCGGGTCTGGGACAGATCTATAACCGGAAATATTGGAAATTACCGATCGTTTACGGTGGCTTGATGGGATGTATGTATGCCGTGACTTGGAACAACAAGAACTATAAGGATTATTCGACGGCTTATAAGGATATCATGTATGATGCCGCTAAGAATCTGGAAAATCCGGATGCTTGGAGTAAAAGTTGGCAAGACTTGACTTCCATGGCTCCTGAGGATGCGATTAATAATTCAAATTTCAAGGATCAATTGAAAAGACAGAAGGATTATTTTCGTCGATATAGAGACTTGAGTATAATTATTACGGTCGGGGTGTATGCGTTGAGTATCGTGGATGCCTACGTGGATGCCCAGTTATTCGATTTTGATATATCACCGGATTTATCCTTGCATTTGGAGCCGGTTGTTAGTCCGAAGACGAGTGTCACGCCTCGTACTTACGGATTGAATTGCAGTCTAAAATTCTGATATACATGAAAAGATACCTGCTAGCACTCATTTGTTTAAATTGTTTGGTCTCATTGGTCTATGCGCAGGAAGAGACCCGAATTGAGGAAAAAGATACCTTAAGCTCGCTGGAGTCTGAGGTCGGATTGATTCCGGAAAGCTTGGATGCGAACGTGGATAGTTTGCTCCGTACTTGGCATGTGCAATATTTCTCAAAAAGAGAGGACTTTTGCCATGATGACGACGAGAATGTCTATTTCCCGGATTCGGTCTATATCGACCGCCTGTCTAGGCTTCCCAGCGTGATCGCTTTGCCCTATAATAATATAGTGCGTGATTGTATTGACTTATATGCGGAGCGTAAACGAAATTTAGTGCGTTATATGCTGGGGATGGCGGACTTTTATTTTCCGATAATCGAGCAGGTGTTGGATGAGCATGGCCTGCCTATTGAATTGAAATATCTCGCCGTCGTGGAAAGTGCCTTGAATCCGGTAGCCCTCTCTCGTGTGGGCGCTTGTGGTTTATGGCAATTCATGCTTCCTACGGGTAAGAGCTATGGCTTGGAGATTAATAGCTTGGTGGACGAGCGCCGGGACCCCTTGAAAGCGACCGAGGCCGCTTGTAAGTATTTCAAGGATATGTACGCTATCTATGGGGATTGGAATTTAGTGTTGGCATCTTATAACTGTGGGCCGGGCAACGTGAATAAAGCGATCCGTCGTTCGGGGGGCAAGACGGACTTCTGGGATATCTTCCCTTATTTACCGAAAGAGACTCGTTCATACGTCCCCTTATTTATCGCCGCCAATTACGTCATGAATTATTATTGCGAGCATAACATCTGTCCGATGCAAACCAGCTTGCCGCTAGCCACGGATACGGTCATGGTGAATAATGCCCTACATTTGCAGCAAGTATCGGATCTATTGCAAGTAGATATTGAGACGTTGCGTGCGTTAAATCCACAATATAAAAGAGACATCGTTCCGGGTAATACCCGCCCTTCGGTCTTGAAACTACCTGCGGCAGAAACCTATGCTTTTATTGATAAAGAAGATACGGTCTATACGCATCGGATCGAGGAACTGTTGGCGAATTGCATTTCCGCGAATAACTCTAATGGCTCTTTACCAAGTGGTGCGACCCGGGAAAAAATCACCCACGTGGTATTGAGTGGTGAGAATCTTTATACGATCGCTAATCGCTATGGAGTGACAGCGAAAGATATCCGTAAATGGAACGGGCTAGGCTCCAACCGGGTAGCGAAAGGAAAACGGTTAAGATTATATGTAGATAATGGGGGTGTCGCTTTTGCCTCGGCTTCGACTAAAACGACAGCGAAACCTGCGGAGAGGTCTTCTACCGCTTCAGCCTCGGCTAAAAAGATAACCCAGCCCTCATCTGCCACGGACCAGAAAGGCTTTGTGTCTTACAAGGTACGATCCGGAGATTCCTTGTATTCTATCTCGAAAAAGTATCCGGGGGTTAGTACGGCGGCTTTACAGAAAGCGAATGGTTTGTCCAGTCCTGATATACGTCCGGGTCAGGTATTAAAGATTCCTGTCGGATAGTAGGTTGCTTTTTCGTTTTCAATCTTCTTTTTTTCGTTTTGCTTCAAACAATGAGAGAAGTCGTGAAAAATTGATGTTACTTTGTATTTTGAAAAACTATAGGATATTTATGAGTTCATTTGAGACATCTATTTCACGTAAGCTCCCGCTGGTCAGCTTGATTAGCGCAATCTTTATTATCTATACGAATATTGCGTGGATACCTTGGGAGTTGAGTTTTCTGAGCAAGTCCGAGTACTTTGGGTTCTTTGCGTTTTTCACGTATCGTTTTCTATTTTTCTTGACGTTCATCTATCTGTTGCTTCGCTATAATCTGGGTAAGCTCCAGACATCATTGTTTACGAAACGGTTATGGAAGAATTTCTTGTTTTCCTTTATCGCTTATCTGTTTTATGCGACGATATCTTTCGGGATCTCATTTTGTACTCGTAAGACGGATTGCATGGGAAGTATCTTGATTTTCCAGTTCTTTGTTACTTGTCTGTTGTGTACCTTTATCGGATATATATCGATGCTTTTCACCAAGCAACGGGAAAAAGAGCAAGAGATAGAGAAGTTGCGCATCGAGAGTTTGCAGAGTCGGTGCGATGCTTTGGCTAACCAAATAAATCCTCATTTCTTTTTCAATGCCTTGAATGGGATCTCCTCCTTGATCCGGAAAAAGAACGATGAGCATACGTTATCTTATGTGACAAAGTTATCTGATATTTTCCGTTATATCTTACAGAGTGATAAAAGAGGGTTGGTTGCCTTGAAAGAGGAATTGATGTTCATTGAGGCTTTCCGCCATGTGATGGAGGTGCGTTTTGCCAATAAGCTGACTTTTACGATCGACATTCCCGAAGATAAGTGGAATTTGCGGATACCGGTTCTTTCTTTGCTTCCTTTGGTGGAGAATGCTACCGTACATAATATTATTGATAGTGATCATCGAATGGATATACGGATAGAGTTGAATGAGCGAATGGAATTAGTCGTTACGAACCCTATTTATCCAAAGTTGACACCTCCCGATACAAATGGGACTGGACTAAAGAATTTGGAAAACCGTTTTTTACTGTTAATGGATAAACAAATAAGGGTAGAATCAGATGAACAAATGTTCAAGGTCTATCTTCCTTTAAAATAATGCTATATGAAAATATTGATCGTAGAAGACGAGACTGCCGCCTATGAGAATTTGGCAGATATGATACTGAGCTTGGATTCTTCCATAGAGATAATGGGGAATACGGAGAGTGTCCGGCAAACGGTTCGTTGGCTGCAAGCCAATCCGAAACCGGATTTGCTATTTATGGATATTCATTTGTCGGATGGTTCCGCTTTCGCGATCTTTGATCAGATAGAGGTGGAGACTCCGATTATTTTTACGACAGCGTACGACCAGTATGCGATTGATGCGTTTAAGGTGAATAGTATAGACTATCTATTAAAACCCGTAAAACCAGAGGAACTAAACCGCTCATTAGAGAAATTCAGTAGATGGAACCAACAGGATGTCTTACACTATTTATCTCAATTAACGCAATTGTCTTTAAGCCCGAAATATAAGGATAAATTGTTGATACCTGTCAAGGATAAACTATTGCCTATTGGTTTGAATGAGGTATCTTGTTTCTATACGGCGGATAAGAATACTTATATTTATTTAAGGAATGGAGGTTCGTATCCGTATGCTAAAACATTGGAACAAATTATATCTTCGTTGAATCCGGCGGAGTTTATTCGTGCGAATAAACAGTTTATAATTTCCCGTGACAGTGTAAAGGATATTACGATTTGGTTTGATAGCCGTTTATTAGTCACTCTCGATATAGAAGTCCCTGAGCGAATTTATATTAGTAAAAATAAAGCATCCGAGTTTAAGTCTTGGATAGTCAGTCAAGAATAGTACTTAATATCAATGCCGGTTCATTAAGAATCGGCATTTTTTTGCTGTTTTCGTGTTGAATCCCGTTTTTTTCCCTTTCGTCATAAACTAGAAACTATCTATTATATAATTCACCATCTTTGTAACAGAAACAAAGAGATGTATTGATGATATGTAAGTTGATATTTCTCAAAGTTATCATACTATAGAATAGGTTAATGGTTTGGTAAAAGGATTGGTCTGAAGTCGAAAGAATGTTTAGGCTATCTTGATTAGGATTGGTTGGTTGTTTTGTTATGTTATTGATTTTTTAATAGGTAAATTTTAGGTATTATGAGAAAGTTATTTATGGCAGTAGCGATTTTAGGTATTAGTGCTACAGTAAGTTTTGCGAAAGCGCAATGTGTGAATGAAAATGGTAATAAAGAACCGTTTGCGGTAGAGTTCGGCAAATTAAGTTCAACCATAGATTTGACCCCATCTCAGATGGATGAGGTATATGACATTAATGAATATTTTAAAGGACAACAAAAGGAAAGCTTGAGTAGAGACACGAAACGTCAGGAGGAGCGATTGCAGAAAGCTGTTTATGGAAATCTGAAATTGATGAAAAGTGCTTTGAGCGATAATCAGTATCGTAAGTATGTCACATTGTTGAATGTTACTAATAATAATAACCGATTAACTGGCGCTGTGACATTTACGGATATTTACTTGGCTGATAATAAATGAGTGTAACCTTAGCTTGATGTGATGTTGACAAGAAGGCGGTTTCTGTATGGTACGGAAATCGCCTTTTTTCGTGATAAGTACTCAATTTTTCGCCTTGCGCCGGATGCTGTACTAGTGTTTGGATATTGTTTGTAATATTGCGAAAGACGAATAATAATACTTGATGGAAATGCTATATAATAATAGAGTTACGATTTGTACTTGTGCCTCCCGCTCTTTTATAGATAAGGAGAAAGTGGTAAAGGTGGCGGCCTTTTTAAGGCAAGAAGGATATGATGTGGTAGTAGAGCCTGATCTATGTGAGAAAGTGAGGGAGAGAACATCGGATTTGCCGGATGTCGCCTCATCCACGATTATCGCTTGCTATCCGAGGGCGATCCGTTCCCTTTTCGCTTCCGTGGGAATGGAAACTTCTCGTGTATTGGATATCCGGAATGAGGGTATGGAAGCGATTTTGGATTCTTTCGGATTCGCATATGAGGTTAGTCCCGTAGAAATGGAGGAAGAGGAGGTTATTCGCCAGTCGGTATCTTCTTTTCCGGTCAAGATTGGTGTCGATGCTTGGTATCCTACATTGGATAAAGAACGTTGTACGGACTGCGGTAAATGCCATGACTTCTGCCTGTTCGGTGTTTATACGATAGAAGACGGTGTCGTAACTGTAAAACAGCCCCAGAATTGTAAGAATAATTGTCCGGCTTGTGCCCGGATGTGCCCGAATAAAGCGATTATATTTCCCAAATATGAGAAATCTCCGATCAATGGGGGTTTGAAGGATGAGGAATTGGCGGTTTCCATCGATGCGAAAACGGTTTATGCGGATACACTTCGGGCACGTTTGGCACAACGAAGAGCCGGTGTCTCTTTCTTGAAAAAAGATAATCAATGAGATTTAACGAATACATAGCGACTGCAAGGACCTCTTCACGGATATTCAAGGAATGTTCGCCTCGTCTGATATGGAAGTTCATGTACAATTTCGGTTGGCGTAATTTTCGGAACATGGCCGCATTTGAGAAGCGACAAGCATTAGGCGCTCCGTTTTTCCCCGCATTCGTGATGATATCCATCACGGAGAGTTGTAATTTGAGTTGTAGCGGTTGTTGGGTCTCTGCCGGTGGCAGGAAAGCCCTCTCTATAACCCAATTGAATGGTATTATAACCGAAAGTAAAAGACAAGGTTCTTATTTTTTCGGGATACTGGGAGGAGAGCCTTTGATGTATAAAGGTCTGTTGGAAACCATGGAGAAACATTCGGACTGCTACTTCCAATTGTTTACCAACGCTACTTTGCTGACAGAAGAGGTGGCCTTTCGCTTAAAAAAGATGGGAAATGTTACTCCTCTGATCAGTATCGAAGGATTGAAAGACGAGAGCGATATCCGCCGTGGGAAAGATGGTGTATTGGATCGTACGATCCGTGGAGTGCGTGCCTGTCGGAAAGCCCGTTTGATTTTCGGTGTAGCTGCCAGTATATGCCGGAGTAATTATGAGGATTTGGTGAGTCGGGCCCATATCGAACGGATGGCTAGGGAGGGTGCGCTCTATTTGTGGTATTATATCTATCGTCCGGTGGGAGCGGTTCCTAATGTGGAGAATGCGTTGACTAAGGAGCAAATTAGGGATTTCCGTCGGTTTATTGTCGAGCAACGGAGGGATGCGCCCTTGTTTATTATCGATACTTATTGGGATGATAAGGGAAAAGCCCTATGTCCGGCGGCGACGGGTATGAGCCATCATATATCTCCGTCGGGGGCGGTCGAGTTTTGCCCGCCTTTACAGATGGCTAGGGACTTTATTAATGGGGATGCCTCAAACTTGGTGGAGCTATTCCGTGATTCAAGGTTTTTGGCGGATCTGCGGAAAATGACAGCCGAGACATCCAGGGGCTGTATCCTTTTGGAAGATCCCGGAAAAATGTGGAGATTCTTGGAACAACAGGGTGCGATAGATACTACGACTCGGGGTACGGTAAGGGAGGAATATCAGAAAATGAACCCGGTTCCCGGTCATGATATGGAAGGGGAGGAGATTCCTGAGCAGAATGTTTTTTACAGACTCTTGAAGAAGAAATACTTTTTTGGATTTGGAGCTTACGGTTAATCTTTGAGTACGCATGGAAAACAAACTGATACATAACATACCGGCATCTTATGCTGAACGGGATGAATTGCGTAATCGAATTCAAGCATTTGTGGACGATTTAACGATCCAGCCCCCACTGTCCTTGGACGATTTGTCGAACTTCGCGGATCAATTGATTCGTGAGTATGCACTAGACGTAGAGGTAAGAGGGTGGCTGATGGTAGAGATCCATAATCAAGTATGGAAGGAAACGGTCGCTTCCATTCCCTATGAGAGACGTGTATTACTACTACCTAAGTGTTTGAGTAATTCTGCTAAATGCCAGGCGGAAATTGATGAATTAGGTCTTTTATGCCATCGATGTAGTCATTGTTCGATTCCCGATCTTCAAGATAAAGCGGAAAGTCTGGGCATAATGAGTATTGTCGCAGAAGGTTTTACTTCCGTGGTAGGCTTGATACAGAATCGGGTAGTTGATTCAGTGATCGGGGTAAGTTGCTTGGATTCCTTGGAAAAAGCTTTTCCCTTGCTTATCAGTAATGCTGTTCCGGGCTTGGCTATACCCCTAAATACGTCCGGATGTAAGGATACCCATGTTGATTATGAATATGTGATTCGTATGATGGGGATGCGCTCGGATAATAAGGCTAGGCTGTTGGATTATGATGGATTACGAGCGGATTTGAAAAGATGGTTCTCGAAAGAGAATTTAGCAGGCCATTTCTCTCCGGCTAAAGACCAAACCTCTTCGGTCGCCTTAGAATGGATGGGCGGTGAAGGCAAGCGATGGCGTCCTTATTTATTGGCGGCTACTTATCTGGCTTTGACCGGGGAGGCTGAGGTTCCGGACGATGTACAGCGGGCCGCTATTGCGGTGGAATGTTTCCATAAAGCCTCTTTAGTGCATGATGACATACAAGATAATGATAAGGAGCGGTACGGTAAACCAACGATAAATGCTTTGTATGGTGTGCCTATAGCGATTAATGTCGGTGATATCTTATTGGGTGAAGGCTATCGGCTTTTATCTCAGTGTGATGCGAGAGCACTAACAGCGGTGGCTGCTGATGCGCATATAGCGCTTTGTAAAGGACAAGGAATGGAACTGGAATGGAGCGTTTCCCCTCGCCCTTTGACATTGGATTGGGTATTGGAAATATTCTGTAATAAGACGGTCCCTGCCTTCGAGGTATCCTTGGTATTAGGATTGATCTGCGCAGGTGATGACGAGGTGCTTCGTCGGATCTTTCATCAGTATTCCCGGGCATTGGGTATCGCATATCAGTTATTGGATGATATAGAGGATTTTAAGGATGACCGGCCGGTAGCGTTAAGGCCCTCTGCCGTATTAGCCGTGCTTTGTGAGCAAAATCCGGAACCTGTATTTACGCATTCCCTTTTGGAATGTGAGAATTTGAAGGCTTTCTTAGGCCGTTCGGAGAATAAGCCGCTTTTGCGAACGACTCTTGAACGGGTCGGGCAGATGGCAGATACATATCATCAAGCTGCGTTGACAGCTTTGCATGAGATCAAGAATGTGGAGTTAAAACGACTTCTTTTCCGGGTAACCGAACGAATCTTGAAATAAATGACTGTTTGAGATGAAAACTACAATATCAACAAGATTGATGCATACCCTTTACGGAGGGAAAAAGCGGTTGGGAAGTGAGGCCCTTCTGCGTTTATCGTGCTTTGTCGAATCCCAGAAGACCGAGGGGGATACTTTCGTAAACAAAAGTGGAGAGGTTGATTTGTACTATACTTCGTTCGGCTGGCTTCTGTCATACGTATTGGGCATTGATTTGAGTATGGAGAAAAGGAGATCTTATTTGGAAAAGCAGCCTGTAATGTCGTTGGATTTGGTTCATTACGCAGCCTATATGCGTTGTGTATTGCTACATCGGTTGATGAAAGAGGGAAAGTTCCGTTTTCTATTGGGGGCAATGCGTCCGATGCCGATTAGGAGTTTTACTTCTTTTATGGACCTGCCTCATGATGACATATGGTCTCCTTATACCCGGTTTATTTGGATGTCTTTATTGGAAGATACACAAAATAAGGAAAACGAAAAAAAGGCCGTCTTGGAAAAGCTAAGGTCTTATCGTGTAAAAGGAGGAGGCTACTCGAATTTGCGGGATCGGGAGGTCGCTACGACAAACGCTACGGTCGCAGCCCTTGCGATTATCGGGCAATTGGAGGGCTATAAGCCGATCGACGATCTTTTTTATTTACGGGATACGCAGGATGAGACCGGTGGTTTCAAAGCTGGACGAGGAGCTCCTGTTCCGGATCTTCTTTCTACGGCTACGACCCTTTTTCTTATGGGATGCTATGATATACGACCCGTTAGGCCAGTTCATGATTTTATTGAGGCTCATTGGTTGGATTCGGGTGGTTTCTCGGCGACACTGCTGGAAGATAGTAGTGATGTGGAGTATGTGTTTTATGGATTATTGGCATTAGGAGCGTTATGAGAACAGAACAGGTAAATGAAATGATAGCGGACATTACCCGGCAACTTTTACAGAAACGGTCGTCCGATGGAATCTGGAGGGGGTGTTTATCTTCAAGCGCAATCTCGACATCTGTCGCTATTTTTGCTTTATATCAAATCGACTCGGATACGTATGAGCCATATATAAGGAAGGGAGCCGGATGGTTGAAGAAAACGATGCGTGCGGATGGTTCTTGGGGGGATAGCGTGGAAAGCCCTTCTAATATGACAGCTACCCTGCTTTCGTATGCTTCTTTATATGCGGTGGATATACCGCCTCATGAGACAGAAACCTATTTGAAGGAACGTTTAGGAGGGAATACGGATGAGGATATCGTACAGGGGGTTCTCTCTTATTATGGAAAAGACTTGACTTTCTCCGTTCCTATTTTAGTTATGTGTGCGTTGGCGGGAGTTATTACACATTGGGATCGTATCCCGCAATTGCCTTTCGAGCTTTCCGTGTTACCTCAACGGCTGTTTCGCTTTCTGCGATTACCGGTCGTTAGTTATGCGATACCTGCCTTAATAGCGGTGGGAATCCTTCGTTATGAAAAGGGAAAACGGGATTTTTTATCATCTGTTCGAGAGTCGTTTATAGGGAAATCCTTACGTGTATTAGAGAAGTTGCAACCCAGTCATGGTGGTTTTCTGGAAGCTGCCCCATTGACCGCTTTTGTTAGTATGTGTATGAGTGGGGCCGGTTTCCGGGAACATGCGGTAACACAAAAGGCCGCTCAGTTCTTGATAAAAACGGTTCGTCCGGATGGCACTTGGCCGATTGATACGGATTTGTCTTGCTGGGTTACCTCTTTAAGTATAAAAGCATTAGGGGAAGACTTGGAGGATAAAACTTTTTTTATTGAACGGATAAAGCGGAATGCTTTTGCGTTTAGGCATCCTTTTACGGGTGCCAAGGAAGGTGGTTGGGGATGGAGTGATCTTCCCGGGTCTGTGCCTGATGCGGATGATACTTCCGGTGCGCTGGTCGCTTTGCATGTCTTAACTGGCGGGACTTATAGCGAGGAAGTAGGTAAAGGTGTGGAGTGGCTTTTAGCTTTGCAAAATGAGGATGGGGGAATGCCTACTTTTTGTAAAGGTTGGGGAAAACTCCCTTTCGACCGGAGTAGTCCCGATATCTCTGCGCATTCACTTTTGGCTTTCGAGCTTTGGCTGGATGCGCTCCCTAAGGAATTGAGGGTTAAATGCCGGAGGAGTATCCGTCGGTTATTGGGTTGGATGTGGAAGATTCAGTCATCGGATGGTTCATGGACTCCTTTATGGTTTGGAGACCAAGATGCGAAGGATGAGCGTTCTCCTGTTTATGGTACGGCGATGGCGGTGGAATATTTGTCGACTTCCCGGAATCCATTGGCTCGGAAGTTGGCGGAGAATGGTCTCCGGTATCTTTTAGCTTCTCAGGATGAGGATGGGGGATGGGGAGGTGCTCCCAAGGTTGCCTCAAAAATCACTTTGACAGCCCGTGCGTTAAGTGCCTTGGCTTCTTATCCCGAAAGTGATCTTAAATCGATGGAACGAGGCTTTGATTATTTATATGGTATGTATCAAAGCGGGCTATTGTTCCGTCCCGAACCTATAGGGCTTTATTTTGCCCGTCTTTGGTATTCGGAGGAATTGTATAATCACACATTTGTGCTGAATGCGCTGAAGAAGTTGAAACAACGAATAAAATAAGATAGATCGTGAAAGAGAGAAAGACCTTATTAATAACGGTTGCTACGGTATGTATTTATACCGCTATCCTTGTAGGGTGGCATTTGTATGTCCCTCGTGAGAATCTTACGATTCAGGTTCCCGGAGCGGATAATCGCCCGGAGGGATTGGCTCGTAAAGCGAATGATGTCGTGATCGGTGAATATTTCATGAAATATGAGGAGGAGCCTCCTTCCGGACTTACGGGGGAATGGATTGGATTTAGAGGGGAGCGTTTTGATAATGTAGTTGAGACTCCGGACAAGATCAATACCGAGGCGGGAGATTACCCCGTAGTATGGAGCTTTGAGACAGGTGAAGGACATGCGGCCCCTGTGATCTATAAGGGCAGGGTATATGTATTGGATTATAATGAGTCCTTGAACTCTGATGCTTTGCGTTGTTTTTCCTTGGAAAGTGGTAAAGAGCTATGGCGGAGATGGTATAGGGTTCCTATGAAACGTAATCATGGCTTTTCGCGTACGGTTCCGGTTATACGTGACGAGTATGTGATAACGATCGGTCCTCAAGGGCATGTAATGTGTTGCGATCCGGTGACTGGTGACTTGAAATGGGGTATTGATATGCAAAAGCAGTTTAAGACGGAAGTCCCTTTCTGGTATACCGGGCAGTGTCCTTGCGTAGATGATGATGTTTTGGTTTTGGCTCCGGCCGGTGAAGAGACTCTGTTGGCGGGTGTGGATTGTCTTACGGGTGAGATCGTGTGGAGTACTCCGAATACATTGGGTTATAAAATGTCGCATTCTTCTGTAATGCCGATGAGTTTGAGTAATAAGAGAACGTATGTTTATGCCGGAGTGGGAGGTGTTTGCGGCGTATCGGCGGAAAAAGCGGATCGGGGTACTCTCTTATGGGATACAAAAAAATGGCAACCTTCCGTGATCGCTCCGTCTCCATTACGTTTGTCATCAAGCCGGATATTCCTTGTGGCGGGCTATGGGACGGGAGGGGCTCTCTTACAAGTGGATAAGGCAGGATCGAAGTGGACCGCTACGGTTTTGGACCAGTATAAAGCGGATAAGGGCTTATCTAGCGAGCAGCAGACGCCTATCCTATATAATGATATGATCATTAGCGTGATGCCGAAAGACGGTGGGGGATTACGTGGTAAACTGGTCTGTTTCTCGCCTACGGATTTGCATAATCCAATTTGGAGTTCCGCTGCGGATGAACGTTTTGGACTTGGTCCTTATTTAGTTATCAATAAGCATCTGTTTGCTTTCAAGGATGATGGTGAATTATATGTATATGAGATACAGTCTAAAGCGATGAAACTCTTGAAAAAACAACGAGTCATGGACGGTGTAGATGCTTGGGGGCCGATGGCCTATGCGGATGGGATGCTTGTACTGCGGGATGCTCATACGGTTAAATGTCTAAAAATCGTATGATCAAGTAAATAAGATAATCAATTCTAAAAGATAAAAGGTATGGAACCGAATCAAGATAATGGAAATAGAATATCGCGCAAGAGTTTTTTGCGTATTTGTGGTTCTGTCATAGCGGGTGGAAGTATATTGGGGGTTACCGGTAACCTGTTATGGAAGATGTTTACGAGGCCGGATGATATTTTTTATGGGGTGGATAAAAAGAGTACTACCATAAATCGTAGTCATGTGAATAATATTGTATCCCCTTATAGGAAGGTTTCCGCATTTAAGATATCAGACCAGATCGACGCTTTTGATTTGTATGAAGGCCGGTTGATTGTTGCTGCGCCAAACAATATTTATGTGTATGAACCCTCCGGGGCATTGGTGAGTAACTTTCCGGTCGGGAGTTCTGTACGGGATGTTACGGTGGATGATGATCGTGTTTATCTTTTGTATCCTACGAGGGTGGAAGTCTATGATCTGGAAGGCGGATGGATACGGGATTGGGAGGCTTGCAGCGAGGAGTCTGATTATTGTTCGTTGACGGTTTTATCAGGGAATGTCTTTGTTACGGATGCGGCTAATAAAAATATTTGTATGTATACGATTGAAGGAGGTTTTGTGAAGTTTATTCAAAGTCCGTCCGGTTTTATTGTGCCCAGCTATTCTTTTGGTATTACGAATATAGATGGAGTGGTTTACTGTTCGAATCCGGGAAGACACCTAGTGGAAAGTTATTCACCGGAAGGCGAGTATATCTCCTCATTTGGCAAACCGGGCGGTGCTGCCGGCCTATTTAGCGGATGCTGTAACCCAGTCTATTTAGCGGGTACACCCACAGGAGAGGTTATCACATCTGAAAAGGGGATTCCTCGAATCAGTTGTTACGGAAAGAATGGCGAGTTCCATAGTGTATTATTGGATGAAAAAGCATTGGGAGGTGGCCATGCCGCTTATGAGGTGAGAGTTTGGGATGACAAGTTGGTGGTTGCCGGTAAAGATGCGTTATCGATATTTCAATATGATAAAAAGCTGGCGGTACAGACCGCATGTTCAACTTGTGGTATTGATTGTCCTTTGAAGATAGGTGTTACGATTTAAGGAAGAATATGGAACAGAAGAAAGATCATCCGAAAAATAGTCCGATTAAACGGCGAGAGTTTTTCAAGCTTTGCGGTTCGGTGGTTGCCGGAGGAACGATCCTAGCGGTTGCCGGCGGTATGGCCCGGAAGGTGGAAGGAACGGAGGCTAGTTTATTCTGGCAAATCGATCCGAATGTATGTACGCAATGCGGACGTTGCGAGACACATTGCGTGTTACCTGTCTCGGCCGTAAAATGTATTCATGCGAATAAGGTATGCGGTTATTGTGATTTGTGCGGAGGCTATTACCGAACGAACGTGAAAGAGCTGAATACTGCCGCTGAGAATATGATGTGCCCGACGGGTGCCATCCTGCGTAAATTCGTGGAAGACCCCTATTTTGAATATACGATCGATGAGGATCTTTGCAATGGCTGCGGCAAATGTGTGAAAGGATGTAGCTCTTTTGGAAATGGCTCGCTCTATTTACAGATTAAACAGGATTTGTGCCTGAATTGTAATGAATGTCAAATATCTACCGTATGCGCATCGGGTGCTATAACGAGAGTTCCGTATGCGACGGCTTATAAATTAAAAGGTTAATCGGATGAAAAAGCTTTTATCAATAGGGACCCTACTCTTTTCGTGGGTGATGCTTCAGGCACAAAACCGGTTTCCGAAACCGGATTTTGAGTCTGGTTACCAATATCCGGAATTACATTATGCCATACCCAATGAGACCTTGTGGGTGGTATTGGATCTATTTATGTTGGTACTTTTGATGAGTATCGTGGTATGGGCGGTATATAAGAAACATACCCGTAAGCCTATTTTCTGGGTTTCGGTTATCTCGGTAGCTTATTTTGGTTTTTTCCGGAGTGGCTGTGTCTGTAGCATCGGCTCGATACAGAATATAGCGTTGGCCATGGTGGATTCTACTTATCATTTACCGTTGACGGTATTGTTATTTTTTATCTTGCCAATATTATTTGCTTTTTTGTTCGGGCGGGTATTCTGTGCGGGTGTATGTCCGTTTGGGGCCCTACAAGAATTGGTGAACGTCAAGAACTACCGAATCTCGAAGGCAGTTACGGCTGCGTTGGGAATAATCCCTTGGTTATATCTTATATTCGCCGTTTTATACGCTGTGACGAGAAGCCGTTTTATCATCTGTCAGTTCGACCCGTTTATTGGTATCTTCCGTTTAGGAGGAGATGTGGGACTTCTTTTGTTCGGGGCCTTGTTGCTGATTTTATCTGTTTTCACAGGGAGGCCGTTTTGTCGTTTCTTATGTCCTTACGGAGCGTTATTAAGTCTTTTCTCTTCGGTGTCTATCTGGAAAATTCGTCTTTCCCGAAAAGCATGTATCAATTGCGAACTTTGCCATAATTCGTGTCCTGTGGATGCGATCCGCTCTCCTTATGCGAACAAGGTAAAAGAGAGCCGGAAAGAAGGTGTACGGAGACTTTTAGGTTATTTGGTCGTATTGCCGTTGATGATCGCGGCGGGGGCTTTCTTGATGCGTTCGGCAAGCTCGGATTTGAGTCGGGCAAATAAGGATGTGCGTTTGTATGATATGGTGGAACGGCATGAGGCGAATCCGGAAGAGGAGCTTTCTTTAGAATTGGAGGCTTTTTACGGACAAGGGCGTACCTTGGAAGAGCTGACGAGTGCGTATGAGGCGAAATTGGACGAATTTCGTTTTTATTCCACGATAGCGGGAGGTTTGATCGGTTTGGTAATAGGTTTGGCCTTGATCCGCTTGTCCGTAAAGCGTACCCGTAAGCAATATGAGATCAATCATGCGGCTTGCGTGGCTTGTGCCCTGTGTTTCAGTTATTGCCCTCAGAATAAGAATAGTGTTGAACTGCGTAAATCATCAGAATCATGAATAAGGATATTTACAGAAATATAGCTGCGGTTACGGCTATCTTTATTATTTCGTTGTCGGTCATGTTGATCACGAATTATTTTCAAGTGAGGGGCGTTACGCCGCTTCAGACCGAGGTGGTGGAGACCTTGAAGCTACTGAACGATACGAATCCGGATAATCCGGAATTGCAAGAACAGATACGCCAATTGGATTTATTAGCTCGCAGGGCTTATTTTATACAAGAGGATCATTTGAAGTTGGGTGTTTATATCTTATTGGGCATGGTAGCCGTGTTCGTTGTCTGCTTGCGTTTTTATTTTAAGGGGGAGATGCATATCCCGGATAAGGAAATCGATCCGATCGACGAATGGATGCTGAAGTCTAAATCCCGTAAATATATAACATGGAGTATGTTCGGGTTGGTCGGAGTCTCTTTATTTTTCGTGTTCTTATCATCTCCTTTCTTAGCAACGGAGAAGACCGAGAGTGTGGCGGAGGAAACACTAATAGCCGAGAGTACGCAAGTTGAGCCTGATAGTGAGGTGATAGAACCGGCTATAGATATCGAAGAGCCGATGAATGAAGTAATTATAGATACCACTAATGATGTGACTCCGGTAGAAGAGGCTTTTCCCGCAACCAGTGAAGAGCCTCAGCCGGTAGTCCCTAAAATTACGCATAATGCGTTTAGGGGGAATTATTCAAACGGTGTGTCTGCGGCTAAGGGGATACCGGTGAAATGGGATTTGAGTAGTGGTACCAATATCGCTTGGAAAAAGGAAATACCCAGACCCGGCCATAACTCGCCAGTCATTAACGGTAATCATGTGTTTTTTACAGGAGCGGACGAGCAAGCTCGTGAGCTGTATTGCTATGATCTGACAACCGGTGAGCAGCGATGGAGTTTGGCGGCTACGAATATTCCGGGTTCGCCCTCCGTGATGCCGAAGGTGACGGAAGACACGGGCTTGGCTTCCTCTTCCGTAGCGACCGATGGAAATCGGGTATGCGCTATCTTCGCTACCGGTGATGTGGTTTGTGCGGATATGGATGGTAAACAGTTATGGGCTAAGAATCTGGGGGTTCCGGATAATCATTATGGTTTCGTATCCTCTCTCCTTATTTTCGGCAATACGCTTTTCATACAATACGATAATAATAAAGATCCGAAACTGATCGCGTTGGATGTAGCTAACGGTAACCAGCGTTGGGTGAAGAACCGGCCGGGAAAAATCTGTTGGAGCTCTCCCTCTATCGCTTACGTGAATCGGAAGCCCCAGTTGATTCTAATGGGTAACCCAGCGATAACCGCATACGACCCGAATTCCGGTGAGCAATTGTGGCAGGTGGATTGTATGGGAGGCGAGGTATGTTCCTGTCCGTGTAGTATCGACGGGGTGATATTCGGAGCTAACGAATACGCCAAGCTAGTGGCGATTAATGGCGCGGACGGAAAGGTTCTGTGGGAAAGCTCGGATTATCTGCCAGAGGTATCCAGCCCGGTAGCGACAAAAGATCATTTGTATGTGGCGACGAGTTATGGCGTCCTTGCGGCTTATGATACAAAGACCGGTGCGTTGGCTAAAGAACATGAGTTGAATGTAGAGTTTTACTCTTCCCCGATGATCGTGGAAGGCAAGCTTTATCTTTTCAGTAATGACGGGAAGATGCATATTTTCTCCACGGATAATGAATTTAACCTGTTGAGTTCTTTTGAGACCGGAGAACGTACGATGGCTACTCCTGCTTTTACGGATGGAAAGATCGTGGTGCGTACGGAAAAGAGTATTTATTGTGTAGCGATGAATTAATATGGCATGTGATAATTGTAAAAATAACGGGATCCGGACAAAAGAGGCGATGACAGCCCGGGTAGATGCGATCATCGACCGGATCGGTACGTCACGACGGGATATTATACCACTATTGCAGGCTTTGCAGGATGAGTTTAGTTACCTGCCTTCAGATGCATTATTGCGTGTATATGAACGGACGGAGATCGATCGTGCCCAGTTGATAAGCGTCTCTACCTTCTATTCCCAGTTTCGCCATGTCCCTTATGGGAAACATATCATTAAGGTTTGTACCGGTACGGCTTGCCATGTAAAGGGTGCGAATAATGTATATGACGCTTTCCGTCGGGAATTGAAGATGGAAGAGGATCGTATAACGACAGCCGATCAGGAATATTCGATAGAAAAGATCGCGTGTTTAGGATGTTGCGCCTTGGCTCCGGTCGTGCAGATCGACGAGAAGATTTACGGGCATGTACAACCGGGTAGGGTCAATGAGGTGCTCGATGAGTTCCGGATATATAACCAAGAACATGAGCGGGAAGAGGAAGGAAATGCTACTCGTCAGATCGTGGGGGAGATCCGTTTAGGGATGGAGAACTGCTGTCAGGCAAGTGGGACATCAGAGATTTATCAGGCGGTTATCAAGGCCTCCGATGAGTTGGGGATCGAGGTCAATATCAAGCCGGTATCTTGTGTTGGAGCCTGCAACCAAGTGCCTTTGATCGATGTAGCTCATCCGGATGGTTCTATCGAACGTTATCCGAACGTAAGGCCGGAGGAGATCAAAGAAATCTTATTACACCATTTCCAACCGGCAAGCCGTTTGAGGCGTTTAAAGAATTCGATCTTGAATCATATAGACATGTTTCATACGGATACGACTTGGGATAATATTCTCTGGAAATCAGAACAGGAACGGACTGGTGCGATCAACACGTTCTTGTCTGGACAAAAACGGGTCTCTACGGAAGGATATGGACTGATGTCGCCGTTGGATATTGATGAGTATATCGCACGAGGAGGTTTTGAGGCATTGAAAAAGGCGATTACGTCGAAAAGTCGTCAAGAGATTATCGATACGATTTTACGGAGTGGTCTTCGTGGACGGGGCGGCGGCGGTTTCTTGACCGGTCGTAAATGGGAACTCGTGGCGGCTTCGGATCAGCCTAAAAAATACGTGATCTGTAATGGAGACGAAGGTGATCCGGGTGCGTTTATGGATCGTATACTTCTGGAATCTTATCCATTAAGGGTTATAGAGGGTATGATTATAGCCGGATATGCCGTAGGTGCGAAGGAAGGAATATTCTATATCCGTGCGGAATATCCGCAAGCTGTTATCCGTACCCGGAAAGCGATAGAGTTGTGTCGGGAGAGAAATTGGGTGGGAGATCATATCTTTGGAAGTGACTTTTCTTTTGAGATTTCGATATTTGAGGGAGCGGGCGCTTTTGTCTGTGGAGAGGAAACCGCTTTGATCGCCTCCATTGAAGGGGAGCGAGGTTTTCCGCGGCAACGGCCGCCCTATCCGGCCGTGGAGGGATTGAACAAGCGTCCTACCTTGATCAATAATGTAGAAACCTTGAGCCAAGTTTCGTATATAGTCAATCATGGGGCTGATGAATATCGGAAGATCGGTACTGAGAATAGCAAGGGTACGAAAGTATTCGCCTTGGCGGGTAAGGTTCGTCATGGTGGTTTGATAGAGGTGCCGATGGGGACGACCTTGAACCAAATCATCGAGGATATAGGCGGTGGTGTGGAAGGCGGCGAGAAATTGAGGGCCGTACAGATCGGTGGCCCTTCGGGTGGTTGTATCCCCGCTCATCTATGTGACGCGAAGGTGGATTTTGACGCACTTACCCAAATGGGAGCGATTATGGGTTCCGGGGGAATGGTCGTATTGAGCGAGAGCAATTGTATGGTGGATGTGGCTCGTTATTTCTTGGCGTTTACTTGTAATGAGTCTTGCGGGAAATGTACATTCTGCCGTGTCGGCATTCGTAGGATGTTGGATATACTGGATAAATTATGTACCGGGAAAGCGGAGATGGCGGATATTGATAAGCTGGAGGAGTTGGCCTTGAGCGTGAAGAAAGCGGCTCTTTGCGGATTGGGGAAGACGGCGCCGAATCCCGTGTTGGCTACCTTGAAATATTTTAGGGAAGAATATGAGGAACATGTAAGGGGCATTTGCCGCACCGGTACTTGCAAGGATATGGTGCGACTGATGATCACGGATGACTGCGTGGGATGTACGAAGTGCTCCAAAGCTTGTCCTTCGGATGCGATCCCTTATACCCCGTATGAGAAACATTCGATAGATATAGAGAAATGTGTTTTGTGTGGTTTATGTATAGATGAATGTAGTTTTGACGCTATACGGAAGGTCTCTTTAAAATCTTAAGGCTATGGTGATAACAATCAATAATAAAGAAATAGAGGTATTGGAGGGAGAAACCTTGATTGAGGTAGCTCGCCGGGCAGGTTTTCGGGTCCCTTCCATGTGCTATGCGAAAGAAGCAAAGCATAAATCGTCTTGTATGGTATGTGTCGTGAGGAATAGTGTCTCCGGGCAAATGATCCCTTCCTGCTCCACGTATCCGGTGGAAGGGATGCGTATAGAGACGGATAGCGAGGAGGTATCTCGGCTTCGTGCGTTATCATTGGAACTTTTGTTAAGTGATCATCGGGCTGATTGCGAGGCTCCGTGTACCTTGGTTTGTACTCAAGGCTTGGATGTGGAACGTATGTTGTATTTATATGATGCGGGACGTTATGGGGAAGCCCGTTCGTTGTTGGCGGCTGTATTCCCCTTGCCTGCGGTAGGTTGTGATACCTGTAAGGCTCCTTGCGAGAAAGCTTGCCGTAGGGGTACGGTCGATAAGGCCGTTGAGATCCGCGCCATAATCAAAGAATTGGCCGGGAGGGTAGACTTACCTGTCGGGGATGATTATCATGTGGTGGATAAACGTGATAAGAATGTGTTTATTTCCCGCTTGGGGCGTTTTACCATGAAGGAAAAAGAGTGGTTAAAAGAGACTACGTCCGCTCCTTCCGGTTGCTTGCATTGCGCCTGTGGAGGGAAAGCGGATTGCAAGTTACGCCTATACGCTACAGAGGCTGGTATCAAACGTCCCCGGTATGAGGTTTCTTCCATGTTACCGGTAAAGGAGAAGATACATGTGAAAGGCCGGATGTGGTTTGAACCGGCTAAGTGTATCCGTTGCGGCTTATGTGTTTACAATAGTGAGAATGGTTTTACCTTTAAGAACAGGGGATTTGGCATGCAGGTCGTAATTCCCGAGGAGAGTAAGACGAATGTAAAGGAGGAACTGGCCGGACTTTGTCCTACAGGAGCTTTGTATTTAGTAGACTAAGAAAAATCTGGAATTATGAAATGGGTGAGCTTATTTATGTGCATGGTCGGTCTATTGGTTGGCTGTGAGGGAAATGAGGATACGGTGGACGATGGGAATAGCCTGAACTGGTCGTTGTTCCGGGGAGATGCCTCTTTGAGTGGATATACGGACCGGTCTTTACCGAAGAAACCTTCCTTATTGTGGAGCTATAAAAGTGGCGTACGTACGGTTTCTTCTCCAATCGTCCATCAAGGAACTACTTACTGGTGTGACAAGAAAGGTCATATATGGGGGATTGACCTAAAAGGGGAGCCTGTTTTCGGATATGACTTGGACACGCCCGTAGAGGCTATCCCGATGGTTTATGATTCAGTATTATATATAGGTAGGTTAGATGGTTGGATGAGCGCTATTTCCTTGGAATCCAGAGATACGCTTTGGAATTTCGAGACGATGGGACAAATCTCCGCCTCGCCGAACCGGGTTGGTTTTGAGGGGCGGAAGGCGATCGTGTTCGGTAGTTATGATAATTATCTTTATTGCGTGGACGAGCGCACCGGGCAGGAGATTAACCGGTTTGAGTCCGGCTATTATCTGAATGGGGCTGTGGCCTTGTGGAAAAAGCACGTTTTGTTTGGCGGGTGCGACTCTTGGATACGGGTCATTAATTGTAAGACGGGTTTGCAGACGGATTCATTGTTGATGGATTCCTATGTACCTGCTTCGCCTGCTATTATGGGGGATTATGTATATGTGGGGGATTATGCCGGAAATATTTATGAGTTATATCTGGAAGGAGGAAAGATCGTCCGGCAACGGAAGATTTTGGCGGCCACGGATGAGGGAGGTTCATTCGTATCCGTTCCCGCCATCACGGATAACAGGCTGTTTGTCTTGTCTAATGACCGTTATTTGTATTCGATCGATCGTATTGACGGGACGATAAAATGGAAGTATATGTTGAAAGGAAAGGTTGGAGAGAGTTCTCCGGTTGTTTGTTTCGATAAGGTGATTGTTTGTACGAAGACGGGTATTGTCTCGATTCTGGATACGGAGAGTGGGGATTTGAAATGGGAGTACGATACGGGAGAGCAGATCGTCGGTTCGCCGGCTGTTATAAAAGATCATTTCTTTATTCTTACCGCGAAAGGTACGCTTTTTTGTTTTGGGAAAGGACGGTAGACAAATCATAGAGGAATATGGCATTAATTAGATTATCAAATATAGAGAAGAGTTTTCAAGATGGGGAAGACCGTGAGAACAACGTGCTCCGCGGAATAAATATGGAGGTGGAGAAGGGAGAGTTTATCGCGATCGAAGGACCTTCCGGTTCCGGAAAAACCACTTTATTGTCGATCTTAGGAACGATACTCCGGCCGGATAGCGGAATTTATTTGCTGGATGGTATGGAGATGACGACTGATGGCATCGATCTTGCTACGATACGTAATAGTCGAATAGGCTTTGTCTTCCAAGATCATCGTCTGATGCCGCAATATACAGTCCTTGAGAATATCCTTTTACCGGCTTTGGCGACAGCTTCCCGATGTACACGAGAGGAAATAGAATATGCTCATCAACTGATGGAGTTGACGCATATATCTAAATTGGCGGGGCAATATCCGCATACGTTATCCGGAGGTGAGGCGAGCCGGGTAGCAGTTTGCCGTGCCTTGATCCGGAAGCCTTTGTTAGTATTGGCTGATGAACCTACGGGACAATTGGATAAGGAGAACGCCCGGAATATAGCCTCGCTGTTTTCCGAGATCAACCTGCGTATGCGAACGACGATCGTGATGGTGACACATTCGGATGAGACCTCGTCTTTCGCTCACCGGATACTTAAGCTTAATGGAGGGATCTTAGAGTGAATATAAGGTGGCTTTTGCATAGGAATATACGGTATTTCGCCCGTTACTACCGGTTGGTGGCGATGGCGGTGGTAATCACTGTTGCCGTAATTGTGGGCAGTTTGGTCGTAGGCGATTCGGTTCGCATGACATTGGTGAGACGGGTTACGGAGCGTTTGGGAAATACTGAGACCATTATCTTTTCCCGGAGTTCTTTTATTTCCGATTCGATTTTGTCTGTTTCTTTATTGGGAGAGTCCGCTAGGGGTGTTTTGTTGACCGATGGCTTTATATCCCGGAATGGTAAGCTGGTTCCTGTATTTGTGTGGGGTGTCGATGATCTTTCGTTATCGGAAGGTTCGGCCAAAATCAACCCGGCTTTGTCGGAGGAACTCGGATTGGAGGCTTCGGAAGATATAGTGCTACGTTTACCGGCGACAGGCCTGGTGCCTTCCGGCTCTCTTTTCGTGACCAAGAATTATACGGTTGGTTTGCGCCTGTCCTATGAGGGGCTTGTCCCGGTGGATAGTGGGGGTAACATAAACCTAAAGAATGAGCAGGTGCTTCCCTTTAATGTTTTCGTGCGCCGGAGTGATTTAGCGGAGGCATTGAATGTAGGGGGAAAGATTAACTTGGTATTGACAGATAGACAGATTTCTTCTACGGATTTAGACGATATATGGAATCAAGAGTTGTCTGGCTTGGTGGTACGGCGGAAAGCGGATTTCACGGAGATAACCTCCGGGCGGGTATTCTTGCAGGAGAAGGTCGTGGAGACGATCTGTCAGGATAACTTAGCGTCTGATCGGCTATTTTCCTATTTAGTCAATTCCATTGAGCGAGAAGGAAACTCGATTCCTTATTCGTTCATAACCGCTATGGATCGATATAAAGGGCATATCCTTCGGAAAGATGAGATACTGCTTTCCGATTATGCCGCTAATCGCTTGGGGGCACGGGTGGGTGATACTATTCGGGTAAGCTATTATAAATCGGAAGGATTGAAGAGACTGGATACGGATGCCCGTCAATTTAAGGTAGGACGGGTCGTTCCTTTGTCTGAATGGGTGTCTGATGGCTCCTTAAGCGCTGATTTCCCGGGACTTTCCAACGTGGAGAGATGTACGGATTGGGATAGTGACCTGCCGATTCAAATGGACTTGATTACCGATGAGGATGAGCGGTATTGGGATTTATTTCGTAGTACCCCGAAAGCGATCATAGCGTATGATGCCGTAGTCGGGGATTGGGGGAACGCCTATGGAAGCGCGACGGCGATCCGGATTCCAAATGCGAGGCCTGATTTGACGGGACTTAGACCGGAGATGTTTGGTATCCAACTGATTCATCCCCGGGAAGCTGGAATCTATGCCGCCCGGAACGGGGTGGATTTTGCGGGATTATTTCTTGCCTTGGGATTCTTTATTATTGTCTCCGCCGTGTTGCTGATGTTGAATCCCTTATCGGAGATGTTTTACCGACGGCGTCATGAGATCGCTTTACTGAGATCGATGGGCTATACCCGGAAACGTATCAAAGGTATGTTATGGATGGAATCTGTCCCGGTCGTAGGGGGCGCTTCCGTGGTAGGAGTCGTTATGGGGCTATTATATACGAGGCTTATCATGTGGCTTTTAGGAGGAGTGTGGCAAGGGGCTACGCAAACGGATGGCTTTGGGGTTTATCCGGGTACATGGACGCTTATCGCCGGTACATTGGTTAGTGTCGGACTCTCCTTGGGGCTTCTTCGATGGGCGATTATACGGGCATTACGAGAAGAAAGCCATAAGGTTTATTCGTCTGGATCTTCTTTGCGGAAGAAAAGGCTCGGAATGATCGTGTCGGGTATGATGACGGTAGCTATGATCGGCGTGAATGTATGGGTTTTACATTCAGTGCCTCTTTTCATGGTTATCGGTGCCGCATGGATCGTGACGGCGGCATTATGGGGTGACTATCGGGTTGCGAAGAACGGTTCGGTGCATCCTTCTTTGTTCAATCGAAGCCAATTGATTTGGGCTACTATATATGCGAACAGGAAACAATCCTTATTATCTTTTTTCGCTCTCTCTATCGGGGTCTTTATCGTGTTTTCGGTCGGTTTGAACCGGAAAGGATTTGCGGATAGCTCACAGATACGCATTGGGACGGGAGGATACAGTCTTTGGTGTGAAAGCAGTGTTCCTGTTTATTACGATTTGTCTACGTCCTCAGGCAAAGCGAAGTTATCTCTTTCCGATTTGCCGGAGGATACGGAAGTTCTGCAATGCTTGCGCTATAACGCGGATGATGCCAGTTGCCTAAACTTGAATAAGGTAACGACCCCTACGGTATTAGGGATAAATATGAAAGCGTTGTCAAATAGCGATTTCCAGATCGAGCAAACGATTTATGGGGAAGACCGGGAAGTCGTTTTCGAACGAGTGCGAGAACGTACAAATTCCGTATATCCGGCTTTGGTGGATGCTACGGTATTGACTTGGGGTATCGGCATGAACTTGGGAGATACGCTTTATTATAAGAATGATCAAGGACTACCGATCGCGATACGGTTGGTAGGTACCCTATCCAACTCCGTGTTCCAAGGAAATATATTGGTGGATCAAGCGCTGTTCTCTGAGATCTGGACGGAAACGACCGGTAGCGAGGTGTTCTTGCTAAAAACAGGAGAATCCGAGAGGGAGGAGGTGAAAAACCTTATTTCCCAAGCTTTGAGTGAATATGGCGTACGGGTGATGACCACGAATGATCGTCTGAGACAGTTCAATACGGTAACGGATACGTATCTCACAATCTTCATGACCTTAGGAGGTCTGGGATTGTTATTGGGAATCTTGAGCTTTATCATCGTGATCCGTAAGAACCTAGCGATGCGAAGGGATGAGATTCGCCTGTATCGTGTGCTAGGTTTCACGGACGGGCAGATCGGACGGATTTTCTATAAGGAGAATATCCTCGTCCCGTTATATGCGATCTTGACCGGAGTGATCGGGGCTTTGATAAGCGTGAGTGCTAATTTCTCGAATGCGGGAACCGGAGCTTGGTCGCTGGCCTTGGGTTTCATGTTATTCTTTACCGGATGTGTGATGATTTTTGTCCGCAGGTTGGTAAAGCGGGAAATCGGGAGTTCCAAACTTTAAATAGATAGAGGCTTATGAAGATATTGTTTATAGTTCCGGGTTCGGGAGATTCTTTTTATTGCGGGAACTGCTTCCGGGATAACCTTCAGGCGTCGGCTCTTCGGAAAGCCGGTCACGAGGTGATCGTGATGCCTCTTTATCTACCTTTGAGACACCGCTCGTTCCAAGCGGATACTCCTTTGTTTTTCCCTGCCACGACATTCTATACGGCACAAAAATTCTTTGGTAAACGGAAAATGCCGGATTGGTTAAAAAGGATTACTGGTTCGGATACCTTATTAAATGTAGCTTCTTCCTTGTCCGGTTCCACTTCGGCGGAAGGATTGGAAGAAATGACGTTAGCGATGATTACCGGCAAGGATGCCGCTTTCTTGGATATGGTGGATCAGTTGATCTGCTGGGTGAAAGATCGGGAGAAGCCGGATATCATTCATTTATCGAGCACCTTGTTGATTGGTATCGCCAAAGAGATCAAGCGGTATTTGGATACGCCTATCGTATGTTCCGTACAAGATGAGGAGGTATGGATTGATAATTTGGACGAGCGTTGTATTCCGGAGGCTTGGCGGGGAATAGAGGAGAATTCCCGCTATATAGATCGTTTCGTGACAACCAGCCATTTCTATAAGGAGATTCTTATTCGGCGGCTTCCCGGATTGCGGGATATCGAGGTGATTTATCCGGGAGTAGACTGGGATAAATATAGATCGTTCGATTATCCGGAAGATCCGGTTATCGGCTTTTTTTACCGGATGAATGAGGAGAACGGTTTGGATCTGCTGGCGGAAGCTTTCGTTAAGCTGAAGAAAAAGGATACGGTACCGAATCTCCGTTTGAGGATCGGAGGAGGCTATACGGGAAAGGATAAGCCTTTTCTCCGAAAAATAAGGAAGATTCTCGATCCTTATCAAGATTATGTGGTGATAGATGAAGGGTACAGAATGGAAGAACACGCCCGGTTCTATCGGGAGATTAGTGTCCTGTCGGTCCCATTGAGGTTTGAGGAAGGAGTCGGACTTTATCTGTGTGAGGCTTTTGCCGCCGGGCGGCCTGCGGTGGAGCCCGCTACCGGGTCTTTCCCGGAGATTGTGGATAAAGCCGGCATTCTTTACGAATGGAATGATAGCGATTGCCTTGCTACCGCTTTGGAGACTTTACTGACGGATAAGGTCTTGCTGAGGCAGTGCCGTGAGAATGCGCTTCTACTGTCTTCTTCCCGGTATAATGACTGGGTTTTGGGGGAGAGATTATCAAATATGTATCAATGTCTAATTTAATTCGATAAAAAATGAAAACATTAAAGCTAATAAAACTTCTTTGCGCCTCTGTCTGTATGGCCTTTGTCGCCACCGGGGTTTTGTATGCTCAATCTCCTTATGGTTGGAGAGGACCGGAGCGGGATGGCGTTTATTTTGAGAATGGCTTGTTGAAAGAGTGGCCTTCGGAAGGACCTGAGTTATTATGGGAAACCATGGAGTTGGGTAAGGGATATTCCAGCCCCGTGATCGTGGATGGCCGTTTGTACATAACGGGTATGGATGAGGAAGGGACGCAGGAGATTTTCTTCGCCTATTCCTTGGACGGGAAGAAATTGTACCAAACCGCTTATGGTGTACCTTGGACGGATACCTACCCGGAGACCCGTACCACGCCTACGATCGAGAACGGGAAGGCTTATGTCATCAGCGGATCGGGCGAGATCGTCTGCTTGGATACGGCAGACGGCAAGATCGTCTGGAAAGTGGACGGAGGCAAGAAGTTCGAGCGTATGACCGGAAAATGGGGCACGTCCGAGTGTCCGCTGGTCTTCGATAACAAGGTTATTTATACGCCGGGTGGAAATCAGACGACAATGGTGGCCTTGGACGCGGAGACGGGAGAGACCGTATGGAAAAGCGAGCCTTTGGGTGAGCACAGTTCGTATACTTCTCCGCTCTTGGTAATGAATAACGGTAAAATAAAGATCGTGGGCGTGACCGGAAAGAGCGTGTTTGGGGTGAATCCGGAAACAGGCAAGATCGAGTGGACTTTCCGTGACTGGGGACGGTCTCCGGAAGATATGGCGAAAGGATTTGAATCGATCGCCCCCAATACCCCGCTTTATGATAACGGGCGCCTTTTCGTCTGTAACGGTTATAACATGGGTTCTTTTATGCTCCGCTTGAACGTAGATGCTACGAAAGCGGATCTGGTATGGAGGAACGACGATCTCGATACGCATCACGGCGGTTTTGTGTTGGTGGATGGCGTGATTTATGGCTCTAATTGGATCAATAACGGTTCCGGGAACTGGGTGGCCGTGGATTGGAACACGGGCGAGACTAAATTTGACACGCCTTGGCCGGGGGGTAAGGGAAAAGGCTCTATCATCGCTGCGGACGATATGCTTTATTGTTATGACGAGCGCCGTGGAACGGTAGGCTTGATTCGCCCTAACCCCGAAAAGTTCGACGTAGTGAGTGAGTTCCGGATCACGAAGGGAGTAGGCCCGCATTGGGCGCATCCTGTTATCCATGAGGGAGTGCTTTATATACGTCATGGGAACGCGTTGATGGCTTTCAAAATTAAATGACAAAATATCACCTAAAAAAAGAATGAGTATGATTACAGTACAAAAGATGAGATTGTATGGTCTGGGGATCGCTTTCGCATGTTTCGCGTGGGTAGGAGCGACCGCCCAGACGCCGTACGGATGGAGGGGACCGGAGCGAAGCGGTACTTATCCGGAAACGGGTTTGCTGAAAGAATGGCCCGCCGGAGGCCCTAAGTTGTTATGGGAAACGATGGATGCCGGCAAGGGATACTCCAGTCCGGTGATCGTAGGCGATCGCCTGTATCTCACGGGAATGAACGAGGATGAGACCCAAGAGATCTTTTCCGCTTATACCTTGGACGGGAAGAAAGTGTATGAGGTGGCCTATAGCGCGCCTTGGGGCGATACCTATCCGGAGACACGCACCACGCCGGCTATCGATGGAGACAAGGCTTATGTGATCAGCGGTTCCGGTGAGATCGTTTGCTTGGATATCAAGGATGGCAAGATCGTCTGGAAAGTGGACGGTGGCAATATCTATGGACGGAAGACTGGCAACTGGGGAACCTCCGAGTGTCCTTTGGTATATGATGATAAGGTGATTTATACGCCTGCGGGCGACCAGACGACGATGGTCGCTCTTAACAAGGACACGGGGGAATTGATCTGGAAGACCGAATCGTTTGGCGATACGGGCGCTTATGTCTCTCCGATATTGATATCCTATAAAGGGAAACGCCAGATTATCGGCTCTACGGCGAAGCATGTGATTGGCGTGAACCCGGATAACGGGACGGTGGAATGGTCGTTTGCTGATTGGGGGCCTAAAGAGGGCAAATGGGCCAACATCGCCCCGAACACCCCGTTGTATAAGGATGGGAAGATCTTTTTCTGCCATGGATATAACATCAATGGCGTTATGCTTCAATTGAGCGATGACTTGAAGAGTGTCTCCGTTGTTTGGCGCACCGATGTGCTGGATACGCACCATGGCGGCTATGTAGAGGTGAACGGCACGATCTATGGCTCCAACTGGATCAATAACAACCAAGGGAATTGGTGCGCAATCGATTGGAATACGGGTGCTAAAGGCTATGAGACCACATGGACGGGCGGCAAGGGTAAAGGCTCTATCATCGCCGCCGATGGCATGCTGTATTGCTATGACGAGCGTAGGGGGGCTGTAGCTTTGGTGAATCCCGATCCCGCGAAGTTCGATATTGTCAGCGAGTTCCGTATCACGAAGGGCGTGGGGCCGCATTGGGCGCACCCGGTTATCGTGAATGGCGTGCTATATATCCGTCATGGGTTCGCCTTGATGGCGTATAAGGTAAAATGAAAGAATGTATTAGGGCTTTCTTCTTGATGTGTTGATCTTCTAACGGCTGGTGCATGATCGTCCACCAGCCGTTGGATGATCGATGAGACAAGACAAAAACGTTAAACTCCCTAGAGGAAACGACTAAGGTTTCTCTATATTTTAGCGAGCGCTTGCTCCAGATCCGCGATCAGGTCGTCTATATGTTCTGTCCCGACGGAAAGGCGAATCGTGCCCGGATAGATTTCTTGTTCCGTCAGTTCCTCGGCGTTGAGTTGCGAATGGGTGGTGCTAGCCGGATGGATAACCAGCGATTTCACGTCCGCTACGTTCGCCAGCAGGGAGAATATCTCCAGATTATCGATAAAGCGGTGCGCTTCCTCTTGCCCGCCCCGTATCTCGAACGTGAAGATCGATCCTGCTCCGTTCGGGAAATATCGCTGGTAAAGATCGTAGTTCGGATGATCGGCTAGCGCCGGATGGTTTACCTTCTTTACTTTCGGGTGGTTCTTCAGGAATCCCACAACCTTAAGAGCATTGGCCACGTGGCGTTCCACACGCAAGGAAAGTGTCTCTAGGCCTTGCAGTAATATAAACGTGTTGAACGGACTGATTGCCGCTCCTGTATCGCGTAACAATACGGCACGGATGCGGATGGCGTAAGCGGCGGGGCCGGCGGCATCTACGAAGCGTATGCCGTGATAGCTAGGGTCTGGCTCGGTCAGTTGAGGGAACTTGCCGGAAGCTGCCCAGTCGAACTTGCCGGAATCTACGATAACTCCCCCTAATGAGGTTCCATGCCCACCGATAAACTTCGTGGCCGAATGGACCACTATATCCGCTCCATGCTCGATCGGGCGGATCAGGTAAGGCGTTCCGAAGGTATTATCTATGATCAATGGGATGTGATGCTTATGCGCTATGGCTGCAACCGCTTCTATATCGATGATATTCGAGTTCGGATTGCCTAAGGTCTCTATAAAGACCGCTTTGGTATTTCCTTGGATCGCATTCTCGAAGTTCGAGAGATCGTGCGGGTCTACGAACGTGGTCGTCACGCCATACGCCGGCAGTGTATGCGCCAGCAGATTATAGCTACCTCCGTAAATCGTCTTGGCGGCTACGATATGATCACCCGCACGTGTGATGTTCTCGAAAGCGTATGTGATGGCCGCTGCCCCGGATGCTACCGCTAACGCGGCTACGCCTCCTTCGAGGGCGGCAATGCGTTGCTCGAAGACGCTTTGCGTGGGATTCGTCAGCCGTCCGTAGATATTTCCCGGATCTTGCAGGCCGAAACGAGCGGCGGCATGGGCCGAGTTATGGAATACGTAGGAGGTCGTTTGGTAGATGGGTACCGCACGGGCATCTGTTGTTGGATCGGCTTGCTCTTGTCCGACATGAAGTTGTAAAGTCTCGAAATGCAAATTCTTTGTTTCCATTGTGATCTTATGCTTTAATTGTTTGTTTGTCCTTGAATTATTTTCCAGCAAAAGTATATGATGGGGATATATCGAACAATATCTTTTGAAAATATGGAAAATAAATCTATTTTTGTGATCTTGATAAGAATGTAACGATTGTAAGGAAGATAAAAAGAACCTTGTAACAGAATATTTATCTATGGACTCTTTGGATAAGACAGATTTACAGATCCTCCGTATCTTGCAGGATAATTCCCGGCTGACAACCAAAGAACTTGCCGCCCGGGTAAGCCTATCGTCGACTCCCGTGTTTGAGCGGCTTAAACGATTGGAGAGCAATGGTTATATAAAAAAATACATAGCCGTACTGGATGCGGAGAAGCTGAATCAAGGTTTCGTCGTGTTTTGTAGCGTGAGACTGACCCGGCTGAACAAGGATATCGCGTCGGAATTTACCCGGATCATCCAAGATATCCCGGAGGTCACGGAGTGCTATAACATATCCGGCGACTATGACTATCTGCTCAAGATACACGCTCCCAATATGAAGCACTATCAAGAATTTATCTTGAACGTGCTGGGAACGATCGATAGCTTGGGCTCGCTGAGAAGCACTTTCGTGATGGATGAGGTCAAACACGAGTATGGCATCCATATCTGATGGGATGATCCGGCAGATAAGTCTTCGTATGTTGTTAAAGATTCCTTGCGAAGATTGTTTTTCCGGTAATATGTCCGTACTTTGTACAACAAATGAATATTAAGAGATAAATGGAAGATAAAAAGAATGATTATACCCTTAAAGAGGAGCAGATCGCTCGTTTCGCTAAGGCGTTAGGACATCCGGCTAGGGTCGCTATCCTGCATTTTCTGGCAAAGCGGGAGGCCTGTTATTTTGGGGCGATACATGAGGAATTGCCGATAGCGAAGGCTACCGTTTCCCAGCATCTGAAGGAGTTGAAAGATGCCGGCTTGATACAAGGAGAGATAGAGACTCCCAAGGTGAAGTATTGTATCAACCGGGTAAACTGGGAGATCGCCCGGCAGTTGTTCGCGAATTTCTTTGCGGATTGCGTGAAAAAGAAGGAGACGTGCTGCGATGATTGAATGAGGTATGTCTTATGTGTTATTGTTCGTGTTATTGCGAATTAATGACCGTTTAACAATACTGGGAAGACCGTTATTTGTCTAGAATTATATAATAAAATCAAGTACTATATCTATTGACTATGAATTAGTTGTTCGTTGTTTTACGATCATAAAACCTCTCTTGTGTATTTCGTGATTATACCCGTTATTTTCGTTTTAAGGAGCATTAAGGTTTCTTGCTTCTACAGGTCTTTTATATTTGCGTTACTTATTTTTTAAACCACGATTATCTAACGAAAAAATAAGATACCAGATGAAAGCATTTGTAGGAGAACTGATTGGAACTTTTGTGTTGACGCTATTTGGCTGCGGATCTGTAGCCGTAGCGGTATTGTTCGGAGAGTATGGAAGCATATTCCAGATCGCGTTGGTTTGGGGGATTGGCGTTACGCTCGCTATTTACTTAACCCGGCATTTATCATGCGCGCATTTGAATCCGGCCGTTACAGTGGCCATGGTGCTGAGTAAACGGATGAAAGCCGATAAACTGCTTTCTTACCTATTGGCCCAGTTTGCGGGGGCGTTTCTCGCCGGAGCCGTATTGTATGGATTATTAGCGCCTACAATTTCCGCTTATGAGCTGGCGCATGGCATCGTGCGCGGTACGGAGGCCTCGATCGATACAGCTCGTATGTTCGGTGAGTTCTATCCGAATCCCGGCGATAGTATGGCGGTTGTCTCGATGCCTTTGGCGATGGTTGCCGAGGGGTTCGGCACGTTCTTGCTGGTGATGTTTATCTTCGCCTTGACGGAAGGTTGTAACGTGGGACGGCCGAGCGATACGATGGCTCCGGTGTTTATCGGGCTGTCGGTCTCTTCCATCATTTGCTTGATCGCTCCATTGACACAGGCGGGGCTGAATCCTGCCCGCGACTTTGGTCCTCGTTTGGTCTCTTGGCTGGCGGGCTGGGGTGAGGTGGCTTTCCCGGATGCTTGTTGCGGAGGTTTCTTCTTTGTCTATATTCTGGCCCCTATCTTGGGAGGGGCGGTAGCGGCTTATGCGCTAACCTATGTGATAGAGCCGCTGATCAAGCAGGGAGACGGTTCGTGTGAGTGCGAGAAATAGTAATCATTATAATAAACGAAACGGATATGAAACAAACGAGATTGATCTTAGTGGGAGGTTTTTTGGGAGCGGGAAAAACAACACTGTTATGGGAAACTGCCGTGCGATTGATGAATAAAGGGCTGCGTGTAGGTTTGATTACGAACGACCAAGCTCCGGAACTTGTGGACAGCGAGTTGCTGAAGTTGTCGGATCTGCGGGTTGCCGAGGTAAGTGGCAGTTGTTTCTGCTGTAATTTTAACGGATTCACGGATGCGATCAAGGAGATTCGTGCCGAAGCCTCGGCCGACGTGATTATCGCTGAGCCGGTGGGTAGTTGCACGGATTTGTCGGCTACGATCATGCAACCTTTGAAGCAATATTGGAATACGGAGTTGAAGATTTCCCCGCTGACGGTCTTGGCGGACCCGAATCGCTTGGTTTCTATCTTGAATGGGGGGAATGGGGGGTTGCATCCGGATGCCGCTTATATTTATAAGAAACAATTGGAGGAAAGCGATATCATCTTGCTGAGTAAGTCGGATGTGTTGAAACGGGAAGAGACCGCGGTCTTGAGACAACGTTTATCGGACGCGTTTCCGGGTGCGACGGTTTTATCGGCGAGTGCCCAGACCGGTGAGGGCATGGACAAATGGATCGAGGCCGTGATGAGCCGCCAAGATGCGGGCAAGCGCTTATTGGAGATAGATTATGATACCTACGCCCACGGCGAGGCTGTGTTGGGCTGGTTGAACGGGACGCTTCAGTTGCATGGCGTGAGTGATGATTGGGATGATTTCCTGAAAACGCTGATGAAGGGTTTTGCCGTTAAGTTCGATGAGGCGGGTTGCGCCGTAGGACATGTGAAAGTGATCGCGGAGAATGGTAAGCGTTTCGCCGTGGGCAACCTGACCGGGAAACAGGATACCTTATCGTTGAGAGGCTCTGCCGGAGCGGGGGAAGATCTGAAGTTGATCATTAATGCCCGGGTTGAGACTACACCTGAGTTATTGGATCAGATGGTCCGGGAGGTGTTGATCGGTATGATAGACGGTAAGTATGAGGAAGAGGTCGTGGCTTGGCGTTTCTTGCAGCCCGGTCGTCCCAACCCGACCCATCGTTATGAGCGAGTTCCGTCGTGTCCGCGATCAGATCAATGATGATTTCTTCAAGTTGTATACATCTATGGAGGAACGAAAATAGAATGGAAGGTTTGTTCTGACAAGTGTTTATTGGAAATAGGGGTGAGTGTTAATTGTCTGTTTAATATATATTATAAATGAAAGCGATAGAAAAGATTAAGGCTGGAAATATTGATTTATCGGAAGATGAGATCATAGAGTTGTTACGTATAAATAATTTTAGTAGCGAATATTATGGTTTGCTAGCGGCCTCGAACGCCTTATCTCGGCGGAAGTTCGGGAACCGGGGATATGTGTTTACGCAAATAGGGATTAATGCAGAGCCTTGTCCGATTAATTGTAACTTTTGCTCTATGGCCGCTACCCATTATTCATTGAACGATAAATGGAAGAAATCGGTGGAGGATATATGTCAGGAAGTGCAATTTCTGCAAAAGTCTTATTTTGATGACTTTTTCATGATGACAACAGCCAACTATCCGATAGAGGAATTTATCTCTGTGGGGCGGTCTGTGAGGGGACTATTAAGAAAGGATCAAAAAATGGTGGCTAATATCGGTGATTTTGGTTTGGATACTGCCTTGAAATTGAAAGAGGTCGGTTTCACTGGTGTCTATCATATCAACCGTTTGCGAGAGGGTGAGGATACGATGGCGAAAACGGAAGACCGGGAGGCGACTATGCGAGCGATTAAAGAGGCTGGCCTGGAGCTTTATTATTGTATAGAACCCATAGGCCCGGAACATTCTTATGAGGAGCTGGCAGTAGAGATCCTAAGAGCCAAGGATTTGAAAATAGATGTAATGGCCGCTATGCGTCGGATTCCGGTGAAAGGAACTCCTCTTTATGAGAAAGGGCAAATTTCAGACTTGGAGCTGACGAAAATTGTCGCTGTATCCAATCTGGCAGTCAACCCATCTCGATCGATGAATGTACATGAACCCATCAAATTAGCTATGCTGGCAGGCGTGAACCAATTGTATGCTGAAGTCGGGGCAAATCCTCGTGACACAGAAAGCCATACGGAACAAAATCGGGGATTTAATCCGGAGGGAGCATGGAGTTTATTGAGGGAGTTTGGATACGTCTCATCTGCTTATTGACTCCCGGAGAAGCGTAAATAAGTTGCAGGCATCCTATTTTTGTCTTTTGTTAGGGTTTCCTTCCAAATATTTGTATATATTTGTGGCTATACAGTATAAAAATGGGAGGTGTAAAACCATGGACGATACAAAGGACACAAAAGATATAAAAGAAACGGGCGAGGCTGCGTCCGTTCTCTCTGCGGACGAACAGATGATACAAGATGGGTTCAATGCGTTGTTGAACGATTATTTGAAGTCAAACCACCGCCGTAAGGTCGAACGAATCACGAAAGCTTTTAATTTCGCTAATCAAGCGCACGCCGGAGTGAAACGGCGTTCCGGCGAACCTTATATAATGCATCCTATCGCCGTGGCTCGTATCGTGTGCCGGGAGATGGGTTTGGGCTCTACCTCTATTTGCTCTGCGCTATTGCATGATGTCGTGGAAGATACCGAGTATACGGTGGAGGATATCCGGGATATGTTCGGAGACAAGATCGCCCAGATCGTGGATGGCTTGACGAAGATATCCGGTGGCATTTTTGGGGAACAGGCCTCGGCTCAAGCCGAGAACTTCCGTAAGTTGCTGCTGACTATGAGTGACGATATACGGGTGATTCTAATCAAGATCGCAGACCGTCTTCATAATATGAGGACTTTGGGTTCCATGCTTCCCGCCAAGCAATTTAAGATCGCAGGTGAGACTCTTTATTTGTATGCTCCTCTGGCGCATCGTCTGGGTCTCTTCTCGATCAAGACGGAACTGGAGGATTTGAGTTTTAAATACGAGCATCCGCAAGAATACGATTTCATCAGCGCTAAGTTGAAAGCGACAGAAGAGAGCCGTAATAAATTATTCGAACGTTTCGCCGCCCCTGTGGACGAGAAGCTGAAATCGATGGGACTTCAGTATGAGATGCGTGCCCGTGTGAAATCGGTCTATTCCATTTGGAATAAGATGGAAAGCAAGGGTGTCGCTTTCGAGGATATTTATGATATTTATGCGGTCCGCATTATTTTTGACCCGCTTCCCGGTGTGGACGAGAAAAATCAATGTTGGGATATCTACTCGGCTATTACGGATATTTACCGGATTCGTCCCGACCGTATCCGTGATTGGGTGAGCCGTCCGAAAGCGAACGGTTATCAAGCGCTTCATCTGACCGTTATGGGACCGGATGGACAATGGGTAGAGATCCAGATCCGTAGCCGCCGTATGGATGATATCGCAGAGAAAGGCTTCGCTGCCCATTGGAAATACAAGGAATCCAACGTGGAGGAGGATACGGAATTGGATAAATGGATACAAACCATTACCGAGATATTGGAGAGTCCGGACCCGAATGCGCTGGATTTCTTGGATACGATCAAACTGAACTTATTTACTTCCGAGATATTTGTTTTCACTCCGAAAGGAGATATAAAGACATTGCCCCAAGGGGCTACCGCCTTGGATTTCGCTTATGCGCTTCACTCCGATATCGGTAATAAATGTATTGGCGCTAAGGTAAACCATCGTTTGGTGCCATTGAGTCATCCGCTGTCCAGTGGAGATCAGGTGGAGGTCTTGACTTCCCGTTCTCAGGAGCCGCAACCGGAGTGGTTGAACTTCGTGACTACCGCTAAGGCTCGTGCGAAGATCGATGCCGTATTAAAGCGTGTCCGTAAAGAGGTCGCTAAGTATGGAGAGATAAAAGTTCTTGATGCCTTCAAGCGTTCGGAGCTTGAGGCGAGTACATCCAATCTGGATAAATTAGGTATGTACTTTGGATTCTCGAAACGCGAGGAATTCTTTTATGCGGTAGAGAAGGGGGATGTGGTTTTGCCCGAGAATTTAAAGAAGCTGTTGAAGGAGAAGACGGATAATGTCTTGTTTAAGTATGTGAAACAGGCGTTGGGTGTCGCTTCCAAGAAGGTGAAACAACCCGAAGAGGAGGAAGCCAAGAAAGAGAAGCCTAAATATGATAAGAAAAAGCCTTATTTATTGAAAGAGGAGGCTTTTGAGCGTAATTATGTAATTGCCGAATGTTGTAAGCCGATTCCGGGAGATGACTCTTTAGGTTTTATCAATGACGATGGTAACGTAGTGGTTCATAAACGTTCCTGCCCGATCGCCATGCGCTTGAAAAGTAGCTTTGGCGAACGTATCTTGAATACGGTTTGGAGCAGCCATATGAACGCTTCTTTTGAGGCCACGCTAGAGGTGAAAGGTATAGACTCGATAGGCGTACTGAATACGATCACGAAAACGATTTCCGAGGATTTCAACGTGAACATCATGCGCTTGCTGATCGAGGCGAAAGACGGCGTGTTCGAAGGTAAGATAAAGATGAAAGTTCATGACGTAGAAGATATCCAGAAAATGTGCGTGACTTTGTCGAAGATACAGAATATTAAATCTGTCGGACGTGTAGCGGATTAAGTGTAGCGAAGTGCTTCGCTACACTTTTGTTTTATAAAAGCTTTATCAGCCGACAATCAAATAAGTTATATAAGCTATATAACAAGCGATCAATAGGATTCCCTCCGGCCTAGTGATGGTCCGTTTCTTGAAGAAAAGGCCAAAAATATAAAGCAATACGCATGAACCGATCATGACGCCCAAATCCAGATTGGTAATGCCTTGTATGTTCATCGGCGTGATTGTCGCGCTACAACCTAATACGAAGAATATATTGAAGAGGTTGGAACCGATAACATTTCCGATCGCCATCTCCGGGTTCTTCTTTAAGGCGGCCACGACGGAAGTCGCTAACTCAGGAAGAGAGGTTCCTCCGGCCACTAAAGTCAAACCGATAATAGATTCGCTGACACCCAGTCCACGGGCGATACCAGAAGCTCCATCCACGAAAAATTGTCCTCCGTAAATCAAACCAGCCAATCCACCAATGATGAATAAACTCGCTTTCCAAATGGGCATTATTTTAATCGTGCTCTCTCCATTTTCCTCTCCATTATGTGCGATCGCGAATGTATAGCCAAGGAAAATGGCGAAGAAGCATAATAGTAACATTCCATCGCTACTACTGATACTATTTTGCGATGCGCCGTTGATCAAAACGTCATTCGCGCAAATAAATAATACGATTGAGGCAAGCACGCAAAGAGGGATCTCTTTGCTCAACGTACCTTTCGTGACGCTGATCGGTACGATAGCGGCCGTACAGCCGACAATCATCAAGGCGTTAAATATATTGCTTCCTACTACATTACCAATAGCGATATCTGAGCTTCCTTTCAAGGCAGATACGACACTGACCGTTAATTCCGGTGCGGAAGTCCCAAACGCCACAATAGTTAGCCCGATTACTAAGCTGGAAATATTGAAGCGTTTGGCTACCGAGGCGGCACCATCCGTCAAGGCGTTAGCCCCAACTAAAATTAGTAGTAAACCGCCAATTAGTAATACGATATCCATTAGTCTTTAGAATGGCAAATCATCGATAGGATTGGCCGGTCCGAAATCAGGAGCGGATGAGGCTGGAGCCGTAGGAGCGGAAGCCGGAGCGAAATTATCCGGAGTTACTCCCATCGGAGCGGCTTGAGAAGCTGCCGCCATCGGACGGTCTACTTTCCATGCGTTGATACTGGTGAACCAGCGGCCTTGGTACTCACGGCTGTCAATGTCGAAAGAGACTGTCAATTCCTCGCCCGGCTGAATGGCCGCTTGAGCGATCTTATCCGCTCCGAATATCTGGAAGCATACTTTCTTGGGATATTGATCGTGTGTCTCTAATACGTACTCTTGTTTTTTCCATTCGTTTCCGGCTTTGCTGACACCGCCTACTTCCGGTAGGACTTGAATAATTTTTCCTGTAATTTCCATGTCTTGTATTTTATTTGCTTATGTTTTATTTAATTGGGGACGAAGGTACGGTTTTGTTCTGGTTTTATCAACAGAATAATCACACTTTCGGGGCAAAAGCATCAAATGCGTCTTTCATAGCTAACAGCTCTTCTTTGATCTGTTTCAGGCGGTTTACGATCTCTTCTTGCCGGATCGTCGTCTCTTTATTGTCCTTCAGTTTTTGCCGTGCGCCGGCCAAGGTCATCCCTCTCTCTTTAACCAGGTGGTAGATGAGGCGTACCGCGTCGATATCCTCCTGCTTATAAAAACGGGTACCTTTGCTCGTCTTCCTTGGATTGATGATATCGAACTCCTTCTCCCAAAAGCGAAGGGTGGACTCGTTCACGTCGAACATCTGCGCCACCTCGCTGATGGAAAAATAGAGTTTGAGATCTTTATTCTTTTTTAGACTCATACTGCTAATGAAGTTTAATCCATAACCTGACCATGATTCTCGGCAATCTGGATCATACGGTCATATTCCTCAGGTGAGAGATCCATGTAATAGTATTTAGATGGGTTATCATACTTCCCTCGTACGATTACCTCATAATGCAAGTGAGGGCCGGTAGATTTCCCGGTATTTCCAACCTCGCCAATCACCTCTCCACGAGTAACCTTTTGTCCGACACGTTTCTTGAACTTACTCATATGACCGTATAAAGTCTGATAGCCGTAGCCATGATCGATAATCAAACAATTTCCGTATCCCTGTTTCCAAGCGGCGAAAGTGACAACGCCATTACCTGTCGCATAGATCTCCGTTCCCACTTTAGCCGAGAAATCCATTCCGGAATGGAAACGAGGTGTACGGTAAATCGGGTCGATACGTACGCCATAGCCGGAAGCGGTACGACGCAGATCCTTATTGGAAATCGGCTGGATCGCCGGGATACATTTACTTCTCTCTTCTTGGTTCTTTCCTAGGGAGATCAGTTCTTCCAAGGAATTGGATTGGATATATAATTGCTTACGTAGCATATCCATCTTTTGGGTCGTGGAGACAACAAGCTCCGGATTGGACAGGCTCATCAAATGCTCGTAACGGTTTGTCCCTCCAAACCCGGCTTTCCGAACGGACTCGGGGATGGACTCGGCTTGGAAGATCGCCCGGTACAGATTCTCATCACGCTGTTGGATATCATCCAATACGTCCAACGCGTTATTTAAGCGAAGGGAAAGTACCTCGTATTGAGTTTGCAATAGGCGGTTCTCCTTACGTAACTGAGATTCCATCGGAGAGTCCACCAAATGCATCATGACGAAAAAAGTGGCTACGCCGAACGCTATTCCGGTGCTTAAATGGCGGAGAACGGTGAACAGCCGGTCTTTGCTAGATGGGTATACACGCTCATAATTGAGTGTGTTCGGATTGTATAAATAGTATGTTTTGCGACTTTTAAAGAGTTTCATCTACATTTTTTGTTATCTGAATGCACGCAAAAATAATAATTTGCAGTACTTTTGCAAATTGTTTTTCAGAATATTAACGAGAACTATATAAATAGATTATGTTGACAGCAAAAGAAATCCGTGAATCCTTCAAGCAATTCTTCGCTTCTAAGGAACACCAGATCGTGCCTTCCGCTCCAATGGTGGTAAAGGGTGACCCCACGTTGATGTTTACGAACGCGGGAATGAATCAGTTTAAAGATATTATCTTGGGCAACGTGCCCCGTAAGTATCCTCGTGTCGCGGACTCTCAGAAATGTCTTCGTGTTAGCGGTAAGCATAACGATTTAGAGGAGGTAGGGCATGATACCTATCACCATACGATGTTTGAGATGCTCGGAAACTGGTCGTTCGGAGATTATTTTAAGAAAGAGGCGATCAACTGGGCTTGGGAATACTTGGTAGAGGTATTGAAGCTGAATCCGGAGCGTTTATATGCCACCGTATTCGAGGGAAGCCCTGCCGAAGGCTTAGATCGTGATAACGAAGCTGCTGGTTATTGGGAGCAATATTTACCGAAAGATCATATTCTGAACGGTAACAAACATGATAACTTCTGGGAAATGGGGGACACGGGTCCTTGCGGTCCCTGTTCCGAGATCCATATCGACCTTCGTTCGGACGAGGAGCGTGCGGCGGTCAGCGGCGCCGATATGGTAAATAAGGATCATCCGCAGGTAATCGAGATCTGGAACCTTGTGTTCATGCAATTCAACCGCAAGGCCGACGGCTCTTTGGAACCGCTGCCGGCTAAGGTAATCGATACCGGTATGGGATTCGAGCGTCTGTGCATGGCATTGCAGGGTAAGACCTCAAATTATGATACGGACGTATTCCAACCGATTATCAAGGTAATCGCGGGAATGGCGGGTACGACTTACGGTACGGATAAACAGCAAGATATCGCTATGCGTGTGATCGCCGATCACATCCGTACGATCGCTTTCGCTATCACGGACGGACAGTTGCCTTCCAACGCTAAGGCCGGTTATGTAATCCGTCGTATCTTGCGGCGTGCCGTTCGTTATGGTTATACGTTCTTGGATCGCAAGGAAGCGTTTATGTATAAGCTTTTGCCCGTATTGATCGAGACGATGGGCGACGCTTATCCGGAATTGATCGCTCAGAAAACTTTGATTGAGAAGGTTATCAAGGAGGAGGAAGAATCTTTCCTTCGTACCTTGGAAACCGGTATCCGTTTGCTGGATAAGAAAATGGAGGAGACGAAGGCTGCGGGCAAGACGGTCTTGAATGGCGTAGATGCCTTTACATTATATGATACCTACGGATTCCCGTTGGACTTGACGGAATTGATTCTTCGTGAGAACGGCATGGAAGCCGATATCGAGGAGTTCAATAAGGCTATGCAGAAGCAGAAAGAGCGTGCCCGTAACGCCGCCGTTATCGAGATAGGCGACTGGATCACGCTGAAAGAGGGTGAATGTAAGTTCGTGGGTTATGATTTGTTCGAATGCGAGGCAGAGATCTTGCGTTATCGCCAGATCAAACAAAAGAATAAAGTATTATATCAGATCGTTCTGGATCAAACCCCGTTCTATGCGGAAATGGGTGGACAGGTCGGTGATACGGGGTGGTTGATCGCCGACGACGAGAAGATCGACGTGATCGATACGAAACGTGAGAATAATTTGCCGGTTCATTTAGTAGCGAAACTACCAAAAGATGTGACAGCTACTTTTACTGCGAAGATCAACGAAAAAAAGCGTATCCAGTGTGAGTGCAACCACTCCGCTACGCACCTTTTGCATGAGGCGTTGCGTGAGGTGTTAGGTACGCATGTAGAGCAGAAAGGTTCTTATGTCTCTCCGGGTTCTCTTCGTTTCGACTTCTCTCATTTCCAGAAAGTAACGGAGGAGGAGATTCGTAAAGTGGAAATCTTGGTCGGCCAGAAGATCCGTGCGAACTTTCCGTTGGAAGAGCATCGTAATATGCCGATAGCGGAAGCTAAGGCGTTAGGTGCTATGGCTCTGTTTGGCGAGAAGTATGGAGACGAGGTTCGCGTCGTGAAATATGGAAGTTCCGTGGAGTTATGTGGTGGTACACATATCCCGGCTACTGGAATGATCGGTTCTTTACATATCGTGGGCGAGAGTTCTATCGCTGCCGGTGTTCGTCGTATAGAGGCGGTTACGGCCGAGGGAGCGGAGAATTTCGTTTATGCTCAGCAAGATTTGATCCGTGAATTGCGTTCATTGATGAACAATATGCCGAACTTGGCGCAAGCGATGAAAAAGTCTATCGAAGAGAACGCCGAAATGAAGAAGCAGATTGAGGATTATATCCGTGAGAAGTCTATGCGTTTGAAAGAGGAGATCGTGGCGAAAGCTTCGGAGAGCAATGGTATCAAGGTTATGCAGTTCGTTGGTAAGGCAAATGCGGACGCTATGAAGAACGTGGCTTTCCAGATCAAGGCGGAGACAACCGATAGCTTTGTCTTTGTTGCCGGTATCATAGACGATAACAAATGCACGCTCATGCTTATGTTAAGCGATGATTTGGTGAAAGAGGGCTTGCATGCCGGTAAGATCGTAAAAGAGGCCGCTAAGCATATCCAAGGCGGTGGTGGTGGACAACCCCATTTCGCTACGGCCGGCGGTAAGAACATGGAGGGCCTTTCCATTGCGGTTGGCGCTGTGAAAGAGGCTGTTGGAGTACAGTAAAATCGGTTCGGAAGAAATTGACTTTTCTTTCGGACTTAATGATAGATTCCTTCGGATCGAATAAGAATTCCATCCGAAGGAATTTTTTTATGTCGTTTTGATAATCGGAATACATGTTTTACCTTTGTGGTCTAAGGTTTTAAATAAAAAAGATATGTCAGAGCAAAAAGTGGTTATTTGCAAGGACCTGAAATCGGAACTGCAAGATTTTCTCTCCTCTCTAAAATACGATAAGTTGTTCATCCTTATGGATACGAATACCAAAGAGAAATGTTTTCCCTTGGTAGAGGATATACCGGCCTTTCAAAAGGCGCCGATTCTCGTGATGGAAGCGGGTGATATGAATAAGGGTTTTGTCTCATTAGCCCAGATATGGACAGCTTTGTCGAATGAGGGGGCTTCCCGTAACTCCTTGCTGGTGAATTTGGGCGGCGGTATGATTACGGATATGGGTGGTTTTGCCGGCGCTACTTTCAAGCGGGGCATCCGTACGATCAATATCCCTACGACCTTGATGGCGTCCGTCGATGCTGCGGTTGGCGGTAAGACGGGTATAAACTTCAATGGGTTGAAGAACGAGGTCGGTTCTTTTTATCCCCCCTTGTGTGTATTCATCGATTGCGATTTTTTGCGCACGTTGGATCGCGATAATATCCTTTCCGGTTATGCGGAGATGATCAAGCACGGGTTGATTAGTTCGATGGAGAATTATGCGTCTGTCATGCTTTTTGATATCGACACCATGAATTATTCGTATTTGAATAGTTTGGTAGGCCAGTCGGTCGCCGTGAAAGAGCGGATCGTAGAGGAAGATCCCAAGGAACAAGGTATTCGTAAGGCATTGAATTTCGGTCATACGATCGGCCACGCTTTCGAGAGCTTGTCTTTCCTGAAAATGCGTCCGATCTTGCATGGTCATGCGGTAGCGGCGGGTATCGTGAGCGAGCTTTACCTCTCGCATAAGCTGTGTGGCTTCCCGATGGAGAAATTGAGTCAAGTCGTTTATTATATAAAAGAGTATTATCCGGCGCTCTTCTTTGACTGCACGGACTACGATACTTTATATGAGTTAATGACACATGATAAAAAGAATGAGGGCGGTATCATCAACTTCACTTTACTGAAAAATGTAGGGGATGTCCGTATCAACCAATCGGTCACCAAGGAAAAAATCTTGGAGTCTCTTGATTTTTATCGTGAAAGTTTTGGCATTTAACGGAAAAAAACTACCTTTGCACCCGTAAAATAAAAGCGGGATGTAGCTCAGCCCGGTTAGAGTACGCGTCTGGGGGGCGTGTGGTCGCTGGTTCGAATCCAGTCATCCCGACTAAAGCTGAGATAAAAGGAGTTAAGTCTATGGCTTAACTCCTTTTTTTGCTCTCTATCACTTTCCTAAAACAATGAGGCAGTAGAAATTCCGACTCATCCGATATTCATGGGGGATAGCCTTAAATCATGACAATAGATTAAAATTGATATATTTCCGTTTGAATTTAGTGCGGTCATTCCAGCCTATTTTAGCCATTATTTCTGTTAATGGTTGCTTAGTGCCGACTTATCGGTGTATGCTCTGTGAGTTCAAAGTCTTTTGGGGCACGATTGTTTATCGGAGTAGGGAGGCCTAGCTGTTTGATAGAGTGCCATTGGCTGCTGAAGTGAATAACTAACGGCTTGTCGAATGAATAACTAGCGGCTATATATAGCCGCTAACTAACGGCTCGGGAAGTGAATAACTGATCACTTGGAAAGCCTTCTACGGCCTGCGAAATCAAGTATGCGTTAACCTAGAGGAGGATTTTTGGAAATTATATTATATATGTACACGTACATTAAAGAATATGATGTATATGAATAGGCTTTAGTAATACATACCAATAATATCAAGGACTGATTTATCTAATAAAACGGCTAGTATAAACGATCGTTTTAATTCGTCATTTGCAAAGGTACGCGTTTCTTTGATACCTGCAACCCTTCCGGGCTATTTTTTTCATCCCTTATTCTCTTTCTTATCAATAGGATAGCCTATCCTTTACGAAACAACCGATTCCGTAAACGAACCTCCCGTTTTCCCTCTTCAAAAACGCAAGATCTAAACGATGGTCTAGACTAGTCGTTTTGGTATGGCGAAGGATAATTAAAGAGTTGGGAGATATTTAATTAACACTATTATTAATATTTAAATTAGAGATTATGAACAAGAGAATTTCTACTATGTTTGCGTCGTTCTTGCTTATGGCAGGTGTGGCGTTTGCTGCGGATGGAACTACTTATTCTCAGAAAGAAGCTAAGCCAACAGAAGGTCTGAAAGTCTATTTGGGAAATGAAGAGGGTACATCTTTCTTGAAATCAGCGAAAGTGACGGACGCTGCTTATAAGTTTGCGAATACCGTTACAGAAGGCGAAGCTGGTGTCTTCACGGTTACAGGCGTAAAGACCGAGAATGGTAAATTGATGTTTAAACTGGTAGACGCTGCTGGAAAGGTGGTTTATGGTAAGGAAGGATCCACGGTTGTTGAGGCCGCTAGCGAGGATGATGTGAAGAAAGGTTATTGTTGGTTTACTTATGATGACAATAATACCGCTGATAACTATAATGATGATAAAATTACATTAGGAGGTAAACCTTTGGCTTATGATATGGCTACTGCCGCAAACGTAGCAAAAATGCTTATCGCTAAAAAAGGAACAACCTCTAATGATTTAAACAGCAATCTTTCCGGTAAAGGTTTCTCTTTTAAATTCCCGAACGCCGCTTCCGAGGCTGACGTGAATCCGTTTGGAGAGCAGATGTTCGCTATCGACGCTTCTACTGTTAATTCTACATTGGAGTTTGGTGAGACTGAGGTTTCCGGCGAGTGCTTCGTTGTAGCTAACGCCGCCGGTTTGAAGTTGGCTAAAGAGGGTGGTGTAACCGCGGATAACTTGAAAGCCGCTACTTTCATCGTATTGAACCCGAACGCTACATTCGGTATCACGAGCTTGGATGCTGCTAAAGGTGAGGGTTTCGGTTTCACTACCGTAAAGGGCGAGAAACTGAACGCTACCAATGTTAAGAAAGACGGTAAGATCGCTTTCATGAACGCTATCTATAGTGTTTCTGAAGATGACTTGGCAAACAAGGCTGGTCAATATACGATCAAGATGACAGGTGTGAAGGTAACGAAGGGCGCAGATGAGAACTTTGGTTCAGAGTTAGTTGTTTATGTAGGAGCTTATTCCTTGACCACTGGTGGTTTGAAGACTTATATCACTACGAAGGGTTCCACTGATAAGCTTTCCTTGGCCCAGACTACAGGAAATACATGGGCAAAGGCTTCTGATCTGTTGAAGACTGACGGTGCCGCTATCTATAATATCTACTTCACAGGAACTAAACCTGCCGATGGTGAAGAAGGTGAGTCTTTGTATGGTAAATATTTGGTTTCTACGTATGCGAAGACTGAAGAGCCTCGTGCTACCGCTTCTTTCTCTAAGGAGGCTTTGGCTCCTGCTAAGGTTGACTTGAAGGCTCCTGTTGCACAATGGGTAATTGTAGATATGCAGGGGTCCGGTGCTGTTACGTTTAATAATCTTGAGACGAATGAAACGTTTAATGCTAATTTGTATAAGACAGACAAGGCTGGAATTTATCAAGCCGTAAAGACTTCGGTTGGTGATATTCCTGCCGAGAATATCAAATTAGTTGCCGTAAGCGCTAATGATGGCTTCTTGGCTCTTTCTGACGCTCAATTGAAGCAAAAGGCTCAGTTGGTATTTAATGGCGAATCCTCTGTTGCCGTAGAGAAAGTGTATATGAACTATAATACCAATGATTCTAAATTTGAGCCGGTAAGTGATGCCGCTAAGAGCTACGCTTGGAGCTTGGAGAAGGCAGAGGCTGTTAAAAATAATGTTGAGTACATCTATTTGAAGGATGACGAGGTGGCTAAGAAGAAAGCGGATATGTTGACTATTCAAGCTTACTATTTGGTTGACGATAAGAAGGGTTTGAAGCATGAGAATTCTGATTATAAGTTGGTTGATCACAACGATAAGAAAGCGGACAATCTTTCTCGCTTGGTATTCAAGAAGAACGTTGACGGCACTTATTCCGTAATTTGCTTGGATGATGCTCTTAACGCTGACGAGGCTGCCGATAATTATAATGACGTTGTCAAGGCTGACGCTAAAATGTTGAAAGTGGATGTGAATACTCCTAGCTTCGATGAAGTTCTAGTTGGTGCGGAAAAGGCGGATTATGCGAAAGTAGTGGTAGATTTCTTCCAGATGGGTGCTAGCTTGGATGCTGTTCCGAGACATGCGACATTGGATAGTGAGGAAGGTTCAATCTCCTTGAAGGAAAATAAGAATGGTATCCTTGAGGGTATCATTGGCGCAGAAGGTCTGACTTTCTGGTTGGATACGGCAGATAGTAAGGCAGAGCTTCCTTCTTTCTATATCTCTAAAGGTATCGCTGAAGGTGACTCCGTTGCTCCGGTAAGAAATTTCTTGTATTTCGCTCAAGACTCATTACGTTATTGGAATGAGGCTCATGCTGAGTTTACTTATGATGAGAACTATGGTTTGGAAGGTACTTATGGAGCTGAAGCTGATGAGAATACAGATGTTAAAGCCATTTTCCGTCCGGCCACTTTAGCAGGTGTCGATACGATCAATACAACTGTAAACGGAAAGAATGTGGTTGTTGCGGCAGAAGCTAAGGAAGATGTTTGCCTTGGAGGTATAAATAACTTCAAATTTTATATCACGAAGTTGGATGGTGCTTACTCGGTGAGACCGGTAGATCAACCTACAAAATATTTGTATGCGTTGAACGGTAAGTTAGGCTTTACTACTGATACTTCTAAAGCGTTGCCGGTAACAGTAGGTGAGGGTAATCCTACATCTAATGAGTCTATCGATAACTCTGCGTCTTCTTCTATCGTAGTAACAGGCAACGCCGGTTCCGTAACGATCCAAGGCGCTCAAGGCGAGACTGCTTATGTTCGCAACTTGTTGGGTATGCCGTTGGCAGAGACAGTTGTCACTTCCGATAACGCTACGATCGCTGTTCCTGCTGGAATCGTTCTTGTAACGGTTGGCGACGAGACTGTAAAGGTTGTCGTTAAATAAGACATGTAAAGGAATAATGAAAAGATAAATCGAAAATCATTCCCGTGCGGATTATCCAAGTACCCCGAGAGGGCGAACAGGCGGGAATGGATTAATATTAATACTAAAGTAATAAATTAAAGTTCATCCGTAAGTACTTCCGTGAGGATGGAAACGGATAAAAGACAAGGGGAGACGGTATTACACTGTTTCCCCTTATTTGTTGATAAGGATGGGTAAGGGCTTTGTTAGCGAAATGGACGGTATTCGATCTTTTTAATCGATATAAGGCAGATATCGTGACACACCATTTTTGAGAGAGGTATAAAGTAGGGGAGATCGGAGGGGTATAAATAGCCTTTTTCATACAAAAGGACCGCTTTTTATACACGACAGGCGGTAAAAGGCAACACGACTAGTGGTGTTTGGCAACGCCAGTAGTGCCGTTGGGCATCGTAAACAGTCATGAATAGGGTTGTTAGTACTCATGAATGGGCATCGTAACCCTGTTATATCCCTGTCGTAACTCAATGAGATAGCCCGGATAAGCTATAGGATATGAATTAGGATGAATTAAATTCGCTAGGATAAAAGGCTGTTTTTAATTAATGCGGTATAAGACAAATGATTGCTAATATTTTTTCTCGTATTTGGGGATAAGCTGTACGTTTGCCCGAAAAAAGTGATTCTCTGGCAGTTGAGTTTACAAATTGACAAAATGCCAAGGCCTCCGTTTATGAGTTTATAGGATGTAGGATAATATCCTATCTAAATAATCTTGCCGTTTATAGCCTGTTGGAAAATCGTTTCCACCCCATAGGTTATACTTCTCTAATGTCTTAAATCTATCGTCCATACTCGAAACTTTTCCCGTTAAGAATGGGATATACCCTCAAAAAAATAACGGCAACCGCCTTCCGCCGAAAGCCGAGTTGCCGTTCAAAGTTAGGAATAAGGTTTGGTTTGTTCCTTTGTAATGATTTTAACATTAATATGTAATGAGAGTTTTCTACATTTTATCGATACAAAAGTAAATGCCACTTGTTACGATTTGATTACGGGAGTGTTACATTTTTAGTAAAGGTCTCGCCAAATCGGTTGATAACCTTGATCTGTACGTCTTTGACTCCGGCTGAAGGGTGGCAACGGAATAAGTGCGATGTATGATATCCGGAAGGTTTTCCGTGCATGTCGATATAGTCTTGGTCTTCATCATCGAATTGCTCCATGCAACCTTTCTCTATGCCGTTTTCGCTCCATGTAACTTGGTAGGTCGGGTCCCAATCCCATACGTTCACCACTAGGTAATCCGCTTGCGATTTGAACTCATTCGGCCTATAAACCCTGAATTGATAATCCGAATCATGGCCGGTTGCCTTATAATACCAAGTAGCGGCATTCCCTTTCACCTCAACGACCAGATAACCGTTCGGGGCGCCGCACCGATTTACATGGCCGGCCCACCAAGCTCCGCAAGCGGCTCCGATATTATGCTCGTACAGATTCGGTGTGACTTGGTTGTTCTCGAAGAAATGCGTATGCCCGGCGAAGATATGGACATTATAAGGGCTGACGATCTCTTTCAGGCTCTCAGCGTCCTCGGCGTTTCCTCCCCCTTTATCCGTCTGGTTGAATACCGGGGCATGTACGTTGATAAATACAAGTGTTCCGGGTTTAACGTAACTCAGGTCGTTTTTCAGCCATTCCAGTTGTTCCTTTCCGAAGCGTTCGTCATATTTCTTGTCTTTATAATAATCAATATCTTTTAAGGTGATGATATGTGCATCCCCGACATTGAACGAATAATTGTAAGGGCCGAAATGATCCTCGTAGATACGCTCCGCATAGCTCTCCTCGGTTACCTTTTGATTGGATAAGGCCGGGTAACGTAAGTCGTGGTCGTGATTGCCGATCACGGAGAACATCGGGATGCCTAAGACCGAGACCGCTTCCTTATAAGGAGTGAATAAATCCATGCGATCCCAAGTAATGTCTCCCAGCGCCATACCGTAGACCTCTTTTCCTTGGTAGCGCTCTATAGTCTGCTTCAAGTCGGGGATGGTCTCTTCACGGAAACGTTTCATCTGCCGTTCGTCGATGGTCTGAGGATCGGAGATTGCCAAGTAGACAAACCCGTCGATTGGCTGTTTCCTAGGGGTGAGCGTAAAATCATGTTTATTGATCTCCTTACTTTTATCAAGTTGCTGATAGAAAAGATCCGGTATACCTTTTGTTTGCTCGATCTCGTAGTCACCCGGTACGGAGAGGTAGACAAAGCGGCTTTTGTCCAGATTCGAATCTAGGCTATATTCTCCCCGCTCATTTGTTTGCGTGAAATTATAACCATCCGTAACGACTACGCCTTGTAGCGGTTTACCTGCCGTATCGGATACGATGCCTCTTACGGTAGCGGCTTGCGCTATCCAAGTGGATAACGCAAGTAAAAGCGTGAATGATAAGAATTGTCTCTTCATCGTAATTTTTTTTATGATTTGAATATAGAATATGTTAGTTAGAATTTATAACGTACGCCGATTTGAATCTGCCAAGGGTTTCCGTTCATATTGGATACACCCGTGTTTTTGTTTACGTTATATACGTATTGCTTCTTCTCCGCGTCAAAACTCTTGATGGAGTAGATATTCTGCTTGCCTAGATTATGTCCGGCACCCCAGTCCTTGTTCAGCATATTCAGGAAATTGAAAAAGTCTATCGAGGCCTCGATGGAATGAGTCTTATAGATCTTGAAGTTCTTGTTCAAGCGCAAATCGAAAGTACCGTAGAAGCCATTTACGCCACCGTTACGCTCGGCAACCTTCCCATAGTTTTTACGGATATAATCTTTTACGCTCTTCTCCGCTTCCGGATTGTCCAAGATCGCTTGGATACCCTCACGAAGATATTGAGGCGTATTACTATCGTTCGGGTCATAAATATAAGCCAAGTCGTTGGATGATACGAAATCACCGTTCATATTACCACTAACCGCTAAAGAGTAGCGGGTTCCACCGATCCCGGAGAAACGCAAGCCTACGCTGATTCCCCAGAAAGAAGGAGCCGTACCGTAGAATACGACCTTATGGCGGAATTGGTTGTCCGAGTAAGTCATGGTACTCAAATCACGAGGATCATCTTTTACCATCAAGGCTAGGGTCGCTGTATTCGCTACGTTACCGTTGTAAGAGGTGTTATCCTTGGAATCGTTCCACGTATAGCTGAAAGAAAGCTCGCCATCCTTGAAATAACGCCAAGTTCCATCTACAACGAACGCGTATTGGTTGATTTTTCCATCGCTGATTAATTCCAGCACACGGCCTACCTTATCACTTTTACGTCCTTGCATCCAGTCGGTCGCTCCGTTCTCGGTATTGATACTCTCGGCGGGGACGAACACGCCACGATTCCCCTCGGCAGCGATACGGAAGTAAGGCTCGTCCACCATATTACGGTCTACGTACATATAATTATGGCGTGCCCAGTTGGCGTAAGCACTGATACCTACCCGCAAGCGATCGGAGAAGAAATGCGTGTAGCTGGCGTTCAACTTATATACTACCGGTACACGGGCATCCTTACTATTCATATTGATCGTGCTGATCTTTTGGATATTCGGGTTGTTGAATAAATCAACGCCCGGAGCGGTAGAAGGGTCTTTTCGGTATGCCGGGAAATTCGGTGTCGGAACCAAATTGCCTTGTATATCCACGGACGCTACCTTCGTACCATCGAACAGCATATTGTTGATCATCGAATAGTTGTTTAAATCCGAACCGAAGATACCGGCGCCAAGGCGGATAATATCTTGATGTTTATCATTCACGTCCCACGTGAATTGAACGCGGGGTTGCAACTGGAAGGTGGAGATTACGTTGTCCGTACGTAAGCCTAGTTCGTCATAAACGGTCTGGTTAAAGTTCGCGTGGTTGAAATAGCGGGTATAATCCGCACGGATACCGGCCATGACCTCGAATCCGGTGAAAAGCTTCGTTTGTAATTGTCCGTAGATAGCGGAGTTCAAGGTATTCATCTTTACGGTAGGATCATCTACCAAGGCGATTTCCCGGGCATAGCGGTAAGGAGTCATATTCTCGAAATTATCCAGTCCCGTGAAATAAAACCGTCCGTTCATCTCACTGCCGTAGAGTGATTTCATATTGGTGTACATGAAGTCCGCTCCGAATGTATAGTTGATGCGGTCCGTATTATAATACATATTGTCTACCAATTGAAGTACATTATCCTTGAAATGTTCGGGAGCGTAGCGTTGACCTCCAAGTTGGATGGAAGTGTACATGCTCTTGTCACCAGATATAGATTCCACGTTCTCTACGATTGCTCTTGGGATATTAGAGCTTGGCAATTGCTTGTTCGGAGTCGTGGCCTCGTAAACCAAGAAATGTTGAAGCTTCAACTCGTTGGTCAGCTTTGGGCTTAATACCGAGCGTAAGGTAGCGAGTAAGCTGTTGTTATGCGATTTGCGGTCGATCCAAACCTCGTAAAGATTGATACTGGAGTTATCGCTCTCGCTCTGTTTATTATCCTCGTTGATGAAATTATTGCGAATGGTTAACAAGTTGGTTGCGTTTAACTGCCAGTCGATACGTGCGAAGACCGCGTTCGTCTGCTTCTTCTTACCGAACTCCCCGAATTGAGGGTCATTTGAGACTCCGTATTTAGTACGGGCGATATCCAGATAACGGTCTAGCGTAGATTGAGTGACATTATAGCGAGACTCGTCCACCGCCGTCTTGATATCCGCTATATAAATCGGACGGGAATCCTGTTGGTGATCCCATACGACATAGAAGTGCGCACGGTCTTTCACGATCGGACCTCCCAAAGAGAAACCATATTGATAGGTAGAGAAGTCGGAAGTCGATTTATTTCCCCGTATATCATAGGAACTGGATAACCAATCGGCACGACCGAATCCGAATACACTTCCGGTGAAAGTATTGGTTCCTGATTTCGTGACAGCGCTCACGGTGCCGCCCCCGGAACGTCCGTTGGTCACGTCATATTGATTGGTTACCACCTCAAACTCGCGGACGGCTTCCATGGATATCGTATAAGCGCCGGAAGTCGTTCCGCTCGCTACGGTTCCTTTAGCCGTCATACCGTCGATGGTGTAATTCGTTGAGGATGATAATTGCCCGGCGATATTTCCTCCGCTACTCAATGGCGAGAGATCCATCAGGGATGTGAAGTTACGGCCGTTTACCGGAAGTTTCGTGATATTTTGAGCGGAGATAGATGTTGCTGCGCCGATCTTCGGAACCATGTTCTTCAAGGAATTAGCGACTACCTCGACAGCTTGGATCTCCACCGATTCCTCCGCTAGCTTGAAATCCACTCGAAGCATATCCCCTTGGTTCAATGCGTATCCTGTCTTCTTCTGTTCCCCATAACCGATATAAGAAGCTGTAACGGTATAAGGAGAACCTAGCGGAAGCTGCTTGATGGTGTATTCTCCTTTATCATTCGTGATAGAGCCCGTGAAGAATCCGGTAGATTCATTCTTGACTTGGATCGTGGCTCCGATCACTGATTCCCCTTTATTATCCACGACCGTACCGGTGATAATGGCTTGCGTTCCTTGTGCGAATAGGAGAGCCGGTAAGCAATTAAAAAATAACAAACAGGCAAGTAACCTGCAAGTAATGCGTTTGTTAAACATCCTCATAATAATCTTTTTAAAATTAAACCTAAATATCTTTTACGGCGCAAAAGTAAGTGTCCGGTTTTGCAAAGAGATTACATCCGTGTGTAGGTTTAAATAAAGAAAAAAGCCTAATGAAGGATATCCATTAGGCTCAACGAGAAAATTATAAATGTGTCTATAAAGAAGAAGGTTAGTCCTCATCCAACGTTTTGATAATGCTAGATGCTATCTTGGATGAACTCTTGCGGCTACTCTTTCTGAGTTTATCCGGATTCTCAAGATTCATACAGGTAAAGAAGTTATTCCCCCGATATACCTCGTTTTTATCTTTATCGAATAGGGTATAGCTGACGATATGGAAAAGTGTGCGCAACGGTTGGTCTTGCCATTTAAGATAATGCTGGTTTAATACCAGCAGATAATCAGCGTCGGCATTATCCAATACCTTTTGTAACTCTTCGGTCGGCACGGCTGAAAGATCGGAATAGCAATCCTCGCTCTCCCCGTTCACCTTGATCTCATTCAGTACCTGTCCGGTCACTTGTGTAGCGTTTGCCGGGATAAACTTACAATCTCCGTTTTTAACGGATGCGGCGATATTCTCGGCGATGATCGTATTATACGTTTGGTCGATACTATCCGCTTTCATACCGGTCTCTTCGGCGATCATCCCATTGTAGAAATAGTTTGATTTCACGTTATCGTGCAAACCTACGATGAGAATTTGCTTCGCATGATAATTGTCACCTTCCTTCTTACTTTCTTTAGCGTTCGCTGCTATAGAAGCTACGGCTAAAAAGAACATAACCGTAAAGATTCTGATTTTAAATAACCTTTCCATGATTCTTCTATTAAATTCTGTGTCTATTAATTTCGAAGGCAAAGATATTAGCGGGGTGTTGCAGGGATATTACGGTTGTATAAAGTAATGGTTACCGATAATCCCCCTGTACCGGCTTGGATATTAAAATCGTGGATTCGTTGTAAAGTCTATTCTACCGTGTGGATGAGTTCAATCAAAAGGCGGTTACCAAGAAACTTTAAGGAGATATAGAAACAGGGGTTGTTTTTAAGGTTCAAAGAACGCTAAAAACAACCCCTGTTATTTTTACTTATTATTCTCGATCCACTTGCGAGCGTTCACGAACGCCTCGATCCATGGAGTGACCTCGTCGTTCTCCTTACGGTCGGCGGGGTAATAACCGCACTGCCAAGGGAAGATCGCACGTTCGGGGTGAGGCATCATAGCTAAATGGCGGCCGTCCTTTGAGCAAACACCGGCAACGGACCAAGGGGAACCGTTCGGGTTGGCGGGATAACCGTCGTAATTGTATTTAGCGATGATGTTGTATTCCTTCTCCTCGTACGGGAACTCGAACTTACCCTCACCGTGAGCTACCCAAACACCCAACTTCGTGCCGCTCAAGGAACCGAACATCACGGAGTTGTTCTTCGGGATCTCCAAGCTAACGAAGTTAGACTCGAACTTATGGGAATCATTGTGAACCATCTTATGCTTTTTCTCGTGCTCCGGATAAACCAAGCCTAACTCGGCCATCAACTGGCAACCGTTACAGATACCCATGCTCAACGTATCTTTACGTGCGTAATAGTTGTCGATCGCTTTCTTGGCTTTCTCGTTATACAAGAAACCGCCGGCCCAGCCCTTGGCGGAACCTAATACGTCGGAGTTGGAGAAACCACCGCAGAATACGATGAAGTTTACATCCTCCAAAGTCTCACGTCCGCTAGCCAAGTCCGTCATATGGACATCCTTCACGTCGAAACCAGCCAGATACAAGGCGTAAGCTGTCTCACGCTCGCATTGCGTACCCTTCTCACGGATTACCGCGGCCTTGATGCCGTTCGGAGTGCGGCGTTCCGCTGAGAGTCCGTAAGAAGAAAGCTTTCCGGTAAAGTCCTTGTGGAACTTGTACTGTACGGGCTGCATCTTATAGTTCTCGAAACGGTTTCCGGCACAAACGCTTCCGCTCTGCTTTACATCCAGTTTATAAGAAGATTCGTACCATACGTCACGCATATAGTCGATGCCGAAGTGATATTGGATGCCGTCTTTCGATACCAATACATGGCGCTCGTCGGTCGGTTTGGCGATGATGGCGAAACCTACGCCAGCTTCTTCCATCAACTTTTCGAATGCCTTCTTGTCCTTTACCTGAACCAAGATACCCGGATTCTCGGCAAACAGGATCTTCACGATATCGCTCTCGGAGATCTTATCCAAGTTGACATCCAAACCACCCTCTACGTTGGCGAAGCACATCTCTAACAGGGCGGTGATCATACCTCCCGCTGAGATATCGTGTCCGGCAAGGATGAGTCTCTTCTCGATCGCATCTTGTACGGCGTTGAAAGCGTCACGGAAGTATTCCGGATCTTTCACGGTCGGAACCTCGTTACCCAGCTTGTTCAAAGCTTGAGCGAAAGCGGAACCACCCAACTTCAAGGTATCGAAAGAGAAGTCTATATAATAAATGTATGTATTCTTGTCTTGTGCCAATACGGGAGAGACGATCTTTTTGATATCGCTAACCTCGGCACCGGCGGAGATAATCACCGTACCCGGGGCGATCACCTTATCGTCACCGTACTTCTGCGTCATGGATAGGGAGTCCTTACCAGTCGGGATATTAATACCTAAGCTGCAAGCGAAGTCGGAAGCGGCTTGTACGGCTGTGTACAGACGGGCGTCCTCACCTTCGTTACGGCACGGCCACATCCAGTTGGCACTTAAGGATACGCTCTCCAACTTATCTGTCAGCGGAGCGAATACGATATTGGTCAATGACTCGGCGATTGCCATAACGGAACCGGCGGCCGGATCAACCATGGCTACCTGAGGAGCGTGACCGATAGAAGTTGCGATACCAGCTTTCCCACGGTAATCCAACGCTACGGCACCTAAGTCGCTCAACGGCAATTGTAATTCACCTTGACATTGCTGGCGGGCGATCTTACCGGTTACGGAACGGTCTACTTTGTTTGTTAACCAATCCTTGCAGGCTACGGCCTCCAATTGAAGTACGTTCTCCAAATAATGGTGAAGTTCGGATTCTTTGTAAACAACTGGTTGATAAGATTCAGTGACCGTATGGTCTGTCATAACCGTTCTAGGCGGTTTACCGAACATATATTCCAGCTTGATATCGATAGGTTTTACGCCGTCCGCTTGTTCGAAGACAAACTTCATGTCGTTAGTAGTCTCGCCTACCACATACATCGGGGCACGTTCACGATCCGCGATACGTTTTACGCGGGCTACATCTTCTTCTTTCATCAATAAGCCCATGCGCTCTTGGCTCTCGTTTCCTACGATCTCCTTCGCTGAAAGAGTCGGGTCGCCAATCGGCAATTTGCTCATATCGATGTGTCCGCCGGTAGCCTCCACCAACTCAGACAAACAGTTGAGGTGTCCACCCGCACCATGGTCATGGATAGAGACGATCGGGTTCTCGTCAGACTCGGCGATCGCACGGATCACGTTAGCCGCACGTTTCTGCATTTCCGGGTTGGCACGCTGTACGGCGTTCAACTCGATACCGCTTGTATATTGTCCCGTGTTTACGGAAGATACGGCTCCACCACCCATACCGATACGGTAGTTATCGCCACCGATCACAACCACTTTTTCGCCCGGTTCCGGATCGCCCTTCAAGGCATCACGCATATTTGCGAAACCTACACCGCCGGCAAGCATGATTACTTTGTCGTAAGCGTACTTCTTATCGTTCTCCGTGTGCTCGAAAGTCAATAAAGAACCACAGATAAGCGGCTGGCCGAAATGGTTACCGAATGTAGAGGCACCATTGGAAGCCTTGATTAAGATCTGCTCCGGAGTCTGGTATAACCAAGGGCGGGGGTCTAGTATCTTCTCCCATTCGCGAGCGCCTTCTGTACGCGGGTAAGAAGTCATGTAGACAGCTGTTCCCGCTATCGGCAAGGATGCCTTACCACCGCCCAGACGGTCACGGATCTCACCACCTGTTCCGGTAGCGGCACCGTTGAACGGCTCAACGGTTGTCGGGAAGTTATGCGTCTCTGCTTTCAAGGAGATAACCGTCTTGATATCTTTTACGGCGAAGAAATCAGGTTTGTCACCGGATAGGGGAGCGAATTGCTCTACCGTCGGGCCTTCATTGAACGCTACGTTATCTTTATAAGCGGAAACCAATTTATTAGGGTTCTCGGCGGAAGTCTTCTTGATCAAGTTGAACAAGGAACTTTCTTTTTCCTCGCCGTCGATGATGAATACGCCTCCGAATATTTTATGGCGGCAGTGTTCCGAGTTTACTTGAGAGAAACCGAACACCTCGCTATCGGTCAACTTACGTCCCAACTTCTGGCTTACCTCGTTCAAGTAAGCGATCTCCTCTTGGCTTAGTGCCAAGCCCTCTTGTTGGTTGTACACTTCCAAATCCTCAATATAGACAATAGGATCTGGTTTTTTACTGATCGTGAAGATCTCCTGATTCAAGCCATTGTAGATACGTTGTAACATCGGATCGTGATCCGCGTCGCCAGAAGAAACAGGAAAATATTCCTCAATACGGGAAATACCGGTTAGGCCCATGTTCTGGGTAATTTCAACGGCGTTCGTACTCCACGGGGTAATCATTTCCCGGCGTGGCCCTACGTACCAGCCTTCCAATGTTTCTGATTGAACAGGAGTTGCCTCGCTAAACAACCAAACCAGTTTTTGAGTGTCTTCAGGAGAGAAAGCGTGCGCGGCCTCTACAGCCAGCACCGTCTTTGTTGAAGATTGAAAGAATAGAATCATATCGTTGATTTATTAGTATTTATCACGAAATAACGAATAAGCCTCTTTTAGAGAGTGCAAAGATAATGATTTCCCGTGAATTATTATGTCAATACGTTTTAAAAGAAAAGAGGGCGGAACCTCCCGGTCTCGCCCTCTCATGTCCCCTGCATAGTGAAAAAATAAGAGTGTGTCTATATTCTACCAGCCTGCGTTCTGTTGTGCGGCTAGCGTGGGGTTTCTTAATATATCATTCAATGGGATCGGCCAAATAAAGCGTTTATCCGTGTACGGGATGAACTGTTTGCTGTTGCCGAACCATTCTGCTTTCACTTCTCCACCAACGACAAAAGCACCTTGGCCTTTGGCATTGTTGTATTCGATCTTTGCGGGAATACCACCGGACGGCAGCAAGTCGTCAGCCGCTAAACGATGAATGTCTTCCCAACGGCGACCTTCACCTTGGAACTCAATGCGACGTTCCCAAAGGATAGCTTCTACCAGCGCTTTCGTGTTGGCGAAATCGCCAGCCTTATACGTTTGTGTAGCGGGGTCGGCCAAAGAACGGTCTCTTACTTGATTCAATTTCTCCAATGCGAGAGTCTTGTCTCCCGCACGCGCGGCAGCCTCGGCCTCGTTTAGCAATACCTCGGCATAGCGCAGGATCGGGGCATACTCTTCACGTGTTTGGGGATTCTGGTATTTATCACAGAAGTAATAATCGTCAGACGCACGATAAAGGACGAGGTTACGACGCTTGTCATCCCCTTTCCAGAATTTGGAGTTGTAAAGGGTAGGGGATGTCGGGCACATCGCACGGCCACCTTCACGGGCAGACATCATAGCGGACATAGCTCCATTTACAGATGCGTTATCTTGAGAGTCATTCGGAATGGAGAATATAGATTCCTGATTGTCTTTGTAAGAAACGAAAGGAGTGGCAGGATTGGTTTCCAGAATGAAACGTCCGCCTTCCAGTTTCTTAGCTTCAGTAACTACATTGTTCCAATCACGCATATGCAAATATACGCGCGTTTTCAATGCGATGGCGGCACCTTTGCTCGCACGTCCGATCTTATCAGCATCGATAATGTCCGGAAGCATGCTTTCCGCATTATTCAGGTCGCTTAATATCTGATCGTAAGTCTCCTTAACGGTAGAACGGCCTATGCTTTGTTGCTCAGCGAGTTGGCTGGGGTCGTTTACGGCTTTCGTGTAAATAGGCATACCGTAGTTATTGTTACCTTCTACGTTGTAGGGCAAGGCATAATGAATCATCAAGTTGTGATAGGTTAACGCACGTAAGAACAGGCATTCTCCTTTGTACTGATTCCCTTTCTCTTCGGTTATGACACCCGCAGCTACCGCGCCTTCTATACCGGCGTATACCGTATTATAGCGGTTAATAGCCTCGAAAGAGGTTTCCCACATCGCCACGTTATTAGCGGTAGTCAAGTTATAGGTTGCGGAATAGGTATAATCATAGAATTGGGCGGTTAGATTCATATCTTCACCGCGCATTTCGCCTTGCAATATACTGGCCGCTCCAAAAGGATAGCCGCGTGCCCAGCCATAATCATCCGGATTTATATACATACCACATTGTGCGGCATCATAAGCTCCGACTACGGCTAACTCGCAACGTTCTTCTGTCCCGTATGCCGTAAGCTCAGAGAATTTGTCAACAGGTTCAAGGTCTACGACGTCGCTTTCGCAGGCGGTGAACACGGGTAGCGAGAATAGGGCTGTCCCTAGCGCTACTACTGAAATGTTTTTATATAATTTCTTGTATAACATAATTGTAACTTTTCTTAGTTTGTGAAATTAGAATGTAATGTTCGCTCCAAAAGTGAATGAACGTTGCTGTGGCATACCGTTCCAATCTACACCTAAACGAGAGTTTGTCTCAGGATCCAATCCGGAATAACCTGTGATAGTAAGCAAATTCTGTCCTTGAACATAGAAACGAATCTTTGTCATGTTCAGTTTGGATACGACCGCCTTCGGTAGTGTATAGCCTAAAGCTAACGTAGATAGTTTTAGGTAATTGCCACTCTCTACGAAGTGTGAATCCGTATATCCATCATTGAATAAGGAAGAGGCATCTCCATAACCGATTTTTGGAGTCATGCCGTCACCCGGTTGCTCTGGAGAAACCCAGCGGCCTAAGATTTCTGTTCCGTTGTTGGAGAAATCCATATTGAACAATGCGCTTTGACGAGAAGCGTTCATGATCTTATTACCTCCGGAGAAGCGGAAGAATACATTTAAATCGAAATTCTTGTAAGAAACTGTATTATTCCAACCTCCGTACCAAGTAGGCATAGATGAACCTAATACCTTACGGTCGCTAGCGTCCAAGGAAGAAGCCTTGGAGACATCCGAAGGATTGGAAGGATCATATTCCGCATAGTCGTAAGAGCCGAATGTGTCGAATTGCACTAATGAACCGTCCGCCTTACTCCAGATCGGATTACCGTTTGCGGCGTTTACGCCGTAATAATCATATCCATATAAAGATCTATATGATTCTCCTTCACGAATAATTGTGTAATTGTCTACGATGTCTGTTCCGCCGTATAAGCTCTTCACCGTGTTCTTAGCCGTGGAGAAGTTGAAATTAGTTTGCCAGTTCCAATCTTTGGTAGCGATGATTGTAGCGTTAACCGTCAACTCCATACCGGAGTTCTTGATCTTACCGATATTATCAAAATATGAGTTGTAAGGAATACCGGCGGTAGGTGCTGTAGGAACTTCCAACACCAAATCTTTGGAGTTCTTTTGCCAATAAGCTAGCTCGAATGTCAGACGGTTATTAAAGAAAGAGCCATCCAATCCGATATCGAAAGTCTCGGTTGTTTCCCATTTAAGCTGGCTGTTACCCATACGGTTCCAAGCGATAGCTGTATTCGATCCTGCTTTCTTCGCCCCGTAAGTTCCCAGATAAGGGAAATAATTCCCTAGGTCAGAGTTTCCGATTGTAGCGTAGCTGGCACGGATACGTAAGTCGTTAAACCAATCATTAATAGTTGATTCGCTCCAGAATTTTTCGCGAGAGATACGCCAAGCGGCTGATCCTCCCCAGAATGTACCCCAGCGAGTGTCTGTCGGAAGGCTGGATAAGCCGTCCGTGCGGACAGAGGCTCCGATATAATATTTACTATCATAGTTGTAATTCGCACGAAACATATAGGAGGCTAATCCCATAAACGTTTTACCTCCAGATACGAATCTCTCACCAAATGTGTTGGAAATGATATGGTCGGTGAAGAAAGCATCGGATATTTGTTGCACGGTTGCGTCCGTATATTCATATTCTTGATGGGTGTACTCTTGTACCGCTGTCGCCGTCAAATTATGTACATCATTGAATGTACGGTTAAAGTTGATTACGTTTTGCCAGTTCCAGTTCGTGTATGTGGTATTGATTTCTTCCAATAAGCCGCCATAGCCGTATCCGTCTCCTGATTCCGGGTTCCATACCATGAAATCTTTAACATTCGAGATGTCTAAGCCTGCTTGTGTCTTTAAAGTCAATCCGTCCATGAATGTGATTTCAGCCCATCCACCACCTAATACACGGGTATTGGTCGTACGGTTTACGTTATTGTCTAATGCCCAGACGATATTCTGGATACCATTATCAATATAGGAAAGGTTGCTTCCGCGACCTAATGTCTTACGGTTTTCAGCGTCGATATTGTAACCAGTAGGATCATCCGGATTGAATACAGATACGTTCGGAAGCATACGAGTGCCGGCGAAACCTACGCCACCCAATGAATTCTCGTCATTCATGACACCATTAACCCGGGTACGGGTCATCTGGCCATTTAATCCGATGCGTAACCATTTTGTCGCTTGTTGTGTCAAATCTGCCTTTAAGCTCAAACGGTTTAAGTCATTGGCGCGAATGATACCTTCTTGTTCCGTGAAACCTAATGATACATAATATTGGCTTTTATCCGTACCACCACTGGCGGATAAGTTGTGATTGTGCTGGAAACCTGTACGGAAAATATAATCATTCCAGTTTGTGTCCGGTCCGTTCGGATCGTAAACAGCCTGTCCTTTCATTCCCCAGTTCTCGTATTTCTCGTTAGCGATAGTCACGAAATCTTTCGCTCCCAGAAGATCATGCAATTTAGCCGCGCTGGCTGCGCTTACATAGCCATCGTAAGTTACTTGAGTACGTCCCTTGGAGCCTTTTTTAGTTGTGATCAATACAACTCCATTTGCCGCACGGGAGCCATAGATAGCTGTAGCCGCACCGTCTTTCAATATTTCAATGGATTCGATGTCATTCGGGTTAATATCAGACATCGCGTTGTAAGAAGCGTAAGCCATTCCTAAGCCGGTTTTTCCATCGGCGTTATCACCGGTGGCGATCGGCATGCCATCTACGATGAATAACGGCTGAGAGTTAGAACTGATCGTACTCATACCACGGATCTTGAATTGAGGACCGCTTCCCAATACGCCACTAGGAGTCGTAACCTGTACACCAGCGGCACGTCCAGCTAATTGAGAGTCGAAAGACGCTGTTGCCAAGTTGCTTAAGTCTTCACCTCCTACTTTAGATATGGCACTCGTCACATCCTTTTTTCTTTGAGTTCCGTAACCGACAACCACGACTTCATCCAAGTTCTGAGAGTCAGACTCCATCGTGACTTTAATGATTGGTTTTACTGCCACTTCCACAGATTTCATACCGATGTAGGAAACGATTAGCTTTTTCGCGTTAGAAGGAACATCCAAGGTGAACGCTCCGTTGTAATCCGTTACAGTACCGGTAGTAGTACCAGCTACTACGATAGAGGCTCCAATGATAGGTCCATCGTCTTCCGCCGAGATAACCGTACCGGTCACCTTCGTGGTCTGAGCCGTTGCGAACGCTATACTTGCAAACAAGCATAGTAATAGATAAGTCAACCTTTTCATAGACACATACTTTTTGTTTAATTTGTTAATAAATAGATCGTTGTAATCAATTGTTGCCACTTAGTCGATTGACTTAGTTTCCGAAGAACTTCATGAGAGTAAGGTACTTTGGTGTTACTTCCTAGCATTGATGCGGGATTGAGTTAAAAATAATTTGCATATTAATACTATATATTAATACTAGAATGTATTAAATTAACATATAACTTAAAATAATCCGTATTGACAAAGTTTCGTGTAAGTTTATTTTTATTGTCAATATGTTTGTTTATTGCAAATATATCTTTATATTTGCCGTACAGCTATTAAAATAAAATGCTTGCTGTAAATAGTACAATTAGACATAACAGATGTTTACATAGGTTGTATGTTCTATAATTTATTAAGATATTTATAATAATTAATAAATATTGAACGGAAAAGTGATTTAGTTCTTCGGAGACTAAGGTATTTCATAAATACTATCTAATGTATTTAAATAAAAAAAGAGTATCTAATTAAAGATACTCTTTAGATATATATGAATAGAGTGACCTATTTTGATTTTTATAGACTTTTCGGAGGATATAATGCGTCCCACCACTCCGGTTGATCTTTCAACCACTTAGCGAACCATGCGTAAATTGTGTTATTCCACAAGATACGTTTGTCGTAATCCAGTATATGGTGGTTCTCTCCTTCTACCTGAACAAACGCTGTAGGCTTACCCAATAATTTTAATGCGGTAAACATCTGGATGCTCTCTCCAATCGGAACATTCGTGTCTGCGGTTCCATGTAAGAACAAGATCGGGGTATTGATCTTGTCTGCGTTAAATAGCGGACTTTGTAAAGTGTACATATCCCGGGCATTCCATGGATAACTGTTAGCGCTAGCCAACGAGCTGTATGAATATCCCCAGTAACCTTCTCCCCAATAGCTGGTGATGTCGCTGATTCCCGCATGAGACATGGCCGCCGCGAATATATCTGTTTTTGTTTGTAGGTATTGAGTCATGAAACCTCCGTATGAAGCCCCCATGCAACCGATTTTCTTCGTGTTGACAAAAGGATGCTCCTCACAGAACTTTTTCGTGCCTTCGATGATCTCGTCAGCGGTAAGTTTACCCCATGCGTTGACATGGCGTGCGGAGAACTCTTGGCCGAACCCTGTCGCTCCACTGGGCTGTATGATGTAGACGATGTACCCTAAGCCGGCGTATACATGCGAAGGATAACGGCTTTCCATCACCCGGGCCGTAGGGGTTGTTCCTCCGTAATAATTCACGATCATCGGATATTTCTTGGTCGCGTCAAAATGAGGAGGGAGATAGAAGCGGCCGTAAATCGTATCCCCTTGGGCGGAAACGAAATTCCAATCTTGCACTTCTCCTAAAGTGACGTCTCTCAAGATCTCTTTGGAGAGATCGATCAAGCAGGAAGAGGCGTCGTTTTTCAGGTTATAGGTATAAAGTCTTTGGGAATTGGAAGCGCTTAATCCGAAATAAACCATTTCGAAAGCTTGATTGGCGATGGAGTAATCGGAGATGACATCTTCCTTGGCTTGAAGTTGCTTAATCTTTCCGTTGGACGGGTTTAGACTATACATGCGAACACGGTCCTTATCTTTCGCCGTGATATAGATTTGTTTATCGAGGGCGTTCCACTCGTAGGAATCGACAGAGGGGTCAAAATCTTTCGTAAGCGGCTTTATACTTTTATCTGCTATATTGTATAGGAATAATTGCCCGTCGCTCGTATTCGATGTCTGTCCTTCTTTGATCTTTAATCCGATACCATCGAAAGCCTCTCCAGACGCGTCAACGAGTAATTGGGTGGCATCCGGGGAGAAAACGGCACGGCTTACGAATTTCTCACCTTTTATAAGGGTATCCACATGCATGGTTCGTAGATCCATCTTATATATATATGTACGTGAGAAAGGGCGCTCCGTTAAATTCGGTTCCCTGCGACTGAATAGCAGATAGTGGCCGTCTTGAGATACATCGTTGATGTAAGTAGAAGTATGTCCATAGGTGAGCCGTTGGAACAATCCGGTTCGCAGGTCATATTTATGGATAAACATACGGTTTCTCCATCCCGGTTGGCGATCATCCGGCACCAGTATCTCTTGGATCTCTTTTCGTTCTTGCGGTCCTTTCTCCCGTATGGAGAATAATAGATAGTCTTCGGTAGGCCCGAAGCTGAAAGAACCTTCAGGCAATTGGCTGGAAAGGATGTTCTCCTTTTTACTGGTAGGGTCTAAGGTCACCAATTCCGTGCCTTTCATCCCTTTCCGGGTGTAATAGGCTAGATTGCTTTTAGGCATCCAGCGTAAGCTCTGTCCGTTCTCAACCAATACGGAACCGGTAGCCTTGTCTAGTATCTGGGTAAATGAGGATTGCTTTCCGCCGGGATAGGTTTCTTGATAGGAGATGATAATGAATTTTCCATTCGGGGACAGGCTGGCGGATTGGATGCGTTTACCATCAAATACATCACTTAATGTATAACGTTTCTCCGGATTGACGGTCGCGGTTACCACTGCGTCTTTTTCCGGGTTGAATGAGACTTTTAAGGCATTCTTTTTGTGGCTCTCAGATAAATATTTAATTACGATTTCATAGCGTCGCGGCTCCAAGGTCAACGAAGCTTCTCCTTGGGTTAGTTTTGTGAGTTGTCCATCCACGTAGACTTCTGAAATCTCAGGGCCATTGATCCTTAAGGTACCTTTTGTATAGCGGTCACTATTCAGGTAGAAGGAAACCAAATGTAGCGTGTAGGAAGAGGCCGAGGTTGGCAAGGTCAGCTCTCCGGAAGACGCCGCGTCAAGGGTTTGTCCGCTTTGGGAAAGGTTGCAGAAAGGAACGGTCGTGTTCAATAGTTCCTTGTCGGAAAATCTCTTACTGTTTACATCCAAGCTATCTGCTAGGAAAGGCTTTTTCACCTCGTAAGGGCCGGCGTAATTATAATGTCGCACGACAACCTCATCCGCCCATAGTGAGCAACAGGAGCATAGGGCTGAAAGAATTAAGATGTTTTTGTTTATCATGATATTTGTTATTTAGTATAAGATAAGAAAGCGAGATGGCAGGTATCTCTCAGCCATCTCGCTGTATCATTATCTTATAAGATTTCTATCTCATCTACGAACAAGAATGCGGGACTTCCGGCGCCACCGTGCCATTTTGGTAGTTTGCTGCTGTTGATGATAATCTCGACATAGCGGGCCTTTACCGGGGCGAAGGATATCTCTTGGGGATATAAACCGTCCTTGTCGTTTTGGGTTAGCTCCGGGATTTTCTTGGAAGCTACTTCCTTGAAATTCTTGCCATCGTCGGATACCTTTATGGTTACGGCGGAGGCTCCCATGATCCAATCGCCTTTCACCACGTTTGTGTTGAAAGATACCTTCTGGATTTCGGTTGGTTCCTTTAGATCGATCGTGGCGTCAAGGTCTTTTCCTTGGAAACCCAGCCAATGGCCGGTCTTGTAATTACTACCTCCACGTAAGCCGTCTACCAATACCTGTGCCCCGTTGAAAACGTATCCTTTGCTGGGTTGCTCTTTCAAGGTGATGGGCTTCATCGTCGCTTTATTGAAGAAGATATCTTCTGAGAAGATGCGGCTCGTACCGTTCGGACGGACAACGATCGCCTTGAATTCGCAATCTTGGTTGATCTGTACCGGGCCTTCATACTTGATGCTGGCGATCGTAGGATCGCTACCGTCTACCGTATAATAGATATCTCCTTCACCCAACTTCGTCAAGGCTATGTCGAGTGTTCCGTTCTCCGTATTGGTGGTCAGGGAGGCGTTAATATCGAAGATATGCTTTCCGTAATTATATCCCAAGCGATCGTAAAGTTGTGTCATGCGGGCCACACGGGGCAGGAACGTCTGATAATCTTTCTTGGACGGATCGCTCCACTGGATATCGGCTACGGCGTCGATACGGGGCATGATCATGTATTCTACCTGTGAGAAGGTCGGGATATATTCCGTCCAGAGGTTGGCTTGCGCCCCGATCACGTACTTCTGGTCTTCAGGAGAGATACCGGCTGTCGGCTCAAAAGAATATACTTTCTCTAACGGCAAGTAACCACCGATAGCATCGGGCTCAAGATCCGTATCCGCTGATTGATAGTAATCCAGATATACATATGTATTCGGTGTCATGACCACGTTATGCTTTTGCTTGGCGGCCTCGATACCTCCATCCATGCCTCTCCAGCTCATTACCGTGGCATTCGGGGCCAAGCCTCCTTCTAGGATCTCGTCCCAGCCGATGATATGGCGTCCTTTGCTCTCCACGAATTTCTCCATGCGGGAGATCACGTAGCTTTGCAAATATTCCTCGGCGGAATGTTTCTTGTCCCCCTTGATACCTTCCGCCTTGATGCGAGCTTGGCATTTCGGGCATTTCTCCCAACGTACCTTCGGGCACTCATCACCACCTACATGGATATATTCGGACGGGAAAAGATCGATGACCTCGCTCAATACGTCTTCTAGGAATTGCATGGATTTCTCGTTGCCGGCGCAGATCACGTCGTCGGCTACTCCCCATTGGCCCCATACGTCATAAGGGCCCCCGGTGCATCCCAGTTCCGGGTAAGTAGCCAAGGCTGCCAATTGATGTCCCGGCATATCGATTTCCGGGATGATCGTGATATGGCGTTCGGCGGCATAGTCGATGACATCGCGAATCTGGTCTTGTGTATAGAAGCCCCCGTATTCTTTTCCGTCATATGTTCCGGAGTTATGGCCGATCACGGTTTCCTTGCGTTTAGATCCGATCTGTGTCAATTCTGGATATTTCTTGATCTCGATACGCCAACCTTGGTCATCGGACAGATGCCAGTGGAACGTATTTTGGTTGTGCAAGGCAAGGATATCGAGATACGTCTTTACCGAATCCACGGGGAAGAAATGGCGGCTGACATCCAGCATCATGCCTCTATAGGCAAAACGGGGATAGTCGTTGATGGTAGCTGCCGGTAATTCTACGTTCATCCCTTGGGCCGTGGCCGGGATCGATTTACGTAATGTCTGGATACCATAAAATACGCCGGCATCCGTACTTCCGGCGATCCGTATCCCGTTATCGCTAACGGTCAGTTGATATCCTTCCGGATTCTGGATGCTTTGGTCGATAACGAGGCTGATCCCCTTACCGGGCTGGCCGGTAGCGGTTGCTAATTCATAGCCCGTGATTTCCTTGATATAAGAAGCGAGGAACTCGGCGTTCTTCTTCATCTTATCATTGCCCTCCGGATAAAATATCTTCGTGGATGGACTTAGGACGAAAGGATTTCCGTTCGTCAATGTTACTTCTTGTGGCAAAGGCACTACTCCGTAATCTCCTTTTACGGCCTTACCACCGGAGCAAGCGATCATTCCCGTGCAAAATGTCAGGACGAGCGCTAGTTTGCTTAGGCTGTTCATGTGTTTAGAGTTTAGAATGTAAAACAATAATTGATTCAGTATCACCGCCCAAAGATAAATAGAATTAGCCGTTTTATCTAATGCTTTTACACTTTTGATGCGATAACCTTAGGGATTTTGTCTATATATATAGACTATTTATCAACTGGTGCATGATCGTCCACCAGCTGTTGCATGATCATCCAACAGTTGGTAGACGATCATGCAACGGCTGGTGGATGATGAATACTTCTATAAGAAATGTCTAAGGAATATGGAAGAAACACCTAAGGTCTAAAGGGAAAAGGGCTAGGGACTAAGGGAAAAGAAACGTCTTCTTGAGAGGTATTTCCTTGTCTTTCTTATAATAAGAATTCACACGTTTTACGGTTGTGCAGCGGATGTAAGCGTCATGGCAGTAGATGAGCGCTTGCCTTTTTTCGGCGGCTTCGGCAAGCATGCGCAGTTTCTCGTTGTATGACGTGATCGGATACGTATCGTAAGCCGAGATCCATTCCGGAGATACGCTGGCTACAAGGGGGATAACATCCCCGGCAAAGACAAAGGTCCGGTCCTCCGTATGGATATAGGGAACAATTTGTCCCGGAGTGTGCCCATCGTACAGGCGTAGCTCTATAGTGGGGCAAATCGATGTGTCGGCATCTAGCAGCCGTAAGGAATTAGCGTCTGCGACGGCTTGCATATTCTCGATGAAATAGGAATCTCTCTCCAAGGCGTTCGGATGAAGGAAATTCTCCCATTGCTTGCGGCTAACCCAGTGGTTCGCATTTGGGAATGAGAGAAATAAATGTCCGGTAGATTCATCCTTTTGCGTGGTATAACCGCAATGATCGAAATGGAGATGGGTGAGGACAACATCCGTGATTTCCTCCGGTTGAATTCCTCGGTTTCGTAATTCCGTGCCGAGGTCTACCAAGTTGAAGAAGCGGTAATAACTTAGTTGTTTTAAGTGTTTATTTCCCGCTCCGTTATCTACTAGGACGATGCGTCCGTCATCTGTTTTTATGACAAGGCTACGCATGGCGAGCACGCAACCATTTGTCTCGTCGCTCGGATAGCGACGGCTCCAAGCACTTTTAGGAATGGCCCCGAACATGGCGCCTCCGTCGGCGTAGAAGTAGCCGGTATCGATGATTTGTAGTTTCATGGTTTCTGCATTCTTTCTTTGGGGGAGTAAAGGTATGGTTTTTATCATACTCAATAGTATAATAAATGTGAAAATGACTGGTTTAAACGTTGGTTTAGACTAGTCATTTTGATGGATGGGATAGTGCATTTGACACAATTTTAATATTGGATGTAATGTGTTGATTATAAGTCTTATTACTAATAGAATCGAAAAATGATTTAAATGAATGTTGCTTAATTTAAATTAATGGTTAACTTCGCGGACGACTAGTCTAAACGAACGTTTTAGCTAGTCATTTTTATTAGGGACTGCGCTCAGAGATAGCAGAAAGTAGGTTTTTGGTGTTTGAATATTGTTAATCTCAATTAATTATAACCATTTAATAATAAAGATGGAAAAATGTAGTAAGAAGAGCAAGCAATTGTGTTTAAGCTTGTTCAAACCAAGTGTTATGATGCTTACCACGGGATTCCTATGTATGGCCTCCTTTCAAGGATTGGCGGCTGTGGAACCCTCGCACAACTACGGACCGAATGTTGAATCGGTCATGCAAAATGGTAAGACTATTACGGTTAAGGTTTCAGATTCAATGGGTGAGTTGATCGGCGCGAACGTGTTGGTCAAGGGAACTACTATCGGTAACGTAACCGACATGAACGGCTCGGTTACGTTGCAAGATGTGCCCGCAAACGCTGTTTTGGAAATCTCTTATATCGGTTACACGACCAAGGAAGTCCCGGTTGGCAGTCAAAGTGTTATAAATGTTACGTTGTCGGAAGATTCCCAGGCTCTTGAAGAGGTCGTGGTCGTAGGTTACGGTACGATGGAGAAGAAGCAAGTGACCAGCTCCGTTACCTCATTGTCTGCCGGCGATATGATGAAGGGTGTGGGTGGTGCCGATATCACCAGCTCTTTGCAAGGTAAGATCAGCGGTTTGATCTTGCAAAATAATGGTAGTGCCAATGGTACGACCACGATCCAGTTGCGTGGTTTGACCTCTATCAACTCTGGTAAGGCTCCATTGATCGTTGTCGATGGTTTCCCGGGAGGTGATATTCGTGCCTTGAACCAAGACGATATCAAATCTATCGATGTGCTGAAAGATGCTTCCGCTGGTGCGATCTATGGTACACGTGCTGCTTCGGGTGTGATCTTGATCACAACGAAGAGTGGTTCTAACACGAATGGTAAAGTAAAATTGAATTATAGTACTGAGCTTTCGAAGAAACAAAACTATGGCCGTCCGGATATGATGACCGCCGATGAATATCGCAATCGTACGGACGTGAATATCACTGATTACGGGCAGAACGCTGATTGGTGGGACGCTCTTTTGCAGAAGGATAACTTCTCGCAAAAACATCACCTCTCTTTGGAGCTAGGTACCGAGAACGCACAAGTGTACACCTCTTTCTTCTATGAGACCAACGAAGGCATCACGATTAAGGATAACCGTAAGGACTATGGTGGACGCTTGAATGCAAACTTTAAGCTGTTCGATGGTTGGTTAGAGATCCGTCCGATCGTGGATTATCGTCAGACTGCTCGTACTTCCGATGGATCGGATGAGGATAAGAAGGCAAACTTCAAGCAGGCGTTGTATAATAACCCGACTCGTTCGCCATTTGACCCGGAAAGCCCGACAGGCTATAATGTGTGGACTGGCGAGACATTGGACTATAATATCGTAGCCGACCGTATGTTGACCGACTATGAGGGATTGGACAAGTGGTTCAAGCCTGAGGTTACAATGAAGTTGAACATCAAGCCCATTGAGGGATTGAGCTATTCTCAGACATTGGGTTACGAGAACCGTCAGTGGGAGCTCCACCAGTTCCGCTCTCGTTACCACCGCGATGAGGTGACAAACAACCGTGGCGGTTGGGCTAAACTTGAGTTCTCAAAGACTGAGCACCTTACATCTGAGGGTTACTTCACATATCTGAAGGAGTTCAAGGGTGGCCATAGCTTGAATGCCGTTGCTGGTTACTCTTATTTCGAGAAGAATGGAGAGAATTTCAATGCTGAGAACTATGACTTCGGTGTTGAGGGACTGAAATATTGGGACTTAGGTGCGGGTTCATATCTGACAGATGGTAAGGCTGCCATGGGATCAGGTAAGAATATCACAGAGCGCCTGTTTGCATTGTATGCTCGTGCCAACTACTCTTACAATGACAAATATATGGTTTCTGCCACAATCCGTCATGAGGGATCATCAAAGTTTGCCGCCGAGAACCGTTGGGGTAACTTCTGGGCGTTGTCCGGAGGTTGGCGTGTATCTGCCGAGGAGTTCATGAAGGAGTTTGACTGGGTGAGCGACTTGAAGGTTCGTTTTGGTTATGGTGTTACAGGTAATAACGACTTCGATGCTTCCTATATGGCTAATACGTTGAGCCGCGACCAATACTGGATGCTTCCTAGCGGAAGCTGGGCTTATGTCTATGGTCCGAGCTCTAACGTGAATCCTTATTTGGGATGGGAGGAGAAGAAGGAGTGGAATATCGGTGTGGACTACTCATTCTTTGGCAACCGTATGTATGGTAAGTTCGATTACTATCGTCGTAAGATCGATGGTATGATCTACGAGGTGAATGTTCCACAGCCACCGTATCCAAATGGCAAGCAATGGCAGAATATTGGCGAGATGGAGAGTAAAGGATGGGAGTTCGAGGTTGGTGGTGACATCATCCAGAATAAGGACTTCACTTGGACTTCCAGCTTGAATATGAGCCATAACTCGGGTAAGATCCTTACGATGTATGGCAACAATTCACGTATGGATGGTAACGCTATGGATGAACCGGGATGGCCGGGCGATGCCGCTCGTATTGAAGAGGGGGCAGAGATCGGTGCGTTCCATATGTGGAAATTCGCTGGATTCGACGATAAAGGAGACTTCCTTTTGTACAATAAGGATGGTGAGGTTATACCTGCTTCCCAGAAGAGTGTAGACGACAAACAATATATCGGTAATTATCTGCCCAAGGTGATGATGGGATGGAACAATACCTTTACTTATAAGAATTTTGACTTGGGTATTAATATGCGTAGTTGGATAGGTTTCGATGTCTTGAATACTTATCCGATGTACTTGGGTATCCAGGGACAGAGTGGTGCCGGCCAGTGGAATCTTTGGAAACCGGCGCTTGACGATCCGAAGTTTAAGGACATTCGCGGCGTGAAGCAGCTTTGCGATTACTTCTTGGAGGATGGCTCGTTCTTGAAGATAGATGCGATTACGTTAGGTTATACATTGGCGTTGAATAAGTATACAAAATGGGCAGAGCGTCTGCGCGTATATGGAACTGTCGGCAATGTAGCGACTATTACAGGATATAGCGGACATAATCCAGAGGTAGATATCACAGGCTGGACAGGTGGTACCGATAAGGTTTGGAACTGTGACCCGATTGTCCGCACATACACTTTAGGTATTCAAGTAACATTCTAAAAAAGGTAAGAAGAAAATGAAAATTAGCAAGATAACAAATTGGATGGTAGCCGGGGCTGCTTGCTTGCTGCTGGGTACCTCATGTGATGTGGATCCTACCTTCTATTCGCAGGTTGTTCCCGACACGTATTATACGAATGCAGACGCGATTTGGTCGCGTTTTAATCGTCCTTTTACGCATTGGCGTTGGTGGGTAGCTCATAACGACGCTCGTGTGCGCTTGATGGAAGTGGGAACTGATGCTATGTGTGTGCCTACTCGTGGTAATGACTGGTTTGATGGCGCCGTTTATCAGAACATGCATCATCATCATTTTATGGATGATATGAGCCCGATGAAGGATGGATGGGACTTGACGACGATGGGTGTGGCTCAGTCGTGGAGTGCCTTGGAGGATTTGGAGAATATCGATTTCGTATCGGTGGGCTTGACTGAGGAGGATCGTGTATCAATGATTAATCAGTTGAACGTATTGGCTGCCTCTTTTTATTTGGATGGTTTGGACATGTTTGGTGGTATGCCTCTTTACACATCTACGAAGGAGGATGTGAAGGCTCGTGCTACAGATGTGGAGACTTTCCATTTTATCGACTCCTTGTTGGATGTATCTATGCCGAATCTTCCGTTGAAGGAGACCTTGGGAGCACCCGAGACGAACGTTATCCATCGTGCTGTGGCTGCGGCTTTGAAGGTTCGTTTGTATTTCAACGCTGAATCGTATATCAATAAACCGATGTATGAGGAGGCCGCTAAGATTTGTCAGGATATTATCGATGGAAAGTATGGTCAGTATAAATTGGCCAACCATTTCACCGAGATCTTTGGTTGGGGTAATGAGACTTGCCCGGAGATTATCTGGACAGTACCTTCCGAGAATGCCAAAGGTGAGACGGATGGTGGTTTGACTGCCTTCACTCTTCCCTATAATTTCAAGGATTTCTTAGGGGGCTTGCAGGATGCTAGTGGTAATAATGGGCTTTGCCTATGCCCTAGTCGCGATCCGGAGGGTAACTTGTATAAGTTTAACGTAGGTAATCCATACGAGACATTCAACGACAAGGATATCCGTAAGCAGCAGTATGTATATGAGGGTGGTCGCAAATACCGTGGTATGTTTATCGTTGGTGAGTTGCAAAACCCGGATTTCCCCGAGTACAAATGCTTGGGTGCCCGCGAGTATGCCGGCAAGGTCTTGAATGTCGTAGACCAGATCGCTCATATCAGCCAGGTGGGCAATACGGTAGCCAGTCTTAAGGATCTGACTTCTACGATTGCCGATGCAGAGGAGAACTCAGGCGTGCGTGTTCTTAAATTTAGTCCTCTGCCTAATCAAGATGAGTTCAAGGAACGTTTCAACCCAGATTGTCCTGTAATTCGTCTGACAGAGATCTATTATACTTTGGCGGAATGTAAGATGCGTTTGGGCGATAAGAATGGTGCGGCCGATATCATCAACTCCATCCGTAAGCGTAACTTCGAGGGTGGAAACGACCCGGATCCTGTTACCGCTGCCAATTTGGATAAATACCGTATGCTGAAGGAATGGATGCAAGAGTTCTTGCGCGAGGCCCGTCGTCGCACGGACTTAATCCGTTGGGACGCATATGTGACAGAGGATTGGTGGGATCATAAGGCTACGAACGATGAGAAATACAATCGTTATCCATTGCATCAATTGTCATTGGGTGCGAACCCGTTGTTGGAACAGAACCCGGGATATTAATAAGTTAAACTTAATATAAAAAAGGAGGTATGTCAGTTGGGCATACCTCCTTTTTTTGATATGGTGTGGAAAACGCAGTAATACTTACTTAACCGGAGAATATATACTTCATCGGGCAAGTAAGTATATATTTGTAGACGAAGTAAGTACTACTGCGTTTTCTGGCATATAATTTTGATCTGCTATTAGTTCTTATTCAAAATGGGAGGAATTGCGTTTGATCGAGCGTTTTTTCCTGCCAGTCAAGCGTATTGTCAAGGAAAGTTTTTGAGATCATATGTTCTTATCTTGTTCTGATAAAAAGGAATGTCTATCTTTGTTCATGGTAAGTATATCTAAACGATCATCGCTATGAACCAGACAATTTATCCTATCGGCATACAGAACTTCGAGAAGATCCGTAAAGACGGTTATCTCTATATTGATAAGACAGCTTTGATTTATCAGTTGGCTAAGACCGGAAGTTACTATTTCTTGAGTCGTCCGCGGCGTTTCGGCAAGAGTCTCTTGCTATCTACGTTGGAGGCCTATTTCCAAGGGAAGAGGGAGCTGTTCGAGGGGTTGGCGATGGAACGGTTGGAGAAAGACTGGGAGGTATATCCGATCTTGCATTTGGACTTGAATGCTCGCCATTATAAAGATACTGCCGCTCTGACTAGTATCTTGAATGAGTTCTTGGAGAAATGGGAGGCTTTATATGGAACGGAGAAACAGGATCGTGCCTTGGAGGAACGTTTCAGTTATGTGATAGAACAGGCTTACCGCCAGACCGGGCATCGCGTGGTGATATTGATTGACGAGTACGACAAGCCTTTGCTGCAAAACCTGCACGATGAAAAGACGCAAACGCAATTGCGGAATATGTTGAAGCCTTTCTACGGCGTGTTAAAGACGATGGATAGAGCCATTCGTTTCGCTTTGTTGACAGGGGTGACGAAGTTTGGTAAGGTAAGCGTGTTCAGCGATTTGAATAACCTCATGGATATCTCGATGGACAATCGCTACGTCGAGATATGTGGCATCACGGAGAAAGAGATACATGCCTACCTAGAAGAGGAGTTGAAGGAGCTGGCTGAGACACAGGAACTGGATTATGAGGAAACCAGCCAGAAACTCAAGGAGCGCTATGACGGATACCATTTTACCGCCAAGTCTGCGGGAATATACAATCCCTTTAGCCTATTGAATACCTTCGCCAAGATGGAGTTCGGAGATTATTGGTTCGAGACCGGTACGCCCTCTTACCTCGTTGAATTACTCAAGCATACCCATTACGACCTTTACGAGATGGCGAACACGGAGACTGATGCGGATGTGTTGAACAGTATCGATGCTGCCTCGAAAAATCCCGTTCCCGTAATCTACCAGAGTGGTTACTTGACGATCAAGGATTACGATCCTGAATTTGGTATCTACCGGCTAGGTTTCCCGAACCGGGAAGTGGAAGAGGGTTTCGTGAAATATCTCCTTCCATTTTACACGAGTGTTAGTGCCCCCAAGACCCCTTTCGAGATCGGGCAATTCGTACGAGAGATACGCTCCGGTGATTACGATGCGTTCTTCCGCCGTTTACAAAGCTTCTTCGCTGATACACCCTATGAGGTGATCGCCGGCCAGAAGCCGGAGCGTGATACGGAGTTGCATTACCGGAACGTGCTTTTTATCGTATTTAAGTTGGTTGGACTTTATACGCAGGTGGAATATCATACCTCACAAGGGCGTATTGATCTCGTTCTGAAGACCGATCGCTATATCTACGTGATGGAATTCAAGCTGAACGGCACCGCCGAGGAGGCGTTGCGCCAGATAGAGGAGAGACAGTATGCGCTTCCCTTTGCGAGTGATCCACGGCAAGTTTTTAAGATCGGCGTGAACTTCTCCTCTGTGACCCGTAACATCGAGCGATGGTTGGTGGAATAATAATCTATTAAGTATATGAACTGGAAACAAACGCTTTTCTGGTCTTTTTCGACAGCTGCTATTTTTTATTATTTCCTGCTTTTTGGCGTGTTTGTGTTTGTCGGTCAGGAGGAGATGCAATTGTTTATACCTGAGTGGTGGTATATCCGGGAGTTCCTTTTTCAGCCGGGAGGATTTTGCGCTGTCGCCGGGCAATGGATCATTCAATACTACCGGCAGCCTATGTCGGCGGTGGTTCTCCATACGGTTTTACTCGTTGGTTGCGGGTTTATGGTCTATAGGATCTTGCGTTGTTTTTCTGACAAGACCTACCTGCTGTTCCTTTCTTTATTGCCGGTCCTGTATCTGGTTAAGATGAGTATTCATGGGGAGTATTTGGTGGACGGGACGGTTGGCGTGGTTTTGATGCTTTTAGCTTTGTCGGTCTCGCTAAAGGTGCGGCGGGCGGGTTCTATTGCCGGATACGGAATTGCCTCTACACTTTTTTTATGTGGGCTGACCGGGCTTCTTTCGGTCTGTTACGCTTTCTTATATACGCTGTTAGCCTTACTCCGCTACAAAACGTCGCGGCAAAGATTGGCCGCCGCTGCCTGCTTGATCCCAGCGCTTTTTATCTATTTGTTTAGCGGATGGTTAGGGATTCCTGTACCTTTGTCTGATGGATGGATGCCGGAAGCCTATCTGGAGATACAGCGATTACCTCATTATTATATGTATCGTGTATGGACTTTCTTTACCCTTTCGATTGTCGGTGTTGCTTTATTTGCTCGCTTTGTTCCGGTGATTGGCGAGAAGAGTAAATGGATGGATCGGGTAGCCCTTGTTGTTTGTCTGATCACGGCGCTGGTATCCATCCGGTTTTGCCTGCCGGAACCTTGGCATGCGCAACGCATGATGCTTGACGAGCTCTCTTTCTTAGCCCGGGAGAGGCAATGGGACGCCATTATTGATAAGTACCGGGGAAAGCAGATCTATAATTATGTTAGCTTAAACTATTTGAATATGTCGTTGGCCCATAAGGGAGAATTGGCCGACCGGATGTTTACTTTCGATCAGAAAGGAACGAAAAGCTTATGTGCCGATTGGAATCAGACCTTTTACATGGATCGTTTATTGAGCGATGTTCATTTTCTTGTTGGCGATGTCTCTTTGTCTGAAAGCTTTGCGATGGACGGATTTACGCAAGCCAAACGTAAAGGGAGTGCCCGCATGATGCAACGTTTCGTGCAAGTTTGTCTGATTAGGGGTGAGGTGGCGCTGGCCAAGAAATATTTGGACTTGCTTGCCGCTATGCCATTCTATAAAGATTGGGCTTGCCGTTATGCTATCTATCTGGTACATCCGGAATTAATGGATAAAGATCCGGAGTTGAGTGACAAATATATGCCTGTTGAGAAAAGAGATCGACTGAGTTTGTCCGTACCTGTCGATTCCTTATGGAGTGGATACAATCTTCCGGATCATCGGATCGGTTGGGAATACCGGGGATGTTATTATTTGTTGGGTAAGAAGCTGGATGCATTTGGCCGATTCTTGGAAGAGACACCTTTCATGAAGGGGGAACCGATACCCCGGCATTTCCAAGAAGCCGGATTGTTGTTGGCGGACAAAGACAGTATATCGCTTTCCTCCTATTCCATACAGCCGGAGATCGTAGATCGATACCGGGAATTCAAGCAGGTTTTGGGACGATCTGCCAACCAAGTGGATGTGTCCTCGATGTATCGACAATTTGGAGATACCTATTGGTATTATTACTATTTCAAGATCTTTAAAGGAGAAGAATAATGAAGCGATTATCTATCTGTTGGATTATAGGTTGTCTTTTGGGACTTGTGGCTTGTAGACCGGAAGTTCCTGCGCAAGCGGAACAAGGAGAAACTGACGTGTTTCCGGATTACAGGGAAGTTACTGTACCGGTCAATATGGCCCCTCCCAATTTCAAGTTGGTTAATCAACAGCTACAGGGGATAACTCGGTTGAAAACTATGAATAGGGAGTTGATAATCGCAGCCGATCATGGTGTTTTCAACCTGCCGGAAACGGATTGGAAGGTCTTATCGCAGGACGCACAAGGAAAACAAATAGATGTGACGGTTTATTTTCGAGAACCTCAAAGTGATTGGAAACAAATGAGTTTCCCTATCTATGTGTCAAGAGATTCCGTTGACGCTTATTTGGTGTATCGCCGTATTTTTCCCGGATATCGGATGTGGAACGAGATGGGGATTTATAAACGATGTGTTGAAAACTATGTTGAAAAGTCTATTCTTGATAACCAATCGACAAATAATAGTTGTATGAACTGCCATGCCTTTTGTGAGCGACAAGGGGAACAAATGCTTTTTCATCAGCGGGGTTCTCATAATGGGACTTACTTGATTGATCATCGGCAGGTAAAGAAGATTGCGTTGGAACGGGACGGTAAGCCGGCTTCGTTCGTTTATCCGTATTGGCATCCATCCGGCCGGTATGTCGCTTTTTCTACCAATGAGACCCACCAAGACTTCCATCTTTCCGATGAGAATCGGATTGAGGTATATGACGTGGAATCGGACGTGCTGATCTATGACACGGAGAAGGAGAGGGTATTCAGTTCGCCATTATTGGCTTCCATGGCGTGTTATGAGACTTTTCCCACTTTTACTCCGGATGGTAACTATCTGCTGTTCTGTTCGGCGGATTCTGTCTGTATGCCGGAAAATTATCGGGATGTCCGGTATAACCTGCTACGAGTCGCTTTTGATCCGGAAGACGGTTCGATTGGAACCCAAGTGGATACCTTATATAATGCGAGGGAAGCGGGCCGGAGTGTTAAGTTCCCGAGAGTCTCCCCGGATGGGAAGCGGCTACTTTATACGGTGTCCGATTATGGCAATTTCTCTATTTGGCATAAGGATGCGGATTTGTATATGCTGGATCTGTCTACCGGGGCAATCGATTCTTTGCCGGAAGTGAATAGCCCGGATGTAGAGAGCTATCATTCTTGGAGCGGCAATAGTCGTTGGTTTGTCTTTTCCAGCCGCCGGGACGATGGGCTTTTCACACGCCCGTATTTGGTACATGTGAATGAGCGGGGGCAGTGCGGTAAACCTTTCTTGTTACCGCAAGCGTCTCCGGATTATTATGAATGCTCCCTGTTCTCGTTTAATGTTCCGGAATTTATACATACTCCGGTTATAATCTCGAAGGAAAGGCTGGTCGAGGCTTCACGAAAAGAAGACACTACGACCATTAAACATATCGAGGGCATCTAATTTTTCACTTCTTTGTGCCGAAGGTATTTATAAAAGTCGTACTTTTGCGCTAAAATCAAAACGATGCGAAAAGTTCATTTGATCTCCGTAACCGAACCTTTGGTTTTAGATCTAGCCCTAGCACTTCGAGAAAAAGGATATGAGGTAAGCGCTTCCGGTTGTGGTCTGACTGAAGAGATGATAGGAAGACTTCATAACGCGGGCTGTACCTGTTATGGGGATGGGTGGTTTCCGGAGAAATTAATAAAAGATATTCACTCGGTGGTTTTGGGTGCTAAAGTAAAGCAAGATAACCCGGAATTATTGCGTGCGAAGGAATTGGGGATGTTAATCCAATCCATTCCGGAATTTATATTTCAACGGACTCGGTCGAAAACTCGGGTTGTTGTGGCGGGTAGTCGTGGAAAGAAGACAATTATTTCCATGATGGTCTGTGCGTTGCGTCGGCAAAAGTTGGCGTTCGACTATGCGTTGACTAGCAAGGTGGACTCGCTTCCGAATCGGGTACATTTGAGTTATGAGGCACGTATCGCTTTGATCGAAGGAGATGAGCATATCACCTCTGCCTTGGACAAGCGTTTCCAATTGGAATTCTATCGTCCGCATATCGCCATCCTGACGAATTTATCTTGGTCTACCGAGACGGATCATGCGACTCCGGAGGCCTATTTATCCACTTATCAGTCTTTCTCCGTTTCTATTGAGCGGGAAGGGAAATTGATTTATTTTGGAGGTGATGATACTGTCAGTCAGTTGGCAGGGGACGTCCGGAGCGATATCACCGCTATCCCTTTTGAGGAACATCCGGTCGTGGAGAAAGACGGGCAGACTTTTTTGCATACTCGCTACGGAGACTATCCGGTACGGATTCCCAATCGCTATTTCTTGATCAATCTGAATGCTGCACGTTTGGCTTGCCGGCAGTTAGGCGTTAAAGACGCGGATTTTTATCAAGCGTTATCGGAATATAGTTTATCTTTGCCGATATGATAATAGCTAGACAAAAAAGAAAAGAGAATATCGCTGAATATCTGCTTTATATGTGGCAGGTTGAGGACTTGATCCGGGCGAATAAGTTCGATATGGATTCGATCAACCGCACGGTGATCGCCCATTACGACCAGCCCGAGGAGGTGAAGAAGGAAATCGCTCAATGGTACGAGGAATTGATCGAGATGATGCGTAGCGAAGGGGTGATGGAGAAAGGTCATATCCAATTGAACAAGAATGTGATTATTACTTTGACCGATTTGCATCTCCGTCTTTTGAAATCTCCGAAAGAGATGGTTTATAGCGCGGCTTATTATAAGACGCTTCCTTATATCGTACAGCTCCGGGCTAAATCGGGTGGAGAGGATCTGCCGGAGTTGGAAACTTGTTTCGCCGCCGTATATGGCTATCTGCTTTTGCGTATGCAAGGGAAAGAGGTGAGTGCGGAGACGTTAGAGGGTATTAAACAAATCAGCTCCTTCTTGGCGTTGCTCGCCGAGAAATATCGGGAAGATATGAAAGGGGAACTTAAACTAGAGGATTAATAATAGATATAGACATGAAGACAGTTTTGGTAACCGGAGCGAACGGTCAATTGGGAAGTTCTATCCACGCTCGTATCAGCCAGTATCCCGGCTATAATTTTCTTTTTACGGATATAGATACGTTGGATATTTGCGACAAGGAGGCCGTCCGGAAATATGTCTTGGAAAATGATGTTCAATATGTCATGAATTGCGCCGCTTATACGGCGGTGGATAAAGCGGAGGAGCATGAGGATTTGTGTATGCGCATCAACCGGGATGCGGTACGGAACTTAGGTGAGGCCGCTCATGCCGTAGGTGCGAAGGTGATTCATGTATCTACCGATTATGTGTTCGATGGAACGAGTTGCCGTCCTTATCTGGAAAGCGATGCGACTTGTCCTGTTTCCGTATATGGACATACGAAACTGGCGGGAGAGCAGGCCTTGATGGAGGTGTGTCCGGATTCCGTGATTATCCGTACGGCTTGGTTGTATTCCGAGTATGGAAACAATTTTATGAAGACGGTATTGCGTTTGGGAAAGGAGCGGGATGAGTTGCGTTTCATATTCGACCAAGTGGGTACGCCTACTTATGCCGGAGATTTAGCGGTCGCTATGCTTACCGTGCTGGAACGTGCCGAGGCGGGTAAATTTATACCGGGTATCTATCATTTCTCGGACGAGGGGGTGTGTAGCTGGTATGATTTTACGGTAAAGATCTTGCAAATAGCAGGTATGAATAACCGGGTGATACCCATAGAGACCAAGGATTATCCGACACCGGCCAGCCGGCCGCATTATAGCGTATTGAATAAAGGTAAGATAAAAAGCTCGTACGGACTGACGATTCCCCATTGGGAGACTAGCTTGGCCTACTGCATGAATAACAAAGTGTAACTGATAACAATATATACATATAAAATAGAATGAGCCAGTATTCAGAAGAGATTGAAAGAAGAAGAACGTTTGCCATAATCAGCCACCCGGATGCCGGTAAGACTACACTTACCGAGAAATTATTGTTATTTGGTGGCGCTATCCATGTAGCGGGAGCGGTGAAGTCTAATAAAATCAAGAAGACTGCCACGTCCGACTGGATGGAGATTGAGAAGCAACGCGGTATCTCCGTAGCTACCTCCGTAATGGCTTTTGATTATTCCGATCATAAGATTAATATCTTGGATACACCGGGCCACCAAGATTTCGCCGAGGATACGTTCCGTACCTTGACGGCGGTGGATAGCGTTATTATCGTAATCGATATCGCCAAGGGAGTAGAGGCGCAGACTCGTAAGTTGATGGAGGTTTGCCGTATGCGTAAGACTCCGGTGATCGTTTTTGTCAACAAGATGGACCGTGATGGTAAAGATCCTTTTGATTTGCTGGATGAGATAGAAGAAGAATTACAGATAAAGGTACGCCCATTGAGCTGGCCGATCGATATGGGACAACGTTTCCGGGGCGTATACAATATTTTTGAGCAGAAACTGAACCTATATACCCCGAGTAAGCAATATGTGACGGAGAATGTGGAATTCAAGGATATCACTAGTCCGGATCTCGAGACTTATATTGATCCTACGCAAGCTGCGAAGCTTCGTGAGGATATAGAGTTGATAGAGGGGGTTTATCCCGAATTTGATGTGAATACGTATTTGGATGGGGATATCGCTCCGGTATTCTTTGGCTCCGCTCTGAATAACTTCGGTGTGAAAGAGCTATTGGATTGCTTTATTCGTATCGCTCCCTCGCCACGTCCGATCCATGCGGTAGAGCGTGTGGTAGACCCGAATGAGGATAATTTCACCGGCTTCATTTTCAAGATCCATGCGAATATGGACCCGAACCATCGCAGTTGTATCGCTTTTGTGAAGATTTGTTCCGGTCGTTTTGAGCGTAACGCGAACTATAAGCATGTACGCTTCGGTAAGATGATGCGTTTCAGTAGCCCGACGGCTTTCATGGCTCAGAAGAAAGAAGTGGTGGATGAGGCGTTCGCGGGTGATATTATCGGTTTGCCGGATACCGGGAACTTTAAGATCGGGGATACGTTGACTTCCGGAGAGGAATTGCATTTCAAGGGATTGCCGAGCTTCTCGCCCGAGATGTTCAAATATATAGAGAACGCCGATCCGATGAAGGCAAAGCAATTGAACAAAGGTATCGAGCAATTGATGGACGAGGGTGTCGCCCAGTTGTTTACCAATCAATTCAATGGCCGGAAGATTATCGGTACCGTGGGACAATTGCAGTTTGAGGTTATTCAATACCGCCTGTTGCATGAGTATGCCGCTCAATGTAAATGGGAGCCGATCAGCCTATATAAGGCTTGCTGGATCGAGAGTGATAACCAAGAGGCATTGGAGAATTTCAAGAAACGTAAGGCGCAATATATGGCGTTGGATAAGGAAGGCCGTGATGTTTATTTAGCGGATTCCAGCTATGTATTGATGATGGCCCAACAGGATTTTCCGGATATTAAGTTCCATTTTACATCAGAGTTCTAATATGAAAAGTCAATTCTCCATTCTTTGTTTACTTGTTAATATCTTGTTGATAAGTTGTGAACAGGCTCCCCAATACTATGAGGTATCCGGAAGGCTTCATACACCTTATCATATTAAGTTTGAGCATACTAAACCATTGGATAAGGAGATTGACGAGCAGTTGAAATATTTCTACCACCTGTTTAATGCTTTTGATTCTACTTCGGTAATCAGTCAGGTAAACCAGAACCGTGACATACGGGTAGATACGCTCTTCCAAAAAGTCTTTAAGAAGGCGCTTGAAGTGTCTACTGAGACAAATGGGGCCTACGATGTGACTTGCGCCCCGTTGATCAACCTTTGGGGGTTTGGCTTCAGTCGGAAGGATAGCGTAACGCCTGCCCATATCGACAGTGTCCGTCAGTTTATCGGTTTTCAGAAAGTTCGTTTAGAAGGGGATCGCATCGTGAAGGACGATCCTCGCTTGATGATGAACTTTTCTTCTTTGGCGGATGGAACGGTTTGCGATATGATAGCCCAAATGCTGGAGAAGAAAGGGGTCCGTAATTATTTGGTGGAGTTTGGTGGCGAGATGCGTGTGAAAGGCGTGAATCCCTCGGGCATGGATTGGCGCTTAGGGATCACGAAGCCTACGGATGACGCTGCCGGCATGAATCAAGAACTCGAGCAGATCGTTAGCTTCCCTAAACCGTTAGGAATGGCTACATCAGGTAATTACCGTAATTTTTATATAAAGGATGGACGTAAATACGCCCATACGATCGACCCTCGTGAAGGTTGCCCTGTACAGCGGGATATCCTTAGCGCTACGATCGTCGCTCCGGATGCCATGACCGCTGATGCGTATGCTACCGCGTTTATGGTCTTAGGCTCGGAGGAGGCTAAGTCCTTATGCGCTAAAGTGCCGGGTCTTGAATATTTTATTATTTGTTCCGATTCGATAGGAGACGGGTATCATCCGGAATACTCTGAGGGCTTTCGCCGATATCTGGTGACTGCCGATAAATAATCGATTTATTTATAAGCTGTTAAGATGTTGTTCTTAGAATAGGCATTGTAAGATCTTTATGATGCCCATTCTAAGGAGCTTATAATGCCCATCGTAAGCATGCTATAATGGGCATTGTAAGAAAGGTCTGTTTATAGGATGGATTTGATCTCTTCCAGAGAGCGGACTGTATGGGTCGGGGTGAATCCATCGGCAGGTAATCCTTCCGGATTCAACCATATCTGGTCGATCTTGGATTGGTAAGCCCCAATGATATCAGCTTCCCAGCTATCCCCGATCATTAAGCTCTCGGACCGGCGTGAGTTCGTGTTCTTTAAGGCGAAGTCGAAAATACCTTTATGGGGTTTTTGTATATTAGCGTCCTCGGACAGGATCATCCGTTCGAAATAAGGGGCCAAGCCTGCGTTGCTAAGTTTCTTGAATTGTACCTCACGGAATCCATTGGATAAAATAAATAACCGATAGGAAGGGCGGAGATATTCCAGTAATTCAATGGCTCCGGGCACTAATCGGGTTTTGGTGGTCGTGCGTTGCAAGAAATCATTATTTACCGATAAGACGGTTTTCTTATCCTCTATTCCTAACGGACGAAGTACGTAGAGAAATCGATCCAAGATTAAGGTTTGCCGGTCTATTTCCCCCGAACGGTATTTGGCCCATAAGTCTAGATTATGAGGCATATAAATATCAAAGAAAGCCTCGAAGGAGGCATAATACCGATTAAAGTGGTAATCGGTATATAGCTCTTCAAGGCATTCTTTATTGTTATGGTACGTATCCCAAAGGGTATCGTCCAAATCGATAAATATACTTTTATAAATCATTATCCAACTTCGATCACTAAATACTTGCCTAGGCTCCAGAAAGCCTTCTCGTCATTTATTTTCAAGGTCAAGTTTCCGTCTTCATCCTCTACGAACTCATAAGATCCTTCCGGATGATTGGATTTTAGTTTAGCCTTGCTTGCGAACAAAGGAATTTCTTTTACCTCACGGATATCGATAGAGATGAAATAATCCTTGTTGAAACCACTCTGCAATACTTTAGATTTAGAGAACAGGCCACCACCGGATAAGATCTTCTGTTCCTTCAATTCCTTGGAAGTACCGAAACAGTAGTAAGCCGTGTGAAGGGCTTTATCTTGAGCGTTCAATTTCTCGGATTGAGCGGCTGCGGTAGTAGCCAGACTTTCCACATCCTCATTCAAGGAACTTACCATCTCGTCCAATTCTTGGATACGTACGTTCTTCTTTGCCAAATCCTCTTGCAAAGCGACAATCATCGTTGCCTTTTGATCCAGCTCGGAGGAAAGACGATCGATCGTCTTTCGTAATGCGGAAGATTGAATACCGCTTTTCTTCAATTTCTCCTCCAACTGGCTGATTTGCTCCTTGTTCTTCTTCAAGGTCTCGCTGATCAATTGCATGTTCTGCTTGATTTGATCTCTGCGTGACTGATTTAGCTCACCGCCGGTTTGTTGTTGGATTGTCAAATAATTCTCGGCATCACGTATAGATTGAAAATCAGATTCAATATCATTTAGGGTGGAGAGCATATCATTAAGCTCATCCGTGTTCTTCGTATTCTCGATACGTAGAGAATCGTTCTCAGCCTTTAGTTTCTTGTAATCCGCTGAATTTTGGCCACAAGAGGCCAGCATGGCTGTGCAGACACATACTAATAATACTTTCTTCATGTTCTTTTTGCTTGTTAAGTTAAACATCTTTTTCTGTCTCTTTGTCCTTTTTATCTTTTAAGCCTGCTAATACAATAACAATCTCACCCCTTGGTTCGTTCACGGTAAAATGCTGAATTACTTCTTCTAAGGAGCCTCGTACGGTTTCCTCGTGTAATTTGGAGATTTCCCGGGATACTGATACTTGGCGGTCCGTACCGAAAAACTCGGCGAATTGCGTCAAGGTCTTGAGCAGACGGAAAGGTGATTCATAAAAAATAATAGTCCGGTATTCCAAAGCCAATTCTTTTAGCCGGGTTTGCCTTCCTTTCTTTTGAGGGAGAAACCCCTCGAAACAGAACTTCTCATTGGGTAATCCGGATGCTACCAAGGCGGGCACGAAAGCCGTAGCTCCGGGCAGGCACTCTACGTCTACCCCTTGGCGAACACATTCCCTCACCAACATGAATCCCGGATCGGAGATGGCTGGCGTACCAGCATCGGAAACAAGGGCGATATTTTCGCCTCCCTTGATGCGGGCCGCGATTTGCTCCACCGTCTTATGTTCATTGAACTTGTGGTGGGACTGCATCTTGTTCTGTATCTCGAAATGTTTCAGCAAGATGCCGGTCGTACGGGTATCCTCCGCTAAAATAAGATCAGCTTCTTTTAGCACACGGATCGCCCGGAATGTCATATCTTCCAAGTTACCAACAGGGGTTGGGACTACAGTCAATTTTGCCATATCATATATTTATGAGAAGCGTTTTTCCAATAGCTTGATGAAATCGGCTACGGAAGCGTCTTCTATATTCCAGTTCAACACCTTGTTCAGATAAGTGACCGATTCCTCGTACGAGCTAAGATCGTTCAGGTCTGCGATCGCCTTATTCATTTTCTCCTCATTTCCTCCGAATAATTCCCTTCTGAAGCGGAAACGATCATTTAAACTGAATGCCTTACGGAAATCAGAAAGATTCTTTTTCTCCAATATATCATTCAGTGAAATACTGGATTTATCCGCTAATATAGTTTTATGTGGAATCTCTATCTCTTTCAAGGGGATTGTCTCTTGTACGATCTTTTCTTCTGGGATCACTTTTTCGACAATTGGTTCTACTACGATAGGTTCCTCAACGACCGGTTCTTGTACCTGTACGACCTCGATCGTAGGGGATACTTCCGGAGCCGGTTGCACCTCCGGCATCTGTAAAGGTTTACTTACGGGAATAGAATCGATAAGTCGTTGATGTTCTTCCATTTGTTTACGCAAAGCCTCTAACTGAAACTCCTCCAGCGTATGAAGCTCCTTCAATACCTTGTGGGTCAACTGGAAGGTCTGGTTGAAGAAAGAGGCGGGATAAATTTCCGCGTCCCTCATTCCGGCTACCAACTTCTCCAGCTCCCTGATATCGATCAATAGATAATCTATTTTTTCCTTGTTTGCCATTTCTATATGTTTTTCAGATGCTATAAATCATCCGGACATACGTATGTTTTGCAACAAAAATAAGTATTTCTTGTCAATGTTGCCAGTTTCGATCTTAAAATATTGTAAATCATTCGACGAACTCGTCCGGTAAATTCACCAGATATAGGTGATGGGTCGCCCGGGTAAAAGCCGTGTAGAGCCACCTATAGAAATCCTCACCAAGCATTTCCTCCGTGATGTAACCGATATCGAGAAAGACGTTCATCCATTGGCCGCCTTGGGCTTTATGGCAGGTTACCGCATAAGCGTATTTTACTTGGACGACGTTGTAATGAGGATCTACCTTCATCTTTTTCATTTTTCCCGCCTTGGTAGGAATGTCCTCGTAATCTTCCAATATGGTGTAAAAGAGCTTGTCGTTTAGCTCCTTAGGGAGGGCGGGGGAGTCGGTCTGTAAAGTATCCAATAGGATTTTCAAATCGATTTCCAGATCATAATCTTGAAAACGAGCCGTGATGTCGGCAAAGCGGAAGCCATACATCTCCGTGACACGGCGTACCCGCATGACTTGAATGATCTCTCCGTTCGCTATAAAGTCCATCTCCTTACAATTCGCTGTCCAATAATAATTGTTCTTCGCTACCATTAAACGATCGCCGGACGATAGCTCTTCTTCCCTGTATAGGATACGGTTACGTATGCCGTTATTATAAATCGTTGCTCGTTTATTCGAGCGGGAGATAATCATTGTCTCTTCCATACCGTCGCGGCTATAGGCGGAAGATATTTCCTCAATTAGCTCATCTCCATTGACTTTCGTGAAATCGGAGAAGCCTTTTAATTGTAATTTCGGAAAGATCTCGACCGTGTGGTTTCGTAGTGCGTCTCGTAGCCGGGTCGCGTTGAACAGGATTCCCGAGTCCTCGCTTTGGCGTACGACTTGAGTTAACGCTATCTCCCAAACCTGTAGGTTGTAACCCCGTAATATCTCAGGATTCAAGGCGGGACTCTCCGTTTGCATTACCGGAGGAAGCTGTGCGACATCTCCCATTAGGATAAGACGGCAGTTTTCCCCGGAATAGACATACTGGATTAAATCGTCCAACAGGCGTCCGGAACCAAAAACAAATGAATCCAATCCCTCGTTGGCGATCATAGAAGCCTCGTCGACGATAAAAAGTGTATCTTTATGTAAATTATCTGCCGGCATGAAGCCCGTCGGCTCATTGGAAAACGCCCGTTGACGATATATTTTTTTATGAATTGTATACGCTTTTTGGCCAGCGTAGCCCGAGAAAACTTTGGCTGCTCGTCCGGTTGGAGCCAACAAAAACGTTTTTTGCTTTAGTTCGTTAAGCGTTTTCACCAAAGCCCCGACCAGAGAGGTTTTTCCGGTTCCTGCGTAGCCTTTCATCAGTAGAAGGCTGTCCGGTTCCTCTGACAAGAGAAATTCGGTAAGCGTATGAAGCGCTAAAAACTGATCATCCGTCGGTTTATAGGGGAAATTTCGTTCGATTTGCTGGCTTATGTAACTATTTATCATTTTGATCGCAATAATTTTCGCGATAAAGGTAGTGTATTAAATATTCTTTTTTAAATTTGCCGAACGAAATAAATTCAAAAAACAATACAAACCATGAAAGTTACATTAAAGATTTTATTAGCTGCCGCAGTTGTACTGCTAGTTTACATGTGCTACAAGAGCGTCACTGGTCCGATTGAGTATGATGATCAGAAGACTATTCGTGACAATGCGATCATCGCCCGTTTGATTGAAATCCGTAAGGCTCAGATCGAATACAAGAACATGTATAAGACTCATGCCGGAAGTTTCGACGATTTGGAGAAATTCTTGAATACGGATAAGTTGCCGTTCTTGATCAAGGAAGGTGTATTGACGGATGAGCAGTTGGAGAAAGGTATGACAGAAGCAGAGGCTGTTAAGAAAGGTTTAATCAGACGTGATACCATGTGGGTATTGGCGAAAGATACTTTGCTGGGTAAGAACTATGATGTAGCGGCTATGCGTTATGTTCCGGCCGTTCCGGGTGAAAAGATTACTTTCAAGATGGATACGGCTACGTTGAAATCTGGTTCGGGTTATGAGATCAAAGTATTCGCTTGTGAGGTTCCTTACAAAGAATATTTGCGTGACATGGATGCTCAGTTGACTTATAACTTGATCGACAAGGCAGAGAAACAAGGTAAGTTCCCGGGATTGCGCGTAGGTTCTTTGGAAGAAATTAATAACAACGCAGGTAACTGGGAATAATCAGCGGCTCATATGACTATCAGCATTCCTGATACGTTAACTACTGATAATTCGGAAAAGTATATAGTGTCCATCCGGCTTCGGTCGGGTGGACTTTCTTTTTCCGGGTATGATCCCTCGGCTGGAGGAAGTTTCTTTTATCGGGAAACGGAATTCGATCGGGCGGTCTCTTTCATTTCTTCCCTTAAGGAGTTTTTCTTCGCTCATGAGTTTCTTACGTGGACTTATAAACGGATTAACGTGATCTGTGTATCTCCGGAATATAGCTTGGTCCCTGATAATTATTGGGGGGACGGTAAGGAAGGGCGTTTATTGGATTTCAGCTTTTCTACACTGGAATTGCATTGCTTAACCGATACTTTAAAGGAACAACAGGCTAAGTTGGTGTTTGGTGTAGACGAGGAGGTTTACGAATTTTGCTCCCGTTCTCTTTTGCATCCTTTTTTCTCCCACTACATGACTTCTCCGCTAACGCTATGGACAAAAGAAAGTAGTGCTAGCTTACCCCGGCAAATGTATGTCGTGATAGAACGAAAGCGGATGGATGTGGCCTGCTATGCTCAAGGGAAACTCTTATTTGTGAACTCTTACCCGATCGACCAATCGGACGATATAGTATACTATATATTATATGTATGGAAACAGGCGGGATTGAACCAAGAAAAGGACCAGTTGCTTTTAGCGGGGGAATCTTCCTTGCGAATGCGGGTTCTGGAGCGATTGCGAGCCTATTTACGCCATGTTAAGCCGGTGGAGATCCCTTCGGAAGCCTATTTGTTGGGAACGGATGTAACGAAAGCCCCTATGGATTTAATATCTTTATTAATATGCGAATAATAAGCGGTATATACGGTCGTCGGCGTTTTGACGTGCCCTCTTCGTTTAGCGCACGTCCTACGACGGATTTTGCGAAAGAGAATATTTTTAACGTAGTAAATAATTTGGTGGATCTGGAAGGCATGGATGCGTTGGATCTTTTTGCCGGAACCGGAAGTATCTCTTTTGAGTTGATCTCACGAGGATGCCGGAATGTAACCGCCATAGAGAAAAATAACGCTCATGCCTCTTTTATAGCCAAGGTAGCGAAAGAGCTGAAGACGGATGCATTGGCTCTGATTCGTGGGGATGTTTTCCGTTATTTGAATTCAGCCCCTAAGCAAAGTTTCGATTTCATCTTTGCCGATCCCCCGTATGCCTTGCCGGAGCTGCCGGAAATACCCGCCTTGGTTTTCGAGCGTGATTTACTAAGGGATGGAGGGATATTCATCATGGAACATCCTAAGACCAATGACTTCTCATCTTTGCCTTATTTTTATCAGCACCGGGTGTATGGCTCCGTGAACTTTAGCATCTTCCTTAAAGAAGGGGAGAAAACAGACGCATAAATGATTCCGCCATGCGTTGCTTGAGGGGGCGCTTTAACCAGCGGGAAGGGATCAAGCGCTCACAGTGATGCATGTCGTGTGTAAAGATCCGTTTCATTTGCAGGGCGAATTCCTTTTGATATACGAAAGCGTTAATCTCGAAGTTATGCTCAAAGCTACGGAAGTCCATATTGGCGGACCCGATGCTTGTCAATGCGTCGTCGGACACGACTAGCTTGGAATGCAAGAAGCCCGGTTTGTAGAGGTATACTTTTACGCCGGCCTTTACCATCTCGTCGATAAAGGAATGACTGGCCATATTCGCTGAGCGTGTATCGGAACGCTTAGGCAGCATCAAACGAACATCCACTCCCCCTAAGGCGGCGGTTTGCAACGCTTGGTTCAATCCTTCGGTAGGCAGGAAATAAGGGGTTTGTATAAAGATATACTTCTTGGCGTTGGCGATCATGAAAATGGTCGCTTGCAACAAAGTTCTCCATTGACCTACCGGACCGCTAGTGGCGATTTGCATAATATTATCGCTATAGATTTGGGCGGCCGGATAGTAAATCCGATCGTTCAAGAGTTTTTTACTAACCACGTACCAATCGATGAGGAATACGGATTGAAGCCCGTGCACTCCTTTCCCTACAAATTTGAAATGCGTATCCCTCCATGTGCCCCAAGAGGTTCCCTTATCGTATCGGTCGGCTATATTCATGCCTCCCATAAACCCGACTTTACCGTCTATCACGATAATCTTGCGGTGGTTCCGGTAATTCACCTTACTGGTGAAAACGGGGAACGCTACCCTCAAGAACGCATATACCTCGATACCCGCTTCCTTCATTTCCTTAAAGAAGCCGTCTTTTACATTCCAGCAACCCACATCATCATAAAGTACACGTACCTTCACACCTTCTTTTACTTTCTTGATAAGGAGTTGTTGCACCTGTTTTCCTATCTCGTCATCACAGAATATATAATATTGTATATGGATATGGTGGGTCGCTTTCTGGATCTCTTCCAGCAAGTCTTTGAACTTATCGGTACCATTCGTATAAATCGTGATTTGTGTTCCGTATAGGAGGGAGGATTGGTTGGTGTTAGTCAACAAGGTCGATAAAGGTTTATAGGGGTCCGGAACTACGCAGGCGTCTTGAGGTAATTTACCCTTTTGCGGCCTTTTCATGATGCGTTTATAGGTACGCCTCGATATGATCCGTTGTTTCCGGTTATCTTGTCCAAAGAAGAAATAGAAAAGCAGTCCGATACCGGGTGCTAATAATAAGACGATTACCCAAGGAATTGTCTTTAACGGATTCCTATTCTCTGTAATGATAACTAATACCAGTCCTAATATAGTGACGCTATACAATATGATAAATATCGTACCAACGATTAACTGTATATGAATGGCTGCTAACATGAAACTCTCTCTTTGCTATAATCTGCTATAATTTGCTAAGATAAGAATGCTTTCCGAGAATAGCAAATTTCCGTATTCTTTTTGGACTGTATAGAAGGGCCAAAAAGTAAGTTAACTTAAATGGCAAAGTAAGCTAACTTAAATGCCCGAGTAAGTTAACTTACTTTGCCAACGAAGCTAGCTGACTTTGGATGCGGGGTTATGTACATCTTAAAATAATGAGGTCGTTCTCTAAATATAAAGTGTCATTTGTTGATTTTGGCGCAGGCTATTATGAGAAGTATCTATGATAACAATAAAAATATTTAGATTGAAAACGACTGTAAAAAACGATCGTTTCAATTAGTCGTTTGCAAAGGTAGGCATTTCTCCGAGACCGGCAACCTTTTCCGATTAAATTTTGTCCTGCTATATATCTTCTTCTCAACAGGATAGATTAATCAAAGTGTCACGAATATGACAAAAGAGCATCATCTTTTTACTTTCTAAAAAAATGCAAGATCTAAACGATCGTTTTCACTAGTCGTTTTTTATGTGGAAGGGTAAGAATAAGAAAAACAGTAAACCAATGATAACTTGGAATCAAACTCTAGAGATATGAATAGAAAGTCTTCTATACGAGCCATTTTACTCCGTAAGGAATGCCTTTTATTCTTTTTGCTACTATTGCCTATGTTTACAAAGGCCCAATATAATAAGGTATATGCGGATATCACCGCAAATATGCTGGTCGATATGGGTTTTGAGAATGTTGTCTGGTCGGAAGACGAGAAGGAGAGAGTGTATGTCTTGGAGAATACCCCTTGGCGTTTGCAGGGTGTGGGACTGGCCCATGCCATAGACCGCATCCAGAAAACAGGCTTGCCGGAGAAGGGCAAATCCTGCCGTATCGTCGTATTGGATAATAATATACCGCAGATCTCATTGATCTATACGGCAAATCCGGACAGCTTGAAGGCGGCTCCCGGCTCCTATGCGGCCCGTTCCGCCTGGGATGCTACTTACGATCTGGGCGATAGCTGGGATAAGGTGAAGAAAGAGTACCGTATGAATAGCTCCTTATTTAAAGTAGACGTGGTGGTTTATCCGGAGTTGTATCTGAAGAACCTCATTATCACGCAAATCTACCAAGTATTATTCAACCTCTCGCCTGCGATCGAGGTCTCTTTCTGGAATGGGATGAAGCTGACGGCGCAGATGGTGTTTCCTATATATAATGATGGATATGGAAAGCGGATGGATAAGATTCACCCGGGAACAATCGCTCTTTCTCAATCATTCCGCTTACCGATGCGTACGTTTGCGAGAGTAAGCGTAGGGTTGTTTGATTCGGATCGCTATGGTATAGATTTGAAGGCGGTACATTATTTCAAGGATGAACGTTTTTCTGTGGAAGGGCGGATTGGTTGTACCGGGACGGGGTATTGGAATGGGTTCGAATTTCATTATGGTAAGCATCAACGAATCACTTGGTCGTTGGGGGGGAGTTTCTACTGGCCAAAATACAATACGCAGATATCGTTGAAGGCGGAACAATATTTATTGCATGAGGTTGGAGGACGAATCGACTTGATTCGTCATTTCCGATATTGCTCGATTGGTTTCTATGCGATGAAGGCGCAAGGTGCTTTGAAGAATGGAGGTTTTCGCTTCCAAGTGGCTCTTCCTCCCTATAAATACAAACGTAAATATGCAAGGGTGACAACTTCCGACAATTGGGGTATGTCTTATAATGCCGGAAACGAACGGTATTATTATAAGAACTATTATGCGTTGCCGGAAGATAACATGATGAAGCAAAATCAATTCAACCCGTACTTTATAAAGTCGGAATTACTCAATTTTTAAATAGTTTTATTATGAGAACAATTACAAAGTTACAGACCTTATTGGTCTTGTTTTTGACAACAGCCATGATCGGTTTCGCTGGCTGTAAGGATGACGATGGGGATGTGCCTGGGCCTACTCCGGGCAATGAAGCCACTTATGCGATCAGTGGTAAAGTGACAGACGTGGACGGTGCTGCTATGGCGGATGTGAATGTCGCGTTATCTGGAGCTAAATCAATGTCCGCTAAGACTGCTGCTGACGGACAGTATACTTTCGACTTGGGAAAGAATGCTGCCGGAGCCTATAAGGTGACTTTCTCTAAAGAAGGTTATATCGAGAGAAGCTATGATATAACCGTTAAGAAGGTAGAATCCGGCTTGGGTGAGAATATCCAGAATGCCGTGATGGAAAAGGGAACAACTCCCGAGCCTACGCCGGAATACAAGAAGGCGAAGTATTTCTTGACCGTTAGCGTGAAAGACGAGGCTGGAAAAGATATTACCGCTTCCGATCTTTCAGTGCTCGTTAAATTAGGTGACAAGGAAATCGCTAAGGAGAACAAGGCTAGCTTTGAGTTGTCTGACGTGGCAACGGGTACGTATGATATTACCGCTACGGCTTCCGGTTATGAGAAGACAGTCGCTAAAGTTGTTGTTTCTCCGGTTGAGGACCAAGAGAAGGCTGAGGGTGACGGTGATACATTTGACGTGAAGTATCCGGCTAATTTGGTATTGAAGGCTTCTACGCCTACTCCGACAGGTCCTTCTTATATTGTGGAAGGTGATGTTAAGGATGTGAATGGTAAAGCTGTTAATGCGACAATTACTTTGTCGGGCGCTTTAACAAAGATGATTTACCGTTCTGGGTTTGAGACTCAGACTGTGACAGGCTCTCATTATCGTTTTGTAATTCCTCAAGATGCTGTTACGGCTCAAATGAGATTTACAATTCGTGTTGTCGCAGAAGGATATGCCGCATATTCTTACAACTTTACTTTGGATGAGCTGAAACCGGGTGAGACTGCGAATGTGATCGCTGATTTCCATTTGACACCTGCTACACCGACTCCAGATCCGACTCCAACCCCAGACCCAACCCCAGATCCCGATCCTGTAACTAAGGGCGGAGAGGTTTCTAAACCGATTACAGAGGTGAATCCGGAAATCGGCGTTGAGCAAGTAGGTAAGGTCGAGGAAAAGATTGAAGCTAATCAAGAGAAAAAGGTCGAGGTAAAAGATGAGACAGGAAAGACAGTAGAGGTTGCTGTAAAGATACCGGAGGCTGTTGCGGATAAATATGAATCTGGCGCAAATGTGGCTGTTGCCAATCCTGAGACATTCGCTGCAAGTTTGGGCAAGATTGAATCTGTAGTAGAGGACAAATCTGAGGTTGATGAAATTTCATTCTCTACCGAAGGTTCTAATACAGGTGTTGTTATCGTGACTCCTAATAACACTACGGAGGATTTCTCTATTAAACGTGATGCTACGGTGGAATTAACGGTTAATAGTGAGAAAGCAGCGGAGATTGAGACTGGAACGGATGCTAGCACAGTAGCAGAAAGCGGTTCTCCAGCCGCAGCTGTTACCCGTATTTATACAGGAAAGCCTGACGGTACGGTTATTATTCCGGCTATGGTGATTAAAGCTTCCGCTCCTGCGGACTTCAAGAACGTATCCGATATGCCTCTAAACCTTCTGTATAAGAATGGAGATAATTGGGTAGTTGATAAAGATGCTAAAGTAGAGCTTAAGAATGGCCAATTGAATATCCCTGTAGCTCACTATTCTCAATTCAGCGCAGGTTTATTGATGGCGGTTAAGACTACAACCGCTCCTTCTGATAGTACGTTCTTTATCGAGAAATCGGAGTTTGGAGAATACAACAAGATGGTTTCGGTAGAGTTTACTTATAATGCGACTTTCTTAAATAATAAAGATTTGGATAAAGCTGTCCTTTCAGTTCCGTATGGAAATGCGGCTAAGGATTATTTGAAGAACTGCTTAGGCAAGAAAATCAACGCTGATGGTGGTCTGATCTCTTTCAAAAAATCATATGACGTGAAGGTCGACGAAGGCATGACTCTTAAGGGTGTAAACATTACTGTTAAGTATGCGGCTAAAGAATATGTTGTCTACTATCTGAATAAAGGTGGTTCTTTGGAATCGGTATCTGTTACGGTGTTGAGCGTGAAAGAGGCTAATCCTGCTCCTCTTTATGAGCAAAGCCACGGACATGGCCATGGCAATGGAAACAATGCCGGAGGCGGTATTTTTGGTAAATAATCAACAAGAAGACTGACCTCCCTATAAATAATGTTGAGCCGGAAGTTTATAAGTAAACAAAGAAAAATGAAGAAATTACTCTTATTGATCATATTCTTAAGTTGCTGGACCTTACTTCCGGCTCAATTATCTTATGGCACGACAGGGCTATTGCATGCTCCGTCCGCCGATATGCAAAAGGACAAGACCGTGATGCTTGGCGGAAACTTCTTGCATCAAGAGCTTACGCCTCCCAAGTTTAATTTTAATACGTGGAATTATTATTTGAACGTGACGATCTTCCCGTTTCTGGAAGTAGCGTATACTTGTACGCTGTTTACGGCCGAGAGCCTTGGATTGGATAAGCATGGCTATTCCGGATTCACGAACCAAGATCGTTATTTCTCCGCCCGCTTACGTGTGTTGAAAGAAAGCAAATACATCCCCGCTGTCGTGCTGGGGACTTCGGACCCTTTTACGTCATCCGGGCATAAATTCGCTTCAGCCATAGGGAACGGCTATTTCTGCCGTTATTATCTGGTCGCTACCAAACATTTTCAGCTGGGAAGGGAAACTTTAGGCGTTCATTTATCCTATCTGTATAACCGCCGTGAGGATTATCCCTTGAACGGTGTAGCGGGAGGTATCACCTACAATCCTTCATTCGCCCCGCATTTGAACGTCATAGCCGAATACGATTCGAAAGACTTCGCTATGGGAGCCACTTACCTACTATTCAATCATATACATTTTCAATTTGAATTGCAGCGAATGAAATATTTCTCCGGTGGACTGTGCTATAAGATTTATTTAAAATAAAAAGAGGTTCAGCTTTTGTCCGTTTTTAATCCGCTTGGAGGCGAACGGTTAGGCTGAACCTTTTTATATCTTGTTACGCTGTCGCGCTAGCCATATCTACGGCTTTATTCCCCGATGAAATTCTTGCGTATCAACTCGGCGGACTTGTACTCCTCTTCCAGATACGTCTCAATATGCCGTTTCTTCTTATCCTCTAATATCTCGTTAATAGCGATTAAGATACCCGTTTCTTCCACCTCTCCAAACTCATGGTTGATCGCTGTGCCGAATACACGCATCTTAGGCGACAAGCTCATGTAAGCATTTACCAAAGGAGGCACGTTGATGCCGAATTTACGAACCTCTTGGTTCAATACCTTGTAGTTATCCTTGAAATTATCGTGAGGGAAAAGAGATCTCATCTTCTCTACATCCATATTAGTCTCCAAAGGATATACCGGAGTGATCAGTTGGTCTGCGTCCGGGAAATGCAATCCGAGGAAGTATAAGATCATATTACGGGCCTCTTGGTTGTACGTATTGTACATAGTCACCTTCCCGAAATAATACCTCAAGCTCGGATCAACCACGGATAAAGCCCCCAATCCATCCCACAGGTTATCCAACACGAATAAGCCTTTCGCCCCGGAACGGGTGGATTGATACTCCAGAGCCACGAACGAGCGTCCCAACTCTACCGTATAAGGAAGGATCTCCTTGATAAATTTCTCTGAGAAATTAAACAAGTGCGAGGTCGCCAAGATCGGTTTGCCATTCTCGTCGAACTTAACGTCCGAACCACAAAGGAAACGGTATCCCCCCAAGATCTGCTCATCTTCCGGGCTCCAGACAATCAGCTGGCGGTAAGCGTCTTCCATCGTGTCATACTCATCGATATCCACAGGGAATCCCGTGCCACCCCCGTAATAACGGAAAGCGACCTCCCGCAGACGCCCTATCTCTTGCATGACATTGGGTGAGTCGTGCGCCGTGACGATATAAATCTCATTCTTCGATTTATTGGTACTTCTCAACCTCTTCTCTTTGGTCAATTCAGCCTTCAGTAGTGCCCTGTCTATGGGATTGATAATGTCTTGCATATGTTTCGTCTGTTAATCCTTGAGTTTGTAAACCTTGTTTTTTATCCACTCAGCCCATTCGGCGGGTTTCTTGCTATTGTCGAATGTCTGCCAAGGGATAGGCTTCCCGAAATAAATCCGGAAGGTCTTATGTTTGCTCCGGAACATCTCGTCCGGTAAATAAATCATCTCATAATTCATCTTTATACCCAACGCCTTGCGTATCCGGGCGAGGTTATAGAAGAAATTGGAATTCTTCCCGTCGAAATAGACCGGTACGATATCCCGCTTGTATTGCACCGCCTTCTGGATGAACGATTTCTTCCACTCCAAGTCTTGTATCTTGCCACCAATCTTGCGAGAGCATAATCCAGCGGGGAAAGTGATGATCTGGTCGTCCGAGGCAAAAGCCTCCTCCAGCATCCGTGCGTTGTCCTTTCCTTGGGTGCCGTGTTTGTTGATCGGTACAAAGATGGATTTTAGATTGGAGAGATAAAGTAATAAATCATTGACCGGATACTTGATGCGGCCTTCGAACCGGGAACCGATAACGGCGGAGAGACAGATACCGTCCAATCCTCCGAGCGGATGGTTGGAGGCGAAGATATAGCGCCCTTCGGTCGGGATGTTTTCCTCATGTACCAGATCGAGGGTAAGGTCAAAATAGCCGATAAGCTCACGCATGAAATCTACCCCTTCCTTATCGTGGTAACGGGTTAATATATCATTCAGTTCCTCTTGATGAACCGTGCGAATCAAGTAGTCCACGATAAATCCCGGAATCTTGCGTGACGCCTTGGGCGCCTTTTGTGCCAATACTTGCTTAATATCTATCTTTGTCACACCTTGTTTTGCCATCTATATAAGCTTGTCAAGGGGCAAAGATAAAGTTAATAATTAAAACGAGAGAGGTTTGAGTGAAGTTTTTGCTTTTTCGCCAGCTATCTTGGCCTTTTCCCCTTGATCTTTTAGCCGCTACCATTAGGGAGGTTAGTCCCCGGGCGCTTGACTATCGGTTATCTAACGGCTGTTGGACGATCATGCACCATCTGTTAGAAGATCATCTACCAACTGTTGCATGATCGTCCAACGGCCGTTAGAAGATGAAGGTGAAAGGAAGAATTGGTTAACGGATACCGGTGAAAAGCGTAAGAGATAAGGACGAAAAGACGAAGGGTTAACGACCTGTTGATAACTTTTTCCTACTTTTCTTATATAAATGTTGGCGGGTAATTTTGGAAATGTGTACTTTTACCCACCGATAAGGCATGTGCGTGCGTATCAAAGGAGTACGGCGCTTTATTTTAAGAGGAAGTTTAACGTAAGAACGACGAATGGAAGAAAAAGATAGTTGCTATCATGTACCGGTAATGCTGCGGGAAAGTCTGGAGGGATTGGATATCCGTCCCGACGGGATTTACGTGGATGTTACGTTTGGCGGTGGAGGACATTCCCGCGAGATCTTGAAACGGTTGGGTAGCGAGGGCGAACTTTACGGCTTTGACCAAGATGCGGACGCGGAGCATAATATCCCGGCAGATCCACGATTCACTTTCGTGCGCAGTAATTTCCGTTATTTGTATAATTTTATGCGTTACTATGGAGAAAGCGGGGAGGTAGACGGTCTGTTGGCGGATTTAGGTGTCTCTTCCCATCATTTCGACGATAAGGATCGCGGTTTCTCTTTCCGTTTCGACGGGGCGTTGGATATGCGGATGAATACGCGTGCGGGGCAGACCGCCGCTGATATCGTCAATAATTATACGGCGGAGGCGTTGGCCGATGTGTTTTATCTATATGGCGAGCTGAAGGTGTCACGGAAATTAGCCTCTGTGCTGGTGAAAGCCCGTGAGACAAAGAAGATAGAGACGATCGGGGACTTCTTGGAGGTGATCAAGCCGTTTACGGGAAAGGACAAGGAGAAGAAATTCTTGGCGCAAGTCTTTCAAGCGCTTCGTATCGAGGTGAACGATGAGATGAGGGCGCTGAAAGAGATGCTGCGGAGTACCTTGCGGGTGTTGAGACCGGGAGGACGATTGGTGGTTATCACGTATCACTCCTTGGAAGACCGTCTGGTAAAGAACTTTTTGAAGACCGGAAACTTCGAGGGGAAATGCGAGCAGGATTTCTTCGGGAACGTACGATCGCCTTTCCGCTTGGTCAATAATAAGGTAATCGTCCCGACCGACGAGGAGGTGGAGCGGAATCCCCGTTCCCGGAGCGCCAAGTTGAGAATCGCTGAGAAGGTATAAGGAGAAATAGATATGGAAGAAAACGGACAACATAAGAAAACGAGGAAGAAGGAGAAGCGTCTTTCGTTCTGGTATATACTCGGTGGCGGCGTGCTGAAAGAGGATTTTATCTTGAGGCATACGCGCATGATCGTGTTACTTGTCGTGTTGGCGTTTTTCTTTATCGGTAACCGGTATACTTGTATGCAAAAGCTGCGTGAGATCGACCGGTTGCAACAGCAATTGAGGGATGTGCGTTTCGAGGCGTTGTCGATCTCATCCGAGTTGACCGGCAATAGCCGCCAATCGCAAATCGAGTTGCTGATCGAGGAGCAAGGTATTGATCTGGAGGGTGCGAAAACCCCTCCTTATGAGTTATATAAGTGAGATAAGGTGTAAATAGGTATGTCTGAAGAAAACGAACCGAAAGAAATAGAGCCTAAAGGTAGCCGGATTTTATTCTGTTACTTCGTGGTCGTGCTGTTGCTGGGGCTTGTGGCCGTAGGAATCCTGTTCCGTGCCTTTGATACGGCCTTCGTGGAGAGGGATAAATGGATGAAGGTGGCCGAGAGCCAGAAACGACCGAACCGTTTGGTGTTGCCCGGACGTGGCAATATCTATTCGTCGGACGGTAAGTTGATGGCTACCAGCGTGCCTCGTTATTATATGTATATCGACTTTAAGGCGGATGCGTATACTCCGGCTAAGGATGCCAAGTATAATTGGCTGGATACGTTCAAGACGTCCAAGAAGGATGGGGTGGACTCGTTGGCGTTTTATCTTTCCCGTAAATTGAAGGATCGTACGCCGGCGGGCTATAAGGCTTATCTGCTGAAAGGGCTGAGCGGTAAAAGCCGCCAGTTCCCGATTTACGCGGGGAAGGTCTCGTATTCGGACTTGAAGGAGATCCGTAAGTTCCCGTTCCTTCGTCTGGGACGTTATAAGAGCGGTTTTTATACGAAGGAGATGGTGCAGCGCCAGAAACCTTTCGGGACCTTGGCGTCTCGTACGATCGGTGATATCTACGGAGAGATCGAGGAGGGTGGAACTACGAAGGGGAAGAATGGATTGGAGTTGCAATACGATTCGCTCCTGCGGGGGCAGGCCGGGTTGAGTTCCGTTCGCCGTGTCGGTGGAGGCTGGACGAACGTGATTGAGGTGGACCCGGTGGATGGCATGGATATTCGCACCACGATCGATATCAATATACAGGATATAACCGAGAAATCGCTGGTCGATAAATTGAAGGCGATCGATGCCGAGTCTGGTACGGCTGTCGTGATGGAGGTCGAGACCGGAGAGATCAAGGCGATCACGAATATGGGGCGTATCCGTGAGGGCGTATATGGCGAGACGAAGAACCATGCCGTGGCGGACGAGATCGAGCCGGGCTCTACTTTCAAGGTGGCCTCTATCATGGTGGCCTTGGAGGATGGTTTATGCAATCCGGGAGATACGGTCGATGTAGGCAATGGTATATATATGTATAAGGGGGCCCGCATGACGGACCATAATATGAATAAAGGCGGATACGGTCGGATCTCGGTGGAGCAGGCGATTTGGTATTCCTCCAATATCGGTGTGGCCAAGACGATCCTGAAAGGTTATTCGGATAACCCGACAAAGTTCGTGGAGGGACTGTACCGTATCGGTATGAACGCGGATCTTCGTTTGGAGATACCGGGGGCGGGACGTGCCAAGATACGTCGTCCGGATGATACGACCCGTTATTGGTCCAAGACCACTTTGCCTTGGATGTCGTTCGGTTACGAGACGCAGGTACCGCCGATCAATACGTTGGCGTTCTTTAATGCGATCGCGAACGACGGGAAGATGGTTCGCCCGATGTTTACGAAAGAGATCTTACATAACGGCAAGACCGTGCAGAGTTTTTCCACGGAGGTGATCAACTCTTCGATCTGCTCGGATCATACGCTGGCGTTGATAAAAGATATGTTGCTGGGAGTCGTGGAGAAAGGGACCGGTAAGGCGGTTCATTCGGATATTGTCCGGATCGCCGGAAAGACCGGTACGGCGCAGATCGCTACGGGCGGTGTCTACCGTACGAGCGGGCACCAAGTCTCTTTCTGTGGCTATTTCCCGGCCGATCATCCGAAGTATTCTTGTATCGTGGTGATCCGCCGTCCCCGTATTGGTTATCCTTCGGGCGGTACGATGTCGGGAGGCGTGGTGCGTGCGATCGCCGAGAAGATATACGCCAGCCATATGTCGTTCGATGTCCGGGATATGGAACGGGATTCGATGGCCGTGATGGTACCTCGTGTGAAAGGCGGCGATCTGAGGGCGGTAGAGGACGTATTAGATGAATTGGATATTAAGGCGGATACGGACAGTTTGGAGACAAAGTGGGTCGTAGCCTCCGCCGAGCAAGAAGAGAATAAGGTGAAATTAAGCGATCTGACGATTCGTGAGGGCCTGGTACCCCGGGTAGTCGGCATGGGTGCTAAAGATGCGGTTTTCTTGTTGGAGCAAGCCGGTCTGCGTGTCTCTTTGTCGGGTGTCGGACGGGTCGTTTCGCAGAGTATTCAACCCGGACAGCGAGTGTCTAAGGGGCAGACCGTATTATTAACATTGAAATAGGTATGGAACTAAGGGATTTAATCGGTGCGTTGGAAGCTCCTATGTTGATGGGGGCGGATAATGTGGATATCACGAATATTCAATCAGACTCTCGTCGGGTGACGAAAGGGTCTTTGTTTGTCGCTGTGAGAGGTACGGCCGTGGATGGCCATGCCTATATGGACAGCGCCATAGAGAAGGGGGCTGTCGCTATCGTATGCGAGGAGGCTCCGTCCTATTTGGAGGGGAGATGCTCGTTTATCGTGGTGAAGGATTCGGCGGAGGCGCTGGGTCTTTTGGTTTCCCGCTGGTATGGTGATCCTTCCGGGAAATTGGTGTTGGTAGGCGTGACGGGTACGAACGGGAAGACTACGATCGCTACCTTATTATATGAGATGTTCCGGAAGATGGGGCATAAGGTGGGATTGCTTTCCACGGTATGTAATTATATAGATGGCGAGGCGGTACCGACGGATCATACGACACCGGACCCGCTTACGCTTCATTCCTTGATGGCCCGGATGGTAGAGGCCGGATGCGAGTATGCTTTTATGGAGGTTAGCTCTCATTCGATCGATCAGCGGCGCATCAGCGGCTTGTCTTTCGACGGGGGGATTTTCACGAACCTGACCCGCGATCATTTGGATTACCATAAGACCGTGGAGAATTACTTGAAAGCGAAGAAGAAATTCTTCGATGACCTGCCTGCTGGGACTTTCGCCTTGACGAATGCCGATGATAAATCCGGCTTGGTGATGTTGCAGAATACGAAGGCGAAAAAGCTGACCTATTCCTTGCGTACCTTGGCCGATTTCAAGGGAAAGATATTGGAATCTCATTTCGAGGGTACAGACTTGATCATTAACGGTCGGGAGGTTATGGTGCATTTCGTGGGACGTTTCAACGCTTATAACTTGCTGGCCGTGTACGGAGCCGCGGTTTCTTTAGGGAAAGATCCCGAGGAGGTGTTGATCGTGCTGAGCACGCTTCGCTCCGTATCCGGTCGCTTCGAGACGATCCAGTCTCCGCTCGGTTATACGGCGATCGTGGATTATGCTCACACACCGGATGCCTTGACGAATGTACTGAATGGCATTCATGAGGTATTGGACGGGAAAGGACGTATCATTACCGTCGTGGGTGCCGGGGGAAACCGGGACAAGGGGAAACGCCCGTTGATGGCGAAAGAGGCTGCCAAGCTGAGCGATCAGGTAATTCTGACTTCCGATAACCCGCGCTTTGAGGAACCGGATGATATTATTAACGATATGGTAGCCGGATTGACGAAAATGGATATGGAACGTGCCTTATGTATCACGGACCGTACGCAAGCGATCAAGACCGCTACGATGTTGGCGAAGAAAGGGGATGTGATCCTTGTTGCCGGAAAAGGCCACGAAGACTATCAGGAGATCAAGGGGGTGAAACATCACTTTGACGACCGTGAGAAGTTACGCGAGATTTTTTCGACACAACAATCATAATATTTAAGACGACATGCTTTATTATCTTTTTAATTATTTGGATCAGTTGGATTTCCCGGGAGCGGGTATGTTTAAGTACGTATCTTTCCGCTCGGGGTTGGCCTTGATCTTGTCCTTGTTTATCTCTACGGCGATCGGCCGGCGTATCATCGATCAGTTGCAAATGTTGCAGATCGGCGAGACGGTGAGAAATCTTGGGCTGGAGGGCCAGATGAGCAAGAAGGGAACGCCAACGATGGGAGGTATTATCATTATTATCGCTATATTGATCCCGACTTTACTGTGTGCCAAGCTGAATAATATCTATGTGATATTGATGTTGGTGACTACGGTTTGGCTGGGAGCCTTGGGATTCGCGGATGATTATATCAAGGTGTTCAAGAAGAATAAGGAGGGCATGCACGGACGTTTCAAGATCGTCGGGCAGGTAGGACTGGGCCTGATCGTTGGCTTGGTATTGTTCATGAGCCCGGATGTGGTGATCAAGGAGAATATGGAGGTGCGCCATGATAACGTGATCGAGGAGGTGCGTTATCATACGGTGGAGACCAAGTCGACAAAGACGACCATCCCGTTCTTGAAAAACAATAATTTCGATTACGCCAACTTGGTGAACTGGGCGGGCGATTATAAGGAGGAGGCCGCGTGGCTAGTGTTCGTGCTGATGGTGATCTTTGTGGTGACTGCCGTGTCGAACGGAGCCAATATGACGGATGGATTGGACGGCTTGGCTGCCGGGACATCGGCGATCATCGGGGTGGCGCTCGGTATTTTGGCCTATATGTCATCCCACTTTGAGTTCGCCTCGTTCTTGAATATCATGTTTATACCCGGCGCGGAGGAGTTGGTGGTTTATGCCGCTGCCTTTATCGGTGCCACGGTCGGTTTCTTATGGTACAACTCGTATCCGGCCCAAGTATTTATGGGAGATACGGGTAGCTTGACCTTGGGAGGTATTATCGCCGTTTTTGCGATCATCATCCGTAAGGAGTTGTTGATTCCGATCCTTTGCGGTATTTTCTTGGTGGAGAATATATCGGTCATGTTGCAAGTGGCCTACTTTAAATATACGAAGAAGAAGTATGGGGAAGGTCGCCGTATCTTCAAGATGGCTCCTTTACACCATCATTTCCAGAAACCGGGAAACGCGGGTATACAGGCGTTGATCCAAAAGCCGTTCAATGTCGTGCCTGAATCGAAGATCGTGGTCCGTTTCTGGTTGATCGGTATTATTTTGGCTGTTATGACGATAGTTACGTTAAAGATGAGATAAAAGATGAGTAAGAGAATGGTTATATTAGGGGCCGGGGAGAGTGGCGCAGGAGCCGCTGTCTTGGCGAAGGCGAAAGGATTCGACGTGTTCGTGTCCGATAAATCGTCTATCAAACCTAAGTATAAGGAGATGCTGGACAACCACGGGATTCGTTGGGAAGAGGGACAGCATACCGAAGCCGACATCTTGAGTGCCGACGAAATTGTCAAGAGCCCGGGTATTCCCGACAAGGCTCCTATCATACAGTTATTGAAGAAGCAAGGTACGCCGATCATCTCCGAGATCGAGTTTGCCGGAAGGTATACGGACTCGAAGATGATTTGCATCACGGGTAGCAACGGCAAGACGACAACGACGATGCTTACGTATCATATACTGAAAGAAGCGGGCGTGGACGTGGGCTTGGCCGGAAATGTCGGAAACAGCTTGGCGCTTCAGGTTGCGGAAGATCCACATGCGGTCTACGTGATCGAGTTGAGCAGTTTCCAACTGGATAATATGTACGACTTTAGAGCGGATATCGCTATTATATTGAATATAACACCGGATCATCTGGACCGTTATAACTATGAGATGCAGAATTATGTAGACGCTAAGTTCCGCATCTTGCAAAATCAGACGAAGGACGACGCCTTCATTTTCTGGAACGATGACCCGATCATAGCCCGTGAGATCGCCAAACGGCATCCTGAGGCTACTCTTTACCCATTCGCCGAGACACATGAGAACGGCGTGAAGGGATATACGGAAAATAATCAAGTAGTTATTGAAACGGCAAACGGAACATTTACGATGGAACAAGACCTATTGGCATTGACTGGTACGCATAACCTGTATAACTCTTTGGCTTCGGGGATAGCGTCCAAGATCGTGGACATTCATGATGAGAAAATACGTGCCTCACTCAGTGATTTCACGGGTGTTGAGCACCGTTTGGAAAAGGTGCTTCGCGTGCGTGGTGTTGATTATATCAATGACTCGAAAGCTACGAACGTAAACTCTTGTTGGTATGCCTTGCAGAGCATGACGACTCCGGTCGTTTTGATCTTAGGGGGCACGGATAAAGGGAATGATTACTCGGAGATCGAGGAATTAGTGAATAAGAAGGTACATTCATTGATTTTCATGGGTGTGGATAATACGAAACTGCATGCGTTCTTCGACGGGAAAGTGGCGAACATCGAAGACGCCCGCTCGATGGAGGAGGCTGTGGCGAAAGCTTATAAGATGGCTCATAAGGGAGATACGGTATTGCTCTCTCCTTGTTGCGCCAGCTTCGACCTGTTCAAGAGCTATGAGGATCGGGGCGATCAGTTCAAGGCTTGCGTACGTAATTTGTAATAAAGGATAAAATGGATCTGGCGAGTAAACTGTTTAAGGGCGACCGGGTGATATGGATCATCTTCATGTTCCTGTGTCTTATATCGGTGGTGGAGGTGTTCAGCGCGACCAGTACGATCGCTTATAAGAACGCGAATCACTGGGCGCCTATCGTACGGCACGCCACCTTTTTATTGGGAGGTTTCGTCATGGTATTGCTGTTACATAATATACCGTGTCGTTTCTTCTCTGCGTTTATTATATTATTGCCGGTCTCGATGTTGATGTTGATCGTGACGCCCTTTATCGGCGTGGACGCTAATGATGCGCATCGATGGCTGGAAATCATGGGAATACAGTTCCAGCCTTCGGAGTTCGGGAAGCTGGCTTGTGTCGTGTTTGTCGCTTTCTTGCTCAGCAAGCGGGGGAAATTAACGGAGAACCAGATCTTTAAGTATATACTGATTGGAGTAGGACTCACCTGTGTCTTGATTCTGCCAGAGAACTTCTCTACGGCGTTTATGCTATTCGGGGTTTGTTTCCTGATGATGTTTATCGGTCAGTTGCCATTTGGTAAGTTGGCGAAGCTGGCGGGCATCTTGATGTTGGCGTTGGTATTGTTCTTGGTGTTGCTTAAGTTTACGCCGGCCGCTATTACTCAGTATTTGCCGGATCGATTCGTTACTTGGCAGGGGCGTTTGGAGCGTTTCTTCGACGGGCATAAGGATAATTTGGATGAGAGCGGTACGTATAAGATAACCGATGATAATTATCAGGTAACCCATGCGAAGATAGCTATTGCTAGGGGAGGTGTATTAGGACAGATGCCCGGACATGGCCAACAGCGTGACTTCCTGCCACAGGCGTATTCAGATTTTATCTATGCGATTATCATAGAGGAACTGGGTATCGTTGGGGGGATCTTTGTACTGTTGCTTTATATAATGTTGCTAGTGCGGGTCGGGATGATCGCCCGGAAATGTGATAAATCATTCCCGAAATTCCTAGTGTTGGGATGTGGGTTGCTGGTGGTAGTCCAAGCTTTGGCGAATATGGCGGTAGCCGTGAATTTAGTGCCCGTTACCGGGCAACCGATGCCGTTGGTGAGCCGGGGTGGTACGTCTACGCTTATATCTTGTATCTATTTCGGGATCATATTGAGCGTAAGTCGTTTTGGAGCCAATATCGGAAATGAGGATGAGGAAGAGGAGGATACGGAGAATCCAGAGAATCCTTCCGACGAGCCATCCGGAGAGACAATAAATCAGGCGGTCGAGGGAGAGAAAGAAGATAATCCGCTATCGGCTGTCGAAACGATAACTGTAGAGTCAAAAGTATGAGAAAGTACCGGATCATAATAAGTGGTGGTGGTACGGGAGGCCATATCTTCCCGGCCATATCTATCGCTAATACTTTCAAGAAACGTTTTCCGGATGCGGAAATCTTATTTGTGGGGGCGGAAGACCGCATGGAAATGGATAAGGTTCCGGCAGCTGGTTATAAAATCGTAGGTTTACCAGTGAGTGGGTTTGATCGTGCCCATTTGATGAACAACGTGAAGGTTATGGCTCGTTTAGCGAAAAGCTTGCGCTTGGCGAGGAAGACGATCCGTGAGTTCAAGCCAGATATAGCGGTCGGCGTGGGCGGTTATGCCAGTGGACCGACTTTATGGATGGCGGCTTCGCAAGGTGTTCCTGCGTTGATACAGGAGCAAAACTCGTATGCCGGTGTGACCAATAAGTTGTTGGCGAAGAAAGCGAGCAAGATTTGTGTCGCTTACGAGGGCATGGAGAAGTTCTTTCCGGCGGATAAGATCGTGATTACGGGAAATCCGGTGCGACAGGATTTGGAAGAGGCGCTGAGTAAGAAAGAGGAGGCGTTGGCGTTCTTCGGGCTTTCTCCGGAGAAAAAAACGATCCTTGTGGTAGGTGGTAGCCTTGGCGCACGGACGATTAACCGGAGTATTCAAGGGGATCTGGATAAGTTCTTCGCCTCGGATGTACAGGTTATTTGGCAAACCGGTAGGTATTATTACAGCGACGCTTCCAAGCATTTGAAGGCGTACCGGGGAATGCCGGTTTGGTGCTCAGACTTTATTACCCGTATGGATTATGCTTATTCAGCGGCCGATTTGGTGATATCCCGTGCGGGGGCTAGTTCTATCTCGGAGCTTTGCTTATTAGGAAAACCGGTGGTCTTGGTGCCTTCGCCGAATGTGGCGGAAGATCATCAGACCAAGAATGCCTTGGCCTTGGTCCATAAGGATGCCGCCGTTATGATCGCCGATAAAGACGCGGAAAAGGATTTGGTGCCTACTGCCTTGAAGATAGTTCATGACGATGAACGTTTGCGTACGTTGAGCCGTAATATCGAGACCTTGGCGCAACGCCATAGCGCAGACCGTATCGTGGATGAGATTGTTAAGATTATAGATAAGAAATAAGGAATATGGATATAAATAAAGTGACAGCGGTGTATTTCGTAGGTGCCGGGGGCATTGGGATGAGTGCCTTGATCCGTTATTTCCTCGCTAAGGGAAAACGAGTGGGCGGATACGATAAGACCCCTTCCGATTTAACCGAGGAGTTGAAAAAGGAGGGAGCCGATATTCACTATGAGGATAATGTAGCTTTGATCGGGGAGGCGTTCAAGTCGCCCGATGATACGCTGGTGGTTTATACGCCGGCGGTCCCGGAGTCGCATACGGAATTGACCTATTTCCGGGCGCACGGTTTTGAGGTGATGAAGCGGGCACGTGTCTTGGGAGAGATTACGAAAAGCAGCCGGGGTTTATGCGTGGCGGGAACGCACGGCAAGACAACGACCTCTTCTATGCTGGCTCATTTGCTGAAACAATCGCCGGTGGATTGCAATGCTTTCCTCGGAGGAATCCTAAAGAACTACGAGAGTAATTTGATGTTGTCTGATACGAGCGACTTTACCGTGATCGAGGCGGATGAGTTCGATCGTTCTTTTCATTGGCTTACTCCTTATATGGCAGTGATTACTTCCGCAGATCCAGATCATCTGGATATTTACGGTACGGCGGAGGCTTACCGGGAGAGTTTCGAGAAATTTACCTCCTTAATTCGTCCTGATGGTTGTCTACTGATCAAGAAGGGAATCAACGTAACGCCCCGTTTACAGGAGGGTGTCAAGAAATATACCTATTCCGTTACGGAAATAGCGGACTTTTACGCTGAAAATATTCGTATTTGCGACGGAAATATTACCTTTGACTTCGTTGGTCCGGAAATCCGTATTCCTGATGTGGAATTAGGTGTTCCCGTAAAGGTTAATATAGAGAACGGGGTAGCGGCTATGGCGATCGCTTGGTTGAACGGAGTGAAACCGGAGGATTTGAAAAAGGGTATGGCTACATTTGCCGGACCTCGCCGCCGTTTCGATTTCCATTTGAAGACTGATCAAGTGGTATTGATCGATGATTATGCCCATCATCCGGCCGAATTGCGACAGAGTATCTTGTCGGTGAAGGAATTATATGCGGGTCGTAAGGTGACAGGTATTTTCCAGCCGCATCTATATACCCGTACCCGGGATTTCGCTGGTGATTTCGCCGCGAGTCTCTCTTTATTGGATGAGTTGATCTTGCTGGATATCTATCCGGCTCGTGAGGAACCGATTCCGGGGGTGAGCTCTCGGATCATTTTTGATAAGGTGACGATCCCTTCCAAGACGCTGTGTAAGAAGGAAGAGCTTTTGGACGTGGTTGCCGCCGGGAAATATGAGGTAGTATTAATGGTAGGCGCCGGTAATATCGACCGTTTGGTGGAGCCTGTAAAAGAGATTTTATGTAAACAAATAAGGAAACCGTGATCCGAATAATTTCCATAGTAGTAGCCACGTTGTTGTTCTGTTACATCGTGTTTGTGTCGTTTTTCTTTCGGGAAATACGTCAGGACTCTATTTGCCAAGATCTGCAAGTCGTGGTGAAAGACAGTCTGGATAAACACTTCGTGAGCGAGAGTGACCTTGTGTCTATACTGAAGAAAGCCGGGCTAGATCCGATCAAGCGGTCAATGGCCGACGTGAATACGGATAGGATAGAGACGGAATTGCTTAAGAATGAGATGATCGCCCAAGTGGAGGCGTATAAGACTCCTTCGGGTATTATCAAGCTAGAGGTCATGCAAAAGATGCCTATCCTCCGGATTATGGGCGTAAGAGGTAGTTATTACGTGGATAATCTGGGAACCACCATGCCGATCAGTCGTCGGTATGCCGCACATGTGCCAATTGTGAGTGGATATGTGGAAAAAGAGCTTGCGGTGACCGACTTATACAAATTTGCATTATTTTTGCAAGAGAATGAGTTCTGGAATGACCAGATTGAACAAATCTATGTCTATCCGGATAATGATATAGAACTTATTCCAAGAGTGGGTAACCACCGGATCATGTTGGGTACTTTGGATGAATTCGAAGAAAAGCTTGCGAATTTAAAGCTTTTCTATGAACAAGCGATCCCTAAAGTGGGTTGGGAAAAGTACAGTATGATTAATTTAAAATATAAGAATCAGATTGTTTGTACTAAAAAATAGATGATATGGCATACACAGACTTTATAGCAGCTATTGACCTAGGTACCTCCCATATGGTAGGAATGGTGGGGACTAAGAATGCGACGGGCGCTCTTTCAATCATCGCCTACGAAGTTGAGAACTCCGGCACCTGCATACGAAGAGGATGTGTATATAACGTGAAGGAGACGGCGAGTAAGATAAAACGCTTGATCCTCAAGTTGGAGAATAAACTGGGGGGGACCAAGATCGGGCAGGTATATGTGGGACTGGGTGGCCAGTCACTCCGTTCTATCGAGCATACGGTTTGCAAGGTATTGGGAACGGAAGGAGTGGTCACGGAGGAGATCATAGACTCTCTTTATCAAGAGTGTAAGGATTATCGTCCGGATATGTTGACCGTTCTTGACGTGGTTTCTCCTTCCTATTTTTTAGATGATAAACCAGAGTCCAACCCGGTGGGCGTGCCTTGTAGCCGTATCGAGGCTCGTTATAAGTTGATTGTTGGACGTCCTTCCTTGAAATTAAATATTGTCAATAGCATCTCGGAACAAGCGAAAATCGAGATCGCCGGTATTCTGGTGTCACCCCTTGCGTTGGGAGATGTTGTTTTGAGCGACAATGAGAAGGACTTGGGTTGCGCCTTGATCGGTTTCGGTGCCGGCGTGACGACGATATCTGTCTATAAGGGTGGTAAGTTGGCCAGCCTTTCCGTTGTTCCCTTTGGAGGTAATTTGATAACAAAAGATATAACCAATCTCAGGGTCGTAGAGTCTGAGGCGGAACGCTTGAAGATCACTTATGGTAGCGCGAAAGCGGACCGGGATAATGATATGACCATCCAAGTGAGTTTAGCGGATGGAATGGGCTTGCGTGAGATTAAGCTGGCCGAGTTGAACGGCGTGATCGAGGCCCGTATGGATGAGATCTTAGAGAATGTATATGCTCGTCTGGAGGCTACAGGCTTGATGAGCGTTCTCGGTGCCGGCATCGTGATTACGGGTGGAGGCGCCGCTTTGAAGAATTTACCGGCTGTTATGAGCGAACGCTTGAAGATGGAGGTTCGCTATTCAGCGGTTCGCAAGGGGGTTGTCGCTAGTGGTGATTTAGTGGTCGCCAGCAATCCCGAATATGCGGTAGCCGTCGGCCTCTTGGCGAAAGGAACTAAGAATTGCGCGTTATATATTCCTCCTAAACCGGAGCCTAAGATTGAGCCGGTGGTTGAGCCTGAACCGACAGTGGAACCGACTCCGGAACCGGAACCCGTCAAGGAGAAGCCGAAGAAAGAGAAGAAAAAAGGTCCCGGCTTGTTCGGGCGGTTGACAAAAGGAATCGATACCTTTGGTAAAACCCTCTTCGATGACGATGATAACGAGAGTAAATAACGTGATCTACGAATGTAATAAAACCGGAAGACAATGGACGATACAATATTAAATTTTAATTATCCTACGGATACTCCCAAAATCATTAAGGTGATTGGTGTTGGAGGCGGTGGCGGAAACGCTGTTACTCATATGTATAAGGAGGGCATACACGATGTTACATTCGTGTTATGTAATACGGATAATCAAGCCTTGAACCGTTCGGATGTTCCTATCAAGTTGTTGCTGGGACGTGAGATCACGCAGGGATTGGGCGCGGGAAATAAGCCGGAACGTGCGATGATGGCGGCCGAGGAGAGTCTGGACGATCTTCGAGGTATGTTGAACGACGGTACGAAGATGGTATTTATTACCGCCGGTATGGGTGGTGGTACCGGTACGGGTGCCGCTCCGGTTATCGCTCGTATCGCGAAGGATATGGGAATATTGACGGTAGGTATCGTAACCATTCCTTTCTTGTTCGAGGGTGAGCGTAAGATTATACAGGCCTTGAATGGTGTGGAGGAGATCGCGAAGAACGTGGATGCCTTATTGGTGATCAATAACGAGCGTTTGCGTGAGATTTATTCGGACCTTTCCGTGATGAACGCTTTCGGCAAGGCCGATGATACCTTGACGATCGCCGCCAAGAGTATCGCGGAGATCATTACGCTTCCGGGTATTATCAACCTCGACTTCGCCGATGTTAACACCACGATGAAAGATGGTGGTGTCGCTTTGATGAGTAATGGTTTTGGTGAAGGAGAAGGACGTGTTCGCCAAGCGGTGGAAGACGCTCTGAATTCTCCGCTATTAAGCAACAACGACGTAAAGAACGCCAAGAAAATCCTGTTCAACGTATATTTCAGCGAGGAAGCCGAGTTGCGCATGGAGGAGATGAACGACGTGCATAACTTTATGTCCGAGTTCAACCGTGATATAGAGGTTATCTGGGGTACTGCCGTGGATAATACATTAGGTAATAAAGTGAAAATGACGATCCTCGCTACTGGATTTACGATGGATGATATTCCATTGATCGCTGATAAACGCAGGAATGAAGCCGCTCAGATGACGGAAGAAGAATTGCGCTTAGAAGAAGAGCGAATCGAGAAAGAGCGTAAGGAGCGTGATTTGATTGGTAAATATTATGGTGCTTCCGCACAAAAGGTGGGTCGTTTTACCTCTCGTGCGAAAGCGGTAGTTTTGACTCAGGAAGAGTTGGACGATGATGCCTTGATCGCTTTGATAGAGGATAATCCGACTTATAACCGGGATCCGAAGATCGTAGCCCGTGCCCGTTCCAAAGTAGCGGGAGAGGATATTCAAGTATCGGCTCCGACAACGGCGAAGCAACCGGCTAACCAACCTCGCCAAGATTCTCAGCGGGGGGGTAAACAAGTGATCAGTTTCCGATAGTTAATAATATAATAAGGATATGGATTTATTTGAACAAGTCAGTGAAGACATTAAAAACGCAATGAAGGCGAAAGATAAAGTCGCCTTGGAGACATTGAGAAATGTAAAGAAATTTTTCTTGGAAGCGAAAACCGCTCCGGGAGCCAATGATATGCTGACGGATGCGGATGCCTTGAAGATCATGCAGAAGTTGGTGAAACAAGGGAAAGATTCTGCTACGATTTATGTGCAACAGGGCCGTCAAGACCTAGCGGATGTTGAGTTGGAGCAAGTAAAAGTGATTGAGAAATATTTACCTCAACAAATGTCTGCCGAGGAATTGGAGAAAGAATTGAAAGCTATTATCGCTCAAGTCGGTGCCGCTGGCCCGAAAGATATGGGTAAGGTAATGGGTGTAGCCTCAAAAGCATTGGCAGGAAGAGCCGAAGGACGGATGATTTCCGAGACGGTTAAGCGTTTACTTAATTAATTGATTCATACGAAGACCGCACTAAGGGCATTCTGACAATTACTCGTTAGAATGCCCTTGGTACGGTTTTCTCGTATATACCTTTTCCTTTGACAATTTAATTCTTTAGAAAACCATGATTACTTTTACATGTTGTCTGATAGCCCTTATCGTTGGATATTTTACGTATGGTAAATTTGTCGAGCGGGTGTTTGGCGTAGATCCCTCCCGGGTTACTCCCGCTTTCACAAAACAAGATGGTGTCGATTATATACCCTTGCCTACTTGGAAGATTTTCATGATCCAATTTTTGAATATAGCGGGTCTGGGACCTATTTTCGGCGCTATCATGGGGGCTAAATTTGGGGTAGCTTCTTTCCTTTGGATCGTATTGGGAAGTATATTTGCGGGCGCTACCCATGATTTCCTATCGGGAATGCTTTCGTTGCGGCATGATGGAGAAAGTCTTCCTGAATTGATCGGACGGTATCTGGGGAACAACTTTAAGCAATTTATGCGGGGCTTTACGGTTATCTTGATGATCTTGGTGGGTGCTGTTTTCGTAGCTGGGCCTGCAGGGTTGCTGGCTAAACTGACTCCGGAATATCTAGATGCTACGTTCTGGATTATCGTCGTATTCATTTATTATATACTGGCTACTCTATTACCTGTTGATAAGATTATCGGAAAGATCTATCCATTATTCGCCATCGCTTTGCTATTTATGGCCGTAGGTATCTTGGTTATGTTATTTATTAACCAGCCGCCGTTACCTGAGATTACGGATGGACTTAGTAATACGCATCCGGGAGGCTTGCCTATTTTTCCGATCATGTTTGTTAGTATCGCTTGTGGCGCTATCTCTGGCTTTCATGCTACCCAAAGTCCATTGATGGCCCGTTGCATGAAAAGTGAGAAATACGCCCGTCCCGTATTTTACGGAGCGATGATTACCGAAGGTATCGTAGCCTTGATCTGGGCCGCCGCCGCTACGTATTTCTTCCATAATAACGGAATGGAGGAGAACAATGCCGCTGTCGTAGTAGACAGTATCACGAAAGAGTGGCTGGGCGCTGTCGGAGGTGTATTAGCGATACTGGGTGTGATAGCAGCTCCGATTACTTCTGGCGATACGGCTTTCCGCTCGGCTCGTCTGATTGTCGCAGACTTCCTGCATATGGAGCAAAAAACGGTGGTCAAACGTCTGATGATCTGTATTCCCATGTTTATCGTTGCGATAGGAATCTTATTATATAGTCAAAAAGATAAGGATGGCTTCGATATGATCTGGCGTTATTTCGCATGGAGTAACCAGACGTTGGCAGTATTTACCCTATGGGCCTTAACCGTATATTTGGTACAAGCAAAGAAATTATATGTGATAACCTTGATTCCCGCCTTATTCATGACGGCGGTATGTTCTACCTATATTTTTGTAGCTCCGGAAGGGTTTGGTCTTTCCTCCGGTTTTTCTCAACTTTTGGGGCTACTAGTTACATTGATCGTTTTCGGGATCTTCTTAGTCTGGAAAAGAAAGAAAGTATAAAAAAGGCTGGCTTACATTTAGCCAGCCTTTTCTGTCGTTATTGTTCAAGTGAATTAAAGCACTTGTATGCCTTCCTCACGGGCTTGTTCCTCCCCGGAAGGAGTGATTAATTTATAACCCTTGCCGTGGATGTTGATGATCTCGATACCCGGATCGTCTTTCAACAATTTACGTAATTTCGTGATATAAACGTCCATGCTACGAGCGTTGAAATAGTTATCGTCTACCCAGATTGTCTTCAAGGCGTAGTTACGCTCAAGGATCTCATTTGCGTGGGCGCACAACAAACTTAATAATTCGCATTCCTTCGTGGTAAGTTTCGTAACCTTGTCGCCGATAGCCAACGTTTGTTTTTGGGTATCGAACAAGAAGTTTCCTAACTTGTAGAAAGGAATATCTTTCATCTTCTTACCTTTCACACGGCGAAGGATAGCCTCGATACGAAGCAATAGCTCTTCCATGCTAAACGGTTTTGTCAAGTAGTCATCCGCACCGATCTTGAATCCTTCCAAGATGTCTTCCTTCATAGTCTTGGCTGTAAGGAAGATAATAGGGATATCAGGATTGATAGAGCGAATTTCTTGTGCCAAGGTGAAACCATCTTTCTTTGGCATCATGACATCCAACACACAAAGATCGTATTTACCTTTGGTAAAACCTTTGTATCCGGCTTCTCCGTCAGAGAATAGGTCCGTTACATACCCTTTAGCTTGTAAGTATTCTCTTAAAAGCATTCCTAAATTCTCATCGTCTTCACAAAAGAAGATCTTTAGTTTTTCTTCCATAACTAACTTTTTATAAGAGGTAAAGTAATAATAAATTTTGTTCCAATGTTTCCGGCACCACTTTCAGCACGGATCGTACCTTTGTGGTCCTCAATAATTTTGCGTACGTAAGCGAGTCCGAGACCGAACCCTTTCACGTCATGTACGTTGCCTGTCGGTACGCGGAAGAAACGGTCGAATACCTTTTTCAGATATTCTTTCTTGATACCGATACCATTATCTTCCACGGAGATCAACAGCTTTCCGTTCTCGTTCCAAGTGCGTGCCATCAATGTAAGCGGAACTTCCGGGCGGCGGTATTTAACCGCATTGTCCATCAAGTTGAACAATACATTGGTGATATGCATTTCATCCACATATATATCCGATTCTGTAGCTTGCAGGTCTATATCCATTGTACCGCCGTACTTCTCGACCTTTAAAACGAAGGTGTTAGCCACGTTCGCTACCAAATCATTCGCGTCAATTTCTTTCAATTTAAGCGCTGCTTTCTGTCGTTCGAACAAAGACATCTGTAGCACTTTCTCGACCAAGAAGCTCAATCGCTTCGTCTCGTCGTTGATTACGCCGGATATATGCTTGAATACGTCCGGACTCTTCGTTATATCCGAATCCTTCAACATCTGGGCGGCGAGCGAGATCGTGGATACCGGTGTCTTCAACTCGTGCGTCATGTTGTTGATAAAGTCGTTTTTCATCTCGGATAACTTCTTCTGACGGAATACGATGTAAATCGTGAAGACGAAGGTTATCAACAGGATCAATGAGAATATAACCGATGGAACGATGAAAGTAATAGAGCTTGAGATATAATCCCCTTTCGTCGGAAAATAAACTCTCAGGTAGTTTAGTTTCGATGGGGGATCGTTCGGGAAAAGCACTTGGGTGATCACGTCAGAGGCGATCGGTTGCTTTTGGAATTCTCCGCTCTGGTATACTACATTTCCATCTTTGTTAATAACAGAAAACACAAACGGCAAGTTCAAACCGTTGTTAATAAATTCTGTTTTTAAGTAATTGTTCAGCTTTTTAAAATCTATACGTTCCTCGATCGGCTTTAGATTCGCGGTGTATAAGATGTTGTAAATCACCTCCTCTATCAGTCCACCTTGGTACTGGTAACGTCTTTTTAGTGTCTTCTGTAAATCTTTAGATGTGTTTACGATGCTGTTGGCAGACTGCCGTTTTGACAAGGAAGAGAGCGGCTCGAACTTATGGGCGCTAAAACTTTGCATCTCTATTTGTTGAACGGTTCCATTAGAATCCTTGATCTGTAATTGGTATTTCTCATGGTTGATCACTTGTCCTAGGCTTTGGGCATCCGGGGCATTTTGATACATGAAATTTGTCTCATCCCGGTTGATATCATCCTCGAGGTATTTACGGGTCTCATCCAATTCCAGATTCTTAGATACTTGGCGCAGGCTTCTTTTGACAGTCTCATTGAACTGTTCGCTGCGTGTCTTAAGTATAATGCTCACATAGTTTACCTGTAGGTATAATAACCCGGCGAAGGCAAAAGCCATAACTACCGCAAGCAACCAAATTGTCGACTTCCTCATATCAATATCTTTCTCTTAATATTGCAACAAATAACGTGTGTTTTAGTTTAATATTTACACAAAAAAGGTAAAAATAATCCGTTTAAAATGTTAATAATACTTTGTGAGCATAGAGAATGTATGCTAGCTAAGCATTGAAACTCCGCTGTTAATGCGCTAGTTAGCGTTATTTTATCCTAAGTTTTTTATATATTATCCTACGTAAAAACAAGTCCGGTGCGTTCTTTGTTGCGCCCGGACTTTATAAAGTCTCCACTTAGGGGATTAAAATCGATGTCCCGGAGGAGGACCCATCGGACCTCTTCCCCGTCCGCTTCTACCCGGCGTTTTCACGTCGCTGGCACTGGCTCCGCCTTTGAAGATGCTGAACCGATAGATGAAGTGTACCATGAAATAACTGCCTAGCGTGTTATATTCTGAGTCTTGTATATAGCTAGCGGTAACGGAACGGGAGATATTGCTTCGTTGTTGCAGGATATCGTAGATTTTGAAACGGAGCGTCCCTTGGTTATTCTTTAAGAAAGACTTGGAGGCTGAGGCATTCCATAGGACTTCGTTCTGCTTGAATCCGTCCCCATAGCCAGAGTTGGTAGACCAGTTCACGTCACTCTCGATCTTGAAATCGAGGGGCAGATAGATTGTCGTATAACCTCCGGCTCCGTAATTGAAGGTGTTTTGGTTATTTTCCTTTTGCAGGGAGTTGCTGGTGGCATTGTAACGAATATTCCCGTTTACGCCCAGATCCAGATAAGAGGAGCGGAAGTCGATACCACCACGTTCGGACAATATGAGATTCCGGTTCGTATTCTTCTCCTCGTTGATATATCCGTTGCTATTAGCGAACGAGGCCATTGTCATGGAGTTGATGGAGAATTTCTTATTCTTCAAGGGGGTGTTCAACATCATACGGACGTTGCCACTATAGTTGCCATTTACGTTTTTGTAAGTGGTGGTCTTTACACCTGTCTCTTGGTTATAAGAGGTATAACTTACGATATCGTTGATGATATAACTACCGTTTGCCATGATCATGAAGGCCCGTTGTTTCTCCGGCGTGAACTGTTGGAAACGAATAAATACGTTGTTCGTATAGCGGGGATTCAAATCCGGGTTACCGATCGTGATATTCGTCGGGTCCGAGATATCCGCTACCGGTTGTAATTGAGTCATGCTCGGTTGGCTGGTACGGCCATTATACATGATACGAAGATTCGTACGCTTATCGAACATATAGTTGAATTGAGCCATCGGGGAGAGGTTGACCACCTTACGGGTTATCTTGGATAAGGTCGTGTCGCCAACGAAATTCTCGCTGCTGGAATAGGATGGGTCCAGATTCAAGCCGATCGTGTAGTTGAACTTTGCCCGTTGAGACTTGAAGCTCAAGCTGGCCCGCTGGCTGATAAAGTTATTGCGATAGCTTTGGCTGTAGGCGGAATCTAATACATTATATATACCATCAGCGTCTTGGTTGTAAACATTCTTCAAGGCTTCTTGTTTCCGTTGGCTGATGCTATAAGTGGCTTGGATGAAATTATTATGCCCGATCGGTTCTACCCACGATACGTAGGCCCGGTAATTGAAACCTTTGTTGTCGTAACGTGAGCGCTGGTCGATAATGCTATTCTTCAAGGCATCAGTCTGGTTGAAATAAACGATGTCGGAACGGTTCATGCCGTCACTGTACGAATCGCTATTGCCTCCGGAAAGGGTGGCGCTGAACACACGCCCTTTGTTATTCAGCTTACGGCTGAAATCGATGCTGGCATTTAGGTTGTACCCGTTACTTTCCGAGTAATTGTTGGATTTGTTGGTATTGACCGTATCCCGTTCGTTATCCAAGGTGGTAGCATCACTGAAATTGTCATTCATGCTATGGCTGAGGCTGAAACTCGGGCGGAAGATAAGTTGAGTCATCGTGTCCGGTTTCCATTCCAAGCGAAAGTCTACGCCAAAGTTATCGCTCTTCGTACGGCTCATCGCCTCGCTATTATCGTAGGAGGAACTATCTCCGGGAAGAATATTCTGCCGGTCGCTCTTGCTACGAGCGTCATTGTCGGAATGGGAATAACGAGTATTTCCCCCAAGAGTTAGTTTATCCGGCTTGAATTCCTTGCTGAAATTCAAACCTGCGTTTCCGGAAGAGGTGATACCGCTACCCGCTCCGAAACCTCCTCGTCGGCCTCCACCGCCTCCCATACCGGAGAACATTGTTGAGGCTAGATCGGAAAAGCCCATATTATTCGTGTTATTCGCTCCCCCCATGAACGTGATCTGGTCATTATTCACGAAACGATTGACCATGGCGTTGCCTTCATACCGATCTTTACTTCCGTATCCGCCATATGCGTTGCCAAACCAACCTTGCTTCATGCCGGGTTTCACGGTTAGGTTGATGACGGTCTCTTCCTCTCCATCGTCGAAGCCAGTCATTTGGGCCATATCGCTTTTTTTATCAAGTACCTGTAATTTATCGATCATCTTGGCTGGAAGATTCTTGGAGGCCACTTTCGGGTCATCGGAGAAGAACTCCTTTCCGTCCACCATTACCTTTTTCACCTCTTTTCCATTGACGGTGATCTTGCCTTCGCTATCTACCTCCACACCGGGCATCTTTTTCAATAAATCCTCCAAAACGGAGCCTTCGGTTACTTTATAAGAATCCGCGTTGTATTCCACAGTGTCGTTGCGAACGGTAACCTCGGGTGCCTTACCTATAACTACGGCTTCTCCCAACTCGATCGCTCCGTCGCTTAATTCAAGTTTACCTACGTTTACGGGGTTTTTCTTTCCGGTGATTTGCAAGGGTTGGTACAATGGATCGTATCCGATGAATGTGATGTGTAGTAAATAACTTCCTTTCTTTACGTTTTTCAAGGTAAAACTACCATTACGGGCGCTCACCACACCTCGTACCATGGCACTGTCTTTTACGTTCAGCAATCGTACCGTTGCTTGCTCGATGGGGGTATCACTACCTTGCTCAACGACAGATCCGGTAACATTAACACCGCTTTGCTGTGCGAAAGCCATCGGTGAAAAAAGGATCATCAACAACATCAAAAGGCACTTTCCCGATTTCATAACTATATGGATTACATTGTTTACAATTACGAAAAGATAGACAAGGTTCACTCAAAATAGTTTAATATAACTTTTATGGATTTGATATTATTAACAATCGTGCAGGCCTTTGGATTTATGGAGAGTATTCTTAGAACAAGAACATTATAAAAGGTAAATAGTCCTTCAACTTAACCCGCAATATTTTCAAGGATTGTGTAATCCGGTATTCCACGGTTTTTATAGAAACCCCCAAGGCCTCTGCGATTTGGGGATTAGATTGCTCTCCGAATCGGCTAAGTTTAAATGTCTCCCGGTAATTCTCAGGCAATTCTTCGATCGCTTTCGTGATATTCTCTGTAAGCTCGTTAACGAAATAGGTATCAGGATTCTCAAATTGATCTTTAATCTTATCATAAATCAGGCTATGTACTCGCTCATGATACAATTGCCTTTTGATCGCATTGAGGCAACGATGCTTAACAGCCATAAAAAGATAGGATTTTAGGGATATCTCTACAAATAAGGAATTTCGGTTTTCCCATATAAATAACATTAGCTCCTGAATAAGTTCTTCGGCATCCTCATCAGAAACATATTGGGAAGCATATTCGCATAGCGGCGAATAAAATTTGATAAACATCTGTTTAAAAGCGTCTTTACTTCCTAATTGTATTTGTTCAATTAAAGTAGAATCATCCATAGCACCTTCTTCATCCTTTCTTTTCTGTAAGCAAAGATATATTTTATCTTGGATATTCAAGATTAAAATTAGGGTAACCGCATCGAAATATCACTTTTAGGACATCCTTATCGCAAGATATACTTACTTTACCGATGAAGTACTACTTACTTTACTGATAAAGTATATATCCTATGGGAAAGTAAGTAGTAAAAGTCTAACGGTCTTCCGTAAAAAAAATTGATGCGGTTACCTTGGACTAAAAATGAGAAAGTTGAAAAAAATTGCTTTTTAGTTAAGGGTGTGTTCTTTCAGGATTGTCTAGTTATAGAAACAGATAAGAATGAAAACTGAAAATAGACATATTAATTTCCAAGAGCCGGAAGGTATGATGCTTTTACGGTATATAAAGGACACAGCTTCCAATGAGGAAAAATCTTATATTGAAGCTTGGCTGGAAGCGGATGAAAATAATAAGAGGATCTTATTACAGACCGCCCGTATATATTATGCGAACAATGCGATGGAACGGATCGCTAGCCGAAATCCATTGATTGCCTACGAAAAGCTGGAACAACGATTAGCAAAACGGACCCGTTTATATTGGCTGAAGAGGTTCTCTGTCGCTGCGGCTTGTATAATTGCTATCATTGGACTATCAACCTTATTTTCCCATAGAAAGGTTGATTCTGAATTTGGAGATCCTCAAATTATAACACTTCAGGCAAATGCGGGAGTCCGTACACGCTTTAATTTACCGGATGGTACTGTTGTTTATCTAAATTCGGGTAGTGTTTTATCCTATCCGATGTCTTATGACCAAAAAGAAAGAAAAGTATATTTATCAGGAGAAGCCTATTTTAAAGTCACTCACAACGAAAAACAACCTTTTATTGTCAGTACTTCAGGAGATCAGCATAGGGTTAGAGTTTTAGGCACGGAGTTTAATATACAAGCTTATGGGGATGAGAATATAATTTCGACTACTTTAGTGACGGGCTCCGTAAATCTCGAGGTGAAGAATAAATCAGGGAATGTGAGTCATAGGACGTTACTACCATCCGAAAAAGCGATTTGCAACTTGGATAAAGAAGAAATTTCTGTGATGAAAATAAACACGATGTATGAAACCGCATGGATGGATGGCAAACTGATGTTCAAGGATACGCCTTTACCTGAGGCTTTGAAAAAATTGTCATATTACTATAATGTTGAATTTGTGATTCAGGATGCGGAGATTAAAAGCTATTGTTTAACCGGTATTTTAGATAATAGGTTGCTATCTCAGACACTAGACTATTTGAGAATATCTTCAAATATTGATTATCGTATAGAAGATATGAAGACAGATGACAGCAAAGGTACTAACCGTACTCGAGTTATACTTTGGAAAGGAAAATAAAGAAAAATGTATAATAATTAAATAATATGGGCCTATGGAATAAAAGAACAAGAAAGTAGACTTGGTCTATCTAAAAAACATACGGGAAAATGTTACCAGCATCTTCCCATATGAAACAATTTGATAGAAGGTCTTTAAACCGACTAAGAAATTTATTTTTTAATCTTAAATCAATTACAAAAATATGATGAATAATTTATATTTCCAACTTGATGGAGATAAATCAGCGTTTGTCAGGTTGGTATCTAAAATATCAAGAATTATGAAGTTGACCTTATTTCTTGTATGTTTATCAATTAGTATGTCATTTGCTATGACAACAAATGCTCAAAGCACCTCACTTTCTTTTAAAGCGACAGATCAATCTATAAAAGAAGTTTTGGAACTGATTGAAAGTCAAACTGATTTCCACTTCTTTTATAATAGTAAATTAGTTGATATCAATCAAGTAATATCTGTTGATATAAAGGATAAAGATGTGTTCACTACATTAGATCATATATTTGAGAATTCGAATATACGATATAAAATAGTAGGAAAAGATGTGATTCTATCAGTAAAAGGCAGTAAGTCTGATCAAAATGAAAAGACAGTAACAGGTACTGTTGTTGATGAGACGGGGGAGCCTATTATTGGTGCAAATATTGTAGAGAAGGGTAAAGCAAATGGAACTATGTCTGATTTGAATGGTCATTTCTCTATTGTAGTGTCTTCCGATGCGGTACTCCAGATTTCTTATATTGGATTTTCTCTTCATGAAGAAGCCGTGAAAAATAAAAATGTACTTCAGGTCATTATGAAAGAGGATACACAAAAATTAGATGAGGTAGTCGTTGTTGGTTATGGCTCAGTTGACAAAAAAGAGTTGACTTCTGCTGTAACCGCTGTTTCTAGTAAAGACTTTTTACAAGGAGCATTTACAAGTCCGCTGTCAATGATCGATGGAAAAGTATCAGGCGTTAATGTCTCGAATGCGGCGGCGGCAGATCCTAACTCTTCTCCTAATATCCAGATGCGAGGTGCTTCTTCCATAGAGGCAGGGAATTCGCCATTGGTTATTATAGACGGAATGCCGGGTGCAGATTTAAGAAGTGTCGCTAACCAAGATATTGAATCAATTACAATATTGAAAGATGGTTCGGCTGCAGCGATTTATGGTTCACGTGCAGCGAATGGAGTTATTTTGGTGCAAACAAAAAAAGGAAAGGCTGGAAAAGTTTCTATATCTTATGATGGCTATATCGATCATGATATGGTAGCTAATCAACCAGAAGTACTTTCTGTGGATGAGTTTCTTGCGCATGAAAGAGATGTAGATTTTGGTCATCGGGTGGATTGGTATGACAAATTGTTGAATAAGAGTAATCTGGGTCAAAGTCATTATTTAGCTGTTTCAGGAGGAGGTGAAAATTTGACCTTTAGAGCTTCAGCCAATTATAAGAAGAAAGATGGCTTGGATATAGCGTCTTCTAGAAAAGAGTATGGAGTTAGAATGGGATTCACCGCAAAGACATTAGAAGGTCTGCTAGAGATTCAAGGAAACTTGTCCACACGAGTTATCAATGAGGAATATGTGGATTATGGCGTATTTCAGCAAGCGGTAAAATTGAATCCGACTCATCCATTGATGGATGAAAAAGATCCTTCTAAATATAGTACTCTGTATGGGTTTGATACCTATAATCCTGTAGGATGGTTGAAAGATAAGGAGGATGGAGGTGATAGACAGTTTTCCCTTGCTGATTTTAAAGTGAAACTAAATATTTTACCGACGCTAAATACTGAATTATCTCTAGCTAGACAGAGTCAAGAGTATTTTAAACGTATATATGTTAATTCAAATCATAAGGAATCTATAGATAATATGCGTTCCGGACGAGGAACTCTGCAGGAAGAAAATTATACGGATTATACATTGGAATGGATCGGTAATTATTTTACGACAATTGACAAGCATACAATTAAATTAATGGCTGGATATTCGTATCAAGAGTTTAATCATCGTAGTTTTTCTTCAGAGAATGCAAATTTTCCTTCGGATGCGATGTCCTATAACAATCTGGAAGCTGGAGATTGGAATATGGCAGCAGGTCGTTTAGGGGTATCTTCGTTGAAAGAAAAAGAAAAGACAATAGGTTTTCCTGCGCGATTGATTTATAACTATGATGATACTTACTATTTGACGGCTTCTGTTAGATATGAAGGAAATAGTAAATTTGGGGCAAATCATAAATGGGGATGGTTCCCTGCAGCCTCTGCGGCATGGCGAATGTCAAGTTTGCCTACTATTAAAAATATAGAGGCCATCAATGATTTAAAACTCCGTTTTTCATATGGAGTTACAGGGCGCTCTGGTTTCCCAAAGTATTCAGCGTTGGCTCGTTATGAGCAAGGTGGGTATTGGCTAGACGATAATGGACAATGGACCCAAGCGTGGGGACCTACGAATAATCCTAATCCTGATTTACATTGGGAAAAGCAGATATCTTATAACTTGGGTGTGGATTTTTCTCTTTTAAAGAATAAGTTATCAGGTAGTTTGGATGCCTATGTAAAACAAGGTAAAGAAGTAATTTCTAATTATGACGCTCCACTACCCCCTTTTATGTTTGATCAGATATTTACAAATGTAGCTTCTACTAGTTCAAAAGGTTTGGAACTGACTTTAAATTGGGATGTTGTAAACATGAAAGATTTTAGTTATTCGACTAATCTAGTTGCTTCTTTTACGAAATCTAAACTGGATAAATTCTCGAATGGTACATATCAGAAAGGATATATGGATCGATATTTACTGCCAGCTCCCGGAAATCCCGGCTATGCCCAACGCTTACAAGACGGAGTGGAAATTGGTTCTTTTTATGGCTTAAGATATGCGGGAGTTGATGATAATGGCAATATGTTGGTTTGGAAAGACGCTAAAATTGGAGGAGAAAAAATACTCGCTAATGGTGAAGCTAGTGATACAGACAAAGATTATATTGGCCATGGAACACCTAGATATTCTTTGTCTTGGGGGAATACATTTCGATATAAAGGATTTGATTTAAGTCTATATTTCCAAGGGCGCTTTGACTATCAAATATTGAATATGTATCAAATGTATTATGGATTAGTTGCTGAACCGGGTATGAATTTATTAGAAGATGCTTATGGAAAGAATGGGCATATTAAGTCAGGAAAAGTGATGTGTGATTATTTTTTGGAGGATGGAGATTATTTTAGGTTGGATAACATAACTTTAGGATGGACTCCAAAATTAGATACAAAGTGGATTAGCAATTTACGGGTATATGCGACAGTTAAAAATGCGTTTACTATTACGAAATATTCAGTAATGGACCCGACATCTGTGGATATAAATGGTCTAGAACCAGGTATTAGCGGTCTAAATGTGTATCCTATTGCCAGATCATTCACATTTGGAATTCAAATTTCATATTAATCTTAATTTCATTTATTATGAAGAAGTTTAAATATATAATAGTTCTTTTCGTAATGGGATTAATCTCATTTTCTTGTACAGATTTAGATGAAGAGATTTTTAGTGAGATTACAACGGATAACTATTATCAAAATAGCAATAATATTTATGCGGCGTTGGTGAATAACTATGCTAAGGCTTTTAGTACGGGTTGGTCTGATGCTCGATACTTTTTACAGGAAGTTACTGCCGACCAGTTAATGATTCCGACAAGAGGAAAACATGGTTATAATGGTGGGGAGTATGTTCGTTTGCATGAGCATAAATGGACTGTGGAGGAGAATTTCGTATATAATGGTTGGGCTGCTCCTTTTCAAGGTATAGCATTATGTAATAATACATTGTCTGATTTTGAAAATCTAGATTTCTCTACGTTTAAATTGACGGAAGAAACGAAAAATGAATATATAGCCGAATTAAGAGCTCTTCGGGTTTGGAATTATATGTTTTTAATAGATTTCTTTAGGCATGTACCAATTGTTACAGATATAGAAGAAGTGAAGGCTCAATCTACACCCCTAGAAGTATTTAACTTTATGGAGTCAGAGCTTTTAGCTATATTACCGGACTTACCTAAAAATAGGGGGGTATCTAGGTTTGATCAAGCAGGAGTAGCTTCTATACTTGTCCGTTTATACTTGAATGCGGAAAAATGGATAGGAATCTCAAAATATGATGAATGTGAGCAAATGGCTCAGGCTATATTAGATGGAAAATATGGAGAATATAGTATTGACCTTGATTATAGAGGCCCGTTCCGCTCGGGGATAAACGGTTATAGATCTAAAGAGAATATTATGGAATTTGCGATTAAGAAAAATTATTTTGAGGCATCTTGGCTATATAATATGTGGATGCACTATCAAGATCGTTATTCCTTGGATAATGACTGGCAAGGTTGGAATGGAGGTAATTTAGCACCGTCTCGGGACTTATATGGAAATTTATACCAAGATAAATTAGGTATGCCGTTTGAAAAATTCCCGGATGGAGATATCCGAAAGAAAGCTTTTAGAGTTATTTCAAATGATGGAGATTATGAGGGCTTTTTCTTGATGGGAACTCAATATAAATTTGATTATGAAAAAGGGTATGGATTTACAGATGAAGTAATAACTGGTACGGAAGAATATAATGGTAAACCTCTAGTTTATGTGGATCAAGTTGGACGTTTTTCGGAGGGAGAGACTGGTTTAGCCAAAGGATCTCATGTAATTTACGGAGAAGAGAATACAGGATATCGTTTGATAAAATTCCCTTGGTTACCTCAATCGAAAGATTTGTTCCAAATGAACTCTATTCCAGAGATCAGATTGGCAGAGATTTATTATTCGTTAGCTGAATGTAAATATAGATCAGGGGATAAGATAGGGGCTGCTCGGTTGCTGGATGTGGTTAGGAAACGTTATTATAAAGCGGAAGATTGGTCTAAATTTAGTTACGAATCTAATATCTCGAAATTAACCGATGATGAATTTGTCGATGAATTAGGTCGTGAGTTCATAGGAGAACGTCATCGTCGTATTGATTTAATACGATGGAATCGTTTTAGTGAAGGTGCGTGGTGGGATAAAACTCCGGATGCGACGAATCAAGACGTATTTCCGATTCCTTATCGTGCATTGAATGCGAATCCTTTGTTAAAACAAACAACAGCTGGCTTTTAATAAATAGAATCGATATATGAAACAGTTTATAAATGTAAAAAGAGTATTTACCGTATTGATTATACTTTTGTTATTAATATCGTGTAGGGTCGAAACTGATTATAGACCATTATTTGACAAAGATTTATCAAATGCTGATTATGATAGTTCGGTTTGGACCTTTAAAAATGGCATACTTACTGCCACAGCCGATCAATCTATTTGGACAAAGGTGCAGTATGAAAATTTTATCTTGGATTTAGAATTCAAGACAGATGTGAATACAAATAGTGGGGTTGTGATTTATTGTACGGATAAGGGTAATTGGATCCCATCTTCCATTGAGATTCAAATAGCGGATGATCATCATCCTGAATGGCAATCATATCCAGAATATTGGCGTTGTGGTTCTATTTATGGACATAAAGGAGCAAATGAACAATTGGTCGTGAAGAAACCGGGAGAATGGAACCGAATGATTATCACTGCTAAAGGTCAGCAGATAGATATCGAATTGAATGGAAAACATATTGTTTCGGCTAATTTAGCAGATTGGACTTCTGGAACAACAAATCCAGATGGAACAGAGATTCCGGAATGGCTACCAATCCCGTATGCGAATATGCCAACAAAAGGTTATATTGGTTTGCAAGGGAAACATGGAGAATCTAATATTTGGTTTAGGAATATTCAACTGAAACAACTTTAAAATCATCATTATTATGAGACATATATCAAGAAGAGATTTTTTGAAGACAGGAGCTTTAGCAGCAGGTTTAACGATCGTACCAAATTCTGTTTTAGGTAAAACGCATGGGTTTACTTCACCAAGTGATAAATTGAATATTGCTGGAGTTGGTGTCGGTGGAATGGGCCGTGGTAATTTACGGAATATGAGTACAGAGAATATTGTGGCTTTATGTGATGTAGATTGGAGATATGCAGAGAAGACTTTCAATGATTATCCAAAAGCAAAAAAATTTAAAGATTGGCGTGTTATGTTCGATGAGTTCGGAAAATCAATTGATGCGATATTGGTTGCTACTCCAGACCATACACATGCAGGAGTTACTGCTCATGCTATTACATTAGGGAAGCATTGTTATACTCAAAAACCTTTAACTCATTCTGTTTATGAATCTCGTTTACTAGCAAAACTCGCTAAAAAATATAAAGTAGCGACGCAAATGGGTAATCAAGGAAATTCTTTTGATTGGTGTCGTCAAATAGCAGAGTGGATTCAATCCGGTGTTATTGGGGAAGTATATGAAGTTCATTGTTGGACAGATCGTCCGATTTGGCCTCAAGGATTAATGCGGCCTAGCGATAATCCGAAATGCCCGAAGACTCTTGATTGGGATTTGTTTATTGGACCGGCGCAAAAAAGACCATATAATCCAGTTTATACACCTTGGAATTGGCGGGGATGGTGGGACTTTGGAACGGGTGCTTTAGGAGATATGGCTTGCCATATTATGGACCCACTTTATTGGGCACTTGATTTGAAGTATCCGATAAGTGTGATAGGTAGTTCAACCTTGAGTAATTTATATTCGCCACCTCATGCACAAATTGTAACTTATACGTTCCCGGCTCGTCCCCCAAAAGGAAACACAAAAATGCCTGAGGTTAAGGTATATTGGTATGATGGAGGTTTAATGCCTCCTCGTCCGGAGGAATTAAAAGATGGACAAATGATGGGAGATGAAAATGGTGGTATTATTTTTATTGGGACAAAAGGGAAAATCATGAGTGGCTGTTATGGAATGAATCCAACTTTATTGCCCGTATCTGATATGGAACATTTTAACCAGCCTAAGCCTTCAATACCAAGAGTTAAAGGAGGTAATGGCAATATTTGGTCTACGAATGCCCATGAGCAAGATTGGATTCGTGCTTGTAAAGAATCTCCAGAAAACCGAGTAGAATCATCTTCAAATTTCCAATTCTCCGGACCTTTTAATGAAATGGTAGTAATGGGAGTTCTTGCGGTACGTCTTTCTGGTCTTCATGGGCTACATAGAGAATTGTTATGGGATGGAGAGAATATGAAATTTACCAATATATCTCCTACTGACACAATTAAGATTGTAACAGTTGATGATTTTAAAGTTGTTGATGGTGATCCTCGTTTTGATCGTCGTTTTGCGGACTTTAATGCTCTTGATGTTGCGAATGAGTGGATTAAGCATACTTATAATAATGGGTTTAGTTTACCCAGTATGCCATTCTGAGAACATAGAAAGGTCGTGAACTTCTGTTGGATGTCATTTAGTTAAAGAGTATCTGTAGTAGATAGAGGTTATTTCTTTTCAAGAGGAAATAACCTCTTCTTATTTTTTTATTTTATATTTGTTCGGTCAATATGTGCTAGAGGAGATGGATGTAGAACGGATATACCTAGAACGATTACGAAGCGGTTCATACAGAGACTTTACGAAACTGTATGAATCATACGCTTCACGCCTATATGCGTTCGCATTGCACTTGACTCATTCTGATGCTCTTGCAAAAGATATTGTACAAGAGACATTTATCAAAGTGTGGGTGCGGAGAGAACAAATTGATTTAGATATGTCTTTCAGTGCTTTCCTATTTACGATGGCCAAGAACCAATTATTGAATGAGTTTCGTAGGCAGGCAAATAGTCCGCTTTTTTTGGAAGATGTTGTACTGAATGAGTCTGGAGATGGAGAGGAAACAGCGATTGAACGTAAATTATCTTTTGAGGAATTTAACCATAGACTGGAAATAGCGAAACAAAAGTTGACACCTCGCCAACGAGAACTGTTTGAGTTAAATAAGGAACAAGGTATAACTATAACAGAAATAGCGGCTAAAGCCTTAATTTCAGAACAATCTGTGCGTAACCAGTTATCGCAAGCCTTACATGTTTTAAGAAAGGAGCTCGGTAAGTATGCTTTGCTGTTCTCTCTTTTCTTTATCGGATAAATAAAATTGAAAAATAATATTCTTATGTTTTATAACATCTAAAAAGGCATGTTATAAATTAACGGCTCATGTGTATACCTTATAAAAAGGATATTATGCAGGAATCACATACATATTATTTGCTCTCAAAGCACATGGATCATACGATCTCTACGGAAGAGTTGAAAACACTACGGCTTTTGGTTAATTTGTCTGATGATGATGAATTATCGCTGTCATTGTCTCATTTATGGGAAAATGGGCGACCCTTTGAAGAGGTTGATGAGAGAATCATACGAGATATGTTCAGTGAGATTCAAAATCGAACGAGAAAAGAACGATTCGTTATGGTGTTTAGGAAACTGGCTCGTATCGCCGCAATACTATTAATACCTTTATTAAGTATATTGTCTGGTTATTTATATTTCAATCCAGTCGATCAGAAGGGTAGCATTGGCAATTTAGTGGTTCATGCCGATAGAGGGGAAAGATCGGGGGTGACTTTACCGGATGGAACACAAGTAAAACTAAATGCGGAATCGAGCTTAAGTTACACTCACGATTTCGGTCGAGAGCTTCGACAGGTTAATTTAGAGGGAGAGGCCTATTTTGAGGTGACTCGGAATGAGGATAAACCTTTCGTGGTACATACTGAATATCTGGATATAGAAGTGTTGGGCACAAGTTTTAATGTGTATTCGTATGAGCGGGAGAATGTCATGGAAATGGCCTTGATATCGGGACGGATCAAGATACAGACTTGTTCAGACCCTTCTCGTGTCGTTTATCTAAAACCAAATGAAAAAGCATTGTTCAATAAAGAATCGGGTATTATAACCGTGGAGAAAACAGATAATCGATTTGAAACGGCGTGGTTAAGAGGAGACCTCGTTTTTCGATCAACGAAATTAAGTGATGTCTTGGCCAAACTAGAGCGTAGATATGGCGTGAATATCCATTTGAATGATTTTTCTTTAGCGAATGACTTATTTACCGGAAATTTTGATAGTGAATATATCGTAGAGGTAATGGACCTTTTAGAGAGGCATTATGACTTTACATATGATATACGAGGAGATGATATCTTTATACATCCTTGAGCGAGTGAAAATAAAATGTATAACCTTAAATCAGTTCTTATGCGACAAGATTCTTCATAATAAAAACGGAACCGAAAAATGGTCGAGATTTTCCGGTTCCCCAATTAATACTCCATTTACGAGAATGGCGATCAAGCCATAAAACGGATTGTATCAATTTTAAAAAATAATATATGTTCAAAAGTAGAAAAAATCAATGTAGCTATATAATTTTTTTGGCTCTATTTCTGTTTTTTAATCCTATTTTGGTATTAGCTCAGACAGGAAGTGTCACTCTTTCCATGAAGAATGCTACATTAAAGCAATTTTTTGAGGCTGTAGAGAAACAAACCACATATATATTCTCTTATCGGGATGCTATAGTGGAAGGAAAGAAAGAGGTAACTTTAAACGTGACGAATCAGCCGATTCGGCGTTTGTTAGATGATGTACTGCATCAAAGAGACTTGCAATATACGATGACAGGGCATTCAATTGTCGTAACTTTAAAGACTGCCGGTAATGTAAAGCTGGTATCTGGTACTGTCGTGGATAGTAACGGTGAACCGATTATCGGAGCGAATGTTGTTGAGAAAGGGACTACGAATGGAACGGTAACGGATATTTCGGGAAATTTCTCATTAAATATAAATGATAGCGGTATTTTACAGGTCTCGTATATTGGGTTTAATACTCAAGATGTAGCTGTGAACGGAAAATCAAGTTTAATGATAAACTTGAAGGAAGATACTCAAAAACTGGATGAGGTAGTCGTTGTTGGTTATGGCGTGCAGAAAAAGTCGAATGTAACGGGATCTGTGGCTTCTATTAAGACGGATGATTTTAATGATTTAAATATGGATGTGTCGCATGTTATTCAAGGCCGTGTGGCAGGTGTCAATGTTTCCAATGGGAATATTATCATTCGTGGAGCGGCTTCTATCAATGGCGCAGATCCGTTGTGGATCGTGGATGGAGTGCCGGGTAGCGCTCCTAATTTTAATGATATAGAATCTATCGAGATCTTGAAGGATGCGGCTTCGACTGCTATTTACGGTGCCCGGGGAGCAGGAGGTGTGATCCTTGTTACCACTAAAAAGGGAAAGATAGGGAAACTTTCTATTAATGCGAGAGTAAACTTTGGAATAGAGACTCCGATCGATTTGCCGGATATGCTGCATACCGCGGACTTTATTGACCGGAAATTGGCGGCAGGCTTCCCTAATAATCCCAATTCCGGCTGGGATAATCCCGCTTCGCTACCAGATACAGACTGGGAAGATCTGGTTTGGCGTAATGCTTTTAGGCAAAACTATTTTTTACAGATGACGGGTGGTAATGAGAAAACTACATTTAATATGTCTGCGGAGTTCTACAAGAATCAGTTTATCGAACGTTATTCATTTGAGGATGCGGGTAATTTCCGTGTGGCTAGCCAGACAAATATAAGTAAACGCGTGAAATTTTCCGAGATCCTGACTGTTGGTTTTAATAATACGGATCCCCATTTGTATGGGCAGACGAATAATGATTATGTTTATTACCGCCAAGTTCCTACGATGGTGCCTTATGATAATACCAACGAAGCTGGTGGAGGTTGGGGAAAACATCCGGCAGGTGGTTACTACGAGGGACCTAATCATGTGGCTACACTAATGTCTCATCATGAGAATGAACGTAGGTTTTGGGCCCGGGCAAATGCGATTTTGGATTGGGAGATTATCAATGATTTAAAATTCCAAGCGAATTTCTCTGCCAATTTTGACTCCCATGCGAATAATTTGTTCTTAGAGTCATGGAATTTGGGATCTTTATCTCAACAGGATTATTACTCGAAAGATTATGGCTCCGGTTATGATTTACGTATGTTATATACATTGACCTATGACCATACTTTTGGGGAGAAACACTATGTAAAAGGTATGGTTGGCTACGAGGCTTATCGGGCGACGGCTTCTTCGGCAGGTGGTTGGAAAAACGGCTTTTTGGTTCAGCCTTCGGATGATATTAGTTTAGGTACGGGAGATAAAGATGTATCCGGAACGAAAACGGAAGGTCGTAGTTTATCCCAGTTCGCTCGTGTAAACTATGCTTATGATGACAGGTATTTGCTAGAGGCTAGTATTCGTCGGGATGGTTATGATAACTTTGGTCCAGAGAATCGGTTTGGTGTGTTTCCTTCTGCTTCTGTCGGTTGGAATGTGGGAAAAGAGAGCTTCGTAAAGGATAATATAACATGGATGTCTCAATTGAAATTGAGAGGAAGTTATGGTAAAATTGGTAACAATACAATTCCTCAATTCTTGTATGAACCTTCTTTTACGAATAATTATCTATATTATTCATATGATGGGCAAAATACGCAGAGAGGATTCTGGTATTCAAATGTTGCGAATGCTACGATTAAATGGGAAGACGTGGCCCAATGGAATATAGGTGTTGACGCAAGTTTTCTGGATAATCGCTTGAATACGACAATCGAGTATTATGATAAGAAAACTTCCGATATGTTATATTCAGTAGGTGTGCCACCTTCTGCCGGACCTTCTTCGGAACCATTTAGCGAGACTTCTTCTTATCGGGCTAATATCGGAAAGATAAGCAATAGAGGTTTCGAATGGATGGTTCAATGGAGGGATTCCTATAAAGATTTCAGGTATGACGTGGCTTTTACGTTGTCTACCAACAAGAACAAAGTGGTAAAGTTAAGTGACCAAGTGAATCCGATCATTTGGGCTGGAAGCGATGCGGCTTTGAATAGTTCTATTTATCGTACGGAAAATGGACAACCGATGGGACAGATGTATGGATATGTCGTGGATGGTATTATTCAAGACCAAGCGGAAATCGATGCCTTAAACGCTCAATCTCCGGATGGATTGTACCAACAAGCAGGTACGGCTCCGGGTGATTTGAAATATAAGGATTTAAATGGAGACGGAAAGGTGACGAATGAGGATAAGACATATATCGGTAATCCTTGGCCGGATTTGATGTATGGATTGAATATAAATTTGTCATGGAAAGGCTTTGATTTAAGTATGGGCTGGTTAGGAAACGCAGGTGTTGATGTCTTTAATAGCGCTAAGCTTTATGAAAGAAGTTTCTATGGCGACTATAATACGACTTATAAGGTATATGAGGCGTGGAGTCCGACGAACCGGGCTACTTCACATCCTCGAGTAACGAAAGAGGACCCGAATGGAAACTTCAAGAATGTCTCCTCTTATTTTGTGGAGGATGGTTCTTTCTTTAAATTGAAGAATTTACATTTCGGCTATAATTTACCGAAATCAATACTTTCTCATTTGAAGATAGAAGGTTTGAAGTTTTATATTAATTGCGATAATTTATTTATTATCACAAAGTTTCAAGGAGATCCTGAATTGGGTGGTGGATATTTGGAACGAAATATGTATTCTGTGAAACGGGCTCCATCCACCCGCACCATTATGGGCGGTTTAAGTTTAACCCTCTAAATTAATAGGAAGATGAAGAAATTAGTTATATTATTAGCTGCTGCGTTAACTTTTAATAGTTGTTCGGATAGTTTTCTGGATTTATCAAATCCCAGTGCGTTATCTCCAAGTGTCTACCCTAAATCTATGGCGGATATGGAGACTATCGTAACATCAGTTTATGCAAATATGGTCGCTGTGCCTTTGTATGGAAAGAGGGTTATGGCGAAAGGGACATTCTGTGTGGATCATACGGTAGATATGGCTTGGACTGGTGACGCCAACTGGAACCAGTTGGCGACCAATCAAGTGACTTCTGATAATGCTTACATTGGGACGTTATGGATTGGTTATTATAAAATGATTTCTTGTGCGAATACCGTATTGGAGCAATTGGAAAGAATCGACAAGGAGAAGTTTACAGATGCGGATTTAGTAAGGCTTTCGCAGATGAAGGGAGAAGCTTTGTTTTGGAGAGGTTGGGCACACCAACAGTTAGTAGCGTTTTTTGGAGAGGGATATCCTTGCAACGGGGAGGGCGATAGAAAAGGTGTACCAGTTCGTTTACAGGTAGCATCGACTCCGGATATGCTAAATATAGAACGTAGCACGGTGGCCGAGGTTTACAATCAGATCTTGAAAGATTATGAGGCAGCCAAACTTTTGCTACCTGCTGTATGGGAAGAGCGGGCGGACTATCCACGTCCAACCTCTGTTGCCGTTACTAGTTACATCGGGCAAGCGAATTTGTATATGGGTAATTATGATGCGGCAAAGAAAGCGTTGAAAGAGGTTATTGATTCTTCCGGAAAAGAATTGCTCCCTTTCAATGAATATGCGAAGATGTTTAATGAGGATCAGGAGAAATTTAATAGAGAATCGATCTTAGAGATTAATTTCCGTAATGGGGACACTTCCGGATATTTTTGGTATGGAGAAGGTTCTCAATATGGATTGATCGCTGCCTTATGTTTCCAGAACGCAAGTGGAGATGTTGAGGCGGCCGGTTGGGGTAATATTTTCTTTCATGATGCGAATATTAAACGTTTTAATGGAGATCCTCGTTTGGATATCGCCGCTTTGCGTCCGGGAACTCCTGTTATTATGAATGGACAGCAGACGCAGGTTCTGAAATATAAGGATACGGAGGCTGACATTCAAGGTTGGAGCATGCGAAAATACAATCCGTTGAAAAGTACGGTGAATGAGTTGAATTTAGGGGTTGGTATTAATATGTATTTGATGCGTTTGGCGGATGTATATTTGATGTATGCGGAAGCTTGTCAGGCTACGGGAGATGAGGTAAATGCCCGGAACTATATGAATCTGGTAAGAAGAAGAGCTTATAATGGAGATAGTTCCCATGATATAACGGCTAGTGGAGAAGCTTTGAGAGATGCGATTCGGGAGGAACGTTTCATGGAGTTCTGCGGTGAGGGCGTACAACATTGGCAAGATGTTTGCCGCTGGAAGGTCTTGGATGAGGAGATTAGCCGTTGGTATGGAAAGACACGTGTTGGTAATCCGCATTATGATGCGAAAGATTTGTATTTCCCGATACCCAAGGTTGAAATGGAGAATAATCCGAATATGACACAAAGCATAGGTTACGAGAACGAGTAGATATAACTTGTTGAAAAGTTCATCAAAGAAAAGGAATAGGATGGTTCTCTTGGGATCGCTAATCCTATTCTTTTTTTATTCCTTTATGATCATATTAAATCTTATTGAATAATGAAGATGATAGATGTGTCGAAAGTAAGAGTCTTTCGGGTGTGTCTCTTTGTATTGTTTATGCTCTTTATGCGGATAGGTTGGGCCTCAAATGATGATAGCACCTATAATATCGTGGATTTTGGAGCTAAAGGAGATGGAATAACAGACAATACCCAGTTCATCAACAGGACAATAGAAGATTGTTCCTTGAGAGGGGGAGGAACGGTTATCATTCCGGAGGGAACGTTTTTGACAGGAAGTATTCTGCTGAAAAGTAAAGTAAACTTATTCTTAGAAAGTAATGCCGTAGTGAAAGGCATAAATAATTTGGAAAAGTACCGTTCTATATCCGATCTTAATCAAGATGAGGCTTATTATAAAGTAAAACCCCGGAATTGGAACAAGGCATTGCTTTTAGGAGATCAAGTTGAAGATGTGTCAATTACAGGAGAGGGGGTAATCGATGGTGCCCATATTCAAGATAAAAAAGGTGAAGAAGGGATGAGAGGCCCTCATATTCTCTTTTTGTCGAGATCGAAAGGGATTAAGATATCGGGAGTTAAACTACGAAGAGCGTCGAACTATGCTTTTATGAGTTATGATATTGAAAGGGCTTCTTTCGATAATCTTTTAGTGGAGGAAGGATGGGATGGGATTCATATTCGTGGCGGAAAAGATATCCGTATCCGAAATTGCCGTTTTAATACGGGTGATGATGCTGTTGCGGGTGGGCTATGGAAGAATGTGGTAATAGAGAATTGTTATATGAACTCATCGTGCAATGGGATAAGGTTGATAATGCCGGCTACTGGTTTAAAGATCGTTGATTGTGAATTTAGAGGTCCGGGAAAATATCCACATCGGACTTCCGGTGAGCAAAAACGTAGGAATATGCTTTCTGGTATATTGCTCCAACCGGGCGCATGGTTTCCAGCGTTTGGGGAAGTAAAGGATATATTGATATCTAGCTGTTCTTTTGATCAATTGGATAATCCGTTTCTAGTCACATTGAATGAGGGGAACCGGGGAGAGCGGATCTGTTTGGAGCATATAAGAGGTACACGTTTAATGAAAGCGGCCGCCTCGGTAGAGAGTTGGGGAGATAGTAGTTTGAAAGATGTCCGGCTTTCGGATGTTTCCTTATCGTATGTTGGAAATAAAGGTCAAGAAATAGTAGGACGTACTCCCTCGAAGCCATTGACAGATTATCGTGCGCTCCCTTGCTGGGGGCTTTACCTTCATAATTTAGATCGAGTGATTTTACGGAATGTTCGATTAGTTTGTGAGAGAGGGAAAGTTAGCCCAGCCTCATGCTTCGATAATGTGGGGTCCGTGGAGATTTATAATGTAAGTTTTTAATCTTAAAAAGAATTAGTATGCGAAAATATCTTTTGTTTTGTCTAGCTTTTTGTGTATTGGGTTGTTTGGCTCAAGATTTGATCGTCCGTCCGAACGATCTTATTATTTATAAGAAAGAGGGCGGTGCCTTTTTATGGCTGGGGGATACGGCTTGGGAGTTATTTCATGTATTGGATAAGGAGGAGATCGTTCATTATCTGGATAACCGGCAAAAAAAGGGCTTTACGGTAATACAGGCTGTTATCTTATCTGAACTGGATGGTTTGGATAAACCGAATGCGTACGGATATTTGCCCTTGATTGATAAGAATCCTACCCAAATCACGGAAGGATACTTTGAGTTGGTGGATTTCGTGATTCGAGAGGCTGGAAAACGAGGACTGTATATTGGGCTTTTACCTACTTGGGCGAGTAATGTGGTAGAGAAAGACGGAAATCCGGCTTTGTTTAACCCAGATAATGCGTATACGTACGGGAAAATACTGGGAACCCGGTATAAAAACGAAGCTGTAATATGGATTCTTGGTGGCGATAGAAATGTAGTTACGGATAAGGAGTTTGAAATCTGGCAGTCTATGGCGAAAGGAATTCAAGAAGGAAATGGAGGAACACAACTAATGTCCTATCATCCGACAGGAGAGATTTCCTCGCATTATTGGTTCCACAATGAGTCTTGGCTATCATTCAATATTCTCCAAAGCGGACATTACCGCCGGATGGATCCGGTATATCGTTTTTCGGGTATGTATGCTCAATTGAGTCCGATTAAACCGTTTGTAAATGCGGAACCTTCATACGAGGACATACCGGTTCGTTTCTGGGAATATTTTGATTATGCTAAATTCGGGAAGAAAAAGGAGGACATAATAGGTGATAACGGGTTGATTAAGGATACGACTTATTTTACGGATGGAATTTACGATGACTATGATATTCGTATGCAGGCTTATTGGACTTATTTGTCTGGAGCTGCCGGATATACATATGGGAATAACGCTATTTGGCAAATGTATAAGCCCGGAGGTAAATATCATGTACCATGCCTCACGTTTTGGGATGGTGCGTTGGATAGGCCGGGAGCCGAATGTATGCGCTATGTAAAGTCTTTGTTTACGATGTATCCGTTAGATCGTTTCCGTCCGGATCTATCCGTTTTGTTTGGAATTAATTACAATGACGCAAGTTATATCACTCCAGTTTTAGCAAAAGATAAGACTTTTATTTTAGTTTATTTGAGTCAAGGGCAGGATGTAAGAATACAAATGAGTAAATTGCGATCTTTTGGTAAAGCTTATTGGTTCAATCCGAGGAATGGGGCGAGAACTTTGATCGGAGCGGTCGAGAATAAGGGAATTCGTACATTCAATGCGCCCGGAGAAGCGGGAGAGAGGGGAAATGATTGGATCTTAATTTTGGAGGCGGATGATAGGTAGACGATGTATAAATTTTAAATAATAAAAGTCATTATGAAGAAGATCAATGTTTTGCTGTTAGCCTTTTTGCTGTTAAGTTTTTGGGCGAATGCCCAGCAGTATCCTTTTAACGGGTTGGATATGAATATGGGAAACCTTTCTCGTTTGTCGAATGCGCAGAGTCGTTCGATCAGTCCGGAGAATTTTACGGGGGAGAAAGGGAAAGGAGCGATGGCTGATCCCGTGAGAGATAAGGATGTCCGGAATAAGGCGAATGCAGCTGGCCCAGCGAAAGATTTGGGGAAAGGCTGGAAAGTAAATCCTTTTATTATCGTGAAACCGGGGGAGACAGTTACTATCGCGGAGATTGATGGCCCGGGGGCTATCCAGCAGATATGGATGACTCCCACTGGCAACTGGCGATTCTCGATACTCCGTATGTATTGGGACGACGAGAAAGAGCCTTCGGTTGAATGTCCGGTCGGGGATTTCTTCGCCAGTGCTTTTAATGAGTATGCCCAACTTTCCTCGTTGGCGGTCTGTGTAAATCCCGGGAGCGCTTTCAATTGCTACTGGAAGATGCCGTTCCGTAAGAAAGCACGCATAACGTTGGAGAATATTAATAATGCGGAAGAGATGCGTTTGTATTACCAGATTAATTATACCTTGACGGAAGTGCCGGAGGATGAGGGATATTTCCATGCGCAGTTCCGCCGTTCCAACCCGACACAAGGCTCTATCCATACGTTGGTGGATGGAATCAAGGGAAAGGGACAATATGTCGGAACTTATTTAGCTTGGCGTGTCAATGATAACTGTTGGTGGGGTGAAGGAGAGATCAAGTTCTATATGGATGGCGACAAGGAATACCCGACAATCTGTGGAACAGGTACGGAGGATTATTTCTGCGGTTCGTATAACTTCGAGAATCAGAAAACACATCAATACCAAGAATTCACCACTCCTTATGCGGGAATGCACCAAGTGATCCGTCCGGATGGCCTATATCGGGCTGTTACGGCGTTCGGCTTGTATCGCTGGCATATCTTGGACCCGGTTCGTTTTGAAAAGGATCTGAAGGTTACGATTCAAGATTTGGGTTGGCGGCACGACGGTAGGTATAATAATCAAAAGTCGGATATCTCATCGACTACTTTCTGGTATCAGGTGGAACCACACGCTAAATTCCCGGCATTGCCCAGTAAGGATGATTTGGAGATTCCGAGATGGTAAATGGCCTGTGGTAAAATGTTAAATGTTATTTCCGATTAAACCTTTCCTTTTTATCGATGTCTATTCTTTCGAAGCGCTTCATAAACAGGTAATTTATAATAAAAGTAATAAGTAGTAGTTTATGAAAAAGGTAATAGGATTGTGTTTGGTTGTATTGTTGAGTTCTACTTCTGTGTTCGCTCGTGAGAACAGGCGTATGGACAAGCGTAAGATGGATCCGTCCGCACGTTGCGAGAAGATGATCGCCGACTTGAAGTTAGATGAGAAACAAGCGGTGGAGTTCCGTAAACTTCAAAAAGAGTATATGGAAAAGGCTCAGAAAGAACGTGAGGCGATGAAGGCTGAGCGTGAGAAGCAACGGGAAAAGATGTTGGCCATGCGTGAGGATAAGAACGCCCAGATGAAAAAGATATTGACGGAGGAACAATACAAACAATATCTGGAGAAACAGCAGCCTAAAGGGAATAAACATGGCAGAAAACATCTAGGTAACGGACGTAGATAAAGAAGTCTATAGATAGATAAAATGGCCGGGGTAGCGATTATCCCGGCCATTTTAGTTCTAATCGGCTGCTTCAACCACATACCAAGTATATCCGTTGGCAGGGATTTTAACCGTAAGCTCCACCGTATAGTCCCGGTTCAGTTTGTAGGTGACAGGCTTTTGCTCTTTTTCCCGGATGCGGGCTGTTTGTGTCAGGCCGGTATAATAGAGTGGGATATGGATCGTACGGGTGATCTCTTGATGGGTCGGATTGAAGAACATGGCTAGACCTTTCTCCTTCTTGTGGGGATTGACGTGTATGAACCCGTCCCAGTCTCGTGCGTCCGGTCGGCGTAAATGGATCATATCGCTGTTGAGTATATCGCGGTATTTCTTATACCATTGAATGACCTCGGTTACGGCCGCTTGGGTCTCCGGGGTATCATACAGACGTGGGCCTCGATAGCAAGCTTGGACACCAGCTCCGTAATTTTGCATCATATGTGTTTTGTATTCGAACAAGTGTTCGTGGAGGGGCTCCAAGGTAGCGGCCTCTCCTCCTCCTTGATACTCCACGAGAGGAACAAAGCTCCAGCATGCCGAAGCCATCCGATCCCATGTACCATCATAATTCAATTGGCGGGCATGGATGATCTGCCGATCCCGGGGAAGCGACCAGTTGGCTTCACGGTAACCAATGCCTGTCTTGGTAGACCCGTTCAAGAAATAGAAATCGGGAACATTGATATAAATGCCATTCTCGCACATCCAACGATAGAGATCGGTTATCTTATGGAACTGATTCCATTCGGAATCTTCCAGCCCTTTATGATAGGTATGGTGGGTAGATGCGCATACGTCGCCGGGATAGGAGCCGTCGTGCTCGAAGCAACGCATGCCCGTACGCTCGAAGAAGGTTCGTATATGATGAAAATACTCATATCCCCAATCGCTGCAAAGGCAGGGAGCGCTACCGAAACGCATCCCCCCTCGTTTACCTGTCTTGGGATTGATAACATCTACCTCGTCGCTGATCCAACGGCTTGATAAGAGGGAGTAACACCCTAACTCTACACCTTTGTTGCGGGCGTAATCCACCAAAGATTTATATTTGGCGATATTTTCTTCTGAGATATCCTCGGCGTTCAATCCGGATCCAAAGCTGATGATAACCATCTCGTATCCAATGGTAGCGCATTGATCGATAGCGGTACGAATAACATCCGGATCGGAAGAGGTAAGGTGCATGAAGATCGGATTCTCCGTAGCCCATGGAGCTACCGTATAATGTAAGCGTCGTTTAAACAAACCCTTTCGTTCCCGATCATCGCTGTCGAACGGCATCTCGTATACGCTAAAAGATTTGAATTTCTGGCCCGCCGCTAGGGTATAATCAGGACCTATCTTGGGCGATATATCTAATATACAAGGTGTTAGCAAAGGATAATTGCGTTGGGAGGTATATTCCGGATCGGCCACCCATTTCTCCGTGATATCGGTTTCCCGCTCGGTAAACTCTCCGCCACAAGCATAATCGCTTTCTACATGTATGTTCGGGAGCCTGAATTTAGAGGGATCTCCACCGCCGGGCGACTCCGGTTCGGCGAATGCCAGATATTCCAATTGAAAGGCATCGATATCTATGGACTGCGGGGTATTGTTGGTAACCTCCATACTTTTCCGGATAACCGGGATGTGATCGTATAAGTCGTAATGGAGTTCTACGGTGACACCTTCTGTTTCTTTCTCTCCTTTCAATACGAAAGTCAGTCTTTTCCCTGTAGGTACGTTCTTATTCAGTGCCCAGCGGCTTCTGGCCCATTTGATATCTTCCTGCAGCTCTTCTATGCGGAAATCCTCAATGAGAAAAGAACCGGGGCGAGTAGTCATCTGGTCGACCCATTCCATTTGGAAGTATCCGCGCTCGGGCTGGCCGGCCAGCCCGCCAAGTTCCCAACGTTTCCCGTCAATCGTCAAACTACCTTCGCTACTTACGGCACGAAGCATACTTTCTCCGGTCATCCGGTTAAAGATATCGAGAGTGGAAAGATTGGGTAAGACACGGAACATACGTGCTACCATTCCGTTTGACAATAAGATGCTTTTGCCATCGGGAGTCGCATATATGCCGGCTTTTGATCGTGAGGGTTGTAAAAGCCAGTCGAAAGAGGTGTTTTCCAAAGGAAGCCCTTGTTGGGGTAATTGCTTGATTTTATCAAGTAATTTCTTCTCCGTACCGGATGATACTTCCGGCCCTTTCCCTTGATAGCTCGTGGAGACGATCGAGGGGATGATCTCCATATACTCTATTTGGGGCGTGATCCATAAGGCATGATCTCCGCTAGGTCCATCGTCGGTAGGCTCTACAATAAGATCCAATATCTTTATGCCATTTAGGGGGATATCGATTGTTTTCGGGGCATCGCCAAGTTTGACGATACCGCTGTTATAAAGCTCCTTGTCATCTCCTTTCAAGATAAATAAGGCCGAGCCCGGATGTACTTTTCCGTCTTTACCTTCTAGACCAACAAATGTCTTGGCGTTTTTTCGGGTATCGAAATACATTTTCGTTCCGTCAACAAAAGGGATAACCGTGAGGCTTTTATCCGTATAATCGATATGTGAGTCGGCGATCCCGACCTGCGCTTGAAAGCGTGACGCATTCTTGTGTAAATCGATCTTGATATGACTTTTGGCTTGTACCCCGATCACGTCATCATACGTTTTTCCTTGTATAGAGGCGGGCTCGTTGGTAACTGATTTCCCTTTGACGGCGCCACCGTAAGTTTGGTAGGATTTATTTAGGTCCATGTCCATAAGCCGGATCTCGTTCTGGCCCATGGCGTAGAGGCCGGCAAATCCCGAAAGGATAGCTGTAAAGATAAGTTTATTCATAAAATCCAGTGATAAAAGAGGGTGTTATCAATGATAAAAATAAGGTGCTTCAAAAAGACTTCTTTTGAAACACCTTATTTGGTTTATAATCTAGCTTCGTTCTATTATAATGTCGTAAGTTTTAAATTTCGCCAAAGAACCTTGATGCCTCCACCGTCGTGAATCTGAAGGGCGATGCGGCCTTTACCCGCTCCGATCTTCTCATCATTCAAGTTTACCATTTCCTGTCCGTTCAGCCAAGTCTGTACGTTATCGCCTTGTACTTTGATACGCATCGTGTTCCAATCGCCTTCTTTCAAGATATTCTCTTTCTCATCCGGAATCTGAACCAACCAGCCACGTCCGTACGACTCATAGATACCACCTGTATCGTGACCCTTCGGAGCTACTTCTACCTGCCAGCCGTTTACTTTCACGCCTTCCTCAACGAAAGAGCGGATGAATACGCCGGAGTTTCCGTCAGCCTCTTGCTTAAACTCTACGGTCAGATCAAAATCATCATAATAATCACGGGTAGCGAGATAACCGTATTGCTTATCGGGACCACTTTCGCAAACCAATAAACCGTCTTTTACGTACCATTTCTCCGTACCGTATGGTTCCCATCCCGTCAAATCCACGCCGTTGAACAAGTTCACTTCCTTACCGGCCTTACGAGGAAGTTCTTTGATCTTCAAGTTACGGAAAGATGCGGGATAACCATGATCTTGCAAGCAAAGCACACCTTTTTTCGCCAATCCGTATTCCGGCGCGTTGGCCCATTTGCCGCTATTTTTCTTAGCGTGCCAATCGTCTGTCCATGCCTCGAACTCTAGGATCTTTTGTCCGTTCAACCAATGTTCCACATGTCCATTATCGAATACGATCTTGGAGTTGTTCCATTCGCCTTGCGGATTCACCTTCATCTTGGATTTATCCGGCAAATGCATTGCGTAATCCACACCTAATTTCTGCCACTCTTCCAATGGGTCCGGGAAGTTCGGCTCGTCGATCAATTGATACTCCGGCCCCGTTACGTAAGGAACAGCGAATTGGGGACGCTCTACCACATGGTACAACATACCGCTATTGCCACCCTTGGACAATTTCCAGTCCCAAGAAAGCTCGAAGTTCTCATACTCTTTATCGGTTACGATGTAGCCACTAGCGTCGCTGCCATCTCCTTTGGCTTGTATACAACCATCCACTACATGCCAAGGCTGTGTCAATGTAGTCCCGTTGTAATCTTTCCAACCATCCAATGTCTTTCCATCAAAAAGCAGAACCCATCCGTCAGCGATTTCCTCGGGAGTAAGTGTGTTTTGTTCTTGACTGGCACAAGAGGAAAACAAGGCCAGCGATACCGCACAAGAGGCTAACAAGCTTGTGGCGGCTGTTTTTTTCATTACAGATTCCATGTAAATAAAGAATTTAGGTTGATAAATTGTAACTGAATGGCAAATTTACGTAAATATCTTTGATATCTCTCTCTGTTGGAGGAAAAACGCTTCTCTCCCTACGAAATACTTCTCCAAGAGCCTATATATTCTTTGTCGAATAAGCTCTATTTCTTAATTTGGCGGCGCTGAATTTATATTCACAGCCGCTGAATATACAAATGCCGCCGCTGATTGTAAAATCAGTGGCGATAATTTAAGAATAGAATAGGTACCGATCAGGCTTACCTATAGGTACGCATAAGTTTTATTCTGGCACAATCAACTTTTATATGTTTTTGTGGAAAAGAATCTGGATAATACTTGTTTAATCGAAGAATAATATAGATATTGCATGCATCTAATAAAGACTGAAATACCCTGCAAACCATATGATAACAATAGGCACCTTAAAACTAGATTTAGTTGCGGATCGGGAACCTTTCGTTCATGATTTATATGGTCGTTGGGATACCTTTAACCGAACCTCTTTAGAAGGGATCGTGGATGAGATTTTAAGCCGTTATGATACGGAAGATGAGTTGATCCGGATCGAGAGTTTAGACTTGGATCTAGGTGAGCTAGAAGAAGATGAATTCTATGAGCAATTCCCCCGTAGACTGGCAGAGAGACTGGACGAGACTTTCGCTTCTTATTTGCGAAGTAAGGAAGAGCATCCCGACCGAATCGCTGTTGTTCCCATCAGGCAATCTTGGCTGGAAGTATTTACCTATTATATGTCGTACGGATATTGGCCTTGGCTGGAAGAGGAGAGGCTCACCTTACCGGAACTTCTAGATAAATTAGTACGAATATCCCCGATAGAATTAAGTCATTTCCTGCGTGAGAAGGGAAAGGCGCTTACCATTCGTAAACGTCTGGTCTTTCAATTGGATGATATCTATCAAGAACGTTTGGTACATGTGGTGGCACCCTCGGAAAGCTCGTTTATAAACGCTTATGCCCGTTTCTTGCAAGACTCTTATCCCGAGATAAAGCGTCCGGAGATAGGGAAGAATGATTACAGAAACGCCATCTGGATAATCCTATGGGGATATTTATTATCTCAGGATCAAGGCTATTTCAACCGGAAACAAATGGTGACGTACACGCTGCGGGAATTATCCGGCTATTATTCCATTTCTTTTGTGGATTTACTGGGGATGCTGACGTATGATTTAGATAAGTTCGCCTCTACCCGCTTGTTCATGCCCGAGTTATTGTCGCTCTTGAAGGATATCCGGCTAGAGACATTATCGGAAAAGGAATTCACTAAAAATCTCTCTCTTTTTTCTCTGGAAGAATTGAAGGCTTTGCTCGTGCGGCGGGAGAAGAGCTTGACTTTCTTATCCGGGTATAATGAGGAACAGATTTACCAGATCGTGGAACAGATGATCCCTGCGGAGAGTCCGTTTGTCATCGACTATGCGAGAGCGTTGGATAAGGAGAAGGAATTGGGTATGCTCGAAGGGAAAGCCGGGAATGATTTCAGGATACTGAAATGGGTGTTTATCTTCGAGGTTATTCTCGGTAGGGGGGGGAGCGTATTTTCCCGCCATCAGTTCGCCTTCTCCGTGTTAAAGGAATTGGCGGCACATTACAATCTGACGGTAATGGAGTTGTTGGGATATTTTTACCGTACCTTGGCAAGTGGGCTGCTAACGGCTTATCCAGCCGTTCGGGAATTGATCATTGCTTTGTACTTGAATGCTCTCGATGATTCTCCCTCCGATATATCCGTTTATTACCCGGAAGATTTGAAAGATCGGTTGTCTAATTCCGGTTTGTGCCGTCGCTTTATCCGTTCCTTGCGCGAGGAGCAAATCTATTCGGTGGTTAGGCAAATCGTTCCGGTGGAAAGCCATTTCATTATCCGGTATGCGCAGACGCTGGATAAGGGGAAAGAGCAAGGGCGTTTGGAAGGAAGGGTGGGCGGCGAGTTCCGGCTGTTGAAATGGGAGTTTATTTTTCTGGTACTGTTTAGCGGGCCATTAACCGCTTTTAGCCGGAAACAATTCGTACGTTCGGTGTTGGGACAGTTCTCTGCTCATTATAATATCACGGTGCGGGAGTTGATCTCCTATTTTCATGAGGGAACACATGGGGAATATCCGTGGGTTCCGGAAGAGTTACGTGAGATAATAGACCTGCTGTACGAGGATATGGATAAGGAATCTCCCGAGCTTTTATTCTCTGTTTGGTTGAATGAGGAGAGGAAAGCGTATCGGTTGGGACAATTTATAATCACAGGCCGTTCCGATGAACCGCTGGGCGATCTATTCGAGTACGTGAGTGGTTTGGAGAAGACGAACCCGAAAATCTTACTGGACCAATTACGGCAATTGAAGGATATTCCTTCATCCGGAATAAGGGTTGAAGAGCCGATAGAGGCCGCTCGTATCTTCGCTTCCTTATTACTGCTTGTCATCCGTGAATACGGTCTGGCTTTTCCGAATCAGGTATCCTTGATCCAATACCTTACGAATGTAAAAGAGAATCGTACATTTGGAGATGCCGCTCGGCTGCGCTTGTTATTGCATGAGTGTATGTTGGAGAATATGGATGCGTTTACACGTACCATGGATGCTTTACTGGGCACGAAACCGGGGAAAGCGCCCGAGCTTCCCATCCGTACTGCTTTTCCCTCTATCTATCCGTCCAATTCCCAAAAGATGGAATTATTGGAGGAATTATATACAGGGGCGACTCCCGCTTTGCGCTTACTTGTCGAGGAGGTAATCCGCTTGTTTCGTCTCAATAACTTCGGGTTGGAAGAGAACGTTTGGTTGGGGTGGTTACAGGCTCTTTCCGGCAACGTTTACCGGAATTACTCCAAAGATGGATTGTTGTTCCTCTTTTGGCAGCATTTGAGGGAGTCTGTGCCCGAGGAGGAATTACATAAGATAGAGACTTTTATATGTCGACATACAACTAATTTATCTGAATTGTCAGTTTTTATATATCAACTTAAAAATAATATGGATATGGATGTTTTGAATGGCCAGTTAGAAGATCATGGCGTGTCTATTAACAATGCGGGCTTGACGATCATAGCCGTCTATCTGCCAATACTTTTTCATAGGTTAGGCTACTTGAGTGATGACAGACGTGGCTTTAAATCGAGAGAATGCCAAGTGAAGGCCATTTTTGCGTCTCAACGTTTTGTAACGGATGAGAAGGAAATCCCGGAGCCAGAATTATTCTTAAGCAAAGTCTTGACGGGCTATGATAGTCCGGAACCGCTTCCTCGCTCGTGTGATTTAGCTGAGAATGAATTAGAGATGATAGAGCAATTGAAGAAAGCGGTACTTATGAATTGGGATAAGATGAGGAATACGAGCTGGGAAGGTCTTCAAAGTACTTTTATCCGGAGAAAGGGAGTGTTAAAGATGGAGAAGAATAATTGGACGCTAACGGTCGAGGAGAGAGCTTTTGACGTCTTGTTAGATTCGATTGCTTGGAACTTCAGGTTCATTAAAACTCCATGGATGGAAAAAATACTTAGAGTAAAGTGGCGGTAAATAACATTAAAAGATAACATTATGAATGCGGATCGGATACAGATTCAAGAAGGACCTTCGCGGGTATTTCAAAACCGTAAAGGTGAATCAACACAATTGATGGAAGATAACCGGGTACAATCTGCCTTGCAGGCTAAAATGGTGGAAACTATGCAACGTGACGCAATGGATGAGGATGATTTGCTGCAAGGTAAGTTCGCCGTTCAGCGGGATGTGGAAGATGAGGATGAGCTTCTTCAAGGAAAATTTGTGGCCCAACGGCAAACTAAGAACCAGACAGGGATTCCGGATCATGTAATCCAAGGCATGGAGTCTTCCTTCGGGACGGATTTCTCATCGGTACGTGTACACCCGGATTCATCGAAAGCGCCGGAGGTTGGGGCTTTGGCATATACGCAAGGTACGGATATCCATTTCGCCCCGGGACAATTCAAACCGGATACGTCTGCCGGACAGCAGCTATTGGGACATGAGTTGACACACGTCATCCAGCAAGCCGAGGGACGTGTGCAGCCTACTACCGAGGTAGGTGGAATGGCCGTTAACGATGATTTATCCTTGGAACACGAGGCGGATGTGATGGGTGCTAAAGCTGCTTCTGTCTTATGAACGAGTGGATCGATTGGTTCCAGCGGGTATTGGATGTCTCCATTCGTTTGTATTTCCGGCAGGAGTGCGATTTATCTTCCGTCTATGATATCCCACTCCCGAAGGCAGGACCGCTTTGGAAGGCGTTGTTGCCGGAACAGGTTGATCCTACTTTCGATGAGTGGATGGTGTTGATGTTGGCCTTAATGCCTCATCTTTCTCCGCAGGTGTTGGATATTTTCTTTGTGCATAATAAGAATTTTGACCGTCCTTATACGGAATTTGGCGGTTGGAAAGGACTATCGCACGGAGGATTCTTGCCAACGGGCGAGACGGCCGTTTTCCTGTTGGCGGGCGATCGTGTGGAACGCCGTCTGGAAGTGGTTCGTCTATTTCGTGAGGAGCATTGGTTCCATATGTATCACGTTGTTGGCTTGGAAGGAGCCGGGAATGGTGAACCGTTCTTGAGCGGACAACTGCGTATATCGGAGGATTTCTTGTACCGTTTATCTTTTGAGGGAGAATATAAGCCGGACTATAATATGGGTTTTCCGGCCAAACGGATTAGTACGGCTTTGAATTGGGAAGATGCCGTATTGCCTTATTATGTGCGTGAGGAGTTGGAGGAGATAAATAATTGGATTACGGGTCATCGGGTCATCCTTTCGGACTGGGGATTGAGTCGTTTTTTGAAGGCCGGTTACCGCACTTTGTTTTATGGCCCGCCGGGAACGGGTAAGACGCTTTGCGCAACCTTGATTGGCAAGAAGAACGGGATGGATGTATATCGTATCGATCTTTCCATGATTGTCTCCAAATATATCGGCGAGACTGAAAAGAACCTTGCGAATGTATTCGACCAAGCGGAAAACCGGAATTGGATTCTCTTTTTCGATGAGGCGGATGCCTTATTCGGTAAACGAACCTCGACGAACACTTCTAATGATCGCCATTCGAATCAAGAGATCGCTTATTTGCTGCAACGGATCGAGGATTTCCCGGGAACCGTTGTTTTGGCCACAAACTTAAAGAGTAATATTGATGAAGCTTTCTCCCGTCGTTTCCAGTCTATTATCTATTTCCCGATGCCGGATCAAGACTTACGTGAGGAATTATGGCGTAGAATGCTTCCCTCTTCTTGGCTACCTGCGGATGCGGACAAGATGATCCGTATGGCAGCTACTTATGAGTTATCGGGTGGCTCCATCTCGAATGTGATCAGGCGTTGTGCCCTTCGGTTGCTAAAGCAAGACACTCCCCGGCTAGATTCCGATATCTTATCTATGGCGATCCGCCGGGAATTGAATAAAGAGGGCCGGTGGTGATTTAAGGCAACGGCTCTCTTTCCCGGTGCCCGATCGGTACGATGATTAAGAGAAAAAAGAAGAGTGGGAGCGCCAACAGTATCATTTGAGTCCATATATCGAAAGTTTCCCGTGAGGATACGATATTGGTGATTAGGTATAATACCAATACGATCTCGGATATGAATACCAGTAATAGAGGCAAGACATATCGCTTATAATGTTGTGCCAACATGTAGAACTTACTGGATGTCATATACAGGGTGATTAGGATTAATAGTATGAGAAATAGGAATATATCACCCAATACGAAATAAATAAGCATCGGGTTGGAGAATTCCGTATTTGCCAGTTGCGCCAGATCATCGGAGCAACTGGTGAGTTGCTCGCCTTGCGGAAAAGGATTTAGCAAATAGAATAAAGAGTTGAAAAGATTATCTAGTAAGGATACCTCGCATTCTTCCTCATACATGACCATCTTGAGTACTGGTTCTTGCTTATTCTCTCGATTTTCACAAGTAGTTACGGGAACGCCCATTTCATCGTAATCGACGAAACAAAGGCGGTCTACCAATTGGTATTTCAATAGAATGGATAGATAACCGATATGTTTTTTCTCCTTGATAGGGAATATGACATTTAGATCGTAGTTTTTATATATTTTATTACCATCCACGCAAAAGGAATCAATTACGAAACTAGTGGACTTCACGAATTGTACAAGTTCTCTCCGGTTCTCCAGTTTAAAATCGAAATCAGGGAAGTAAAGAGTCAATCCGTTGAGTTTCCGGAGAGACGGGTTTCGGTTGATCGTACCGGTACCCTTTGTGAATAAGTTATTTAAAAGAGCCATCTGGGATTCTTTCGATCTTAAGAAATCATTCGTCGCTTTTGAGTTTCGGAATAGGACTAGTAAATCGACGGGTGTATCCGAATAAACGGGCATATCTATCAAGCACTCCTGTTGTTGCCAGTCGCTTACTTGGCTAGGTTGCCTGCTTTCTGTATCCACTACATACCCTAGATATTCCATTCGGCTGAATTTCCGGATAAGGTTTGCCGGTAATTGCTCATATACGGATTGCAGCCAATATGGTACGATCGGAAAAGCTCGTTGGTTGTATTGGCTTAGACGTTCGGATAGGCGTTCGGTTTCCGATGATGCGCCATCTACCTTGAATACGGGAATACTGCAATTTCCCTTTTTCTTTTGTGCGGCGATCTCTTCTTTGCTACGTTTATCGAAATAACAGAAGAACGTACGAACCGTGGAGGGGCGCAGTTCACGCACGGATAGCAACCAGTTCTTTACGGCCTGCGTGTAAGTGGTGTCGTAGACGAATGGGATGAAGCCGGTTTCCCTGTATCCGATGGCGTCTTCTTCCCAGGGCGTAATGTTGAGAGCGATGGAAAGAGGAGCTTCCTTGATGAAAAACTCAATCGTTCCGCTTCCTCTGATGGAGGGATTCTCGTCCGGATTGTCCAGAACTCCTGTAACGTCTTCTGTCCATACGGGGCAAATGATATAGCCTTGTTTATCGGAGTTGAGCAACGATTGCATATTATCCAGATCTCCGGTTTTACCTTTGAAGAAATACATATTCTCGACGGTAGGGGGAGGCAAGATCTTTTCCGGTTCTCTTTTATTGAAATAATACCACAAAGCTTGCGTTACTTTGACTGGGCCAAGCTTTTCATCGAAGAAGCGGCAGAGAGGATCCGCATTGGCTTTATTCTTGGATGCGGTTAATAACTCGTTTCCGAACAGCCAAGGTGTATATGCGCATTGCTCTACATGATCGGGTAATAAAGAACTTGGGGACTGTAAATAACCCAAACGTGAGATCGCTTGGTTTGCGTCCGGGTTTGTTACGAAAGTGAAAGCATTCCCCAATTCAGCGGGATAAACGATATAACCGCATTGTTCCGTTAAGATACGCTGGGTGATCGAGTCCATAAGAGTCTGGTAAGAGACGATCGGGGTACGAATCTCTTCCAGTTCCAACTCGGTCCGCTCTCCTAAACTCCGGAAATAATCCAATCGCTCCGAGAGACTTCTTTGGGCGTTAACGGCTTGTGCCATGATTACATGAAGTAATAAGCCCAATAAAATGCCGTGGTAGGTAGTTCGATATCTGGTTGACATAAGGGTAAATTTAAAGTTCGATATTTATTCGTATCAGATTATTCTTTAAGATTTCTCCGGTGCGGCCAATCTCTTTGTTGTCATTATCGGCCCAAGCTTTTCTCCATGCCTTATAGTCCTTGACAAATAGGGCTAGCTCTTTCGGAGGAAGCCAATGAACCGTGAATCGTAGATGTGCCGGTATCTTCTCTCGCAAGAATTCTTCAAGACGAAGCTGAAAATCCGGCCGTTGCTGCGTACGTTCTGTTTGCGAGAGGATTGCCGTTAAGGTAAATTCCCGGGAGGGGACTGAATGATCAGTCGCCTCCGGTGAATGCAGGAGTATGTTTTCCAGAATGAAAATTTGCTCTTCCGCATCTTCCCATCCGAGTATGGAATAGAGATATCTTTCCAATCCGGAAAGGGAGTCTGCGTCGAATAGATTACAGCCCAGATACCGGTCCCGGATAAGTTCCGGTAGTTGTCGCAGGAACCGGACTCTTCGTTGACGGTTTATCTCTTTATGGGAGTAGCGGAGAAAAGGCTGGTTGCTATTTTCTCCGTAGATTTTATCCAACGTATCCAATAGCAGATCTTTGTTTTGTTCCATAGAAGCGGAACCGGGTGTTTCCATATTTAAGGCCATCCAATCTTTTAGATGATTCATTTCTTCATGTCCCTCCGAAAAGAGATGGTCGAATATAGAAAGATATGCCTTGAATGAATCGGTAAACGAGTCCTTGTAGCAAATTGGGAAATCATTTGTGACGCTATAATCATTCAGATGAATATGGCGACTGTCCATGAGGATCGATTTGGCTTGTTTTTTCTGTTCTCGTATTGCATGGTTGATATTATTCCGCGAATGCAAACGATTCAATACTTTTGTGGCATTAATCTCTACCGCTTGTTGGTTTTGGTAAAGTCGTATCTTGATTTGCTCAGGGGAAGATAATGCCAATGTATAGGCGTATTCACCCTCTTCAAAACCTTGAAATTCCAAAGAGTGTATCGATAGAACCCCTTGTATCTGCTTGATCCCTTTGAAAAGCTTGTATATGGGAAGTGCGCTACCTGTATAATGACTTCCCGGTGCGAATAATTGAATCGCCTCCGTATAAATGGCGATCAAGGTTTTTTCCGGAGAGATGCTACCGTCTATATCGATATTTCCAATGAGTAATAAAGGTTTCCTTCTTACGAAATGGATTGCGTGTAGGTGTTCACCTAAATTCCGGTTTGCGTGATATAGTTTCTTAATCTTTTCCTTGATTTTCTTTTCTTCCTGTTTGTGTTGATCTTCTGAGATAAAGGACGAGAGTTCTATAAATATGTCGAACCATCCGTGACAGATCTGATCATTGGATCTATAGGGATGGATTTGTATGTCCGATAAGTTAACTAAGAAGTCAGTGTTATCTAATTGATCTAAAAAATGGTCTCGGTAATCTTTGGGTGTCACAGGGGCCATCCCGGAAACCCGTTCAGGACTGAACAAGCCGTAATCCTCCGGATTGAAACGATTATCCGATCCGGTGAGATATTGTTCTAATGGGAAACTCATTTGGTAATCCAATTCGCTTAAGGCGTAATTTAAGATGTCCAGAGTCGTGATTCCCGGGTCGTGTGGGGCATGGTCTGTCCACAGTTGCCCTGAAAGCTCCCGGATTGTTTCCAAGGCATTCTTTTGGAGGCTATCGAATATGGATTCCTCCTTTTTTAGCTCTTGCAGGTTGGGCAGATCATCCATGGCTATTCTTGATTAAAGGTGTTTCTCCGGTCGGAGGCGTCCATCCGGTAATCTTTCCATAAATCGGTTATCTGGAAACAAACAAAGATGTTGTCTCCATAATCCCGTCCGCTACGTATTTGCAACTTGCATTTTTGTCCGGGGCCGTACCAACGGAATTTGATCTTGTTAAAAAAGGAACCGAACCAGGATTGATTCGTACGGATTTTTCGATGTTTTCCGTAACAATGGATAGCCGTGGCTTCCACTAATGCGTATTGTCCGCTTTTTAACTTACCGCATCCAGCCATGATGCGGTAGGCACGACATCCTTCCGTTGGTATTTGCAGGGTATGCCATTCGCCATCTGCGGGAAATTTACCCCGTATCGCACCGTCGAAGCGGGTTGCGGAAAGACTGCCGTTGATACGTATATCCATACCGGGTTGGTTCATCTCGATGCGACCGTTTGGATGAAGCGATAGTATCGGTTCATCTTGCCCTTGACGTATGATATGGAGTTGGCTATTGTTACCTAGGTATATTTTCCACTCTGGAATATTGTCTTGTATGTTCGTGAATAAGCTGATGACGGGACTGTTTTCCTTGGAAGGAGCTAACCGTAAGCCATCATCCGGATTTTTATCGATCCCGTCGTCGGAAATATTGACCATGGAATCGATTAATTCGTAGAAATGCTTTTGGTTGGGCATACTTCCGCGCTTAAAGTATTCTTTTAGTGTATTTCTGTTTGTACGAGGCATATCCGGTTTGTTTTATTTGTTAATAATAAAATTACTTCCAACTCCTAAATATCCGAGTCCGAGTTGTTCCAGTAGTTCGTCTTTTTGGTCAATATATAGCAAATGCCTATCAGAAGGAACTAATATGCACCAAGGTTGGGAAGGGCTAACGTTGAAATTTTGCCTTGCCTCTTCCGGGTAGCGGTTTAGATAATAGCTCTTTTGTTGGTCTTTTGCCGTATATACGACATGCGCTACGCTTAATATATCAATGTCCACGATGGCTTCACACTCTCGTATGGAGTTATAAAGATCTGTCGATGAGAACGAAAGCCCAAATACCGGGATCTCTTCCTTATCTCGCCAAGGCGCGATACAATTATTAATGCGTGCCTCTGTCTGGCGGAGTATATCTCCTACGGGATATCCGGGCTTTATCCGGAGGTTACAGCAAACGGTTACTTCCTCGTAGACCGGAGTGATAGCGTCAACGGTAATGAACGGACTTGTCTTGTCACCTATATAATCTTCGATTCGCATGAGTAGCCTATGTTCGCATAAAGGCAAGATCTTTTTATCTTTCTCCTTTTGCATCACGACCAATGTTACGATCGGGCTCCTGTTTTGAGCTTTACTGTCTATTCCGGGCAAGCAAAGTACTTTTTTGACTTCGGGGAACTGAGCCAATGTTATTTGCTCGTAATCCCTAGGCAATACAGCCCGTTTCCGATGGGACATCTCTTGGGTGATCCGGAGCCGCATATCCTCTGGCGTTTCCGGCGAACGTCCTCCTTTAGCGGGTATGATCTGGTAAATATCCGTAAGTCCCGGCATACTTTTCTCGAAAGAAACGAGTCCCGTGAAGCTTTCGAGTTCCTCACTGATCAGGGCTTCCATTTCTTCGGGGATTTCTAACCGGGCTTTCACTGGGTTTAGATAGACATTTCGTATGGATGAACAATTTTGCGTGTGGCAAGATACTTTTGCCGAAAGCCAGAAATCTCCATTTATGTCTAGCATTTCCTCGCTAATAGGTGAGGGAAGCAGGATGTCTACCAAACCTGTATTCAACAGATTCCCGGTTGTATCGGAAAGTAAATTACCCGGTTTGATAAACTCCCATTGCTTGCCGTTGAAAAAAGACCATTGTACGCAAGGAAGATATTCTTTTCCGATTTCCCGTTTCAAGGCAGCCATCTCGAAGAATAAACGGATCTGGTCGTTACCGATCGAGTTACCAATACCGAATAGAATAATCCCATCTTCTGTGGGTACTTCCACCATTGGGAACGGATGACGTAGATCGATTTCATGTAATTCCTTTTGCCTCAATGGATGGATATGATAGATACGGCATCTATCTCTTGGGGTATCGCCATTGAAAAAGTATTCTTCCTCGGCGCTATAACCGATACCTATACTTTCAATCATAGGGTTGTAAGGAGGTTTGGGCACCGGGGTCTGTTTACGGGTATGGCTGTTTCTTATCATGATATCCGCAAAGAGCATCCGGTACTCCGTCTGCCCAAATCCGCCGTTCGGATCTGTGAGTCTAATCCTGAAGAAGCCTTGCTGGGTTTTCGTATATTGATATTGCTCTTCTTCCGTGGAGACCGTAATGTTTTTGAACGGTTTGTCGTAAACGATCTCGCTGTACTCCGAGAGCTTTCCCCTAGGGGAAGTATGCTTGTTTTTCGTATTGAAAAGACAAGATGTACTTCCCGGTAATTTTACCCATTTCTGGTCTGTTAGTTTTTCCCATTCAATTTTGAAGGTGGTATTATCGATAGGTGTCTTATATGCTTGATACAAATCATAGAAACCTCCTTCCGAATAAGGTAGATCCGCCCATTGCAAAGTAATACCCATGGATTGGATAGGCTTGATCGCTATCTCATAATTACCGAATGCGAACCATGAGCCTTTTTGAGCTTCTAACCCGAATAAAGGGAAATGTACGCTTGCGTCTACTTCTCCCAGAGGATTATAGATTTTCAAGGATGACATGCCGGATACATGTACCTTTATCTTTAAGCTAGTAATAAAAATACGGTGTACCCAAGAGTAGGGGAATAACCAAGCATCCGTGTTCATCAATATACGGAGCGCTGGGTTCCGTGTTTGGCAACCATGAGCTTCAGAGCAAGGTGTTGTAGGGTCGAATTTCTCATTAAGGACGAATTTCAGATAAAAGGAGTTTTCGTTGATGAATGTCAAGGTGTAGGCGTATATCGGGGCCCAACCTTTCTCTGTGCTTAACTCCAATAGGAAAGCGTCGTTTAATACACGCCCGGTTTCGTGGGAAGATTGTTCCGTGGTAGCGATTAATTCTTTGAAATATGATATGGAGTCTTCTTCTAATCCGAATGTGATATGTATATCCCGATGTCCTTCCCGAAGTAATAACATGGGAGATTCGATCATCAGTCCAGCTTGTATAGAGGATTGGTTCTCAAAGATTAGCCCTGAGTCCAGATTGGGCTTCTTAGAAGGAACGTTTCCGATCCTGTCATTCAACTGTTTTTGCCAGATGGACGTAACGAAGCCTAATCGGCTCGCTGGATATTTTTTCGGATCTTTTTCCAATAGTAACGAATGTATACTCGTTATTTTCATGTCATTGACCGAATAATCTTCGTCCGTACGATAACAAAATTGGATATCTTGCGCAGGAAATGGTACCTGTGTTATAATACCTGTACCTTTGGGTAACTGGGCTTGCTGTGCGGTATTATTCTTCACGGCGATAAACCAAGCGGAAGGAATAATCGCTTTTTGGGGAGATTCCTTCAATATTTGGTTGACATAAAATAACGGATAAGCTTCCCAGCGTTTATTGAACTGATCTACCAGATATTGATAGTTTTTCAAGAAAGCGATTAAAACAGCTAATGAGGGATCGGTCTCTCCGCTTTTAGCGATTTCTTGGATGTAAATCTCCCGTTTGTTTTGTAAATTACGGAGGATACGTAATAATAGGTAGAGACTTCTACGAACCGTTTTAGGATTGGATAGGGTTATTAGCTGAAGTCTCTGGTTATATTTCTCCATATCCAGAAATAAATCGGACATGGAATCTCTAAAGATCCGATGATTCAATCTTTGATACCAATCAGAGAACTTATGGTATAGAGCGTTTCTTAGATAGGTGATTTCTCTGTTACTTTCCGGTGAGTTCTCATTTTGCCACAAAATGAAACTCTGTTCGATCCCGATTGTATCTGTTTGCTTGATCTCATTGAGTATGGCTAAGGATTGGTAATGATATAAAAAGGATGATTTCGAAAAGGCACGAGCCAATAAATTGGAGAGATTTTTCTCGAGTACTTGAAAAGGCTCATGTATCCGGAAATCATTCTCCAATTTTTTTCTTGTCAATCCATCTTTATTCCATTGTTTATTCATCGGTTAGAATCAAAATAGATAGGATAGGTCAATTCTTGTTGGACATTATTCATACGTATCGTATAATAAAGTTCGATAATCAGAATGCCATCTTGAATCGAAGCCTTATTAATTTCTATGCGATTAAGCGAGACTCTAGGCTCGTATAAGAGAACAGCTTTCTCGATAGCGCTTTTAATCATGGTCTCCATGGTAAGATCTAATTGTTCAAACTGATAACGATATAGTTCCGTACCGTAATCCGGACGATGTATTCGCTCCCCTGTGCGAGTGGAGAGAAGGATGATCAAGCTTTGCCGGATGTCTTCTTCATAATTAGACATGCGGGTGGGATTATCATTATGGCTGAATTCTGGGGGGAATGCCCATCCTTTACCTAAAAAACTATTTTTGTTCTGCATAAATCATTCGATTTAATTAATCATTACAACGCCTCCTTTTACAACGGTTTGGCCGGATGCGGATATTTCGGCGGTGGCAGACCCTTTTACTTTAACTCCCATTTGTGCGGAAACCTCGATATTCAAGCCATTTATCTTGGTATCTTGCTTAGACTTGGATTCGATACCCATTCCTTCTGTCTTGACATTCCCTCTTGCCTTAAATATGAGATCTTTGCCGGATTCTACCATAATTCCGTTTTTATCCATACAGACCTTGTTCTTATTAGCATCGGATAACAGAATTTGCTTTTTGTCATCATCCAATATGAGCGTGTTCTCTCCGGGAGTCCCTATTGTGATAATCTTTTTATCATCGTCCAAAGTAATTTTCAACTGGTTTTTTGTAACAATTGTCTTTAAATTATTTTTTGGATCTAAAGAAACCGGCGTTTTTCGTTTGCGACTGTACAAACTTCCGATAATCACAGGGTGGCAGGGGTCCTCATTGATGAATTGCAGGACTACCTCATCATCGACTTCCGGTAGAAATAACATGCCGACCCCATTGCTTGCGTACGGACTGACCGGCCGAGCCCATATCTCCGTCTTCTCACATTGTAACAAGGGTATATCGACTAATATAAAATTCTCGAAATCTTTATTATCTCCGATCTTTTTAACGATCCCTATTTGTAATCCTCGTATGCCGGGCAAGAAACCACTAGCTGCGGGAGCCACTACATCGGGCTCTTCGGTAATGACTACCGGATTGAAACCCATATAGACTTGTGTCTTCCATTCGCCTCCTTGTAGTGTATGTTCTACTGATTGAACAAATGCGTTTCCACTATAATGTTTGCTTAATCCTTCTAATTTGATAATACAGCCCGGAATAATAGACGCATTCCCGTAAATTGTGATGGAGCCTTGAAAACGTGCCAGACCGCTCCATAAAGCTTGCGCATCGGCCCAAGCATGTAAAGAAGCGTCGCCGATGGGAGCGTTGGTTTGATAAAGCATCACTTCATTTGCCAGACCGGATAGATCCTTTGCGGCGATATCGCCTTGGGCATTGAGAGAAGGTTTGCTGGCGGTGGCTTTGATAATTTGTTGACGGCTCACGTCCCAAGCGCAGGCTTTTGTATCTGTGTATTGCTCGGAAGCGGATATAGAACCATCGAAAGCGATTAAATTATCTCCATAGGTGATGGTTAAGACCGGGGAGGCAGATACATTCGGTTTACATACCTTGACTTGTTTACCGTCAGTGATAACGACTAATCCGTTATTTTGTGCTCGTGTGAGTACAAAATCCCAATCTGTACAATAATATTGTACCAGTTGTGGAATTTCTATACCGGTACTATCTACTTTGGCAGAAAGCCCGTATTGTCCCAGAATCTTCTTGATAACGGCATCATCTTTACTATTTTCATATACATTATTTTTACGTCCAAAGGTTGCAGGATATGCGAACCCCCTACATTCTAAAACAAATAGAGTTTGTTGTTCGCTATTGATTTTTAACTGATGGGTTGTAACGCACCCCTCAAATAAGGTGCTGACCTTATCTGTTGGACCCGCTTGAAACTTAAGCTCCGTACCCGGATTGAATATTTTGTTGTCTGGTATTTCAAATTGGCTGTTGTCGATAATATCAGCGCTGATGGAGATCGTTGCTTTATCGATCTTATTACATGCTCTGTATATTTTTGCATTGATTACGGAGTATTGCTCCGTTACATCTTTACCATTTAGGAATAGTTTGATTATAAATGAATTATCCATATTCATTATATTTTAGGGAACCATAATTGAGTTCCGGGTTTTATATCTCTAAAGCTGATTAGGTTATTAATGGAGGCAATCATTGGAGCGTAACCAGAATTTTTATATTCTTTTGCGCATAACCCGATTAGACTGTCTCCTTGTTTAAAAGTAACGAATTTACCCTCAGCTTTTTGATTTTTCTTTTTTGCTTGTGTCTCTCTACTACTAATCGCCTCTGTTAGTGACAAGGAGCCTTTAGCTCGTAAAGGATTGCCATTGGGCGAGAATAAGGTGTAATCCCAATTTAGGCTGGTTAATCTCCCCTTGAAAATGAGACTCCCCCAAATTACTTTAAGGAAGCAAGGGCTGGGTGGATCGATCTCCGCGCTAGGTAGAAAAATGATATTCTCCAAATCCTTGATCCTTTCTGTCACGGTTTTTTTCCCCGTCGGGATAATACCGGTACCATCGAAGTGTATATCAAAAGAGAGAGTGGAGGGGTTGGTGTGTTTATACTCCGGTAGTTGCTTATCCTCTTTTATGCTTTCGTCTTTCTTATAGGAGGTAGATTTGCTTAACTTATAGCTATCCGGATTGATTTGGACGGTGATATTACCCAATTTCTCGCCACCTTTGTATTCAATTGATTTATATGCCTCGATGATCAACTTTTGGTTCATGTTTTATCGCTCCTTTCTACAAGAAAAAAGGTTAGACAAATCTTTCTTGGCCTCACGAATTATCTCCTCTTTGATTTGTTGTATCAAATCACGGGAGAGAGGGAGGTCGGGTTCCTTTTTCTGTTGTGTCACTTTTGCGGACACTTGGATTTCTTTTATAGTTATAGCCATTGCTTAAATTGTTCTTTTTTCGTATCTTCTGTATCTCTTATCGACATACGGATCAAATTAGTATAAGCCATCTCCAATGTTTCAATCACCAACTCATTCTTTTGGGAATTCAATGCGCTAATGTCCCATTTTACAGGGTAAGCATTGAGCACAGACCAATTATTTAGGGGAAAATGCCCGGCATCCAGCAATGATATAGTTAAATTGACGGGAACGATCTGGGCACTTCCATTATTTTCCAATACTTTAACCACATATGTCTCTAGCACATGAGGCAAAGGCATTAAAGAACGTTTCAACACAAGGTTACCGTGCTTTCGTCGGGTAGGCACCTGATAGCTGAAACTGTTTTCTCCCCCTTCTTTAATCGTTTCCGTCTCCATTTCAAGTTGTAGTCCCGAGACCTCTTGGAAAGAGGTCTCGATCAATCCTTCGAAAGTCACGTTGAAATAAAACGCTACCGGAGGAGGGACAATATGATCAAACCTTAGCATTAAGCGTTTTCTATGGTCAATCCTTCATGCGCTAAATCTAAGGTTTCGATGGCGGCCTCGTTTCCATCGGATTTTAAGCTGACACCGGTAACCTTAGTCGGCCATGCGTTCGATAATTTCCAAACCATCGTAGGGCTTCCTGCTTCATCCAGTAAGCTGATTGTTACATCTTCTCGCTGTATTGTGTTCATTTTTATCTTGTTAAACCAATCGAATAATTTGTTATCCGCTTTGAAAACCCCTTTCTTTAGACTGACATTGCTCGTCTTCTTCAGTCCCGGCATCTTGATATTTGAGAAAACCGGGCTATTACCATGTCGGTACTCAATTACTTGGGCTTCCATATCCAGACCAGATACCTCTTTAAAAGCGATTTCCCCGAGGCTACCTAATTCTACCTTAAAATAAAAACTGGGTAACGGCCATACATTATCTTGTGCTTCTCCTGCCATATTCGTATTTCTTTAATAGGTTTTAATTCTTAAATTATCAGCTTTTTTGCATTTGTTGTTGGAATGTGATCTCGATAAATTCCGCAGGTCTGGTAATAGCCACGAATACGGATATCCTGAGGATACCTTCCAGAATATCCTCGGGAGTCATCGTGTCTCCCAATCCGATATGAATGCTATATGCGTCTTCGGGGGAAGTTCCTGCTAATCCACCTCGTTTCCATACGCCCCGTAAGAATCCGTCTATCATACTACGCATATTTACCCATGTATTTGCTACATTCGGTTCGAATACATAGGCACGGGCGGCGTTCTTGATCGATTCCTCTAGGAAGATCATCGTACGCCTTACGTTAATATAACGCCAGTCTAACGAGTTACCATCCATCGTGCGGGCACCCCAAACCTTGATTCCTTCACCGGGAAAGCTACGGATTGCGTTTACGGCTTTTCCGTTCATCGGTACGTTCAGATCTTCTTGCTCGGCATTTGTGATCGAGAGTGCGGGTGTGACTACGTTATTGATGGAAATATTCGCAGGGGCTTTCCATACTCCCCGGGTGTTATCTACCATAGTATAAAGACCGGCCATCGAAGCTGAAGGCGGAAGTAAATTGATCCTCAAGCGAATCTCTCTCAAAATGGAGCGGTATACGGAACTGACTTGGTATAATAAGGTATGGAAACGTTCCGCCTCGTCCTCTTTCATGGTAAGCAAAAGCTTGAACTTGTCCATAAGTTCATTGACAGCCTCATTCGTTACACCGGACTTCTTTGAGAATTCGTTCAAGATCAGTTCCTCCAATTTCTCTAAACTATCCTTTTCTATATTATAAAAAGTGATATCTTTCTCGGTGACGATAGATGTATTTATCCATGGATAATAGGAGGCACAGTACGCAAGGAAATTGCTACCTATATTTTCCCGGAAACTTTTGATAACCGCACCGTTTTCATCTTTGTATCCGTTGAAAACATCTAATATGGCAAAGCGATTTTTCATATCGTTACCACAGTGCATCAAAGCGGCAGTTTGAACTTTGTAACAATCGCCTTCCTCCATATATACGGCTTCCGGAACGACGACCAACGTGGGCTCCTGTTCTTTTTTTAAGGCTAAGAGCGCATTTGTAAAGTCTATGCTTTTAAAGTCATGCTCATAATCTCCTACGGAGACGATATAGCACGGTCCTCCACCGTTAGCGTAGAACAACAACATATTATAATATAAAGCATAGAACGTTTTTGGCAAAGTAAGCTGGCAACTTCCGTCGGGGAATAATACGTTTATGTCATTGGTGGTGTCCTCACTCTCGGAATCTTCCGGACGAATTCCGAATCGCAAGGTGGGAGCGAAACCGAAGAACGAATGGAACTCAGCCATAGAAGATATACGGAAAGGGATACCGGTCAAATCCTTGTTACCGTCCCGTGCGAATTGGGTATGCCCGATAAAGGCAGGGATGGCGGTAGCGACTTCTACGACTGAATTAGGAAAAGCGTTTTTCTCTATGATATAAACGCCAGGGGTTTTCATTTGTGCCATACGTTATTTTTTTAAGGATTTAGATATAAAGAATTTGTATAATAGAATTCTCGGTAGATTGTAATTCCTTTATAAGGAAACGTCCCAAAGAGGGAACAGGAACATGCCTTAATAGCATTCTTTTAGCATATTCTCTTTTCTCGTAAATCGTGATATCTGATCTTCTTTGGTAATAAGACTCTTCCTTAATCTTTATCGGATATTCTGTGCTGATACGAAAAATGTCCTTATTCATGAAACGGATTTGCTCGGGATTCTTGAAGCTAATATTTTCCGGTCCATTATCCTCCATAAAAATATCCATTGACGCATTTTCTGGATTACGAGGTATCAAGATAAAATCCCAATAGGCTTCTTTTGTGTGATAATGGATTTCTTTCTGTATTGGGCATTTCGTTTTTAATAATTCTTTGGTAACATGAATGATCACATTGAGCCGATTCAGTCGGTTATCGATAACACTTAATTGTATATCTGAATCATTTAGCTCTTCCGGTAGCAGGGATTGTGTATACAGTAAAAAATTCGGATCTTTTGAATGTGCTTGAAACTCAAGGTTGAGACCATCCGGGGAGGTTGAAAGGTGATCAAGAAGCTCTTCTCGATCTCCAATTAGTGCATATTGATTTCGACCCGTTTGCCTAAAAGGATATTTAGGTCCTCCTAATACGACTCTATTCGTTCTCCTGGGTTCTATCTCGAAGATTTCAGAAGGAATACATTCATTATAATATTCATGGCTAAATATAATGTTAATCAAAAAGTCAAATTTCATCATTGGTTTGTTTTATAGTTATAATATTCCAAAAGTAGATAAAAAGAATATGGCATGATATTAAATGCTATATGTTTGATAACATTATTTCTAATTTATTTTTTGACTTGATATTCGTTGTTTTATATCCTTGATTTCTGTTCCGTCAAAAGATATGATTCGTGCTTTACATAGGATTGATGGATAATAATGCCCTCCTAATATACTCCATATATTGCTGAGCTCTTGCATACTAATTGTTACGGGTTCGAGCGTTATGGTACCTTGGTCTGGTAATTTAAGAATGGAATTTTGTTGTAAGAAGGAGATTGAATCCGATAATATTTGTATAGATTCTAAGTATCTTTTAGATGAAAAAACAGCGGCAACCATAATATATATATTCAAGTACCATGGTGGAGATGTTTGTTGGAATGTGTTATTTTTTGTGTTCCTATAGGGGGCAGAGATTCCCATTGCTGTCTCTCGCTCTATATTCACGATAGAAAGTATGATTTTATCCGATTGATCCTCATTTGGAGTCGCATCAATACTTCCGGCTTCCACTATAATTTCTGCCCGTTCATAATAGTTGGAAAGAAATTCGTTCATTTTCTCTGCGAGTGTGTTTATTAATACGTGTATCATGGTCTTTTGCTTTATTTGTGCTAAAGGTAAGGAATAAATTTGTTTTTCAGCTTTATAATTTCATTGTCTGAATTCTTTCTAGCAAATTACCTTCGTTTCGATTCGTGATAAGAATTAAAATCGTTTTTTGATTATCATAGATAATTACGTCTTGGCGGTTTCCTGAAAAAGATTGAAAGAAATGTTGATCCTGAGATTGGGCTATGCTTATTGTGTATTTTTTATCTACTCTTATTTTCTATTATGTGACTTCGGAAAAACACGTACGACTTTTTTTGAAAACACGTACGACTTTTCTCATAAACATGTACGACTTTCCGGTAAAACATAATCGTGTTTTTAAACTGTTAATGTTCAGTGATTTATGTTTTTGTATCATTCACGCACTTATTGTATGGAAAATTATCACATCGCCACTCAATAAATCATAATATACCTCCATGTAGAAGTGCGGCATGCTATGTCTCTATAACAGGATGTCTCCAATAGGGTGAGAATCGAGTAGTATGGCTTTATCACACGTACATTATATAACTTGTTAAGTCTTGAAAAAAACTTGAAAAATAATACTGAAAATGTTTGGTAGTTATGTTTTATAGCACTACTTTTGCACCCGCATTCGAGAGAGAACGCCGGTCCAAAATGATGAAACAAACTTTTAGAAAAAAAGTTCCGAAATAATTTGGAGGTTTAAAATAAAAGTCCTTATCTTTGCATCCACGTTCGCAAAACGAAAGCGACAAAAGAGTTCTTTGAGAGATTTACATAATTCAACAAGTAGTACAAGTATTAGGAAAATTAATTTTCCGGATTGATACCGTCAAAGAAGTATGACTTTGGACTACAATAACGGATTCCGGAGCGAGGATAATAAAACAATTTAAACAACGAAGAGTTTGATCCTGGCTCAGGATGAACGCTAGCGACAGGCTTAACACATGCAAGTCGAGGGGCAGCACAGGTAGCAATACCGGGTGGCGACCGGCGCACGGGTGAG